>JAABUS010000050.1_pt1 | contig 253408 bp, 164 predicted proteins | sample 5560161 | NCBI WGS metagenome assembly JAABUS01 (sample SAMN10711885, study PRJNA513376) | rock metagenome | isolation source: Antarctica rocks | place: Antarctica: Victoria Land, Trio Nunatak nord | collected 2016-01-04
GGGTGGGGGCCGAGGAGGGAGCGGCCGATGGTGGGGTTGAAGAGGAGGAAGCGAGCGCTGTGGGTGAGGTTGAAGGTGGGGGAGGATGGGACGGAGGTCGATTGGAAGGCGTCGAGGGGGTTGACGGTGCCGTTGTGGGAGGTGGGGCGGAGGAAGGGCTCGGGAAGGACGGCGGCGTGGGAGGCTATGCAGACGACGGTGGGGGTGTTGGGGTGGCAGTGGGTTGCGAGGGGAGGGGTGTCGGTGGCTTGGGCACCGACATGAGGAATGGTGTAGAGGAGGGGAATGAGGGCAGGGAGGTGGGAGAAATGCATTGTGTGGTGGTAAAGAAGACGTGGAGAGGAGTGGAGAGGACGAAGATAGGGTGTGCGGTGGGGGAGATACCGACCTGCTTCTCTCTAGATCCATTCACGCCCTCCTCGGATGCAGGTTGACGTCGGTGGAGCTTGTTCCTGCAGTGAAGTACTCCAGACACCGTGGAGGGTTCGACCTACCAATCAAGGAACGTGCACGTGACAAATGAGAGGTGTAAAAGGATCTCAAGGAGGGGGTTTAGCACAGTTTCGCTTGAGAAAGTATGAATGGGGACACATTGTGCGATCGCAAATATGCGTAGGGAATGCTCGTCACTTAGACAAAGGAGATTTCCGCAATCACAGAGGAACTTTGCGGATCGAGTTGGTTATGTCGTTGATCTTGTTCGCTTCGTGCGCATGCTCCTATCGTTCTATCTCAAATCATTGCAGACGCATACATACCGTGGTATCAAGCTCTTCTCCCTAACGCCTCGCTTCAAACATTACCAAATCGTAATAGTCGTAAGGAAGCAGGGAAAACAGCTGCCGTTATCGAGACATTGCCGACCCCTAATGCCCATAAGGCACATACGGCGATCTCGTGAAATAATCGTTGTTAACTGTGAAGGCGTAGTCCGTGTTATCGGTGCAGTAACCTCCGCCAGTGACGCCGATGTGGGGACAGTGAACCTTGGGCCGGTAAGGGACCATGTTCTGGTGAACCATGCGACAGAGGAGGGTGTTACGACCTCGAAACCATATAGTGTCAGCTATAATTCTTCTCCTTGTGTTTCTCCGTCCAATTAAAGGTGTGAAGGGAGCAAGCGCCAGATCGGCTCCGGCGAAGGATGCAGAGGATCCGCGGTGACGTACCTAGCTCCCACGGTTGCCCAAACCGCACCTTCGTCGTCAGGTGGTTAAAACACCGACTGAAATTTGAATATTGCAGGTTTGTGCCATTGCAGTATTGCGTTGCCGTGCCGCAGATACTCTCCGCAAGTGCTTGCTGCAGTTTGTGCTGAACCGTCGCAGTACTGTTCGTTCCCAACACCGGCGCCGCAGCTTGCAAGACGGTCGTCACCGCCCAATCCCACCACACGAAGGTGGCGTCGTATTGCGAGATTTCGCCCGCCGCATTATACGTGTTCCAGCTATCGATGCGCAAGGGAAGGACGAGGTTCAGGGCCGTGAAGTTGAACATGAATCTGCAAAGGCCAGGGATGTCAGTCAATTGCGTCATTGAGGGAAAGTGAATGCTGACGGACTTTGTGGAAGCTGAGACGATGTTCTGGTTCGCCGCGAAATGGAGGATCTCGTAGCTCAGTGGTACTCCGAGCAGCGATATCTGGCCAGGTGTAGCAGCGAGGTTGGCGAACAGACCGAAGAGGTACTCGGTATTCAGCTCCCGACCAGTGAACGTTCGGGTTATGTCGACTCGACCTAAGACATCTTCGGCGAGGAGGGAGGAATTGATCCCTTTCGCCTGCCGTCGCCGTCGTCAGCTTTGGACCTATTACAGGATGATAGAGGGTGGATCAAGAAGGACAAACCCACCTGATTCGCATTGTTGGGATAGATGAAGTTGTCGAGGAACTTCCTCTGCAGACCGTACAGCTGTTCAAACGTGAAATCTGGTCGCTGTGGCGGAGTAGTGGTAGTGGCTATCAGAGAAACAGCGATACTCCTACCAACGGTATCAGGGTAGGCATGCTCCTGTGATGGCCTTGAGGCCAGCGCAAATCGCAACCCCCAGAGCAGGAGATTGAGCAACAGCATCTTGTCGGGTCACACAATCGCCTTCGTGTGAAGATTGCAAGGAGACTGGACTACGTATGGTGGTCTAGTGGTTTCACGGCACCCAAACGTCATGGCATTCATGAGACGGAGAAGCCACCGGATGGAACAGAATGAAGGTGAGAGTGCAAAAGCCGTCACGGCAGAGGGCGAACAAGATGAAGAGAGTGTGGACGATTCATAGCCAGATTGCAAAAGGGCGTGAAGATTGCGAGGGGCCATATTGTAAAGTATGCAGCGACCTCTCGATGTGTCGATTTGCGCAGCGTGGCAGCGGTTAGAAGTGCGAAAGCCAAGCCATCAATTTCTTCTGGGTCCTGCCGTTCCGTCGTTTCAGGGGCAGGGGACCAGCAGATCGTTCACGTTGCGCGATCGCATCGCTTCGGTCGGCGTGCGGCGTGACACCAAAACGGTGCAGTGGCACCTCATTCGTCAGGCCGATCTCTGTGAGACTGTCACGAATCAAAGACCGAGATCGAGATATGCGGAAGTAAGCTTCAGTCATGAAGCGATGTGATCTTCACCTGGCCTGAAAGTTGGCTCTCTCTGGGACTCGTACGAGGAAACCGAGTACGTACTTTACGGAGGTGCTGTCGAGGCTGGCTGCAGTACAAGAAGGCGATCCGAACCAAGCTGTCGGCCTATCGCAAATATCCGCAACCAAGGAGTGAATCCGAGGCAACCCGACCGCTGTGGCGAACGTGCGCAGCGCGACCGAAGAACCGTTGAGCTTCGGTGATAGATCGAGGGCAACGGTCGTCGGAGAAGCATCCGACGGAGGTATTCGATTCTTTGTACTGATAGGTTTCCTTGCGTCGAGCTGCATGTGGACCGTACGCGGGTTTCGCCCTGGTCTGTGCTGGATCGGGCATCTTGGCGTTAGGTTCCATGACTGAGGCAAGGCAGGTTGGAAAGACGTTACTCCAGCACGAGGGATCCGCCTTATTTCTGCCTTAGGTCTGCCCAGAGCCATCTGCCGTCGAGGTAGGAAACGTGTCTCTTATCATAGGTAGGGAGACTCCATTGTCGATGCTTGGGGTTGCTATAGGGTTGTTTGAGATTTTGTACTTTAGGCAACAGACTGCACTGAAGGATATACTGAGGCACTTGTTCATTTCTGGCATGATTTTTCGTGAATGTCTGGGAAGGGAATGGTCGAGATAGGCTCTGCGTTAGGCAGCAAAGCGCGCTACCGAAATTCTACAATCACCTCACAAACATGGTACAAAAGCATGAGTGAGAGAATTAGCGAAGTCATCACCATGTGTTGCTCGGGTTTTAGACAAATACTCAACACTTGATAGTGAGTCAGAATTCAATCACTTGTCACATAGATCCTACAGTATAGAGTCTGCTTGTATCAACTACTACTCTACCCAATTCCGCATCAAGTACCATAGTGATGGCGATACAAACCCGCTCCTCCACGTCCCTTCCCCATCGCCGCCTGACTCGCTCTTCACCGTCCTACCTCAAGGCAGTGGAACTCGTCGCCACTCAAACGCGGGCCTCTGCTGTTGCCCGGAGACTGAAGAATAATGAGCTCCCTTCACTCCACCTCAGTGACCCGGAGCTTCTACGTCGTTCAGATCGGGTAACAACGAATCCTGGGAAGGTGACGAAGACGAAGGGAAAGAGAGACACGGCTCAGTATCAAGGGCCAGGGTACTCGGCCGAAGCGAAGAGATCGAACGTTTCTTCTCACAAGGAGTGTGTCATCTGTGCCGATAGTAAAGAATTGTAAGTAAAGAAAATCAATCCGTGGCGAAGGATATTCTTAGTACTGATGTGACCTCAAGACACGAGTATCCCGAGGAGCATGTCAATCAATCCTGTGCGCATGCGCCCGATGCTTGTAGATCTTGCATAGCGAAGCATGCAGGCACTGAGCTTGACAGAGGTGTGCTGTGGAAAGAATTGACTTGTGCAGAGTGTCAGAATCTGTTGGATCAGAAGGCAATTTCCCAGATGGTCTGGAGAGAGGATTGGGAGAGGTGAGTCATCTTGCTTAGCTGTCAACCCATTCCTAGGCCGATCTGTGCAAGCCTCGGTTACAAGCACATGAGTGTTTTGGAATTCTCGAGATCAGATGGGCTTGAAGAAGAGTTGCGGCTAACATAATCGAAGCCTTGAGAAGACAGCCACACAAAAAGCCCAAGAGCGGCATCCTCGTTTCCGCTGGTGTCAGTCGCCTGGTTGCTCTTTCAGCCAGATCCATTGGACCTACAGCAGTCCCATTGTAAGATGTCAGGCTTGTGGGGCAAGAAACTGCTTCTTCCACCGGACGGCCTGGCACGAAGGCCACAGCTGTGAGAGCTATGACGATAGCCATCCCGACGCTGTTTCTGCGAGAAGCTCAGAGGAGAGGGTAAAAAGCATGGCGAAGAAATGCCCCGGGAAGGGATGCGACCATTACGTGGAGAAGGATGGAGGCTGTAATCAGATGTACTGCGACCGGTGTTCGCATTCGTGGAATTGGGCAGAGGTCAAGTTTGAGGCGACCCAGGGTAGCTACATAGCAGCGCAGCGAAAGTTCGGATGAGTTGAGGGCTCTGGGTTGGAAGGCGCCAAGATACGCATGCGTAAGTGGATATTCATCGAGATGGGACGGAAATGTCAGAAAATGCCACTTCGTAGAAACAAGATCCAGGGTGTTTTTCCTCCAGATGTCCTCGACACGTTCATTCGTATGAGACGGTCAATGTTGTCGAACCTGTGTACCTCGACGAGATCGCAATGACAACAATTGGTAGCAAAGCGAGACCAACTTCACTGGAAAATAAGAATGATGGCATTCGAGATACCCCCACGACGAATGAGAGAAGGAGGGGAATTTTCTCTCCACCTAAGGCATGCAACGCGCACAGAGAACAAGCGCTCGTGCGGAGTGTCAAGGATACTTTCTTGTGCTTGGGATTGGAGAGGTACAAAGGGAAGGGTGGAAAAGGGCGGCGACTGTACTGCTTATCAGCAGTCCGTGCCTGTATCTGAGATTGCTGCTCGTGTTCATGCAGGCTTCGGTGGCAGTGCAGGTCCTCGTGTACATCCACACCTCCGATCTTGTATCACCCACCGACACCTCATCTCCGCACATGGCTCGTGATACGGGTGGAGCGGATAGTAGATGGCCGTCCGGGAACCCGCACCAGAGGACGGCCATGAGGGGTTGATGTAGAAGTCCTTCTACTTTCCAGGCCATCGCGTTGGAGGCAGGACTGGGGACGGAGCTGGCGAGTCATGGTTGGTGGCCCGAGCGCAGGGTGCGGGATACCGTGTCCCACTCTCTGTTTGGTTCCGAAGCCCTGATGGTATCAAGACAGACAGTCGGTCTTCTAACTGGATGAGGCATTCATGTGGGAGAGCTCGATGCAGCGAAAGGGGCCAGAGTTGCTGCAATACCAAGTACATGCCGGTAGTCCCACGTAACGTAAACGCCGCCGGTATTCGCTTGCACCCCGCATACCGTATATTGGAAGCCCTCGAATCACGTTCACCGACGGTTGATCAGAGGGCAGGCTCTACAGCAGTTTGCTTAGAGTAGCGACGCTTGCTGTTGGCTCCCGGCCAAAGTCCGGGGTAGTGAGGCTTGGCAATCGCCGGGCTGGGCCCCCTCGAGCGAGTCGAGTCTCGGTTGTACGAGTAATTGTAATCTTTCTCTCTCAACCTCCATTGATCCGGAATTCGGTTTCGGCACTCGTTGCTCACTCTGCAGCTCATCACCCAATGCCAGCGTGCGACATCCGACTCTGGACAGGGCCCGAATGCTGGCACCCGGGACGCGTTGACTGGCTGCAATGATCATACTCTGGTGCGGAGCTGCTGGCTGGTAACTGGGTAAGACGCGCTCTGGACGACTCCCAGACTCCAGAGTGCAGAGTCAACAACAGCACCTATACAAGCACGGCACTTGTACTTCTAGCGCCGTTTGCTGGACTCGGTCTAGAGGAGATATCGCAAGCGTGTCCCAGTCCATGCACCATTACAGCGTTAGAGCGTTGCAGCGTTGCAGCTCCAGGTCTTCATTAGTCGCAAGGTCTATTATGCCAATCTATTAAACCTATGCAGGACCCTGTTCGCTTCCCTTGCCTTCCGAAATTTCCTGCCTCCTTCGCTGCGTCGACGCGACTACTCTGCTCGAGTGTTAATAAACTCCTCTGGGCCAGAGTGGTGAAGTGTCGACAGTCCGTAAAGACCATTTTCACACTTGCCTGAGCCTGACTGTCTGTCCAAGTGGTTGCGAGCTGACCTTTTCCGTGCCGAGGGCATCATACGTCACGAACCTTTCATCTTTACACCTCGGTTTGTGCAACTTCCCTCGATTGGCTTCTTCTACATTGTCACACCGTCGACTTGATTTCCGGCCAAACCCTCATCCTTCTTTCCACCTTTAGCTCAGAATGTCAATCAATCACGCCTCCAGCGACGATATGCCGCTTGAGAAGGACTTCTCCAGCCACAACAACCACAATCCGCAATCTACAGGCACTGGCACCGGCCAAGGTCTCAATCCCTATGACTTGGGTCCACAAGAGGAGCATGGCAATGCTCTCAGGAAGATCAAGACTGCCGGTAGCATCACCATCTCGCCTGAGCTCTTCGAGAAGCTGTACCTATCGCCAGAGAATAGGGTCAAGGGCGAGCTTCGCAAAACCTTTGGAAACCCAACTCCACTGTAAGTGTGACAGATATGCCCCAGTGACGAAGCACTGACTGACAACGTCGCAGAGCTCTCACCGGTTTCCTTCTCAGTTTGACACCCCTCTCTTGCGATCTGATGGGCTGGCGTGGGGCTGGGGGCAACGGCGCGGCTTCGACTGGTGAGAGCAGATACCTTGCTTGAGCGTTGGATAGCAGTCGCTAACCAGCAGAATAGGGCCTTTCTTCTTCTTCGGCTGTTTGTTGATGATTCTCGGTGCTATTGGCGAGTGGATTGTCGGCAACACTTTCCCATTCGTCGTCTTCGGATCCTTTGGTAAGTTCACAACAGGGGATCACAACCGCCGAACCACGGGCATGGGAACAAACACTGATACTTAGATAGGTGCCTTCTGGGGGGCCTTCGGTGCAACTCTCGTCCCATACTACAATGCCTACGGGGCATATGTCACCAACCCGACCACAGCAGCAGCATCACAGGGAAACCCAGGCAACCCAGCGGGACTGGCAGTCCCAGCTTTCAACTCCAGCTTCGCCTACTTCCTGGTGTTCATGGGTAACGCTTCCGCCCGGATCCCATCCTTCCCTCGTTGACATTGCTCGCAGGTATGATCTGCCTGATCTTCCTGATCTGCTCCCTTCGGACGAATATCGTCTTCTTCATCATCTTCCTTAGCCTAATACTCGCATTCGCCTTCCTTGGTGGAGCATACTTCAACTTGGCTCTGCATTATGAGAACCCGTCCAACCTTCATGCTGCGGCAACAGCCAAGAAATTGGTGGTCGTGAGTCATCCAAGCCCTGCTACAATCTATCCAAGGCCATGGAGCTGACAAAGAGGCGCTAGGCTGGAGGTGCCTGTGGTTTCGTGACATGCATGGCCGGCTGGTGGATCTTCTTGGCCATCATGCTTGCCTCGGTCGACTTTCCCTTGGCAATCCCCGTTGGAGATCTCTCTACGATGATCAAAGGTGCATCTGAGCGTGGAGGAGCTGCCGGGATGGAGGCATAGAACAGGAAGAACACTTGGTTGCAAGGCCGCTGTCAAAGGGGCAGTTTATTAATTCGGCATCTGTCATGTTATTTTTGCAGCTGAGTCTGGCGTTCTAGCATTCGGTGGTTGTTGAAGCGAGCGAGGGTGGCTGTAATCACAATAGCATACATCATGCAAGATACAAGCAACTTAACCTCAGACAATGCGTTGCAGCATCGCTAATGAATACCGACGCCATCTACCTACACTCGGAGATGTCTTTCAGGCATCGGGAGGCTACAGCTTGGAGCCGCATGCCCAGCAGCCACAACCCACATCCATGCCCAACTCCTCGCCACCGATGGTAGCGTCTTTGCTCACACCCCTCCAGTTGTTCTCCGCTCCACCGCGTCCATGCACTCCTCCTCTCCACAGCAGCCTTGCCGAGACTCGCTCGAGATGTATCTTCACCGCACCCACCACCCAATTGGTGTCCACTCCAGCTCATCCCATAGTGTCCGCTATCCCAAGGCATCGTACACGTTCGACGGTAACGTAGGTCTATCGAAGGGCAGTGAATGGAGTAGGTTCTGTTGTTGGTCACCCTTCAGATGATGGTTCTCTACCTGGATAGGCCTCGCTGAGAACCGCATAGCCTGGCGACCCAAGGCCAGGCAGAGGATTCGTGGGTTTGGTGCTGCGAGAGACGGAGAGGTGATCTGTCAGCGCCAACGTTCTCCGCGCCTGACCAGGCTTCGAAGGCCGGTGTTGGTGATCAAAGGACTACGTAGGCAGCAGACTGTGTTTCTTTCTCATGCCTGATGAGGCTTCGGAGTCCGGCATGGTCGTTCCCGAATGCTGGGTTTTCGCATCGCACGTGGAAATCGAAGCTGAAACAGCTTATGCAACTTTCCTTTCAGCTGAAGCACCGGAGGCTGATGGATACTTTAGGGCTGGTATCGTCGCTTAACGAGGGCCAATTGGAAGCGGTCTTGGCGGGCGGCCTGCTCAAGCGAAAGAGATTGCTATCCCTTTGGTGGGCAACGCTCGTGAGCTCGAAGATACAAGTACTTTAGCATCTTGTCTAAGGACTCAAGGACCAAGGTGATTTGATCTGGACCAGTCATATATCGTCGTCAGCGCTTGGAGAATGGAGAGGCTAGGATGACTGAGGCTGAAGTCGGCTTACGCTTCATCCCGCTTATACGAACAGATGGAAGATGGCTTCTCTTGGATGTCATGGGCATCTCATTCTCTTCACGACTCTTACGACTGCTCTCAGCTGGGAGTTTGTAGCTTGCAGGTTTCTTTTCTCCTTCATTGTCTCTTTCTGAAGTCACTCTTTTGGTCTTCCTGTTCACCATCTTTAGACCGCAATGGCCGCGACGCTCCTTTTTCGCATGGTGTTGCTTTTGGTGTGCGTGGTTATGAGTAATGCTACTTCGTGTATGTTCATTCCAAAATTCCTGCTAGAAATCTCTATCGTCAATCATTTCGAATATGTCGAGAGACAATCATTTCCGCCTTCTGGGGCGCTCTGGACTGGTTTTCGGCTTCCTTGTTTTTCTCCCGCTTCTCAATCAGGCGACGGACCATACAATCGCCCAATTCTAGGCTGATCCAATTTCTAGTAATATCCTATACTACTGTCTCCACGATTGCGTCGAGAAGTGGCTCTAAGCTCGGTACGGGCTCATCTATACCGCTATTGTCTACCAGCTCCACATTCAGTAGCCCTTCGGCTACTCCTGCAATTACCACACCCTCTTCTGCAACTTTGTTATCGACGTCCACCATGGTATCAGACTCGTCATCTGCTCGTCCAGTGGCATACGGTGCTCATTCTTCTCAGTATGGCATCGCTGCAAGCTCTGGGATTTCTAGCCCACAAGCATTGGGCATTCAATCCTCAGGTACCCCAAGCGGAGGATTTTCTCCCCTAGCTCACCCTTCTTCAAACGTATCCCCCTCAATCCAAGCGGCGAACGCCTCGCAGGGATATGCCCCTCCAAGCACGGCTTGGACTTCAAGGCGTCCACCCCGAGCCAGTGCCTCGCCAGCGTACTCCGCCTTCAACACTTCTCGATACCCTCAAGGACCAACGACAGCCTTTTCCGGGAGCATGCCGCAGTACCGAAATGCATCCCAGTCAACATTTCCTGCTTGCCAGACCGATTCAGGCTACGATGCTAAGTCTTGTTCGTGTGTGACCAGAGTCAACTCATGGTACGAATCGCATGCCACTGCTACAACAACACCGATAGTTTGTGAGTACTCGATGGCAAAGGGTTATGTGTACAGCTTTACCCCGGGGTGTTTTCCACAGACCTCGACTCTTCTCGCAGAGCCATACGTCGCGCCAGATGAATGCTGCAGTGGCCCTTGCAGGATCAGGGTGGAGGGTGTGCGCCTTGTGTATTGGGCTCCCGATGATGCCCCTACGACTAATGCGACCAACACGACCCTGCCCATGAATCCTTCTTCGAACATCACCTTGGCGTCTAGAGTACCAGAAGCGCCATACACGCTAGTGGAAGACGGCTTCACGTTTACATCTCCATCTGTGTATGTGATATACAGCTCGATCTCGGCGTCCCAGTCCTGCGTTGCCAGGTTCGATAGCTCCGTTCTACGAGGATCTACGCACTACGTCACGAGGGGCTATCCGTAAGCATCTCTTCCCCTTTCTGAGCGGTTCAAGATGCTTAAACATGTCTCGGCAGAATCCGCTTTTAAAACATGCACCTCTTCTCATTGCATTGACTGGAAGGAGGAATGTTGACTCCGAAGTAGGCCTGAATCTCTATCAACGGCCAACTGCGGTCCGTCGGCGTGGCAGTCGGGAGCTTGGAGCGCGATCAATTATGCTCAATTATATAAGCCCCCCACTTGGCCGGAGATCCATGACCGATTTGACGCGTGCCGAAGTGGGCAACCAGAGATCAGCTACGAATTCGCGTCCCACCAGATAGCTAATCCACAGCTTTCCTTTCCGTCTGACGTCAATCAGATCGATCCCACCTGGAGTACTTGTTCTGGAATCTATCTTGGCGCACAAGACCCTCCCCGGGTCTTGACTAAAGGTTCTAGTCTCGGTTCGATCACTGCTGTTCCAATGGCCCATACAACAGTCCCCCAACCAGCCGCTTCCGTCATCGTAGACCCTCAGCCATTAGCAACAGGAGAAATTGGTGGGTTCGAACTACATCCGTCATTCCACAAAACCGTTCATGGCTTCCTTCCAATGCCTACGAGTGTTGGAGGGCCGCCAGCACCCACTGCCAAACCTGCTGTTTTCATTACTGGCCCACCTGATGCAACCCAGCCAAATAGTGCGCAGGCTGCCCACGTTCCGCAATGGTCGGAATTCACACTGACCCCCGAATTCCATACTTCGGCGACAGCTGTCGCTCCTCAAGGAGCTGCAGCCACGTCTCAAACGACGCCGGCGGCTGCCGGAGGAGGAGGCCGTGCACCCTCGTGGTCGAATTTCGCGCATCCAATCGATCCCCAATTTAATCCAGCGAACGGCGGGAACAACAAGCCGACGTCACCGGGGATCGTGCAACCTCAGCCAAATGCAAGTGGTACAAGTACAGACACTTCAGGTCATCCGCTACCGAACGTCGCCGATAATCAGCTTAGTCAGCCTCAAACAGTTGATCAACCGAAGATCCTTCCATCAGGAAGCAGCAATGGCAACACCGGGGTTGCACAAGCTGGACAAGTATCTGCGCCTAAAATCGCACAAGAGCAGACACAGGGACAGACTCCCGGCGCGGTCGCTCCTGCTGGCGAATCTGCAGCTATACCTGCACTACCATCAATCGCGGGCTCAAAGGTGCAGCTAGCGACCAACGGAGGCATTCTGGTCGGATCTGTGACTGTACCACCAGGCCATGCAACAACGATGGCCGGATTCCGAGTTTCGGTTGCTTCCGCGGGGGTTGTGGTTGATTCCAAAACATTTGCCTATGCAGCACCTGCTCCGGTAATGGCGATACCGCCAGCGACCCCCCTGCAGGTCGGAGGCCAGCAGATAAGTAGAGCTCCAAACGGACAGGACGTTGTGTACGGTGGTTCCACTATCGCTGCAGGCGCTCAAGCAACTATCTCAGGACACGTGGTCTCTGCCGGTCTTCGCATCGTCGTCGACCAAACCTCTCACGCCTTGCCAGTTGTGGTACCTTCGCCAGTAATCGTGGGTGGACAGGCTCTGCACCAAGCACCAAATGGCGGTATAGCTGGAGGGTCAACCACCATCCAACCAGGCACAGAGACGATAATTGGTGGACATAAGGTATCTGTGGGAAGCAGTAGCGTCGTTGTCGATCGTAGCACGTACGCACTGCCAACACCTTCTCCCATAAATGCAAGTCCAGCGGTGATTGTGGGCGGGCAACCCGCTCAGCGAGGCGCGAACGGTGCCGTCTTATACGGCGGAGCTCAAATTGAGCCAGGCGCGAATCCCACAGTCATCGCAGGCCACACCGTTTCTGCTGGGTCAGAGAATCTTGTCGTTGACGGGAATACCTACGCGTTACCGAGATCAGCCCCTGCTGCGTCTGCTCCTGTATTAGTTGATGGACAAAACGTACGGCAAGGTCAAGGCGGTGGAGTGCTGATTGGCAGCGCCACCATGATGCCTGGGAGCAAGGCAACCTTCGGGGCCCACATCGTTTCCGCTGATCAAGGAAATGTAGTCATCGATGGGACTCGATATACGCTACCGTCCAGTGCTGGCTCGGGGCTCAATACCAATATAGCCGACAGCAATGCTGGGAGTCCCGTCACCTTAATAGATGGAGCCGTGATCAGCGCGGGCGGACAGCCTGCAACACTCTCTGGAACGTTGATATCAGTCCTCCCGAGTCACAAAGGCCTCTTGGTGGGGAGCCAGACGATCCCTATACCTTCTCCTCCTACGGTTGGTCGCGTACTTACTGCAGCCGGTGAGACTCTGACTGCGGTCAACGGTCAGATCATGGTGGCAGGGAGTACTCTCTCGAGGGGCAGTGCTATAACAATCCATAGCACGAGGATCTCGCTGGGGGACTCTGGTCTTGTCATTGGCTCAAGCACAATACCGTTGCCAACAGTGGGCCCAACATCTGCAGCACCAGCAATTACGACTCTCGGCCAGACGTTCTCGCAAATTGGCGCAAGCGACGTTGTTTTTGGTCATACTACTCACTCGATCGGCGGGCCTGGTGCCACGATTCTTGGGGTAGAAGTATCCTTGGGCACATCAGGCTTGGTCATTGGATCTTCAACCGTGGCTTTCCCTACAGTAGCACCAACTCTCACTACCCTGGGCCATACTTTTGTGCCAGTCAACGGCAGTGCCGTCGCGATAGATGGAACGACCTTATCCTGGGGAGAGGGAACTGCCATCGATGGCTCCCTCGTCTCAGTCGGCAGCTCAGGCCTCGTGATTGGCGCAACCACCATCCCTATCTCCACTGAAACTGGGCCCCAGAGTATACCGCTCATCGAAATCGTCAAGGCAACAGCGACGAGCAGCGGGTATGGAGATCTCATCATGAGCGGTCTCGGGGGCAATGCACCGGCTGCTACACCGCCCCCTTCGAATTCAGCGACAGCATTACAGGCAGGCTCTGGTGGCTCGAGAGCGAGGAGCGAGGTCTGGATACTGAGTGTGGCCCTGGGGTTGGGAATGTGCGTAGCGGCCTTGATGCTGTAGCCTTCACAAAATTGTAAGATTGTGCCCCAGGTGGCTTTAACGCGTGAGGTCGGTATCTTGCGACATGAGATATGCCTCGGAAAAACTAGCTCTCGTAGGCTTATTCTGAGTATCTCATCTTCTCTAAGACCATCTTCATCTCCATCTCCGTCTCTATCTACTTCCATACCCCCAGCCCAGACCGATGCAAATCTAACATAGGCATCCATGAAAAGAACTGAATTACCAGTGAACACCCCATTACATTACGGCAACCATTATAGAGCAGGCCTGAAGTCATACATAAGACAAAGATATTCTGGAAACTTTTGTTGGAAGCCTTATTTCCTGCTCTATGCTCAAGGTCGTTCGGCTGTGTTCTTGATACTGTTTGACGTTTTGCCGCTTTGGCAACGGGCTTTCGCTTGTTACTCCGTCCTTCTGCTATTTCGCCAACACGTTGTGTTGTTCTAGAGCTGAAGATGTTGGGGGTTTTTGTATCCAGCTCTTTACGCTTTGAGATTTCTTTTCTCATATATGGTCGAGTCAAACCCATGAATTCTGCGATCGAATCTTGTAGATCTGAAGATGTTGGGAATATATGTTAGATTTACTCCTATCGCTTATTGTGTACTGTACTTCATGTGCTGTTACAGTTTAGACTCTCGTCTTTGACAAACCTAGTGTTAGACTCTTAGCAACTGGCCAATCGGACCACAGGAAGACCAGATCCCTCTTAGCCGCGCTCATCGCGGGGCTGCGACGAATTGGCTTTATCCATCGACATCACCATTATCAACAATCACAAGCATCACTCCTTCCGACACTACATCAAGCATCAACCCGCTCTCATCCACGAAACCGACCATGCCCCAAGAAGCCGTCCAATCCGGAAAATCCTTCCGCTCCTTCCTCGGCCTCCCGCCGTCAAACCCCACCCCCAAAGACAGCGTCTACGTCATCGTCGACGCCCAGAACGAATACGACCATGGCCTCCTCGCCATCTCCAACGTCGCAGAATCGCGCGCCAATATCGGCGCTGTATTGAAGAAGTATCGCGATGCTGGGGGTGATGTGGTGCATGTCACGCACACCACGCCGGACGGAGCGCCGCTGTTCACGCCGGGAACGGAGTTGGCGGACGAGTTCGAGGAGTTGAAGCCGAAGGAGGGGGAGATGGTCCGTATCTCATCATTTTCGCCTGCGAGATTCTATTTTCCTGCTCGTGATAGCCTGGCTTCCGTGCTTCGTTTTAAGTGAGAAAAAAGGCGTATAACCTGATCTCGGGCGCGCAGGTGATACACAAAACGCAACCCAGCTCCTTCACAGACACCGATCTCCAAGCGCATCTCGACAAGCTCGGCAAGAAGAAAATCGTCCTCGCTGGTCCGTCTCCCTTTTCCCCCCTGACCCATCCCCTGACCCATGCCCTTCCCACCTACTAACCCATTCCTAGGCTACATGGTAAGTTCCCCCCCGTAACAACCGGGCGCAAACTCACACTCCAGGCTCATGTCTGCGTCTCCGGCACCTCCCGCGCCGGCGCCGAGCTGGGCTACGACGTCTCCGTGCTCAGCGACGCCATTGGCGATCGAGACATCCCGGGGGCTTCGGCGAAGCAGCTTGTTGATGTAAGTCCCCTGGCATGAGAGTGTGTTGTGGTGTGGATGACTGATTGGATGCGTGGTGTTAGACTGTGCTGGCGGAGTTGGGGGATGTGTCTGCTACTGTTATTAAGAGCTCGGATCTGTAGATAGCTATTTAGAGTAGAACGACATGAGAGATGTTCTTGTAGTGATCTTGTCTTTGACGTCGGCGCCAGAAGATTTGTATGTCGATTTTCTTGTGGCTTTTTGGTGCTGCGGCTTTGATGCGCTGACGCCGAAGAACGGCCTGATATGGCTCTCATAGACCCTAAAGATCCTTCTCCTATCTCTTCTCCCCCTTTCAGATATCCTTTCCAAACAACTACAGGACCAACAATCCGTGTCTTTAGCCCCAAATCTCTGCTTACATTCCAAGCACCAACACCCATTAATTCCTCATCAAACCACCCAGAAACCACTCTCTTAGATGCGCACTCTACCCACCCTTCACGCACCTCAATCCCCTCAAACGGTGGAAATCCTAAGGACCCTACCGTACAGACTACGCCACTATTGGCAAATCGACGGAAGGAGCCTCATGAAAGTAAATGAAATTGGCGACGTAATCGACCTGCTCAGATGAAACGCCCGAGGAGAGGGCTCGAAGAAAGTACCAAGAAGGCTTCTCATTGGGTCAATGATGTCAGCTTGCTATCGGCTGGGAGTTCAGACCAAACGACAGGAACGGTCATGTCTCATACGTGTTCAGCAAATCAACAACTACAAACGTAATTTCCTGGTCTCGCAAGTGAAGAGGGGTGTAGATCTTGTGGCGAGTTGGGATCGGTATCGATTGGCCCGTGGTCACTGTAAGGGTGACCATGCCTCGTGGCCTGTGCACGAGTATCCAAACGTGATCCTCTCCTGTCTCTGGAGGGCACATGATACTACTGATTGCTGTAGATGCGATCTCGACTCCTGACACTGATAGCAAGCCGTCAGAGCAACCGATGTTTTGCATATAAGCCGCGAATGGCCTTCCTCTTTTCCCCCATTCCGCACATCAGCCGTAGGTCTCTAACAGTACCGTTGTCAAGTGACGCAAGCGCTCTGGTCTTTGTGCTGTTGTCGGTTACCATCAGTTGGGGTCCTTACTACTAACGATGTCCGACCCCACTCCTTCAATTCGGGATTGGGTTAGGCCTGATTGGGTCGATGGTCTGCTTTTGAATAGGAGCGATGCGGTGGATAGGTGCAAATACCTCGAAAGCGTTCCGCAATACGGACATATTTCCACGGAACCTGGAAGGAAGAGGTGGAATATCAAACGCCTGCTTGAACTGAGAAGAGCTGCCGAGGTCCAATCGTTCTGGCTGGAAACCGAGCTGGATCGATTGCAGAAGGAGAGAGCCATGCTATCTGCAGGCAAAGATCCCTACACCGAGGAGGAGAAGTCCAGGCTTCAAGATGAGCAGGAGGATAAATTGATAAACGACTTCTTGAAGAATTATAGCTCTCTATCGGACGAGGAAATAGAGCACTATAATGACAAAATTGAAGCTCGGAACGAGATCAGAAATTTTGAGAGGCTGATAAAGGAAGGAAAAGAGGAGATTCTCAAGGTGGAGCAGGAGATTGTGGAGATCAAAACTCAGCAAGATGCTTAGGTCTCCGGTGCGGAGAGTCGTTGTTCTATTTATAAAGCTTGGTTTCTTTTGGCGGATGCAGATTCACTGCGCCCTCGCTTATAACGTGAGATGCTTGGGTTTGCTTGGTTGTAACAATTTGCGGCTAGCGCTTGGCGGCGCTTCGCCGACTATATCAGCTGAGGTACCCAATCCCTTTCATGAAGGATGCAGTAGTGAGACTGATGCTTTCATAAGTACGGTAGCTACGGTACTAAAGAAAAAAACCGATCGCATGCTTTCCTTGACGGTTTGTTGTACTCCTGCTTGCAAACCGCCGGTCAGTCCTCCAGGTCAAGTTCCGTGGTGCACAGAATCCCAGTATCCTTCAGAGCTCCAACCTTATGTTTCCGATCTATGGCCGCATATTCCTCGCTAGCAAGCATGTCGGCGAAGTGGGTGATGGAAGGGTACTGCACGATAGCAACATCGTCCCAAACTTTTCCTTCCACGCTTGAAGTCACCACCTCCCCATAAATCTTCAGCGTTGCACCGTACTGCGGTGTCAAAGACTCTCCAAAGGCTTTGAGATATTCCATATACTTATCCTTATCTGCATAACTCAGTAGGTTGAACATGCTAACAGGACCAGCGCCGTTGGTTGTAGAGAACGAATGGAACCAAGCCTCTAGCTCTGGCGAGACTCCGAATGCCAAAGGCGCCGTTCGATCTTGTGTCGGGACAGTGTTCCCTCCTGCGACCCGAGGACGTAGCTCTGGTATATCTTCCGGCTTGGGATGCAACATTGTCTTGTTCATCTCTCGATAGTTCTCGATCATTCCCGAGGGTACTTTAGCAGTGATCGACCACGATGCTTTAACAGTAGCTTTCAAAGACTCGGGAACGTCGCCACCACCACGTAGGACTAGAAGGACGTCCCAAGATCTGCCCGCGACAAGGGAACCGACTGAAACAATTTCTGGCCGATGGACCCATACCGCAACCTTCGCGACGGTGAGGGGTTGTGGTTGTAGAGCAGCGACAGAGACGAGGAAGGTTGGAAGAGGCGTGGAGAGGGAAAGGAGATGGATCGTCGAGAGGCCAGTATCGGCAGGGAGTGAAGACATTCTCGAGGGTCTTGAATTCGCAAGAGAGACCGATGAGTCTCTTAAATTGTCATGAGGCCTGGGGAGAGATGAAATTGAGAAAGACAAAAGAGATAGATTGACTACCTATATATAGGCACAAGCTGCCATAAGCGGCATCTGAAATCCCGAGGATTGTGAGTCAGATATCAACAGCCGAAGAAAGGATGTTCGTGTTCTTGCAGGCGATCTCAGGATGCTTGCCGGCAGGAGCAACATATGTCGGGTTGTGGGGAACATGTGAAAGGGATTTGCCCAGCTTATCGAGCCCGGATGGGAGAGCCTGTACCAGTATGATTCTTGATTACAAGCACGGATGAGGTCACATCGTGGACTAGGAAGCCTCATCAATCCAATCCTCTCGCAAGTCCCTGATGTTGGACCGTGATACTTGACGAAATCTTGTCTCCGAAGATATACTTTAGACGAATGGCCGGTAGAGGATTTCTCTAGCCAAATAGGGACTAGGGTATCATTAGCGCTGTAATCAGAAATTGATACTGGCCAGATATCATCCTTCACGGGGATTGTGCCGTCTCTAACCCACCGTCGGCATCTTCGTGCTGTAGTCACGAAGTCCAAGTGTAATCAAATACGAAGATAAGTGATCCTTTACTGCCGCACTATGAACGTGTGCAAAGGCCTCGAAACGAGCGTGATCAACAATGGCACGAGGTCGGAAACCAATCCCCCGGACCAAGGAAGAAACGCTGCAAATCCGCAAAGAGCAAGTCCGTCGAAACGTTCGGGCTTTCAGAGATCGAAAAAAAGCCGGTGAAGGGAAGGACAGTGAAAATGTCAGGAACGGAGCAGTGACATCCTATTACGGCCGCCCTGCAAAGCTCTACCATAGCGAGTCATTCCATTCAGTGATCCGAACACCACGGATATCATTTTTGTCTCATCTGCATGTGGATGTACCGCCATCGGCCGTACCGTATCCTTCAGCCACTGCCTCACCAACGAAGGACGATGCATTCGACGCGATCCTACCTCCGAGACTGACCGATGAACCACCGAGGGACCGTCATCTTTCGTCCTCTGCGCTACAAGCTGAGGCTGGCACAAACTCCGAGGTCAATCATGTCGGTGCAGGCTTCCAGTTCGCCAGCAAAAATGGGTGCAATTTGACTTGGCACAAGCTGATAGTCGCTGAAAAGGGCACTCGACCGGCGCCTGGAATCTTGCTCGCAAGCTCTAGAGTCTCCAGTCGTTTACCGCGAGAAGTTGACAGTGCTATGCTCACACGCCGACAATTTGTAGCAAACACCTCCACCCTGTTCGTTCCTCCAGATCAAGGAGAGCTCCATGGGGTTGTAAACCTTGGTCCTCATTGGGCGAAGAGCGTAGTGTTCATGGGTGTGCCAAGTGATATCGTCGAACAGTCACTGCATCCTTTATGCCTTTTGCAAATCGCGCATCTCAAGCAAGACCGCAACCTTCTGTCAGCCAGCCGCTACTATTATGGTCAAGCGCTACGGGCGCTGAGAATGTGCTGTCGCTTAGCAAACGTTGTATGGAGGGAATTATTCATGTGTGCCATGATCCTAGGAACCTATGAACTCTTCAACGGGACTGGTGATTGCTGCGTCGGATGGCAATGCCACGTAGATGGAGCCTCATCGTACTTGCGCAGGTTCGCAAGGTTCGATGAATCCATGACCGACATATCCTACTTTTACTACCTGGAAGCTGTGTGCATATTCAATCCGCTGAGGGAACGTAAGTCGTCCCGCTGGTCAATGAGCACATGGTGGAGGCGCAGTATTGATAAATATGCTGGAGAAACGTATGGCTCATTGCTACGACTCATCACGCCTTTGCCCGCATACCTGGAGCATTTCGACTATCTTGCAAATCTGCCATCAGACAAAGACACACAGAACCGAGAAATAGTCTTATTGAATCACGGGTGCATCCTGGAGAATCAACTCAGGACATGGTTTGAGAATACTGCCAAGCATGTTCCAAGCTTCTCCTACGAGGAATTTGCGGATTCTTGCGTCCCGTTGGATACTGCGACCCTAGTTCCATCAGATGTGCAGTACTCTTTTCCAAGCCTATGGGTTGCTCGGCTTTACCTACTGTACTGGGCGTCGGTGATTCTCTTGCTTGAGGCAATGACTGCCCTTGTCATCGACATTTTCGAGGGTACGGCACGCAAGCCAAATTCACCCTCCCCTGCTTGTGACCTTGGACGCTCGTCTTTGCTAGAGGACGTGAACACCCAAACTAAGATGTTCGCCACGCAAATCCGCAGGTCTACAGCTTTCTGTCTCCGACCGTGTAATGGCCTCTTGGGGAAAAGCATCGTCTTGCTGCCCCTTGGGGTAGCACAAAAACATTTACGTGACATTGATGCTGAGCAGGCTCTTTGATACACTGCCGTGCTCATGGGAATCGATCAAAATCGCTATGACGACGGTAACCCGCTGGGAAATCGTTAATTCTCAACGCTGAACAGCAGTTAGGATTTCTTGGGTATGGATTTCTAGGTTATTCCATCCGCTGGTAGGGTGCATTGTTCAAGGCTCAGTGCGAACGCTCATTCCTCGGCACTTCGAAAGAAACATGTTGACGGAATGCCGTTCGCTCAAGGCCAGTGAAAACCTATAGCTAAGAAAGCTAACCGTCGAAGCTTATCACGTACTTATTAATGGCACTCATTGAGAAACCTCGGATGGGAAGACGCAAGATAAGGGCCACCAGGTTCTCGCTAAGTCAAAGTGCACCCATTCTTGCCGGCACCTGGGATACGCACAACATCAGTGTGGGACGTGGTTATCGACCTGTGAGACATTTTGCTTCTTCTGAGTATAATATCTCTGCCGATAAAATGGCTCCCAAAGACTTCTCTCAAAGGCTCAGATCTAGATCTGGTCGTCTATCTCTCGTATTGGCCCGTGGTAATAAGTTCGCGCGCGAAGTAAATACCAAAAGGAGCAGAACAGCATAGCAGCGCCCCAGATCAGACAAGCCCGATTCATGCTCTCCGCACTCACTGCTACCGAGCCGGGCCAGAAAGAAAAGAAGAAGCCGATGATCGCATATACAAGACCCACGACATTGGCGATCATACCTAGGCGACCCAGTCTCCATGGACCAAAGCGGATAGGCTCTTTCAGCATCCTTTTGCGGAGTATGAGCGAGATGGGCATGATGTAAGAAGCCAGCACACTTGCGACACTCAGGGAGACGATAGCATTGAAGGCGGCGGTGGAGCCAATATTGATCAGGGCGAGAAGGAGGCTGACAATGACTGTTGTTCCTATCGAATAAAGCGGTAGAGCTGAGCGAGGTTCGACCTGTGCGTTTCACGATACAAATTAGCCTTGAAGACGAATGTGGATAATCCACGGCTTCGCAGGTTGAAGGCACATGCCTTTGCCAGCCAACGAGATCCTGGAAGGCCGTCATCCCGAGCAAAAGCCCACGTCATGCGAGACGCCGTTGCAATCAGACCGATTGTCGCACAGAATATTAACGCGAGAATCACGCAGACCATGGCTGTGGCACCTCCCGCGGATCCAGTCGCAGCGTAAGAAATTTCGATCAAGGGGTGGCCCGTAGGGGTTTTCTCCGCAGCCTCGATATCGCCAACGCAAAACAAGATTGCCACAAGGGCAGCGAATCCGATTCTACCATTGAGAATAGTGGTGGCAATCATCACCCGTGGTACTAAGACTGATGCATTCTGGATCTCTTCGGCTATCAAGGTATCAATTCGCCAGCCTTTGCTTGATCTGGCAGCATGAGACATTGAGAGTTGACATACCCATGTGACAAACACCATCCGCTCCCGGAAACGAATATACACCGGTCACCAATCCAACGAAGAAAGATAGCCCCTGTGCTGACCATCCGCCACCGTTCTTAAATTGGGTGAACACATCAGTGGCGTTACCGTGTGGGACCAGATACACCAAAGGTATCAAGATGCCGGAGAAGCCAGCGATGTGGATCACCAACATCATGCCTTCGATCTGTGGTAGGTATTTAACGAAAACGGTATTGAACAACAGACTAGCTAAGATAATGGCGTAAAAGAGTAAGGTTCCCTGCCACCTCTGAAGTTCATATCCCGCATTTTTCAGAATGATGAGACCTTGGATCATTGTGCCACCAAGATAAGCTGAACTGGCAGTGGCTGCTTGCCATTCTAAGCATGTGAGCCAGCCTGTTTGAGATTGGCCGCGGGTTTAACACTGGTTCTTTGCTGTGGCTCGACTTGCCAGTGATGTAGCTCAAGAAAGTCGTGGCGCCAGGAGGCTTATACACCGAGACCATGGAATACTGTCAGCCGATCAAAGAGACCCTAGCCCCATCAGAATGAGCGCTGAGCACCTTGCGGGAACCATACTTACGCGGAAGCCATCTCTGCTAGGGACGCGAACAGATCGACCGTACCAATCCAGCAAATAATGAAGCTATAGACAAGCCCAGCCGACCCGCTGTTGGTAAAGCTAAGAGAGAAGACTCTATTTTACTCGTTGAGCCCAGTCACATCCGCTTCAGTCAATTACGATATGTCGGCATACGAGAAAAGGCCCTCCCACGTTCCCATCAAAGTACATATAAGGCCAATCATCGATATGACGCCGAACTTGCGCTGCGCAAAAGAGTCAGCATCTTAGGGGTCGGCCCGTTGCTCGTCTCATGAGGTAAAGTATTCTACTCTCAGCTGCGGTCGCTTTCCAAGGGCTGCCAGATCCATATCATCCTGAGCTCCATTGCTCTCAGACCTTGGCACATCTTCGCCTGTGCTTTCCTTGGCCACAGACAGCCTCACCTTATCCACGTCATAAAGGCTTTAATCTACCATTGTGGCTCGAAACGAATACGTGAATACGTTGGACTGATCAAGAACAAGATGCTGTCTAGGGCCCAAAGAGGCCATCTCTGCCTAAACATCGCTTTGAAATCTCGATGCTTCGGGATCGTCGTTGCATGCGTGACTTATGCGCTTTCGTGCATAGAGGTGGGCTCGCTTCACCTCTGTTTGTTTCCGCGCACATATCAAGGCAAATGCAATCCTAGACTAGATCTCAAATACAACTGAAATCATCTCACTCTCGAATTATCCCTATATTGATCTCCTGTCTATCATTCTGAGGTCCAGGCAAAGAAAGCGCAGAGCATGATACAATGGAAGGGAACAATGTCGTGTGCCCAGTCATGGTATCTACCGCGGAACCGGCCGACTTCCCTTCTCTGGCCTCTATTCTCCCTCTTGCTAATGCCAAAACTCCTATCTACCATCTCATGTTCAAGAGAGATACGTCGCTGGGCAACAGCCAGTCTCTAGCCGAACGTTGGACGATTTCGCAATTCTCCGCTGCCGAGACCTCCACAGAGCCAAAGACCTATGTTCTGAAAGCCGTACCCGTGGGCCAAGAATCAGCGGTTGGCTTTGCCATCGTGAGAGTCGTGGACGAACCGCGGGGGGATGGGCAAACCGGCGAGAAGAAAGAGTGCAGCGGGATGACTACGCAGAACGGCGAAGCAGTCGCAAACTCCGCCTGGCACGACTCTGGCGAGGATATGCTCGAGCCCGATTTCTGCGCCGTCTATATGGCTCGATTGAAGGAGGTATGTGATCGGTACATGGTGGGAAAGAGGCACGCCTGTAAGTCCCCCCCGCCCCCTCCCCCCTCCCCCTTTCCCTCACTTTCAGCCAAATCACTGACTCTCCCCTTCCCGGTCCACAGATTTCAGCACCCTAATGATCCTCCCCTCCAATCAACACCTTGGCATCGCTTCCTCCATAATCCAATACGCCATCACGCATCTCCATCTCGACACGCTACCCGTATGGCTCTGTGCGCAGCCGGATGGGTACCATCTCTATCGAAAGTTCGGGTGGAGGGATGTCGAGAGTGTGGAGATGCGGCTTGAAGAATGGGCGGGTGAGGGGAGGGGGTATGGATCACATATGACGGTGTGTATGCTCAGGGAGGCATGAACGGCGCGCAGGACCATGCATGACAGGGGAATCAGGGGCCTTTGCTTGGTCGCTCACCATACAATTCAGTATTGTAGTGACAGCTCTCCCCATTGCATTCATCTCTTTTGGACTCCCTTTTGGTCCCGCTGCCTCAATACGGCGTCGTTGGTCGTATTTGGAGCAATTCTGGTGACCCTTCCGGAGGGTGGCCTCTTTCATACGCTTGTTGACCGCGACGGAGATGCTGCGAGGTTGTCGGTGGCCCCAAACACCGCAGATAAACACATCGATGGCTCTTCCTTTAGTTACAAAAGCAGTAGCCCAAGTATGGAAGGGGGATGTTGACTGCGATTGTTGGCGGATCTGTTGGCTGTGGATAGTCATGATATCGACCTGGGTCCGAGTCTTGGGAGCTCGTCGAGCCACCACACATTTATATCGGTATACGCTCATTTACAATCAGTCGACAAGGGCCGTCTTTTCCTGCCAGGTCGAACTGCAGGGCCAGCGCACCGGTTGGAGCCTCGATCTACACCTCCGAGAAACCTCCACACGTTCGACGAATCTTTGCCTGAACATCTGGAATACCAACCTCTTTTTTCCCATCAAAGAAACAATTCTCGTTCGGAAATCTACGATGCCATTCCATTTATGTTCTATAACTATCCCTCAGCCTCTACGCCCGATCCCCTCATTCCACACCACCATATTCTCAATCCCGCACCATTAAACTCCCTTCCCATTTCTGGATGATCAGGAAGCTAGAGGTGGTCCAGGGCTGTAAGGGTTGATGATTGGTGCGTCCAAAGGGGTTCGTGCTTTCTCTTAGCTCGTTAGGAACTTAAGTCTGCTATCGGGGGGGATTTGGTCCTTGGAGAGCTTCTACTTCTAAGTTCAGCAAGCGAATAGAGGGAATCACGAGATGCAATTAGCCCTGCGGGGAACAATTCAAGAAGATGGTGATTGTATTGCTACAGCGGCCAAAGTAAATCCCTAGCTTATGCACATAGCAAAACCGTTCCAAAGGCAGTTTCATATCCAAAGATAGTTTGTACAACAAAAATAATCGGACCAGCCGTGTCTCCTAACCAGAATCAAAATTCAGAAGCCAGTCCAGAGCCAGTCGGTGTCCCCATATTCCTCATCTACACCCTAAAAGCACGACTCCGTTTCGCAGCGACTTCGACCCCAAGCGCAGGGTCGCACTTGGTGCCCGGAGTCACTTTCTGAAAGTTGACGTTGTGGTTCTCATCGCAATCGCCCCAGGCCGTCCCATCGGGAGAGCAGACGGATTTCCCAGGCGTGGGACATGTGCCTGTTGAGAGCCCAGGGACTGGGGTTGATGCCGCGGCGCTTGGGCTTGGGCTTGGGGGTGGTGGAGCTGGAATTGGGGCGGCAGTAGTAGCTGACGGGGCTGGTGGGGCGGCGGTAGTGGTTGGCTTGGGGGGGGTGTCGGGCTGGACGCTTATGGGCGCGTTGGGGGCTGTTGGAGCATCAGGAGCTGCTGGAGCGTTGCCATTACCTCCGCAGCTACCGACGGGGGGTGTCAGTGTCTCGCTGCCGATTCTCTGGGCGTTGCTACCGCGGTGCGCTTCAGGGATGGCCAGGACGGTGCCGCTGACGGCGGTGGAGCAGCCGTCGCTCATGCTGCCGATGTTGGCGCGGAACATATCTGGAAGAGCGGCCATTGAGGCGGCCATGGTGGCTCGCTCGTCGAGAATGTTGCCCTTAACCTCGCGGAAAGACCGTCGTTGAGAGGAAGTCGGCACGGTGATAGGGGCGCAATTCATGTACATTTCCCGATCACCAATCTTGTTGAACCAGGTCCAGGCCAGCGTGTAGTTCTTGCCGGTCGGAACGGTGTTAGGGATGGAGAAGGTGAATTCGTCGGCGCCGAAGCCGAAAGGGTCGGTACCCACGTTGCCGGGGTTGGTGGATGGACAGCCGCCCTCTATGGTTTTGATCACCTTGAAGACCGAGTCTTTGGTGGGCGGAGTGTCCGTGGTCAGCGACACCTGGCATGAGCCGCCGCCGTGGGTAGCCTGGCCCTGAAAGCTGATGGTTTGAGGCTGGTCGATCGGCATGACGTTCAGTGTCGTTAGGGCGTACACCCCGTCGCGTTGCTTACTGCAAATGAATCTAGGTTAGCATAGTTCATAGCAAGTTTGGGGGTAGAGATTTGATGAACTTACCAAGGGTAGTCGGAACCATCTTTGAGAAGTGGGTTGGTGTTCAGGGTTGCGGCTCCGTAGGGAACCGGTGTCTTCAAGAGGACATGTGCCCCGACGGCGGATGCCAGGGCCAACACTGAAGCCAGGGAGATCTTCTTAGAGCCCATTGTCGGATGTTGGTGTACTGCTTGTTGTCGAAGGCCGGCTTCACTTAGTCTGTCCCTGACGGACGTTGTTGTTGCAGCTTATATATTGATCTAGGTAGCTCAGATCGTAATTCTTCTTGTTTGATGTGGAAGTGACAAATGTGATAGTGTAGGCTGAAAAGAGCAAGAGATGGATCGAACTTGGACGTGGAATATGTAAGCAGGAAGACGGAGCCTGAAGTGAATGAAAGAAATGGCTAATTCTCGCGGAGAGTGCCTTTGTTAATGATAGTAGAGAAGGGAAAATATCCAGCCTAGGTCTTGATTGAGAACAATGGAAGACCAGGTGGTGAATAGGAACAAAGGAACGGATCCAAGCCGAGGCAACAAAGAGAGGGGAGATCATTCACTGAAGAAGTGAACGATGAAATAGGGGAAAACATCAGAACTAAGTGTTGTCGCCGGACTCCACCATCTCTGGATTATGTGGATAGGAGCTCCGTCAAGATTGGAACGGTGGTAACAGGGGCCTTGCGCCATCCAAACAGTTGTCGAGATCACTGCAAAACGTTGTTGACGAACGCTGGTGCAGCAGTCTGCCGGCGAGTCTTATGGCCTGGGTCATGGTGAGTTATCCAATCACCCCGTTCTTGCGAGCAAAGTTGAAACAGATTGGCGCTTAGAGTGTTGTAACAGGGAAGACAAGGGAGAACACGGCGGACATGCTCCGCTCTCCAGACACACCAGTGCGCAGTAGTCTCATAAAGGACAAAATTCATAAAATCAACTCACAACTAGGGAGTATCAAGCATGAAATGCAAAGCAGATGCAGTGCAGAGAGGAGATCTGTCGCAATCAAATATAGGGACCTCGGCCTTGGCAGCGAATTGCTTGGCATATCCAGAATGGGCTAAGCGCGCCAGGACCGGCTTGCCTCGGCAGCCACTCCCCTGAGCACCTCGCCCCTGACTCTCTATCTCCTCTGTAAAGGACCTGAATATATGTACGGAGTACTTCTTCGACAACTGATCAGCAAGTCGATTGTTCGTGATCGACTACTGCTGAGAGAACATACATAGCGATGCGATCTCATCAGAAAGAGCCAACGGTGGTGTTCGCATTTTGCTTCATTATCTGCAGGTCGGTGCTGCATACAGGAGCTTGGTTGTAGCTCGTGCTACCCCATATAGAAGCACCACTGGTAACAAGATATTACAAGCCAGGAGCTGGCATCGTAGGCTCCTTGAGATCCTTGAGATCGACTCATAAGATGTCATGTTGTACGCGGAGACTGTTCTTGGGGCCATAGCCTACAAAATGCCTTCTTCAGGCGCACTCGCATGCGGTACAAAGCAGGGGTAGGGCGTTGTTGCACCAAGAAAGAGATGACGACGACTAGACTCCTACACAATTTCTCCAATTTCCGTTTACTCTGTGTACCGACTTCCTGGAAAAAAGCGCCCCTCAAAAACACCGTTTCTATTTAGTAGCGTCCTCATATCACCAGATCTTCTCACCCAATTAAGCCCATTCCTGGCCCAGCATTCTTACTTTTGCACGCTTCATCATGGCTGGAGTCGTGAGTATGTACGGCATTGCAACGTCTATGACATTCCTTGCGCTCGTAGCGATGGCACTCCGATTCTATGCCAGACACGTCATGAGAATTGGCTACTCATGGGACGACGGGATGCTGATACCTGCAATGGTATGCACACTATCCTGTCTTCTTTGTTTGACTGCAATAACAATGCGCAGCTTTTGACGATTGCCCTCGCCATTTGCATGTTCGTAGGCACTGCAGACGGCAGACCTGGACAACATGTCAAGACTCGCCACAAGCATCCCATTTGGTCCAACAGAATTAAGGTCTTCGAACAAGTAAGAGCGGTCCTACCTGGCGCATACAGGCGATTGACACGAAATCCAGACCGAATTTGCCGTCTTAGTGATCAGTGTTCTCCACTTGGCTTTACGAAGCAAGCCGTCCTGCTCTTTTATAGACGAATCTTCCCCGGAAGAACGCTTAACATCTTATTATGGACCATGATATGCCTTACTTGCATCTGGGTTGTTGGCTTCTTCTTCTCACAGCTACTTCAGTGCATCCCAATGTCATTGAATTGGAGCAGCTTTGGAAATCTACCTGACCACTGCATCAACGTCGACAGGATGATCCTGGCTGAGGCTTGGTCTGACGTCGTTACCAACGTCATCATACTGATGCTTCCAATCCCTAGTGTAAGTCTCTCGATCTCACGTCGCTTTCTAATACTAAATTGAGTGGCCACGAAAGCTCTTGGCGTTAAAACTACCAATGTCGCGCAAGCTGGGCGTTTGCGCCATTTTCCTTCTTGGGGCTTTGACGGTCGGAGCCGGCATTGCCAAGCTCGTCATCTTCTATAGAGTCTTTGCTTGTAAGTGATCCAAGAGCATTCAGCTGCGAAGGTACTCACTAAACCGCAGCAGCGTTGGACACATATAGTGTGGATATCACATATCTAGAAACGCCATTCGTGTACTGGCCCATGGTCGAGTCCTCACTTGGGATTATCGGCGCATGTCTCCCTCAGGTGCGTCCACTGTTCGCTGGCGCAGCTTTCCAACCTCTTCTGGGCCACTTAGAAGCTTTTTATTCTTCGACCAGAAAGCAGATAGGGTCTGCTAGTGCCAGGGCGACTCGAAGCAGCAGTAGGGAAAAGTCCAACTCTGCGATTGAGGACGCCCTGGTTTGATTACTCAAAGCTTAAAGGGATTTGTCGTTCAATGGGCTATACTAAGAAGACGGGAAATCCACATGGATCTGGGTCAAGAGCGTAAGCTGCGTTCCTCGTGCTGATTAGTTGCCTATGCTGTATCATTACCTGATTATAGGGGCGAGGTTGTGAGTAAGACGTTCTTTTAACTTTCCCATGGGGTACGTGGAGAGCCACAATGTTGGTTCGATAACCTTCCCTTCGAAAGCTTGCATTGAATTCGAAGCGACTCGCCAGGAAAAAAGCTAAATCAAGTTTTTTCCGAAATCAAATTCCGATGTTCACAGATGCACCAGATTTCGATGGTACTCGTCGCTTTGTGCAACAATTCAGCAGCAAAGTCCGTGTTCGCTACGAATGAGAGGTGCGCATCGTAAGCGTTTATGCGGCCGCTTCTACTAGGAAGCCACCGAGGCGAAATCAAATTCATAAACCTTGAGTATTTTGCCATGGTCGACCCTGTTCACACATAGCAAAGTCTTGATGTACGCATTAGTGACAGTGACTCCCACAGTCTACCAGTCTTTTGCAGGACCGAGGCATTCGGTAGTAGCTCGCAGGCATCCGCTGGTCGCCCTTGGAAGCATTGTCCTCGAGCTGACCGGTATTCGCTCGCTAAGAACAATACCACTGCACCGGATGATATAACTAAATCGTTATGCGGTCCTGGCTTTTCATTCCTACACTTTCAAATATCATTTCTTCTTTTCCTTGGGCGATCAATGGCTCCAGTCTTCTACTCAGCGATGTCTCAAGACAAGAGACGTCGTCAAATGCAATATCCAACGCGACGACAGTAACATCAACAGCACAGCGAGCGCATGTCTTGAAGGCCCTACATATCTCCTGCAACGGCTCACAATATGGCTGGGATCTTTCCGAGCGAAGCTGTATAGACATACTGTCCGTAATGGAAGAGGACCCTCATATGCGGACATTCGGGCCTCGCGGCCTCGGACCCTGGGATTTTCCCCTACCACAACGCCTGGTCAGCAGTAAGACTATTACACGAGATTGCTTCGACCCATGCTGACTAGGCATCTACAAGACGATGGTCGCTGCACTTTCACCATCACAGCCCACACGGGATTGCTGGAACGAGCGTCAACGAAGATGATCTACGATGCCGCAGAGGAGCTCACACATACATGCATAAGTGGTGGTGGGCGCACCGAGGGCGGCATTGCTACGGGAATCGGTATGTTTGGAACACACTACTGCGATGCCATGGACTCATTCGTGCCTAAGGGGTGCCTGGGAGGTTGAATGTTGAGATGAGGGCTTATAAACCCATGATACGGTGCCATAATGTTCCTGCAGAGGTTGACAGGCCACGTGGTTGTAGTGCTGTCTATGATTGTATGCTTCTGTCGTATGAATACATACATGTCCGACACGAGCGTCAGTCGGCTCTAGATATTGTGGTGCCCTATTCGGTCCCGCCAGGTAAGTCAATGAGGCAGCAGACATGATTTTTCTCGTGCGTTCAGGAATGATTGATGTTAATGACTTTCAGTGGCACAAACATGTGTGTACAGAGTTGACCTGGCTGGAGCGGATGATATGGAGACTCGTTATCACGTATGGGAGGCTATGGTAGCTCTTCAAGACATGTGCGCCGAAGATGATAGAGGGGGAACCGCATATGGATTAGGTTAGACTCGTACCGTCTCGAGAAAACCCGCGAGAGGAAGCTGACTGCCAAAGGCCGCGAAGGAAGGGTTATCGTCGAACTCTTGCCCGGCAATAGGGCGGTAACATCGACCGCTTAGATGCTTCGAAGTTGACATATTCGCTCAAAAAAACAACAGGGACTTTGTTATAAAATTACCCTTTGTTTTTCAAATAGACCAAAGTGCGGATGTTTCTCGCTCCTTCAAGAGAGTAGGTCTAGCGTGGAGGCGAAGAAAAAACTTCGGGTATCGGGATTCTTGTCGATGCCCTGTGGGCGATGGTTGGAGCCTTTGACATGTATCGATATCTCAACAGCCATAATCACTCGCGATTGCGACTTACCTTCAACAACACGACAGGAACCAAATATGGTGCCTGCAAGCCCTAAAATATTGAAACCCCTAACAAAAGACCAGCAAAGAAAGTTGGGGCACGCTTTCCTTTACTGCACCGAAGAGCTTAGCCGTATACACGATATTACAGCCCGGTATTCAAGACACCGCTGCCAGTTTGCCACAGCATCGACCCTATGATAACAGGAGGCCGAACCTGTGTGATCGAGGATCAGGAATTCGACCACTGGATTTTGGGTCGGGAACTCATTCCAAGTTACCATTTCAAACACTCAGGCTGGCTTTTCTGGAATCCATCACCGAGTGAATTCGAATAACATGATCCCTGGTTTCATAATCGCTAAAAGATGGAATGACGGTATAACTATGGGCCTACGTTGATTATGGCGCCCAACGCAAAGTCGTGTAATCGTCGAATCACTCATAAATCCGTAGCTTAGTGGACAGTGATCATGAAAAGTTTCAATACATGTAGATTTGAGAAACCTAGTCTGACCATTTTCGCCAGGTATGTAAGTGTCAGGCGCCGGCGGGGCTCTAGGAACAGCTCTGTGGAATTCGAGAGCTTGAGACTCTGCAGTCAAGGCCAAATTGTCGTGCACATCATGTTTCTATTTTCACTTGAGTTGCTCAAGATTTCTTAACCTCAAAGACCTGGTCTGTTGCGACTATGGTTTGCTTGGAGCATATTCTTCTTTGATATTGCAGGGCTTATAGTCAATACCAAAATCGTGAAATAAGTATACAGTGACTACGACTGCGAGATAGCTTTGGTCAAGTACAAGTGAGCCTTATCACCTACAATGGTGATTGCGCGATTGTCTCGGATGGCGCCCACAGTGTTCAATTGACTCACGTCGATAACCCATGTGGTAGTGCGTATGAGATCGCTTACTCGACGCCCCAATTGTACATATACCGCGGGCTTATGGCGTACAGCCACCTTAAAACCAATTGCTGTTGTGGTCGCAATGCAATAAGCACCATTGCATTGCTGTACAGCCTTGGAGACCATTCGCACCCTCAATCTGGGCTGTATTGCGCTTTCCACTGGAAGCTCTTCGACTGCGACGAGTGATAGTCCATCGACTTAGGCGAAGAGGAGCTCCCATGTAGCGGTCTTGTCTTCCAAGCCGTCTGTAAAGTCATAGTCTTCACCTAACGAACAGTACTCCTTTTCCCATCCTCATCTTCAAAGCCGGTCACACGAGGCGCAAGCGTCATCAACAGCAACCTTAGAAAGAGCGGAGTGGTTGCTATAGCTGTCGTGATTCCCGCGCTGAACGTATTCGTTGCCCTGGTTGTCGACTTCGGAGTATATAAGGCGAACGGCTTCGTAAGAACCGGAGGAATGGAAAGTCTATTGTCGAGAAATGGGGAAGCGAGAAGGGGCGTCGGTGTGACTGATAGTAGGGCAAGGCAGCATCAAACTTCTATCCGTAAAGCCCGTGACTAGGGGGATTGGGAAAGTCCATCAAGTGTGGATCCAGAAGACGACGCAGCCTCCTATGCTCGCGCTCAAAGCTGGTGAGTTTTGAGCGCGGATCGGCCTCCTATTGTCCGCCAAAGTCATAGAGTAGTACCCAATCCAAACTTCGTGCCTGGAAGATGTTTCCAAACGGTTCGTCTGCTCGCTTGCTGTATTCCTCGGTGGCAACCCTCTTGGCTATGCACCCTTCATCTTACTCTCTTCCTCTATGCCGATTCCCAAATAGAATGCCACCCTCATTGTTGCCGGCCCCTACGTCGTGCTCAATGTAATCCAATCCTCTACCCTCCACATTCTCGGATCGCAGAATGCTTCTGCTCCCAAACCCACGTAATTTCCGTACAAGGGTAACGTATCGCACAGTGAAATCCCGAGAAGAACGATCTTCTATATCGTGACAAAGGCCGTGGAGCGCAGGAGGACAACTTGTAGCCACGCGAATAGAAGCAGATGGCCAGCTAGCTGGGCGTAAACTGGATATGTAAGAGGGGAGTAGGTGGCTCGAGGAGAGAGGGAGAGGAGGTAGGGAGATGGCGAGAAGACGTTGATGCAGGTGCCGAAGAGAGCGGCGACAGGCTCGAAGTAGAGGAACAGGACGCGGTAGGGCAGCGGAAAATGGGAGTGGGAGACAGGTTCCATCGCTTAGAACTACAGTGGAGTAGAAGGATTGCTATACCATGCAGTTAGAACGAGTATAGGAGATGGAACGTAGTGAGGGCACACTTATCTGAGGCTGATGTAGATTGTACAATCCATCGACGATCCCTAAAGTAAACAGACATGACGTCATTACGAGGCCATGAAGGCGGCGATTGTGAAACGTCACTACCCATAGACGCGCTCCGATAAATACGCTTCATTGACACCAATCGCGCAAGATACCACCTCTCACGGGCACTGTCAAGAATCCCGTCATAGAGAATGGAACCCCGTTTCGATATGTGTCAGGCTAGACTGGAGCCCCAAAGAAGCGACTTTCCCTGTTGAAGCTCCTGCATTGGAATATTTTTCAATTCAGCTTGTGTTCACTGTATAGGACCAGCGATCAAGAGGACTCGATTGCGACGGAAGTCAACCATGAGCGTAAGCGGCTTGGGCACTGCCCTCTAGTCCAGACATATCATGCTGTGCCGAAAGCTGAATCGTGCTTACAGTAGCAATGCTGACTCGAGCCTATAACTGCACAGAATTATTTATTAAGCGATGAATTCAAGATCTGGACTTACATAGCGCTGCCATCTTTTGCATCGCGGTCCTCGTTGTGCATGAGATCCCTCTTTGGTTGCCTGAATTGTTCCCTTGACTACTAACATACATGTGCTTGCCGTTGGGCCATTGGCAAATAACTCGTGGTAGCTTGTCGATGAGCATACCTGCTAGGACATCATTGTCTGCTTTGCCTCATGAGAGCATTAGAATCACGATTTGTAGTTTTTTGGTCAGCCTCATCACGATAGAACGCTGTAAGTGCAGATGCCTTCTCTTCGCAGACCCTGTCTTATATCCTCTTCCATCTCCTCGATCGAAGCTGCTTCTTCAATGCCCTGTCAGTGTTCTCCAACTGTTGGACAATCTGTCTATACCTCAGATTGTTCGAAAATCTATAAGCCCTTGAAGATATTTATTACGACTTCTTGACTTCGCTGATCCAGCCTTTGCTTCTGGCCTTGACTTGACGACCTCGAGACAATAAGGCCAGATAGCCTTGCAGCAGAATGGCCAATCCTAGAACAATGATGCTGAAGGACGCCTATAAGGTGCTATTTTGAGATCTTACCTCTGCAATCAATTGCTCACCTTTCTAGGGTGTCACCATACTATCTTGCACCTTGGCGATCATTGGTGCAATCGTGCGAACCTTCATCCGATTTCGTGGCCGGCAACTGCATTTCCTCGATGAAGCGCTATTGCTATTCGCGTGCTTGTGCCTTTTGGCAGCGACAATATTACTCATCAAGGGAGCCTCGTCGCTGTATCTAGTCGAACAGTTGCAATTGACCCCAGAGGCGGCAGCCTCGGTAACAGTGCAGCAGATCATTGCGGCCATCGTTAAATTACAACAAGAAGAATACGCCGTTGGTATCCTGATATGGCTCTCGGTTTTCACAGTCAAGTTTTGCTATCTCTCTTTCCTCAGAGAACTGACTGATCGACTCTCACGAATCACTACTTATTGGAGGCTGACGCTGGCTGTCACCTGTGTTTCCTGCGTGTTCAACGTTTGTTCGTCGTTTATCGCCTGCCCTAAATTGGGTGACAGCAGTCGTAATATGTCTCATCCCATTCTTGACCACGAATGCTAAGAGATATTCAGTTCAATGTCTAACCCCATACTACATTCGCAGGACCCTTGCAGTCGAAGCCACGACGATTGCCTCCGACCTTCTCTGTGATATCATGAGTAAGTATCTGTCAGGTGGCAAAACACACAGCACTAACATCAGCAAGTCCTAACCATTCCACCCTACCTTATCCGAAAAGTCAAAATCAATCGGCGCCAAACGATAGGCCGTGCATTTTTCCTCTGCCTCAGCATTTGCATGGTCCTCACTGCTATCATCCGTATCGGTCAGGTCCACACCAAAACATACAATATCTGGGCGACTTTCTGGCAGCAGCTGGAAGGGTGTATTGCCATTTTGAGGGTCTCTTTGACCGCATTTCGAACACTCTTTGTCTCCAGCTCGCATAAGTCTAGGCAAAGGGACCAAAGGCCCATTCACTCTTACCAAAAGTCATGGTATAGGCACAAGAATTCTATGGGGCGTGAGGGACGGGTGATGGGAAGGGCCAGGATCGAAGTTACGCGCCCTATGCGACTTTGACGGGAATGAGAACGTTCATCAGGGGAAGCCCAAGGGCGTCCTTCGCACCAACCCATGTTCATCATACGAACGGCCCAGGCAACAACGCAATAAACGTGACGCATGGCTTGAAATGGGACAGTGATAGCATTACCCCGCTTCACTCTCTGGCCCAATACGGCAGTTTGACATCACAGAGGTCTCGGGAGCACTCTCCGATTCGAGAGTCATAACGGTAATAGCCTAGGAGATTCAGAGACATGCGCCGTTGTCAGCGGAACATCCTATTTCGACTGGAGTATGTGAATACACAGTCACCATTCTATGACCAAGTACTTGGTGCTGCAGACCGGAGAGAATAGAGCGAGTTGGAGCAACACCGTCATGACAACAGAAAATGGAAGTACGCTGGGAAATGGCGGCGGTGCGACAAGCTCAGCCAATCTGTCAACCTGGATTTGCAAACCTGAGCCGGGATGAGGTTTCTTCGGGAGATTACTTAGGGTTTTCCTTCCACAGAGCAAGAAGGAAGTTTTATAGGGATGGGTAAATGGCTCACTGAAGCTTGAGCAATTCATAGATAAGCTTCTGATGAAACCCCTGTCAATCAAGTTGATCACAAGTCACGCTTATGATTAGACTTTGACGCTGCGCCGCAGCTACACTGATTTCGACGCGTGCTTTAGTCACTAATCTTACATCAAAGTCATCCACCAACACGTCCAGCACCGGAGATCTGACACTCCAGTTATGAGTCTTTCTAATAGGTCGTTGCAATCATGTCAACAGGCAGCCCAGACAGGCGCGGATGACTCTAGTAGCGATCACGGCGCCGAGGACATCAAAGCTACGCTTGAGACGTCCTTGTCCGAGGTCAAGACCGCAGGATCGTTCGCGACATTTGGACAATGCGTGAATGCTTCTTTCCCCGGATTGTGTGTCGAAGGCCTTGGTCTAGTCGGTCTTCCACTCACCGAGCATATCGCAGGAGCCATGATCGCTCTTTGTCATGAAGCGCCGTATGGCAAAGGTGTATAAATATGTCACGATACTCACAGGGGCAAATCAGCTAACGAACGTGCAGGAAGCGAGACCGTCGTCAATGAGTCGGTACGCAAGACATGGGAGCTCAATCCAGATCGCTTCGAATTTCTGAACCCGGAGTGGCAAGTGAGTATGCAAGAAGTCGCGTCTAGCGCAGCCCAACAGCTAGGTCTCCCTGAAGGTGTCTCGGTAATAGCCGAGCTATATAAGTTGTTGCTATACGAAGAAGGTGCGATGTTGAAAGCCTATTAAGAGTAGGTTTTGTTGTCTCCATATTTGGCCTCTGTGAAGCCTTCACCCTGATTTATTTGAAGCACCAAGAAATCAAATGGCATGTTCGGAACTTTAAGAGCCCTGCAGGACAGGGGGGCTAGTGCCGGGGATGAGGGAGATTAAGAGGTCAGTACTTGGTCGTCTGCCATACTATTTAGTATGACAATTGTTTATTGCACTTCTCTCTTTTCTTCTCTTCTTATTGTATTCGACTCTTTGATTATCGCGCATATTATTGTTTTTGCAATTGTTTTTCTTTTATATTATTGTCTCGCAATTGTTTCTTTTTATTATTGTCTTGCAATTATTTCTTTCTATTACTATCTTGCAATTATTTTTTTTATCTCTTACTTTATTCTCTTAATTGTCGCATGTTGTCGACATAGTATTTTGTAAAAACAAAACTACTAACGTTGTTTTCTCTAAAAGAATATCTAATGCTTGTCGCATATCTCGTATTAGAAAGCTTGTCTTTAAGATATAATTAAATATTCGTTTTAAGTTAGAATTTAATATTTTATCGCAACAAATGTCTAAAAATGTCTTTTGTTGTCGTCGATTATCGTTTTTTTTTTTACAATCTTTTTGTTTCTTACGATTTTTTTGTTTTTTATTATTATTATTGTCTAGAAATTTAGAAAAACAATTCGAGAACAATATGCAAAATATTGTTTTAGAGAACAAGATCGTTGCTTTTTGTTTTAGAGCTAAAACGATAACAAAGAAAATTATTGTACAAAAGCAAGTAACAACAACGAGAAAATTTTTTGTCGCTCAAGAACTTCAATTGCAAAATATAACGATAAATAATATATATATATTTGTTTCTATAGTTTCTATTGATTTAAGAACGTTAATAAATACTTTTACGATAAATTTTTTGCTCAAATTCAATAGTTTTATTGCTATATTTTCTAGTGTTTTGTATCGTTATCTAGACGATATCTTTTATAATAAACTAAATATCAAAAATATTATAAAATTTATTGTTGATTTTTTCTTTGTTGTTGCGACAAACGCAATCAACTTTTTTGACGCAAAAAATCTTCTAGATTTGTTTCGTATTTTCGATATTTATATTTTTATTGCTTTTAGTTTTGTTTCGCATTTAATAATAAAATAAAAGTTTTATCGAAATATTACTTTTTATCGCTAACATATAATAAGTATAACGAGTTACAAGATTTTTGTCTTTATTAGATTGTATTATTAGAAGTTTGTTACTCGCGCTATTTGAATAAATTAAAATAATTCTCTATATTAAATATTGTTTTATTTCGAGACAAAATAAAAATTTACGAACGTCGCTAAAAAGCAATTCGAATCTTTATTATCGTTAATATTTTCGCGAAAACTATATCTTTCTATTAGTTTTGCAAAAAATGTCTCGATACTCGCATTTAATAAGTTATTTATTATTACAAACGATATCTATCGTTAGTAAGTTAAATATAACGAATATAGCAATAATAATAGTTGCAAATATAAGCATATATATATATTTTGCTAGAAAATTCACAATCTTAATCGTTGTTTCAATAAAACGTAACATTTGACAATCTTGTTATTATTTTCGTTTTCTAATATATCTAGTTTGTTGATTTTTGTATCGAAAGATTTTTTATATAATTTAATATTGTTAGACGAATTTAATTTGTTATTAATTGAATCTCTATTAATAGAGAGATAATACAAATATCTAGAAATGTATTTTAATAAATATTTCGTTTCTATTCTTTTAAATATAATTACGCAAGATACTAAAATCGAATATATTAACTTATATATTTTTCGCATAAATACAAATTATATTTTTGCAAACGAAACTTCTAACGTATTTATTGTCGACGTCAATAAATAGTTGTAAATAAATTATTTAATTATATTATTTGCTTTATTATCTAATTTATATATGTATTTATTATTAGATTTTGTGTCGAAATACAACAATAATTAAAGACGCATTTATAATCTTTTCTTTTCTAAAAATATTTTCGTTAATAATAATATATTTTACGATTAAGAAGTTTTTAAATACGTTGCGATCAACAATATTATTGCGACTCTTATTGCACAAGAACAAGAAACAATATTTTTTAAAAAGAATTTTGTCGACGTTTTTAGATATATAACAATAACGATATCTAATTGATAATTATTAGATTTTTAGTAAAATCTCGTTTTCTATATGAAAAATTTCTTGCTTTTTGAACTACAAATTGTTTCTTTTCTTTTTAATTTATTTGCAAAGATTTTATATTAAATATTAATATATTTTTTCGAATAACGCATTCTTTTGCACTATTTGAACGATTTCTTTGTTGTTTTACTACTTTTTATTGACGTCTTTCTTTATTAAAAAAAGTGAAATATATTTTGCGATTTTTTAAAATTTCGAAATAATAAAAAGAAAAGACAATTAAATTATTAAATAAAGTTTTTAAATATTAAAATAAATAGTAAGACAATAAAAATACAATTGTCTTTTACTAAGTTGCAACAAACTTGTAATCTTGTTGTTACAACAATAGAAGCAAAAACGTTTTCGTATTAAAGCTTAAAAATTCTAGTAAACTTTCTATTTTTTTGTATTAAAGTAATAGTGCTAGAACGCGTCTTTTTAAGTATTTTATACGTTTTTTTAACAAAAAATATACAATGTTATAGTATTATCGTCTCTATAACAAGAGATATAGTTTAATAGTATTATTTTTTGTTGCGTTAAAACAATATTAAGATTCTACAATTTGTTGCATCTTAATCAATCTTTTATATATAAACAAATACGTTTAGTTTCTAGAATATAAGCGATTATTAAATATCGCATAAAAATAATACGTTTATCAATATTTTTTTTAAGTACTATTTTATTTGTATTAAAAGTAAGACTCTTTATATTAATATTTACGAAATAAAAGCAATTTTTTACCTTTTTTGTCTTTAATTGTCTCGTTTTTGCGATAATAAAATTATTATTTATAACGATAATATTGTTGTTATTGTCAATTTTAATAAAAAACTTATTCGTAACAACTCTATAAGTTTTTTGCGAGATATTGTTATAATTTTTGCTTTTAACAATATATTAATAGAGTTGATTTAAATCAACTCTAAATTAAATAATTTTGCAAATTTGTTTTTATAAAATAAATACAAAACTATTGTTAACAAATATTTACAATTAGTATATTTTGTCGTTTAGATTCTCGCAATTTTTTTGATTTCTAATATATAAAGATATTTTTAAATCGAAATACAATTCTTTTTCTATAATAGAGATTTGCTACTTTTACGAAAAATCTATATTCGACGATTTTTAAAAACTATATACAATATTGTTGTTTTTATCTTTATTGCAATATTTTGCTTGCAATTATTTAAAGTTTTGTCAATTAAATTGTTTGTCTAAATTTCGATCGTATTAAGATAAAGACTATTAAAGATTATATTTGCGATTTTCGTTTTATTTATATTGATAAAAACTATTTCAATTATACGATTTTTAGTAGCTTGCTTCTTCTTTGCGTTATATGCGATATTAAACGTTATTAAAGCGACAATATTTTTCGTAAACGCAAAGTTATTATACAAGACGTTCTATTAAACATTTTATCTATCTTTGATATAATTACACAATTAGATGCTACTTTTTACGTTGTTTTTTGTCTTGCTTTTGCAAGTTTTTTGCGAACAAACAAATTTATATAAGATACGTACGATTTAAATGATACGAACTTTGTTAATTAATTTATTATTAAATTGTCTATTAAATTTCTTGCGAACAAACTTGAATTAAATATTTTTGTTTTTAAAATAAATTCTTTTCGCAAAAATATTACTTTTAGAATTGTCGCTATTAACGATATCGATTGTGCGATTATTTTTTTGAAAAGAATACTTCTTATAGTATTTGATCGTTTTGTTAATTTTTTATTTAATATCGACGAAGATATTTTTAATAGAAAAAGAATTATCGACGTTCTTTATTAAAAATTTTGCTTTTTAAAATATAATAATTACTATATTAATTATTTTTTTCGTTGCAATACAACTACTAAGACACGCAATTTTAGTGTGCCAAAAACTATAATTATATTTTTGGATCGTTAAAAGTCTAATATTTATCTACACTATATTAAAATTAATTTCAATTTAATTTTGCAAGTTTTGCGTCGTTATTAGAGTTGCTAGTTCTTATCGTTTTTGTTTTGACAATATTGTTTTAAAGTTTGAAAAAAATTAGTTAACTTCGAAGCAATCTTGATAATTCTATTGATAATCTTATATTATCGACAATCTCTTTCGCACGTTTTTAGAGCGACAATAAGATACTTTTTGAGATAATCGATATCTAAATATTTTATATATAGAAATGATATTTTTGTCGCATTTTTTTTGACTCTTTGCTAGATTTTTTTTGTCTATTTCGAGTCTTAAAAGCAATAGCAAAGTCTTGCAAGACAAGAAAGCTAATATTAAAAATAAGAAAGATTTAAAGATTAATACTTGATTGTTTGCTATACTATTTAGTATAACAATTGTTTATTGCACTTCTTTTTTTCTTTCTTTTCTTATTGTATTCGATTCTTTGATTCGTTTTTTTATTTCTTTTTTGCTCTTGTTGTTTAAATAGAAGAGAGTTAGTTAACTTCGAAGCAATTTTGATAATTTTGTCGATGATTTTATGTTATCGACGATCTCTTTCGCACACTTTTAGAGCGACGATAAGATATTTTTCGAGATGATCGATGTCCAAACATCTTATATATAGAAATGGCATCTTTGTCGCATCTTTTTTGGCCCTTTGCTAGATCTTTTCTGCCTGTTTCGAGTCCCGAAAGCAGTAGCGTGATTTCTTTGCCTTCGAAGCAGGACGGAGGAGATACCATAGCTTGTCATCATGGCGAGACAAAAAGTTTTGTGACAGCAGCTGGTTCTGCTTATAGAATGAATTACATTGCATGGTAGGACTCCTCAAGTCTGCTACCGATCTTAGCCATTGATGACCGCAGGTATGCAGACGTCGTCCACGAAGTGCAGCCAGTCACCTCTGGATACCGTCTAGTAATCCTGTATAACCTCGTACAGACGTCACCTGGCCCAATGCCAACAGCGGCACACCTCCTCCACGAAAAGAACGCAACGAGGAAAGCCCTCGCTGCATGGCACCGTGGCATAAAGAGAGGTAATATAAATACACCAAGATTGCTGGTGTACCAGCTTGATCATGAGTACACCGAAGCGAGTCTCGGTCTCGACTCTCTGAAAGGACTTGATAAGGCCAGAGCGGATTATCTCATGGAAGTGTGTGCCCAGACTAGTGTCGGCTTCTATCTCGCCAGCTCGGAGAGAAGGAGTCTGGTGGGTGCAAAGATGGCGAAGATGGCTGTTCTGATGGGCAGGGTGGGTTCCACCCAACCGAAGAGGTAGTCGAGTCAAGTTTAGAACTCAAGCGCATGGTGGACCTCGATGGAACCCTGCTTGCTGAAAGCCTGAGTCTGGCAGAGGATGATTTCATCCAAGAAGACGCTTTTGAGCGTGATCCCGATAGAGAGAATTACGACGGTTACATGGGCAACTGGGGCCCCGATGCCACTCACATTTACAATGACTCGGCACGTAGTAGCGCACCTATCGTCCTCCTATCTGGTACCTGAGCTCCATGACAGGTCTTCGTGCTAGTGCCTTTCACCTCGCGCAGCACGTGGCTCAAAAGCGAGGTCTGCTAACAGCACGTGGACATCAACAATTGGATTCAGCGAGCATACAGTCGTGTGAGCGACCGGGCTGAAACGCACAAAATCTGCAAGAAGATCTCTATCTCCTCGCGAAGCTTGCTATCGGCTGCCAAGTCCCATTACAATTACCCAAGAGGCGATGGTGCGTGGACAATGGTCGATCCTTTCCGGCAGTAGACGTTCAGTAGCCTATCAAGGCCGCTATCGTGCTTGACAGACAAGATCTCTTCGAGGAATGTCTCCGTACGCAACTGCCGATACCCCTTTAGAGTTTTCGAGACATCGGTAAAGGCATGTGGCAGTTCAATCTCGACAATGATCATGCACGGCCAGGGTATGTTTTATCTAGGAATTGATCCTACAGCATACTACTTTCCAAACGGATGCTTACATCATTGCAAGCTTTCGTGCGCTCTTGAATCGCCGGCAAACCTTTTGTGAGACAGTCAAGGCGACTTTGCATCTGTTGTCCGGTTTTAAACATTCTCTACCCGCAGGGCCGGGAAATGATGTAAAAAGGCTGACAGATCTTCGTGCCCGGACGATATACTATCTATACGGCAAGATCGAGCTTGGACAACCAGTCTCGAGGGACGATGGGAGTATCATTGCAACAATGTTCAAGTCCTATGGCAACAAGCTCTCCTGAACTGAGTAGGTTGCAGCACGTATCCATTCTATTAGAAGCGATTCTGACGGTTGATAGAGTTATAATTATGATGAAGCGATGTTATAGTAAACTAGACATGCTCGTGGCGTTCATTATCCAGCTCTAAGCTGATTATACAGAGGCATCGCTAGCAGAGAAGGGCGCAAAATCAGATTTCGATTCCTTAGTCGAAGTTGTTTGTTCCCGCTTCTCTGTCCAATGCGAGCAGACGGGTACCAAGCGCGATCACTTTGACAACGAAACCTCACCAAATGAGTGTCTCTCGAACGCTGATGACATTGCTCTTTTCCTGCATCAGCTCGCCTCAAGAGGGAAATGGGATCTCCACATCACTCTTCTAAACAGATTGACCGCTAGCCTCGACCTAGTGCCTAACACTGCCCTCCACACCTTCTACATGTCTCTCCTCACAAAGCCGGCGACTCAACTGCAACCTCATCCAGAGTCGATACCCCCATATAGAGATTTCTTCTCACGCACTCTCCAAGTCTACCGATTCCAGTATATTCAGCCAAAACCCTCGGGCGGCGATTGGTCCTGTTCGCCCGAGGGCTGTGGCCGCGGCCACTGCGCAGACTGTCAAAAATTGGATACCTTTCTCCTCGACCCTCAAAAGGCTGTCGAGCGATTTTCGGTCAGCAAAAATCGACGCCAGCATCTCCATCAATGCCTCAATTCTGTGGGACATAGCCATGGAACTGACCGGAGCACATATCCTGAAACGCTTGTTGTCAAAAAAGCGGAGAGAAAGTCGCACAAAGCCTACAAAGCGTGCAAAGCGAGAGTTGTGGAGGCGGAGAAGCTTCTGGGGGCTATGGGTCAAGATATGCTTAAAGAGCTCGTTAGGGAGCAGTATACCGAGCTCATAGATCTAAGGAGTATCAGGAAGACTTCTACAGGGCATCAAAGAGCGGGAGGCTCGTCTCGTAGTAAGGCAGAGATCATTGGCCCTACATAGCAAAGGACCTAGGCATGAATGGGATCACCACGAGGAAGGCGCAGAGCGAAACACGAACAGGGATCAGCTGTGGCATATACAGCATCGGAGCAATACCAGGGGAACTCTTGCTACTTCGCTACCTACAACCTGTGGTTTTAGGACTGCCACGAAGGAGAAGGCAACGAAGAGCTTCCGGGCTGAGGTCTGCATGTTCCACTGCCATAGTCGATGCAGGTGAGTACCTTACTTGGAATGAGCGAAGACCTGCAGTATTTCGAGTGGCGGGCAACGGGTCGCCTTGCTTGTGATTGGGCCGCAGAGATCTATGCATCAGCTATCACAATCCAAATTGATTCCCTTGGGGTAAGTTCCCAAGATGGTTATCCAACACATGCTGGGAATACTACCAGCATTCGGTCCTCTCAATCACAAACCTCTTCGTTCCACATTGAACCACAAGTCGTCCTGACGCTCGGCTTCACCTGTTTCACCTTCATCAACATCCCCTCCTCACAATCCTCCCAGCCCCTGTCAGGCGCCTCCTCCTCCTTCATCCATTTTCCTCTTCCCGTCAGCTGTTCGAAAAGCGGACCCTCGCCGTGCCGCCCTTACCAGCGAAACTTTGGGATCCCCCCTTGGTGCCGGGTATGGCGTCCTCGATGGCTTTTTACTGGAAATGGATTTCGTCGGGTTGGGGCTGGGCGGATGATCAGGTGTTCGGAGCAATCAGAGCAGATTTGCGGATAAGGATTCACGCCTTCTGACGCAAGGTTGGGGACGTAAGGTTTCGAGAGGAATTTGTTATCAAGAGTCCAAGTGCAGCTTTATGGTATAAGTTCTGTGTATGTTGCTGACGGGGGTTTTAGTCTGGGCGTGGCTTGGTCTCTGCACTTTGGGTGAGTGATGTAAGGTAGTCGAAGTTTTACAGACTTTTGTTTGTAGTGTGTATGTTTTCTAGTTTCGAGACGCTGCGCTATGCGTCGGTTTGACTATTGTCTAATATTCTGATAGTGGGAATGCTTATATACAGTCTGGCTTGTGATTCTGTCGATGTAGGTTGATGATTCTGGTATGGTTTAGTTTGGTCTAAAGTTGTGCCCGCTATGTATCACCATGGAGACTCATTCACCGGAGATTATGGAATGAGCGATGTTGTTCGCTATGAAGAGTCTCTATCCGTTTCGTCGTGCTGACGAAATTGCTAATCCAAATATCATCCGTAGATCTTTCACTTTTCCTAGAAGAATCAAGCTCGCCTATCCAGCCCGTGTCCGTTCCTCGATATAGACGTTGATGTCAGTCTGCTTATTGAACCAATAGTTCCGCGTCTTCCATTCCTTCTCTGGCTTCGCGAGCCGAATATGGAAATCACGCACAATTTGCGGAACTAGCTTATAGATCTCGCTCAGAGAGATCTACCCCATCATGTAAGCCACATAACACAAAGCCGCAGAACCGGGCAAGTACGTACATTTTTCCCAATGCAGGTGCGAGGGCCAGCACCAAAAAAAACCATCGCTCTGTCCATGCGCAACGCATCGCCTTTGATCCAGCGGTCTGGATTGAAATCGTTGGCGTCCTCTCCAAAGACATGCTTGTCGTACTGCACAACGGCGCCGTTGACGCCAACACGGTAGCCTTCGGGGAAATGGAATCCAGAGATAAGTACTCCACCCGCGGGGACGAGTCGGGGCATTGTGAGACCGACGCTGGGATGGAGACGCATGCCTTCGTTGATGCACGCTTTAAGATAGGGAAGTTTGATCGCTTCTGCATAGGAGATCGGCATGGATAGCGTAGCGTTGGTCACGGCTGCGTCAATCTCGGCGGTCAGTTTCGAGTAGATGGCTGGATTGCGCATTAGGTGATAGAGAATGCTGTTGATTGCGATGGCGGTGGTGTCGGCGCCGGCAAAGCTGTGAGGATTGTGTTAGAAAGCCGGAAATCGCTGCGCGGAAAATTTGGGACTAGCGCTTACATCGAACTATGAGATTCAACGATAATATGCTGGTGTGTGAAATTGATCTTCTCTCCTCGGTCGGCGTTGATCTCCAGCATTTTCCGAAGTATATCATGCTTTTCGTCGTTTCTTTTTTCGTCTAGCTCTTGCTTGCGCCTTTTCACCGCATTTTTGGAGGCTTTTTCAACATGCTTGACAGCACCTAAGGCCCCCCGAACCGAAGGTGAGAGCAATACCGTCGACAAGATATACAACTTTGTCAGATAAGAGGGTAAAGTGCCGCCAATTGTAAAGGCGGGAAGTAGAGAGTCTATGGCTTTCATGTAGCCTCCAATGTCTGTTTGCTCTTTCATGAAGCCAAACATCTTGCCGTAGAAAAGCTCACCCAGCACATCAAAGGCGTACCTGAAAGATGAGTAAGCTGCGACCAGATATGACTCCTGTTCCAGGACGAAGTCGGATCCGGAGGTTCCTAGAGCAAGGGTTCGCTTACATGTTGATCCACAGACTGAGATCGACTGTAGACTTCTGCCTTGCAAACCCGCGCATGGTCGCGCAAAACAATTGCGTGCATGAGTCAATAGCCTTTTCGGACTCAAGAACGCTAGACATGGAATATACATCGTTAACGATGCGTCGACGCTCCGAGTGCTCTTTCTCGTTGCGCGCAGGGAAAAGACCAACGTATCCGTTGTTCGGAGGGGCCCAAGCATCGTAATAGTCGGTCTGATGGTGTGAGCAACGCACTTGGAGGCAGTGCATAAACAAGCACCTTATTGAAAATAGTCTTAGTGCTGTAGATAGTCTAGGCGGGTTAGAGAAATTTCTCCAGTCCGTCATAAGAAGACCATTACCTTTATGGCTTCCAGATCGGAGCAGGCAACCTCATTAGGCGCAATGCGAACAAGATAGCCTGAGTTGTTAACCTGTATGAAGCTGTACTGGTGGGTTGCAACTTCTTACCGTGCTTGTTGTGCAATGCGCGCTGCGTGTGCTCCATATTCCCCCTCCATGTCTTGAAAACGATCCATACTCGACTGATGGATGCGAGGATGGGCCCCGGAATGGAATGGAGAGGGTGAAAGTAGCGGCAATATATGATCCAGCCAATTGCATAAAGAAAGACTGTAATTATGGTCGTCGATATAAAGGATAGGCCAACGAATAGCATTGTGGACCAAGCTTCTTTAATAGGGTAAGTCTGATCGTTCCATATACAAGCCTCTGGCGCCCTTACAAAAAAGCTGAATCAGAGTCGCATGGACTGTAATAGCATCAAGTTGATCAAGAGTAAGCCAATTCAAGCCGCGACCTAACAAGTGGAGTCAGGAAGTGGAACAACAACATACAAAGGGTGAATTTTGATTGAGCATAATGCCTCGAGCTGAGGATGGGTGTGTATCTCTCTACTCGCCTTGACCAATAACCAGGCAGTGCCAAAATGTAGTTCTGCTGTTGGCAGCAAGTAACTGTTGGTTGGTCGCATTGACAGGTCTGTTGCGCTTCCTGATCAAGGTGGTGTTCGGTGGTCCCGCCCCTAAGCAACCAGCAATCGCGGCGTAGCCTGCCGGTGCCACAAGTTGCAGTTCTAGGCTCAAAAATCTATCGATCGCCCCCAGATGGGGCCTAGCCATATGTGGGCAGCCCGCGCGGCGCTTCGAACCTAATGGGCCCGAATTCGGCGTAGGGAAATCCCTCGTCTCGAGCAGCCAAGCACAAGGATATCGTGACGCCAAACGCTCTTATCGTTATCTCGGAAATCTGGGAGATATAACTATGGCCGGCGACAATATCATATAATCATTATCTCGCCCTATCACTCTGGATAAAATAAGGGGAAACACTTCTGTGCGAAGGCGTTTCAAACTTCAACGCATTTCCTTGAATACCTTAGGACCTACTTGGGAAGCCCCTCTTACATGAATCAGTAATAGTCTCCCACACCCAAGCGATAGCTAAAATCATTTCAGATACCCAAAGGGCCGGCCGACGCAATCACGCATTGACGTGTAGGCGGCCTTGCAATCAAGGCAGGCGAACAACTGGCGATAAACGGTTATGCGAGGACTCTTTATCGAAAGAAGCTATCGTGCAGGAGGCATTGTAGATTTATGGCATTTTATAGTCGATTGATGTGCATTGCTAAATGCGTGTCTACGGGCAATATCGTCGATGCGTGATTCCGTCGGCTTGTTGGGTATGGAGATAATTTTAGCTGCCGCTGGGGTACGGGATACTATGGCCGTACATGAATTCGAGATCTTAGGAAGACAACGTTAACGAGATGGCCTAAAACCCCGAAAGTCCACTTCGCTTTCCGAAACCACCCTACCTTCTTCAAGGTCGTGTCGCTAATACTCCAACCTATTTCGATCAGAACAAACGTTTTGACTATTTTCCTGTGACAGGGTTAGATGAGTCAAGCCAGCGTCCCTAGGAACGTACATACCGAGATTCATGTCCCAACCCACGGAAAGCTCCAAGCTCCAACCCCAACCCCTTCTCTGACACATGTTTGAGTCTGAGGAACACTCATGGTCCTAATTGTCCCGGCTACTGTAGTCCACTCTCCATGTAATGTCCTTGCGTATGATCATTCGCTGGCTGTCATTACTCTCGATGCTGTTTCCGTCCTGCGCTAGTGGCCACGTCTGTGTCATCGTCTTTCCTTCGCCGCGCTCTTTGTCTTGGCCTGCCCTACTCGGATTCAGATCGGTCCCCATCTCCTTTGGTGCCGGCGCGATTGTGCTCGGACGGCTATAATGCCCCGAGGTCGGGGATCCAGCTTCACCATTCAGTGTTGCTTGCTTCTTCCCAATACCGTCTCCAACAGGAACATTTCTCTTTGTGGCCAGGAAAGATGCGGGTTTACTAGGTAGGCGACTCGAGTGCTTTGTATGTATGTTTCTCGGCGCGTATCCGTGGGACCCATAGCGGCCGTATACATTGGTGCTGACGTGTTCTGTGTCGAAAGCGCCGTACCCGGTGTTGAGGCCCGCCACGAAGGGTTTGAGGCATGGAATGATGCTGGTCATGATGGAAATGTAAAGTGTAGTTTGCGTCCATATGTAGAAGTACGTTAGGGTGAAGGCCGGATTAGACGAGAGATCGTGGCGAGGAAAGCTGATGAGTCGGATGATCAAGACCGGCACTACTCTGTTGGTCCGCGTTAGTAACCACGAATTGTATCTGAATTGGAGTAGGACTCAGTGGATCGACTTACATCAGCCGAGTTCCAAAAGCCCCCACGACAATGAATTTGTTCTTCGATGCCATGAGAAGATCGTGGACTAAGTAATATGACATTGCAAAGATGAGGACTTCGGTGAGGACATCGAAAACGATTACGATTTGCCACCGCAGCAGCTATGTCGATGATTAGTAGACGAACGAGAGCCTGGAGAACTTTGAAGTACCAGAGCGGTGCATCTCTCTTGGAATAAAACCCAAGGCTGTGACAGATCACAGCGCAGAGCTATTGCGAATATCGAGGCTATGAAACAAATGATTGAAGCCACAAGCGCCGTGCGGAATGCCATCCGATGTCGCCGTTCTGGAGTCAAACGGAGCAACAAGAACAAGACCGAGCATTTCGAAAGGTATGCACAGACGAGATATAGGATATCACTTGCGTACAAGGCCTAAAAGAACCACTTCCATGAGCGCACAAGACGAATCGGTGAGGTGACCTACCTTTTCCACCGCCTGTAGTTCTGCAGGACTGATCAAATCCACAGCTCGCCCAAGCCCCTTGGAGACCCCGTATAGCACAACGGAAGACTGAATCGTTGATAAGACCTTCGCCTCCGTCAGCCGGTTCATAAAATGGGCGAGGTATTATTGCAGACTACTCACCGTCGCCAGAAGGATGGCAGTGTCATCGTGACCAAAAGGTGGACTAATCACAACTCGAACGAAGACCCTGATCATCAAAGCCACCAGAGCGCAACATAGGCCCACTCCAGTGGCTACGGCGACCCATCCACCGTGATCGTTAGGGGTGACTTGACAAAACGGAGGAAGAGAGCGGACAGGCGTCGACGACATTGCTAACGATACAATTGCTGTCTCACTTATGGGAAGGGAGAATCTCCCCAACAAGGATAGAATCCATCATCGCAAAGTTTTAAAACTTGGAGAGAATGCTCTTTCTCACAGGCAACGTACAGGAATTCTCATTGTATATTAGGTGATCCTTTGAGATTCACTGATAGCAGTGGAAGGACTCCTGCATTCACCGAAATTGGACAAACGCGCGTACTGGGGAGCGCCGGGGAGAAAATTCCTGCGCCGAGCGCATACGGACCGTCCGTAAGACTTTCAAATCCCAGATGAACCCAACAATCAAGCAAACAATTGATGATCGCTGCTCGCTTAGGAAAATTAGAAGTAAAGTACTCGCTTGCCGACTGCTTAGTGGGGATCCCTCCAATCCATGAATCAACATCATCGGTCATGGTGGCCTATCACCTTCGAGAGGGCACCGGTAATCTTCTGGTGGCGTTATTGAAGAGCCGCCTCATCCACCGTTTGCCCTGCTGGCGAAAGTTGGTCACAGTACAAAGTCCGGGAAACTTAGCGCAGAGCTAGCCAAGTCCATCGAAGGCTAGCATATCAGGGGAATCGGCTCAGTAGCCCGTTGCTCTCCTAACCGTGGCTCCTCATGGTCAAAAAAATTGGCACAGTGTCGCTTAGAAAATCACGATTTTCAACATTCTGACACCAGAATCTTAGCAACCAGTCCTTCAGTCGAAATATTTTCTGCACAATTCTTATTCGTCTTGATTAGATCTACATCTTTGTTATCGAGAACTCTTTTCTTGCTCTTCTCGTCGCGGAGTTAGCATAGCTCACAGTGCCAAATTTTTTGATCATGAGGAGCGTGGGTCCCCTACCTCCTTACGAAGTTACGTTTATCCGTCCGAAATGGACTGGTTAGAACGGGCACGATCTGGGCCGTTCCTCTTCCGCCGGGGACAAGGGATCCTGTGCGCTCTAGGAGAGACTTGGCGGGGCTAGTGTCCGGGCGGGCTCTAACCCCCACGGGCGGGCATCATACTCGGGGCTGACATGTCAAAATCGCAACAACATAGATCTCGATCCACGTTTGCTGTCTCTGACATTATGCTACCAGCAATCAGTGCAGAATGCGACATAGAAGATCAATCACTGGAATGATCGTATATACCCGTGGTCCGGTCTCCGGAAGCCGGTGTGTGATTAACGAGAGAAGTCAGAGGGTGTCCAGATCTGAAAAGGCTCAAGGGTTAAGATATGTCGTCCCCAGCACCGTGGCTTGTCCGTGCCTACGATAAGGCCAAACTAATGTATGGTCGCTGCATGGTGTGATAACTAAGGTAGACGCAATCACATCCCGCTTCAACTTTCGCTCTTTAGTCTTTATCGAGCTTGCACACCGCCTAATCCTAAGTCTCCCACCAAGAACTGGTGGGTGCTTCTTGAGCCCTTGGTGGGGGATCTCCGGTTTCAACGATCAGTCCTTTCCACAAATCTTACTTGCCAAGAGCACGGGCCATTCTCCACGTCCATGATCTTATCGACGCCATTCCCCCGCTGAAGCCGAGAAGTCGTGATTCAAAAAAAGTGATTCTACAGGCCGCTGTCCACTTCCCAGACTATCTTATCTGCTCATTGTTGCTCGTAGACCTCTGTCGTTGTCGCGCATCTGCGGTAATCTACTATTACATCCTCCTTGTTTCCCTTCCTTTGGACGACCAGTCATTATGGACCTCAAAAAGGACGGCCACGAAAAAGTTCAGACTTATGCGATCAATGATGTTACCGACAACCCCATGGATGACTTAGACTTTACGGGTGTGGTTGTCAAGCCGAAATGGAGAGGGACGGCCCAGGACAAATTAGACATGGAAACTCTGGGAAGAAACCAGGTGCTAAGGGTAAGCAGACAGTCATATTGTACGAGGTTCCCGTCGCAAGAACATCTACTGACAGGCCGAGTCAGAGAAACTTCAAGTTTTTGTCCATGCTCGGGTTTGGAAGCACACTTATTTGCACATGGGAGATACTATTAGCGTGAGACGCGCCACTACCGTTGTCAACCCCCACCAGAACTAATGTGGGGAGTAGAAGTATCCTATTCATTACCATCAACGGCGGCACAGCGGACTTGTTCTGGGGCTACATAGTGGTCCTGGTTGGTGCCGGGTTGACCTATGCCAGTATGGCTGAGATGGCGTCTATGTAAGTCCGTCGCTGTTTTGTATTCGCGTCCCATTGACCGGATCCAGGGCACCTTCTGCAGGCGGTCAGTATCATTGGGTGTCGGAATTTGCACCACCAAGGTATCAGAAGTTCTTGAGCTATGTAGTTGGTATACGAACTCCTGTCCCCCAACCTTCCTCGAACCCTGACCAATCATAATAGGATGGTTGTGTATGACGGGATGGCAGGCTGGTCTCCTGTCTGTCGCCTTTATCGTAGGGACCATCATACAGGGTCTGATTGTCTTGAACGCCCCCACATATGTTTTTGAACGATGGCATGGGACTTTGCTTGTCTGGGCCATCACTGGATTTTGCGTTACATTCAACACCGTCCTAGCCAAGAGATTACCAGCGGTCGAGGGAATAACCCTTATCATCCACCTGATGGGATTCTTTGCCGTTATTGTGCCGCTGTGGGTCCTCTCACCTCGAGCGACAGCCACTGAGGCGCTTTTGACCTTCACAAACGGAGGCGGGTGGCCTACAACTGGTCTATCTGCCATGATTGGTTTTCTCACACCCATGGTCTCCTTATGTGGGTTTGATTGCGTCGTCCATATGTGTTAGTAGTTTCTGTTTGTCTTACCCAACATCGATGCTGACCCCGGACCCAGCGGAAGAAACAGAGGATGCCGGCCGAACCCTTCCAAGATCAATGATGTGGTCTGTCTATCTTAACGGAGCGATGGGCTTCATCATGGCCATTACGATGTGTTTCTGTCTCGGTAACCTTTCAGATATCGTTAATACGCCAACTGGATATCCATTCATCCAGGTCTTTTACAATGCCACTAATAGCTACACTGCGACTAACATCATGGTCACGATCGTAATCATCACTCTCACAGCCTGTTGCGCTAGCCAGCTGGCAACTGCCGCAAGACAGCTCTGGTCATTTGCGCGTGACAAAGGGGTCCCCTTCTCAATCTGGCTTGCATACGTCTGTCTATATCTGATCAGGCTTGAGGTCATAGCTGACCTTTCGATTTAGGTCTCCCCTACGTTGCACATACCTCTTCGGGCTGTCCTTATTTCCATGGGCGCTACCTGCCTCGTGTCCATGATCAACATTGGTTCTACTACCGCGCTCAACGCTATTCTCTCCCTCGGAGTCGTGGCTCTCCTGAACTCCTACTTCATCACTATTTCCTGCCTGGTTTGGAGACGGCTGAGGGGCGAACCACTACCACCGCGTCGATGGTCTCTCGGAAAATATGGCTTGGCGATCAACATCATGTCGCTTAGCTTTCTCACCCCAATCTACTTCTTTGCTTTTTGGCCTCTAACGAAGTCAGTTGTACCAAGTTCGATGAATTGGGCGGTGGTCATGTACGGCGGCATAGTGATTTGGTCGATGGTGTATTATTTTGTCTGGGGGAAACTCTCGTATGTTGGTCCGGTTACGATAATCAAGCGGGACATATAGGTGGACGTTATGATATATCTACAGCATGCAGCTATTTATAGTAGTATGAGAGAATCATCACTTTGTGACAACAACGTGGCAAAAGTGGGATCTCCTCGGTTAAGTTAGAGTTGGTATACCTATTAATGCTAATAGTTAGCCTGTTCATTGAATCGGAACCCCAATTCCTCGTAACCTGAGACCTTTGACCTCTGTTCGTCTTTCGCACTAAACGCTTTCTTCATCTCCGGTGCCATCATTCGTAGCCAGCACGCTCTTGCGTCCCAGCTCTTTGGCATCTTCCCTCTACCAATGTCCCCACAATTCTCTCCGCCGGAAGCCTGGCAGCTCCAATCATACATCTCCTTCATGTACTCCAGATCGAGCGGTAATTGCAGGGCATGAGACCCCTTATCAGCGTCTCAATCACAGATAACAACAAGTCTCCATTCTTCCATCTCGCTTGTGTTTGGGGGAGGATGTCGCGCGTTACCATTGCAGTTTGATTTTAGCAAATGGGAAGGGTATGATTATTTTGGGCGTCTCTGTTATTGCTAAGGTCGGATGTCGCATTTGTGAAATATACTCCAGAGAGAGAGTGCTCGAATGCATTTCTCACCATATTCACGACTTCCGTCCGTAATCCTTGCTGTACGTTTCTCGGGAGTTGGAGCTATGAGAGTGGGGAGGTCGTATGACTATGGCTTATCGCTGTGTTAAGGGGACTTGCCGATTTGGGTACGGAGAAGGGGATAATTACACTCTGCGGCGGTGAACGTTCTCACTTTACTCTCAATCGTTCGAAAGATGTTGAATAGATTCGCTTTGGGCACGGATATCTGCGCCAGAGAGACAGCCACCGAAAAGGAAACAAATCGATTGTATCAACTGGAGATTTCGTAGGTAATGATATACTAGACTGCGTGGCTCACCTTGCTCGCGAAGCTACTATCTCCCCGCCTTGTTTCATATATACATGAGGTGATTGGGCAGTCGGCTAGCTCGCCCGCCCCAGATAGTAGAGGCCACAGATGATTGATATAACCAAAGGGGTCAGCCGGAAGGTCACTAAGACCTACGAAGCCGTCTGAAACTCCCTCCTACCTAAGCGGCAGGGGCAGACGGAGTGGGTGGGAGGGTCAAAAAGAGACGAATGTAATGAGGAGGGAATGCAGGCGGGCGACCAGCATAATGAATAGTATGGTAAGCGGCCAAGCACTGCCCCATCAACCTCCCTCATCTCCGGCACTAGGCCACCTGTCTTGTAGGGCTCTTAATTTGGCATTCATATATAATTGAATGATTTAGCGACCCTCGAAATGTCTTGCTTCAAGCGTCGAGCCCCTCGATGTCGGGCAACAAGGGCCAGTCAAGTGTTCGTTGGCTGCGACGACTGCATCGAAGCTTTCTACTTGCATTTCCTTCTCACCTGGGGATATTGCCATCATCTCTCAGCCATGCTGCTTTCCCGCCGCTTTTCGGTTCGATGTAAACGATCTCGAATTCAAACTCGACGAGGGGAATATGTCCTTTGCCTAGTCATGCAAGTACCGCAGCACTACTTTTCGTGAAGGAACTAGCTGCGCTCCATCCGGCAATGCGTGTTTGAATACTGCTTCAGCATATGCGGTAGGTTGGTCTCGCTTGAGATTATCGTACATTGGCATGTTGAGTGTGGGTAGGTTCGCGATTACGAAGTCAATGGCTTCTATCGGTTGTGTTCGCGACAGGTCGTCTTTTTATGGATATGCCGTTTAGGAGGGAGTGGGGTCAGGTTTCAAACACCACCGACATTTGGGCGCTGCTCGTAGTTCACGATATTTGAGAACGAATTATCCGTGATGAGATATCTGGGTTGACGTCAGGTATTTTAGAAATAAAGGTTTGTCGAGTTACCCTACTTCGCGGTTGCGAGGCCAGAGGGACCGGCTCCCAGGGTAGCAATATTTTTGATAGCATCAGGCTTGACCTGCGACATTCCAGCATGGTTATACTCGACGATGGGGTTTGTGTTCGATGGCCAGGGCAGGAGAACAGAAATACTGGAGAAGTATGGAACGATCCAGGGAATAGGCAATCGCAGAATAGCTGACTTGAGATCCTCCTTCGCGTTGTGCTGGTGATCCTAATGTGGCGAACCATAGTAGACGGTTGTGATGGCATATGAGGGGGTCAGAGCGCGCCCCGCACCTACCCACACTCAATGTGGCCAGTCTTTGACAAGGGAGATCCTTGTGCAAGCAGGATGACCCACAGTACCTGTTCCGCCGGTTTGGGGCGGTGCTGATTGGTGCGGATATAATTGAGATAATCATAGCCTGTTGCCTGGAGGCATATCCAGGCGATGCGGCTCATATCCCTACTGACATGAGCACTCCACAGTTTGAAGGCTGATTCGGAATCTGCATCAAGCTTACTCCTGCACGCCGATCTGGAAATATGGAGTCTGCATCCATCAGCAATGCACTTGTATGAGTAAATCCTCAAAGGCAAGGGTTCCAGATAGCACAAGTACTACTATCTCTCGCGAGGACAATGCGTTGGTCCCTTGACTGGACCAAGGCTCTCAACCGTACAAACCGTGCAGTTTAGGCCTCGTACTAAACCGTACGGCCTAATTAAACCGCAAACGATGCGTTTATGAGACAATACTAAACTGCATTGTTTGCACTATTAGTGCACTAATAGTGCGATACTTTTAAGGCTATATAAACGATCGTTTTACAATAATTATTTATCTCTTTTGCGAACAATTAGATATTCTTGTTCTTCTTTATTGTTGTTGTTATAACGACGTTTAAATTCTTATCTATATATATATTAGCTTGCATTCAATGCTTGACGCACTCTAATATCTTTATCGTGTTCGCTTTTAAGCTCGCTCTTTCGTTACTAATAATGTGCTTAATAGACGAAAATATGCGTTTCAATTCAAATAACATCGCCAATATAGAAAAGATATTTATAGTTATTCGTGTAAGCATCAATAGTTGTTCTTTTTGTTTTTCTTATCAAGCTATAATATTGATCTTGCTATAAACAAGCGACTTGTTTAGAAATTGCTTCAACTTATTTATTGTTATTATCGATTGCGTGGCGTCTATTTATCGCAAGAATTCTAAAGTTTTTGTCTTTTCTATAGTTGCTTTAGACAAAAGTCTTGTAGATATAAAAATATTGTAGTAGATTTGTTACAATTCTTGCAATTGTTGTCTCGTCTATTTAATTTAATCGAACTATTAATGCGCGTTAAAGTAGAATATCTTTCTTGTAGAATTAAGAGCAATAACGCAGATATAAATAGAGATACAATCAACGTTCTTGTTTTAGTATTTTTTGAGCTTCTTTTATTTAGTATCGATTGCTAGCTTTATAAAGTTATTAATAGTGTGCGAAAGAGTTTCGAACTCGTATTTATCAAAAAGAAAGTCTAATAATAAAAGAACTCTATTAATTGTAGTATGTCGCTTCTCTATATATTTAGTAATCTAAAAGAACGACGCTAGAAAGTCTCTTATGCTAGTTAGCATTCTTCAATTATTAACAATTAGTATATTATTAAATAGATTAAAATCGTTATCTATAAACAACTATAAAAACGACTTGATTCGATCAATAAATTAATCAAGCATTATATACTAGAAGTTTTATTAAACGCGATAATTTTTCTTAGACATTAAATTCTTATTTAATTGTCTAAACTTCTATATTTTTTGCGAACTTCGCATAATATAGACAATAATATTGTGCAACTTATCTTGCGATTCAAGCTTTCGATAGTTTTGAAGTTCTATATTAGAAAAATCGTTGTTTTTGTCTTTGTCGTTATCGTCTTTACGACAATTGTCTTCGATATTAGAATGCTTGCTAAAAAGAAACGTCTAAACAAATAAATTAATAACGTAATCGATGCAACAAAAATAATGTTCGATTGAATTATAGTAAACGTTATCTATCTTTTAAAAATTTCTTGCCTATAAGGTGCGAGTGCGCCTGCTTCTCGCTAGCGCACTAAGATATAAAAGACGTAAGATATAATAAGCTTGTATTACTATGTCTCAACTATATCGAGTAGATAGTAGTAGAACTAATTGTTGAAGAACAACGAGAGACGAGCTTTCTTTCTATCTAATACTCGCTATAACGTGCGAGTCTATTTCTCGCTATTTAACTAGAAAGAAGTGTCGTGCTATTTGAGACTTTTATAGATATTTGAAATTACGTGCTTTGTTATATTTTGAGACGCTAGCGCGTTGTTGACGCTACAATATTATAGTTATCTTCTCTCTTAAAGTACTAATCTCTAGTGATGTAAAAAGTTGTACTAGTTTTATTAGAGACGAAAGCGTCTACTAAATGTTAGTGTTGCAAGAGCTCGTTAAAAATCTTTTTAAATCTTTTTAAGAATTAGAAGAAAAAGAGTCTCTTGCTTAATAGAAGTAAATTTATGTATTTTTTCAACACAATTTGTAGAACAACGCAATAACAACAATAACAGTTTATAATGCGTTATCGCTTCGTTGTTTGTTGTTGTTAGAGTTTAAAGTAAAGTTAACGTTGCGCAAACGCTAGATAAATTATAAATATAGATGTTGTTGTTTCTCTTTTCTTTTCTTTCTTTCTTTTTATATTCTTCTCGATTGCAATTGCTTTATTGTTGTAAATAAATTGTCGCAAAAACAACAATACGTAAAGTTTATATATATAGTGCAAATATTAATTAACATGTCTTTCGTTTTTTCTTTTTTTGTCTCTTCAATTACATCTTCTAAGAGATCGAAAGAATAAGAGAATAAACAATCTTAATATTTTGTCGTTTATAATATTAACATATTATAATCTATAATAATTTCTCGTGCATAACTTGCGTAAACAAGCATGCATGCGTTCGCGAGAAAAGAAATGTTTATACTTGATGCAAGATTCTTTATCGCAAATCAAATCGCTATATTGCGATAAATTTTTCTCGCGTTTATAATACGACAATTGTTGATATTTATTAGTTCGTTAAACGTTTTCGAGATAGTATAAAGAATTTTGTTATCAATTATTGCGAAAGACTCGAAATAAAGAACACAATTATTAAACATATAAAATATGTGCGAAAGAGTGTAGTTCGCGCAATAAAGAGCTAGCAACGCAATAAAAAGTTTATTTTATTAACAACAAATTAAACTTAACTTTGTATTTAACAACTCGAACAAAATTTAACTCTTGCTCAAAAGTGTTAGATCGAACTCGAATAGAAGCTCGCAAAAACAAAAATAACTTAAAATAAAGTTTTTGTTAAGACGCAACAATTGATCGATTTACTTTTTGAGAAAGTATTGAAAATAAGTATTTTTGTTTGTTTTTCGACATTTTACTAATATGTATTTAGAATTTAAAGCAAAAGAGAGACGAAAACAAAAACAAATTGTTAATAAAAACAAAGAAAATAGAGTTAAAATAGATCGTCTTTAAGTTTGTTGTCGATCTAAATAGAACAAGTTCGAAAGATTCTTTCGCAAAGTTTTATAATTTTGCGACAAAATCTCTTTTCAACTCTAAATTATTGACAAGATTGTCAAGTAAAAATATAATAAATTTTATTTCAATTTTTTTTGCGCTTTGTTCGTTTATATTTTTTTAGAAAATAAAAAATGCGAAAGTGCGTATAAATAGCGAAGACAAATTTGTAATAAAAATAAAAAAAATTGTACAAAACAAATTTTTTGCAATTTATCTTTTTTAAGATAATATAAGTACTTCGAACAACTTCGAAGATTTGTCTATAATTAATTTTAAAAAATTCGACAATTTATTTTCGAATAAGTTCAAGAGTTTTTTTTAGTTGTTTTGAGACAAATCTAGTAAGATATTAAAGACTTGCTAAGTGTTACGCTGCTATCTAGGCGACTAGAGTATCAGGGTAGGTTGGTACTGTTGGAGAGGTCTGTAGGCGTCTTCAGGCAATGCAAGCAATCACTTGGTAACAAGGGTTTGCAGCTTGTATCTATGATAGGGGGTAACTTGATAGATGAGTTGAACACGATCCATAAGGGAGTCGCGTTCAGGAGTTCTATACATGATGGATCAGCTAGATTGGTGGATCAGCGTCCTTGATCCTAATGATTCATTGATTCCCTGGATTAGTGGCCTCAGTGGATCATTATCGTTGATCTCGCTGAGCCATTGATCCAGTCACATGATACTTCCTTGGCAGGCTGTGCCCTGCATACTGTGAAGAGCTTTGCGCCGTAGTCAGTAGGACTGAGTACGCGACTCGTAACACTAAGTCGTTATAGTACGTTGTCGACTAATTGACAATAATAAAATAGCTTTGTTTTTAAACTATATTTTGAGCATTTATATTAAGAGAGACGATTTTATTATTTCTAGTATTTTGTGTAACGAAATAAAGAAGTCTTTTTATATAACTTAATTATATAACAACAATACAATAACGATTGCGCGATATTCTATCGAACAAGTTAATGTTGACATAATTGTTGTTGTCGCAATACGCGTTGCGTTATCTTTTTTGTTTTCGTTTGTTATGCGTTCGTTTCTTAAAATTCTTTCGCAACTTATTAATATTATTTAGAGATTCTTCTCTTAGCTATTAATTGTATTTTTTGTTTTAATTTATTTATTTAATCTTATATTATATTTGTCTTTTTAACTTAGTTTTATCTAGAATTTCTTCAATTTTTTATTAAACTTTGTTGTTAACAAGTTTTGAAGCTTGCAATATTTGTTTCGCTTGCTTATTGTTAACGCGATGCAAATATAATTTCAAGAGTAAAACATAAAAAGTATTATAAATTCGATAAATATTAAGCAGAGTAAAACGATAAATTTGCGTTTTAATCTTATTCTTAATTCTAAACGATTCGACATATTTGTGCGATATCTTTTTGCTAAATCTCTTTTGCTTTAGATTTCTAGTTGAGAGCATAATTAATTTTTCTACAATAAAGCTCTTTGATTTATGTTTTTTATTGTAGTATTTCGTTTGTTGCGCGATAGCGTTTTCAAAACGTTTCGCTAAAATCTTTTTTAAATTATAAAACTATTTTATGCGTTTTTGTGTCAATAGTATTTTTTTTTTAGTAAAATTGTTCTCAACTTTATAGTGAATTTTCAAATAATAATTGTATATCAAATAGAACAACGAAGTTTCAACTAAAACGTAATAGCTATTATTATAGACGAATTCTGCTATTAACAATAGATTTGCTTATTTTGTCTATTTAGCGTTAGCATAAATGCGAAGATAGTGTTCAAGAGTTTAGTTTTGTCGTTTAATTAAGTTATTTATCTAAGAATAAAAAACAATACTTAATTGTCTTTTGATTCGTATATAAAAATATATAGCGAATTAGAAGACATTAGTAAAGACAAAATCTTTATTACTTACTATATTAGTTGACGTTTCGAAACGTAAAACAATTTTATCAAAAAATATTTTTGCTAGCTCTACAATATTAATTCTAGTAATTATAGATATATATTTGATTATTTTTGTATAACAATCGACTATTACGAAAATCAAGTTATATACGATTTTATAACGTTTGTTCGACAACAAATTTGTTACAAAGTTTATAATAATTTTCTTTTATAACTTTTTTGTTGCAAGTAAGAATCGAAACTTATTATACAACTTATAACGAAAAATTTTGATACGTTAGCAAACATTATATATTTTAATATACGTTTTTATTTGTTTAGCGTAAGCGAACTAGAAATATTTTCGCTAAAATAAATTCAAGATTTTCTTGATTTTAAAATATTTTGTTAAAGAGTTGTTATAATTTTTGCGAATTAACTTTTTTTTAATAGCTACATTTCTTAAGACATAGAGTAGTTTATTATATTTAACGAGATTTTTTTGATCTAAAATTTATGTTGTTTGTTTGCGACAAAACAACTTATTGATTTCAATTCGAATCTTTTCGACTTAAATATTTTTAATTTAAAGATTATTAAGTTACTAGATTAATAGTTATCTCGTAGATCATATTATGACGAATAGCAAAAGATAAAAGATTTGTATTGTAGCTATCTTAAGAGCTTGGACTAAGAGTATGTTGCGACTAAGTTTTGCGAACTTAGTTAGCACTCAATCAATATTATAGTTGACGCTCTCTACATAGTTGTTGTACTAACACTAGTAGTATCACTATTTAACACTCTTACTTAGTGATTGTGTTCTAGAGCCTTATTAACTAGCTTTTATTGAATCATTACTTTTTTCGAATCTTAGCTTCCACTAGTTAGTAGCTTCATTAATTAATTATTCGTAGCATTTTAAGAAACCTTTCGAACGAGATTTCAGATAAAGGTTTCGTAAGATCGTTTGCAATCATTTGTTTAATAGAAATGTAGATAATAGTAATTATTTCTTTGATTTACAAGTCCTTGATGTAATGATACGAGATATCGATGTGCTTAAATCTTTTGTGTAGATAAAAATTCTTAACTAAGACAATTGCGCCTTAATTGTTCTTTATGATTTTTATAAACTTGTTTTTTTCGAATGTTTTATTAAGGTATCTTATGTCTACTAGTACGTTTCGTAGTTACTAGAATTGTTAAGCAACGTACTTGAGTAACATGTACTTGACTTTCGTATTTAACGTAGCGATAGACGTTTACTTCTTGTTGATTCATAATATTGATTTCTCATGAAATATACACACGTTGTTAGAAACACTCTTTCGTTCGTTCTTATGTTGTGCTTAGTTGAAGTTGACGAACATTCTCATAGAATCATTTGTGAATAAGAAGATGATTTTTTTTTCGATAATATTTCGAAGATATTTATAGATTGTTTTTAGAGCTCGCATATAATGTGCTTCAAGATTCGACATATATTAACTAAGTGTTCGCACTAATTGAGCAACATCTAATTTGATTTGTAATACTTCGTATAGCAATTTCTTTATAGTCTTTTAATACATTTTGATATTGATCTTCTTATTAAAGTTTTGCGTAAATTTTAGATTATTATAATTAAGCATTAAGATAATAATGTCTCTTGACTTGTGTCTAGTTTCGACAAAGCTTGCTTTAGTTAAAACGTCGTTAATATATTGCTCTTAATTTATTTTTAAAGTTCTCGTTTTTCTATTTTAAGTAATTTGTACGTCAAGAATCTTCTTAATCTTTTTTAGATTTTTGATTTTAAATGACTTTCGCATTAGATCTTTGAATCAATTAATGTCTTTTTTGATCTTAATAGCAACGAAAATATCGTTCACGTATAGTAGAATTGTGACTCTTTTGATTCGATAAATTAGCATGCAAGGTTTTGCCTTGCTTTGTTCGAAATTTGCTTTTTTTAAGATTTTTACGCAAAGATCATTTTAGTTTTGATTTGTTTGTTTGAGTTCGTAGAGACTTTTATTGATTTTAAGAATCTTTTCTATTGCGACATTCACGTCTTCGAATGATGTTAAGTAGATGTCTTTCATTAAGATTGCTTTTGTAAATGCGTTATTAACGTTAACGTGATAACATTCTAAATCTTTTTTCGCTACAATTGCTAAGAATAGTCGCAATGTATTTATTTTAACTATGAATAAAAATGTTTTATCGTAGTTAACTTCGTGTCTTTGTGAGAATTCGCGAACAACAAGCTTAATCTTGTATCGCTCAATAACTTTATTGTTGTTATATTTCATAAAAAATATTTATTTGTAGAATACTTTGTTTGCACTCTTAAGTAGAGCTTACTTCGTTTATGTGTCGTTTTCTTTAAAAGCTTAAATCTCTACATTTATTGCTCTTTTTCATTGAGCGCTATGCTTTGAGTCGAAAATTGCTTGTTAATACGTATTTAATATAATAATTTTGCTTCTAAATTTGTTTTTAAGAATTGCAAAGAAAGCTTGTTTTGTAAGTATAACTTCGTTTAATAATGTCTTTGCGTAGCTAGAATTACTTATAAACTTTGCAATCAATGTCTAAATTTTTTGACGTTGTCGCTTAGACTCATCTAAGTTATTATTTTTGTTTCGTTGACGTTTTCGTTTTATTGAAATGACTAGATTCGATTATTTAAATTAAATAGATATAAAATGAACGAATAGCATCAAAGTAGAGAGTTTAGACGTCTAAGTTTAATTTTCTTTAAAAGTAGATTCATTCTAAGGTGAGACAACATGATCTTAATTATTTGATTGTTCGATATTATTTTAGTGTTCTTTTAACGTCGAAACATTGTTAACTTGATGCTCTTCGAATGTTAATTGCGTATTTACTTTACTACTTAATGATGTGTCTAATATAATTTTTCTTAATCGTTCAACCAATCTCTTAAGAGATGATGTCATAAATAATTCTTTTGATTTCATTAGTTGTTTCTTCTTTTTAGAACATTTAACGCTTCTTTTCATTAAAATAGATATTAGACTCTTTTTTTTGCGTGATCGTTCACGAGATTTACGATTCACTAGTTCGTTTTTTGTGCTTTGTGTGTTCATGTCGTTTTTTCGAATCTTTAAATCGAAATTCTCTTCTTTTTGTAACTCGTTTATCATTACGACATTCGATCTAATTACGTAGTTTAAATTTGGGGCGTAGACTTGTAGTTGTCGTGCAATTTTAATATATTTAACAAACACACACTCTTTATTTCGATTTATGAACTTGTTTTGACGTGTGTCTACTAATAGCGACTTCGAATAAACGTAAATATAACAAACACTTTTTTATATCTTAATGTGATTAATGTTTGAAACAACGTTAATGTAGACTTTCTTTAATGTAATTTTTTTCTTTTGATTATTTCGAGTTTTGTAAAGATTATAAGTAGTTTTGTTTCGTAGATATGCGTTTGCTTTTGCGATTTTATGTTAGAGCTTTATTGATAGTTTTGCTTTCTTAATTATAGCGTGAACTTTATTCTTCGTTGTTTATATGTTGCGTTTAGCTATTTCGTTTTAACTTGACATGTACGTAATTATGTATTATGATACAATATCGATATTGTTCGCTTATTTGTCAATGATATACTTTAATTTAGATGCATTGTCGCTTCGAATTGCTTTAAGTTTTTTGCTAGTAGAAAGCTCTTTTGTTCGTCTTTATTTTTTTAATACATCGATTGTCTTATCTTTTGTTTCGATAAAAATAGATCACATTTTTCTTGTTAAGTTCTTCACGATTTGCAAAAAGTACTTATGATCGTCTATTAATAACGAGAATTGATCGATTATATTAATCGATATTAATTTTAGCAATTTAGTGTTTCATTTAGATAGTTTCTTAAGTGTGTGATTTCTTTTTTTAGTTATTTTACACACACGACATATGCAATCTTTGAATGCTTTTAGTTTCTCGCCTAAGATAATTATCTTAAATAGAGCTTCAATTTTTGTAATTTCTAGATGAGCGAATCGTCTATGTTAAAGAGTGTATTTGTTAGTAAGTTTTCTCTTTGATGATGATTAACTTTCGTCTATATTCTTTAAAGTAAAATTCATTGATTCGCTATTATTAATTGTGACGAAGACTTGATGAGACGTCTTTTACTTATTAGTTTAAAAGGTTCGATCTACTAGTTTGTCGACGATGTGTGACACAACGTAAACATCTTTTTTCAAAATTGCACTAATAATACGTTCTTTAAACTTTGAGTCTACTAAGTATAATTCTTGCTCATTGAACGTTTCGTCAAAACTTGCTTGTGCAAGTCGTCTTTCTAATAGAAGATTTACTTTTAAGTTCGACACGTAAAGAGTCTTTGCTAGCATAATAGATAATTTTTTAGATATTCGCATAATTATCGTGCTCATTTGATTTAAGTGAAGTTTCTTCTCTTCAATTATAACGATGCGTCTTGATATTGTCTTTAAACGTTCTCTAAATAATTGAAGTTAATCAATTATGTGTTTAAAAACATTGATGTTTGCGATTCATTCGAAAGCGAGAATCTTATAAATAGCTTTACATACATAGTCTTTTTTAACGAAATAATTATCATTATTTTTTACGATGTGTAGTGTTTTCTTAGTGTCGTTTTTGTCGAATTTGAAATTAATGTTGAAACGATCATTCTTAACGAAATACGCTTTTGAAGGCAAAGTCTTGTCAATCTTTTTCTTGTGTTCAATAATCATAGTTTGGGTCATTTCGAAATAAAAGCAATGCTTGACGTAATGAGTGTTATCATAGATTTTGCACGAGTAACGAGTTGTTCGAAGACTTTTAGATTGCTTAGATTTCGCCTTAACTATAAATTTGCTCTTTGAAGAAGTTGAAAATCTAGATTTTCTTTCTTTATTTGGCTTCTTAACTATAAGCGCAACCTTCTCGTTTAGTTTATTTTCTTTGTTTTTAAGTACATTTATGCGATGTTCGATTAAGCGCAAGTTCATGTCGTCAATTGCATCTCTAATGACGATGTACTTCGATAATAACGTCTTTAGAAGTCGCTAGAACAATCTCTCTTTATTAAATGATTTAGCTATGATCGAATCGATCTTCTTGAGTTGTCTTCTAATTTTTGCTAGCTTAAGTTAAGCTTTTTTTACATTAGTGTTTTCGTTCATTCAATACGTGTAGAGCTTTTTGATGAGTTTTGTCTTTGTGTTAATGCGTTTGTTGTAATACTTGACTTTTAGTTTCTTTTATATTTCGTTTGCACTCTTAAGATTTTTCACGAGCTTTTAATCGAAGTCTCTTAAGCAAATAAGTATAATGTACGTGGCAAAGACATTATTTCTTTCTTATTTAATTAATAGATTTGCGCGTTCGACTTTCTTCACTATGATAGATGTTAAAAATAAAATAATGAATTCGTTATTTGATGTGCTTTTAAGAGTTTTGCTTTTGTTAGACATTTGTAGATTAATTATCTCTTTCGTTAGTTTATATTCGTCACGTGTGATCTTAAGAACGTATAGAATGCCTTCTTTCTTAAAATGGTGTTGTGTTAGTTGAAATCATTGAGCATAAATTTTAAAGAATAGAAGAGAAAGAGAACGCTTGCGTGTTATAGAATCATAAATAGTAGCGTTTATAATAATAGTTGTTGATAAAATGTAGCGTTCTTGTTTATGTTGTGATCTTTGTGTTAGATTTAGTGAGCGTAAATTCATTGATTTTAAGAGATGTGTAAGATGAAGATGTTAAGAATTGATTCTTTGCGATCAACTAATTAATGTTATAAGATTATTAAAAGTCTATTGATGTTTTTTAGTTTTTTAAAAAGTGATCTTGAGCTTCTAATTGCTTCTATGATCGTGTTAATTTTCTCTCGTTTGCTTAGTTGCAAAAAATGTACAAGATTGCGTGCATTAACGTGTGTTTCAATTACACGAAGATCTTCTAAGTTGCTAAACTCATAATCTATTAAGTTACTAAATTAATAGTTATTTCGTAAATTATATTATGACAAATAGCAAAAGATAAAAGGTTTGTATTGTAGCTATTTTAAGAGCTTGAGCTAAAAGTATGTTGCGACTAAGCTTTGTGAACTTAGTTAACACTTAGTTAGTATTATAGTTGACGCTCTCTACATAGTTGTTGTACTAGCACTAGTAGTATCACTATTTAACAAAGATTCTTTATTAAGAATTTTATTAATTTCTAAAATTTTTTATACGATTTCTTTGACATATCTCTAATTATTATTTTTGAAATAACAATTTGTACTTTAGTTAATTAAAATAAAAATGCTAGTTTTTTTAGACTTTTTTTCTACTTTATAATCGCGAAACTTTCGCGCTATTAATAAATACTCTTGCTAGTTGTAATACAAGAGTCAAATTATTTGATATCTCTTGTTCGTTTTGCATTAGCGACTTTTTGCCAAGCAATAACGTTAGCTTATTTTGAGATACAAAAGTCAAATTATCTAATGTTTTTCGTTTGCTTTGCGTTAAAGAATCTTCGTTAAACGATAGCGTTAATTTGTTTTGCAATATTAATAGCAATTTTATATTTAACGACGAGATCTTTTTATAATTGAAACGTTTTAACAATCTATTTATCAAGTTTTTCTTACTTAAATAATAAAAGATTTCAAAATTATAGACAACTAACTTGAGCGTTTAACAAACTTGTCTTAAGTTTAGCTTCTTTTAACTTATAAATTCTTTAAAATTATTGTAATTCAATTATATCTCAATAGAGTATACACTACTCTTTAGATAGTGTCTCTATTGCTTAAAAACGATCACAATAGCTAGTAGTTTCTAATTATGCGTCTTATAATTTTGTTTCGCCAAAATTATCTTTCGCGATCAAAACGCTATTAAGCGTCAATTTTCGTCGTTATCTTGTTAACTTAAAATGCTCGCGACTACAAAGTTAAACGCGTCAATTTTTACTTTTATCTTTTTGTCTAGATTGTAGTAACAAAGTAGTAAAGTCAATATAAAAATGTCGCAAAGCTAGCGAAACGCTTGTTTTGCTTTATTTGATCAAACAAAAAAATTATATTTCTTATTATTCTTACTTTCTTTTAACAAACTAGTAAAGAAAGCAACTTTTTTCGAATAACAATATATAAAGCGTCTATAAAAGTTTACGAAGTCTAGAAATATTTGAAGCTCGCGATAAGTTTTCGATTTAAATTACTTTTTAATTGTTTTGATTTTTTCTAAATTTATCTATACATCTTTTAAAAATACGATAAAGTTTAGAAATTCAATTTTTGTAGTATTAAACTTACACTTTTTTAGATTAACGTATAGCGAGTATTCGCGAAAATATTTCAATATCTATTTAATATGGCGTCAATGCTTTGTCGAATTATTGTTATATACGAATATATTATTTATATAGATTACGCAAGTTATATCGATCAACTCTCGCAACGTTTTATTAATAGAAATTTAGAAGATTGCGAATGCGTTTGCTAATTCAAATAACATAATTTAATACTCGAAGTGTCTATAGCGCATGCGAAATGTTGTCTTTTACTTATTATTGCATTTAATACGAATGCAATAATAGACGTTCTTTAGATTCAAGACAATAAAACGCTTTGCTTCGTATAGACGATCTAGCGTTTTCGTAATTAGAGACAATAAATAACAATTTTTAATAGTAATCGCATTTAGATCTTTATAGTCGACGCATAGACGTAATTTATTGTTCGATTTTAGTACAAATAGAATAGAAGCGCTTGCAAGCGAAATTGAATACTTAATTTAATCTTTTGCTAACGTATTATCGAAATATCGTCGAAGTATTACCAACTTATTTTGTGAAAAATTATAAAGAGACATAAACGATAACTCTTTATTGTTTTGAAGTTTAATAACGTGATTTTCTCCTCTTAATTTTAATAGAATTCTAGTTAATTTATTATTATAGACATCTTCTAGATCTCTTAATTTCTTAGAAATCTTAGACTTCGCTAGTTTTTTGTCTAGCGTCTTCGTAACGTTAGCGCAAACAATTGTATAAATTGTGCTATGCTTGGCGAAATCTAAGACAAACTACTTAAGATCGACTATCTTTAATGTTTTATTTAAAATCTTGAATCGCTAGCTTTGCGTCTTCAAATTAATCAATATGTTTTGTTTAAACAATATTGACATATTTAATATAAAATCAAAGCTTATATATTTTATAAAGTAAAATAAGATAGTGCATTTTCGATACTAATCTTATAAGTTAATTAAATAATAGATCAACTTATAGATGTCGTAATAAAAACGATTATCGCTATTAAAAAAACTTGATATCGATAAGATAGCGAATATAAATTGCAATTTTTATTGCACTACATAAATATAATTAATAAGATTAATCTTAGTTTCTAAATCGACTAGATCTATAACTTGACGTTCGTTATTAAAAAATTAAGTTCAATTTTTTACTAAAATTAAATCTATTGTTTTTATTTGTCTTTTTTGCTTCGTTTGCAAAATATTAACGAAACTTAATCTTTTTTCGCATCTATCGTAATAATAACAACAACAATAGACTTGTTCTATTTGTGTTTATTGAAACAATTCGTTTTGTAATATCTCTTTTTATAACATTTAAAGTATTCGATATTTTTTAAATAGTTTGCGTTATTAATCTCGTAGACTCGCTTGCGCAATAACAACGAATTCTTGGAAATATATAACTTCTCGCTCTTGATAAACTTGTCAACATTGTTTAAGTGTCGATTTTAATAAGATTTATCTAAAGAGATATTAGAACTCTTAGTTACTCGTTAATCTTCGAAATTGCTTGCGTTTGCTTCGCAAATGCGATTCAATATTTGTTTTTACATGATAACTATAGTTAAAAGCTTATTGCAAATGTTTGACATACTATTAATATCTAAAATCTTTATTTTTAAGTTTAATTTAAATTTAGTCAAAAATATATAAATTCTATGTTTTTTCAAAAACGATACTAGATAAGTTTTTAGCTTATTTAGATATTTCTTAAAAACAATTATTTTTTAATTTAACTTTGGTTTAGCGATTTTCTATTTTTCGTAGACAAAAAAACAACAATTAGCAAAATTAGCTATCAAATTTAATAGAAATTTTCTAAATTCTTTAAAGATCTCGCTCTTTAACTTAGCGTTATTGCTTGTTCTTGAATATTATTGCGTAGCGATGTTGTTTTCTAAAAATAATATACAATAGAGAATTTTGTTCTTATTCGTAATAAAGTACGTCGAAAATCGCATTATATTAATGTCGATTTTTCGAAACTAAATAATGTGTTTATTTACGTTTTGACTTTTGTACAATTTCAACTTCTTAAGTTTCAAGAACTTAAATATTATCGATAAAAATACAATAACGAACTAAGAAACTTGAGAATTCGTTTTTTCAATCGTTATAGTTTGAGTCTACTAAGTATTTCGCAAGTCTCAAATCTTTGTTATTAAAATTTCTATCTACTAATGTAAAGTCGAAGTTTTAATCGTAACTAAATTATCTTCTTTATTGTTGTTACGCTAGCGTAAATTATTTTTGTCGACGTTTTGTAAACAATTATTGTCTCGAAAAGTATCAAACTCTTCAAACTCTAATTTAGTAGTTAAATAGTTATCGTAACTTAAACTATTATAATTCGACATAATACTATTATATCTCGAGTTTTTCTTTTCGAAAAATAAAACGATTAGAATTGTAAGATGCGAATACGTTTGTTTTTTGTTGACGCACTAAAATATAAAAGACGTAAGATATAATAAACTTGTATTACTATATTTCAACTATATCGAATAGATAGTAGTAGAACTAATTGTTAAAGAACAACGAGAGACAAGCTTTCTTTCTATCTAATACTCGTTATAACGTGCGAGTTTGTTTCTCGCTATTTAACTAGAAAGAGATGTTGTGCTATTTGAAACTTCTATAGACACTTGAGATTACGTGTCTTGTTATATCTTGAGACACTAGTGCGTCGCTAGCGCTACAAAATTATATTGCGATAGTCTTAATTATAGTATTGTTGTTTGTAGCATTGTTTATAACGAAATAATCTAATCTATTGCGAATAATATATATGAAAAGAACGTCTAAGATGATAACAATTATGTTTTCGTTATTATGCTTTTCTTGAAGCTCTTTTAATATTAATAGTAGAGTTTGTAAAGCTTCGTTTTTATTTACAAAGTGTGAAACAACATTTAGAAGCGCTAAACTATTAAATAATGTTCAAGTATCGCATGTAAAATGTACGAAGAATATTATCAATTAAAAAAAATATTGTAATTGTTGTTGTCTCTTTTAAAATAAAAGCATAACTCTTGTTTTAATTGTTGTAACAAAGAATAAAAATATTTTGTTTGCAAATTAATTAAAATAATGTAGAAAGATTCTAAAATTCTTGTTGTAGATTTGCGAAAACTTTATATCTATTATAATAGTTTATTTTATATAGAGATACTTTAAATGTTATTTGTTAAGTTTGCTTGTTATCTTTACAAAAAATTGCTAATTTTTTTCTTTTTTTTTCTTCGACAATTAAAGAAGAGCTATTTTAATTTGTTGATTGTTGTTAGTCGATTAATTGAGTCGATTCTATGTTTCTACAATAGATAAATTCGAGAAACACGAATTTCTTTGCTAATTTTGTAGAAAGTTATACAATAGTTGCATTTTATATTGTCGCTATTGATACAAATGTAGTATTTTTAAATATCTAACAAAAGCTTGCGATCTTATTTAGTAGCAAAGATAAATTTAGAGATTGTTTGCGAAATTGCTTGCGAATCAAATTGTAAAAAAGAAAATTTAAAAGTATTGTTGTTATTAATATTATTATACAACTTTTGATCGTTGTCGCTTGAAAATTGTTCGATATTTCTTGCTTAAGTAGTTTGTAGATCTTCTTCAATTGTATTAAAATTAGTTCGTTGTTGCTTAATTTTAATTTTAACAATTCTTAAGAGAACAATAGATCGTCTCTTGTTAATTCGTTTCGTATATGTAGTCAAATTAGAAGCTATTATATTGCTTGCTTTGCTTGCCACTAACTTGATACTAATAAATGCGCTTTATAGATTCTTTCTTGAGTTAATTAAGACAAGAGAGACAATAGAAAGCTTTAAATTAGATATATTTGTAATATTGCGATGTGATATTTAGTTAAAAATAAAGCTCTAAATTTGCATTTTCGTTGTTTTCTAAATTCTAAATCGATTATCGAATCTTCTAGATTATTAAGTCGTCTATCAATTGATTTAGTAATAATATTATCAATAGTAATTTTTACTCGTCAATAATGAAATAATGCGTATTTTATGTCAACTTCTTATCAAAAATTCTTCTTCGAACGACGCTAAGAAGAAAACAAGTATCTCATGAATATTTTGTAAATTATTATAGAGCTAAGTTTAGAGTTAATCTTAATATCGAGAATAATTTATCGTACTATTAGTGCAAACGATTTATAGGCATCTTAAACTAAATCGTATAGTTTGCCAAATGCCTTGTACTAAACTGCACTAAGTAGTGCGCATTGGTAGTGCACTAAGTAGTGCAGTTTAGTACGCGTACGGTTGAGAGCCTTGGACTGGACCGAGAGCAACATTGATATTGGTTTTGGAAACGCTGGCCCAGTAATCACAGACACTACTGGCAAGGATGTAGCCCCGGCCCCGGCCCCGGCCTCTGGCGCAGGCGCATCGCCCATCCGCCGGCAAGAGATACCGGTGTAAAACGTCTGGGCGGGACTAGATTAGCTCCTCCGCCCTGTCGGCGGATGGGATTCTGGAGGGCGAACTTAGACATCCGGCTGAGCCAAGGTCCACGTCGAAGAGGTATACCTGCAGCGATCATCCATTTGCCAACAAATGGAGATTCATCTGCTGGGATCAGAGTGGATCACACGCTGCCCTGCTTCCGGCGTACTCCAATAAGATGATGGGGCTTACATCCACATGGTAGCCTTCTACGCACATGCACCCCGTTGGGGAAACGGACATCGAGCAATATGCCCGCATGAGTTGCCTACCTCCGTACAGCACATCAGCGGCACGACTCTTATGTGATGAGCATGTAAGTGAATCGAGTCCATCAGCTAGCTCTAAGGTACTGTTGTTACTGGGTGGTTCAGTCCCCGGGACCATGTTGCTACCAGTACGTGACTGTTTTTTCTACCAGCCATGAGTCTCGGTACCTCCGGCCTTGACAACATCATGGGTGACATATGCACAATGATGAGAGTCAAGCACAGCACAAGCGACCTATGCGATCAGGCCAATTAGCATGAGCTACTCAAACAGTCCCGTTTCGCGTCTCCTTTACTCCGATTACGGCTTCAATGGACTTGCTACTTCATTCGATCCAGGATCGTACTGCGTAAGTCTATGAATATCGTTGGCCCTAAGGCCTACTTGGCTCTCCTATAGTATCGTACCGCTTTGGATCTTCCCAGCTCAAGCTTTCAGGGGTCGCTTAAGCTTCAGACACTGCAACCACCACTACCAGTGTGCCCTTAACGTATCAGCACACGGCCTATATACGTCTCACTGATCTTGCGCAAACTGCCATCGCCTCTACTTACCCTTTCCGTACGACATGCAGAACCCAGCCTCAACCTCCAAGATAGGTGATGGGGACAGAACGGGGGGGACAGCGGGTACTTTGGTACTCGCTCTTGCCTCAGTGATTATTGTCTCAGCATTGCGATTGGTAAAGCGAATATGTCTTGTCAAAAGGCTGGGTTGGGACGACTGATACTTCTTATTCGAGCTAGCAACTTGACTGCCTCTGTATATTCTTCAAGCACGTCTTCCAGATAGATTTCTCAAAGCAAATGAAGTGCTTTTTATCAATCCACTGCTCCAAAAATCCTAGCGACTCTACTGCGGAAATGCTTTTCGATGGACTGCTGGACCTAAATAGCAGAAAGTCCTTCTACTTTTCATCCAGAATCCATTCTTTCGCCCTCCTCACTGCCCTTTCCGCCTCTCCCTTCCAATCCATAAGCCCTCCCACCCCCAGGATAGCATGATTCGCTAACGGTGTCACCTCCACTCTAACCTTACACCCAACTCCCTCCATCTCCCTCGCCCACTCGGCTCCCTCTCCCGCTAGCACTTCCCCGCCACCAATGAGGACCGACAGCGTGGTTGACGTGAGAAAGGGGCAGTGGAATGGTGAGATGTAGGCGTCGCTTGCCGAGGTCTTGAAGGCGGGCACGTAGGTTCTCGCACCCCAGGATTGGAGTTCGGCGGGCACGTAGTCAGTGCGGGTGCGGTGATAGCGTGACATGAATGTTGTGATGGAACCCCGCGTTGCGTAGACGTCGACCCAGGGGCTGCAAAAAATAGCAGCTCTGGGCTCTGGCAGTTGCATTGCGCGCCCATCAGGGGAGGCCAAATACCTGAGCAAGCCTATCGCAAGGTTGCATCCCGCACTGTCGCCAGCGAAGACGATCTGCTGGGCTGTGATACCTCGATCTAGAAGGTAGACATATGCGCTGAGTGCATCTTGTAGTGCAGCTGGGAATGCGCAGGAGCTGTCTTTGCTAGCGAGACGGTAAGAGAATGCGAGAGTCTTCGACCGCGGGAAGGCCCTTGTTAGTGTTGAGGCTGCGAAACTGCAGACGTCAGGACGTGCTGTTCCAATCACGAAGGCGCCACCGTGGAAGTAGAGGAATATCATCCCCTCGCTATCTATCTCGGGGTCGAATTGGGCCGGGTACCACACTCCACCAATGTCGCCTGGTGAGATTGCCTTCGTTGGTGCTATAGCTCCGCGATACAGACTCGCCTGGGCAGGGTGGATGGCGGCAAAATTTGAGCCTTCGCTGCCGGGGGAGAGGGGGAGTGGGGTTTGGACCTCGAGAGCTGAGGCGTGGTAGAGGAAGGCGCCCATCAGATAGTTCATCACAGATTGGTGGTATGTCCATTCCGCATGTGGGCGGAAAGAAGGGAAAATGCAGATGAGAAGGTGATAGGGAAGGATTATCATAGTGGTTGTAATCGCGTAGATGGTGTAGAAATATCTACCGGTGAGGCTGACGAGAAGGCTGGTCGAATTTTGAGGCATTCTCCAGTCTTTGTTAGATTGAGAAGATGTATGTTGAGCTCGAAAAATCGTTGTTCCGTGCAAGAAAGTCAAAGGGTCAAACTGATAGAAACTAGAAGAGTGTAACTTCAGAAGCGGTGCTTTGTAACAATAGGTTCCCCTTACTGGGCCCTTATCGGCCCAACAAGCACCTCTCTATCAAATACGGGAAACCTATAGCTGCATAAGCAGAAACTTGCGACAAGAGAGTTAATACTTTCTAGATTTTACTAGATACAACTACTTCAATAATATTAAAAAAAGTTTAATAACATTTATAAATTAGATTTAATTCTACAAATTTTTAATTTAGATTTTATATAATATTATTGTTTCTTGCAATTTTCTTAACAAATTTAAGAAAATATATTTAGAATTCAAGAATTTGCAATACTCTTAATATTATATATTGCTCTTATATAGCTTAAAAAACTTGATTAAGCTATAATTTAATATATTTTATAATTTGTATATAATTTCGAAAATTATTAAATATATTATTTTTAGTATTTATAAGAGTAAAATATCGAAATTTGTTAAGAAACTATTACGCTAGTATTTTCTTCGAAGATATTAGAATAACTTGTGCTTTAAAGAGGTTTGTAGATATCTTTAGACAATATAAGAAATTACTTGGTAACAAAGGTTTGCAACTATAGACAATTTCGATATTTAATAAATCTTAAGAAGATTCGATAAATCAAAATAACAATAAGTAAAAATCTATAATAAGTTAAATATAATTTATAAGAAAGTTATATTCAATTTTCCATATACTAAGAAAATACTAGTTATTTGTCTTGCTTGTTTGTCGAACATAGCAAATATAATTGCTTGCAATATTTGTTTATTAAATATATTAAATATTATACTTAAAATATTTGCTTCTTAAATATGTTAAGTATAATAGCATTTTCGTCTCAAAGATATAGAATCTAAATTACTAATATAACTTTAATAAGCTTGTAACATTATTTCTTTTATTCAAAATTTTCGTCTTAAAATTCAATATCTTTCTATTATATCTTTAAGAAAGATTAATATCAAAAAAATTTTCTTTCGAAAAAAAAATCTTTTTGATACTTTAAATTCGATATCTTTAGCAATATATTCTTGTTGTAATTGTACAATATCTAGTAAAATCTATTGTATAAATTATAATTTTCAAAAGTATATAAAGTATATACAATCTAGTTGTAATTATAATTTGGCAATTTTTTCTATATTAATTAAACAAATTTATAAAGAACAAATATACTTAAAAAAAGAAGTACGCAATATATATACAAAGCTAAGTCGATTAAAAAAACAACTAAATTTTTTGAAAAATAAGAAGAAAGAAATAATTGTAATAAAATAAAAAAACATTAACAATCTAAAGATAAATAAAGTATACTTTGTTAAATTTGTTACAAAGACTTTCAAGTTGCTATTTAATATATTGTTCGAACAATTTTAATTTTGAACTAATTGAAATTAAGATACTATTTTTATATTTTGTCTTAATAAAATTTCTTTAGAAGATTTCGACAACAATTAATTTTTTTTAATTCTTATATATTTTTCGAAATAAATTTTTTTTTTTATCTAATAAGATACTTTTGATTTTTTTGTTATAGAATTTTCTTAATCTCGAATTAATTCTTTTTTTGCAAATAGAAATAAAATATATCTTGCAAAAATATAGTTAAATCTATTGACTTTAACAATAAAATATAAAATACTAGAAATATTTTAATATTTTTAAGTAAGTCGAATTTATAATTAATTAATTTTTTAATTTTTTTAACAAAAAACAATTCAACTTTAATATAATTTAATTTTTTGTTTAACTTTCTTGTTTTAAGATTTTTTGTAAAAAGATATATTTTATTTCTTTCTTTTAATTAAGATATTGTTTTTTGTTTTTTATTTTAATACTTAATTAATCTTTTTTGTATTTTCGAGATATTGTTGTGTATCTTTTTTAGTATTGCTACTCTTTCGATAATTAATTGCATAAATAGATATATATACTTTTTTCTAAAAAGATTTAATTTCTTGCTATAATTAACAAAAAATAAAGTTATCTTAGTAGTATTTTAAATCTTTGTATTAAATGTTAATTATATTATAGATAAAAATAATACTTAATTGCTATAAGTATTGTTAATATAGTATCTTAAATATTGCTTAAGACTCTAGTTTGTTCTTTTTGTTTAATTATTTATAATTAAGTAATAGACAATAGATATTCGGAGTTTTGTATCTAATATTAAGAGAAGTATCTTTTAATAATTAGATATAAAAAGCTTGTCTTTGTTACTAGTTAGTTTCTTAGATATATTATAATATTATATAAGTTAATTTAATATAATATATTTTAGTTGTTTTGTATTAAACTTCTTTTTGTATACAATAATATATAAGTACTTAATAAGTTTATTAATTATTACTAGTATCAAATTATATTTGTCTTTAATTGCTAGATTAGTTAATTTAAGCAACTTAATAATAAAGTTTATTGTAACTTTATCTTATAACAATTTAAATAATTTTTAATATTAGATTTTGTTATAACTTGTATATATATTATATTTGTTCTATTAATAATTAAGATATTGTTTAATATATATTTCGATAGCTTGTTTTATCTATAAAAACTAACAATACTAATATAAAAGCTAAAGAATTTTGGTTACTTTCGAATACTTTTGCAATAATTTATTATAATACTCTTTTATATATTTGTCGATTTTATTAATAAATATTTAAAGTTTTTCTTTTTTTGTTAAAATTTTTTTAGTATTAATTTTAAAGTATTTATAATATAGTATTTAGCTTGTATTTGTTTGCTAATAGTAATTTGTTTTTGTTAATTTTAAATATATTGTAATTAAACAATTTCTTTGTTTTCATATAATTATTTCTTCTATTAAATATATTTGCTTTGTTATTATCTTTGTCTAAAATATATTGTATTTTAAACTTGTATTATTTAAGTCTTTTTAATTATTATACTTGTCTTCAATTTTTTTTTTGTAGTTGTAAAGTATATAAGATTTCTATAATTTGTAAGAATTGTAACTTTTAATATTTTTCTATATATATTCTTTATAACTTTAAGAAGACTACTATAGCAAGTAGTTTTTTATTGTAAATATTATAGTTTTGTTCGATTAATAAGAGTTTTTTCAAAAGATATATTACTAGATATTATATATCTTTATATTTCTAATTAAAGTATATATTAATAATTAGATTTAATATATTAATTTTAATTTTGTTTAACAATTGCAAATTATATATTTTTAATATTAATTTCTTTAAATATTCTAATTTAAGATTTTAAAATAATTTCTTTTTTGCAAGTTTTTATAATTATAATATATTTTTTTTTGTAAAATTTGTTAATAATATTGCGTTTGCTAAATAGTTTTTAATAAACTTCTTATTATAATTTATAAAATTTAAAAAGAATTATATTTTCTTAATATTTATTAATAATATTTATTTTTTAATTGTTTATAGTTTCTTAAGATTTATATATACTTTATATTATTTAATAACAAATTTAAAAAAGTTAACTTTTTTTTAATAGAATTTGTATCTTTTTGATTTAAAATATAAGTTTTTTATATTTAGATATTTTAATACTTTAAAGATATAGCTAATATATTCTTTTAAAGTTTTTAAGTAAATTATAATATTATTTAAGTATATTATAACAAATTAATTCAAATATTGTTGTAGTATATTATTAATTATTTTTTAATATATTTTCGAGATATTTGTAAATTTAAACAATATTATTGTATATTTGTATAATTTATATTGTATACAAAAAATTGTCTTTTATTTTTTCTTTATTTTTATTCTAATCTAGTTGTATACTTTTTGTAGATTTAATTTAATAAAGTACTTTGTTTAAATAGTTAATTATAAAGTTTGCTAATATTAAGTAGTAAATATCGATTCTTAATTATAATATTATTTAGTTTCTAATAATTAATATATAGACAAAAAGTTTTATTCTTCTTTAATATAAAGAGAATTAAGCATTTTGCTTGTAATTAAAATTTTTTAATAAATTTCTTTTTGTTTTTTGCTAAATATTTACGAAGCATTTCGAGCTTTTTTTTAAATAAAGTATATATAAGTTTAAACGTAAACTACTTGTTTAATTTAAATTTAATTTTGTAATTTTATAATTAATATTTAGAAAGAATTTTTGTTGTTTTCTTTTCTTAAAATAGATATTTTTAATTATTGTATATTTGTAATACGTACTTTAGCAATTTCTTTATTATATTAAATAGTTTAAGATTTCTAGAAAATTTGTAATTTTCTTCAGTTACTTTAATTTTATAATCGAATTAATCTTTATTAATATTTATTAAGTCAAACTTTATTAGATTGATTTTTTGCGAAAATACAAGTTTATTGTTTGTAGTTAATTTTTAACTTAATCTTTTATTTATTATCAAATATTATTAATATATAAATTAAATATAAACTACGTAATTATATTGCGCAAATTTAAGTACTTATATATTTTAGTTAACTTCTAGATTGTATTACTTTAATTAAAATATTTCTAAAACAATATTGTAAATAATTATTTTTACTATATTAAAAATTAGTTTCTTGTAATATTGCTAAATAGCTATCGATAGTAATTTTGTTTCTTTATTTATTTTTTTATTTTTATTAAATAATAAAGATTTATTTATAATTACTAGATTGTATATATTAAGTTTTTTTTAAGTAAAAGATCTTTTTCTTTTAACAAAAGCTTTAATTATAAAATTATTTATTATATTAAAATTAACTATTACAATAAGTCGATAATTATTAATCTTAATTAATATAATAAAATATTATATATATATTGTTAAGTTTAGTTGTTGCTATTAAGCTAATATATTGCATTTCTTTAATATACTTTTTGTCAAAAAATTTAAATTTTTTTTTGCTCTAATATTGTAACTTTTGCTTTAAATACTTATTTACACTAAGTTTTCTTTTATACTAAATTAATAATTTTAACTTTTTAGAAAATTAATTAATTTCTTTTTTGTCTTCTAGATAAGTTTAGTATAAGTTGTTATAATATTTTGTTTAACTAAGTATTGCATATTTTTTTGCTTTTTTAATTTTCTTTTAGAATAAATTTATATTACTTAGTTGTTGTTCGATTTTATTAAGAATTTCTCTTTTTATAGTAGTATTGCTTTCTAGCGCTTCTTTGTATTTATTTACAATTTAATTTATCTATTGTTTCTTTAATAAATTAGCTAAAGTTTCAAGATATTTTGTAATATTGTCTAGATATTTGTAAAAGTTCTTTTAATTATATTTGTTATCGAAATTTGTTACTAAATATTGCGCAATACGACGACAACATACTTGAAGTCTACAAATCGTAATAGTAGCAAGTGGGCAATTTGAAGAGCTGCTCGTCTACTCTTGATTAATTTGCTTAGCGAGCTAATCTAGATTTAGGTCAATCTAATCTAGATAAGCTAGATTCAATTAAAACTAGCTTAGAAACTACAATATATTTTGCAATTTTTATTGTTTATATATAATAATCTTCTATAGTATTAATAATCTACTATATTGTTTGCTATATTTTTCAATAAATTATAAGCCCAAATTTGCGAAGACTTTCAATTCAATAGTTTCTAATACTACTATTGCGACAATCTTGATCGCATTCTATAAAGAACAAAAGACACTATTATTAACAAACAAAAATCGACATACATTTTCGAGTTACGCAAGAAATTTTCGCGCAAACAAATTAATTTTGTTCGATTACAAGTTCTACGAAAGACAAAGAACAATAAAAGAGATTAACTTATATACTTAAAAAAGAGCTAATTAATGCTTTAAAAAAAGCAAATTATATTGCTTAAAAAAGAGTTAATTAACGCTTTAAAAAAAGTAGACTAAATTGCTTTAAAGAAAGCAAACACAATATTAAAAGATATTGTTGAAACAACAACGTAATTATAATCTTTACACTAAATTAATAAAAAATTAGTGCATTAAATCTCTTTATTGTTACTTGACAAGCATTACTTTATCTATCTTTTTATTTTTTTGTCAATTTTACTTTATTTATTTCTACACATTATAAGAAACAATATACGCAAAACAATTAATATACTTAGTCGAATTACAAACAAGCAATAGTTTTGTCAAATAAGAAATTATCTTATAGTAGAAGATCTTTAGAATGTAATTTAATTTTTAGACTCTATTGTACTTTTTATTTCTACAAGCGAAATTGATTTAATATTATCGATAATTTCTTAATTTAAAGATGTAAAAACAAATATTAAGACTACTCTCTATATTTAATTTTGCTTAAACAAGAACAACAAGAAAAACGTAATTGCTATAATTATCGCATATAAGATATAAAGATTCTTGATATATAAGTACAAAGAGAAGTTTTAAATTATTGAAAGACAACACTTAGTAAACTATATAAACTACAAGAAGTCTATCAATTAAAGCATTAATAAAGCATAGACATATCTCAAGAAGCTAAAACGAAAGATTCTTGAGATTTAATCTAATATAAAGAGACTATATTGCAATAATAAACTAATTTAAATATTGCTAGTTTTCTTGCTTTCGAAATATATCGCAACTTAAAATATTCATAATATTTAAAATTCTTTTGACGTCGACGTAATTCTTTAAAAATTGCAAAAAAAAAAATATTGCTTAAAGTTAATAAAATTGTTATGTAAATTAAACGCAAAGCTAGTTGTTTCAAATTTCGACGTTAATATTAAAGTTTTTTTTTAGAATCGAACTTTAATTTTTATTGAAAACTTAACTTCTTCGATCGAAAAATTAGTAAAGACGCATATTGTTGTTATTTTTGTCAAAGTCTTAAGTATCTTGTTAAAGAGTATCTTTTTCGTATTGATATTCGCAAATATATTTTAAAAAAAATAAAAAAGACAAAGATTATTAAAAATAATAAACGAAAATTTTACAAAAAGTATTATATTTACAATGCTAAAAATAATAGTTTATTGAAAAAATCTTTACTTAATAATAGCAACTTTAATATTAAGAAAAATATTAATAAAGAACTTGCGACATTGTTTAAAGAAAATATTAATAAAAATTTTAACAATAAATAGATTGTTAACATTAACACTTTCTTATATATAATTAATTAGCTTCGATACTTTAGAATTTTTTTTATTGTTATTTCTAAACGTATTGTTAAGATTAAAGAGAAGAAATTGTTTTTAAATCAATATAAAACAACAACAATGCGTGCAAAGAACAAAAACAAAATATATTTAACAAATATTCTTTTTATTCTAGATTTTGAAATTAATCTTTTGTTTAATAGACGTATATATTAGAAAAATCTATATAGAGATTTTAACAAACACAATATATAAATGCAAAACAAACAAAAAAGATATATTTCTACTACAAATTAATAAGAAAACGTATATATAATAAGCAAAATAACGTCAAGCTTAAACAAGTTTGCTTTTATTGCTACTATACAATAGAAGTCTCTTATAGCGTTTTTAGCAATTAATAGCGCATCTAATTAAAAGAATCAAATGCAAATTAATATTAACAAAGCAATTACTAGCAATTTTAAACAAAAGTTATATAGTCTTTAATATTGTCGATTTGTTTATTTAGACGCAACTAAGTTGCAAAAGCTATATAAAGTTATTATACTCTTAAAGTTTGTTTCTATTATTAAAGATATAAAAAATTCTTGTAAAGTATACACATTAATTAAGCTTTGCAATAAAAGAAATTATTATATTAATAAACGTAAGACAATTATTTTAACTTTTATTTTAATTAATATTTGCAAATTATTGTTAGTTTTAAAATTCGAATACAAGTATTTTCTTAAAATTGTTAACAACTACTTTTGTAAAATATAAATACTAACAATAATTAAACAAGAACAAATTGTAAATATTCTTTGTTAATAACAAATACAAATAGAGTTTTAAAGTAAATTTAAAGTACTCGCAATTTGTAGCAACAATAATACAAAACTTAAGTTAGCACTTAATAAGTAACATTTATTCTTTGACGTTGTGCTTAATTACATTTTGTTATACAATTCTTTTTAAAATAATGTTGCTAAATAAGACATACAAATTACAAAAAACTCTATAAGAGCTATAATTAAAAAGACGAAACTTTTTATTAAGTTTTAGCTAAAAGTTGTATAGACAAATATATATTTGCAAAATTATATAGCAATTAAATTGCTTATTAACAATAAATTTATTATATTTCTAGAGATATATATTGACGTCAAATTATTTATTAATTATTTGCGTATATAAAACTACAAATGCTATTTCTATATAGACTTCAAATCTCTTTTCGTCAAAAACAAAAAAAACAAGCTTATAAATAGAGAACAAGTAAAAATATTTCTCGAATATATTAACAAAACAAGTATATTTGTCAAAATATAAATATCGAACTTAAGTAAAATTATTAGATATAATATTGTCAAATATATTAAAAGCAAAAAGAGAATATATATATTGATCTTAAAATACGTGTTAAGACAATTAATATCTTATTAGAAAGACAACTAGTAGACAAATCTTGCAAAGATACAATTAGAAATAAATCTAACTTAAATCTTGTTTATACTAGCTTAGATCTTGCTTACACTAGCTTAGATTTTGCTTACACTAATTTAAATCTCGCTCAAAATAATTTAGATTTTGCTTAGATTACTCTAGATTCTTTCTAAATAACTTTAGATAATTTCGTTTTATTTAAATGTTATATATAGATATTTTTGTACGTTGCTATTTCAAAGAGAAAACAAGTTAATAATAATGCAAAGAACTTAAGAAAATATCGAAGCAAAATTGTTTGCGCTATAACAATCTTTATAGTCTAAGACATAATTGATAAAACTAAACTATAGATTCGAAGTGCAACTTTGTAGCTATTAACAAGAAAAATAATAATACTAACAAGCTTGTTATATTTGTATCAAAGATATAAAACGAGATTGTAAACAATTTTGTTTAAAGAAAGCTATAAAAAGATGCTATATACGAGAAATTACTTGCTCTTGCTACTAATAATATATAAAAAATTGTTACTTTTTCTCGAAATATTAACATTATAATAAGCAAGTAAATATTTAAAGCAAAGATGCACATAGATAGAATACTAGAAAAACTTAAAACAAAATTGATCGCAAAAGACTTTATATAAATCTTTGAAATTAATTACAAAGATACTTTTGTTTTAATTGTTAAATTTGATATTTTACAAATGTTTTTTGTTATTGTTATGCTAGAAAATCTAGAATGCTATTAGATAGACGTTAACAACATCTTTATTAAGTTTTTTCTTAAAAAGAAAATTTATATAATATCTTTATTTAAAATAGATATATCTCTAGAGTAATGCTTGCGTATTTTTCGAAGTCTTTATAATTTAAAACAAGTTGTTTGCAACTAACATAAACGTTGTGTTAAAGAGTTTGTTAAGCTAGACTTTAAACAATGCGATACTAATTTTTGTCTTTTATTGTATTTCGAACAACGCATTATATTTTTGTTTTATATTGACAATATTGCTATTGTTATACGATTAATAAACAACGTTAATTAATTTAAACGCGAGTTTCAAAAAATATTTAAGATAAAAAATCTAGAGAAAATAAAAAGAATTCTTGGCATTAGAATTATTTGCAATCGAAAAGTTAAAACTCTACACATAAATTAATCTTATTATATCAACAAAATATTTAATAGACTACAAATATTTGTTAACAAAAGCAATTCGATTAAATTGTCTATAAATAAATACAATTTATTTCGATTTATTAAATCAAAAGACAAGCAAATTAATTAAAGAAATTATTAATATGCAATCGAAAGCATTATATATGCAACTATTTATACTTGTTTAAATATTGCTTTTGCAATAGGATATCTAAATTAATATCTTGTCGATTTAACAAAGTATTATAGTTGAGTTTTGAAGACATTGCTTCGATATCTTTGCTTTATTGTTAACAAAAAACTAACGTACAATAGTAATAGAAGTCTACATTTAGTAATATACTTTAACTTAGACTACGCATCTAATAAATTAAATCAAAAGTTAATTCTTAAATATATATTTATAATAAACAAAGAATCGATCGCATAAATGTTACGTAAACAAAAATTAATAGCAATATCTATTATTAAGACTAAGTACATAGCTTTATTTATATATGCTATAAAGAATCTATAAATTATATAGATTCTAAGAAACACTAATTATGCGAAATATCTTAAAAATTTATTGAATTGTATAGATATTGTTAAAAATAAGATATATAAATTTGTATTCTTTATACAATTAATAAACAACAATTAAGCAACTCTAGCACTTATTAAGAATACTTATATTAATAGATAGATTAAAGCACATTAATGTAATACTTTATTACATTAGAGATCTTTGCAAAAGTAATCGCATTTGCATTAGTTTTGTTCGAAGCGCAAACATAATAATAAATAAACTAACAAAGCTATTGTCTAGAGATAAGTTTAAGATCTTTATTAGATAGCTTGAATTAATAGATCAAAAAATTAGAAAAAACTAATAGATACGTTTTTATTAAGTAAGAGTATTGCGCAATACAACAACAACATGTTTGAAGTCTATAGATTGTAATAGTAGCAAGTAAATAGTTTAAAAAACTACTTATCTACTTTTAATTAATTTGTTTAGCGAGCTAGTCTAGATTTAAGCTAAATTGACTTAAATAAGCTAGACTCAATTGAGATTAGCTTAGAGACTACAATATATTTTGCAATCTTTGTTGTTTATATATAATAATCTTCTATAATACTAATAATTCACTACGTTGTTCGCTATACCTTTTAATACTAAATAAAAATATAATATTTTTTATTATTTTGCTCTTATAATTTTATTAAGTATTTGATTTATTTTTTGCGTAGATATAAGTGTCTTGTCTAATAATATTTTATCTAGAACTTTCTATAATTGATTTAAATTCTTTATTGAATAGTAGTTGTTGTTTAATTTAATTTCGAAAATATTTGTCTTTATATTAATTTGCTTCTTAATATTGTTCTAGCTATTAAATATCTCTCTTAATATAGCATTAATTTATTAACAATTTATTAAGTTTTATAATTAATAATCTCTTGCAAAGTAATTTAATTTGTTATATAAATAGCACGTTTTTTAGAATTTGTTATCTTGCTTTTTTCTAAAGTTTTTCTCTTTATATTATTAAGTAAAATTTAATTTTATAAATACAAATCTATTGTAACAAGATAGGGATAAAATTCTAGTTAGTAGACAACTATAGCAATAGAGACTTATCGCGATGCATGCATAAATCGCACTATATAGTCTAATAATGTATTAAGTAGCTAAGATTCTAAGATCTAAGTAAGAGAGATCGCATATGTATTGCAAATAGATCGCTAATACTAATAGCAAACATTCTTAAGTTTATAGCTTAATATTACTTGATTACTTAACTACATACGACTCTCTCTCTTTTAGTAATTGTTTCTTAATTATTAAATTAAGAAACTTTTGTTTTTGTCTATACAAAAATTGCAATAAGAAAATAAGAAAATTGCTCTTATCTTTTTAAGATCGTTAGATTAGATCTCTTGTTTTTCTTGTTACTTGAGTCGATTGCGTAAAAAACGTAATAAATTAATTCGCATAAAATTTCTCTCAAAGTCGAAAAAATTATTTGATCGAAACTAAGTACTTGATAAAGTTAATTATCGTAAGTCTTGCTTATTCTCTAGAGACAATAATAATAGTAGTAAGCTTTTTTAACGTAAATTTAAAAAATTAATTTGAGAAAAAAGTAACAATAATAGAGTAAGTCGTCACTATTGTGTCTGCGTTAAATTCTTCAAAACAAAAATAAACATATAATTTCAAAAGTTATTTCTAGTTTCGAAACATTCGATTTAGATTGCTAACTTAGTTTTAATTTATAAAGTTTCTTCTTAATTTCGAATTAAAATAATAGAATTTTCTCTTCTTTGCTAGAACAAACAATCGAAGACTTAAATCTCGTTTTCTTTTTATAGTTAATCAAATAAGAACTTAAATTGTTTTAAATATTAAATTAATAAACATTAAGTATCTCAAAGTTCTTAAACATTATACATTGTCTAAATTCGCGAAAACTTCCAATTGCGACAGTCTCTAATACTATTATTGCGGCAGTCTGAATCGCGTTCTACAAAGAGCAAAACGGCACTGCTACTAAACGGCAGCAATCGAGACACACTCTCGAGTTATGCGAGAGATTTCCGCGAAGACGAATTGATTTCGCTCGATTACGGGTTCTACGAAAAACAAACGACACTAAAAGAGACTAACTTATACGTTTGAAAAAGAGCTAGTTATTGCTTTAAAGAAAGCAGACGAAATCGCTTGAAAGAAAATCAGTTACAGCTTAAAACAAGAGCAGAGTATATTGCTTTAAAGAAAGCAAACACAGTATTAGCAGATACTGTCGAGACAAGAGCGTAATTATAATCTTTGCACTAGATCGATAAAAGATTAGTGCACTAAAATCTCTTTATCGTTATTTGATAGACATTTTATTTACTATTCGATTCTTTTGTCAACTTTACTATATATATATTATTATATTCTATTCTTTATATTCTATCAATTATAAAGAACTATATACAAAAGTCAATTGAAGTACTTAGTCGCAGTATCAGCAAGCAATAGTTTCGTCGTCTAAAGAATTATCTTATAGCAGAAGATCTTTGGAATGTAATTGAGAATGCAGACTTTATTATTTTCTCAACTTCTACAAGCGAAACCGGTTCCGTCTCTATAATAAATATTCAATCGAAAAACATAAAGATCAACGTCAAAACCACTCTTTAGATACAATTCTGTTTGGACAATATAAACGAGAAGAATGTAACAGATATAACTATCGCGTTTGAAATATAAAAGTTTCTGGTTTACAAGTACAAGAAGAAGCTTTAGACTATCGAAAGACAATATCTGACAGACTATATAAACTACAAGAAGTCTGCCGATCAGAGCATTGATAAAATATAAATACATCTTAAGAAATTGAAACGCAAAAATGTTGATATTTAATTCGATATAAAGAGACTGTATTCCAACAACAGACTGATTTAGACATTTCTGATTTTCTTGTCAGCAGAATATATTACTAGTCGAGACACTCTTGATGCTCAGAATAATCTTGACGTTGATATTGTTCTGCAAAAACTTCAAGAGAAGAAAGTATTGCTGAAAGCAGACAAGATAGCTATATAGATCAAACGCGAAATAAATCGCTTCAGATCTAGATCTTAGCGTCGCAGTTTTTCTGCAGATTCAGATGTCAAACGTTGTCAGTACAAGCGGAAATCAAGCGCTAACAAATGTCAATACTATATGTGTCAAAGCTGCAAGCATTTGATCGATAACTGTCTATTTCGCGATAATGTTCGGAAGTATATCAAGAAAGAAAGAGCAAAGATTCGAAGTCGCAAAAACTCTAAGCGAAAGTCTAACAAGAAGTATCGTGTCTACAATACTGAAGATAACAGATTGTCGAAAAAATCTTTTATTGAGAGTACTGATTTCGATATCGAGAAAAGCATTAACAAGAAGCTTGCAGCACTGTCAAAGAAGAATATCAGTAAGATTCTGAAGAACGACTGAGTCGCTGACATCGACGCTTTTTTATATATAACTGATCAGCTCCGCCACTTTAGAAGTTCTCTTATTATTATTCCGAGACGCATTATTAAGATCTGTTGAAAACTGGCGGTTTCCCAGGTTCAGCCTATACCATATGTGATTAGCGTGACCACGTGACGCAGTCACGTGGCTCTCCTGTATATAGATCTGGCTATCTGGTCTTAGCAATCTACACACTTCCATGCATTACCGTTGCCCATTATAGCTCTCTTGGATGAGCCTATGGACCTCAATTCAACATAGATCAATACCGAATCAATAACCTCTGTACTATTATCTCTTTCGCCGAGTAACGTTGAAATCTGCGTTACTGTTGTGGCAATCTCTTCGAGTCGAAAAATACATGCTTGTATCTTCGCGAGACTCTAAAGCAAGACTCTATAATTTTTGCTAAATATTATAATCTCTTCTATTAGAAGAAAGAGCGTTTTCAAATAAAAGACGCTTCACTGATTAATTGCATAAAACGCAACATCAGTTACTCTACCCAAGTTGCCGCCATGTTCTGACAAATCCGCGATGGAGCTATTTATTTTTCAGCAATAGATTCAAGCTTTTACTGAGATCGACAAGAAACTTCAACAGCTTAAACATTGTCAACTCTGTACTATCACTATTGCCGTTGTTTCTGTCAAGCTAAAAATTCATCTCGTTCCAACCAGCAACTTGTTGCAATTCCGCGTCATCACTTCTGTCTCTGTTGTTCTCATCGTGTTCGCAGTCTCGATAACTGCTGACAAGCCAATAGATTTGAGCTCTGCTATTGCTATTGTTCAAGACAAATCTCTGACTATATCTGGAATCAAAGACATCTGCAACAAATGGAAGCTGTACTACTACTGCAAGTTGCAATCTTCGGGCAAAACTACAAAAGAATGTTCCAACAAGAAATTCTCTGCTCTTCGCTTTGTCGATCTAAATAATACTGTCAGTATCAACAGAGATGTCTCGCTGTCAGCAAGAAAAGTCTAGTTCCCGGGCAAAGTCACGCTCAGAAATCCATCTATATATTCTTTTGTTTTCTAGTCTCTTCGTTTTCTTCTACTCTTTAATCTTACAAAAGATTTTCGATTAAAACAGTTTTAAAACTCTTTGAGTCTAATTCTACATTCAAGAATAGTTATATAATAGTTTTCTCTATTTTACATCAAACTTAATCTCGAATTTCTGCTTTAACTCTGATTGATAGTAAAATCTCAGTCTATATCTTTATTAATAAATTCTTCGCGCAACAACACAATCTTTTCTTTTATCAATTAATCTACTCTTGCAGATTTTGAGATTTTGATAGTCAAGCAGTCTTAACAGACAATGTTATCTACGTCGCCGGAACTATTATAACTCTCGGAGATTATATTGAGAGACTATTTCTCTACGTTACTGAACTCAATCGGTACTTTATTATTATAGATCTATTGTAACTTTGTTGTTATTCTATTGACGCGAACTTCGATTATAATACTTTTATCATATTCTTTCTCTTCTGTCTCAAACATTGCTGTCATTCCTCCGTCAAAATCTATAGTATTATCCGAGAAGAAGAAGAATTCCTGTTCTTTAAGAAGTTTCAGCATATATAGAAGCTCCAAGATCAAGATCTTCTAGTTATTGCTTTTGATAATCAAACTATTATATCTAGTCTAAGTTCGTCTTGTTAGAAAATATCTAGTATTCTAGTCACTTACAAGAAGCAATTCGTTTGCAAGAAGCAATTGAGCTCTGCTCTTAAAAAGCAATTCAGTCTCGCTTACAAGAAGCAACCCGCTTGTAAGAAGCAACCCAGTTCTGCTGTCAAGAAGCAATTCAGTTATTCCAATCTTGAATCTTGTTCTGTCTCGATCTGTTTGAAACAAGAAGCTTCTAGTCGTATTCTTCAAGCTATTCAGAAAGAATACTTCTCACAAATCAAGTATCGAAGTTTTTTGTCTTTTCGAATCTCCACCAAACAGCGTGCGAAACAAGCTGTACGATTTTCCATGCAACTTAATGTGATTGAGTTGAGAACTTGTAGATTCGATCGTGTCGCTCGCGTAAAAAATGTTGAAATCTTTAGCATTCTCTTACGGAAGATTGATCTCTTTCTCAATCTTGCCGAAATCTTGTTCAGATCTGAACCAGATCTAGCTCAGATTTCTAGTTTATTGAATTACATCAAGCTCTCGCTGTTCTATAAGAATACCAAAATCAACACGTATAATCGAGACCATTGCCTAGCACTTTACCAGATAGAAAAGAAATTCCATCTAACAGTCTCTACAACCCAAGAGAATCTAGAACACTACCAACAAAGCAAAAATGTCGATTTAGCCACAATTCTGTCTTTCAGATGTTTCGAGTTTCTCGACTTCTTCTCTAAAAAAGAGACAGATATCTTGTCTCTTTATTGTTTCTATAATTACGTTATCTATCTTAAAAAAAGTTCCCAGTCTTCTGTCTCTGCTTTGTACAATATAAGCCGTAATAAGACTCTAGAACTTCGTTGCTATCTAGATAAGAATCTTAGTAAAGAATTTATTCGAGTCAGTCGCTTTCAGACAACAGCTTCTGTTCTCTTCGTTAAGAAATTCGAAGATAGACTAAAATTCTACATAAATTACAGAGATCTGAACACTATTACTGTCAAGAATCAATATTTCTTGTCTCTGATATCCGATTTTCAATGTCAAGCCATTATTCTAGATTCTGTTCAGTTAAATATCTCTCCAGTCCCAGTTTCTCTTATTATGTTAGCTTCGATAAAGCTAGACGTAGAAGAATTCAACTTGATAACATTGAATCTTAGCTAGATCAAGAAATCTCAAGTTCTAATAAGAACTTAGCAGACATCTCTACTCAAACTTTTTGGGATCAAGTCGAAATCAGCGATCATTTCGCATTTCAAGTACTCGAAGCGCTTCGCAGTAAAGCATATTACTATAATAGAATCTCTCTAGTCGAGTATAAAGAACGCTTCAACTTTTTGTATTTCCGAGAAAAGAAGTACGTTTCTAACTCGGATTATCTTTGTCTTCGCGTAATTCAGCTTGCTTATAATAGTGTTGTCGATAACCATTTAGAGAGAACTAAATGTTACGAACTGATTAGTCGAGCTTACTAATGGTCTAACATTTACAAGTATATTTAGCGCTTCGTACGGAACTGCTATATATATACTTGTTTCCGTTTTTATAAAATACATAAATTCTTTGCTATCTAGTATCTTTATAGATATTACGTATAGATATATTTTTGTTTTTGTTAATTGTCTTATCAAGATAAGATATCTAGTTCCCATCACTTTTATGGAAGTAGAGAAAGCTGTCAATTGCTTCTATTTTTATATCTGAAAACATTATAATTTATTCGAGTTCTTTCTATCTAATCGAGATACACAATTTATCTCTGATGATTGAAGATATCTCTGTCAAATACTGAAGATTGACGTCAAGTTATCTGTTGCGTATTATTCCAAGATTGATAGTTAGACTGAACAAGTCAACGCTGTTATAGAATATTATCTTCGCGTTTTCGTCAACTATATGCAAGATAACTAAGCTAAATAGCTCTCTGACGTTGGGTTCGCCGCCAACAACGCTCTCTTGTTTATTACTCTCGTCTCGCTCTTCTTGATCAATTCGAGCCAGAATTTATGTCTAGACTTTGAGTCTCCAGAACTCTTGTCTTCTGATCTTACGACTCAAGTCTGGATTTAGTTGATCAACGTCGAAAGCTTTATTTAGAAGGAACTTGTTCAGCATCTACGTGATAAGATATTTATCGCTCAAACTATCTATAAGTTCAATATTAAATGTTTTTGTTGTTCTTGTTCTAGATACTTTGTAGATAATAAAGTTTGACTTAACGTCAAGATTCTTAATACTGCTGGTTCTGCAGTTAAGCTGAACAATTGCCACATCGAACTTTTCAAGATAAAATGTATCTTCAAAAAGAATTCTTTTATTGTCGAACTCGAGCTTTTCGCATCTATAAAAATGCATTACGTCTTCTATATTAGTCTCGTCAATTATATTGTTATCGATCTTCTTTCTGAACAGCGCCAGAAATCTCGTGAATCTGTTGTTGTCGAGAACAGCAAAAGATCTTGATATATGTTACGACCCTAGTCGAACAAGGCTCGGGGATATACCCTACGAGACAGTGTGTATCGCAGAGCACGGCTACCTGCATGCTCGACAGCTTGGCGAGCGACCAATGGACGACAGGTCGACAGCGACCAGAGCGACCAATGGACGACAGGTCGACAGCGACCAGAGCGATCGATGGACGACAGGTCGACAGCGACCAGAGCGACCGATGGACGACAGGTCGACAGCGACCATGGCGACCACTATAACATTCCTTACTATATAGACCACCTAGGAACACGTCCCTTATGGATCGTGTTCAACTCAAGATAAGTTCTTACTTATTGTTACTACTACTATAAGCTAGAAAGCTGCAACCTCTTGTACCAAGTGATTGCTCGTGTTACCTGAAGACGTCTACAGATCTCTCCTCAACAATACCAACCCACCTCTGATATCACCTAGGAACCCCTAGGGAAATAGCAGTCGTAATAATATATCAATAGTATTCTAAACTCCAAACGTAATAGACGTTTCAGTTCTTCTCTGCTCAAATACTATATCGACTGAAAAAATTATTTCTTTATCTGAAAACTCTTCAATCTTCTGAACAATTGTTAACAAGTTTTTGATAAATATTATCTAGTCAATCTTATTGTCGAGAGACCACATTTAATCTTCTGCGTTATCTTTAACTGTCAATATTAAGAAGACTAGACAATCTAGTCTAGTCTAGTTCAATCTTGTTTAGATCTTGTCCAGATAGCAGAGACTTTTCTTTTCTGTCTCGATAGTGTTCTGTTATTTCAAACATGTTCGTTCTTGATCAAGTCAGATCAATCTAGTTTAATCTCGCCCAGATCTTGCCCAGATAACAGAGATTTTTCTTTCTTGTTTTGCTTCGATAGTGCTTTGTCACTTCAAACACGTTTAATCTTGACTAAATTAGTCTAATCTTGTTCAATCTAGCCTAGATTTTGTCTAGATAACAGAGATCTTTTCGTCTTGCTTAGATAGTACTTTGTTACTTCAAACGCGCTCAATCTTGATTAAGTTAGTCTAATCTCGTTCAATCTAATTTAGATCTTGCTTAGATAACAGTGATCTTCTTGTCTTGTTTAGATAGTGCTCCGTTATTTTAAACGCGCTCAATCTTGACTAAATTAGTCTAATCTCGCTCAATCTAGTTTAGATCTTATCTAGATAGCAAAAATCTTCTAGTTTTGTCTCGATAGTGCTTCGTCACTTCAAACGTGTCCAATTCCGACTAATTTAGATCAATCTCGCTCAGTCTCGTCCAGATCTTGCCTAGATGGCAGAGATTTTTCATTCTTGTTTTGTCTGATTTAATAAGTCTAGTTATCTTGTCTTGCTATTGTTATCGTTTCTGTCTGATTCAATAAATCAAATCTTGTTCAATCTCGTCTTGTCTAGTCTTGTCTCTCGATTTCTGAATTTCTTAGCCGTTCACTATACTGTCTTGATTGTCTCGCAGAATCTCTGTCTTGTAGAGAGAAGCTACTGTTATAATATTAGATCAGCAGTCAGCCAATAAAGTCTGTCGGATAAATAATTCTCCTGTTACGCCTGCTACTTCCTAGAAGGTCTAGGGGTATCAGAGGTGGGTTGGTACTTGTATAGGAGAGGTCTGTAGGCGTCTTCAGGCAACGCGAGCTATCACTTGGTAACAAGGGATACTGCTCGTAGTAGTAGTAACAATAAGTAAGAACTCATCTTGAGTTGAACACGATCCATAAGGGACGTGTTCCTAGGGATCTATATAGTAAAGAAGATCCTCCTTGCTCGTCATGCTCGCTGTCGAGCATGTCGAGCCTCGCTCACTAGCGAGCATGTCGAGCCTCGCTCACTAGCGTGTCGAGCAATGCTCGCCTGCCAAGCCGTCGAGCATGCAGGTAATCGTGCTCGGTGCTACGGGCTACCTTGTAGCATATATACCAGCTGTAACGAGCTAGAGTCGTAACATCTTCGTTTCAATCTCGCTTAAATCTCTTGATTAGAGCTGGACCAATCTAGATTAGATCTAGGCCAATCTAGATTAGATCTGAACTAACTCTTGCTAGACATAAAGTCTGCAATCTTATATAGTTAGCGTCGCCTCGTTTCTCTCTTTGTTTTCTCGTCTTTCGTTTTGTACATTAAATCTAGTATAGATCTAAGTTCCATCTAGTTACCAATCTAGATATCTCTTCCTGAAGTGGTTCCGAGTCTAGTCCCTGACACAGACTATAAAGAGAAGAGATCACATAATGCAGTAACAAGATTATGCTAATTGCTTTTGATGTAGATCGAATCTGGAAAATCTCTGGTTTTCTAGATTCAGCCTGCATCAAAGCGATTAGCATAGTCACACGACTGCGTTACATGATTGCGTCACGTGGTCTCTTCTATGTATAGTCTGGCTATCTGACACTCTGTATGCTAGACATCCTCTAATAGATAATTGATGCACTACGTTGTTCGCCACATCTTTCAATAGATTAATTATGAGCCTGGGTTTGCAGCTTGCGCTGTCTTACTACGAATCAGTTACTGTGTAATACTAGCTGCTTGCAGTATCTAGTCTTTGCCCAACAGTAAACGGTCCAGCTGCTTGCAGCATTTAGTTCTGTCAAACGATTAACAATACCTCAGCTGTTTACGACACCAACATATTCCGTCCTTTGATATATCGACGTGGCTACTATATTAGTAGCAATACAATTTCTAGCATCTCAAGCAATTGAGATCGCATCTAGTCTTTGCCCAACAATAAACGATTCAGCTGTTTATAGCATTTAGTTTTGTTAGACGATAAACGACACTCTAGCTGTTTGCAACATTAGTATCTCTATATATCGATATATCGACGTGGATACTATCTTATTGGCAGTACAATCTTCAGCATCTCAAGCAATTGAGATCGCATCTAGTTTTTGTTCGACGATAAACGACTCAATTGCTTGTAGCACTTAATTTTGTTTAACGATAAAAGATATCAACTATTTAGTCAGCTATATATATATTGAATTCTTTAACTAGATATTTAGCACTTAATAACGTCTGAAACAATACTCTCTTGATCAACTCTTCTTTGTTATTGCTATATAACGACGAACTCTATACATATCGAGACACTCGAGAACGCAAACGTTGAAGATTTCTACAAGCGTTATTAATTAATAGTCTCTAGAAGCAAATGCGCGTAATTTTTACAAGCGCAAAGATTGAAAGAAGCTTGTTAAGCAAAGAAGTTTCTCAAGAAAGAAGCTCGCAAGAAAAAGAAGCTTGCTGAACAAGCAAGACAAGAACAAAAGAAAGCTTTGACTACTATATTGTCTTTTATATGTAGACAATGCAAGACTATCTTTTCTAGCAATACAAAGCTTTACAAGCATCTTCGCGAGCGACACACAAAGATAGCTCCGACGTTTTCCATCTTCTAATCGACACAACATTCGATTATCTCAATTGCTATTAGTTGAGTTACAGAACAACTATATTATGTAATCTACTCTATCTTCTATATACCCCATCTGATATACGTTGATATATAAAGAGTTTGGACAGCAAACAATTATACAGATACGATAAGATAAATGCAATTGCTAGAGCAGTTTGGTTCGACTGCGCTATCTAGTATATATTAAGTCGTCAGAACAATTATATATAATCGTGCTATCTAACACGATCTCAACACGCCAGATCAGTCCGCTTGAACTGCCTATTACTGGCTTATTTACTTCTTTCTTTATTTTATAGACACATGCGGCATTTTCTGCTAGTAATCCAATCGGTAGCAAAAATCTCTTCTCAACTTTCAGTAACAGATATTGATCTAGTAGTCTTTCAGCTGAATTGACTCAACTTGATTCACGTTGGCCCGATCTAGCCCAGATCTAACATAGATCTGATCTACTAGATTAGCTCTAATATTTATCCGCCCACTCGCTCTACTTGAGAGAAGTTATGTCAATCGGTTTTGCTATATTAAGAAATATTATATAATGTTTTAAATTTTTTTGGATTCCGTTCTTGTCTAGCACGACAAATTCAACATCTAATTTCTTCAACTCTATAATGTTTTGTTTGTCGCTTGGCAAGTACGTAAGAGAGAGAGAGAAGAGAAAAAGTCAAAGACGACAACAAGAGCACATATAGTGGATACGGCTTCGAAGAAGCATTCTACATATGTGTAGACAAAAACATACTGCAAAGAATACAGCTCCGGAGAAGCGTTCTACATGCTTTCGATAAAAGATACGCAGACTAAAACTTAGAGAAAACAGTCTGCATAGCAAAAGCACAAGATAATAAAATACAATTTCGGAGAAGTACAGTCAAGCAACACAATAACAGCAATTTTCTGCTATCTGTGTCAATCGTTTCTTTATTAGCTCTTGATTCAGATTTCTAACTTGACTTAGACTGGTCTAATCTAATTTAGATCTGACTAAGCTAATCTGACCCAGATCTGATCCAAATTGATTCCGTTGTTCGCTGTTTTGCTATTTGCTCTATTGCGTGTATCGTAGATCTAATTATCTGCTTTACTTCTGAAAGACATTTTTTGCAGATCCATTCTGTCTACGTATTATATGTCTAGCAGATTCGCGTCGCTTAGCTTACTGCATGTTTCGTTGCAGTTGCTTTGCTCTATTCTTGTCTCTTCTCGACACTTTTTCTGATTTGGAGATTTATATTTAACGTTCTTTAGCACAATCGTTATAATCAATTAAATTCTTTTCTATTTTGGCAACATATACTGGACATCAAAGATGTGGAGAAGATTCGACATATTTGTTGCCCAAACGTAGCTACGATTCAAACGTAGCTACGACAACATACAATGCTGTTCTTTACCCAAACGCAGCTACAACAGCATACGATGCTATTTGTTGCCCAAACGTAGCTACGGTCCAAACGCAGCTACGACAGCATATTCGACGTCTTCGTTGCCCAAACGTAGCTACAGTCTAAACGCAGCTACGACAGCATACGAAGCATGTCTACAAAGTCTCAAGATAACGGCAAGAAAGCACATCGGATACATTCTGCTTTCGCATCAAAGATTACGTATTATCTCAACGTTCTTATGCTTGTTCACGCTACAATGTTTGCGTACCCGCATGTCTGCTCTATTGTTTGACAACATGTTGAAGAAGTTACTGCGTTCTGTATCGATAAAAATACACTTTCTTATACTTTCTGCAATCCGTCTGAAGAACATATCTTTGAGAGAGCATTTTGGAGCTCTATGGACGCTTTGAGAAGTGCTATAGAATCTATCGCGTTCTGCATCTGTATAAGACGCCTTCTCAAATCTCTTATTATCTGTTAGAAGAATACAGCTTCGAGAGAGCACTCTGGAGCTCTCGCTGCTGGAAAAGATCCGAAGAGCTCTATCCGTCTTGTCTATTGAGGCGCAAGTTCTTACGTCTCTTATAGATTTTCCGGTCCTTCTACTAATCGTTGCATATGGTAGAGGTTAAGAGGGAGTGTTGAAAACCAGAGGTTTTCTAGATTCAGCCTGCACCAAAGCGATTAGTATGGTCACGCGACTGCGTCACATAACTGCGTCACGTGGTCTCTTCTGTGTATAGTCTGGCCATCTGGCACTTTGTATGCTAGACATTCTCTGATAGATAGTTGATCCACTACGTTGTTCGCCACATCTTTCAATAATTATAACAAATTTTCACTTTGCAGATCGCATCGGCAAATCGGGATAACTCTATCCAGGAGCTTTTAGTGGTTCCGGGCTTCCAGAGCCGTTGAGCCGATGTCTCACAATCTTCTATTCTGTTAATTGTTATAGCTGTTTGCATCAATGTTGCGATCTATTCGATCTACCGCATTATTATTCTTATTCAATATTGTCAATATTGACTTATATATTATTTTTGATTCCATTGACTCTTCTTAGACAAACAATTATATTTATATCAATCTTGTGTCTGTTTATCTTAGTATCAATAAATTATAAGATAACATTTAATTCAAATATGCTTTCAGAAATGTAATCTATCTTATACTTCTCTTTCTCTATATAAATAATCTCTATACTATCCGGATGAGTTATAGTTCTCTGTCTCAGTACTCAGAGTAATATCTACGTCTCTGAACTCTCTAACAGAAGTTAGAAATCTCTTGTACGTTTCCGCATTATCAATCAGTAATGGCGGAGTTCTCTTTCTCTTCGAATATTAGATCGTGTCTTCTTTTCTGGCGCCCAGTCTTCTTCTTCAAGTTGTTCAATTGATTGTTATTTTCAACAGCAACTTATTCTTCTCTGGGTCAACGCGGGCGACGTAATCATTCTATTCGAGAGAACGCGTCGTGCTGGTCTTAAACTTGATAGATGTCAGGGACTAGACTTGGAACCACTTCATAAAGAGATATCTGGATTTGTAACTGAATGAAACTTAGATCTATACTAGATTTAATGTACAGAACGAAAGACAAGAAAACAAAGAGGGAAACGAGGCGACGCTGACTATATAAGATTGCAGGCTTCATGTCTAGCAAGAGTTAGTCCAGATCTGGCCTAGATTGGCCCAGCTCTGGCCAAGAGGTTTAAGCGAGGTTGGAGCGAAGGATTATTCATCCGACAGACTTTATTGGCTGGCTGCTGGTTTAACACTATAACATGGAGACATTGTTTCAGTATTTGTAATAGAAGCGATATCAACAGACAATCTACAATATTGCTATTCTTTTCTTCCAAGATCTTCTGTCCACCATCTCTCTGTTAGCTCTTGGCGATCTCACTGTTACCCACAAGTATTCGGTCAATCTACAATTTCTCTTATATTCTTCGCTTTATTGTTGTCTGCCTGCAGATAAATGTCAGTGTTCGAAATTACACCCTCTGGCTTACGCCAGATACTTTTTGCCAGAGATATATATCTCTCCGTTATTCTTTCCGACCAATTTTCCCTGCGAGCACACTCGCATTCAGCAATGTTGTTCACCATAGATGGGAAGAAATTGGCGGAGATCTGGCGGAGATCTAGCGGAGATCTGGCCCAGATGTGCGCCAGACTCCCGCCGGCAATTGGGAATGATTATCTGGACATTATCTTCCTTCTCCGATTCACCCTATAAACAAGCACACTCGTAGTCAGCAATGCTATCCGCCATCACTAGGACAGATCTCGGGCATATCTTGCGGGGATCTGGGCCAGATATGGCCCAGACCTCCGCCACCAACTGGGAATAATTACCTGAACGTCGTTCTTTCTGGCGACACATCCCTACAATCACTCTCGTGGTCAGCCAAAACATCCGCTATAGTCCAGCGAAACCAGACAAGATTCGTTTAGGTTTCTTGTTCCTCAACTACTTACTCTTCCAGAGCAACCATCTATTCCCCCAGCGCTCTCTCCCTACTCGAGGCATTAGTCGACCGAAGAGACATATCCATCTCAACATACTCTGTCGTCTCTTGGGCTTCTCAACACGGATGCTCTATTCAAAGCATCCATCCGGGTGTCCCCGCCGTTGCGTCGAGCCCGCCGTTTTGAAGAGCACTCGGTCTCCGACTCACTAGAATTTAAGTCCGAGAGTGTCGTCAGGAGGAAAATGCAGGGCCTCCTCGTCGTCGGATCCGTCAAGACCTTCCCCGCTGCGGAATACAATCTTTTGCAACAACTTCCGTGTGCATTTCTCTCTTCGTGCCGCCGAATCCCATCTCTTCTGTATCTTCTTGTAGGCATCTATTGACATCTTGTCAGTGTCCGAACATCCACTGCCAACAGATTAGAGTACATGCCTTCAATGTACTGTCCCTCGAAATTGATTGCTACCCGCGCTCCGTGTTTGTACTCCTCGATGCAATGACGGACCATGGTTCCCACCATCTTTATTGCCTCTGGGGTTATCGGACTGAACATGTGCTTGGTCAAGGAGTTGGTCCCAAAATTTCCTCGATCACCGTTAAAGAACAAAGACGTAAACGCCTTAACCATTACTGGGCTCACAAACATCCCCTTTGCGTTGATTTGAACCTGGTCATGCATCAGTGATAATTCATTGCAACCGAGTAGACTCACATTTTGATGGTCTCCCTTAGGAAAGCCGACGCACTTAGCAAGGCTTGAACGTAGTCACGAGACTTCCTACTGCTGTTGAAGCTGTAATGGTTCTTGACAACTTCACGAACCTGCTCCATCATGTGCGACCGAGTATCCACAGTGGAAGAAGCCGTAAGCATCATCTTTCTCGCTTCCTCCGGCACAGGGACGTCCCCCACATCATCGTCACGCTGATTCCTGACGCAACCCAGACGATCCCCCATCTTTCTCCACACATGTTCCATTAGTATGGACAGTTTTGATTTCTACCGAGAATCGGCCCAAGGTCCACAGCCCTCACTGAAGTGCCCCGTGGCGAGCGTGGCTTGCAGATATGGTTGTGCACTGGACATGATAGCCTCATGCCCTGGCGTGGAGGTATATTTCGGACGCCGTTTTATTGTTCCCCAAAGAAGGCGTCTATCCCGTCCACGAGTCTTGCGCGATGACGATACGTCGTTTCGGTCATCCACAGACTCAGTCGTTCGAGACGTTGACTTCGTATCACTAGTCCTCGAGGGCGCAATATCGGGCCCGCCGTAGAGAGATTGGGACGAATGTGAGGTACGCGCTTTCTTTCTTCGAGGTTCATTCTTCGTGAATGAGAGATTGGTCGTGGACTAGATACAATTATTGAAGGCATTTAATAGTCAGAAAGAGCTTTATCTTATGGCTCAACTGTGGAGATGAGAAACCCATCTCCTTGTTGCCTAAGCCATTGGTCGACGACGTGTGCCTCTTACGCCTGAGTGCCGCATGTGGGGGTTCGGACATCTCGGATTCCATCCCAGCATCGGAATCCCCATCATTCTTTGAAAAGACAGATCAGTGTGTGTCTTCAAAAATATGATGGACAACGACGCGCTCATCTGCCACAACTGCGAAGTTCTCTTGACAGTCATAAGTGGCAACAATCGAGATTCTCGGAATCGTTGAGATAGCGAATTGTTTAGGATCATTACACTGTCCGAGTGAAGATGAAGGCTTCGAGCGCGTGAAAAAAGATGTTTTGAAAACAGAAGCATCGGAGAAACATTATTGTAACGCGTCGATACACGCTAGCGGTTCAGGACTAGGCCAGATCTGGCCGAGCTCTGGCCCAGTCTCTGACAAGTTGGAAACGAACGCACCACTCCCTATTACTATGATCTGTAATTTAGGATTGTTTTCTGCCTCTCGCGATCACAGCATCATTCGCCAAGGACGAATGAATTCTTGTTGACTGGCCGGAACTCCATCTTGCCGTTTCGTCTTCTCTTGCATCTAAGAAAACACTCCCTCGAACCCCGAATTATCGAAAAACCGGCTTCGTGTCTTCTTCTCAATCCCCGTTCACTTCCGAACTTACATCATCCGTTGGGTCAGTTTCTCCATGTCAACAGTTTGGGAGAGGAGTTAGCGATTTCACGGACACGAAACTTACGACATAGTTATATACTTTAGTAAATTAAAGAGTCTATTGTTTGATACTTGATCTATCTAATATCCCAAACTTTCAATAATAAACAAATCTCTTCTCTTATTCTAGTACCGCTTCAATAAGTATGTAGTATCAGTGAGCGAGCGCTACAGCATTATAGTAAAATCGAATGTAAGCAATTATTCATTTAATAGACCCTGGATAAACCCTGGATATTGACTAGAGAACAACATCTATGTTGTACGGGGTCGTGCGCTGCAATATTTACTTCCTATACAATCTGGCTCAGATCTCGGCGAGATCTGAGCAGTTCATCCCTCTCCAATCGGGGTAGATGTGGCGCACATCTGGCCCAAGTCTCGGCCAGACCTAAATTCATCTCTCTCTAATCGGGATAGATGTGGCGCACATCTGGCTCAAGTCTCGAGACCTGAGTTCATCCCTCTTCAATCGAGATAGATATGGCGCACAGCTGGCTCAAGTCTTGGCGAGATCTAAGCAATCCATCCCTCTCCAATCGGGATAGTCTCTCCAATCGAGGTAGATATGGCGCACATCTGGCTCAAGTCTCGGCGAGATCTGAGCAGTCCATCCCTCTCCAAACGGGGTAGATGTGGCGCACATTGGCCCAAGTCTTGGCCAGACCTGAATTCATCTCTCTCTAACCAGGATAGATGTGGCGCACATTTGGCTCAAGTCTCGAGACCTGAGTCCATCCCTCTTCAATCGAGGTAGATATGGCGCATAGTTGGCTCAAGTCTCGGCGAGATCTGAGCAGTCCATCCCTCTCCAACCGGGATAGTCTCTCCAACCGGGGTAGATATGGCGCACATCTGGCTCAAGTCTCGACGAGATCTGAGCAGTTCATCTCTCTCCAACCGGGGTAGATGTGGCGCACATCTGGCTCAAGTCTCGGCCAGACCTGAATTCATCCCTCTCCAACCGGGATAGATGTGGCGCATATCTGGCTCAAGTCTCGGCGAGACCTGAGTCCATCCCTCTTCAACCGGGGTAGATATGGCGCACATCTGGCTGAAGTCTCGGCGAGATCCGGCTGTGTTCAGCTGTCTTGCAACTGGAATAGATCTTGTCGAGATTTAGATGAGATAGCGCCTGCGTCGATATGGGCTTACATATAGTGCATCAAGAAGTGTCACTCGCTCTTCTTTCTCGGTCCACACTTGCTAACGGGCAGATGCTATGCGAGCTTGGTATGTTACGTACACTCGCACACGACGACTACTATCTGGTAGAGAATTCAGATCAGTTACAGAAAGTCCTAGATGGAACATCATCAGGAAAGGGACCCACATCTACTCAAGAAGTCAATTAAGTACTGCACGAGGCCACTCGAGCGAAACGACCAAGCACGCCGAACCCTCATAACTCAGCAGACGACTCTGACGACGAGTATGGCTAGAAGGACTTTCACGAATGCCTAGAGAACATCACGGAACATCTAGACGCTTTAGCTAGCTCGTCAAAGGAGCAGTACACCGTGGATGAATGCGAGGAGAAGCTAGGAGCTATTATCAAGGAAGCAGACGACTCACACAGAAGCCTCAATTGGACAGGATGCTACGACGACACATGCTGGACTCATTTAGAGGACAAGCAGGGAGCCAATTGGTCTCCCAGAAAGCCAAAGTCAGCATTACAGCAGCAAAGGGAACTTCGACGACGCCAGGAGCTCGAAGCAGAATTCGTAACACAAGAGCAGGGAAAAGACAAAACCTCTTGGTAAAGGGTATACCAGGAGAGTGCAATAGTTTAGCCGAGCAGCAGCAATTAGACTCAGCACACGCACGATGTTTTACTACACCAGTTGAGATCAATAAGACCCAAGCTTAAAGCCCACTCACATAAATCTCAAGCCGCCCCTTTTTCCATGCCGGCCACAACCTCTATCCCCGTCCATCGCCCCACCAGCTCGCCTCGCGCTCAACACGCTCTCCATTCTCCCTAGTGCCTCCTGCAACCTCGCGAGCGGCACCGCAAATGTAATCCCCACCCAGCCCACCGCATCCTCAGACGAATGCTGGCTGCGTCCAGCACTGACGCCGATACCCACGTCTTCCAACGCCCGCACATTTGCGGCCTCGTCCTCCCACGAGCGTGCGTGCGGTGCTATCTTCGCCATCACGAACGGCGATGCGTTGCAGGGGAGGTAAAGAACGCCCCATTTATTGAGCCAGGAGGTCACGACTGCGTAGGACTGGCTATGGCGGTGCGCATTGAGGGCAGAGAGGTCCAAAAGGGTCGGCGAGCGCAGGATGGTGGTTGTAAGGAGCATCGAAAGGATGGATACATTGCCGAAGGCGGCGAGCGCATGAGTATCACGGAGAGTGTCGTTGGCTTGGGTTACTGTGCGTCGCTGCAGGGAACCTGGTCAGAGGGACTGAGAAAATAGAGCGGTCGGTGCAGGAACGGACCTGGACTTACGAGTCGTGTTCTGCTGACGGTGAAGACTTTGCTGGGGCTCCAGATCATGTGCACGCGTAATGGGTCGCAGCCTAGGGTATGGCTATCTATTGATAAAATGGAGACGAAGTGCTCGTCCGCCGGAAAGTCGAAGGTCAGAGGTCCAAAGACTTCGTCGGAGATCAGGTGGATGGCTTTTTCCTGGCAGAATCTCAAGGCAGTTTTCGAGTTGCGCTCGAGTGAAGCAGTGGCCTCACAGATTGTGCGGGTTCGAGAGCATGAGCGCTTTCATTGGGCAAGTAGCGTTCTGAAATGTCGCTTCGAGTTCGCCCAGAAAGAAGGCTAGCTCTTCGAGACGGAAAACGGGCACCATGACGGATATAACGTCGGGGCAAAATCTGCAGAAAGCGTCGTAGCCATCGACAGCTCTCGGACGAGAAAGCCGCCCCGATGATGTGCGCCGGGGCCACCGTCTTCACCGTGCATGACACCTGCGGCGCGAAGCCCACGGATTGCGTCGGGGTCGTTGGTATCGGCGGGCTGGGGCACTTAGCCGTGCGGGTATGCCAGCGAGAGTGCGCGCTTTGTGACACCGGAGAGTTGCAAGCTAACAGCCTCCAGTTTGCGTCTAAGATGGGCTGCGATGTCGTGGCCTTCTCGAGCACCGAGGACAAGGACAATGACGCTCACTCTTTCGGCGCCGGCGCATGCTACTCCGTACAGAGCTTGAAGAACGTGAAGAAGCCGCCAATGCTAGATTTCCTGCTGTTCACCACGCCCGTGTAGCCCGACTAAGATCTTCCCACTGACGATCGGCCCGGGGAACATCAGTTTTCCGGCTATGCCGTTCTTGCTGAAGGGAATTACTGTTCAGGGGAGCGTCGTAGCGTCGAGGATCACGGTCGAGCGCATGCTGGCTTTCGCGGTTCATTGGCAGCCACGCCAGGTCCGGATGCTTGTGATACTCGACGGTCGGTATCGCTGAAAATCGCCCCATTCCCTCTCCGATTGAAAAGTAGCTGGTAGTTTGGGCAATACTTTTTGCGCATTGGTGATAATCGTTGAACGGTCTATCTTTGCGGGCTGGGGTCCAATCCGGATTTTATGTGAACGGCGTGTGCTGATCAATGGAGTCGGAGATGGTTGTGGTGGAGCCTGGCATAGACACTGAGTCGCTATCTATTGGGCCAGGATGGGACATGCTGGTAGGGAATGCACGATTGTGCTCGACTAGGCTCATACGTCAGAAGCGATGTAGCAGTGGTACTTAAGGTTTTCTGGTTTGTATCTTTGCTCGTTATAACCAAAACGTTGGAGGGCTAGAGTCGATAGTTGATGAGCAGATTGAACGATGGATGAAGCTGTCTTTGTACTCGCACGCGGCCCCCCAATACACGATCATTGATTCAAGCTAGCCCTCCTTGTTGAGCCAGAGCAGGGGGTTGGAAGATAAGACAAGTTGTAAAGAGGAAGAAACAAGGAGATTGCGGAATAGACTAGAGTTCGTCGATAAAAGCGAAACGACTTCTAAGGGGCAAAGCCAATTTACTCTCAACACCGTATCGAGCGACAGATCAAGAGGTAAGTGGAGCTGAGACACACGCTGAATGCATGACAAGAATTCGCCAATATTGCTATGCACAGACTTGTCGAACATACCCTTGCATTGTCCAATCATCTCACACCCACTCATCTCGTACGACGTCAAAGCGCTTCTTTGTGTTGCTATTTTCTGCGACCTCCTTGCAGTCGATCGAGGATTCCTTCAAGATATTTTCATCGGCGGTGTAAGGCAGAAGTGCAGAGGATCGTCCAATTCTTTGACGCTAAGGTAGTTTTCAGTCCCGCTTTCACAATGCATGCAAGACTTGTAGTTACGAGTTGATAGCTTGCTGATCTTTGATGCTTCGAGATGAACCAATGAGCGAGATCAGGTCGTTCATGTAGCAACGGGTCTCGATCTTCCATAGCCTCGCGGGCTTTCGTCACATCCTCAGTAGAGATATCTTTCCATTGTGCTTCAGGCGCAAAGAATTCGTTGCAAACTTCATGCGCAAGCCTCTACGACAATGTTGGACTGATAATGCAAAAATCGATACTCGGCTACATGCTTACTTGCAAGTCTTGCCATCGACGCACATGCTCTATGCCGCTTAAGCCAAGTATATCTCGTACCTGCTCTGTCGTTGTACTACCACTCACATTCACGGACTTTGACATTGCCTTAGACCCTGATGGGCAGCCGAGTCGATGATGGTTGTCATCGGTCCAACTAGGGTCAGCACATTAGAGTGTCTGTCGGAAGCACTAGCAGATTCCTTCGTGCATCAGCTAATGCACGTTTTCCGGCCCCATGCAATCGAATAAAATACCAGGTACCAATGGCTAAGCTTCCTTACCCTGTGTCCGGGACTTTCCATCTCTGTCGCAGCGGAGGCATTGCCAAACAGTTCTAGGTTTATGACAAAAAGCCGGAATGGGTTGTTTATCTTATGACGCAACTCTGATGTGATTTGTCCAGCAAGGGTAGGCTGGAGGATGGTGGTCATATTCGATAAGTCTGTCTCGTCCGTAGCGAGGAATATGTTACCATCTGTAGGATGGAAGAGCACGACGAGTTGAGGGAAGACCACTGTAGGGTGAAGATTCACATGGTTACAATGGTGTTCGATGATAAGGTAACAGAAAATAAGCCAGGATACAATCTTCAAACTCCATTGTTCTTTCAAAAGTAGAGGTGGGTGGGTGAAGGCGTCCCGAAGCACGAGTTTCAAAAGCGTAAGCAATGGTATTGTATTTGTGAATTCGAATAGCGGCGTCCAAAGAACCGATGAAGAAAGAGCAAGATCTGCAGCGGTAGCACATGCTTCCAGTAGTAGATCCTGGCTAGAAGTCACATAATGCACATCGTGCATGGAGCTGGCGCACATGAGACCCCATGCTAGGTATCTTGCCACTCTTATGTTCCCAGCTGACAGGGCAACTGAGGTACCGAGAGGTACTGAGGGAGCAAGTCATATAACTCGGGATCCCTCCGTTGTACCAAGGCCCTCGCCCCTTTGCAGTTTGTGTCATTGCAGTCTCTGAGAATGGCAGTTCCGCCAGAAAGGACCTTGGCTGGTGTGTTGTCACACTCCACCGTCTCGCTCAGATACTGACATCCACCTAGACCGATACGGAGAGCAAGGAAGAGACACTCTTGTGCAAAGCACCAACAGGCTCCTTCTTGAACATGTTATCCGGTACCGCTTATATGGATCGGTTGACTCACTTGGTCTTGTCCTGCGGAGATGTACGAAACAGAGGTTGGAGCTTCTGTACACCATTATCAAGGATACAGCATCTCTTCCACCACGGAACAAGAGTCGATTGGTCAAGGAAATCGAACATGCGATAGTCCCGCCAACAAAAAGGTTCCTTCATCCTAAGGGTCTCTATGATGAACAAGTTGATGCGTTGGGAGCTATGAGCGTTGATGAGCTCATCGTCACACTGCTCGATTCTATGCATGCTCGACTTCGTGAAGTTCCTTTCGAAGAATTACTAGGATATTTCGCCAATTATACCGCGACAACTGTCTATGCGTTCATGATAGATTGTGATAAGCTTGTCGAGAACATACAAGAGCGAATTGAGAAGGACTCCAATCTGAAGCTCCATTTCGAGTCGACGATCGAAGTACTGCAAACCCGCCAAGAGCCTGTGGCAGTCTTTCTTCGTAAAATCATTGACTTTGCAGTTGCTTCGAGCCAGAAAGCAAATCGCCTGAGACGTCGGTTACAGGCATTGAAGGGAAATGAGCATGGACCCCGAGCTGCCATCATAAGAAGTCTAGACCCAGAGTGCAAGATTCAGTCCTGGCACATGAATGCACTAAAGAGCAACTTGCTGGATAAGAAATCTTACCATCTCAGACCCTTCATCGCCGGGACCCTTATCAAAGAATCCCAATTCGCAAAACTTGAAATGACGCCATCAACGGACACATTGAGATGGGTTTGGTCCCTTCATGTTGGGGACTCGACACAGCGCCCTCAGGCGATCAAGGTCATTGTTGGGTTACTGTCCACTGAGGATTCTGGTGCGCCAGTCAAAAGAGCTCAACATGACGACGACGGACACATTAAGCGTAGAACCTCTGCGAAAGATTCGGCTTCGATGCAGAAGCAGGTGCAACATCGGTGAGAAAGACTGCGTCTGTCGTTGCTTTTCTCGCCTGCAATGTCGTACAATTTAGAATCGAGATGAGCGGAAAGCTCTGCAACAATGGGGGCAATCTAAGAACTACGGTCAAATGCTGGACTTGATCAGTCCTCTTCGATCCCCGAATATCAGTCCTTTAATTCCCAATGTCCCAGCTTATCGTCCACGGTGGCCGTCTGTTCGAGAAAAATAGTCATACAGCCTTGCGACGTCTGCGCGTTGGAGCAGCTACCGATTACTGGCCCTTCTCTGCCGGAACTCGTTTGCCCCGTTTGCGTCCACGCTGCACAAGTTCTCGTACTTCAATGTTCTGCGGCAATTCTTGGGCGTTTCCTAACTCGCTCCTGGGCAACCATGTGTTCTTCCAGCGCACATAACCCTGGGCAAGATCGGACGATCAAGGGATGAGGTGGTAGATTTCCTGGTAGTACGACCATTTAAATGATCGTGCGTCTTTGGCTGTTTCCCAAGACGAGAGCTTGGGGCATGTGCGATTACAACCTCAGACCTAGCGCTTGCGAACCCGATAGGCCTACCAAGTTCGCGGATCGTTCCGACGTCGTCCTCAATCACAAGAGGGTTATCTAAAGTGTGTCAAGAAAACCCGAGGTTTGATCGAAAATGCCTGCTTACCTTGGCTATCGCCGACCACACTGGATTGGCTTGAGTTTGCTGAATTCTGGCGTGCTGATACAATTGTCTCCAAGGATTTCTTAGAGCAGGCCGGGGGGGGCGAAGAAGAAGATATAATCGGCGACAGGAATCCACAATAAACAGTAGAATTATCTGTCTTGTCAATTATAATAAGATCTTTATAGAATTCAGACACGCTTACAACAATCGATATCTATATATCGATTTTTACGGAACTTTGTGTTACGACCCTAGCTCGTTACAGCTGGTATATAACCTACGGAGCACTCCGTAGTACAGAGTACGGCTACCTGCATGCTCGACGGCTTGGCAGGCGAGCATCGCTCGACACGCTAGTGAGCGAGCTCGATGTGCTCGACATGCTCGACGGCGAGCAGTGCCAGCACTCGACATGCTCGACAGCCAGCATGGCGAACGCGAAGGATCTCCTAAAGTATATAGATCCTCAAAGACACGACTCCCTTATGGATCGTGTTCAACTCATCTATCAAGTTACCCCCTATCATAGATACTAAGTTGCAAACCCTTGTACCAAGTGATTGCTAGCATTGACTCGAAGGCATCTACAGACCTCTCCAAAGCATAACCCACTCTAATATCCTGGACCGCCAGATAGCAGCGTAACACTTTGCATACTTCTCTCGATCAGTCTAATATTGTATATTGTGCGTTTGAAGAAGCTTAGAATGTCAGTAGTATCCGTGATTATTATAGATTTGTATAAAAACTTAGATTTTTTGATCTTCTACTTATTTTCTTTATTGCAGTCTTGTTTGTCTTTTTTCTTCTTCTCTTGATTAGATATATAATAAGTTTTTGTGTCTTTGTAAATATTGTTGTATATTAATAAGATAAAATATAAAAGAGTAAAAAAAAATCGAATAAAGAAATTTCGATCTTTTTGCGTAGAATAATATATCTGAACAATTTCTATCTATTAGAAATAGAATTAACAAGCAATAAAATCAAAAGTTATATCTGATTTTTGAATCTGCTACTACAAAAGTGTCACGATTTCGGTTTCTAGAATACAGTAATTCTCTCGAAGACTTGAGAATTTGCTGTCGTTATTTTGTTACGAGCCTAGCGGTATATAGGCTGCACAGAAGGAGTAGGACAAGGCACGGATACCCGCATATGCTCTACTAGATCTACCTCGAATAGCAAGGGAGCAGGAGGAGCAGTGCTCTCCCTGCTCTACCAAGATATCCGAGGGAGCAAAGAGAGCAGTGCTCTCCGTGCTCTCTCCACATATCTAGGGGACCCAGGGGAGCACAGGGGACCAGATCATAGTATATAGATCTCTAGGAACGCGACTCCCTTATGGATCGTGTTCAACTCATCTATCAAGTTACCCCCCATCATAGAGACCTAGCTGCAAACCCTTGTACCAAGTGATTGCTAGCATTGACCCGAAGGCACCTACAGACCTCTCCAAAGCATAACCCCACCCTGATATCCTGGACCGCCAGATAGCAGCGTAACACAGATTCAATATCAATTTTGGCTTTTTATTAATATATATTCAATACTTTTTATATATAATATTAAAAAAACAGTAATATACTAATTCTTGCAGATTTGATATCAATTATCGCTTTTTATTAATATAGATTGAAATTTCTTTTTATATAATATAAAATAAAACAGTAATATACTGATTCTTGCAGATTTGATATTAATTTTCGCTTCTTATTAATATAGATTGAATACTTTTTATATACAATATAAAATAAAACAGTAATATACTGATTCTTGCAGATTTGATATTAATTTTCAATTATCTTGCAGATTTAATATCGATCTTCGCTTTTTATTAATACAGATTGACTATTTTCTATATATAAAATAAAATAAAATAGTAATATATTGATTCTTGTAGATTTTATATTGATTTTCGCTTTTTTCGCTTTTTTCGCTTTTTATTAATATAGATCGATTATTTTCTATATATAATATAAAATAAAACAGTAATATACTAATTCTTGTAGATTTGATATCAATTTCGCTTTTTAAATATTTTTTCGCATCAAATTGCGTTTATTAACAGTAGAAACTTAACGTCTCGTTTCGCAACTGCTTTATTTATTATTATTAGATAGATTATTATTTATCTATCAATTGTATTAATTAGATATATTATTATTGTTAGTTTATCTATTGTATTTGCTGACAGATATATAAAGAAGAAAATATATCTAGATAATATTTCTATATATAGAAACAAGTTTTTTTCCTTCTATATTTTCGCTTGCTGTGTCTACAAAATCTTTTATATTGCTGTATATCTATTGTATCGCAATATTTACTGTCAAACAATCTGCTTATTGCAAAACTGTCTGCTTGCTGCAGAACTATCTGTTTGTTGCAAAACTGTCTGCTTGCTGCAGAACTATCTGTTTGCTGTCAAATGGTCTGTTTGCTGTATTAGTTAGATATACTATAATTGTTTATATATTTAACTATCGGTAAAATCTTCTATATTATTGCATATGTTGAAATATTGTAACCGATCTGATCTAGTGCCGAATAGTGTCGCTATTTGATGTCCTTTCCTTCGTTAGCTCACAATAATGTCGTCCTTACGTGCTCAAAGACTTACGGATTGGGGCGTATCGAATTCTTTACAAGATGATCCAAACGGTAACAGGATCCCGTCCGTGCGGAATCTCATCACGCAGATACGCCATGCTGGTGACTGGTTAAGTAGTGCTCGATCCAGATAGTTCTTCCTCTCCGGGGTCATTGTCGTCGATGCTCGGATGGCTTGAGCTTGAGCCATGGATAGATTATCAGGAATCTCGAAGTAGAACGCATGGGGCTTACAAGAGGGAGATATACAAGAGAAAGGACCGGACGGAAAGAAGCTGCTGAACTTCACCGACTAGAACGTCAAGGTCCCTCCTAAATTTGAGCTATACTTCGGTTCTTATCGACTTTTTTATCGTAACATGAATTTTAAGTATAAGCGAGACATCAAGCCAAAATCGAGTTTAAATTGGAGAGCCTGCTTGCTTCAAAAAGAGATCATCACATTAACTTGTATTGGACGTTTGGTCCAATTCATAAAATTCCTTATTAAGGAATATCGTGATCATACTTTGGACAGAGAAAAGTCTTGCACTGTTGTGCGAAGGTTTGCACCAAGGGATTTTCGTGCAAGAGGTCCAACCCGCCAACGCCCAACACCTCCTTCTCTGGGAAACCTAACACCCGGAAAGCGAGGACGAGACTTGCAGGCGTAGCAGCCAACACCAACGAGCTAAAAGGGTTTTACGAGGTAAGTCAATCGTTTTCAAAAGCTGATCAATAAACAGAATATGATCCCGGCCGCTAAGTATACATAGCACTATCTTATGAAAGTTGAATACTTTGCATCTTCTGCGCTGACTTCTTCATTGTGGAAGACACGTCAAGATTGACTCAAGCTGAGATTGTCAAAAGAATTTGATAAGAAGTTGATCTCTTTCTCAAAAACACGCTAGAAAATATTGTCGACGAGACGCTGAAACTGTTCGAGCTCCGATAGTCGGTGGGCGGACTGAATATTCTTTATATAAAAACGTTCAATCTTCTTCTCTGAATGCTATTAGAGATATTTGCGGCGGAAATCATTACTTACCAGCGAATATAGCTACAAATCCATTTATGATAACCGGGTCCTTCCTTTGGCGGCGCTTGAGAGCAAGTAGCATTATCGCCACTGAGATATCCCAGTCGTTCCCAAAACAGGTCACTGCAATGATGATCGCTTTGCGGACTTCGGTGTAAGTTGCAGTAGGAGTATTTTGGGAAGCGTTAAACAACTCCCGAAGACAGACGATTTCATTAGTCCATTCACCCCATCTGTTCTTGTCTCCCAATTCGGGGATGAGCTTGAATAAGCCGGCATCTATCAACTTCTGCATATTTGTTACAACGCATCTGTCTCTGGCATCCTCAATCCCTTGCGTAAGGTATTCCCCGAAGTAGTATACCCTATCGCTCTTACGGAGATAAAAGAGATCATCAAGATTCTTCGTTTGATTAAGGTCCGTGGATAGAGCAAAGACTTCCATAATCTCAAGATCTTTAATAAATGTAACTGTTAAAAAGCCGCAAGTATCGAGGATTAGAAGAGAAATCTGCGACATTTCGGGCTTGTCGTCATCAGTTTGATGTCTGCGGAGATCATGTTGCAACGCAAAAAGCAAGGAGCTGGTCCAGCTCATAAGATTACACTTCGATTCATGAGAGCGCCACCATCTCAAATGCTCGTTCAAGCGAGTCGCCGCCTTCTTGGACAGCAGCCTGAAAATCTCTCGCGTCTTTTCAGCTTGGCCAAATATCGAAGCTGGCGGCATAATGTAGGAATCAGTCGTTTAATTTGCGGTGCTCAGAGCGTAAAGACGAAAAAGATATCTTAGTACGTCAGTCTGTTCAAACAATGGCATTTGACACAGCTGAAATAGGTTTGGCTGAAATGGAATGGTCACTCCAGTTGCAGGCGTGTCATAAGTAGAGCTTGTAGCCATGATGAAGAAAATTGAGACGGGCTAGTTGCTGTTTGAGAGGTCTTTGGCAAGCGGTGGACTTAAACGGTTTCCAAAATGGATCTGTGGCTTGTAAATCGAATAGCAGCAGCGACATGAACAACGGATTTTCGAGATTCTGAAGCTATAATAAGCATTATGTGGACTTCTGCAACAAAGGCTTAGTCTCTTGGAGTTACGGCAAAGTTCCCGGCTTCCCGACAAACCGGGTCGACGTCTGCGGTGAAAATGCTGCATATGACTAAGAAGCGATGAGCGGCTATTTCAGGCTTTTAGATCACATCAAGTAGAGCATTGACTCTGGTAGAAATATCTTATCCATCGAATTTGACGAACAAGACACCGTACGTGGCACGTACCATCTTTCTTATCTAATTGTCTCAGGTAGCAATGTGCATTGTGCGCGGTGAGATGTCGTGTGGAAATGGTGATGGTGTGAGGGATTTTATTGCTCTGTGATAAAGTCACGCTAGCGACCGCTATGTATCTAGCCATCTCTACCGGGGTATATATCATCTTCTACTTACACGCGACCAACGTTGATATCGTCCTTAATATCTGAGTCGTCTGATCCGGCTTTTGAAGATTCCTCTATTGGGGCCGTCCCAGCTCTCTTCGCCCGCATGTAATTTGCCGCATAGGGTTCATCCATCCTGCGACGCTTCCGCACAGTGTTGTTCTTTCGTGTGGCCATCTTTCCTACAATTCTGCAGCTCTTGCTGGAGATGTACTTCTTGCTGAAGATGCCCATCTTCCCGAAGAATCCCACAAGATATTCTGCAGCGCAACAAAATGTTATATACGCCATGAATATCTCTCTCGAGAACGCGCATAAATATTGGGGAGCCATCGGTCTCTGACAGATTGGGATAAAATTTCTGTTGAAATTAGCCTCAAGTGATCAGCGCCGCGCTTGGTAACTTTCCATTGCTAGAAAGAAGACATCGACTGTTGGGATTGTTTCCTCCAGGGACTTTTCTGTCAGTGACGTCGTCTTCGCTATCGTCGCGCTTACGCAGGCGCTTTTTGCTGCTCATTGTAAGAGAAGATTCTACTTTGATATCTGTGATGTTTTAGCAGACGTAAACACGTGGGAACGTCGACTTCTACGTATTTGGTGGAGATCGCATTGGACGGCTTTATCTTCAAGTCGGAAGCAAAAAAGCGAACCACGCTTTTTGAAAACATATCGAAGGATCTTCACACGCTGATTCTCATCAAGATTTTGTAATCTCCACTTTTTCAGGGCGCAGAGAATCAAAAGAGCATAAGACCAACCTACAGCTATTGATACAAGCCGCAGGTATTGCCCCGCAGCCTTAGATTCATTGCGCTCTTTTTGAGCGTTGTATGGATCTGCTAGATATCGATACAAATTGTCCAAGTAAAGCTTATAATTTTCGGTGAACCCTTTATTAGTTATGCGCTCGGCGGTTTTCTGAAGCATATCATAGGAATTCTCAAGTCTCGTGTCATTTCAGGGCTTACGTCGGTTCGTAAGTACAGCAAAGCATATAGCTATTACATCGCGGAGGAGGATAATGACATCTTCAATTTCTTTAACTCCGAGGGTTTCGAAGCTGTCTAACCATTGGAATCCAGGGTTAGTTGCAGTTGCGAAGGGGATGCTGATTGGCGACACTGTGCCTTGCCAGGTGGTTCGCGAACAAAGCACGGTGAATTTGATCTAGGCCGCGTGATCGGCCCGGGACCGTCAGCCTTATTAACCCAATCAGAGAGAGTACGTCCGGAAAATTGCCAGCCCAGATCTTGCTGTTTCTTATGAGCAACAACGACCGCGGGAAACCAAACCCCAACAATGTTCACCGACGCTAACGCCCTTCTACGACTGATCTAAGAGCAGCTCTATCAGGAGCGTCAGCGCGTTAGAGATAAGCGCAGGCTGTATGCACTGGCGGAAGGCTGAGCAGAGCAGACAGAGGGTCTTGCTGCACAAGAAACCGTAGTGGCCCGTATCGTTATATCTCATATGCGAGACGTCGGCGACGGTCTGGCATCGATCCTCCCGCTCTGGATCAGTGCCTCCTCCTTCCTCGATAGCTATCTGTCAGACATGCACAGTAAGCAAAAATTTCGTGTCCGACAAGAGTTTGACATTGAGTCTCAATTGGAGATGTGGTTTGACGCCGTGGTAGAGGGCCATGGCAGATCGTCCGCGAACATCCACCTTCAGAATCTGCGGCGGCTTCAGCGGTACTGAATCAGGGCGCGTAGCGATGCAACTTGTTCGTCTGCCTGAGTCAGACACCTCAATTCGCTCTGCCATATGAACACTCTCTTTGTGAAACTTGTGTTCGTATCTTTGGAGAAGATGGTGAGCGGCAGATCTGGAGTTTTCGGATACACTCTTGTTTTCTATGCGGATTGGAGTTCGATGTCACGGTGAAAGTCAGGCCTGATACTGCGGGTGTAAGAATTTTAACCATCGACGGCGGAGGCGTTCTTTAAAACCGTTCCCCTCCAGTCCTCAAACTTCTCGAGGACAGAGTTGGCCTGCCATACCCAGTGCAAGAGAATTTGGATGGCGCTTTTGGCACTAGTTCCGGTGAGTGCCCTCTCGCTGACAACTCAGGACAACCCTGATCTTTTCCAGGAAGTTTGAGCATCCTTGCATTGTTCATTAATGGATGGTCGGTGGATGACTGCGCTGGCTCATTCCAGTCTCTAGCGAAGAAAGCATTCAAATCTCACGGATTTTCAGATTCCAATCCTCTCCCGTATCCAGAAATCCGTGGTATACCTGGCTGATAATTTGCGAGACCGCTTGACTGCTCGTGCGCGACCGCGATCGGAGCCAAAAAAAAATTGCCAGTGACCACAATCCCGGAAATGTCGTCTTGTGTATTCACAAATTATAATGGAGTCGGAACTCGGACCAAGAATTACGGTAAGTTGTTAGTGCTACCACCAGGCTTCTGTGTACTCATCTCTTCCCTCCCGCACGCGCTCCGTCTATGATGCCTGCGAGGCTCCGATTAAGCCGGACTCTGGGGTAACGACTGCATGAACAACGCGGCAGGCTTCACTGAAGAACATGCGGCAAAGTCCGACACCCTAGCACGGCCTGTAGGCGATCACACAATTAGTTGGGGGTGGATGGTGAAGTGTGTGAACGACTAATGATCGTAAGGGTGGTGGAGGTACCTTAATCTAAATATGGTAGCGTCTACATCGCTATCCAATTGCGCGCTCAAAGGGCCAGGGGCACCAGTGGTTGCGTTGTTTTGCTGCACACGAGTGGATTTTAGTTCCCGCCTGGATAAGGGATGCTTACTTTACTTCACTTTGTTTTTGATATTCCTTCGGTAGTGCAGAGCCCCAAACATCGATTTCCGATAAGCCCACCAATAATCTACCCAGTAGTGCCCTCGCCATACGCCATGGTCCCGGGTGTTAACCATGTCGTCGCAGCGCGCTGCCCACTACAATATGGTTTCGGTCTGCCCTCCCATCATCCCAGACCGGTCAAAGATGAAGATGTGAAGCGAAGCAATAATTGGGACGCTTGACCAGTAGGTCACACTCCTGTTGCCACACTGAGACTGGTTCTATGTCTAGCAATCGATCAACACGAACGTCTTCGTGATAGCGTCTATCAGCTTTAAGATCTGCGAGGCTGCACTTTACGAGGACCTTCGCGTCAGCCAGGCGTTGCTCGGCATGAAAACAGCCTCATTGTTATAGCAACGACTATGCGTTTTCTTTTCGTCGCACACCTAAACGAAGGTGCCCAAGGTCTATGGCGAGTTTTCCGGGAGATCGAGGGCTCTGGGTCAGATAAGACAAATCAAGTTCAAAGAACGACTCAATGGCCGACAAAGTTTGTTCTGTTGAAGTTATCGATGTCGCGGTATTTCGCCTCGAATTATATTCGCGGCTAGAACAATCAAAGGCTCTTGCAGAATGCAAGGAGAGATCATTAAAATTTAGGCAATGGTCAGACAATTTGATACGCCAGCTTACGATCAGACTGACCAAGTAACGAATAGCATTGAACCAGCCAATGAAAATCGTCCTCTGTATCTCTGATGCACGACCGGAATCCTAATCCTTGTGCTTCGTTAGGAGGCACCTTTGAGTAGACGACTTCCATAACGTCATGATGAGCCACGAAGGTGATGATCTCATCGTGATTGGCTTCGATGGAGGTGATTATGGTCTTCTTCGCCAATTTCGCCTCGCAGTCGCGGCGGTGTTGATGAAGCATGTTCCGCGAGGGGAATTCCGTGCCACAGCGTTTGCACTCCGTGTCACGTGAACGTGACACATGGGCTCGGAGGAAGAAGGTCCCAACGTCGTAGGCTGCTTTGACCGTGGTACCCGTCGCTGGAATCCCTTACGGTTCTGCTTTCGAGTACTCCATGATAAGCCTCTTGACTAAGATCTTTGTTCTCATTTGTGCCGAGGGAGCCTTGCCAACTTCTTGATCTGACCGCTGCCCTTCGACCCTGTCCATCGTGTCCAAGATTTTTATTGCTTTCCTCCCAGTCATCAGGCTTGTCTGTTGGCGGTTAGCTGCTGCGACACTTTGCATATTGATAATGATGGCCAAGCGGACAGTTTGAGTGACCTACGTAGTCTAAGACTGCGGGATAAACGGACATTGATGCGCGATTCCTATCCCTATTTCGCATATGCGCTCCGAGAATACCCGTGTTTCTTGGATTCCTGATGCTGTAGCAGTGCTGCTGGGCGGAAGAAAACTCGGCTGCAGCCTGAGCAACTGAAGGAATGAAGCGCCAAATCGTGCTGTCGGAGAGCGTTTGGATCATGGAAAAATCGATCACACTCACAACAAAAGCAGTGTTCTGTAGCCTTCTGATGCTGTCGTAGTGCCTCTTCACTAAGGAAGTTACGATCACAGTCGTAGCAGATAAAGGAATGAACCGCTAAACGGTGCTGCTCGACAGCGTCTGCATGAGAGAAGAAGCGATCACACTCGCGACAATAGCAATGTCCCGTTGATCTCTGGTGCTGTTCAAGGGCGCTCGGCTCATAAAATTGGCGACCGCAATGACAGGAAGGCATGATGATTTTGGAAAGAGCGAAGAAAGCAAGCGACAAAGAGTGAGGAGATATGACTCCTCACAGCAATCAGGCTATACCAAATCCGATGAAGCGGGGTAGAATGTATGCACCAATACCATGATCGTTACCTGGAAAGGATGCAATTCGGGCGCAGTGAGTCGACCATCATTGAAGACGGTTTCAAAATGGACAAAATATTGTTTACTCTGCTTATACGTCCCTTCTTCTTGACCCTTCCGCTCTTAGCCCCACCTCTTCACCTTTGTTGTTCAAATATGACATTTGTTCGACGTTTCGGACATTGACTTGATCCTCCGGCTGTAGCTTTTCTCATTCTATTGTCGACAACACCTCGAGCGCCGTCAATATAACGAGAAGGTGGCAGGGAACAGCTGGAGCTATGTGTATTGAATTTGAAAGGCGTAGCGGCGATGTCCGGCACGATTGTTCTGCGCTAGGCGACTCTCGAGCGAGTTGAGCCGATCCTTTTCTAATTTAGGCGGCAGACTTGAAGCAGCGTGTTTAATGGTGAAGATATTAGGCATAGTCATGCATCAATTAACTAACTTGTTAAGAAATCTATCTTGTGTGTCGGAGAACTAACATACACGAGTGCGCCAAGGCGCTAAACCCAATCTGGCAAGAGTCACGCAGGGGTCCGCATCTCACGGACTTGAACAAGTCTCTCCCTCGCGAGTATATAGCCATTGTTCTTGAGCCATTCTCCCTTAGCCAAAAAAGATGGCACTGTGAGCTATTGTAATTTCGCGAATATAAGAGCAACAAGAGAACTTTGGTGGCAAATATGTAGCTCTAGTCAAGGAATAAGATTCTCATAGAAGATTTCTCGATCAGAGGACTGGCTGTAAAGACATGTTGATATTGAACCGTTGCCGTTTTCTTAGGCTCTACTGTGCCAACTTTTTGGGCCAGGGAGAGCCATAGAAAAATAGCGCGGTCTTGATCAAGCTGTCAATCATTCCGTCCATGGCGTCGAGAGCCGCTTCAGCTGTCCAACCCTACTCCATCACGACCATCGACCTATCTACGAATTTCAGAATCATGGTACGAAGGTCCCATCAGGGAAGGCTATAGCTCCAAGCTTTGAAGACACGGAGCACATAAAAACCAGCATGCCGAGTCTGTCCGGACAAAGGGGGAGGCACAGAGAACGCCCACGCGTCTTGATGTCTTCAAACACTTATTGTCTCAAGACGATCATACGATAGTACTGAGCCAGTAGCAACTGCCAAAGCCAGTACTGAGGGCAACGAAGGCTCAAGGCGTCAAAAATTGCAAGGGATTTGACATTATCTATCCGACTCTAGTCGTCAACGGCTATGCAGAGCAAACTTGCCCGATGCTTATAGTGTCTCTAGGTAATCATCGCATTATAGTAGGCAAGGCCTGGATGAACAAGCACGGCGTTATTCTTGACATGAAATACGACCGATTCGTCTACAAGTCCAATCGCTATCGCTGCTGCTACCCAGAAGCTACGTTTAATGTCAATTCTAAAGCAGCTTCTCTGCCGGCAACTCCCATTGTCAAAGAGACTCCTAGTTATGTGATGAAGATGAAGAAGAAATCTTCTAAACCAGAGCTCTCTACCACCACAGCAACCAAAGGAACTCTGGATGAGGCTTCCGTAGAAGATCCCGCTCCAGAAAGACTGTTAGATATCGCTCACATGTCAGCCGCCTCATTCTATCGACTCAAGAGTAGAGTTTAGCGACGCAAGGGAGTACGCTGCTTCTCCTGACTAATAGCGACCATTACGGAGGAGATGGTACGCAGACTTACCACCAACGATCCCGATCGGGATGGCAGAGGCTCTCGGTGATAGCCTATTCTGCAACATCATATGCTTCCAGACAATACCTTCTCTTGCGAAAACTTCACTGTGGTGTCCGGTTGCTTTGAGTCTTACTTCTTGGCCTTCCGCAATGCACCCCTTGAACACGACATTGCTGGAACCTTGGATCTTTGAAAACCCTTCACCAATGGTATCTTCGCCGTACGGAAGTCTGACCAGGCATATGGCAGGCTATATGCCAGTCCGAGGAAAGTAAATGCCCCATCCTCCTTGCTGGGTTATGGGTGCGACGACGCCAGGGGTCTGGATGCATAATCACTTTGAGTCCTCGGAGAGAGTCCTGAATTTGGGCAGTGCCAGCTCATGCGTGTTGTCGGCCAGTCGTACTCTTACAAGCAAGAAGCATTCGTTGAGGAAGTCGAAGCCTACTACTGCAGTAATTCCATGGTTATCAAGGAAATCGCACGGGTCCCCCTCGGTCGAAAAGAAGCGGTCTTCATAGTGGAACCTGACCCGATACTTGCTAGTCTTTCCAACACATTTAAGCAGTCTTTCCGCCAAGGAGCGCGAGATGAAAGACGGACATATCTTGAGATATATCTCGGCTGGAACGGGCCTGTTCGAGCTGGCAAGACGTAGCGTGTGATTTATTTCGTTGGGTTTCGGGTGCTTAAAGAATTATAAATCGTTATTCAGTATTCCGTTGTATGAAAGGAATACCAGAAGAAAATGGTGGATGATTCGCACATTACAGCGAACCACTACCAATTAGACCAAGCTCCAGCCTCTCATGCTAATTGACAACAGAGACGTTATGATGAGGGCGGCCGGCTTTTAGTGTCATGCCGATCGGAAAACTTACTAAGTCATGGCCAAGAACAAGCATATATCGGCGTTGGGAGACAGAAGCTCTTGATACATGTTAGATGGTCAGGCGACCTTTGCTGCAAGAGCCGATACCAGGATGCTGTCGTTGACATCCGCAAGTGTTCTCCCTCGCCGTCATTGTTCGCCTTTACCAGGTAAGGCACGCGGTCGTTCACCATCACCATCAAAGAACCGTCGCCAGCAGCAGGGCCGCCAAGATGAATGCATGCTTAAACGTGGTCTACGAGGTTGGGGTACCTCTTTAGCAAGCGAAGTGTGACATTTGAAAAGCTCGCTGCAGCCTCACTGCGGAACGGCAAAAGCTCAAGGACCACCAAAAAAAATTTGGGCTTACAATTAATCTCGCAAGAGTCTTATAGAAGGAAAATCTGGTCCGCGCGTTTCCTTGAAAGCATTCCAATTCTAGCGTACTCTCCGGCAGTCCCACGCCTCTGAATTATCCGTATACTGTCAATAAGAACTGATCTGTAGCATTGGATAGGTTTCGCGAGGCTGCCGTCTGCGAGGTTTCTTACCTTGGGGCTCTTGGGAACATCTTCGAATAGACGGCCGTTTAGGCTGGTCAGTTGATACTTTGGTGACTCCCGAGCTGCTGTGAAAGCCGGCGATTGCCCGTCCAAATCTTGGTGTCTTGCCACTTTTGGATCCTTTCTTTGTAGTCTCTGTCTGACAGGACAATTGAGTAGCCTGTATATGGAAGCCCCGGACAAGAGATCTGGCCCGCAATCTGCGAGCTTCGGGCCTCTTTTCAAGCTTGTCCTTGATTGACCGGAGCTATTTCTTTCTCTCTTCCGCGTCCGAAGTCGCCGTGCTCGGCTGGTAATCTGATGTGGCAAATTGATGGTCAGAAGGGCTTCCGCTAATAGGATCATCACCGACGCTCGCTAAAGGGGATGGCGCAGGTTGAATGGACCGAGAATTCGTTTCAGCCGGATGTTGAAGTTATATACACAAGATATTCTCCAAGTCGACCCGGCGTACTCTGTTCCACTTCACCAAGCTCAATGCTCTTTGCGCTCAAGGACTGACCAGTGTGAGTCGGATGCTCGTGAAAACTCTCAGCTGTCTCTTGGGCGACAGCCTGAGACCTTAGGAAGTTGCTCCACAGCGTGCATTCGAATTTGGGCCTATCTGATCTCAGAGGACCATTGATTGATGTTGTGAAACGTAGCATCGCCTTGCGACATGTCCCAGGGTAGAGGCTCGGTCTAGATCGACCGACTCGGTAGACCTCCTGCTGATAGCAGCTCTTCATGGAAGTCTTCGGCTTCGGAAAGCATCTTATCCTCGGTCTCTGCATAGCCTGTTGTCGAGGGGCAGGATGTAGAATTCGGAGAGGAGGATGGTGGCGCGACGTCCCTGAACTTTTCAGTATGCCACACAACAGCCCGTAGTGCAGAGAACACGCCTCATCTGCTCTCGAGTTCTTCGCCGTCTACAGCATGGGTTCTGTCACTTTCTACAACCGCCCTGCTGCTTACTGTTGATGCGCGGCTTCGCTATCGGGCAGTGGGGAGTAACATTGACCGAAAAAGCTCCAACGGCTGTACTTACGACATCTCTAGATTTTCGGATATAATCAGGCTGAAAAACGTTGCTCGTCAGTAGCGGCGGCGTGTGGTAGTAGAGTCGTGCAGGCTCACAGAGCTCCCTTGGCTTGGACAGAGTCGATCGTCGGGTGGGCTATCTCCGCCGTTCACATCTACTTGTTCGTGATAGTATGCCTCCTGTCTCGAGTCCGGCAACTAAGTGCGGAGCAAAGCACAATGTAAGATCACCAAGAGAATTATGAACGCCAATAAATCAAAGGGTTTGTAATTTATGCTCACAGTTGATTCCGTCGGGACAACTCGGTGCGGTACTTTTTAAGTAACCAAGCTTAAGAGTGGAGGCCAAGTCCGTTGGCTGGCGAGCTAGCTTCCGCCCTCGTCTAGACGATCGGCTCATAATGGTCTGTGTGATTAAAATGGTTGACGACTGATTGTGTAAATTTTATGGATGTGTGCGGGCTAAATACACTGCGCCAAGCATTATAGGGCTGAGAGTATTTATTATGCTTCAAGTCTGTGGTGCTCTATTATTAGTCTGCTTTGAACCAGCCTCCAAGCCCGTTGGCTCACAACGTCCCACGCTTTCCTTGATATCAGGCCCCCCGTGGCCCGTTCACTAACGATGTATTTGAAGACCATATCTAAGAGCTATCGTACAGAGCAAGCCTTTTGCCTATCAAATAACTCCGATCACTACCAGGCCCCGTTTATCCCCTCCAACCAACTTTCGGCAGGCTGCAGCAGGGCAACGACCCCTTCATATTGCCATGACAATCGCGAGGAGGACTCGCGCGCATCCCAGCTTGTTTGGACGGCTGACACAGAATCGAAATATCCTGCAAAAGGACTCTGTTATGGTCGTGACCCGCACCGATGTGACATCATCCTAGGCTCAACAAACAGCAACCGCCCGGTCTTTCACCGTTGTTATTATAAATATATGGGCACATAAAAGGCTAAAAGTAATACTTTCCATTAAAAAATAGGGAAAGTTGAAGTGTGGTCCATTGTTGCATTCAACAGCATGGACATCTCAAAAGATAATAGAGCCTATAGGTTCTTGCACCAGAAAAGAGCAAAGGCGACAGTGGTTGGCTAAGTATCGTCCAGCCAGTCTCGATTCATCCACTGCGCTCGAGGCAACTCCGGCACGACTCCCGGTACGGAAGAAGATATCAAAGGTCCCTAGTTTAGGTCGCGTTCATCGATACCTTCCCCTGGTAAGACCACGAGAGATGACACAAGATCTGTCAAAAAGATAGTTAGGGCCTATCTTAACAACACCAGGAGTATCATCATGTAAGCCCAACGTTTGTCTTTTTCGACAAGCAAATATTGAATTTCATCTTAAGTGCTGTGGTGCCCGCCAATGTCAATATAGCAACTCAAGAGATAGTCCAAATGGCCAAAGACGCAGATCCGATGGGCAAGAGGACTCTGGGAGTTATGAGAAAGCCTGATCGGATAAAGGTGCCGAGGATGAGGTCTCGCTGTCCACGGACCTGAGAATTACGTGGCTGATTGGTTTTAGGGTCTCGATCTAGTCTTCGGGTCAGCAGAGTCGGGGCCAAATGGCACCGCTTTTCTTGGCAAGTATGTGGGTCGAGTGAAACACAAGCGTTGATCCATTCTTCAGGGAATGCAACTTGGATTATGTACACTTCCTCGGACGAGTTTCCCAATCCAGGCAATGCTGAACGCTGCGGTTGCTGCCGTGTCGGACTGGGTTGCTGCCTGGAATCCGTGCGAGCTGAAGTCGACGAAGCTGCCCAATCATCCCATGCAGAACCGACGCAGGAGATGTCAGCGGACCTCTTCTAATAGCCTAACCCTGAGCGGTGCGTCGGCGGTGCAGCGAAAGAAGCCCTGCTGAGATCGTGAGGCATTTTTGGGACTGGTCTGGTCGCAGAACGGCAGCTTCTATCGGGGTTGCATTTCGTGGGGGCCCTCGTCATAGCCCTGCCGATCACTCACAGCTCGCACGGGATGGCCGCCAGGTGAACACAACCGAAGCGCTGCAAGCCCGTATGGAAAAGCGTAGCATCCCAGGGGAGAGAGAATAGGGAGGGAATTTCGAGAGAGCGCGGAGATGGCCGTCAAAGGTGACTTGCGGTGCCTACTAGGCCAGCTAAGATGAACCCGGAGGCACAAGTGATCGCGAACGTTGTATGAGATGCTCTCGGCAGGGTGGGCGGCACTGGAGCTGAAGCGATCGTCGCAGCTGTTGGCCTACGGCCTGGTGTGGATCGAGGTCCGAGCGAGGAATCACCGACATGGATACGCGAAGCTGGCGGCTGAGGAGGCCGAACAAGGGCAAAATGCCAGGCTTAAAGATGATGGAGGAAAATTGGAAGAGGGCCTGGAAAGGGAGCACGGGGATGGCGGTACTTATGTTGGGGGAAAGCGGCGAGGGGCTACGCCGGCGCGCCTTGCCCGATCGGGGGACGCCAAACCCAGCTGCACCGACACCCCGACCCAGATTACAATGCGCGCATTATGAAAACCGCAGGGGTCTGGATCACGAGACAAGCAAGCTCGCTGGCGACGATCGCTCTGCCCTGGATGTTTCATACGTAAGGGATTGGAGATGCCAATATAGCGTTCGATTGGCCATCTCGCAACGCACTCTTCGGCCAATTGGAGAACTCCTGATTAGCAGGTTCCGGCCAAGAGAATCCGAGTCTGGGCCAAATTAGCACGTGATCTCGCTCCCGCTTGCATTAAGAGAGCATATTGTTTTTACCACCCTCCATCTCATGCCTCGACCCCAGTGTGTATTCCGTCGAGGAAGTCCTGAACTTTACGGTCAATGATATTCAAGAACAAGAGTAAGAGACTCCGAATCCACGGCTCTTGATGATTGCACTGATGTCGTTCTGTTTGGGAAGGCTTGCTTCAATTGACGACGGAACAGCGTGAAGAATGCATCATGAAGCTTCGGTACAGATATCCTTCGCCCCATATCCGCTTAGCTGGTCTTGCTAACAGCACAAGGGGTCTGGTGCGACAAAGAGATGAGATGGCCCAGTCTAATGCCGTGGATCCAAACGAATTGGAGAAAAGACTAGAGTGAGACTCAATGCGTTCTTACAGCAATCACTCTATGTGCGCTGACACGATCATTGAACACAGGCGGGTCGAACGTTCTCGCTCGCATACTCCAATTGCGCCCCCTTTCGACCCTGATGACCCGGAACAAGTCGGAGGAGATCTGAGGGTAGAGAGACAAGCCCACCAAGCTGTTATCAATGATCACGGTCGGCCGTGCTACCCGATCGAACTTGGTTTCGACGTCTTCAGGCATCCTGGGCAATACAAAGAGATCCTTGAATATTGGGAAGGGGAATTCGATGCAGGAGAGGACATCAAACGATGGGTATCTTAAGCTGAAGCGCTGGAAGAAAATTCGTCAATTCCAGCAGCAAAATCGACGCTATCTCTTATTTCATAGCACGTTCATGGAGTTCGTTCACGGAGTCATGCGACGTCGGCGAAGGCATGGACCCAATGGCGATGTGCAATTGCTTGAAGAACAAATCAACCAAAGCAAGCTGGACGACTGGATGGAATATCAGGACTACGAACTTCGGACCTACAAACGTTTGCAGAAAGATTTCGAGGAAGCTCTGGTACGATTGGCATTCAGACGGCAGGCATTGGCGGAGGCAGGCATCTCGGCACTCGAAGGCATCCGGGAACTCGAATTTGCCAATTACTACAGTTTGGCGATCGAATGCGGTCGAGAAGAAGCGAAAGCGAAGAACAAGGAGAAACTGGCAGAGCGGCATTTGAGTTTGGCAGAAAGAAGACTGTGCGGTAAATGGTTGAACAAGCCACTTGGGTCACATTGATCCACAAGGAGGTCCAGTGTGCACAGACACGGTTTGACAATTTACAAATCTTGGCCAACAACGCCAAACGCAATTTTGAGCCGTTCAAAAACTGGCTTGAATCAAGACATAATGAGTGGGGCAAAGGATCTGAAAAAGGACAGCGATTACTCAGGCTTGAGGTCGAATCTGCAGAGTTCCAGGATCAAAACAAAAGGTATGATGAGCTGCAAAGAAAGAGTATGAGGCAGAGTTCGCGTGTTCCTTGGCAGGAATAGAGGTGGAATTCGCAGAAGAAGGATATGACGTCGCGCGAATGGATGATTTTGGAGCAACCGTCGAGCGAGTCGCCTTGGCTAAAGTGATTCAAGGAGAGGCTCGATCCGCCCAAATCCAATTTGAGGGGGCGAGGGAGTTCGCTGAGAAGATCAAACTTGAAAGGAAGGTAATGAATGCGCCAAGTTCAATACCTCTTGCAAGGGGCAAAATGGAACGGCATGATATTCTGTTGGTGTGGATCGAACAGCAGCGTCGAAAGATCGCTAGCGGCCACGCTACCACCGTGCAAGAGGGTCAGACAAAACGAGCCACTTACCCCAGAACGTGGCCTTTCTCGCAAGAATGAGAAGAAGAACTACAGCGAATTTCTACGCATGAGAAACTCGTTGGGCTTCTGCGAAGCGAACTATCCAAGAACGTCACCGTCAACGTCACTTTCAATGTGACAGCCATCTACCATCAATCTCCGTGACTTGATTCGCAAGAGCATCCAGCATCCCAGTGGCAGTACTTCTCCCCCCCACGTTAATGTCCAGCTTTGCCAATTAAGTCAACGGCCGTCAGACCATGCAGCTCGATCGGCCACCTCGTCTTCTGCGTTTTGGCTTCTGAGCATGCTCCCGGCATTATTTCCGAGAGAACACGAACCATTGTCACGTCTTTGCTGGCCTCGCGTGCATTCTCCTCCATCGGTCCGGCAAGTCGGTCTTTTACATGCGCGTGAAAGCCTTAAGCTCCTTCTCACTCCGGTCCTGGCTTGAAAGTTGGTTTGACTTCTTGTCTCTTTCTTGTATTGTGACCGCAGACTGCATACATGAAACACAACAAGCGTACGAGGCCGATTCTCTCTGTTCATTTAAACAGATCTAGCTGGACTTCGCCTGTCAGACTTGACCCGCTTCCGCTTACGCTTTATTATCCTTCCCGTGATCTCATTTGTGCCCTTGCTCTCGCATCGCCGTCCAAGTTGACTCGAGTGTTCTCGCTGACCTAATCGAATTCATTCTTATGCCACGAAGTCTGCCATCGTAATCCAGATGGCCGCGAAGATCATCGTCGAAAACCTATCAACAGTCAGGCTTGAAACGTGACATTGATGTGAAGGTTCCAAGTCCGCTTTTGCATCGTCACTTCGCACTCTCGTCCGTATGCGAACCGTCACCAGCAAGCACTCCGTCAGTTGCGTGTCTTTTCTTGCTATCGTCATCTTCACCGAATAATTGAGAGCATCTACTATGATTCTCGGTTCCTTTTGAGCCAAAGCCTCTCTTCTGCACTACTATTTCCTCCCTCTCACTCGTTGCCTCACAAGTCTCCATCGAGCGCATCCCATCATCATCACCCTGGTCGAACGAAAGCCTTCGATTTATCTCATTTGTTTGACTCTCAGGTTGAGAGTGCTTGCAAAGAACACCATCCTCTCATTCTTCCCACACCTTATCTTTCGAACCAGACCTCTTGTCCATCCTTTGACATTCGGTATCGTTCATCTCTCAATCCCTGCATCCGATGATCTCACGAGTACCTATCATCCAGACCTCATCATTCACCACTTCGGTTACTCTCTCTCAACTTTACAGATCGTTGTCCGCTGTTGATCCTTCTCACCGCGTATCCCCTCCACATTGGAACGCCTTTTCTCTACCTCACTCAACGGTTCGTGGTTTTAGAAGTTCCAGCCCTTTGTCTGCTCGATTCCCCTACTCACAGCAATCTCATCGCCATGTCCCAAGGTCTCTCTCCCAAGGAGCTTCAGGGACAGACTGCGCCACCACGGCCTCCCCTTCCGGCTGCCTGTATCGATCTTGAACTGGCCGCTATCCTCTGTCGAGTGCCCACAACCGCCGCCGCCGAGGAAGCCTACAAGGCGGCCGTGAAAACCATTGGGGAGGATTTGGAAGCATTGGCCAAGCACGCTTTCCCTGTCTTTTACAATGATGGAACCCGGCTGACTTTTCGTTGCCAGACTATTCTGGTGGTCCATTGGGGTCCGCGTTATTCCGGGCGGGGAATGGGAGTTTCACGAAGGAGACGGCGACTGGGGCTTCGTCTCCGAGCAATTGATGGAGCAGGGTCATTTTGACCCATTTACAAGCTGCCGAGCAGTCTCACGCGCTTGTGTCAGAGTTGCTGAGCACTCATGGTGTAAGTCCTTTATGTTTACCTGTCGTCTTTGAAGCCGAGCCTAACAGACGTGATCACGCCAGATCTGCCTCTCAACCACAAGGAGCTTGTCCAGGCAACGGCTGTCCGTTTCGTCATGTTCGGCCGCTACTGGGGCGCAGGCCTGGACCGCAAGCCTTTCGGCAGAGCGCATTACAATGCCTGGACCGATGCCTGCTTCCACACTCTCGACCCCTCGCCTGCGCAGCTGCGCGACATATCCCCCCTGCTCAAAGTGCTGGAGCGAATGGACACGATCATCCATGCATCCTTGGGAGGTGCTGGCGCCATTCTGCCCATGGATTTCGAGCTCGCCGTCACTGCATTGCCACCCAATTGGATTATCTGGGAGGACCTTCCCGCAACTCATGACCATATTGCGACTCATCTCTTCAAGGGCATCATGATGCCCTTTGCGGACGATGTGTACTACAAATTCAATGAAGGGGCCTGATGTGGCACTGCTGCCAGCTAGCCGCTCTTTCTCTGTGCCCTCTCGGCCATTCTCACACCGGCATTATTTTGGACACAGGACCATCGACGAAAGTTCTGGACGGCTTCGTCACGGTTAGTTCGCGATGCGACACAGTCACGAGAGCATGAAGCAATGAAAACGAGGAAATAGAAAGGCACAAGGAGACCCGGCATTTTTATCACTCCCTAAGAGCCACTTAGTTAGACGATTGTATTATCATGATCCCATGTCGATCTTTGAACACCAACGTGACTTGCCATGCACACAACCCCAACAATGAAGAGACGAGAGCAGACGAGGTTTCCTTTCTCCCTTCACTCTCATGTTCCCCTACTTCCAGCATCGATAATTCTACATGCATGGTGAAAACGACCTCATTCTGTCCAACCTTGCTACGCCAGTCGAGTAGAACGAGCAGCAGCAAGTTGTAGAGAAAGAGAGCCCGCGCCCGTCTCAATCTGGTTCCCCCACCAGAGTCCAACATGCTGCACATCAAAATCGCAACCGTACAGACCGTTGGTATCCAGCCTTGTACTGTATCGAAATTTATAAAATTTGCTGATATCAACTCTTTCTACAGAATAGTTTCGTTACATAATAAAACAACTATAAAAAAACAAATTTAACAGTTCTGAACTCTTGAACTTTTGAACAGTTTATATAATACTTAATAAATTTTATCAAATCTCTCGAGAATTGCTGTTTAATTATTGCAATTAAGTACAATTATATTAAACAAAGAATATTGCAGATTGTAAACAACTTTATTGTTTATCTCGAAATTCTGAAAACAGATTTAAAGACTTTTATCGAGTTTTAAAAACAAAATATACTATTTAACAAGTTAAAAAACAAAATTTATACAAGAATTATTATTGTTCTTGATCTTTCTAAAACACAAAATATATTTGTCGCGTTTGTAATATATATAAAAAATGCTACTACCTCGCGAAATAATTATAAAAATCGATTTCAAAAATCAAATTATAAATCTCGCTCTATTTCGAGAGATAATTGCACGAGATAAAAAAAAAAAAAAAATCTTCAGATGAAACAATTGCAATTATTTACAGAAAAACTGTTGTAAAAAATTACTATACTATTTGATATTAGTAAACAAATAAATAAGATTTGTTTCTGCTACAATTGCAATTTAAAAAAAAATCCTTTTTCGAATTGTATTCAATTCAAGAAAAAAAATCTACAAATTAATACAACTACTATTCTTAAATCGAGTGCTACATGCAGCAATCAGAAAATATTATTGTTGCAATATATTAGCAAAATTTCGATAATCCGAAAAATTAAAAGAATTCGCGACGATTATTGTTGCTGCTGCAGATTAAAAAACAAAAAACAAAATAATATTAACAATTTTTTTATATGTATTTCGAACAAATATTTAAAATTAAATTAAATTGTATTCTCGAGCAATAAATAAAGATTTAATAATTCGAATTTGCAGATTTTTTATTTATAAAAACTGAAATTTTTTACAAAATAAAATTCAATCTCTGAAATTTTACAATATAAATATTTGAATTTGTAATAGCAATAATAGAAAATATATATTGCAATAGATTTTTAACTTTTTTTCGAAAATAATACAGAATATAATTATTGAATTTTGATAAATAATTAAAACAAATCTGTATATTAATTAATAACTTTTTATATAAAAATATTAAATTATTAAAAATAAAATTATTATAGATTTTTCTGAAGAATTTCTTCTGTATATTAAAAATATACAAGTCTACACGCTAATAATTAGCAGCTTTAATATTAATGCTGAAAATATATTTTTCACAATTATTTGGTTTTCTATAAAAATTATATTGTATAAAAACTGCTTCTCGGAAATCAATGTTTTTATATTATTAGAATATAGAAAAAATAATTATATTATTGATCTGCAATTAGACTTAAAATTATTGTTCGAATTTTTATACATATTGTTCGAAAAAAAACTTGCAATTTTTCGAGATTATTTGTTGAAAAATCAAATATCGAAATATATTCGAAAATTTACAAATCGCGCAAATATTCCGATATTTTTTGTTTTCAAATTGAATAAGACTCTTAGACTATATAATCAAAGATTGAATTTTGTAATTATTAAAAACAGATATTTACTTTTTTTAATTAAAAAGACACTAAATTGTCTAATAAACATATATTATTTTATTAAACTCAATTTCGAGAATATTTACTATTGTATTTGTATACGCAAAAACAATAAATGAAAAATTGTATTTCGCACGCGTTATTATCTCTTTAAATATATAGTTATGTTTTTCGACTTGATTAATATTTCTGTTATTTTTCAGATTCTTATCAATAAGATTTTATAAGATTTAATAAATTATATTTATATAGTTTATCTGAACAGTATATTTGTTCTGTTCAAAAATAAATAAGAAATACTAAAATTATATTTCTTAAGTTCTCGATCGACTGCAATAATTCAAATTATATATAAAACTCTCGAAATATATATTTTTAATACAAAATATCAAGTTTTTAAAATATATTACAAGCAGCAAAAATATCGCAATAAATTTGTTTCGTGTAGAATTTAGTCGAATCTGATTTCAATCTATTATTTTGCGAAAAACTGCAGATATTTCTAGAATTTGCGAATTTTATAGATATTTCGTTAAATAATTTGTCAAAATAATCAGATTGTTAATCGAATTGTTCAAGAATAGCAAACAAAAAAATTTTAATTTTTTTTTTGTTTAATATTATTGCTTTGATTGCGTTTTAAATATTTCTCAAATTTTTTATAAATATCTCAATAATAATTCATTTTGATTTCAAGAATCGAATTATAATAAAAATTGATATTTTCGAATTTATTATTGTAACTATTTTGTTTCAGCCTGTGCTGCTCGCGCAAAACAATAAACAGATAGTATAATATTCTGTTGTCTTCTATTTAAAAAAGATAATTTCTGCAAAAATTTGATATAAAATATATAAGCAAAAATTATTAATTATTGTTGATGTTTTTTAACAATAATAATACTATTTGAAGAACAGTTATTTTTTTGCTACAATTTTAATTGATTACAATAATTTGAAATATTTTATAATTACAATAATATTAAATTATTGTTAATCGAAATAGATATTTATGTTAATCGAATACAATTTTAAGATTAAGTATTGCGCAGGAAAAAAAAATCGCTGATAGATTCTTTGAATAAGTTAATTACAAAAACAAAACAGACAATAAAATCTGTCTGTTTATTTTGCAGAATAAATTGGAGAATATTACTATAATTGCTATTGAAATAACTTCTGTTATTACGCGAGACGTCAATAAAATGCAATCAACTATATTTTCTGACAATATTACTGTTTGTATCAAGAAATTGTTAAACAATAAGATACTTAGGCAATTATTATTTGGAATAATAGTCTTTTTTAATAATAGAGATTTTGATATCAAGAAAAATACTGTTATTTAATAGCTGCGTTGCAGCGATATTAATACAATATATAAATACAAGAATTTGATAGAATCTCTTGTCTCTGTTGTATTAACTAATATCGAAATCTATTAGAAAAAGAATACTGTTATATTAAAAATAAAAACATAGCTGATTTCTTCTAGAAAGCGCGATAAATGCACTGAATATAAATAGAAGATATGCAGCAATTTTCTGTATTATTTCTATATTATATATATATCGAATAAAAGATTGTTTAAATAAGAAACTACTATATCTATATTATAACAATATTTTGAGTAGAAAATACTTCGAAGTCAAAAAAATTTGTATATTAATTAATCGGAAATTCTATTAATATTGTATATCTGCAGATATAAAAATACATATTCGAGAATACAATATATATTAGTATTTCAAGATATTTTGATATTGTTGATACAGTAAATTGTTCTTTCTATTTGTATTTCTTTGTTTGTAAAAAAATATCTTTATAAATTTTATTACAAAAGTATCTTCTACTTGTAGCAACAATAATATTTACAATCCAATTCTGATTGTAATAAATTGATTCTTTAAGATAATATTTTATATTGCTGTTAAATCAATCTAAACAGCAGAAAATCTAATTAATATATTATTTGAGAGAGAGTTTTTTTTTAACAATATCGAGAATATTATATTCGATAGAAAAATACTGTTTATTAATAACTACTAATTCGCGCTATATTACAATATTTGTACAAAAAGAAAATTAAACACAAAAAATTTATTTTTAAACAAATAAACAAACAGAAAAACAAAATTAGATATTCGAATACTATTTTCGATATTATTGTAATTAGCAACAGAATAATTGAAATTCGCTATTATCAATAGCGCAATATATTTATAACAGTGCTGTTTATATATGCTTTAATATACTGTTTTTTAAGATCGCATTTAAATATTATTCTAATTTCGATTTCAGTTAAAATAACAAAAAAGATTTCAATATTTCTGCTGTTAGAGAACGTATACAAATACTATAAAACAAACATAATTGTATGCAAAAGCAATTAAGAAACGCACAGAATATGCAGACGCAGTATTACAACAAGAAAATTAAATCTCAGTACTATAAGATAAAAAACAAGATAATATTCTCGATTGAGAATTTCAAAATTACTTGTTCGAAAAAGAAGTTATTTTACAAATACACGAAATTGTTCGAGATTGTAGATATTATTGAAACGCAGATTTATCGACTACAATTTTCAGATTAATAACAAATTTATTCTGTTTTTTATATATTATTTCTCGAATTTTATCATCACAATTTCAATATAATAAAATCGATGAAAATAATACTAATAGACAAGAACAAGAAATAAAAGATAGAGAAGATTCTAAATAAGAAAAGGAAATAAAAGAAATTCTATTATCTGATTCGAAAGAAAAAAAATTTGTTCTGCAAGAACAATCAAATATCGAAGCACTTTTTAAACAATATAAAGATAATACTGAAGCAATTTTATCGACAAAAACAGAAGACTATTTTAACTCTTATAAAAAGAAAATCACGTCTCAGAATAGACAGAGATATTCCGAGAAAAAAAATCTAATATATTCTAGTTAATAGTATCGCAAGAGCAAGACATTACAATTGTATTTAGAACTAAAAATAAGAAATTAGATATAATCTGCGAAACTCTTAATTAATTGCGAGAAACTCGAAAATTATATATATTTACTATTAAAATTTATATTTTTTTTATCAGATTTTCTGAATTGCATAATTTTTTACTGAATGCAAATTGAGATTAAACTTGCATTCTAAAATCGAAACAATTAAAATACGTCTATTGTTATGTTCTCGGTTGTTCTAATCTGATTTTTTTACGTATTTACTCTAGCTCTATTTTTTGTTGTTGTTATTGTGCGCAATAATATAACAATCGAGAATATACTGTGTTTTAATAACTGCAACAAAATACTGAAAAGAATCTTAGCAATGCTTCATGTTTCAGAAATAAGTATATTTTTAAAAGTTGCTTTTAAATATACAGATTCATTCTTGATAATCAAGAATATATTTACCGTCGATAACAGATTATATTATTTATCTTAAAAATATTTAGCTTTCTGTTTTCGCTTTATACAATAGAAATTGTAATAAAATTCTAGAACTTTATTGTTATTAAAATAAGAATTTAAGTAAAGAATTTATTTGAATCAGTTGTTTTTAAATAACAGTTTTTGCTCTTTTTATTAAAAAATTCGAAAATAAACTAAAAATTCTGCGTAAACTACAAAGATCTGAACGCCATTATTATTAAGAATCAATATTTTTTGTTTTTAATTTTCAAAATACTAAATTATTTCAGTCAAATCAAAATTTTTATCAAACTCAATATTATTTTTGTTTTTAATAAACTGTATATTCGAGAAAAAAATTAATTTTTTACTGTTTTTTGTGTTTATTTTAATTTTTTCGAGTATCTTGTTATATTTTTCAATTAACTGAAAAACTATTAAAATACAATTTCAAGCTTATATATTACTTAGATAATTGTAATACAAAAACCGATATTTTAATTTGTAAATCTGACAACTTTTTAATTATAGCAAAAAACAATAATATTTGTTATTAATATTAGACAATTCTGATTTTCAATCATCTGTCGATCAACTGTATAAAGCTTGACGCGCAAATAGCTATTTATAATTGTATTTGAAAAGCAAATATTAACAACAAGAAATACAATTGTTTTTGTCGAGCAATACAAAAAAACAAAAATCACTTTAATTGTATTTAACTCGATTAATATTTAATTAAAACTAAAGTTTTACTTTATAAAAACAATTTTTAAATATTAAACAATTCTGATTTTTTTGATACAATTAATTTGCGAAATTTACAATTAAATTTTCAGTAATTATTTCGATATTGATTAAACTATTGAATTTTTGAAACAAGATTATTACTGATTTTATATAAAACAGACAATAAAACAGTATATTTGAAACTGTTATAATTATCAGTAATTTAAAGTCTCTCGAGACAAATATAATAAAAAACTGATTCTTGCTGCAATATCTATATAGTGTTGAACAAATATATCATTAAATTTTATAATCGAATTATCTGAATCGAAAAACAAGAATAATATCTGTATTATTATTAACAAAATAATTAGAGAATATTATTATATTATTTATATAATTAATAATAAAAATATTACTACAGAAACAATAACAGATATTCTTCTTTACAAAGTATTTAAATATTATAAATTTTTCAAATTTATTATATTTGATTGTAATTCTCACCTTATTGTAATTGTCTGAAAATTCTTCTATTATTGTCTAAGTATTGTATGCAAATCATTTACAATTTGTTTTTGTTTTGTTATTGTTAGTACTTCTATTCTGCGTAAATTATTATCGACAATCTCGAGAAAATATTAGTGTTCAAGTTTTAATACTGACAATAATTTACAAATATATATTAAGACAAGAGCTAGAATAACTGTCTTGTGTTTGCTAATATAGTAGTTTCTCTTATTGCAGAGTTTGATTAGCGTTTATACTTTGCACGAATTTTCTGTATCTTCAGTAATAGAAACAGACTTTGAAAATATAATAATCTTGTGCAATTTCCCCAGTTTAACTGCATCTAAATAAACAAATCGACAATATCGAAGACTATATATTCTCGCTTCAAATCGTTAGTATTTGTATTATTAGTATCAATTGATCTAATTCTTCTGCTCTTGATTAGATATATTATTAGTTGCTAAGAATACTATAAAAGATTCTTGCTATATACTTATTTAGATTCAACGCTATTTTGTTGACTATATATATCTCTTTTTGTTGAGCTGGTGTAAAAATTTACCTGTTTTATTTGTTTTATATTCAGATACTGTTTTTGTCAAAATCTTTATACAAATCTTTCTAATATATACATCTGTCTAACAAAAGATTTACTCTCAAATCTAAAACAAATAGAATATTTATCAATTATGTTTTGTTGCTGTTTTTTGCGCATATTGTTGCTGTTTTATATTAATATGAAACAAGTTTTCTCTCTTCGATTTTAACAATATATCTCGAAATAATAATAAAAGGATTTTTAAAGTAACAAAATTGATTAATCATATATAAAGAAATATTAGTATTAGCAACTCAATTATTCTTCAGAATTTCACTAATATTTTTTTTGAACAATGCTGCAAGCTTCTTGTCAATATTTTTCTTACTATCGAAATCAGTTTTATTGACAGAAGATTTTTTCAACAATCTCTTGTTTTCGGTATTGTGGAAATAGTTTTTCTAAGATTTTCGTTTAAAATCTTTGCAAATTCGAATCGTGACTTTTTTTTAATATATTCTCGAATATATTCGCGAAATAAATAGTTATCGATCAAATATTTTCGATTTTAATATATATAATATTGATATTTGTCAGTGCTTGATTTTCGCTTGTATTGACAATATTTAACAGCTGATTCTGCAAAAAAGTTTCAACGCTGAAATCAAGATCTAAAATAATCTGTTTCGCGTTGGATTTATATAACTATCTTGTCGATTTGTAATAATATTTTCTTTTCTTGAAATTCTTATAAAACAATATTAATATTAAAACTATTTTGAGTATCGAAAGTATCTCGAGTTGTAATATATTTTATTGATAAAAAAACTAGAAAAATCTAAATTAATCTGTTGTTGCAATACAGTTTTTCTTATATTGAGTTATATATTAGCAATCTTTTATTTCAATTTCTTAAAATATATTTATATTTTGTTGATATTCTGATCCACAAATTTCTTGTAATTAATATAAATAACATAAGCTCTTAAGTTCGAATATACTAAGATAATTAGATCTTGCAGTTGTATCTATTTATATATCTACAATTTTAATATTATTAAAGTCGCACTATTTGTAGAACTTCTTAAAAGTTTTTTATAGAATTTGCGATAACACAATTTAACACAGTATTGCAGAAGTTATAGCAGATTGAAAATACTAAATTCTAAATATTTATTAAAAGTGTCGCGAACAATCTGAATTATTATTGTTTGCAGTTCAAACAACGCATATATTTATATATATAATATACTACTAGATAACTCTGCTAAAAGATCTAATTGAGAGAATAATAAGATTGTTTTAATTGTATTAATTTATGTAGTACTGTAAAAATTATAACAGATTAATTGTTTTGGCATCAGATTGCGCTCGACAGTTGAAATCCAATATTGTATTTCGCAACTGTTTTATTTATTATTATTAAATAGATTACTATTTATCTACTTACTGTATTAATCAGATATACTATTATTGTCTGTTTATTTACTGTATCTGCTAACAAGAACAGAAAGAAGAAAACTTATTTAAATAGTATCTCTACAGACAGAAAAGAAGTTTTTTTCTTCTATACTTTTGTTTGCTGTCAACTGTCTGCAAAATCTTTTATATTGTTATCTATCTAATGTAAAAAGCCCGATTATTTTTGGTAAAAAAAGATCGATAAAGAGAAAGTCTAGAATAATTATAGAATTTATATATTATATAGTAAGATATATTAAAATATAAGTAATTAAAACAACAACACGAAAATATAAAGAAGATATATATTTTTTAGTCTGTAAAAGTACTAGCTAAATTCGCGTTTTTCTCTCTATTTTTGTTAATAGATATATTAGATAAACAGATTGTTTTGCAGCAAACAGACTGTTTTACAGACAATCAACAGCAAACAAAGAGATAAAAAAGAACAACATGTTTTCTGTCTATAGAAATACTATCTAGATATATTTTCTTCTTTTTATTTTTGTTAGTAGATATAATAAATAAACAGAAATAATAATTTATCTAATTAATACAGTATATAGACTGTTTTGTAGCAAGCAGTATAATAATAATAATCTATCTGATTCAAAAGATTTTGCAGACAGTTAACAACAAACAAAAATATAGAAAAGAACAATTTGTTTTCTGTCTGTAGAAATATTATTTAGATAGATTCTTTTAATTTTATTTTTGTCAGTAGATACTATAAATCAAAAGACAATAATAATATATCTAATTGATACAGTATGCAGACTATTTTTCAGACAGTTGACAACAAGCGAAAAAAGAAAAGAAAACAATTTCTTTTCTCTCTGTAGAGATATTATCTAGATGCATTTTCTTCTCTCTATTGTTGTCAGCAGATACAGTAGATAAATAGACAATAATAATATATCTGATTGATGCAGCATGCAGACTGTTTTGCAGCAAGCAATATAATAATAATAATTCATCTAATTTAGATAATTTTGCAGAGAGTTGACGACAGACAAAAATATAAAAAAGAACAACTTGTTTTATGTCTGTAGAGATACTATCTAGATGCGTTTTCTTCTCTGTATTCTTGTCAGCAAATACAATAGATAAACAGATAATAATAGTATATCTGATTGATACAGTAGATAAATAGATAATAATCTATCTGACAATAGTAAACAAAGCAGTCGCGAAACGCGAGATTGAATCTCTACTGCTATCGAACGCAATCTAAAGCAAAAAAACAATTAATCTGCAATAACTTTTGCAGTACTATATAAATTAATACAATTAAACCAATTTTATCTTTCTCTTAATTAAATCTCTTAACAAGATTACTTAATAGTATATTATATACGTAAATATATATGTTTTTTGAACTACAAACAATAATAATCGAGCTTGTTCGCAACACTTTTAATATGTATTCTAAGATTACTATTTTCAATTTGCTATAACTTCTGCATTATTGTATTAAATAAGATAATCGCAAACTCTATAAAAAATTCTAAATAAGTTCTATAAATAGTGCAAATTTAATAATATTAAAATAATAGATATATAAATAGATACAACTGCAAGTTGCAGTTCTTGCAGTTTGTTTTACCGAATTTATTATCTTATATTGTTACGCTGCTATCTGGCGATCCAGGATATCAGGATGGGATTATGCTTTAAAGAGGTTTGTCGATGCCTTCGAGTCAATGCTAGCAATCACTTAATACAAGAGTTTACAGCTTCGTATTTATAATAGAGGATAACTTAATAAATGAGTTGAACACGATTCATAAGAAAGTCGCGTTTCTAGAGATCTATATACTATGATTTGATCGTTCGTACTCTCTTGACTTTCTTGAATATGCGAAGAGAGCCAAAAGAGCACTGCTCTCTTTGCTCTCTTAAATATCTAGATAGAGCAAAGAGAGCACTGCTTTCCCCCGCTCTTCTATAATTCGAGATAGACCTAATATAGCATATGCGAGTATCCATGCGTTGTTCTACTCTCTTGCGCAGTCTATATACCGCTAGACTCGTAACATATATTCGATAGAGCTTATCGCTTATCTGGTAATTTCTAATCAAGTAATTAGTTTACAATTGATTCAAAAGCTTGTTCTATCGAATTATTTTAACATTTCTTATATTTTGCAAGTACTTCTGTTTAAGAGATTTTTTATTATAAGAAGATAGTATAACACTGAAATAATATCGAGTGAAAATAATTAAATAATTCTGATCTATATTTCAATAATAATTCGTCTAAGAACTTCAAGAACAATTATGTAAAAGAAGCTCGATAGCAGATAATCTAAATTATTTTGTTTTTCAGATAAACTAAATCTGACTCTACTGACAGAGATTGAGAACAAGTATTTAGATGTCTGCAAATTTGATCGATCTATTATAAAAATTGGTTGAACAAGAGGTCTATAATAAAAAATAATTGAAAGACAGGTATTCTTACAATTATACAGTTAGACGCAACAACTTCGTGGAAATCTAAGCGAGTTTCACGAAATTCTGATTGATCGACTAAGCGAATCAATTTCAAGTGACAAACAAATGCTAGTAACTGCTCCACAGTTCTTATTGACTGAATTTATTGTTTTGATGTGCTAGAACGCATCGAGACTAGCGCTCTCAGATCGCGGGTCTATATAATTCTCGCAGTATTTGTGTCTTTACTTCTTATGCTTTTAGTATTAGTTGATACATACCCATAAGACGCGCTCTATGCAGGCTTCTGACATTAATGTTAGAAGCGTGGCTAGAGAGGAATAGGTTTACCTCTAGATGGCTCTAGTATTAAACCAAAAGACTAACTATGCAAAGTCCTGGACTTTGCGTCTATTGTACTACATAGAATTGCGGATGTATAATTGTAACATTATTCTCTTCTCTAAAACTATCGCGATCGCGCGATAGTAAGAGCAAGTTCGTACTACACAATTATGTAGTTGTTCTGAAACTGTCAAGTTGTCATCTATTCAATTAGATTCTAGAATTACGTTGAGATTTCGCTCGTCGCAATCTGGCGTGTACTTCTTAGTCGCAAATTCTTGTCGACTCGCGATTACGCGAAGTCGAACTTAGAATCTGCGATCGTGAAACTTTGCATAAGATCAGAAGCGTGACTAGAGAGAAATAGATTTATTTCTAGATAACTCTGATGTTGAACCAAAAGACTAACTATGCAAAGTCCCGGACTTTGCGTATATTGTACTACATAGGATTGCGCCCGAGATCAATCCCGCGGATGCATGATCGTAACAGTTATCTCAATAAAACAGACAAATTGATAAATTATAAGAACAATAGTAATTCAACAAATAAATTCTTCAATATATCAGAGTCAATATATCAGAGTCAATATATCAGAGTCAATAATCGCATCGTAATCGCCAGAACTACTAGATTTTCTAGTTGAATAGATGCATAAATTGATGAACTAGCTAGATGTCTGCTCTGCAAATATACTAAGAAACCGCCAAGCCGCCTAAGCCATTGCATCATGACTTTGCTACCACCTTGGCAGCACCTTCCACCTCAATCTTTCCGTGAGTGATAGCGAAGAAAGCGGCTTTTGTCGACTTCCATAAAGGGTACTAGCCGCCCCCTGTGGGATTCCCGGCTACGCATGTGAAAGACCGGACTCCACCAGAAGGGGCTGCACATCCCTGCACCCAACCATTCAATCTCATGCAGTCTTCCAACCAGAAGGTTTCGCAGTGTACGTTCCCTTCGACGATCAAGGAGCCGGCCAGCATGCGGTCGTCGCCGCAGTCCATGGGACCGTTTATGCCGCCGTCGGTGTATTGCTGGCATTCCAACCCCGGGGCGGCACCGATGTTGTGGCAGATGTTGTCGGCGCCTTTGAGGATACGGTACGTGCCTGGGAGCCCGGGGTCGGTTGGCGGGTTACAGTGACTATCAGCTGTATTGAAGGCGCTTACTGTGGGCAGAGTCAGCTGGCGTTGCAGATGCGAGATTTCTATGGAGTGATCTTTAGATCGGGAGAGGGATGATAACGGCTCACCTTCCTAGTTGTTGAAGTCAGCGAAGACGCCGAGGCTAATGCTTAGGACGGTAAGGAGAGAGAGATATGTCAACTTCATTTTGGCTGTGGTGTTCGTTTGGATTGAGTGCAGGACTGAGTCTTTCGATAAGGTGAATGACGGTTTGTAGTAAGAGCGATGATATAGATGCTTCTAAGTGTTGACTAAGTTGGAGGGAGAAAGGAAGGGCCTTTATACAATAGAATAGATAATGATGTAGTAAATAATAGTAAAATTATTAATAGACTATGAATATCATTACGTTCGTGCGCGTTCAAATCCGGGTAGCTTTTATGGCGAAGCTGAGACTAAAGGTGGCAGTGAGGTCCATCTGATAAATTGTTGGTTTCGTTGATGAAATTCTTCTGTGAGGAATCCTTCAAGCCATCTGCTATCGTGCGACATGTCTCTTGCTCTTAGTACCAACACTGGAGGCTACGAATTTGCTGGAAACGATCACTAAGTCGCTGATGACAAAGTCTCACCGTCAACAGAAGCAGATACTTCGATGAATCGATTCAAATCTTCAATCTAGATGGTGGTTCTCGCAATCGGTTTTCCAATATCTGCAGTGACTTACAGTAATGAAGACGAACTTTAGTTGGATCCTCTCCGTGTGGAGTAACAACCACACGGTGTTTATCAAGAGTAGTTCACTCACTGAGATGAGCCTCTGTTTTTGCAGGATTCTTCAGTTGGAGCGTTCCTGTGTTGGGCTGGGCACCAATGGCACAGCGCTTAGAAAATAGATTTTGTTAGATTTCTATTTTTTCTAGCAATGCAAGCGAGCCACTGCTTGAACAAAAGCACACGTAGCGCTGGATACAGGAATTCTTCTTGATTCAAGTTCTTACCCCAAGTCCATCACATCATTGTCATCGCGATCAGTAATCAGGTTGGGAAACCACCACGCATTTATTCTTCGCAAGGGCCGCTGAAGGCAGACGTTAGGGGCTAGAAGCTGGGTTAGAAGTCAGGCTTACAAGTGTATGTATGGTACTCCGGGCGCGAACAGGGCGACGACATGGTCTAGAGGTGGCAAATGTGGATAGTTGGAGGCAAGGAACACTACTATGTCGGAATGATATCCAACAGGACTTGGCCTAGCGCGCAGTAGTATAGACTCGTCGTCGCTTTTAGTCTTTCTGAGGATCTCTTCAGCCTCCTTCTTATCAACACTTCGGCGGAATACTTCCGCTCTTGGCTCTATTCACTCGCAAGCGTGAAGAATCAAGAACTATGGCCCGAACGAGGAAGACGTGATGGATTGTTCACCGAAGGCGTCGCTTTAAAGCGCGGCGGCGTTCGCAACTTTATGCTTTCTGATCTTGATCACGAAGTTTTTTTGGCTGCGGACGACATATGTGTTGGATTGCAATCATCGCGGATTTTGTTGGCATTGCTGTCTCACCAGTTCACCTAGCGCCATGGCTGGAGCATCCTGAGTCCCTGACACGTCGTTCAAGCTTGGTACCACTCCTACTTTCCCATTCACGTTTAGGTGCGAACACTCAAATACAGAGCAGGCCATGGAAGCACAGGGGCTGGGGCACAGCCCCATGTGCCTGGCCCGGCTACAATACCAACTAGCTCAGATTCCTGCACCGAGCGATACGTTTAATCACGCCGTCGACCCCACAGTCGCGGACTGATTGCCAATCCCAAGCAATGGCCCATCCGTCCTCTCCACAAGCTTCGAGGTGCTAACAATAACGCGATTGACTCTCGTGATCACACTAATTCCTTGATACGCATTGCCTCCGACATAGTAATTCGCCATCTGCGCTAGCGTCTCGATTAGCACCTTGAAGATGTAGATTGGCGAGGCTAAGTGAATGAGTGTCACCTGCTTGGTGTCGAAGCGACAATGATAATTCTAGAGTTAGGAGCTCCAGTCGTAGTCGACACGTGCCTCGGAGGGTTCCTCGGCCGCTTCGGCCAAAGCGCCCGCGATGGTCATAAGGACGTCGTGTTTCCTTAGATCGCCCCCGGAGTGTGCGATCACTGTCGTGACTTTGACAACGTCGGACGATAAGCTGGCGTCGCTGGCTAGGCTTGCGGGGCTGCTCGTGAGGTTGAAGTCGGGGACATGGGTGCGCTCTGTTCCATTTGGAGCCTGGGAAAACGGTCTTGGGATTCCGATGTCTAGGCTATCGATTTCTTGTCCATTCCATAGCAAGGCAAAACGCGTGGTCATGAGGCCAGTCTCTGTCGTCATGAATGCGAGCGCCATATGAAGACCCCAAACCAAGTATTTTCGCTAGATCTGGCCTCATCGCGTGACTAAAATGATGGGCGTGTCGGGAAAGTTGTAGGTGTCGAAGCGTTGCCCAAACATGAGGTCGTTGAAGTTTTCGAATGCTATTTGTCGCAGTATTATAATGGTGTTGTAATAGTAGGCTTCTTCGAGCTAGAAGAAAGGGCACTAGAATTGCAAGGCAAGCTTGAAGTCTAATGATATGTCAATCTTAGATAGATTGGCGAACGTATGCGTATATTTGGTCAAGTTGAGATTTGGAGAGTTTAGTGACGATGAATTGCTCACAGCTAACGAGTTCGATAAGGTCGACATCGCCCAAGCAAGAAACAGAATAGAAAGCCTCTGTCGCATCGCATTCATGCCGTGGGAACTGGAGCTTTGCGAGAGCTAACAATATAGTCATTGCGTTGTTGTCGAAATCAGAGAAAACTTGAATAATATATTGTTTGGGAAGTAGGAACGCTTATATTTCACACAACCCATAGCGTTGTGAAAAGATTCGCAGCTGAGCACTGTGCCAAAGAAATAGATATCTAGCCCAACGAGGCGCTTCTGCTGCTTTGTGCTCGAAAGACAGGTTTTGTCTCTATTGCCATCTATCGCTTTGCTCTTCTATCGCCTGGTCTTTACGCGATAACCCGAGCGCAGCTCAGAACGATCAATGCTCATATCTGATCAAGGATCAGGATTGAAGAATTATACAAAGAGTGCAAACAATCGCATCTAGCGAGGATAGTGATCATGAGAGTATAGAAGAGAGAAATTGAGCTGTATCGGAGAAATAGTTAAGAAAGGAAGAAAAATGTCATTGTTTGCATAGATAGAGGCCGCTTACAGCCTTGATCCATCGGATCGAACAAAGTAAGTCGCTAAGATTAGTCTTTGGATACATGTACTCTTCATTATATGATTTATCTATCTAGAACCCTTCTTGAACGCATTGTCAAGATGTTCTCTCATTAGCATCGTTGGCTTACTATTGAAACATTTTCCTCAATCTTTCGATCTATGAGAAGGCAATTCAAATCGCAACATTCTCTGAAATGTTCGACCTCGAAGTCGTCATCGATAGTTTCGTGCCCTCTTGCCTACTAATGTCTTGAGCATTGACATTCTTTTGCTTTGTGCATATTCAAGTCGAAGCATACATATTAACTCTAAATTCGTATGAGTTTTCGCAAGCACAACATCAAAACTTTGAAAGTGAATCTTGCATATTGATCAATATACGATTTCGACAATCTAGTTTCTACTCGATTTATTATAAAGTCATTCTTTTCAAATAGTGCAATGTATTATGGTCGCAATTTTGCGAAACGCAAAAGAACTTTGTCGTCGATCTTGAGAGCACAATATAGAGTCTAGATTTGAATTTGCGTTTAAGTGTCATTAAGTTCGAATCAATTTATACTATTCATAATCTAAGGGCTCTATTAATCATGAATGTTCGTCTTTATAGATTAAGAGTATAGCTATGATTTATGATCGCGTGACTCAACGTTCTCATTGCAATGCGCGCAATGATTTCTTGAAGCTCATCGATATAAATGCGAAGCTCATCGAAAGCTTAATGCTAAGAGAGCTTTCGATGAGCTCTAGACAATAGATACTAAGGGTGACATCTACGAACTAAATCAATTCCTAGTCTCGCGTCCAATCGACAAGAGCTTATCGTTAAGAGTATTTTCCTTAGAGACAAAGTAGATAGAAGTAATTGTTATCATCTATCAACGTGTTTTTGGCGACCAAATCAAGGGTGTTGACAAGATACTCCTAGATAGCTTCTCCACGAACCTCGTTCGCGATTTCTAATTGATCGAATATAATTATCTTCCTTTGCGTCAAAGGTACTCTTGCAACTTTCCACGCTCATTATTTGATACTTACGACTATCTAATGTAGAGATTTACTTAGAAGAACGCGTCGAATTCTAGATTAAATTTCTTGTTGCTCTCTTAAAGTCTTTGCGTTGCAAAGATCTTTTATTGCGAACGTTAATTCTAGCAATCTAAAAAGTCAACGTATAAGCTTGATGATGTGTCTAAATACATATTAGTGGTGTTCGTAATCGTATTGTAGCGCGCTATATATCTAGATCCCCCGGTCTTATATAATCTGTGTGAGGGTTAGGGTTCTCTAATACTATTATTGTAATAGTTTGAATTGTATTTTATAAAAAGTAAAATAATACTATTATTAAACAATAGCAATCAAGATACACTTTCAAGTTATACAAGAGATTTTCGCGAAAATAAATTAATTTCGCTTGATTACAAATTCTACAAAAAATAAACAATAGTAAAAGAGACTAACTTATATATTGAGAAGAGAGCTAGATATTGTTTTAAATAGAGCAGATAATATTGTTTGAAAGAAAATTAGTTACAATTTAAAACAAAAGCAGACTATATTATTTTAAAAAGAACAAATACAATATTAGCAAATATTGTTGAGACAACAATATAATTATAATTTTTGTACTAGATTAGTAAAAAATTAATATACTAATTCTTTTTATACTTATTTAATAGATATTTTATTTATTCTTTAATTTTTCTGTTAACTTTATTATATATATTATTATATTCGATTTTTTATATTTTATAATAATTTCTTCTAAAAATACTTTTTTAAGAGAATATTCTTGCATAAAATAGAAAATCCTAAAAGAATTTCTTAATAGCAAAGTTTTTGAATTAATTGAAAATTGATTACTAAATTAGAAAATAGAAAATTAGATAAGATAAATTTTTAAATTCGATGAAATTCTAAAATAACTATATTCTGCAGTTGTTTCTATTTATATATCTATAATTTTAATATTATTAAAATCGTATTTTTTGTAGAGCTTATTAATAGCTTTCTATAGAGTTCGCGATTGTTTTATTTAATATATTATTAAAGAAATCATAATAGATTGAAAATAGTAATTCTCGAATATATATTAAAAGTATTGCGAAAAAATTATTTGTAGTTTAAACAACGCATGCATCTATATATATAATATACTATTAAGTAATCTTGTTAAAAAAATTGATTGAAAGAAAAATAGAATTGTTTTGATTGTATTAATTTATATAGAACTGCAAAAGTTATAGTAGATTAACTATTTTTGCGTATAAGACTGCATTCGACAACAGTAGAGATTTAATATTATATTTAACAACTGTTTTGTTTATTATTAATAGATAGATTATTATCTATCTATTTACTGTATTAATTAGATATATTATTATTATCAATTTATCTACTGTATCTGCTGACAGAAATAAAAAGAAAAAAACATATTTAAATAGTATCTCTACAGACAAAAAACAAAGTGTTTTTTTCTATCCTTCTGCTTGCTGTTAACCGTCTGCAAAATCTTCTGAATCAGATAGATTATTATTATTATACTGTTTGCTGTATTGTGTTACGCTGCTATCTGGCGGTCCAGAATATTAGGGTGGGTTATGCTTTGGAGAGGTCTGTAGGTGCCTTCGGGTCAATGCTAGCAATCACTTGGTACAAGGGTTTGCAGCTTAGTATCTATGATAGGGGTAACTTGATAAATAAGTTGAACACGATCCATAAGGGAGTCGTGTTCCTGGGATGCTATATAGTAAAGGAGATCTCTTCTTGCTCACCATGCTCGCGCTTCGAGCACGTCGAGCATCTCATGCTTACTTTGCTCGTCCGTCGAGCATGTCGAGCATGATGCTCTCGATGCTCGCCCGTCGAGCATGTCGAGCATGCAGGTAACCGTGCTCCGTGCTACATGATACCTCGTAGGTTATATACCAGCTGTAACGAGCTAGGGTCGTAACACTATCCCCTCCCTTTGAAGCTTTCGTCCCGAAAGCATCCGCCATGCCTCCTCGCAAAAAACCAACAATCGTACTTCATCCCACCGTAAGGAGAATTTATTAAAGTCGTTTGGTCCTGTCGTCGTTGTCATGCGTCCTTGCAAACGTTGCTCTTCTGCGAGTAAAACCTGCACCCTTGGTGAGGCTTCGGAGAAGTGTGTTTCCTGCGTGGAATCCGGCAAGTCGTGCGACCTAACGATTCCCCCTTCGAAACTCCGTCGAATCCATAAAGAGAGGCTTCGCGTTAGAGACGCGATTCGAGAAGCAAAAGCGAAACTGTCTCGTCTACGAAATCAACTGCGTCAATTAGAAGATGAGGAGAAAGAGATAGTGTCGTCTAAGTGGGACATTATAAATGTCTTAGAGGGCGAGGAGAAGTCGTCTGCTGCGAGCTCTAATCTGCCCTTTGATGTGGCTTCCGAGAATTTCCAATTTTCGAAGAGCTTTGACTGGTCTCCCTTTGCTGCTGGCCCTCTAAATCTTAGCGATCCTAACGATGCTGCTGTCGGCGGAATTGCTGGATGAGTTCGTCGCATTTGTCGAGGTTACTTGCGAGTTCCCATGTGTTCTCCGAGGTAGGATAACCCTTCCACTTGACTAGATAGCTTTGACCTTTTTGTTCTAGATATTGAAAAAAATCTAAAGCAAATAAACTGATTTTGTCGGATCGGGAAACCGAGTTCGGTTCAAATTTTCGAATCGAGTTTTAATAATTTAATTTGAATCGAATCGTCAAGACTCTCAAGTTGATTTCAAAAGTTGAAATCAAAAATCGATTCGATATTTCGAATCGAATTGTCAAGACTTTTAATTGTATATAATAATTAATTAATATCTAATATTATAGTTATTAAGTAATACAAAATAATAATATATTATTATTTATTATTTATTATTATTTATATTATTTATAGTAATTAATAATATATTAATATATCAATATCTATTTTTAATATTTAGAAATTTAAATACTATTTATAGATTTATAGTATTTATTTTTAGCGAATTATATATTAATATTAATTATTCAATATTTAAAATTAAAATTAAAATAATATATAACATATATGTACAGCAAGCGAGCCAGTACAGCGAGCGAGCCACTTCCACCCGATTTTGCGATTATCAATCTTCGCAACCAGATTACTCCACGTACGAACATGCAATCGTCGTCAAATAAGAGCATAATCATTATAGCACTTTAGACTATTAGACAAGACTCTAAACTTAATGTAAAACGCGTTTCTAAAATCTATAAGATGTCTTGTACGACGTTAGAATTACGTCGCAACGATCGCACATCTCGACGCGATAGCTTAGTCAAAACAAAGAATCTAACTAAGCTAGAAGAGAAGGTAATTCTTAATCGTATTCTCGAATTAATTGAGCGTGGTTTTTCTTCTAGACTGGACGACGTACGAGACATAGCCGATTGTTTACGCGAAACTCGAGACGCGTTATCTGTTGGATCCAGATAGACAGAACGCTTTGTACAACAACAAAAATTACTTCAAATGCGCTTTCGACGTATAATCGACTATCGGAGAGCTATAAATAAAGATTCTACAATTGTACAAGACTGATTTGCTCTTGTGCGCAACGTAATCAACAAATATAGAATTCTTGATTCGGATATCTACAACTTCGATAAGACTGGCTTTCTTATTGAAATTCTATCGCATGCAAAGATTGTAATTACTTCAGATTGCAAAGAAAGACCTCGTACAAAGCAGTCTGGCAATAGAGAATAGATTTCGGTTATACAAAATATCTGTGCAAGTGGTTGGGCAATATCTCCGTACATTATTGTAAAGAGCAAATGTTATCTTCTTTTCTAATATACCAACGGTAATTTACTCGCCACATGGAAAGTTTATCCAAGCGCAAATAATTGGACAATCAATAAGATAGATCTAGATTGATTAAAATACTTTTACGAGTGTACAAAGTCTTGTACACAAGAGAAATATCGATTTCTTGTTCTTGATAGTTACAACAGCTATTGTACAATCCATTTCGATAATTTTTGCAAAAAATGGAACATTATTTCGCTTTGCATGTCTGCTTACTTATCTTATATTCTTTAGTCTCTTGATGTCGGATGTTTTGGCCCTCTGAAAGCTGCGTGTAGCAAAAAAATCGAAAAAATAATGCGTACGCAGATTACGCATATTATCAAGAACGATTTCTTTCCGGTCTTCAAACAGGCGTTCTTTGCGACCATAAACAAAAAGAACGTACAATCGGGATTCTCTGGCACTAGTCTTGTATTGTACAATTTAGAACAAGTAATCAATAGTCTTGATTTCAGATCAAAGATGTCTATGTCTACAAATTCTTTTTCCGCGAGTGTTGCATCTACCAATCCAAACACGCTCAAAACCGCGAAAGATGTCGTACGGAACTCTACTGATTTGAAATCCAAGATTGCTAGACATTATAGTAGCTCTCCAACGCATTTGTACAAGTTGATAAAGACACAGACACAAGATATCTCCAAGTTAGCGCACAAGATAGTGTTGCTTGAGATCGAAGTCAAAACACTTTGTACGGCAAATAAGATACTTAGTAAATATTGCAAAGCTAACAAAAGGCGCGTACAAGCTAAAGAATCACTTAATGTATCAGAGGTTGTTGCGCGACAGTCGCAGAAGAATAATAAGAATAATAGAGATAACAAAATAAGTGAAAATAAGAATTGTATAGAAGAAGACAAAATGCGCAGACAACGTTGTGGCAACTGCAACAAGCCAGATTATAATGCGCGAACCTGTTAGATCGATTCTTTAAACTCTGAGAAAGAGAATAATGCATAGTTTGTGTTATTATTGTACGAATTGATCGCGTGGAAAGGTTTTGAAGTTCGTAAGATTGGCGGAAGTAGCTCGCTTGCTATACTGGCTCGTTCGTTGTACATATATGTTATAATATTTATTAATAGCAAATTATATATTGATATCAATTAAATCTTTAATATTTAATATTTTAAATATTTTAAATTTATATAAATAATATAAATAATATTTATTAATAGCAATTTATATATTTATATTAATTTTTAAATTTTTAAATTTTTAAATAATATTTATAATATTTATAGATATAGATAATATAGTATAGTAATATATTATTAGTTTCTAATAATTATTAATAATTAAAATAAATATTATTTTAAAAATTTAAAAAATAAAATATTATTTAATACTAAAAATAGTAGTCTTAACAGTTTCTTGACAATTCAATTTAATTGTAAAAGTTGAAATCAAATATTAAATCAATCAAGTTAAATTGATTTTAAATTATTCGAAATCGATTTGATTTTTGGATCAATTTCAAAAGTTGAAATCGACAATTCGAATTAATTCTAACAATTAAAACCGAAATTCAATCCAAACAATCAGTTTAAGAGCAAATATATATTCTGATCTAATTGAAAATATAATAGCGGTAAAAACTGTTTGAAACAAATAATTTCTGCAAACGTAGTTGCACTGTGTTTTAACTTAGATTTGGAAAGCTTGCTTGCTGCAACAAAACTTTCTTTTGTACTTGATCTTGAATTGTAACACCAGATTCTATCTTGTCAAACATTCTTCTTTCAGAGTTTTCAAATTTTTTTCAAGTTTCTTTAAATTCTTTTCGGACAGTTGAAGTTCTGATACAAAACCTCGGCGTTGCTTGTATAAGTGCTTGTCTTCAGAATTGTATAATTGCTTTTTTCCGCTAGTCTGCCAGACATCGACTAGATCTTGAGAGGCCGCAGTAAGAACTGATGCGAATAGTGAATCTTTCCGCAGTCGCTTCTGTGAATCCCCGTCTTCAGCAGCGTGTTTTCGCTTCTGCGCTTTCCGCGGGCGGTCGATTAGCTCTTGGGAGATTTCAGAAGGCTTTTGGAATGCCTCGGACAGAGTAGATTTGGCAGCCGCTGTGGTGGAAGGGCGTAGTTGTCGCGGACTGGCGTTCTTCAGGGGAGAAGTAGGCTTGCGGGCTTTGAGTATATCCGCAGAGTTGTTCTCTTAAAGCTGTCAGTGTCGGCGGTTAGAGAATGGGAAGAGGAAAGCGAATCTTTCTTACGTCCTTTCTGGGTCGCAAGTCTTTGTCTGCGGGGCATATCGAGTGGAAGAGGGACAACAACGCAGGTCGAGATTATATTAGCGCGGAAGCCAAGTGCTGGAGAAACACAATGTCGAGATGTCGACATGGGGGCTGAGTGGCTTGGCGTTGGATGACTAAGTCCGCAGCGGCTCTTTCTAATTAGGTGTAATTGTCGGATCGTCGTACTCGGTCTGTTTCAGAGCACTTAGTGATCGGGCCATACTAGAAGCTTTCGTATGCAGTGGCCGTCGCCTCTTTTCCCACCTTTAGGAACTGTCCCAGTCTCCTATTGCAACAAAGCCTTAGCGACGGCCAAAAGGCGAGCCAAAATGATAACGAAAGGCTGCACGCTGAGTCTAATGTGGTGGTGGGGGGATCAGATCTTAGCGAGCTAGCGTTTGTCATGGCTGATACTACAGTAGGATGCAGGAGGCTATGCGAGGCACACGACTTTATTGCCGCTGGTGTGAAGTGTTACAAAGAAGCCCGACAAGAAGGTGTAGGTGTCCGAAGCACGGCAGGCAGTGAAGCCTTGGCGACGGCACAGTCTGGGCTTGCGACAGTACCCAAATTAGGCTAGTGACTTTTACTAGCTGTATAAGTCATCGGCATTGTCAGTTGCCTTCTGAAACACGTCGTTCTACTTTTAAATTATGACCACAGCTGGTTCGACCAATTGTCTGGTCACCAGCGATCAAAACCAGTCCACCTGCCCTCTGCCCTTACAGAAGTGAAAGCGTTTCGAGGATGGCTTCCACATTACCCATGACAATTGATAGTCAGACGAATGGTACTTATGGCAATAATCCGAATTCGAAGCAGCTGCACCGAAACATGTGGCGGGCTGTGTAAAGAGTTTTAACTATCGCATACGTTTGGTACATTCGTCCTAATTCATTGTAGTGAAATATTAGGTGAAACAGGATCTTATTTCCAAATCTCCTTCAGACTTTCTCTTCCATGAAGAAAATACGCCTTTGGCCTTTGGAGCCTGACAAAAATCAATCCTTGAAAGGCCAGGCAGAAAGCCATTTCTGTCGGTCCTCCTCAGTCTCTGATAATTGATCCAAGAATGTTTCGCGAACACTATCCAGTTTTATTTTGAAAAGAGCGTAGTCTTCTGCCTTTACCCATCCATGCCAACCTCTGTCGACTGTGCCGAGTGATTCGAGGACTTGGCTCATCAGCTCCAGCCCTTGTATCCATTTCGTTTCCTCTGTCTTCTGAGCGAGAATATCTCGGGAAGTGAAGTATAAAGAACAAGTTGGGCAAGCTCGCGCTCGAACAGCAGGCAGTTGTTGCCACTCGCGTTGAATTTGCATAAGCTGTCCCTTGACCAAAGGTTCCCCATCTTGCAACAGATTACCAGCAAAGGTGATTATCTGGCATCCAAGACCCTTTTGATGGCGCAAGGCGTGATAGACTTTCTTGTTCTTTTGGAGCGACAGGATCTCGTAAGCTTTGAAAAGAGATTGCTGAGATAATAGAGATTCCGCGCGCTTCTGCTGGGCCTCATTCATATTATTAAAGTCGTCAGGGAGAGAAGGGGCACCGAGCCCTTCAGGTTTCGGTCCCTCGAAATCAAGGAATGATGGATGGCCAGCTTGCATAAAAAGTGGCTCAATATGTGCTGATTGCCAGTCTATTAGACAGGTGATCTCGGTCGGCTTTTCCGGGTTGACAAATATATTGTCGCTGTGCAAATCATTGTGCCATAGACAAGCAGGCATAATACTTCTGTCGGCTGGCAGAAGATAGCTGGCCACTTTCAGATACTCGTTCAAAACTGACAGCTTGGAGTCCCGGCACGTTTGATACAATCCTGGCCCATTAACGATGCCGAGTGGCCTTGGAAGTTGCTTGACTTTGTGAATGCATTGAATCTCACGTCTTCCTATAGAAGTAACGTACTCTTCAGCAGTAGTCCCTGGAAACAAATTAGCCGATATTTGATGACTTGGTAAAAAACTTGGAACTCTCACAAGGGCCTCGGTCGAAGTCAATATTTGCACGATGGTTATCACAAGATTTGCGGTCCGTCGTTGGGCCAATCGAAAACTGAGCGTTCACTATCGGTCTTCCAGTAGTATTAGTATAAAGCACATCGTTCCGAGCAGGATGCTCCAAATCCTTCGTGTAGTACAAACTGCCAAACTCTCTGAAGAACGTCGAGACCAAAGTTGTTTCAATCTCGACAATCTTTTCGATCAAGTTGAGCTTATCGTCTCCATGAAGAGTTGGCCATTTGTGGCTCAATGGAACTTCTCTAGCTTCTTCCATTATAATGAATTCTGCCCCAACTGGGTTTTCTGCAGCTTTCGAATTCCATGCGTACACCTCGGGTGTAGGTAGTTGGAGAACCGTCCTAGTCTTGAGGACAGAATTAGGCATTAGTATTATGACGTGGAAACATACTCACGAAATCCATCGTTGCAACTTCGCTCGCAGTCGTATAGTGAGGTCGCCCGGCGTTAGGGTTGGGAACTTTGGCTATGACTCGTTTCCCGTCATCCATAATTAAGAGAAAGGCTTTACTGTATTGGCCTTCTGGTAGTTTGCGAACCGCCACGCATGACTTGGACGCAGTTGAGCTTGCGGCAATGTGGACCAATTCGTTCATGTCGAATTGAACACGACGACAGGCCATTTGCTTTATCTCGTCGAAGAGGAACCTCCCGGCGGTGTATCGAAAGAAGTCTTGATTCTCGTTCCAATCATGGCAGTCTTGCCGCATTCCAGAAATTGAAGAAGATGTTGGAAAAGCTGAACTGGAAGCTTTTATGCGAGATCGAGCGGTGTCGCGGATCTTTCGAGTGACTTCGCACAGCTTGCGAAAACTATGTCGCTCCATTGAGCTACTACAGATACAACAGCAGCAGTGAATGGAGCGAAAGCTGGCTAGCATCACCATGCCAATGGTAGGGATTTCTGTAGAGATGGCCATCAAATGATTTTGAGCCTCGAACAGTGATACCGCGGAACAAACTCCGCACCTTAGCTCCAAACATCGACTCCCCAACCATCGTACTTTGCGGAGGCCTGCCTACGCTTGTGTAGCTGCCCATAGACTAAAGAGGGGCGCCATTTGTTACTACCGGAACCCGACTACGCTCCTCAGAGATTCATTTCACGTTTACTGAGGGAGGTCCAAGGTCTCAGACATATCAAAAGATTACCGATCACATTGCAAGGGAATCTCTCAGAACTCGCTGCAAGTAAAGTTGTCGAATCCTGTACCACATTGGAACTCATGTAAAACCAAGATAACAATGGCGAACTCCCTGGTTGTCTTATTTATGCAAGTCTTTTGACTTTTTTTGCTGCTGTTTTTTTGTCGTCTCTTAAATTGCTGTTGCTGTTAAAGTCAACAATTCTTTGTTTGATTTTGTTTGCTCGCAGATAGACAAACAGATATATCAGATTTGCTCAATTGACTTGCTATTAAAGTTGTAGAAGTTTCTATATTACAACTGTTAATAGCTGTAATATTATAATAAAATTACTATATATTTACAATTAATTATAATTCTGTCACTCAGATCTGTATTTACATCTCTAATTGCATTTTATCAGTCAATCAGATTACAATTATATATAGACAGTCAGATATTGATACAATTATCAGTTTCTATTGAAATTTATTGCAAACAATCAGAAGTTGACAATTATAAATTGTTATCGCGAAAGCGCAATCGCATTCTATTTATTAATGCGCTTTGGAATTTCTCAAATTCGATCAAATATTATCGCAAATTGCATCAACTTTACAATAAGCAGTGTCAGTATAGTAATTGAGACAGTGTAAGTTTGTTACTATAAGATTTAATAATAATTGCTCAATAAATATATATATAGTTTTATCAATTTCTGTTGCGAAATCTCACGCGAAACTGCTGTTTTTTTATCTATAATTCTATCTTGTCATCTATTTCATTTCGACTGTGCAAATTTTGTTATTATTTAAATATTTATTGATAACAACTTCTATTATTCGAATCTTGAAATTATTTAGTTTAATCGATATTTATTTTGAAAAAGTTATTATTGTATTATAAAGATGCTCTTAAATTTTCTGACCGAACGTCAGTATAGTTGTTTCGAAAACTTACAAATATTCTCAGATTTTCTCTCAAAACTTAGTATTCTGTATTTTTGAGAATTTCAATATTTTTGACAGTTATCTGATTAAGTTGTCTTTATATTCTTTCTGACTGCTTATTATTATCAAGACTTTTTAATATTTTTTAATATTTTTCTCTCAAGTATTCAATTCTTCTTTTTTGTATTTTTTTATAGTGTAATTAATATTTTCGCTCTGTCTATTGTAAACAACAAATTTTATATCAACAGCATTTTCGTAGAATTGACAAGAGATTTTGTCAAATAACATCAAAAAGATAGTAATTTCTTACTAATTTTGAAGCAAGTTCTAACAGTTTATAATTATTTGTTAAGTACTATTTATATATTGGAGAACATTTTTATCGACTTTAATAAACAACTCGATACTTAAATTAGTCAGAATATAGATTTCGCGATTAATATCAATTAAAATTCCGATTAAAAATCTTTTCGCATTTAAACTGCTGATACTGCACAATAAAAAACAAAAAAAAATAAGCAGACTATTCAAACTATTCTTAAAATCATGAAATATTAAAATTCGATTTTCGTTAATATTCTGCTTTCTCGCGTTAGCAATATTTATTCTACTGTTGTTGAAATCTTTAAATTAATTCAGAAAATACAGAATTTCAGTAAAATAATCGAACGTCTTGAGATAACTGTTTACGATTATTATACTAATAATAGCGACAATCGCAATATTAATATTTTTTACAGATTTTCTGAAAACAAACTTTTATATTGCAATTAATCGATTATAAATAACTTGACAAGCTTTGACTAATTAGCAATTGATAACTGTTGAATTGCAACAAGATTTTTTAAATATTTTTCTAATACTAAGAACTGTTAGCGATTTGTAGATTTTATCTATTATTTTATTTACAATTTGTTTTCAAACTTTCAATCTATTTTTATTTTAGAACAAGCTCGATTTTGTAATATTAAGAAATAATACTGTTGCTTTATTTTAGATTGTGCAGTCTTCGATATTTCTTTTGTTAGTTCTTATATTTTCTCAAAATTCTACAGTTGAACGTTATCGCAGTTCTATTTTGCAGTCAAATTTTTTATTTGTCGGTCGTTATATCTTGAAGAGTGCAATATTACTATTTCAATTATTTTTTCAGCAATTATTTCGCGATAATTTATTATTCTTTCAATTGTTGCAAATCTTTCGACTCTTTAAATCAAATTTGGTTTAAAAGATCTTGAAATACAACAGTATATATTGTTTATTCGAAAAGATTTTAGTATCTCGAGATCTCGATTGTATTTAGTCTGAATCGATAAATATTAATAATACAAATTTATTTTTATATAAAACCGATAACAATAATAAATTGACAATCTCTGAACAATCTGCAAGCAACGCTGTTATTGCGGCTGCCGCAATCTATATATTAGCAAGCTCAGTTTCTGTTTCAGATATTTGTATATATATAAATATCAATGCAGAGATATATTGTAAAATTAATACGACAACTGCGTATATATTAATTTTTCTGAAAGTGCTTGATTCTATTGTCGATACTTGAAACAGAGACAAAGAAAATATACTGTATAATTTTTAGCGGAACAGATTTGCAGATTTGATGAAACTCAATTTAATTATCAATTTTTGTATAGATACAACTTTTCAGTCTGCATCTTTTAGTTTATTTGTATTTTTAAATAGCAAACTCGATAACAAAGCACAATTGTTTTGCGATAAATGTTGTTCTTTCATTTTTAAATTTAATTGCAAAAATTACATTTTTGTTAGAGCTAACAAAAATCGATTTGTACTTTTCGACTTGAAGACGTTTAGATAACAATTTCTTGTATTTCAGAAATTCTCAACTTAAATACAATATAATATATATACTGTTGAAAATAGATTTGTATAATTGTACAACTCGACTGTTTAAAAGCGCATTGAGATCAAGATGCGAATATACTATTATTATTATAATTAATTCGAAAACAAAAGTAACTGATTTCGCATATATATGCACTCTATCTTGCAGTAAATTGTACAAACTAATCTGAAATTGTACTTCTATCAAGTTCTTTTGCAAAACAATTTACAGACTATTTCTTTGTCAATATCGATGTCTGTGGAATAAAACTCTACTGACAATTCGATTTTTTATTACTTTGATTATAATATTTGTAAATTTGAAAATTAGATTCATATCGAGCAAATAGAATGCTCTGTTTGCTTCGAACGCAAAAATAAAGAAAAATGTAATTAATATCTGATAAAATTTTACAAACAGTTTGCTAAATAGACTGTACAAACTTCTGATTCTGTTTTCGAAAACGCAATTTTTGTCGATATTCAATTTACTGATAAAGAATACAGTCGATATAGTCTGAGTTGAACTTTAGTCAAATGTTAGTCTAATAATCTTATATTCTGAAAAGCAATTATTTTGTATAGAAGTATTTAGCGACAGAAAATCAATCGATTTGTAATATATTTTTGTTATATTGCAATTCTTGACAACAACTCGACAATAAAGATTCTAAACTATAACAGTAATAATATAATTTATATTTATCGAGAAATAAATGTTGCGTCAGTTTGTTTTAGCTGCTGTTTGCTTTTGTTAATTTGCGTTAATTAGAGATTCTCTACAATCTATAAAATATTGTGTTTGTTTTATATCAATAAGATATTTTTGAAATATTGTTTGTAAATCTCGAATCTTGTTGTTGTCGAACACAATCTACTGTAGACGCGTAATTTTGCTGTTTGCTACGCGATAATCAATAACTCTAGAAAGCATATATTGAGTATATGGAACAATTAATATAATATTCTGAAGAATAGCAAAAAAATATTTTTTGATATTAATAGCTATTTTGCAGCGCAAATTTGTTTACAATTCGAATTTTTCTTTTTGTCAATTTTGCATTTCAGTACGTTATCTGCTGACGCTTTTGATTATTTGCTTTTGTTTAGCAGTTCAATAAATATAAAACAAATTGTTTTCTCTTGTGTTTTCTGTCAGTTGTTTCTCTGCTGCAATCAATATATTTATGCGTTAGTATTCAAACTATCGCAAATCGAGCATTAAAAAACGCTCAAATTTGATATTTCTGTTTTTTCAGTTTGCTGCACAAATTATCTGACGCGCTGATAACACTTTTCAGAAACAGAGATTTTTGCAAACGTTAACTTTCGACGTTTTCGAAATCTTCGATATTAGCAAGAAGAATATCGAAAATCTGTTTTTTTATTTTTGTTGTTTTTTCTTTTTTTTCCAGCAGTCTGTTTCTGTCTCTCAAAAGTTTTTTCAGTTTTTTCGATTGTTTTTTATATCAGATATTTATTTTTTTCGATTTTTCAGTATTATATTTTTGACTCGATATAGAGTTGCCAATTTTGTCAAATCAAAATATCTAATATTGCAATATTGAATCTTTTTCTCTGCAATATCTTTCTGTATTTTATTCTATTTTTTTTTACAATTTTCTGCGTTTTTTTGAAAATCTCGTCTATATTCTAGACAATAGTATAAACTCTCTGATATAGCTGAATAGCAATTTCGAAACTTTTGCTGTTGAATTATTTTTTCTGCAGAATTGCGCAGTATAATTTTTACTCTTCGATCTTTCGAGTGCTTGATATTTAATATAATATAGTATTTGAGAAATTACAGAAAGAACTCGAAGATATAAATTGATCGGTAATTATTGTATCTAGATTTTATAGTTAATCAATATATTTATTTCAGACTGACTTGTCTTTTACAATTATTGCTGTTGTGATTTTTCTGGCGTCGAATCGATCGCTTGCAAGCAGATTACTTTTCTTTTTGAGCGCAATAGATATAATTGAGATAAATTTTCAATAGATAGTATTTATCTGACTCTGGAACTTAGCTATTTTGAACACGTCGCAATAATTATTCAAAATAAACTAGCGCGATAATTTTGTAGAACTGCGCTAAGAAGTTTCACAAAATTCTGATTGACTCGCTTAATTAATAGACTTTCGAATTCGACACTCTGATTGACTCGCTTTGCAGCTGTAGTTTTTTTCTTGGATATTTTTTTGACAAAAATATCGGGCCTTTTTTATTACTAATATATCAGTATATTAATATCAATTCTTAATATTTAGAAATTTAAATATTATTTATAGTATTTACTTTGATTGACTAACGTGTGCTGTCAAGAGTATTTGTATTGTTCTGATCGTATCGACAATGCAATCGAGAACTACTTCTTCAGAGAAGTAGCGTTTTGAACAACAATACAGATGCAAATATAAAACGCATCGCTTTTTGCATTGTCAACTGTATTGTCTTAATGCAATCAACTCTAAATACTTCCAATAGACTGTTTGTTTATCGCTTATCTCGAGTCTTGACAATTGACAAACAAAAAATAAAGAATCTTAAGCTAAATCTTCTTTCGCTAAATCTTCCGCTAAACATGTACATTATTAGCGCTTGCTATTTTTAGAGGACGTTTCGAGAGTCAAAAAAATGTTTATCTTTTATCTTCTTCAATTTTAGATCAACTTATGTCTCTTATTTTGCATAGATTTTTACGTTGAAAATGCCTATAGTAGCTGACTCAATGCGGACTTTCTTTGTGTCGGCTTTTCTAGATATTTACGTCGTTATCACAAATTTGCCAATTCTATGCTAAGCGTTGCATCTGAAAGTCTACTATTGACGGTAAAACTGGAAGAGCAATTTAAGAATTAAATGTTTTCAAGATATACGCAAAAATTACTGTAGATCAATCAATTTTGTTTTATTAAAACTTGCAAAATGTTTCAAAATTCAGTATCGAGATTTCGTCAGAGTTGTCAAAGATGGCGATCGAAAAAAAAAAGTGTAATAAGACCTGGTCGAGCTGTTCAAGATATCAGATTGATAGAGAAGTGTGCTTCTATCGTCCGAGACTGTTCTGAGATGGACGCGTTTTCGACAAATTATTATTCGGCAAACTTCTAGCGAAAGATATCAAAGTCGCTGGTGGATACTCGGACTTGCGTTCCACAATTATATGTACTTAGTGCTTAGACTAACTCTGTAAGAAACAGTCGAAAAGTCTCAGAGCTTTGTCTACAAGCTTTCAAAACAGAGCTGCAATAGCTTCGCTGATATTTCTGTTATTGCAGGACCGTGTCAACTGGAGCTCTTGGCTTCTAGAAGTACACCGCAAACAATAAATTCAAAATCATCTAGAAATAGTTTCAGTATCTCTTTTGGGCTTTCGTATGGTCAAAGGCTGCTTATACAGCATTTTCTTTGTTCTCCTTCTCTTGCCTTATTGTCTCATGAAGTTCTGCACACGCATTCCTGCTTATTATTGATTCCGAAAGCTCTAGAAAATCCACACCTTCTTTTCGCAATATTGTGCCTAGCTGCAATTTATCGGAAAGCAATCGCTCTGCTTCAAAGCAAATTACAGCTAGCGCATTTGAAAGTCGAAACAATTATCCTTCTAAAATCTGCGCTGAATGCTCGCAGTTCAGAGAGCGATACTGCTATCGCTGCTACATCACTCGTACTTTGCTTGTGCGAGCTTTTCGAAGAGACTACGATCGCAACTTTCTACAAGACATATCTACAAGATAGTGGACTTCTGTTAATAGAGGAGTTACTTGCATTGACGCAAGATTTTGTCGGTCTATCTGCTTCTATCAGGTACGGGAATAACAAGAGACTTGTTAAATTCTTGCGTTATATATACGTGGCTATCGGAATCACGACGATATTAAGTGATTCTGTTAGTAATACAGAGATAGCGAGAAAAGAGCTCTTCTCGGATGTTCCGACTTCAAGCTATCTGAACATTTTTACTGGATGTTTATCCGATCTTATTTCAATTTTCAGCGAGATCAGACTTCTGATTGACAATTACAAGACTCTTAAGAATTCTGTACACAAATTGAAGTATCTACGCATGGAAATTGATCTGCTAATGCGGAGGGGTCGGAAACTTGTGCAGCATGTTCTCTTGATATTTACACGCATTGAGAGTTATGATGTTCTGTTTCATTCAGACTTCCGAGAGACATTCGACTATAGTATAGCATGACAATATCTTTTGCTAAATCAGTGCTATTACTATGTTGCTCTTATAATGCTACACTTGAAGCAGATGGTAAAGTAGACAGTTATTGCTCTATTGCTTGCTTACATACTATAAAAAATCTATGTCGGGAGAACTAACATACACAGTGCGCGCCAAGACGCTAATCCAATCGGGTAAGAGTCCCGCAAAAGCTGCCGCATCTTATTGATTTTAACACTTTTACTAAATAAGATATTTCTGCAGAATAACTAAATAAATTAATTACAACAGACAGACAGAATTAGCGTCTATTCGATAGTTTTTCGATTAATCAGAATATAAAAAAATTTAGATTGAATTATTGTTTTTTTATAAATTTTTGGGATTTTCTGTTTTCTATCTCAGTACTGCGTATTTAATATATTTTGAAATCTCTAAAATTTAATCGACAGCAATATTTTAGTAAAATTATCTGTTATTATATTTGTCGTAGATATATATTTCAGTATAATCAAATCTGACTCGACTGTTTTATATATTCAATAATATCGAATATTAATATATTTTGGATAATAGTAATATTCTGAATTAAATATTGAGACAACTGTTTTTTGATTATTATTGTATAATAGAACTAATATTTGAAAGATTGTATACAACTGTATTAGTAATAATCGAAATTATATTGTTTTTTGTCTGTTTTTGCGACAACAATATATTTAGTCTTGTATATAAACTGAGTAATAAAATCTTAATATTTAGAATTTCAAAATATAGATTTATCGAAAAAAAATTAGATATATTTTTCTGTTAATTGATAACTGTCAACTGTTTTAGCAAAATTTGTATTTATATAATCTACTAGATTTTTGTTTTTTTTATAATAGATATTATAATCCAATAATTCTTTAATATATTTTAGAATTCTAATAACTGTATAAATATATATAGAATTTGAATTTGAACACTAATAAAAAAAACTGATAAAATATATATCAAATCTGATTGTATTATTGTTATTGCATATATTAATAATTCTATAACCAATATATATTAGAAAATAATATTAGTTTTAGTTTTGTAAAATTTGTCTGACCATATGGCTGCATTAGTAAAATCTGAATTTATAGAAATTAATAATATTTTGCAATCTAATATTTCAAAATAATTTAAAATTGTTTGTAAGTAGATTGTTCAATTGAAAATAATTCTGTTGTTTAATTGTATAATTAATATGTTCAAATAATACGAAATAAAATCTAGATTGATTATTTTAAATTGTGTTTTAAAACAATTTTTAATAGACTACAAATAGATTTTTAGTAAATCAATCAACAGTATATTATTAATATAGACGCATACGTATATATTTTAATTGTTTGATATAAAAACTAATAGATCGGCGACAATAAATATAAAGTTTAGACTTTTTAGAAATTTCTGAATTATTTTATATTAAATTTGCGATAACTGACAGAACTTATACAGAGCTTTTTGCAGTTTGTATATTAATATAGAATTATTAATAAAATTGTTAGATTAATTTATATAAATTATTTTATTCAGAAAATTGTAAAAAAAAACAATAATAATATTTATCTAATATATATAAAGACTACAAGTTTCTGTCAATCTAAACAGAACTCTAAAAAATATCGATTTTATTATATTTGTTTAAATAAAAATAAAATCTATTTTAGCAATTTGTTTATAATTGTAGATAATTTATTGTGTTTTATATTTCAGTATATTGCTGTCAAAACTATATTTAATCTTGAATATCTATCGCTTGATAACAATTTTTCGATTTTATAATAATTTTGTAAATATCTATATATTGTTTTCAATATAAAAGACAATTTGGATTTCTATAGTTTTTTGCTACTGCAGTTATTCTGACAATCGACGTGTTTTTTTGTAAAATTAAAACTTGATAGTAGATAGATTTAATATTTTTGATATTTTGATACTGCAAAAATCTAGATTGTTGTCTATAAACAATATTTGTAGTATTTGTATTACATATATATATTCTTCAAATATATTTTATCTATTTTGATTTTTGTAATTTGAGTATTCTGTTATTTTTTCAGAGCTTCTAGTGCTTCTATCTGAAAGCAACAACAACATTACTTTAATATAAAAACATTTAAACTTCGAAAAAGATAACGCAGTTAATCTAGAAGAATCAGATATATTTTCTGCAGATAGTGCAACAGATAATAGTATTAAATTTCGCGAAATAAAATTTTTACTATTCTGATTTAAACTATTTTGATTTAAATTATTCTAATCTGAACTATCTTGATCTAAATTTGTTCTCGTCTCATATAAGCTAACAATCTAAGTTATACTGTTTCTTCTTTTCAGTGTTATTAGAGATATCTGTAGTGTCTGCAGATATTGAATATCTATTCTTAGCACGTTGAAAGAATTTTATTTTATTGTTATTTTTCTGTATTCAAATTACTCTATTTTTTTATCGGAATTGTTCTCTGCGCATTTTGAAGCACTCAAATCAGACGTATAATAATTAGTTTTTTTGTCAAAACGTATATCGCGCGATAAATATACTTGTTTTGTTTTAGAATTGTAAATCTTCTATTGATTAAAATCTTTGTATTCAACAAAAACGTCTTTTTATAATCGATTGTCGAATTTATACTGTATTGTTGTTTTATATAAATATATATAGACTCTGCATTCTAGTGCTTTTAGATTCGAGATATTTGACTTTATTCTATTGATTGTTTCAAAAAGTGTAATATCTAATTTGCAGAATAAAGTTGTAACTATTCTATTTCAGATATAGACAATAGTCTCAATAGTATAATCTTATAGTCTTATAAATATCTAATAGATTTTATATATCGCACGAATTAATCCGACAATAATATATATTCTTTTTTCAATAACGTTGTTTTGTTCAGACGTGTAAAATGCGAACAATTTCTACTGAATATCTGTTTTTTCAAATCAGCTTGCGAAAGTATTGCTTTCTAACTTATTATTTGCGCGCATACGTTTGATTTAATGGTCGATTTGTTTCTCGATTCAAATGCGAAATTTCTTTAGCTTTAACAGTATTTTATTCTTAGTTCTTATAATATAAACGAAAAATATATCGAAGACGTTGTTTTTAATCAACAAAAACTAACAATTGCTGCAGAAAGTAGTAGATAGCAAATCTTCAATATCGATATAAATGTAATCAAGAAATATAATCGCTTTTAATATGAAATATCTGAAAGACTTCGATTGCTGTTTTGTTTTTAGACAAGACTTGTATATTTTCTCTGAAACAGATTCTATAATTTCTATTCCAACAATTTTTTTTGTATTAAATAAAATGCTTCGATAATCTGGATAAACAAAACAACAATATTAGATCTCAATATTAATAGTCTTTTTTGCTATCTTAAAAATATAATAAGAATTTTTCTTTTACTGAATTGTTTACGCAGATTCTTTAGTCTCGCGTAGATTTATTGCTTTTAATATATCTAATTTTAATAAATATTGTTGCTTGACGTTGTTCGCAAAAGTTATATGCTAACTCTTATAATTAAAATATATAAATTGTTCAGAAAGAAAATAATATTTAATATTTTTATTATTTAAAGCTGCAACACTAATTAGACTAATCTTGATATTAGATATATATAGTATTTGTACAAAAATCAAAGAACTGCTTTCTAACAGTTGAATCAAGCAATTATTAATATTACTAATAGACAGTATTGTATTGTCTGCATTTTCGACTTTTGCATAACTATAATATAAATTTTTAAAAAAACTTTGATTTTCGAAAATATAAATAATAGTCTTCGAGTCGATAATTTATACAATATCTGCAATTGCTGCAGCAAAATATTCTATCTTAAGTTTATAATGAAAAGACTCTGACAAAAAAAATATAGATTTTTTATTAATCTGATAATTTTTAATTATATCGACAAAAGAATCGGAGATAAATGCGTTTTTGTTTAATAAAATAATTGCAGTAAAGTTTTGATTTTGTCCATTTTTTCAACTGTAAACGTGTGTGCAGTATTGTTATTTATAATTAGATTTATTGTAATTATTGTATATTGTGTCTTGATAACAATATCTGCAATTTTTGTATATTTCTGATACAAAAAATTGATTATTCTAATAATTATTGTTGTCTCGATTTCTGTTATTATTATCGCGATTTTCTCGATTGCAATTTCTGTCTCTTTTTTGAAATCGTTTACGTTTTTTACTAAATTCTTGACAACTAATATAATTATTTTTTTGATTTTAATTCTGTTAATTTCTGTTTCTTTTTTGTCTGCGTTTTTATTAATTTTTGCTATTGCGAACAATATTAATCTGTTTATTGCAAATTTTCTGATAATATTTTTTCTAAACTAGATTCTGAAAAACTGTATCAAAATTAGATACTTTGTTGTTTTTGCTGTTACAAAATTGTTGTACAAAATAAATAATTCAGATTTTAAACTGTTAATCTAAAAAGTTTACTGTTTTAATTACAAAATAGTTGTTGATTAATATTTTTAGATTAGTAATTTCTGTTTTGAATTTGTTTAATTGATTGTAAAAATCTGCAATATTTTAACAAAAAACAAATATTTTATTTTGTTTATTAGTTTTTATTTATCATTCTATTTATCGAAAATATATATTTTTGTTAAATAATTTCAAGTTTTTTTAAAGATTCAGAATAATTCTAATTGTATCTAGATTGTTTTGTTGCATATAAAATCGATTTGATTGGGTATTTTTATATTTTGCATTTCTTTTTATCTGTTTTGTTGCTGTCGACATCTGTAAATTTAGATCTGTTTTCGAAAACGTTGTTTTAGAAATCTGAATTTAGCAGAGCAAATTCTATATTGTATAATCAGTCTGATTATATAAACAATTCTGTAAATTTTGCAAAAATTTATTTCGACAGTTTATTATTGTTTTTTGTTATACTAAAAATATAAAAAATAGATATAAAAAGAATATTCTGAAAAAAATCGATTTACAGTTTAGATAAATTCTCTAAATATAAATATCTTGTAAAGTTGATTTACGAGCTAATTGATCTATCGATAACGCTTCAATACTCAATTGATTCGGAACGCTTGTTAAATTGAAGCTGATTTGAGCTTATAGTCACTTGAAGCAGATAATAAAGTGGGCAGTTATTGCTCTATTGCTTGCTTACATACATACTATGAAAAATCTATGTCGAGAGAACTAACATACATAGTGCGCGCCAAGGCGCTAACCCTATCGGGTAAGAGTCCCGGAGGAGCTGCCACATCTTATTGGCTTCAACAGCTACACTGTCAGATTCTTAGAGATGTTCCAAATTCGTCAGTGGTTCAGCAAGCCGTCCATTCAATCGTCAGTCTTGGATCGACCATTCGATTTTGGAAGACGAAAGCATCCCCGGCCATTGCCTTGACGCAATCCTTGTTCGTGGCAGGATCCGCAGCTATTGAGAAGATAGACAGAGATAACATACTGCGTTTGCTCAACAATTTATACCGCTGTTTCGGATGCGGGTCAGTGAAAACAATAAGAGAAAAGTTCGAGAGGAAATAGGAAGAAGAGGCAAAAGCGGCTGGCGTCTCGCACTAAGCCGGAAAAAGAATCCATAGACACTCAAGTCATAGATCTGCAACTAACCAGAACAGAGTGGGTGTCAATGCAGCTAGCGCTCATACTAAGCTGGAAAAAGAATCTATAGGCACTCGTGAATCTGCGCTAGACTTGAACAGAATCGGTGTCGAGAAAATGTAGCTTTGATGGCTAAAGCAGAGCTGCTCGATTGGGCTGTTGGTTGCGCAATGTGAAATGGAGTTCCGCCAGACCAATTCTATGCCAGCATGTGGGCATTCTATAAAGGCAATTCATAATTCAGAAATAATCAATTACTCAATCATCTGTCTTGCAAATCTTTTATTCAAACAAAACCCTCTCTAAAGCGGTCTGAGCTCATGACTTCGAAATGGTGTCTGAGTATCAAATCAGGCTCTACATCAACAATGAGATAGATTATAGAAACTCTCGTTGGATTTATGAGATTCTGTGGCAATTCTAATGATGCAATAGTACATCGAAGCGAAGTCTCAGAAGACACTCGATATGTACAATTCAAGCGACGACTCTCTCGTTGTCGCTGGCGTTCAAGTAGCTGGGTCGGCGGACATAGATGCAGCAGTCGCTGTCGCCGCTGCTGCTTTTAAGACTGATCTCTGGCACACTTTCTCGGGTCAAGAAAGAGCTGCATGCATGTTGAGATTGGCAGATCTGATTGAGGTCAACTCAGAAAAACTTGGCAGACTCGAGACGCTTGCGATGGATGTCCCGCTCATTATTTTCAAGATGCTGCTCGGAATGATCGTTCCGGTTTGGCGCTGTAGATTGCCTCTGCCCACTTCAGACGGGGATGTGCTGATTTTGCAGATTACGCGGGATTTTGTAACAAAATTGAGAGAGACACTTTCCCTTCCGAAGGAGATTGTCTTTACAGTTTTGTGCGATACGAGCCTTACGACGTGTGCGCTGGAATTGGAGCTTGAAATGGCACGCTTTATGTCATCAGCATGTGGATGGCTCCAGCACTGGCAGCTGGAAACACGGTGTGAAATTCCAAATCTATGCTCAGAGTGCTAGCAGTACTAAAGACTTGAATATCACAGTTCATCTACAAGGCTTCCGAGAAATCGCCACTGAGTGCTCTCGTTTGAGGAGATTTATTCAGAGACGCTGGGTTTCTCTCAGGTGTTGCCAACTTTGTCAGCGGCTCTGACAGTACCGGAGCTTTGCTGGCATCTTATACTGGGATTGCCAAAATGAATTTCACCGAATCGATTGGAGCTGAAAGGAAAGTCAACGAGGCCGCAATCAAAAGCAATCTGAAGAGGTGCACATTGGAGCTGGGAGGAAAGTCAGCAAGTCTAGTATTCAAGAACGCAGACATGGAGAATGCTTTGATCCACATGTCACAAAGCTTTCTGGCAAACTCTGGGCAGCAGTGTGTTGCGGATTCCCGGTTGCTGGTGCAGAAGAATGTTGCTTCTGAATTTGTTGATGCTCTCAAAGCTCGCTTCGAGGCGTTGACTCTTGCGATGGGAGATCCACTGGATCCGACTACTTTTCTTGGCTCTCTTGCAGACAAGATTCAATTTGGTAGCGTTATGGAGTTTATCAACGATGGCAAGAAAGACGGGTCACCGCTCGTCGGGGGTCATCGTAAGTTCAAGGCGGGAAATTTTATTGAACCGATTATCTTCCTTAATTTTCCACGAGACAGCAGAATCTGGACGCATGAGATCTTTGGATCTGTATTGATTCTTATTATTTTTAGGACGGAAGCTGAAGCAATCGAAATTGCTAATAACATTATATACGGTCTTTCTGGTAAGTGATATTGTTATTATCTGAGTCTAAGTTTCCAGCTAATATCGGCAAATAAGCTCAAATATATTTCAAAGATATTACACGCATTTTTCGGGTCTCGGCTGCGCTTGAGACTGGCAACGTCGGTGTCAACACTTTCCACAATTCGAACGTCTTTGCGCCTTTTGGTGGCACAAAGCAAAGCGGAATCGGGAGAGAAGCTGGTAAAGCTGGATTGATGGTCTATCTGCAATCTAAGACTATAAGTATCAAGTGAGTTTCGAGACAACGTTCAAGTATATCTTGTCATGCACAATGCTGAAGAAAAGTTTAGCATGAACATGCCAGACGACAAAGACAGCGACGTCCAATAGGATGGCGCAGGTTTCAGGCTCTAAGATTCGCATGGGGCCTTTCTAGATATTGATATCCGCAAGTGGAAAAATCGAATTCTAGGTCTCTCGAACATCTAAGGAAGAACGAAACAGAAGCATAAGACACAACAGAGATGGCTACTACTTTTCTCTCTGTAGCTTAATTGTTCTTTAAATCCTCTGCTCGGATGGATGCTTCTCACTGTACTGTGATCCTTTTATACGTTACAATGCTAATAAGATTTGGTTGACCAAATACTTCATCCAATGCCACACCTCATTGAATCATGCATGATCCCGCAAAATTCTTATCTGTGGTCCGCGAGTAGAGACTCTACTCTATGGACTCTAGCAGTGGCGAAAGTTGTCCTCCGAATCTCCTTTACTAACACCCCGATTTCTAGAATTGGTTGCTGGAGAAAGCAGTGAGCATCCTACCAGGGACGGGTCTGGAGTGTGCCATCAACACATCAGACAACCGACTCATGCCGAATTAGGAAGCGCTAAATAGCTGCACCAAAATTGGCAGCAGAATACGTTTATCATTGTGCGAGGGTCTACTCAGATTTCGGGTCGGAAAGACTGGGGAGAAGCACATCATTTGTATATATCGCATCCGTAACACTTTCGTATACTTTTTCGATTCTGCCTTCCTCTGGTTTGTCCAAATAGATGCAGCCCTATCAGCGTCCCCGCTCAGGGTGGGGTGCCTGTTTTCAAAGGCCAACTTTGCTTGCAAATATCCTTTGCAATGATGAGCGTGGACTGGCAGACAATGCAGCCAGGGCATCCCTCGCGGACTCGGCCAATAAGAGAAGTCCACATGGCTTTACCTTGCCGGTTACAGTTCATCACTATCATCGTCCACGCGCATCTGATGGGTGTCTATGGGCTCTGTCACAGGATGCTTTGGCAATGCCAACCTCCTGCGTCTGAGGATGTTGACGCCCTCGAGCCCCTGATCGTCTGCGACGCATAGAACGCATCGAGCGAACATCAAGTCTAGCAGCTCGAATATGGCGTTGCTCCACAGTGCCTCCCTAACCCCAAATACGATATGGACACCAATCCGTGAGGATCGATTCTTGAGAACGATCCTGGAAGTACGAGCCGTGTTTGCGCAAGTACCACGGGAGGCTTGCACGCACGATCAGAAGAGTGGTAGGGCATACTCTGAGGATCACATTCTTCCCTACAATCTCGAATATCAGCTGGCACAAGACATCGCTTTCATCGCCGCCCACGAGGAAGGTGTGCACACAGTCTCCGCGGCAACGGTGGCAGGGAGGAGTATGGCGCAAGGCCTTACGTTCACCATTGCCAGCAACTCGGGGGTCGGACTGTCCGTGAGGGAGGCCTTTCTCGGGATTGGTAGTTGTTTGGAGCGTTGTGCTCAGAAGGGTAATATAGCTGCAACTCTTTTGGGATATTCGCTAAGATGCTACATCGATTGCTAGAACTTCCACGCCCGGAGTGCACAGAGATCATCTTTCGCTCTGTGGTGCAACTATGCGAACCTCGGATCATCGGTAGATTCAAATGCAAAGACTGGATCCCTCCCGCGTACCATATCAAAGTACGGCGTCCCATGCACGAGGATTTGGAGCAGGTCTTACATCAGTACCTGTCGAAGCAGAAAAGGTTCACGGACCAAATGAAGTCGTTGACTTCCAGGTTGCGGGACTTCATCAACTTCATGATCCGAGTCAATCAGTCCAAATCCACCGTGACTTTCCAGACTCGACTGGAAGCTCTGCAGTTGGCCGGGTCTGTTTGTGGAGTTCGACAGTCGCTTGAAATTGCCCTCGAGCAAGCAACCATCAAAGTCGACGAGACGAGCATGAAAGCGATCAGGGCATTCGACAAAGTCGCCAACTACCAGCATATTAGCGAACGCCTGTCGAACTTGGCGGGAAGCAGCAAATCCCGTCATCTTTTCCAATCACCCCGGTTCAGGTTCTTGGATAGCTACGTACGGCATGTGGTCCTAGGACGGGACCGATTCGTGCACGCCGAGGTCCAAATCGTCACCTTCCATCGGCTGGAGGGGACTCAACCCGGGCCTAGGGCGATAGGGACAACCAAGGCGGCCTGCTACCTATGCAATCTCTTCCTCTCACTTCATCCACAATACAAAATATCAGCAACTCATGGCACACTTTTTGACGCCTGGACCATTCCAGATGTCTTGTCATACTCGGTGGAGGATAGGAGAGAGCTACGGGCCATAGTCCAGAACATGCAGCTAGCATTGGAGGCTCGAGTTGGGAAGATGGTGCCGTTAATGGTGAGCGCCTCAAGATGTCATTTGAACCATTTCTGTCAAGACTCTAGTAGGGTTGAACCTACCTAATCCCAGCACTGTTCCTCTCATGTTCCCCCCCCCCAAAAACCTTGAAGCTGGTCAAGCAACCGTCACATTCCCGCTCCCCCACGCTCCCCCATTCCTGTCATCCGTATTCCTCAACCGCCCCAACCCCGCCTCCACACGATCAAGCCGCATCATAATATCCGCCTCGCTGAACTTGCTCCTCGCCCGCATCAGCCCTGGCACATGCCCCAGCGTCTCAATGATATGTCGCGGCGTGATAAGCGGCGCCCAAGCTTTCGGTTGTACTTCCCATGCATAGAACGCCAGAGAGGCTAGGACGAACGCTACGTCGGGGTTGAAGTGCTCGATGCCAATATCTTTGTTCTCGAAAACGACGAACTCGATTAGGGCGCTAAGGATGGCCATGAAGAAGTTTTGGATGGGGACGACGATGGGGAGGAACATGATGCTAATGCTTAGGACGGGGGAGTTGTTGGGAGAGACGATGCTGTTCTAGATGAGCGACGAGGGCGAGGCGAGCGATAGCAGACCTTGGCGTTGTAGGTCGCTTGTGTTGGATGTCGATTGCGTGATGATGCCTTTCAAGAAGCCAAACGTGTCGACCTCTTTGTTTTTCTAAAGTAGGTGAATGGTGTTGCAATGATAATTGTCGGTGGCGATCATGGCGTACATAGCGAGGAACAGACCCCAAATCGCGAATCGCCTTTCAATCTGCTCGCTTTGCTGCCAATTCGCGAGAAGGAGAGTGATGGCGTTGTTGAGATAGTTGGCGTGCTTCTACGTTGTTTCGCTCACGAAGGCGCGAATATCTTGCAGGGTCATGTTCGTTAGAGCGTTGACTACGTTTATGAGGCAAGCCAATGATTGGACTTTCGAATTCTAGAAGACGAGTCGAACTTCGAAGCGACGATCTATGTCTTCGAATGTGGTAGTGGTTTTGGGGATAGTCGAAGATATTATGGCAAGAGTGATTGGTCTAAGAGAAGCTGCTGCGAAAGATATTGGAAAAAGGTTGCCTAAAAGAACGAACGTGGAAGCAGGTCGATGTATAAAAGGAAACATAGTTGATCTAGGCAGCTAATTTACCAGAGAGAAGAAATTTTTGAGTTCACTTCTTGGCCCTTGGATAGATCAGCGAGCTGTATGATGCGTTCCTTTTGTATCGTTAGTGGGTATCTCGACTGCGCGTTTGTCTAAGACGCGATATGCGAGCCTCTTGTGTACAGACGAGCCGCAATTACGGCGCAAGTCTGCGGTCAGTCAGGCATAAGCGGTACGGTGGATGAAAACTCGTCAAAACTCTGCGCGAATAAAGTGCGGGAGTATCCCAAATCTGTACAAATGCTATCATGGCTAGTTATTGTTCGCTTCGACTGTTTAGTTGTTGATTCTGATATTATGGTTGGAACGGTGCAATCTAGGTTGTCCAGAGCAGTGTTAGATATGGAATGGACTGTTACCTTTGATTGATATCCTGCTGAACTGTCAGGTCAAAGTTCAAAGGGATGTTCAGAGCAGATGAGGACCGAGTAGAGAAAGGCAGGGTTTTGGACATATTTTCAGATCTCCAAACGGTGCTCTCACAGCCCAAGTCCCATGTTGGTTTGCGATTGAGCCAGGGCTTTTCTTGGTGTTATTTTACTTTTCCAGTCCAACAATTGATGAGATGAGGTGTTAGACCCGGGGGAACTTTATGTTCCGGTGCTTTCTTGGTGCGAGACTGTATATTCGCAGGGGGGTGCTCCATTTGTTTTCTGCTACAACGTTCGTGTAGGTCGCCGACACGAGAATTCCAGGCTTTTCACTCGTCGAACCACCTAAATTTGCAACGATATTGGTAATAAGAAGGGATCGTACGCGACAGAGCAGTGGCGATAATGATCGCGTGGATGTCGATGTTCATGACTGGTTCAGCCATGTAGGAGCCCTAGCATTCTTCCCAGAGGATCAGCTGGTCAGTACCCTCGTGTATCTCGTGAGAAAGTTGCGGGATATATACCGCAGCCAAAGCTATAGCAGTAGGATTCGGTCGAAGGTCGAGCTTCAAGTCGAAGAAGTGGTAACTCTCAGTAGGATCGAGGTGTGGTCAGCTGTTGAAATGTGGCAGAGAGAAGGCTTGATCTAGGAATTACGTACTCTGCTGAGATGGACTGCTGAACATATGTTCTGGTTCGTTCATACCTAAAATGGGTTTCATGGTCACATGGTCTGCGAAAACAATCATATAGGCAGTTCCAGTATCACGCTGGAAGGTTGTCGGCGCCGAGCGCTCCCTCTTGGAGGAACTAGCGGCTCCAACTCCGTGTCCCATCTCGGTCATTTTAGAACAGCAATTCCGAGGGAAAGCTGGATCGGCCGAGGAGTGACTTTTGACTCCTTTTACTTTTGCCTGAGCTAGCTGCGACACTTTTCAAAGCAGTTCTTCTTGCCTAGGCTTTTCGCACCGTTGGCTACACCATCTTCTGCCCACCCCTTCATGCAAACATACCGTGCTGTTTCTCACCAGAGGCTACGCAAGGACCCTCCCTCTCATTCCCATCGACATGGCCCGTCTTCGAGGAAAGTCAAACAGCAAGAAGAATGGCAGGCAACTTCCAATAATACAGGATTCAGGTTAATACTCCGATTTCATTGAGTGTTTGCACTGACCGCTTTTAGGGAAGCCTCAAAGTATCAAGAAACGGCGGACTGTTTGCAAAAGCCTATGTTGAAAAGCAATACAACAATCTCGCGAGCAATCCTAATCCAAAAGTAATCATATCTGTGGTGTAGACACTTCCGTCCCCTCCAACAAGCAACGTCCCTAAGGGCAGAAAAGTATATGCCTTCATTGCTCCTCTTATCATGTCGTAGTGCTGACCTGATCCAGGCACTACAACACGCGCAAATTTTCCACAACCCGTCCAAGTTCTCTCGAAAACGGAAACGAGGGCAAGAAGAACAAGACGCCGGAGGCATCGCTCTCCTCCAGCCCAATGCTAGCTTCCTTCGACGCGACTACGAACCCAGCATTCCAGCGGTACTGTTGAAAGGGAATTACATCCGGAGGCGGTGACTGACATCAGCGAGAGCTGCCTTGAACCTCTCCAACATTGGTTTCAGACGGGGGAATTTCGCTACTTCCTATTCTTGAACAGTATCTCCCCTTGCGGATTTGGGAACTGATTTGTCTGAAACAAAACGGTCTTCGGCCGCCCCTCGCCATCCTTCAGCTTCAGTTCATACTTTTCCAGGAGATGTGCAAGTATGAGTTTGACTTGATGACCAGCGATCGCTCGTCCCGGGCATGCGTGTCTGCCCGCTCCAAACTGCATCTGTTCCACAGAGAGGCTTGTTAATTGAAATTTCTTCGCGTTCTCCGGTGAAGCATGTCGAAGCTTGTAGAAGCGCAAACCATCAAAGGTCTCGGGGTTTGGATAGATGTCGGGGTTGAAGTTAATTGCATTTGCCGGCGAAAATACCGTGGAGCCCTTGGGAATTTCTGTTCCATCAGAAAGAGTGATGGTTTCCTGCGCTATTCGATGAAAGGTGACTCATTTGCTTTAGAACCCTAATGCTCTGTACCAGTGAGGGAAAGATCTTACTCACGAGTCAAATGTCCACTATGCCTCAGAGTTTCTTTGATGAAACTATCCAACTTCTGCAGCTGCGCCATACTTTCCATGGTCCATTTGCCTCCAGCTTCTCTCAAAGTGTCGTTAATCTCCTGCCTCAAGATAGGCACGTATTCAGGCTGAGTAGCAAGATTGTATATTGAATTCGTGATCAACTGGGTTGTTGTATTCACACTCAGGGCTCCGATGAGGAGTTGCACAAGGGCATGCAATTCTGGATCATTTTTATCCTTTGGGTCGTTCGTGTCATCCCGCAACCATTCAACAGAGTCGAGTGGCTTCTTAAAATCCCGGCTCTTCTCACGCACAACTCTATCGGCCAGAATAGGGGCTATGATGTCTCGTGCTCGACGGTTGCAGTGCCAGACACTGTGGAGTTCGGGGATGAAAAATTGAGCCACAGGACGCAGAAATGGAGGAAATACTCGAAGCTTTGCAGAGGATATGAATATGTTTTTTGTGTACTATAATACCTCAATTAGTAGCTATTACAAATACGTCTCTGTGCCCATTTTCACTTACCGTGGTACTCATATCGATCCATTCGTCATTTTCTTGAAGACCATTCCCGATTAGTGTCTTTGTATTGATTCGACTGACGAGCCTCATCAACTTTGGATACACTTGGACCGGAGACCAATCTGCAAAATTCATGAGACTACGGAAAGACTGAGCACTGAAGGATTCGTACCTTTGCATTCCGAAAATTCAAGAGGGATCAGGCTATCAGCACCTTCTCTGGCATCCAAGAACATGGTTGCTACAGCGCAAGGTCAACAATCTAAGTCTTTCGATATGCAAAAGGTCATTGAGAGGATGCTGTAACGCCACCTGGGTGAGGGGTGCCCAGGACCCACGGGGTCAAAAGACCACAGTAATCAGGACCCCATGGGCGCGACTACCACCTGTAGACACATATACTAGGGGGCGTTGCCCGTGCGCCCTGACGGCGACCCGGCGGCATGACAGATGCAAAACAACTCACGCAAATGTTTGTTCAGATCTTTATGGATACCCTTTTGCACATAGTTCAATTTCCATTGTTCGACTGGCCATACGTATGGTCCAAGAAAGAACTACCACACGTTACTTAGCTGTAATATCCGGCGAAGAAATCAGGAACTCATCGTACAACGCGCAATGCAGATGTAAGCTTTGTGTCTGGCATCATCTTCACTTCATCAAGGTAACGCGCTGGGAGGACAAGCTGATTCCCTTGGCTTGTCCACATTTGGAAAAGGGTATTGGGGAACTGTGCAGTAGTCAGTGAATTCGAGAATCAAGAAAGAGTCGTAGCCGATCTCTTACTTTGCTGTACGCCTCTCGGAGCGCATTTGGATTATCGTATGACCATCGTTTTTTGTAATTTCCCACGGCCCCCGTTTTTGGGGTATATGATGGAATGATTGAACCCTCATCTGGACGTTTCGCGAATGACCGTATCGCTAGGAATACAATTGATGTGAGAAAAGAGACAATAAAAATGAGTGGAAGATGACTTCTGAAAGCTGAGAGTTCCTGGATGTTACTTCCGAGAAACATATTGCGAGTTTCAAGGCAGAATTTGGAATGGATGTTTGCGGAGAGGAACTGTGCATTCATAAGAGAAATACACTTGGGAAAATGGGCAGATTGAGAAAAGACTACCACTACAGTAATCCAACCGGAGGAACAGTAATCCAACCGGAGGAACAGTAATCCAACCGGAGGAACAGTAATCCAACCGAAGGAACAGTAATCCAACCGGAGGAACAGTAATCCAACCGGAGGAACAGTAATCCAACCGAAGGAACAGTAATCCAACCGGAGGAACAGTTATCCAATCGGAGAAACAGTAATCCAACCGGAGGAACAGTAATTTAACCGGAGAAACAGATAATCTCAGTATCTAGTAATATTATCGGTAATATCGACTAGCGTGTTTTACTTGTTTTACTAGTAATATATTGAAAGATAAATTTGTATTTTACAGAAAAACGCGTTAGCACAAAATATTGTTATAAAACTCTACTGTTAGAAAATAGAGCTAATAGACTAGTATATAGTAAATTGACAAGAATACTAACTATATCGAACTAATTATATATATATAATAGATACAGATACTATAAATATCAAGACACTAGCTACTATTTATAATATATTCAAAACTAAAAAATTTAATTTCAAAAAACAAAATCTATTTTAATTAAAATTTGTAACAGTATTTTTCTTTCTATTCGCGAGCTTTGACAAATTAATAATATTTTTGTTCAGATAATTTTTGGAAAATTTTTTCGAATAAATATTTTATTGTTCTAGATAGATAGCAGTACAAACTTTTGTTAATATTTAATACTATACTGTGTTAGAGATCTGCATAGAGCAAGTCTTATAGATATATATTAACTAATACTAAAAGTATAAAAAGTAAATATACAAAGACTGCAAGAATTATATAGATTCGCGATCTAAAAGCGCTAGTTTCGATGCGTTCCAGTAGATAAAAACAATAAATTTAGTTAATTAGAACTGTCGAGTAGTTACTAGAGTCTGTTTGTTAGTTGAAATTAATTTGTTTAGTCGATTAATTAGAATTTTGTAAAATCTGTTTAGAGTTCTATAAAAAATTTTGAGATTTAACTATTCTAAGATTTAACGAATTTCTGACGTCTAAATATATAACTGTAATATTATTTCTTTTTTTTATTTAGCGATGTTCGCATTGTTGTATTAATAACGTTTTTTTACTGTTTTCTTTTTCTTGTACGCAAAGATATTGCATTATTAGCAAAATCGAGCGCTATTAGATTATTCTTGTAATAGTTTTTAACAATATTTGTAATACTCTTAAACTTATTGCTATTAATATAGTATTAGTTTATATCTTTTTGCTTCTTGTTTGTTTATTTGCAACAATATTGTAATCGACTGTAATATTATTTGAAATTCAGAATATTATTCAACTTATATTTCTTGCTTAAGAGAATAATAATAAAATCGAGAGATTTTTGAATTTAATCTGGAAGAAAATTATCGGAATTGTTTTGCAGCAAATTGATATAGAAAATATTATATACTAACTTCTTCTAAAAGAATATTTCTTAAAGAGATACACCCGCGAAGCATAGGAACCCTTAAAAAACTTTTTGATAGAACAAGCTTCCGGACCAATTAAAGATATATTACTCAATTAGAAATTACAAGATAAGCTGATAAGTTCTATAGAGATTTGGTGTGCTGGAAGAATTATATCTTGCAGTTGCATCTATGTATGCATCTATAAACTATATATATAATTACTTGACCTGTTGATAGAGCTTATTTCACGCTTTCTATAGAGTTCGCGATAACTTAATTTGATATAGTATTGCAGAAATTATAGCAGATTGAAAATAGTGGTCCCAGAATGTCTATCAAAAGTGCCGCGAACGAGCTCGATTATCATTGTTTGCAGTTCATACAACGCATGCATCTATGCATATAATATACTACTAAGTGGCCCTGTTAAGAAATCTATTCGAGAGGAAGATAAGACTGTTTTGATCGCAATAATTTATGCAGTATTGCAAAAGTTATACCAGATTAACTGTTTTCGCATCGGATTGCGCCCGGCAGATCAAATTAGAGATCCAACGTCGCGTCCCGTCTGCTTTGTTTACTACTACCAAATAGATTATTATCCGTCTACTTACTGCATCAATCAGACATACTATCTGCCTACTTACTGCATCTGCTGATAGGAATATAGAGAAGAAAACGCATCTAGATAACATCTCTACAGACAGAAAACAAGCCGTTATCTCCTACATTTCCGCCCGCCGTCAACTGTCTGCAAAACAGTCTGCCTGCTCCAAAACAGCCTGCATGCTGCATCAATCAGATATGTTATCATTGTCTATTTACCTACTGCATCTGCTGACGGGAATAGAAAGGAGAAAATGCATCTAGATGATATCTCTAAAGACAGAAAACAAGCCGTTCTCTTCTACATCTCCGCCCGCCGTCAACTGTCTGCAAAACAGCCTGCATGCTGCAAAACAGTCTGCTTGCTCTATTACTGTCTGATTGCTACATCACTGCCTGTCTACTGCACTAGATAATTTCGTGAAACTACGCTAAGAAATTCCACGAAATCCTGATTGGCTCGCTTAGTAGCTGGATTTCTTTCTCCAATATTTTTTGACAAAATTATTGGGCTCTTTTATATTTTTATAAATAAATATACATTCAACTTGTAGAAAATATCTGTTTTGTCAATAATTAAAAAGAGATTCAGTATTTTATTCTCTAGTTTCTTGAAAGATCTTTTTTTTTTAAATCTTACTCGATCTATGCAAGAATATATATACTGTAGCCAATATTGCGCTTGCGCGATATCTGCATTCTCTGTTCGTGCTTTGTATCTTATATTTTTTACTGTAAATACTCTCAATACAAAAACTCTATAAATCTTATTATTTACTATTTGTTCTTTCTTTTTTTCTTCGAAAACTCTATTATCTGAAACTGACTTAGTAAATCTCTAGGAAGAATTATATATATTGTTGCTGTTGTTGCGACTGCAATTTCTAGCAGTATTTTTATATCTATACTATTTTTTTGTATTATTTTTTGCTTGTTTTTCTATCTAAAGCATATTAGCAATATATATTTTACTAATATGCAATTTATATTGCAGTTATATGTTGCTATTGCAACGTCGAGAATTTGCCATATGTGTAGAAACTAATTAAAGTCGATTTTATTTGTATATAATTGTATTAATAGCGCGCTATATAATTTTGTTTGCCTTTTATGCAGTCGAATATAGTTATATATAATATTCGAAATTAGTTTTCTGTAGTAAATAATATTTATATTTCCTTTTCAGAATTTTCTTCAGTCTTGACAAATCTATTTTTGTATAAATATTAGTCGTGTTGTTATTTTGTTTATTCTGCAATTTAACAACAATAAAATTATATTGTATACTTTGTCGATTATTTTATCGACTATTTTGTTGCTCGATATTTTTTTGTAATCTGCTATTTAATATAATTTAAGTTTTGCTCTCTAATATCTAATAATCTTGTATACAATTTGTATTTATTGTAATTGTTTCTAATTTGTAATCAATTTTATTGTTTCGATTACTTTCAATAAAATCTAACTGTTAATATATATCTTGTATATCTTGTTATAACTTTTTGCGTTTGTCTGTATTGTAACAACAAAATATTTTGTTTCTGTTACAAGTCTCTTTAGCTTTTTATAATAAGTAATTGTTAATATTGAACTTTTTAATTTTTTTTTAGACAATCTTAATTGTAACAACTATAATATTGTTGTTGTAATTGTTGTTGTCGAAATATATTTTTTACAATAAAACTGAATTATTTGTACTATATTGTATTATCAAGATTTTCTTGCTAGTAACTATTTATATAATCAAGAATTTTATTTACAATAACACTATATATAATTTGTTTCATTTCATATGTTTTTTGTTTAAGATTACTATTATCTATTTTTGTTTCAGTTGGAAAAATATCTTACGCAATTTCGATTTTCGATTTCTTCTTAAAATAAAATTGTTGCAAAATATATTGTGTTGTTCTCGCGACTACAGTATTTACAATATAAGATTTTGTATTTATTATTGATTTCTATATCAATTTGCTTAAATAAAGATTTATTGACGCAATATTAATTTTTACTTGTAAAACTTTTGTTAATATAGTTTTGTACGCTCTTGTAATCTATTTCAGCGCTTTCTTTTATATAAATTCTAGTTTTATATTCAATTCTTTTTTGTAATTTTTAACTGTTTTCGAAATATATTATATAGCAATTTTGTAACTAAGTACAAATCGCGCTATTGTAAAATATATCTGTTTGTTTGTTGTTATCAAGAGTCTTCACATAAAATTAATAATTATTGGTAATATTTTCTGTCGAATTACTAATTTCGCTTTTATATAATATGTATAAAAAGTTCAATACAGTTTTGAGTTAAATTGAATTTTTAGTACTCTAATATTTGTTTTTAAAACTATCTAATAATTTATAAGTTTAATATCTGCGTTTATATCAAACTATCTAAAAGTTGGCAAAATATAAATCAATTTGTGTTTTATTTCTAAGAATTTTGTATTGTATATTTGCAATTACTGTTTGTATTTGCTGTATATTTTTTTCAGAATTCTGCAGTTGCGTTTTATCAATTTACTGTATCTTAGTATATTAATACTATCTACGAATTCTGTAGAACTAATTTGAAACTAAATATTGTTACACGTTTTAGCAAATTAGTATTATAAAAGAAATAAAATATCGACGAAAATAAGAGATTCTGCAATATCTCGATATTTATTCTATGTTTTGTTGTTTTATAATTATTAATTGTAATAATAATATATTTGTTCTTCAGAAAATTCTTGACAAATCTGAGAAATCTTTCGATTTTTTTTCTATATTATACAAAAATCTGCTGTGCATTATATTGTCGAAAGTTTTTTTTGTTATTTAGACTGAGCAGAAATATTACGCGTTTTTTCATATTATTTTATACTGTATATATTTTTTTCTAATTAGTTGAAAAGCAATATCTGTAAATCTATATTGTCGAATTCTTATCTATATATTTGACACTATATTTGCTGTTTCAACAATATAGCAAAAATATTTTAAACTATTGGCTCGAGTATTTTTTCGAATATATCGAAAAAACCTATAAATCTGTAGATTTTCGCGTTTAAGTAATTTTTTTTGTCGAATTTTCTCAGTACTATAATAACAGTGTTTTCGAACTGAATCGACTGTATATTTTTCTGAATATATTTTTCAAATAACAAATAAAACTTTTCTCTCTTCTGTTTTTTAATAATTTTGTTTTTTTGATTCTATACTTTTATATATATTGTTTAATTGTTGATAATACGATAGTGTCTCTGCATTTATTTTATGTTTTTGACTATTTTTATGCATTCTTTTATCTATTCTGTTTTAAGTATTTTATGTAATCTGATTCAGAAAGTTGAGATATTTACAATCTGCTTCAGTATCTTAAATAATTTATTCTTAAATTTATTAATGCGCGAACAGTCTACTGTATAGTTCGATAGAAATTCTAACAGTTATTTTCGAAATATTTAACTGAATTTTTTGTTGTCTATTGTTTTCCAGTATCAACGCGATTTTCGCGCAGACTTCTTGCAGATTTTTAGATTGATAATTGTTTGTACTAACAAATAATCTGATAAATTCTTTATTTTATTGTTTATTTCGTATTTTATCAATTGATTTGCAATATTGTCTGTTGTAAAAATCAGATCTATAGTTGTCTGAAATTCTTAATAATTGTATATAATTGTTTTCTGTAGCAGCGTCAGCAGGAAATAAATTTCTGTAACTATATTAAATAATTTATTGAACAGCAGATATTGTTTTGAATAAAATAGATTTTTTTATATTGTAAAATAAAAATTGAAGTTTTCTATTAATACATTTTTGTTTGATATGCGCAATATTGTTTTAATAGCCAAAAAACTTCTTTTGTTGTAAATTGTTTTGTAATTTCTAGAAAATAGATTGTATATTTTGTACATCTATATTGTTGTGCGAAATATCTATATACTGTCGATATTTATTTCTATAATAACAATATCTACGTCTTTGTAATATTATATCGAGTGCGAGACATTACTGTCAATTTTCTTATTTATATAAAAGCAAGTTCTGCTTTTGTTGTCTTTTAGTATAAAGTCTGCGCTTGTCGAGCAGTATATCTTCAAATTCTCGCTATAGCGCTATAACTCTTGAATTATCAATATATTATAGTTTTTTATACTTCTTTTGTAAAACAGTGCGACTATTATCTTTTTTCTGAATTTATAGATCTTATACTGCAATATTCGAAATTCTTTTTGTATTAATATTACAGTTCTTTCTTAGACTCTGTTTATATATCGCATGTTATCTGCAAAATATCTGTTCTCTTTATTAAGTTTTCTACTAATATTGATATTGACTTTGATAAAAACAATATCGAGCTCGATTTTATCTTTTTAATCAAATAATTTATAATTGTGTTTTCTAATACTCTATCAATATTGTGAAAACAACTCGCAAATATTGAATAACTCGATCGGTTTTTTTTTCACATTTCTGTCTGTTAGTAATTTAAGACTTGTAGATAATTCTGTCTATATTGTAGATATTGCCGCTTTCAAGACCCTATTACTGCGCGCTGTATAATAAATAAGTCTGAATTCTATAATCTGCTTGATTCTTTTCTTTCCGAATTGTTTTTTCTTATACTGAAACATATTTCATATATTCTTTTGCAGATTCTGCATTTCTATATATCTTGAATCTCGTTATAAGAAAAGTATTCAAAACAATAGTTCTGCGCATAGTAGATATAATTCTGTTTGTTCTTGCAGTTGTATATCTCGTATTTGTATTTCTGATATTTCTAATATTGTTGTATTCTGCAACTCGTGTTATAGAATTGCGCAATTTTGATATCAAATTTGCAATATGTTTTTGTGTCAATTAGTCTGTTTACTATTTTCGCGCTAACAACGCGAACTACTAGCAATATATATCTTTTTGTTTAAATATCTTTAATAAATTACTCTATTTTATCCATTACAACTTCCGAATATATACAGTTGTTTGTTTTGACAAATATTGTTGTTCTGTCTTTTTTTATATTTTTGAATATATTCTCTACTCTGATTTTATATACTATTATTCTGTAGCTGACTTCGCGTAGATTTGCGTTCGATAATATTTTTTTTTTCAATTTTTTTTTTTTCAGTTTTTTTTTGCTTTTTGTGTCCTGATTCTGAATATAAATATTTCAAATTGTTTTCTAATCGCAATGATATTTTTGTATATCGAAAATATAATCTTAATATCTGTTTCGCATATTCTATTTATTATTTTGTTTGTTGTAGCTGCTATAACTTTTTGATTTTCTTTTTCTCTCGAATATAGATTTTTATCTCGAATTCTTCGCGAGAATTTTGTATAAACAATATTGTGTTTGTTTCTCTGCTAAAAAAATTTCGAAGTGATAAAAATCTATTTTTGCTGATTTTTTTGGTTTAGCTGTTTATTTACTGCTTTTTTGATATATAAATTTCTTCTCGAATTTGTCACTTATTTTTTTCAGTCTAGTAAATTGTTCTTTTATACAACAATTATTTGTCGCCGAAACAATATTCTGACATGTTAGTTTTTTTATTGCTGTTTTTATTATCTTAAACAGTTTTTCTAGTTTCTTTAGAGTACTGATTTCTTTATCAAATGTCTGTCCGATTTATAACATATTTACAGTTTTTTCAGTTTTTTCCGAATATTCTTTTTCTTGATCAAATTTCTCTGCAAGAGTACAAAATTCGTATCTTGTCTATCTTTTGACGTTGTGTTGACTATATTTACTCTCTGATCTTGTTGGTCAGAATAAAACACGAATATAACGTCAATGGTTCTCTTTTTTTCTTAATAGATAGATAATAAATAATATGGTAATTTGCTCCAATATATTTTTGTTTTTGTTCGAATATATTTAACAGAGTTTTCTTCTTAATATATTCTAGTCTATATTTTGTTTTACAATTTCTTTTGGAATATTATTGTCAAACAAAATATATATATTATTGAGAACTCTATTAGAACAATAATTAAGAAAATTGAATTTTCAATCGCGTTCTAATCAGAAATTGCTCAGACTAATATATATTTGCAAAATTGTATAATAATCAAATTTTTTGTTAATATCAAACTTATTATATTTACTGAAATATTTATTGATATCAAATTCTCTATCGATTATTTTTGTATAAAAACTATTAACTATTTTTTTTATCTAGATTTCGGTTTTTTTTATATTAATAGCAGAAAAAACAAATTGATAAACAGAGAACAAATAAAAGTGTTTCTAAAAAATATTAAAAATTTCATATATTTGTAAAAACATAGATCTTAAATCTAGACAAAATTATCAGATATAATATTGTTAGATTTGTTGAAAAGAAAAAAAATATTAATTTCAGAACACGTGTCAAGACTGTCAATATTTTGTTAGAAAAAGAATTTATAGACAGATTTTGCAAAAATACAATTAATTAGAAATTCTATTCAAATCTGCTTCAATCTAAGTCAAATTTGTTTCAGACAAATTTCTTTCAATCTAAATTAGATTATTTATATTGGTTTTAATTCGAATCAGATTTTGTTTAAATCAAATTAGATACTAAAATTTAAACAATTGTTAAAATACAAAATAATTCTGTTGTTTCAGAATACAAAATTCAGATATTTTTATATAATGCAATTTTTGAAATAAAAACAAATTAGATAATTTTATATATTGCAATTCCAAAAAGAAAACAAAATAATAATGCAGAAATTTTGAGAAAATATTGCAGTTAGATTGTTCGCGCTATAACAGTATTTATAGCACAGAATATTATTGACAAAATTATATTAAAAAAACACAAATTTTTAGCAGTTGCAAATAATAGGAATATTGATAGCAGACATGTTATATTTGTTTTAGAAAATTATAAAAACACTATTTAAAATTTAATTCGAAATATGTTCTAAAAAATATTATACAATTTAAGTTAATTACTCTGATTGTTGATAAGACTTAAAAGATTGCTATTTTATTAGTAGATATAAATATTACTATCAGCAAATAGATATGAAAAACTACAACATATATAGATAAAACTTTTGAAAAACTTAAAACAAAACTAATTGCAAAAGTTTTTTTTCCAGATATTTGATATTAATTACAGGGATATATTTGTTTTTATTGTCAAATTTAATATTGTGCGCATATTTTTAATTGTTGTTGATATTTTAAAATCTAGAATATTATCAAATTATTATTAACAATATTTTTTTGGAGATTAGAATAGACAAACAACAATATATTCAAAATTGAACAATTGTGTTGTAACTATGCACCCGCGGGGTCGTCCCCGGGCGCAATGTTATATACTAGAATAGACGCAAAATCCGGGACTTTGCATAGTTAGTCTTTTGGTTGAATACTAGAATCAACTAGAGGTAAATCTATTTCCCTCTAGACACGCTTCTGACAAATTGAAGAATAACAATTATTATTACTTATTGAGAGACTGAAAAGATTATTGATATAATATCTGCGTTTAATTCTGGCTCGCGAGATCAAGGAATAAATATACTTGACGCGACGTTGACAAGTAAACAAGAAGTAAATTTTGCACTCTTGCAGAAGAATTCAATCAAACAAAAGAATATTTAGAAAAAACTAAACGAATTGCAAGTATTCTATAAATTAGAGAGACAACTAATCAAGAAATTGATACTTTGAAACAAGATAGAAGAGTTGTTTAGAATGGTAGAAATAGCAATAAAAAAGCTGACGCGTTCAAGTGTTGCGTTGATAGCAAGCAAGCGTCGTATAAAAAAACAATTAACAAAACTAAAAAAAATAGTCGACAAATTTGAAAAAAAATCTACAATAGAAAAGCAATAGATAAATAGCTAAATCAAAATAGTTAGCAAAAGTTTGTTTTTATTAATTTGGAACTTTTAAAATAAAAAAGTAGATAAAGTATTGTTGATATAAAACTCTCGCGAAAAGTTCGAGATAAAAATTTATATTCGAGAGAAAAAAAGATTAAAAAGATTATAATAATTACAACAAATAATATAATAAACTGAGCACGCAAGATAGATATCAAGACTATATTTTCAATATACAAAAGTATTATAGCGATTAGAAAAAAATCTGAAATAATTATATTTAAAATAAAAACAAAGAAAAGCCAAAAAATATCGAAGAAAAATAATTTCTGAACAAAAAACAATTTATTAAACGCGAGTCTGCGCAAAGTTAGCTATTAATATAGTAATAGATAGAATTAGAATAGATAGAATATTCAAGAATATAAAAAAAATAGCGCCAAAACATTTATCAAAATCAACGTGTGTATATATTCGAAAATTACAATAGACAAAATAAAATAGTTTGCAACAAATACTTCAACAAAAAAGTACGCGTTACTGATAGCTTGTGTTGTTAACGTAGAAATAAGAAACAAGCTGATCGATAAAGAAATATATTATAAATTAGATATCAAGATTACTTAGTTTTATAATACAAACTGCAGAATTCGACAGTATTTGAAATATTAGAAATACAATTATAAAATTTATAGATACAAGAATAAACAGAGATATATCTACTGCGCGCAGAATTATTGCTTGAAATACTGTTTTTATAAAAAGACTCAAACTATATAAAAATACAGAGTCTGCAAAAACTTATACAGAATATTTGATATTTGATATTGTAACCGAATAATCCGAAGATATCTAGTTATTGATCTAGAGATGTCTGCCACTTAGTTTAGCGATTCATCTGCAGTACATATGCTGCATCTTCTGCATAGATATTAGAATCTTAGCTACTCAATATACTATTAGACTGTATAGTACTGTTTAATTATGTATCGCGATAAATCTCTATTGTTCTAGTTGTCTACTAATCGGGGATTTTATTTTTACTTTCTTATATTGATATTGAAGACGGAACTTTAATTAAAACAACAGATATTAGAACAACAAGCCGACAACATATTTCTGAAAACAGTTTCAGAATTACAGAAAACTTAGAACAATAGAAATTCGGAATTATTAGAAGAGAAACAGAGAAATCAGATTAATCTCGAAAAGTTATTAGATTTTAGAAAATTTAGAATACAGAAATACAGAAATTTGCTTTTTAGAAACAGAGTATTATCAGACAAAAGAGCAAGAAAAAAATAATCAGAATCAGAATCAGAACGCTAGAATTAGCTGTCAGAGTCGCGAATTTAAAAATCAAAATATTTTATCAATATTGTAACTAGTTTCTACAGCTGAGACACGTCTAATTGTTTACTTATTTCAGTAATATTATTGAGAGAATATTAGAACAAAATAATTCATTTCTCTGAACAAGCGCGAAAGCACTATTTGAATCAGTTTCTCGATAGAAACTGAAACAGATTTTCAACAAAAGAAGATTGATTATCAATTAATTGTTAAACAGCTAGAAAGAACAGTAGATCAAAAAAATCTGATTGCGATTGTTTTCGAAGACGAAAAAGCAATAAAAGAGAAAGAAGTGTTTATCGAGAATTATATAAAAATAATAATTTTTGATATATTTGCAAAAAAAAAAAAAAAAAAAAGAACAAGAAATATATAAATCAAAACTGTTGTCTATTAATTCTGCTATAACAAACAATCTTTTTGATCTGCTTATTATTATTCTTACTACTTGTTATCAAGCTGTTCATGTAGAAGCAATAATTGAAAATCTCAAAAAAGCTGACAAACTATCTCTCAGTATAAACACGTCGTCAGACAGTTAGTTGACGGATTTGTTAAAAAACAGCAACTTTTATTGCTATATCTCTTCTGTGCCTGCCGCTAAAATCTCTAACATATCGCATTTCAACAAATTCAATATTACTAACTTTCTGAAGAGATTTTCGAATCTGTGCGACAAACACAAAATTACAAACATCTACAAGATTGCTAAGTTGTCTCGATATTGCAATAATTTTATAGAGATATTTTTGAAATTTATCTTAAGCTGAAGTAGTAAAAAGTAATTTGAGTTGAAGACAAAACTGAAAAAAAAAAATCGAGATAGAGATTCTGATCACAAAATAAACTCTTGTTCTTTTTTAGAATTCTTGAAAGAAGTTATTAGAAAGAAATCAGATAATACTTGCAATTACAGTTGACAGTTCAGAGCGATTTTTTCTAGATTTATCAGAGTAAATTAGATAAATAAATATATCAGATTATTTTCCGCATTTGTTCGAGCTTACTAACGGTACTAATTACTTACTAACGGTGCTTGAAAATGTAGACTTTTGTTAAAATTTGGACATCTTTGGATAAACTAGTCCAAATCAAGTAATTTCTGTAGATTAGGCAAATTTTTAGTGTATTTATTTTTATTACACAAAAAATATATTAATAGCTGCCATATTACTTGGTTTAGATTAGCTCGAACTTAAATATTTTTGAGAATCAAATCGAGAAGAAAGCTAGTCTAGATCCAGTAATAAGACAGCTATTCATATATTTTTTGTGTAATAGAAATAAAATACACCAAAAACTTGCGTAATATACAAAAATTACTCTATTTGGACTAGTTTATCCAAAGATAATCAAAGTTCAACAAAAGTCTACATTTTTAAGCATCGTTAGTAAGTAATTAGTATCGTTAGTAAGCTCGAACAAAGCGGATAATCTTGATATTTGAAAAATCTATTTCGCGAAATTTCTATCATAATTTTTCGCAAACAAGATATTAGTTCAAGCGATACAAATATTCTGATGTTTAAGTTTCTGAACGCTCTAATAATAAAAATAACCAAAAACAATATTGCTATGCAAGAGTTAAGTATTAATAATAATTCGACAGCTTAAAGACTGCCTGATATTAATATAAGCGATTTGATAAATATAATTAACAAGAAACAGAAATTAATAAAGAAAGTAATTACTTCTAAAACAATTTTTATTTTTTTGATATTTTCTGTAATAATTACAAACAATATCTAAACAGACAAAACTTTAAACAATCAGGTTTAAATTTTTGAAAATCTCAAAATTAATAGTGCACAAGATATATCTAAGAGCAAAGTCTATTAGATAATACAGCGAGTTATATTGTTTCAGCAATCTAATATATCGCGTTTAGTAATATTGCAGATTTAGATTATTGTGCAAACTCAATCGCAAAACACAATAATTACTAGTTAACAATCTGCTCTTGTGTCTAAATACAATAGATTGCAGTTCTAATTTAATAAATATCCGTTTTGTCATAGTTTATATTAACAATAAATGTGTTTGAATTTTGTTGTTCTACAGATTAAAAGAAAGATTTATCTGAACAATAGCAATTGAATTTGCTATAAATTTAATATTTCCGAAAACAAAAAGAGAAAACTGTTTCTAAACAAAGTCAAAATCAAGTTAAAAACTGTAAAACTTTGTTTTCAATAAACGACACAGAAGAACACTCGACGAATAATCAAGATTGTTGCGATAAATGTGAATATCAAATTGTTATCAAAGAATAAAAAAACAGCAAAACAGATCAAACTATAATAGAAATGCGCGAAATTAGATGTGAGAGAGATTTGTATTTACAAAAAATGCTGTAAAAATCAATTCTGAAACAGTCAGCAAAAATAATTAAACAAAGAATTCAGAAAAAGAAAAGATTCTCGAAAATCAAAAATATCAAATCTGAAAACTATGTTGAATCAACTGTTGTCTCTGATAAATCAATATACATAATAAAGAATATTACAAGAAAAAATAATTCTCTTTCTAAGATTGATTCAAATTTTAAAGCAACCAAGTACAAGAAAACAAAATCCTTGGAGAGTTAGAATATATCTCCAAACTATATACAACAAACAAAACGTTTGAAAAGAATAATGTAGACAGTTCGCGAACAGACAGATACAAAAGTTTTAACTTAAAATATTTTAATATTCAAAATTGAAATAAAGTTAGCAAATTTCATTGATTTTTGTTCTGATTTGAGTTGTTTTTTTTGTTCGTTTTTCGATAAAAAATTTGAGAAAATAGTAAGTGAAAGAAAGTCGCGAGTTATTACAAGAAAAGAGAAAGAAACAATTGTAAATATAAACTCTATCAGTACTAAATCTGTTAAAATTGTTTATCTGAGTAATATTGTTGCGAGAATTAATTTACTGCAAATATTCTACTGTGTTGTCTGTTCTACTGTCTGAATCAAAATAAAAGATATAAAAATCAAGATTATATTCGACAGCAAAGCACAAATCAACTGTATTAGCAAATAACTCGCAAACAAAACTGATTTAATTATTTGACAGAAAATCTTTATTTTTCTAGTGGAAATTATTGAAGCTCGCGCTCGTTTCGAGAGAATTGTAAAAGATACAAAGATATCAATCGACAATATTATAATATATACTTCGATCTTTGTTGTAACTTGTTTGAATTGCAAGATTCTACTAGAAAGATTGTTTTAGCAAACAGTAAAAATAAATTTTGTCAATATAAACAACAATTTATTAGAATTAACAATCTATTTTGCGAATAAATCGAAGCGCATTAATATTCTGAGAATGTCTGTCGATTACTTTGATGATAAAACTAAGAAAATTGTGTTTTAGAAGAAGTTTTTAAACAACTAAACAATTGTTCAATTGATGCAATTGCGCGATCTTGCAAATTTAGTAGCAAAAAATCTTGAAATACAAAAATCAAAACAGTCAGAATAATTTTGTTGCAGAACAGAATAAAAAAAAATTTAATTAAATTCTAATTAATTAGAACTGTCGAACAGAACTAGTATCTGTCTGTTATTTGTAATTAATCAATCGACAGAATCTCGACTTGATATATTGTTCCGAGTATCTCTGAAATGACTTATAATACAAACTTTTCGATCTTGCACAATAAAAAACGTCTTTACAATTTGTTTGTCACGCAAATTGGATATTTTAAGAAAATCGTTTATATATTTTACGACAGTTTGTGCGCGCGAATCCAATATATAAGCAAAGGACTCAGAAAATCAATCTTGTAACTATTAGCAATTTTGATAATTCTACTTCTGATAACTGTTTTAACTGAAAAAAAACATTAAAGTTGTTAATAAATAACAATTCTCGACAGACACTAGATAGAAAATATAATTCTTTTTTGACTCTTAAGTTCTCGAGTATTAAAACAGATTCGCGTTTTACAAAAAAACATATTCAGAAAATGACTATAGAATCCAAACTGTTCTTGCATAAAAAAAGCTTTTAGTAACAATGCTTTTCAAACAAGAGACTGTTCTAGCATAGAATTTCACAAAAATTAATTAAATAAAATCAGAAGTTGCGTCTGATCAGAAAATTCGCATAATAGAACACAAAATATAGCAAACTTCAGAATTGCCAATATCTCGAGTATCAAATTTTATAGTTATCAAGATATTGAAAGAGCGTTTGCAAGCTAAACTGCTTGAATATTGTTACAGATCTTATCAAAGTTTTCGATTTCTAATAAATAAAAAAGAAAAGAATAAGTACCGAATAATTAATACTGTTATAAATATCAATAATATTACAAATCTAGATACCAACATATCTTCAAATATCGAAGAATTTGCAGAATAGTTCGCAGATATAATAATTATGTTGTTTATTGATTTCTTTTCGAATTATAATCCGATAAGTCTTGCATTAGAGAATCGGAATTTAACTGAATTTATAATATCGCTTGACTTGCTTAGAATAACAAGACTATCGCAGAATATTATTAACTCGATCGCTCAGTTCGTGCAAATAGTAACACGTATTCTCAAAAATCTGCTTGACAAGTGCATTTTGTTTATCAATAATATTGATATCAAAAGCTCAAAAACAAATTAAAACAACAAAAAAACTATTTCTAATATTAGACTGTATATTCTCAAATATATTTAGTAGTTGAATACAGTTTCAATAAATATTGAACTGTTCGAATATATTATTTCTGATAAAAAGTTACAATTCTGCAAATCTAACATTAAGATTATTGACTTTGTATATACTTTTAACAGTTAATGTCCGAACGACATTAAGATAATTAAGATTCTCGAATAATTTCTATATATAGACGTATCTGAAACAAAAGTCTTTATTGGAATGTGCGTTTATTATCGAATCTGAATATTTGAGTTTGTTATTATTACAAAATCAACTTATTGTCTGTTGAAAACAGAATATATTTTCGTATAAAAGTATAAACAACAAAAGACTATAAACAAGTTAAGAATTGTTCTAACAAATGCTCAAGCGATATATACTCTAAATTATTCAATACTTGCAGATATTGTTATTCTCGCAGTAGACTCAAGCTTGAAAGATTGAAAAACAGTGTTGATACAAATTGATATATTAACAAAGAAAAGATATCTCTCGCGATACAAAAGCGAATTTTAAAGTAAGCAGAAATTCAAATCCGACGTCGATAAACAAGAATATCGTAATCTGATAAAAACATTGTAGAAGATTCAATTTTAACTGTACAGCATGCGCTTTATTATTGAAATCGACACAAATATTCTGTTAGTTCAACTGAATCGCTTCGCAATAGATCTGTCTAACGCTTCAATAACTTCTTAATTGATATAAATATGTCTTTTTGATTTCAATATGCGATATGTATCGACAGAAAATATATTGCTACAAACAATCTTTCAAAACAATTCCGAGAATCTTTCGATAATATTGATAAAACAAACAAGAAAAACATTGACAAGTTTATTGACAATCAACTGAACTATATTTGTTTTTGTTCTGCACAAATAAGCACTTCGAATAAAAATAAAAGTGTTCTTGAGAAGAATTATTCGGAAGAATTAGAGTAGATTGTCAGATATCTGACTTTTTTGCGACAACTTAATATAAGTCAGAAGAAATTTCGCAAGTTCAAGAATTGTATTTTGCATTTTCTGATAAAAGAAGAACAACTGTTTCGCAGAGCGAACAAGAATATACTCTTAAGAAGAATAATTGATATAATAAAAAACAAGAATCGTATTGTAAAAAGTCTACATAATAAAAACAATTATAAAGATAGAAAGAGCTTGTATTGACGTATTGTCAACAGATATTAATAATCAAATCTTTTCGATTTCTGCAAAAAGTATATTGCGAGTTGTAATAAATATTAAAGAAAAATATCAAATAGAGAGAAGAAGATTTTATATTGAATCTATTCTTCGAATTTATAAGAAAAAATTGTTGTCGACTGCATTTATATATTAATTGCTGAAAGATCTACAAAAATTGAACTGATAGTTGCTTGAAATAATCTGACTAAATAAATAGAAGCAAAAACTATTTCTGATCTTAAAATTTCTTTTATAGTAAAACTTCTATAAAGAGAAATCTTTATCCGACATAAATACGTCAAAAAAATTGTTATAGACAAAGATTCCGAAAATAAAACAGATATTACAAATAAACTCTTGCAAAAATACAATGTTACAAAGATAATTATGTTCGTTTATTATTCTCAAACAAATAATATAATTAAATTAAATTAGTGACTTATTATCAATACTTTGTTCAAATTGATAAAAAGTGCTCTTACAAATTGATCGCATTATTTATATTCAATGTTATAGACTAATAGAATAACAATTCGAGAATCAACTGAAAAAATGCTGTTTTGTCTAAAATTTAAATACAAAACAGTACTATCAATTAAAATTGAGTTTTTTATCTAACATATTATAAACTAAGAAAAGACTCGTATTACAGCGAATTTACTGCAGTTGAGAAAAAAACAAATAGAAAGATATAACAAAGATATCGAGAAAGTCGCGTTATATTTTCGGCAATTAAAAGAGAGAAACAAAAATCTCTTTAACAATATTTATTAGTTGCGGATTCAATTATTGCAAACAAAGAACTTAGTATTGCTGCACGATATTATATTGAATAAAAGATATAATATTAAATTATTTTTCAAATAATTGAAATCTTGCAGAATAAGAGAAAAAAGAAACAGTATTAAGAGTTTTTATATTCTCGAAGAGATAAATAACATTATTTTGAAAGAAATTTATTCAGACAATCGACTCAAAAAATATATTGACAGAGAAAAAGATTGTCAAATATTTGCGAAATCAAAAAATAAAAACAAGAAAATAGAAAAAAAATAAATCGAGAAAATAGATACTTCTCAAGCAAATTCTAGCAACAATAGAGAATTAATTGCTGTTATAATGTTGTCGCTTTCCAATTTTAATTATTACAATTACACAGAAATGTAAAAAAAAATTCGAGAGAGAGAAAGTTGCAGTTTTTATATTAGATTCAGATTTATTAGTCAACGTATTAGTTCACTTGTATTACAAACAATTTACTTATATTACAGAATATTTATACAGAATTGAATAGATCAGATTTATTAGCGCATTACAATCAGAAATATTTATAGAGAGCAAAAATTAAAAAAAAAGAATTAAGAAACTAAATCGAAAATACTAACAAAACTAATTAATCAGAACTATTGAACAGAACTAGTGTCTATCTGTTATTTGTAATTGACTAAATTCTATTATTAAAATATAGTCTAAAAACAATCTTAGAAAGACGCGATTCAGAAACTCTCTACAAAAAAGAATATGTCAGAAACAATCTAATTATTCCGAATCACCATTTACTGACAAATTTATCGCAGAATAAATACAAGAGTATTACAAACAATTTATACTAAATTCTCTCTCGCTTATATATTAATATTCGAATAAATACTAAGTCTGTTTTTTTTAGTTAGCAGACAGCATAAATGTTATTGATAGCAGTCTGAACAAGTATAAATAAATCTTTTCGTATCTGAATCTTTATAATTGTTAAATATTTGGAACAGTCTGTATTATTTAGTATATAAAACTCTTTTATCTTGTTTATCAATCTATTTATCAAGTCTTGCATAAACTGCTTATCTATTACATCTTATAACTGATCAAGATCGAAGAACAGATCAAGTTCAATTATCTGACAGAGAAACGTCGCAATTATTAGCAGAACAACAAGAAAAAGAAATATCAAATATATCTACAAAAGAAGAAATCTCTCGGAAACGTGCAATAATATTGATATCTCCGATAATTTCTTCTTATTTACTGCGAAATTTAGATTCAGCTGTCGTTGCAATTATTTTACAATCGCAAACATCTCAAATATCTCTTGTCTTATTGTCGCAAACGCAAATAAAATTACAAGATATTAAAAGATGTGGCGAACAACGTAGTAGATCAACTATCTATCAAAAAATATCTAGTATATAGAGTGTAGAAACTGCAGAATAAATTGCTTCTTCTGATCTAGTTTAGATTGAGTTCACTGCATTTTGTTAGATTAAATATACAGAAGAGATTATATAACGTAATTATATAATTATAATAACTATATTAAGTATAGACTAAATTCGGAAAATTATCGATCGCCGATTTTCCTGTCGATCATCAATTTTCAACATTTTCTCTCAGAATCTATTGTATGCAATAGTTAGCTATAAGAAACAAAAAAATATATTCTAACAGATACAAAATATAAAACTTCTCTGAATCTTCTTATACAATCAAAACTTCGAAAATATTTTCTCAAAACTATATTTTTCTAGCAAATAGTAAATAGTCTGGAAAAAATACATTCTAACAGATGCAGAACATAATAGCTCTTTCGGAACATTCTATAATATAAACAAAACTTGAAAGTACTTCTTCAAAAATATACGCGACACTTTTTCAAATATATATCTGTTCGCATTACTTTCCAAGATCTTGAAAAAAGTTTTGAGACAACATTATCTCTTTAGTATATAACGTGTGTATCTCCTTGTTGAGTTTTGAAGCAATGCGCTAAATATATATATCGGAAGATGTTGCTGCATAGATAGTATCTTGAAATGTCGAGATAGTATATATTTTATAGTACGGAGTTTATATATTTCTCTGCTATATTTCGAGATTGTAGCTAACTGTCTTGCAGACAATATATTAAACAATATATTGAGCAACAAGTGCGTCAAATCTTTTTTATATTCTTGTTATGTTTAGACGTATGCGTTGTTACTAGAAATAGAATTGATTATAGCAACTATGCTAAAGAAAATCATATAAGATTTCAAACTACAAGAATTTTGACAAGAAAACAAGAAAGCAGACAGATAACTACAACAAAACAAACAAAATAAGCTGAAATATATATAGTGAAATTAGTAGAGCAAACAGAATGCATCTACAAGACACGCTTTTCAGAAATAAAGCAGATAAATAGATCTGCAATATATACTATAGAGCAAGCGACAAAGCAGCAAACAACAGAATTAATCTAAATTAAATCTTGAATCAAATTGAGTCAAATTCAATCAGATTAGAATAGTCTAAATTAGATTAGATTAGTTTGAATCAATCAAAACTGATAAAACAATATTCGACTTAGATAGTCAACAACAGTTAGACTGATCTGATATGACTTTTTGATAAAAACAATCTAATATTGCTGTTGTCAATTTGCTTGACTGCTTGACTGCTTAACTACTTGATTACAGATATATAAAATGTTCTGTATTCTATATTTTACATTTTTGCTATATACAGAATATTGTCGCATTTTTTGCAGTGTATTTTTGTCTGCAGATATATAGAATACTCTTTCAGAACTATATTCTATACTGTATATTTTTTACTGCGTACGCGCAGAATACTTCTTCGGAACTGTAGTTTCTGCAGTATACTTTTGCTATAAAATACTTTTTTGAAACTGTATTCTATGCAGTGTGTTTCTTGCTATATATGTGCAGAATAATCTTCCGAAACTGTATTCTCTGCAGTATATTTTTGCTATAAAATGCTTCTTTGAAACTGTATTCTATAAAGTATATTTTTTCCGGTATATGTGCAGAATGCTTTTCCGAAACTGTATTCTCTGCAGTATACTCTTGCTATAGAATGCTTTTTCGGAACTGTATTCTATACAATATATTTTTGTTGTTATTTTTGACTTCTTTTCTCTATCTCTTTTTTTGTTGTTACAAAGTAAATGTTGAGCAACAATTAATCTGCTTCAGAATCTGCTCTGTCAAAATATTAATATAGTGGCAAGAAATAATATTTTCAAAAAAGATAAAAGATTAAAGACGAATTTGCAAACTTGTTTACAATCGATAAAATTAGTAGAATAGAAAATAATGTAAAATTAATGCAATTAACAGCGCAGAATAGATGAATAAGTGGCGCAAACAACAAACTTAACAATACAGAGCTAGATCTAGGCTAGATCTGGATCAGATCTAAGTCAATTTAGATCAATTTGACCCAAATTAAATAAATATATAACTTAGCTATTGTAGACCAGATTTGAGCTAGATCTGTATTAGATTTTTGCTAGATCTAGATCAGATCAATTTGTTGACTAAATCAATACTAATTGCTGTTTCGAGTATTTAATATTTTGTTACTTAAACTTGAGAAGAAATTCTGTTCTATTGATTCTTGCAGAAAGCGTCGCGTGCGCTTATAAAGTAGAAATAGAAAATAAAGTTAGTAATAAAAAGTTCAAATAGACTGATCTAACATGTTAAAAATGTATCAGATAACACGATTATATATAATTGCTCTAACGATTTGACAGTATACTAGATAGCGCAGTTGTATAGAACTGCTTCAACAATTGCACCTATTTTATTATATTTGTATACTTGTCAAGCTTTTTGTATATCGATATAGATTAGATAGAGTATATAGAAGATAGAAAAATTACAAAGAGATAGTTGTTGTATTCTAACTATATAACTATTAAAGTAATCAAATATAATATATTGATTAAAAGATAAAAAACGTAGAGACTTTCTTTGCGTATCGCTTGCAAAAATATTGATAAAATCTTGTATCGCTAGAAAAACTAGCTTTGCATTGTCTGCATACAAAAAACAATATAGTAGTCGAAACTTTTTTTTGTTCTTGTTTTGCTTGTTTAGCAAACTTTTTTTTTTGCGAATTTCTCTTTTAAGAAATTTTTTGATTTGACAAACTTCTTTTAGTCTTTGCGTTTGTAGAAATTACGCGCACTTACTTTTAGAGACTATTAATTGATAACGCTTGTATAGATCTTCAATATTTGTATTTTGAAGTATCTCGATTTGTATAGAGTTTGTTATTTCATAGTAGTAATAGAAAAGAATTAATCAAAAAATATTGTTTCGAATATTATTGAGTAATAAATATCTAGTTTAAGAATTTAGTATATATAGTGCTAACTAAATAGTTGATATCTTTTATTGTTAGACGAAATTGAGTGTTGCAAGCAGTTGAATTGTTTATTGTTAAACAAAGACTACATACTATCTTAATTGTTTAAAATACTAAAAATTGTATTGCTACTAAGATAATAGTTATATTAATATATTGAAATGCAATAATACTAATATTGTAAACAGCTAAAACATTGTTTATTGTTTGATAGAACTAAGTATTGTAAATAGCTGAAATGTTTATTGTCGAATAAAAACTGAATGCAATTTTAATTGTTTGAGATACTAAAAATTGTACTGCTATTAAAATAATAGTTTTGTTGATATATAAAAATACAAAGTATACTGATATTGCAAACAGCTGAAATATTGTTTATTGTTTGATAGAAGTGAGTGCTATAAGCAGCTGAATTGTTTATTGTTGAACCAAAACTAGATATTGCAAACAGCTAATATTACACAATAACTAATTTGTAATAAAATAGCGCAAGCTACCAATTCGGACTTATAATCTATTAAAAAATGTAACAAACAATATAGTGAATTAACTATCTATTAGAGAATATCTTGTATACAGAATATAGAAACTGCAGAATATATTATTTTCTTTGATCTAGTTTAGATTGAATCTAGCGCATTCTGTTAGATCAGATATATAGAAGAGATTATGTAACGTAGTTATATAATTATGCTAATTATATTGGGTATAAACTGAACCCGGGAGACCATCGACCGCCGGTTTGACTGTCGGTTATAGGTTTTTAACACAAAAAACAGTTATCAAAGTTGTCGATACAGATCTGACAATAGAAAATTAAACTGATACAAAAAAATTCAAGACAAAAAGAGAAGAGATTGTTTTAAGAATATAAGAAACACTATTATTGAAATATTGAATATTGCAAAGAATTGAAATAGAGACTTTTGTCACGCGATAGAGAATAACAAACGAGTAACAATTAATAATTCTCAGTAATAGAATATATATAATCAAGCTGCAATTCTGAACAAAAACAAGACAACAAGAAAGCTAAATAATATAATACAGCTACAAAAAGGGTAATTATCGCAAATAATAAATTATCTGATAGAGAAAATAACTTAATCTATTATAGAAATTATACTAAAATTGACTAAAAAACAAAAAGATATAAAAAGAATTATAAAACATTGAATCGTGCAGTATAAATTAGATTAAAAACAGGAACTAAATAATCGACCCAAAGAGCAGAATACATCGCAAATAATTATAATCGAGTATATTACAAAAACTATGTTAAAGTTACGTCTCTAACATAGCAGAAGAAAATTGAAGTAGAAATTAAGAATTATTCTTGTAAACTAGAATTTGTAAACATAACTAATCGAGAACTTGAAACTGCTAGAAAGACTAGAATTGAAATAGTGTTGTTTTCTACAAAAAAAGAGTCAGAAAAAAAAAATACAAAAAAGTAAAATACAAGAAGATTCAGTTTCTTCAATATCTGCGTCTAAAAATAAATGATCAGAAAAATCTAAAAACAAAAATAACAAAACATATAGAGAATTGTCAAAGTCAAAAGATTCGTTCAAAAAATAAATATCAATAGAATTATCGACAAGAGAGACATTATTATAAGACTTCTGAGCAAAACAGTTGTTGTTGTTACTCGATATTAGACTGTCCCTCGCATTGATTATTAAATCAAAAACAACAACAAAGACAGTAAGAGTATTTCCGCAAGTTGTAGCGAAGTTTATTTTAGCAAATAAAGATAATAACGCAAAAATCTATCAATACGTCGAGATTAATATAAATTTGTAATATTAGATCAACTATTGTTTGTCTATTTCAGCAGAAATTCTAAAGATTGTTAATCTAGTGATATCTAAGAAATCTTAGAACGTCGACTATAAAATTCTCTTTCTAAAATCTGTATTACATTTTGCTTATTGAAGAAAACTAGCTTATCTGCTAGAAATATTACGACTGTCGAATAGAAACGTCAAAATAAGAGTTATTGTCTGCTAAAAACATCAAAACAATTTCTCGAAATATATAAAGAATTACACTTTGAACTCCGTTCAAGATATATGTCAATTTACTTTAGATAATTCTCTTGATTATTATATTTATAAAGACAATAAAATAATATTTTCTGTTAATTAACTAAACTAAAACTTTATTCAATTGATTGTCTTCGTTGACAAAACGGGAAAGCAGTTCAAGCAACTAAAATAGCCTATCTGAACAGACATAAGCGAGATTACAGCTTGTGCTATCTAACGCTAGTCTATTCGAGTAATTTAAATAATTTTTCCAAAAATGATAATTTTTTTTTTTTAATTCTTACTCGATTTAACACCCGTTACAGACATATGCGAGAATCTATATACTGTAGTTGGCGTCGCGCTTGCGCGATTTCCGCGTTCTTTGTTTGTGTTTTCTGTTTCGCGCTTTTGATTGTAAATACTTTCAATGCGAAAGCTCTATAGATTTATTATTTATTATTTATTGTTCTTTTTCTTCTCCGAAGCTTTTGTAGTCTAAAATTGACTCAAAAGATTTGTTGCAAATATTATATATATTGCTACTATTGTTGCGTCTGCGATTTCTAGCAGCTCTTTTATATTTGTAATATATATTTTTTTCTATATAATTTTTTCTTTATCTTTCTATCTAGAGTATGTTAGCAATACGTATTTTATTGATAAACAACTTATATTGCAATTGCACGTTGTTATTGCAATATTAGAAATCTATTGTTTGTAAAGGAATTGATTAAATTTGATCTTGCTTGTATGCAACTATATTAGTAACGCACTATATAATTTCGCTCTTTCTCTATATAGCCAAAGATATCTGTGCGTAATTTCTAAACTTAGCTCTCTATAATAAATAGCGTTTGTGTTTTTTTTTTTAGATTTTTCTTTAGTCTTGATAAACTTGTTTTCGTAGAAATATTAATTGTATTGCTATTTTGTTTTGTTTGCAATCCAATAGCAATAGAACTATATTATATGCTCTATCAGTTATTTTGTCGACTATTTAGTTGTCTGATATTTTTTTATAGTCTGCTATTCAATATAGCTCTAGTCTTGTTCCGCGATATCTAATTGTTTTATATATAGTTTGTATTTGTCGCAGATATTTCTAATCTACTGTCGACTTTATTGTCTCGATAATCTTTAGTAATATTTAGCTATTGCTATATATTTTGTATATCTTTTTATAACAATTCGCGTCCGTCTGTATCGCTCTAACAAGATATTTTGTTTCTGTTACAAAATTTCTTCAGTTTATTATAATAAATAATCGTTAGTATTGAGTCTTTCAATCTCTGTCTTTTTTCTTAGATAGTTTCTATTGTAACAATTGTAGTATTATTACTGCAACTGCTGTTGTCGAAGTATATTTTCTGCGTCGATAGCAAGAAATCTGCATTATACTGCGCTATCAAGATCTTTTTGCTAGTAGTTTTTTGTATAGTTGGAAACTCTATCTATAGCGACGCTGTATAAAGTTCGCTTTGTTTTAGATATTTTTAATTTAGAGTTACTGCTATCTATCTCTGTTTTAATTGAAAAAATATTTTGTGTAGTTTTGATTTTTAATCTCTTTTTGAAATTAGATTGTTGCGAATATATTATATTGTCTGCGCTATTGCAGCGCTTGCGATGCAAGACTTTATATTAGTTATTTATTTTTATATCAATTTGTTTAGGAATTATCTATCGACGCGATATTAGTCTCTATCTGTGAAATTTCTGTTGATATCGTTCGATATATATTTGTAATCTATCTTAGTATTTTTTTTTATATAGATTTTAGTTTTGTATTAAGCTCTTTCTTGTAATTTTTTACTCTTTGAAAGATATATTACACGACAATATTATTACTAAATACGAGTTATATTACTGCTAAGTAAATCTGTTTGTTCGCTGTTATAGAAAATTCTTAAATATAGTTTGAAATTGTCTGCAGTATTTTCTGTCTAATTACTAGTTCAGTCTCTATATAATATATATAAGAAATTTATTGCAGTTTTGAGTCGAATTGAAATTTCAGTATTCTGATATCTGCTTTTGGAACTATCTAATAATCCGTCAGCTCTATATCTGCGTTTATATCAATTTATCTAGAAATTCGCGAAAAATAAATTAGTTTAAATTTTGTCTCTAAGAACTTTGTGTCGTGTATTTGCGACTATCTTTTGTATTTGCTATATGTCTTTTTTAGAACTTTGCAGTTGCGCTCTATCGATTTATCGTATGTTAGTATGTTGACGTTATTGACAAATTCTGTAAAACTAATTGAAAATTCGATATTATTACACGTTTCTAGCAAGTTAGCATTATAAAAAAGATAAAATATGGATAAGAGCAAAGAGCTCTGCAATATATCAATATTTATTGCGCGTTTTGTCGTTGTATAATTATTGATTGTAATAGTAGTACGTCTATTTTTTTAGAAAATCTTTAACAAAAATTAGAGAAAATGTTTGGGCAATTTTCTTTTTTTTTATATTGTGTAGAAGTTTGCTGTACACTATATTATCGAAAACATTTTTGTTATTTAGACTAAGCAAAAATATTATTTGTCTTTTTGTATTGCTCTATACTGTATAGATTTTTTCTGTAATTAGTTGAAGAGTATTACGACTGCTACTTCTCTAGAGGTTCCTAGATAATATTAGAGATAAGTTGATATTGTTGAGGAGAAGTTTGTAGACGTCTTCAAATAACACTTAGCAATCACTTGATACAAGAGGTTGCAATTTATAGTAGTAGTAACAATAAGTAAGAACTTATCTTGAGTTGAACACAATCTATAAGAGACGTGTTTCTAGATAATCTATATAGTAAAAAGTGGTCTTATGCTCTTTTTGCTCTTCTGGAAGAATATAGAAGCACTGCTATCTCTGCTCTCTCGAGAAAACTGGTAGATCAAGCTTCTCTTGCTCTTCTGAGGAAGCTGGTAGAGCATATGCGGGTATTCGTAATCGCACTACTCTCTTGCGTAGCTTATATATCGCTAGACTTGTCACACTATTTCCTCTCTTTATGCTTTCGTCCCGAAAGCAAACTTTCCGTACAATGCCTAAAAGCAAATCTTCCTTATACAATCGTCGTCTTATCCAAGTAATAGAACTTGGTAATTCTATCGCAAGAATGCGTTCTTGTCGTCGATGCGATCGCTTGAGTAAGCTATGTTGGGTTCAAGAGGAATCCGATAAATGTGTGGAGTGCGTTAAGAAGGATTCGATTCGTTTCCTAAGTCTCTGATCGATGTCGCGTCGGAACAGATTGTTTTCCCTAATATCGAGAGTGATTGGTCGTTTACGTCGCTGGCCTTATTCGATAGGGTCGTTTCTGGAACTTCTGAATAAGTGCGTCGCATTTGTTCAGATTGCGTATTGATTTCTCACGTATTCTCCGAAGTAGAATATTCTTTTCTAGTATATCTTGATTAGACTTGACTTAGATCTAATTAAACTGAGTTAGATTGCTAAGCGAGTCAATTAGAACTGCCAAACAGCTATTTAGACTGTCCGCTGATTACTGTAGATCTCAAGCATAGTGTTGCTATATTGCGCAACATTGACGATATTTTGTTGTCGTTTTTATAATTAGATATATTTCTATTGTTCTATTGTTAGTATATATTTTTGAGATATATTGAACAATCTCAATTTGATTAGCGCTATCTGACGTTAGATAATATTTGGTTTTTTTACTATTTTATCTTTTTCTTGATTATAATACTTTTTATAGCAAAACAATAATATTCTAAACTTTCTGTTTGTCTATCTATTATACTAATATAATACTATTATAAAGCAAGCGCAACAACTATAAATACTGCACTTTTTTTTCTGTAGATTTGACAGCAATGTCGATTGTTAGATTGTTAATTACAATTATTGCTAATTTGCAAAATAGTTTATTGTAGCGCAATTGATATAAGCAGACTGTGCAAATAATCTGCAAAGCACAATAATATTAATTGTTTATATAGCAATTTGTTTTTGTTGTCGCTTATTCTGTTGCTTTTTTGTCTATTGCTTTTTCTGTTGTTGTCGCTCTTGTTGCTATTATAACTTTCTCTCGTGTGCATATTGCTTTTTTCTTTTCTTTTGACTCTTCGACTCGAACAAAATTGACACACTTGTTTTGCGACTGTTGTTTGTATTATCTGAACAAAAAATCAGATATTGTTGTAAAAAACAATAGTAGTTTTTAAATAGATATTAGTTTAATATATATAGTATAAAAAAAAGAAAATATATTGCTACTTCTACTGCGCCCGACTAAACGAAAAAGTAAATTTGTTTTTTTTTGTCTAAACAATATATTTATATACATAGTATAAATCAATATCTATACAATATAACAAACAGATTAATTGTTTGTTAAATTTTGCTTAGAAATTTTTTCCTGAATCGATTTCTGTCGATTGTTTTCGTATTTTCTTCAAGCTAATATATCTGCTCGTAGATATATAAATATAGCAGATTTGTAACAATCTGTTAAACAAGTCGACACAGAAGAATTTTCTGCAGAATATTAATATTCTTTTTTTTTAATTGTTTGATTGAGATTCAGTCAGATATTCCGAATATAATATATTAATATATTGATTTTTTGTCTGTTTTTATAAAATAGCTCGACTCGGATAAATTCGAAAGTAAATCAAAAATTGATATTAACAATAAAAAAAGAAATCTTGTCAATAATATGGAAATTTAAGAAATTTCTGCTGAAAATAGTACTATCGAATATCTGTTGCTGCTACTATATTAATACTCTGAAATAATTAGAAATTCTCAAAGAATATTAAAATTTTCAAAGAAAATAGAAATCTTAGTATTCGACAAAAAACAACAGTATAGTAAATATATTGTCTAGACGAAATTTCTCTTGTATACTAAAATTGTTTTTCAGTTTGTTTTACTAATAAAAATTTATAATTCGACTCGAACTAAATAATTTTTGAAATAATTTATATAGTATAGTGTCTGTTTCTGTATAGAGTTAGCGTTGATATAATATACAGTTTTATTATTAATTTTTTTTTTCCCGATATTTCAATACAAATAAAAATCAGTAGCGTTGAAGGACAGAATACACTGTATACAAATATATAACAAAAACAGAATAGTTATATTGCTTCTATATATTTGGTTTGCTAACAGTAACAAAATAATGCAGTAGAGTGTCTTTGACAATATATTTTGTTAAAACAAACGTTTTTAAAAATATATAAAGTTGATATTGCGACATTAAAACAAAGAATACTAACAGATATTTTGCAAAACAGAGAAATATATAGTTTTGATACGTCATAAATATACACGCAATAGTATTTAATAGATAGTGTCTTAATTTAGAAATCTGATTGCAATTACTTAGAAATTTTTTTGTATTAAAATAAAAAAAATTGGTATCTGATCTAAGCTTTTTTCAGAATTCTCTATATATCCGACGCTACTTCTGCGCGATACCAGTGTGTTGTTCTGCTTCGAACAGATTTTTTTTTTGTATATAGAATTTTGATTTTTTTCTTTTGCGCAATATTGACGGTAGAAATTTATTTTTGTAATATTCTCTGAATATATCTGATACTTTTGTTAAATTAATCTCGAAAATTCAATTGTTTTTGCACGAAAAAAATTGTTTCTATCGCATTAAATAGTAGATTTTTTTTTATTTTTTTTATAGTTTAGAATTTCTTCCATCTTCTATTGTTTCTTGTTGTCTACAAGAACAATCGACAACAACTCAATTCTGTTGTTATTTAATAGTAGAATTCGAGTAGTAATATGTAGAAGACAGAATAGATTATCTATTGTTTCGAAAATTGAAAACAATATATCTGCGATTTTACAACATTTACAATTTCGAATAATTCGATAAACTTGTAGAACAATTTCTTTTTTAATTGTGTATTCTTTAGATTTTTAGTTGAAAATATAATTTTATTTTCTATTTTAAAATTTCTTGCAATTGTTTTCTTATTGTAAACTGTAGTTTGCGTCATCTGTATTTTCCGAAAACACTTGTATAGTTTGTTCTGTTTGTTTTAAAATTGTTAAATATATTTTCTAACTGGTAATATATCAACATATTTAATATTATTTCAGTTAAATCGAAAATCAATCTAATATTCAAACACTATCTGAAAAAAAAAATTCCGACAAATATATAGATTGCGCTGTTGTATATATATTATGCAAGTAAAAAAATCGCTTTTTAGTTGTTCTGTTTGTAATTGCAGTAATAGCAAAAATAGTGTTTTAAAATCTAATTTTGTTTTTCGATTTAATTGTCTGTTTGAAAATAAAAAAACTGTATTCAATTTGTATTTAATTCGAATACAATAGTATAGTACTAATTAGTATCTATTAATAAACAGCATTTTTCTATCGAAAACAATTCTTTTGATATCTGAAAAAACTAGCAGAATTTTATTAAATAGTATGTCAACTTTATTCTGCGCGAATTATATTGTTTTTGCGAACAAATACAATATTATTTTAGAGTATCAATCTACAATTATAAAAATAATATTATAGATATTATTGCTATAACGAGTGATAGAAAATTCAATTATAAAATTCATTGTAATTTTTGTTTATAAACAAATAAATACAAAAACTACTGCAAGCTTGTCGTAGAAATAATATCGAGACGTTTTTGTATACTGATATATATTATATTTTTATATATATTGTTCTATATTCTTTGTTATTGGTGATTAATAGAATTTTTTTATTATAAGTGTACAAGTTTTTTTGACTTCGAAATATTTTGTCAGAGAATTATTATAATAAAAATATAGCAATTCTGTTTGCATAATAGTCTTGTTTAAAATATAGACTATATAAAAATAGTATAGTAAAGAACTATTTAGTTTCTACTTTTGTTCAGTATATGTTTTGCGCTCTAACTTCGAACTTAATTGAAATTTTACGTGTATAACTACAAAATACTGAGATTGTAATTTTTCAAATTTAAATCTCAACAGAAATAACAGCAATTCAGAATATTGTTTCTAAATATATACTGCTTTCGCGTCGATATAACGCAGAATTTAAGTTACTATATTATAAAATAGATTGTTATTTCAAATATCGAGAAATTTCTCGAGTTTATTTTTATTGATTTTTTCTGCTCGGAAGCTCTCGAAAACGCTATCTGAATATAATTTTTGATTTTTGACAATTTTTTGTATGAAAACGACAGTTAAATCTACAGTCGCAATAATAATATTTCTTAGTTTATTCTGTAGAATAGAAAGATATATTTTATTATTAGCTTCTTTTTTGTAGTTAGATTGTCTGGACAATCTATTTGCAAAATTAATTTTTTTCGAATAATATTTAATCTCCAAGTTATATTCTGCAAATATTAGAATCTAGTATAACTAACGTCAATTTAGTGTTGTTGTCTTTATAAAGTATTGCAAGTTGTTATAATTGATGAATACAATAATAGAATAATAATCTTTTTCAAGATAGTATTTTCAGTTTTGAAACGCAGCAATTATCGAGAGTAATTTCTAATTATATATTTTGCAACAAATCTCTGCTAAAATTATTTTGCGCAAATAGAAAACAATGAAATACTATTGTATCTGTTCTGCAATTTCTATAAAAATTATTAGCTAAATAAAAATAATAGCAATTGCAAATTCCGAAATATTGATTTTTATTCTAATAAATCTCGAGAACTCAAAATAAATTAATATAAATATTGTAATAAATATTTCTATAAATTTTACAAACGTTGTCTAAGCAATTTTATTAAATATAAAAAACTTATTCTGTTTACTCTGTTTTTTTTTAAGAAGTTCGTTAAAACTTGTATAATTCTGACGTAGTATTTTACAAAATATCTGTAGAAATTCGCGAAATTAAGAAATACTTGAAGTTCGCGAAATATTCGAAATTCGAATTATATATATATTGAATCTATTCTGCTTAAATCTATAAAATCTCTGTAATTACTTAAAATATATTTTAGTAACTTTACGCTTGTAATTATAAAATACTATCTTAATAACTTAGTATATAGTTTGAAATATTAAAGATATTGTAGTATTTGCTTTACAAAATTTAGTGTTTTTCCCGAGTTTTACAGTAGATAAAAATATTATCTAGATAGACTATATATATATAATTGATTAATTTGTGTAATATCTTGTTAATTAATATTTGAAATATAATCGATATATTAATCAAATTAAAAGATATTACAATATACTTAACATGTCTATAGCAAGTATAAAAGATTGTTTTCTACTTGTTGTTTTTGCAAACGCAAATACAATAATAGATATCTTTCAAATTTAACTTTGTAAAATATATAGCGTCAATTAGATAATCAAATATCTTATTAATAAGAAATAGCAAATATCTGTTTTTTATAGTAATAATATTCAAGTCTTAATAGTCAATATATAGTCGAAACGTCTTGTTTTTTTTAAATACAAAAAATATTAAAACGTTTGTTTAACTAACAGATTTGCGAACGCGTTTCGAGACAAGATTCTTCAAAAAATAAGTTTGCAATATTTGTAATTCTTTCTCGAAGAGTGCGTACAATAAACTGTACAAAAACTCGATATTCGAGAATAATTTAATAGTATAATCTATATTGTTATATTCGAAAAGTATCTTAGTTTTTTTGAAATCGAAACAATTCTTAGAATCTCAAATTAAATCGAATTTATATTGTATTTTCAATATTGTATTAGAATCGAGATATTACAACTACTACTTCCCTAGAGGTTTCTAGATAATACTAGAGATAGATTAGTATTGTTAAAAAGAGATTTGTAGACGTCTTTAGATAACACTTAGCAATCACTTAATACAAGAGATTGCAATTTATAGTAGTAGTAACAATAAGTAAGAACTTATTTTGAGTTGAACACGATCTATAAAAGACGTGTTTCTAGATAATCTATATAGTAAAAAGTGGTTTTATACTCTTTTTGCTCTTCTAAAAGAGCATAGAAGCATTGCTATCTCTACTTTTCTAAAAGAGCAGAGAAAGCAAGCTCTTTCTGCTCTTCCAAGAGAGTTGGTAGATCAAGCTTCTCTTGCTCTTCTAAGGGAGCTAGTAGAGCATATGCGGGTATCCGTAACCGCACTACTCTCTTGCGTAGCTTATATATCGCTAGACTCGTAACAAAGAGCAGTATTTGTAAATTCGTGTCTTCGAGCTTCTATCTAAGTATTTGACAATATATTTGTCGACTTGACAATATAGCGCAGATATATCGATACAATCGATTCGAGAATTTTATTTAGTATATCGAGAAAAATTATAGATCAATAGATTTTCGCGCTCGAGTAGTTTTTTTTTGTTAGACTTATATATTACTATAGTAATTGCGCTTTTAAATTGAGTTAATTGTATATTTTTTTTTATATATCTTTTGAATAGTAAATATATCTGCTTCGAAGTGTCGTCAACAAGTCTATATATTACTCTATTTATATAGTTTGTTTAATTTAATATTTTGTCTAACGTAGTCTTGTATATAGCTTTTCTTATTTTATAGCAAATTAATAGAAGTTCGTTCTCTATTGACAAGAAATATTTGTAACTCTCTGTATTCTATATAGAGATCTCGAAAGATAGCGGGAAATAAATCTAAAATATAATTTTCGCTTTTTTCTGCGCTGTTGTAGCAACGTCGAAATATTTTTGTTATATAAAAAAAGAAATTGTTATCTAATTTAGCGTTTTCGCGACAGCATTTCAAATTTATTTCGCGACTTTAAATAGCTTTTTAGTAAACTGATTCGCGTTTCTTATTGTGTTTCGATATTTCTCTCTTTTCTGCTTTTTGATAATGTTGTTTTTTTAATTGTATATTCTTATATATTCTGTTTAGTTGTTGGCGATATAATAGCGTCTTTGTATTTATTTCATTTTTTTGATTACTTTTGTACGTTCTTTTATTTATTTAGTCTTAGCTATTTTATACAATTTTGTTCAGAAAATTGATATTTTTACTATCTATTTTAGTATTTTCAATAGTTTACTCGTAAATTCGTCGATATACTGACAATTTACTTTATAGTTCAATGGGAATTCTGATAGATATTCTCTAAGTATTTGATTGAATTTTTGTTATCTGTTGTTTTTCAGTAATAACGCGATTTTCGCGCAGACTTCTCGCAGATTTCTACATTAATAATTGTCTAAATCAACAAATAATCTAATAAATTCTCTTATTTCTTCTTTATTTCGCATTTTATTAGTCGATTTGTAATATTGTTAGTAGTAAATACTAGATCTATAGTTGTTTGAAATCTCTAATAGTTGCATGTAATAATTTTTTCTAGCAACGTTAGCAATACGTCGACTTTCGTAACTATGTTGATCAGTTTGTTAAATAGCAAATATTGTCTCGAATGAAATAGATCTCTCTATATAATATAGTAGAAATTGAAATCTTCTACTAGAATATTTTCGCCCGATATATGTATTGCTGTCTTGATTGCTGAAATTTTTTTTTAATTGTAGACTGTTTTGTAATCTCTGAAAAAGAAATTCTATATTTTATAAATTTGTATTGTAATATAGTCTGTCTGCTTGTCGTCGGGATTTATTTCGATAGTAATAGTGTCTATATTTTTGAAATATTATATCAAGTGTCGGATATTGCTGTCGATTTTTTTGTTTATATAGAAGTACGATTTGTCTCTATTCTTCTTCAGCGCAAAGTTTGGGCTTGTCGAACAGTACATCTTGGAGCTTTTACTAAATTGTTATAGTTTTTGTATTATTAATATATTGTATTTTTTTATACTTTTTTTCTGAAGTAACGCAATTATTATCTTGTTTCTTGATTTATAAATATTGTATTGCAGTATTCGAAAATCTTTTTGTATCGCTATTATAGTTCTTTGTTAGTTCTCGCTTGTATATTGTATATTATTTGCAAGACGTCTGCTTTGTCTCTGAAGTTTTCTATAGACTTCGTTGTCGAATTTATCGACAGCAATATTAAACACGATTTTGCTTTTTTTGTCAAATAATTCTTAATTGTGTTTTTTGTTGTATTAAATGCGTTCAGAAAGCGACTTGCAATAATTGAACAATCTATTTTTCTTTTTAAGTTTCTGCTTATTAGAGATTTTAGATTTGTAAATATTTTTGTTTCAAAAACAAACAATATTACGCTTGATGCATTGTTGCTGCATACTGTATAATAGATAGATCTAAATTTCGCAATTTGTCTAATTTTTTTTTCTCGAATTGTCTTTTATTGTATTTAGTATCGAATACTCTGTATAAGTTTGGGTAGATTTTGTATTTTTATATAGTTTAAGTCTATTTGTAGAAGTAGTATTTCGAGCGATAATTTTGCGCGCAGTGGATATATCTTTGTTTATTTTTGTATCTGTATATCTTGTAATTATATTTCTAATATTTCAAATATTGTCAAATTCTGCAGCTCGTATTATAGAACTTAGTAGTTTTAATATTTGATTTATAATATCATTTTTTATCAATTAGCTTGTTCGCTATTTTCGCGCTGGCGACGCAAATTAGCAGCAATGTATATCTCTTCGTAAAAGTATTTTTTGTAAGTAATTTAATTTTGTCTATTGTAATTTCCAAGTATATACACGCGTTAAACTTGATAAACGTTTTCGCGTTATCTTTCTTTATGTTTTTGAATATTCTATCTACTCTAATTTTATGTACTATTATTTCGTAGCTAACTCCGCGCAGACTCGCGTTTAATAACATTTTTTTTGTTTAAAAATTGTTTTTTTTTCAGTATTTTCTTGCTTTTCTTTGTCTTGACTCTAAATATAACTATTTTAGATTGTTTTCTAATCGCTATAATATTTTTGCATGCCAAAAATATAGTATTGATATTTGTTTCGCGTGTTTTGTTTATTATATTATTTGTTGTAATCGCTATAATTTTCTTGATTTCTTTCTCTTTTCGAATATAAATCTTTATCTTAAATTTTTCGCGTAAATTTTGTATTAACGACGTTGCGTCTACTTTTTTGTTTTGAGAATTTCGAATTGATAAAAATAAATTTTTGCTAACTATTTTGATTTAGCTATCTATCTATTGTTTTTTTGCTATAATTTTTTTTTCGAACTTGTCGACTATCTTTTTTAGTTTTGTCAATTGTTTTTTTATACAACATTTACTTGTTGTCGACGCGACGTTCTAACACGTTAATTTCTTTATCGTTATTTCTATTATTCTCAACAACTCTTCTATTTTATTTCAAGATATTGATTTTCTTATTAGTCGCTTCTTTGTTTTATAGATTGCTTGCAATTTCTTTAGTTTTTTCTAAATATTCTCTTTCTTGATTGAATTTTTCTGCGAGAGTATAGAATTCGCATTTTGTCTATCTGTTGGCGTCGTGTCGACTATATTTACTCTCTAATCTTGCTAGTTAGAATTGAACGCAGACATTATGTCGATAATCTTCTTGGTCTCTCAATAGATAATCAAAAATAATGTTCGTTCGATCTTGAATCTCTTAAATTTCTATAATTTAATTTAATTTAATTTCTATTTTTGCAATTATTATAATTATTCAATATTTTTTATTTTTTAATTCAATTTCTAGCTAAATCGGGCTAGTCTTATATCTATAAATACTAGCGTGAAAATCTTATTTAAACCGCTTTTTATGTTTCTATTTCACTAATTATAGATATAAGACTAGCCCGAATTAGCTAAAAATTAAACTAAAAAATAAAAAATATTATTATTATTTGAAAAATTATTTATATTACTAGAATAGGCTAGCGTTAGATAGCACGAGCTGTAATCGCGCTCATATCTGTCTAGACGAGCTATTTGAGCTGCTTGAGCTACTCTCTCGGTTTGCCGACGTTGAAAGCTGATACAATATCTGAATAAAATCAGTATGATTTAGTAATAATAAAAGATTGTCTCGATTATCTAATCAAGAAGCACAAATTCGACATATAATCAGATCTACACGACGAGCTCAAAAAAATACTGCATTATCAACAAAACAATACTAATCGAAAGAAGAGATAACTTCAGAATTGTCTGTTTTTTATACTGCAGACAATAGTTCAGATCGATTTAAAAACTTATTGAATTTATATACTCTTAAGAAACAATTATTGTTACAAGCTATTGATTGTTTCTTATCTCTTGATTTTTGAAAAGCACAAGAATATAGTATCGAAACAATATTTCAATTTGAATAAAACTCGAAATATACACAAAAACTCTTAGCAGTTACAGTCTACAACATCTTTTATAACATAGAATAATCTAATCTTTAAGAAGTTTATATTGAGTGCATTTTATATACATATTGAGAAATAACTGTCGCGAATCTTTTGTCGAAGATAACAAGACTCTCGAAAAATAACACAGCAATTTTTTTTTTTGATTCTTACTCGATTCAACACTCGTTACAGATCTATGCGAGACTCTTTATACTGTTGCGAGCGGTCGCGCTGACGCGGCGCACTTTATCTGCTATCTGATCGCTAACTTCTGCGTCTTATACTACAGCTGTTCTCAATGCAAGAACTCTATAAGTTTGTTTCTTCTCTATTTATTACGTCTGCGTCTTTTTTTCTTTCTTCTTTTACGAAAGTTTTGTAATTTGAAATTAATCAAGTAGATCAATTGAGAGTATTATATATATTGTCGTTGTTATTGCGCGAATTGTGCTTAGAAGTGTTTTTAAGTTTGTAGTATAATCTCTTTGTTATATTATTGTGCGTTTCTTTTTTTATCTAGAGCATGTTAGTAAAATATATTTTACAGATATACGTTCTCTGTCGCACTCGCACGTTGTTTTAGTAATATCTAATACTTTTCTTTTGTAAAAAAATTAATTAAAATTGATTTTGTCTGTTTGCAATTGCATTAATAATATATTCTAAAATTTTGTTTTTTTTTGTAAAACTCTAAATAGCGATATATAATCTTCGATGTCAAATTCCGATAATAGATTGTGTTTAATTTTTTTTTTCAGACTGCTCGCTATATTTGTCTCGCTTGTTCTTGTATTAGCGCAAGTCGAGCGAATATTTTGCAGCGCTAATAATTCGACAACAATATAATTATATCGTAAGCTCTATTAACTATTTTGTTTGCTGTTTTGTATTTCAATATTTTTGCGTATTCTGCTATTCAATATAATTCGAGCTCGATATCTCGATTTCTGATAATCTTGTATACAACTTGAATTCTTCGCAGTTGTAGTTGATTCGCAATTAATTGTATAACTTTTATTGTCTTCAAAGAGATCTAATGATTGTTGTAGATCTTGTATATATTCTTATAACTTCGGAGATTCGTTATTGTTGTATATACAAAACGCTCGATTTCTATTACTAGTTCTTTCAGTTTGTTGTAATGGATAATTGTCAATATTGATTTTTCAAAATTTTTCTCTATATTTTAGTTAGTCTCGACTGTAACAGCAGTAATATTTTTTTTGCTATTATTGTTGTTAAAATAAATTTGCAAATTCGATGCGAAGACGTCGACATTATGTTGCTTTATAAATATATATTTGTTTACTGCAATAACCATTTTTGATAACTCGATTCAGAAAATTGTTGTATAAGATTGACTGCAATCTATTTTTGTCTCTTTCAATATATCTTTTATCTACTTTCGCTTCAACTGAAAAAATGTTTTTCGCAGCCTCGATTTCGATTTCTTTTGAGAATTAGATTGTAACGAATTCTGCGCATTGTTGTTTCGATTACTTTACTCGATCTTTGTAAATTCAAATTTTGTTATTTATTTTTGTATCAGCTTGCTTAAATAAATATTAATCGACGCAGTATTAATTTCTATCTCTAGAATTTCTGTTAATATTGCTCGATAAATGTCAATAAGTTGTTTTAATATTTTTCTCTGTATTGATCTTAGTTTAACGATTAAATCTTTGCAGTAATTTTTTACTTTCTTGGACGTGTATCAAACAACTGCGTTGTAATTGAGCAGAAATCGCGCTATCGCGGAATATATCTGCTTTTTTGTTATTATCGATAAATTTCAGATAGAATCGATATTTGTTTGTATAATTTTCTGTCTAATTATTAGTTTTGTCTTTACGTAACGCATATGAAATATTTATTGTAGTTTGAAATTCAGTTGAACTCTTAGTATTCTAATGTCTGTTTTGAGATCTATCTGATGTTCTGTTAGTGTAACGCTAACGTTTATATTGAATTTTCTAGATATTCTTTAAAAATAAATAAGTTTATACTTTATTTTCAAGAATTTGATATTATACGTTTGCGCTTACTGTTCGCATCTGTTATATATCTCGTTTAGAATTCTGCAGTTTTGTTCTATCAACTTTTTGTATATTAGAATATTGACGTTATCTATAAATTTTGTTGAGCTGATTCTTAATTTGATATTATTGCATTTCTCGAGTAGATTCGCATTATAAAAAAAATTTAATATTGATAATAGTAATAATCTCTGCAATATGTTTATGTTTACGTAGCGTTTTGTTGTCGTGTGACTGTTGATAGTTATTGTAATACGTCGATTTCTTAAAAATTTCTTTATAAATCCGAGCAACAGTCTAGAAGCTTTTCTTTTCTTTATATTATATAGAAGTCTGCGATGCGCTATATTGTCGAAAGCGTTGTTTTTTGTTCAAACTTAGCAGTAAAATTACTTTTTTCTTTGTTTTATTTTATATTGTGTATATTTTTTTTGTAATAAATTGCAAAATCGTGTTTGTCAATCTATGTCTGCGTGTTTTTATCTGAATATTCGAGAGTGTTTTGTAAATTTCGACAGCGTTGCGCAGATATTTCAATACAATTTCGATTCTAGTATATTTTCTAGTGTGTCTAGCAGCGCTATCAATCTGTATGTTTTTGCATTAGAATAATTTTTCTTTTTCGACTTTTGTATTACTATTGTAACTGCACTCTTGAACTAAATTAATTGTATCTTTTTCTGCAGACATTGTTCGAACAGCAATTGTGTCTGATTTGGTATATTATCGACAAGTCTGCACATTACTCTGTTAATATATTCTGTGTGTTTTGAGATCTTGTCGAAAACTATTTTGTATATAGCTCTTTTTATCTTGCGTTGCGTCAAGAGAGCGTCGTTGTCGATCGAAAACAAATATACGAAATTCTTTGTGTTCTGTATAACAATCTTCGAAAACAATAAAAAATAAATCTAAAATATTATCTCTGCTTTATTATTTGCTGTTGTAGCAATATCTAAACATTTTCTTTTAGTTAGACAAAGAATTGTCGTTTAAATCAGTATATCTGTTGCTGCATTTCTTGCTTACTTCGCGATCTCGAATAGTTTCTCAAAGAACTGTTCTGCGTTCTGCATAATTTTACGATATTTTCTTTGTTTCTGTTTTCTGATAATCCTGTTCTTTTTGTCGCACTCTCTAATATATTTCATTCAATTGCTAGCAGTACGCCAGCATCTTTTTATATATTTTACTCTCTTGATTGTCTCTATGTACTTTTTAATTTATTCTGCTTTTGTTATTTTGTAAGATTTGATTTACAATATAAAGATTTTAATTGCTTCTTCAAGCGTTTTTAGCAACTGCGCTATATATTTGTTGATGCGCTATTGTCTCGCTTGTTGATTCAATATTATGTTCAATATTCGCTCTTTTAGAATATTAATAAATTTTTAATTGTTTGTAATTTTTCAGTAACAATACAATTTTCAAATCGACTTCTCGCATATTCTTAGATCTATAGTTGTCTATATTAACAGATAATCTGAATTTTTTTTAATATTCTTGTGAATTTTACAGTATATCAATCGATTGATAATATTATTTGTTGTAAATATCAAATCTATAATTATTTAAAATTCTTGATAGTCTTTTGTTATAATATCTTGAGACAGTATTAGTAAAACGTCAATGTCGATAATTATGTCAATTAATTTTCTGAATAGCAGATATTGTCCCGAATAGAATAATTCTCTTTATATAAATCAATTTAGATTGAAGTCTTCTATTAGAACGCTTTTGTTTTGTATGCGCAACGTTGTCTCTATTGTCGATAGACATTTTTTGTTTTAAGTTGTTTTATAATCTCTGAAAAATAAATTGTATACTTCGTGAATATATAGCGTTTGACTTGTTTTTGATATATCTTAGACAATAGTCTAAAATGTAATAATGTTTATATTCTTAGAGTGCTATATTGCATGTTAGATATTTCTGTCAATCTTCTTGTTAATATAGAAGCAGATTCTATTTTTATTGTTCTTTAGCGTAAAATCGACGCTTGTTAAGCAGTAGATTTTAAAATTCTTGTTGTAACGTTAGAATTTCTATATTACTAAAATATTGTAATTTCTTATCTTTTTCTTCTATAATAGTGCTATTATTATTTTGTTTCTAAATTTATAAATATTATATTGCAGTATTTGAAACTCATTTCGCTAAAATATCAAATTTCTTTTAATTAGATTCTTGTATTCTTTAATATATCTGCAAATTGTCTATTTTGTTCAGTAGATTCTCGATTGAGAATAACATTAATATAATTGACATTAAACTCGACTTGTACAATTTTGATTTCTTGATTAAATAATCTATTATAGTGTTTTTCGATATTGTAGCAACATTTAGTATACAACTTTTGTTTGTCGAACGTTTCTGTTTTCTCTTCCAAGTGTTTTTTACTAAAAATTTGAGATTGATACATATTTCTGTTGATTGCCCGAAATTAGTTGTTCTGATTGCGCTCTTGTCGCGTACTGCGTAATATATAGATCTATATTTTGTTATTCTCTTGATTTTTTTCTTCTTGATCTGTTTTTTGTAATATCGAGAATTGAAGACTCTGTAGATTTCTAGACATGTCTCGCATTTTTATATTTTGTTTGCTTGTTTGTGTAAACATAGTTTCGAGCGATACGTCTATATATAGTAGACGCATCTCTAATTATTCTTGTATTTATATATTTTGTAATTGTAGTTCTAATATTTTAGATACTAATAAATACTGCAATTCGAATCGTAGAACTGCGTAGTCTTAATATCAAATTTGTAATATATATTGTTGTCTATTAGTTTGTTTGTTATTTCTACGCTAACAACGCGCATTATTATTGACGTATATTTCTTTTGCTAACTATTTCTGATAAATTAGTCAATCTTCTCTATTTTTATCTCTGAATATATGCTCTTGTTAACTCTGATAAATATCTTTATTTCTTTCTTCTCTATATTTTTAGATATTTTTTTTACTCTAACTTTATATTCAATTATTATATAGCTGACGCTACGCAGACTCGCGTTTGATAACATTTTCTTAATTTAAAAATTGTTTTTTTTTCAGTATTTTTTTGCTGCTCTGTATCTTAATTCGAAACATAAGTAGTTTCAAATATTTTTTGATAATCTCCATATTTCTGTATGTCGACAGCATTTCGATAGTGTTTATTTTTTTTGTTTAGTCGATTATATTTTTTGTTGTTGCTATTATAATTTCTTTTATCTTCTTCTCACTTTTTATAAAGATTTTTACTTCAAACTTTTTGCAGCTATTATACATCGAAAGCGCTACACAGACGCTTTTTTCTTAATAATTTCGAAAAACTATTATTAGTTTTTTGTTTATTTTTCTTGTTTAGCTGTCGACGCGTATATTTTTTTTTCTTGGCTTCTTCTCTAATCTGTTGATTATCTTTTTCAATCTTTTCAGCTCATTCCTTATGCGCTGATTGTTTGTTAGCAATATATTGTGTTGACGCGTTAGTTTCTCTGTTAGCTCTATTAGCCTTTTTATTTTGTTTCAGAGCATCAATTTGTTATTCTCTCGCTTGTTTGATCTATAGAGTACACACAGCTTGTTTAACTGCTTGCGTATTTGCTTCGTTTTGATTGAATTCTTCTACGAGAATGCAATGTTCGTCTCTCGTCTATTTGCCGGCGTCGCGCCAGCGACGCTCATAATCTGACTCCGACGATCAGAATAAAGCGCAGGCATTATGCTGATAATTCTTTCTCTTAAAAGTTGAACTGATTAATTCGATAATATTCTTCGATATTAAAATAAATTAATTAGCATATATTGTTATAGCAAGCAATTCAGCTAAATATTTAACATAGCAATTAGTTGAAGAGATCTTGATTAAATAAGAATTGTATTGAGCGCAAATATTTTGTTAGTCTAAAAACATGCAAATGGCACGATCTTAGATATCTTATTTTAGACTAGAAACAGAACTAATAAAGAAGTGCAAAATGTTTTTTACTTATATTGCAGTATCTGATAATAAAGAGACTCTCGAGAATTTACAAATAAAAACAAAATCGAATATTGCAAATGCTTATCAAAATCTAATTCTATTGCAGTTGTTGTTTACTGATATTTTTTGTCGATTTAAGATTCTTGTAGAATTCTTTTTAGTTTCGATTATCGGAGATACAATTTTAGAGCGCGTGTTCTGAAAATTATCTACAATAATGCGAGAATTAAAACAACTCTTTCATTTTATTATAGAGCAGACTATAATAAACAAGACACGAGAGAGAACAACACAATTGATAAAATCTGTATAAGTCGAGATCAAAAAGATAGAGCGCAAGATATTTAAGAAAGATTCGTAAGCAATATTTGTTAACCGAAGACAAGAAAAAACAACTGCTTCTTATTAATCTGATACAAGTTATAATAAGAATTTCTTGTCGCATATTTATGAAGAGAAAGATTAGAGATTTTTAGTCTTTAACAATCAGATCAGAACAGGAAATAAAAATAATACTTTTAGAATTCAAAACTAGTGTCGCAAATATAGCAGTCGGATTGTTTGATTTATCTTGATAATCAAATATTAAAATATCTGAATAGCAGAAAAGTTTGAGTAACTCTTATAACAAATAAATTTCGAAATCAAGATTGTCTTTAATATCTGAAGAATTTGCACAAACATATCAAAAAAATCTGTTATTAATAATATCGCAGTCAGAAGAAGCTAGACAATTCAACAATAGAAAGAAAATATCTTCGCAAAAAAAAGTAGATCAAGAGCAGTTTAGTCGATCAATTTTGCCGATTGTTTAGCAACAATCTAAGAATTTCTTCACTTCTAACAATATCGAAATAGATATTGACTTATTAGAATTACCGACAGAGAGAATAAGTAAATAGAGATGTAGTTGGAAAATTATATAAATAATTTTTACTTCTTTTCTTTTCAAAAATTAATTGCTGCAATTCTTACAGAACAAATACTTACTCGATAAGTTTTTTTGAGTAATTATAAAATAACTATTGAATAAGAGAGAAATATATATAGCCGAATAATCAGAAGATATCCGATTATTAATCTAGAGATATCTGTCACTCAGTCTAGCGATTTGTCTGCAGTATATATGCTGCATCTTCTGCATAGATCTTAGAATCTTAGCTACTCAATACATTATTAGACTGTATAATATTGTTTATGCATGCATTGCGGTACGTCTCTGTTGTTCTAGTTGTCTACTAACCGGGGATTCTATTCCCACTTCCTTACAATATAAAAAAAAGTAATTCGAAAAAAAAAATCGGACAAATTGCAAAATTTAGATTTATCTATTATATAGTATGCAGCAACAGCGCATCGAGCGCAATATTGTTTGTTTTTCAGACAGAAATATTAATAAATCTAAATTTTCTAACAAATAGAAATTTAAAAAGAAAAATAGATTGCTTAATTACTACAAATTGTTTTATGAATGTATTCAATACAACAAAAAACATAATCGCGAATTATTTAATAAAAAAAAGTAAAATCGATTTCAATATTGTTGTCGATAGATTCGACAATAATATTGACAGAAAATTTCAAAAACAAAATATATATTTTGCAGACAATATATAGCACACAAACGAAATTTGACAAAAAACTGTGATAACAATACAAAAAAATCTTTGAATACTGCAGTATAATATTTATAGATTTAGAAACAAGATAATAATTGCGCTACTTTACAAAAAAAATATAAAAAAATACAATATATTGATAATACAAAAGTTATAACAATTTGACAAAAGCTTTAAAACATATTGTTCGACAAGCGCAAATTTTACGTTGAAAAACAATAGAAACAGATTGTGCTTCTATATAAACAAAAGAATTGGCAACAATATCTAACACTTAATATAATATTTCAGAGATATAGACTCTATTAATATAAAAATAAATTTTGATATTGCACAGACAAATTATATTACGTTGCAAATTTATAAAATATACAATTTTTTTTTTCAGAAATTACAAGACAAATTGAAATAGAAAAAGTATTTTAGCAATCGAAACAATAATATATATATTAGAATCTCTATTATATTATATAGAAATATCTATTTTATTCGAGACAATATTTGCTAATTAAGAAACTGATTGATATAATTACGAATATTGACGCATCACTAATATTATTACAGAGAACAATTACATGCAATTATTAGAGATTTCAAACAATTATAGATTTAGTATTTACAACTAACAATATTACAAATCGACTAATAAAGTGGGAAATAAATAATGAAATAAAGAATTTATCGAACTATTTGTCGATTGAAACAATTATTAATTTAGAAATCAGCGAAAAATTTGCGCGAAAACTGTATTATTATTGAAAAACAACAAACAATAAAAAGTTCAATCAAATATTTCAAGAATATTGGTGAAAGTTTTTATTAAATTATACATAAAATTGTTAATATATCGACAAGTTTACAGATAAATTACTGAAAATATTGAAACAGACAATGGACATTTCAATTCTCTAAATAAAACTGTATAAAATAGCTAAAAGAGAATAAACAAAAGAATGCACAAAAATTATTAAGAAATTAAAACAAATATAAAAACGCTATTGCATTGTCGACAATTGAGAGAAGTATATAAGAGTATGTAATTAGAAAAAAAAATTGTTAGAAAACTAAAAAAAAAGAAATATCAAAACACAATAAGAGACGCAGAACAGTTCTCGAAGAAATTGTTTGAAATTGCAAAATAGACTTGAAACACTGTTGCAAAAACCCTGATTTAGACAATAATTTCTTTTTTTATACAACAGAAATGTTTCGATATTGTTACAACAACACAAAAAAAAAACAAAAATTATATTTGATTTTTTTTTTTTACTATTTTCCAAAATTTCTATATAGAATACAGAAAATTATAGGTATTTATTGTTGATAAAAAACAGATTTTTGTTAATTTGTTATAAAATAAGAAAAACTATATACAAGATTGTATTAGACAAAATATTAGATCAAACAAACTATACAAACAAAGTAATATACAGATTTATTAACGACGCTTCGAAGTATATAGATTTACTATTCGAAAAATATAAACAAAAAAATATATAATAGATTTAGTTCAAAAGCGCGATTACTATAGTAATATAAAAATCTGAAAAAAACAATTATTCGAGCGCAAAAATCTATTAATCGATAGTTTTTTTTACTATATTGAATAAAATTCTCGAATAAATTATATCGAAATATTTGCAGTATATTTTCGAATCGACAAATATACTGTTAAATATATAGATAGAAATTCGAAAATATAGATTTATAGATACTGTTTTTCAATTAATTGCAGAAAAATTATATATAGTATAAAACAACATAAAAAATATATAGTATCTCTGCTCAGTCTAGACAGCGAGAACGTTTTCGACAATATAGTATATAGTAGACTTCTGTATAATATAAGAAAAGAAAAGTATTCGAACAATTTTTCAAATTTGTTAACAATCTTCTGAGAAATCAATATATTATTATTATAATCAATAGTTATAAAATATTAAAACACAGAGTAAATATTAATGTAACCTAGAAATTTCTATTATTGTCTATATTTTATCTTTTTTATAATACTAATTTGCTAAAAATATGCAACAATATTAAATTTTAAATTAGTTCTATAGAATTTGTTAACAATATTAATATACTAGTATATAATAAATTGATAAAATACAACTGCAAAGTTATAGAGAAAATATATAGCAGATATAAACAGTAATCGCAAATATATAATACAAAGTTCTTGAAATTAAAATACAAACTGATTCATTTAACGCGAACTTTTAGATAGTTTAATATAAACAAAGATATTGAGCTAACAAATTATCAGATAACTTCAAAAACAAATATTCAAATACTAAAAATTTAGTTTGACTCACAACTATAATAGATTTTTTATATATATTGTATAGAGACAAAACTAGTAATTAGATGGAAAATATTGCACACAATTACAAATTCTATTTGAAAGTTTTCTATAATAACACATAGATAGATTAATTTAACAATAGTATAGTTTGTATTTAATTACAGTGTTGTTGTATAATCTATTTGAACAAAAATTCAAAATTACAAAATAATTTTTAACGCGGAACTAAGATTTATATAAGAAAACAAGTTGAGATAGATTGCAAATATATATTATACAATATTAACAAAAATCTTACAAATAAAAATTAATACTGCGTTAATAGATATTGATTTAAACAAATTGATACAGAAATTAATAACAAATATAAAATCTTGTATTGCAGACACTTCAATAGCGCAGATAACACAATATATTTGCGACATTTTAATTTTAAAAAGAAATCGAAAATCAAAATTATATAAAATATTTTTTCAACTAAAACACAAATAGATAACAGTAGTTCTAAATAAGAAATACATAAAACAAATTAAATTGTATATATTATTGTTATAGATAAAGCTTTGGATTGTGCAAATAACTATTAGGAAAAAGATTTTAATAGCGCAATACAATATAGAATTTTTGTTATTGACATAGAAAGTATATTTCAATAACAGTAATTGCAACAATAATATTACAATTGTTACTGTTGAAATTGTCTGGGGAAAAGAATTGAGAGATTTAATACTGACAATTATTTATTATAGAGAGCTGAAGAATTTTATAATAAAAAAAAAATATCTTGTCGACGCAACGCAGATAGACGCAAAATATTGCAAAAAAATATATAAAATATACAGCAACAGTTAAATATTACTGAAAGTTGTCGAAAGAATAAAATCGATTGCAAATCAAAAATGTTTGCAACAAATACAAATTAAGTGCAAGATAATTAGATATTAGAGAACAAATATAAAGTTGTATTCAATAGCAGATTATAAAAAAGTATTAGACATTGAAACAGCTAACAAGATAACTGACAGAATATGTAATATAATTCTACTGTTATCAAATTATAGACAAAGCGAAATAGCAGCACAATTAATATTTATACGAAAACAAGTTTGTTAAGACTGAAGAAAGATTTGAAAAAAAAACACAAATATTGTTTATTATCGAGAGCTAACATCAGAAAGTATGTATAGACATTTTTGACTATATAAAAAGAAAGCAAAACTGTACAACGCGATACTAATATAGTTATATATAAACAAAATACTTTTCAATTAGTTTCTATATCAACAACAGATTTCCGATATTGCGACAGCAATATATAACTGCAACACAAATTGTATATTAGTAAAATATATATTGCTAATATACTCTAAATAAAAAAACAAATAAAAAGTTATATAAAAAAGAAGAAATATTACAAATATAAAAACGCTGCTAGAAATTGCGATTGCGACAACAGCAACAGTATACATTTTTTTTCTCTATAGATTTACTAAGTCAATTTCAAACAACGAAGATTTCAAAAAAGAAAAAAGAGAACAGATAGTAAAAGATAAGATTTATAGAGCTTTTGTATTAAAAGTATTTGCAGTATAAGATATAAAACACAAAACACAAATAGAAGATGCAGATGTCACGCAAGCGCAACACGAGCTACAGTATATAAATTCTCGCATAGATCTATAATAAGTGTTAGATCGAGTAAGAATTTAAAAAAAAAATTTCAGAGTTTTTTTTAAAAAAAAGATATTTATGTAATATTACTATTAGAAATTAATATTTTTATATTTTGCGAAATTTGTATAAATTAAAACTGATTGTTAGAAACTAATATAAATATTGTATAAAGAAATTTGTTTAATTAGAATTTAAATAAGCTAATTCTGATTTATATTTATTAATATATCTCAAGTGTTGAATAATATTTCTATTAAATATTAACAATATTACTATTGCAGTATATTTTATAAAAAAAACTTAATTTAAAAACGAAATTCAGAAAATATTTAAAGTTAAAAATCTGAAAAAATTAAAGAAGATTCTTAATATAAGAGTTATTTGCAAATGTAAAACAAAATTTTTTTGTTTGAATTAATTTTATTATTCGAATGAAATTCTCGATAGATTATATATATTTGCTGATAAATACAGTTTTATAAAACTGTCAATAAATAACTATAACTTGCTGCAATTTTTGAAATTAAACGATAAACAGATTAATCAAACAAACTTTCAATATACAATAAATAGTATTATATATACAGCTATTTATATTTGACTCGACATTTTATTTGCAATAAAAGATCTAAATTAAGATTGTGTTGATTTAGTAAAATACTATAATTAGATTCTGAAAATTCTACTTTATTATTTTTGCTTTATTATTGACGAGGTATTTAATATTGATATCAATAAAAGTTTATATCTTCTATTGTATCTGCTGACAAAAATAAGAGAGAAGAAAATGTATCTAGATAATATTTCTATAGACAAAAAATGTATTGTTCTCTTCTGTATCTTTGTCTGTTGTTAACTGTTTGCAAAATTTTCTATATTGTTGCGTATTTATTGTATCGCGATGCTTGCTGCAAAATAGTCTGCTTGCTCTATTTTTATTTACTTCCTACATTACTGTCTATTTATAGCATTAGATAATTTTTTAAAATTGTGGTAAAAAGTTCCACGAAATTCTGATTGGTTCGCTTAGTAGCTGAATTTTTTCTTTGATATTTTTTTGACAAGAATATTGGACTCTTTTATTATCTAATTAAAAAGACGAAATCGAACTCTATATTGTTTCTATTAGAATTGATATCAATATTAGTAGAAAACTCAATAAATGAAGCAGACATTTTGCAGACAATACGTTATATACAAGCAGAATCTAAGAAAACTTGTAATATTAACACAAAAAGAATTTTAAATATTGCAGTATAATATTTACAAATTCAGAAACAGAATAATAATCGCATTATTTTACAAAGGAAATTTCAAAAACTACAATATATTAATAATTCAAGAACTATAGTATTATAGCGAGAATTTCAAAATATACTGTTCGACGAACGCAGACTTTACGCTGAAAAAGAACAAAAACAAAATTTGCTTCTATATATATAAGAAAATCGACAGTAATATCTAATACTTAATATAATATTTCGAAAACATAAATACTATAATTATAAAGATAGACATTGATAAAACGCAGATATTCTATACAACAATACAAATTTACAAAATATACAATCTATTATTTAGAGATTAGAAAAAAATTACAACAAAAGAAATTTTTTAGCTATTAAAACAATACTGCACATATTGAACAAAAATATATGAATAAAAAATCTCAATTTTTATTATACAATATAAAAGAGCCCGATATTTTTGTCAAAAAAATATCGGTGGAGAGGGATTGTAGGGTTATTATAGGGTTTACATATTTTATGAAAAGATATATGAAAATGTAAATAATTTAGGCGACGCCAAGAAAAGATAGAGAAGATACATGCTTTTTAGTCTGTAAAAGTGATCGCTAGATATGTATTCTTTTCTATATTTTCGTTAGCAGATGTAGTAGATAAATAGACAATAATAGCATATCTAATTGATACAATAGATAGACTATTTTGCAGCAGATAGATTGTTTTGCAGCAGACAGATTGTTTTGCAGTAGACAGATTGTTTTGCAGCAGATAGATTGTTTTGCAGCAAGCAGAAAACAAAGCAGCAAACAGTATAATAATAATAATCTATCTAATTTAGATTGTTTTGCAGACCGTTAATAGCAGACAGAAATATAGAAGATAACAATTTGTTTTCTGTCTATAGAAATACTATCTAGATATGTTTTCTTCTTTCCATTTCTGTTAGCAAATATAGTGAATAAATAGACAATAATAATATATGTGATTGATATAGTATACAGAGTGTTTTGTAGATAGTTAATAACAACAGAGCAAAGATATAGAAGAGAACAACTTGTTTTCTATCTGTAGAAATATTATATAGATATATTTTCTTTTTTCTATTTCTCTTAGTAGATACAGTAGATAAACAGACAATAATACTATATATAATTAATACAGTAAGTAGATAAATAATAATCTATCTAGTAATAATAAACAAAGCAGTTGCGAAACGCGTTTTTGAATTCTGTTTTTGAATCTCTAATTTGATTCGCTAGGCGCAATCTGATGCGAAAACAGTTAATCTATAATAGTTTTTGAAGTACTGTATAAATTAATGCGATCAAAACGATTTTATCTTTCTCTTAAATAGATTTCTTAACAGAGCGTCTTAGTAGTATATTATATATATAGATACATGTGTTGTTTGAACTGCAAACGATAGTAATTCAAGTTGTTCGCGACACTTTTGATGCGCATTCTGGAACTACTATTTTCAATCTGCTATAATTTCTGCAATACTGCATCAAATTAAGTTATCGCAAACTCTATAAAAAGTTCTAAATAAGCTCTACAAACAGTGCGAGTTTGATAATGTCAAAACTGTAGATATATAGATAGCTACAACTGCAAGATATAGTTCTTTTAGCATATCAAATATCTATAGAACTTATTAGCTCATCTTGTAATTTCTAATTAAGTAATCAGTTGCCAATTGATTCGAAAGCTTATTCTATTGAAATGTTTTTAAGATTTCCTATAATGTGCAAGTACTCCCGTGTAAGAGATATTCTTTTAGAAGAAGATTGTTGCAACCATACATTCAAACGTCAGAGATTCGTTAAATCTTAGAGTAGTTGAATTTTAGAAGATTTCGTGAATCTCTAAGCGAGTTCCACAAAATTCTAATTAACCGACTAAGCGAACCAATCTTAATTGACAGACAGATATTAGTAACTGCCCAACAGTTCTAATTGACTGAATCTTTTGTTTTGATCTGCTAGAATATATCGGGACTAGCGCTTCTAGGCCACGGGTCTATATAGTTCTTGCAGTCCTCGTGTATTTACTTCTTATGCTTTTAGTATTAGTTAATACATACCCATAAGACTCGCTCTATGTAGGCTTCTGATAGACGCAATCTAATGCGAAAACACTTAATCTGCAATAACTTTTGCAGTATTGCATAAATTAATGCGATCAAAACGATCTTATCTTTCTCTCAAATAGATTTCTTAACAGAGCCACTTAGTAGTATATTATATATATAGATGTATATATTGTTTGAACTGCAAATAATAACAATTAAGATCGTTCGCGACACTTTTGATACACATTCTAGAATTACTATTTTCAATCTGCTATAACTTTTGCAATACTGCATCAAATTGAGTTATTGCGGGCTCTATAAAAAGTTCTGAATAAATTCTACAAACAGTGCGAGTTTGATAATATTAAAACTGGAGATATATAGATAGATACAACTGCAAGATGTTGTTCGTCTAGTACACCAAATTTCTATAGAGCTTATCAACTTATCTCGTGGTTTTCAATTAAGTAACCAGTTGTCAATTGATCCGGAAGCTTATTCTATCGAAATGTTTTTAAGATTTCCTATAATGTGCGGGTACTCCCGTGTAAGAAATATGCTTTTAGAAGAAGATAGTATAACAAAAAAGTTTTCAACAATATAATATACAGCAGATTTCTGTATAATATAAAAAATTTTTTTTTTTTCGAGAGATTTCTTAAATTTATTGAAATTTTTTTCAAAAATAAATATATTATTGTTATTATCAATATTTATATAACAACAAAACGCAGAGCAAATATTGGAATATTATAGAATTTCCTATTTTTGTTGATATTTCATTTCTTTTACAATGCTGATTTGCTAGAAATATATAATAATATTAAATTTCAAATTAGTTCTACAGAATTTGTAGATAATATTAATATATTAATATTTGGCAAATTAACAAAATACAACTGCAGAGTTCTGAAAAAAATATATAGCAAATACAAATAGTAATTGCAAATATACAATACAAAGTTTTTAGAATTAAAATATAAATTAATTTATTTCTCGCAAATTTCTAGATAATTCAATATAAACGCAGAGATTAAACTGACGAATTATCAGAGAATTTTGAAAACAGATATCAGAATATTAAAAATTCAGTTTAATTCAAAACTGCTTTAAATTTCTTATATATATTATATAGAAATCAAACTAATAATTTGACAGAAAATACTGCAGACAATTATCAATTCTATTTGAGAATTTTTGATAATAGCAAACAAACAGATATATTTCGCAGTAAGCGATTTGTGTTTAGTTACAAAATTTCTGTTTAATATATTTTGAAAAAACAGAAAATTATAAAAAAAAACTAAATATAGAACTAAAATCTATACAAAAGAAAGCGCTAAAATAGATTACAGAAATATATAGAACTATATTAACAAAAGTTTTACAATTAAAAATTAATACTGCGTCAATAAATATTTATCTAAACAAATTGATACAAAAATTAATAACAAATATAAATTTTTATACTGTAGATATTGTAGTTGCAAAAACACGACAATCTGATTCCGAGAAAAAACCAAAAATTAAAACTGCGCAAAATATTTCTTTAACTGAAACAGAAATAGATAGCAGTAACTCTAGACAAAAAATATATAAAATAAAACAAATTATATACAGTATTATCTTAAATAGAATTCCCGATTATATACATAGCAATTAGCAATAAAATCTCGATAACACAATATAATATAAACAACTTAGTTCTATTGCAAAAAGTATATTTTGATAGTAGCAATTGCAACAATAATATTATAGCTATTACAATCAAGATTGTCTGAAAAAAAACCGAAAAATTTAATATTGACAATTATTTATTACAAAAAGCTGAAAAGACTTGTAACAAAAACAGAGTATTATATTGTTGCAACGCAAATAAATACAGAAAATTATAGCAAAATATACAGAATATATAGCAACAGTTAGATTTTATTCAGAAAAAATTTTGATGTTGCAACAGCAATATATAACTGCGATATAAACTGCATATTAATAGAATATATATGGCTAATATACTCTAAATAGAAAGACGAGCGAAGAATTATACAGAAAAAAATTTACAAATATAAAAATACTGCTAGAAATTGCAATCGCGACAACAGCAGCAATAGATATAATTTTCTCCACAGATCTACTGAATCAGTTTCAGACAATAAAGATTTCAAAAAAAAACAGATAGTAAATAATAAGATCTATAGAGTTTTTGCATTGAAAGTATTTATGGTAGAAGATACAAGACACGAAATACAAACAAAAAAAGCAGACGTTGCGCAGAAGCGATATTGGCTACAGTATATAGATTCTCGCATAGATCTATAATAGATGTTAGATTGAGTAAGAAGAAAAAACTACTTTTTTTTTAAAATTCCTGCTCGATCTAGCACTTATTACAGATTTATACAAGACTTTATATACTGTATTTAATATCGCGCTTGCGCAATATGTATATTCTTTGTTTGTATTATATGTTTTGTGCTTTCCACGATAAATACTTTTAATACAAAAACTCTATAAATCTCATTATTAATTATTTGTTTTTTTCTCTTTTTTTCAAAGATTCTCTTGTCTGAAACTGATTTACTATATCTGAAGAGAAGATTATATATATTGTTGTTGTTGTCAAAACTGCAATTTCTAGTATTATTTTCATATCTATAACATTTTTCCTTTTCTATAATATTTTTTGTTTGTTTTTCTACTTAAAATATATTAGTAAAATATATTTTACTGATGTACAATTTATATTGCAGTTATATATCGCTGTTATATTATCAAAAATTTGTTGTTTGTATAAAAACCGATTAAAATCAATTTTTGCTATATATAACTGTATTAGTAATATATTATACAGTTTTATTTGTTTTTTGTGCAATCAAAAATATTTATATATAATTTTCGAAATCAGTTTTCTGTAGTAAAGAATATTTATATTTTTTTTCAGAATTTTCTTTAGTTTTAATGGATTTGTTTTTGTATAAATATTAGTTGCGTTGTTATTTTGCTTATTCTGCAATTTAACAGCAATATAACTATATTGTATATTATTTTAATTATTTTATCAACTGTTTTATTATCTGATATTTTTTATAATTTGCTATTTAATACAACTGAAGTCTTATTCTGTAGTATCTTATAGTTTTATATACAACTTGTATTTGTTGTAGATATTTCTTATTTGCAATCGATTTTATTATTTCGACTATCTTCAATAAAATCTGACTGTTGCTGTATATTTTATATATCTTGCTATAATTTTCTGTATCTGTCTGCGCTGCAACAGCAAGACGCTCTGTCTCTGCTACAAGACTCTCTAGCTTCCTGTAATAAGCAATTGCCAACGTTGAGTCTTCTAATCTTTGTTCTTTTTCCCAGGCGATCCCAACCGTGACAGCTGTGACGTGATAATATCGCTTGAAAGATAAAAATCTTCTACTTTTCCGTAATACGGTAAGATAATCGCTCTCTCTTGTATTACAGCATCACTACCTGCCGCTCGAATGCACTAGTAAAACTATTTCCTGACATGCATAAATACTCCTCCGAGTTTAGATACGAGTAGCTAGCGGAAGCTTGACTCCCGCATGGCATTCCAGTTTATTCGGGGCCGGCTCAAACTCCCGTGACATCGGTAACTTCCGGACTTCGTTGTGGCTTAGACATGCCAACTGTTGGAATAGGAATAATCGCATGGTCAGAATGTTTCATCCTGACCAAAGCGTGTTTTCCAACACCAACCCTTGTAATTTGCATTTAACTTGCCTTTCCAATCAGGCAACTGCTTTGATTATAGCCTGCTATCTCAATGGTAAGCAGTTCCCGCACACCCTCTCGTTCTACTTATACATCCCCTCCTCTTTGCTGGATCATTGTATCATTCAGTAGTCTTACTTGCTCTCTCAAAAAAGCTCCTCGAAGATAAAGCCATTCAGTTAGATCAACTCTTTCTTGGCTAGATTCTTAGATTAGATTTTGCCTTTCCAAGATATAAAAGAAAAAGCCTTACAAATTCAACGTTCGGAAGCAATACCAAGCAATGGTGACCAATATCACCGGCACTGGCCGTGCCAGCAACCCTGCAAACGGCGTTCGAAGTGATGCCAACGGAATCACAAGCCAAAATGGTCACGCCAACGGTCATCCAGATAGTCTTCAAAATGGTGCCAACGGAATGTCAAGCCATAATGGCCACGCGGACGGTCATGCCAATGGCCTGTCAAATGGTTCCAACGGAACACAGAGCAAATACAGCCATGCCAACGGTCATCCCAATGGGCTTCAAGATCGTGCCAACGAAACACCCGTAGCTATATGTGGTATGGCAATGAGACTACCAGGCGGAATTCACAACGACAACGACCTGTATAAATTTCTTTTCAACAAAGGAGATGCTCGATCAACGATTGGAGAAGACAGGTACAATGTTGATGGGTATTACAGTCCATATGGCCAAGATGGGACTATCAGCACAAAACAGGGCTATTTCCTGAATGATTTAGACTACTCGAACCTCGATCTGTCGATGTTCACTTTCAGCGCAGCCGAAGCGAAGCAGCTCGATCCAAATCATAGGCTGGTGCTTGAGATGGTCCGAGAAGCCTTTGAGAGCGCCGGCGAAAGCGAATGGCGGAGAAAGAACATCGGTACCTATGTTGGTCTGTTCACAGAAGACTGGCAAGAGATAGACCACAAAGATAACCAGGAGTACAATTCCCACCGCATCATGGGTGGCACTGACTTTGCTTTGCCTAACCGCATCGCTTATGAATACGATCTCAAGGGTCCCAGGTGAGCGTCCACCACTTAATAGAACAAAGTGCTGTTCAAAGAAGCGATGCTAAAGTGTGCATAGTATGGTGATCAAATCTGCATGCTCTTCTGCAGGAATCGGTTTGCACGAGGCGCTGGAGGCAATCCGACAGGGGAAAATCACGGCTGCACTTATCACGGGTTCGAATTTGATCTTAGGTAAGCCACCCCAGACGAAAATGTTCCTTGCGTTGCGAAAACTTCCAAAAAAAAGCACTAATTCATTGTCGTCACAGCTCCTGGGCTGACTATTAGCCTGAGTGTGTTGGGGACACTCTCACCAGAGGGCTCCTCGAACTCTTTCGACGCTTCGGCCGATGGATATGCTCGAGCTGAAGCCGTTTCAGCCCTCTATATCAAGCGCCTAGATGAAGCCATCAGGGACGGAAACCCAATCCGAGCCGTAATCAGATCTTCAGCAACTAATGTGTATGTGTCGCTGACTTCCCCTTTTCGCATTGTTGTGAACTCTTTAGAAGGGTTCCCCGAAGACGAAATCCCCCGTGCGTCAGACGAGATAGTCCTAACAGTATGATGGCCTAGTGATGGTAAAACGAACGGAATTACCATGCCAAATGGCGAGGCACACGAAGCGTTGATCCGTCAGGCCTATGGCGCGATAGGTCTAGATATGGCGGGGACGGCAATGGTAGAGGCGCACGGTAAGATTCATATCCTTGGAATGAATTTGTACTTTTTCGAAAATGATGTTGACCCCATACCCTTTCAGGCACCGGAACAAAAGTTGGAGATCCCATCGAAGTAGGGGCAATAGGAAGATGCTTCGAACACGATATCTATCTGGGAGCTGTATGTAAAGAACCCCTTGTTGACCGATCTGCATTGCTGAAAAAAAGACAGAGCAAACCAAATCTAGGCCATAGCGAGGGCGCTGCTGCACTTACCAGCGTCATGAAGGCAACCGTATCTCTTGAACATCGTACCGTCCTTCCGAACATCAAGTTCAACAATCCCAACCCGAGAAGTGCGTGGTCCCTGTGGAGAGGAGAGCAAAAAAGCGCACGGCAACGCTAACAATCTTTAGTTCCATGGGATGCGCTCAAGCTTACCGTGCCGCTCGAACCAACTCCGTGGCCGGAGAACAAAGCCGAGCGCATTAGTGTGAACTCTTATGGTATTGGTGGCTCGAATGTTCACGTAAGTTGAAGATATTCCATGGGCATTGCTCGTGGGAACCCGGTTAATAACTTTTACCTCAGTTCGTCATAGATTCTGCTGCTTCGTTTGGCATTAAAAAGTCGCATGCTGTCGCTTCCAACACGGTATCTCCGCCTCACAAGCCACTGAAAAAGCTTCTGCTATTCTCAGCGAACCATGAAGAGTCATTGAAACGGGTTTCTGAGAACATAGAGGGCTATCTCAACGCCCATCCGGAGCACATTGACGACACAGCATATACTCTAGCCCAGAGAAGAGAACATCTGAAGTTGAGGAACTTCAGTGTCTTCCAAGGTCCTTCAGAGCCCTTCGAAGTATCAGCTCGGATCAAATACCAGGGTCCATCTCAAGCAGCTTTCGTGTTTACAGGACAAGGCGCGCAATGGTAAATACCTTTCGATCCAACGTATCTCGTTATCTAGCAAGACTGACTTGAAGTCGTAGGGTTCATATGGGGCGAGAGCTGATGTACGAATATCCAGCCTTCCTGGACAATATTCGTTCGTCCGATAGAGTTCTACACAGCTTAAAACATGCACCATCGTGGTCCATTGAAGGTAAAGATAATTATATTCCTTGATTTCCAGAGGACTTACCATGAAATAGATGTCCTGGGCAACTGCGATGATCAGAAACTGCTTCTCCAAGCTGAGTTCTCCCAACCGCTATGCACGGCCTTGCAAATCGCGCTCGTGGACTTGCTGGCCACCTGGAGCATCACTCCCTCGGCAGTCGTGGGTCATTCAAGTGGTGAACTTGCGGCAGCGTACGCTGCAGGAGCCTTGAGTGCAAAAGATGCTGTCATTGCAGCATTCTATCGTGGCCAGGTTTGCAAGACTGCAAAGAAGACAGGAGGTATGGCCGCTGTCGGGCTTGGAAAAGAAGACGTTAGCCCATATCTCGCTCCTGGAGTGCGAGTAGCTTGTGAGAACAGTGGCTCTAGTGTCACTCTTTCAGGTGACATTAAGGTTCTGGAAAAGGTGATGGCAAAGATCAAGGAGGCAAGGCCGGACGTTCTTGTCAGAAGGTTGCAAGTGGAAATGGCCTATCACTCACGTAAGCCGTTCCTATCCGATGTAAATTTTGACTCTTGCTGAAAAGCACAGATCACATGACTCTTGTTGGGGACGACTACCGGGAGCTCATCGCCGAAAACTTTTCACCTCGCACACCTAAGATCCCATTCTATTCTAGTGTCACAGCAAAGATTCTCCACGAAGCTTCGGACTTCGGTCCCAGATATTGGCAGGACAACTCGGAGAGCCCAGTCTTGTTCCATTCCGCAACGAGAGCGCTTCTCGCCGGGTCGAAAGAATGTTCCGTACATTTGGAGGTTGGACCGCATGCAGCTCTTGCTGGTCCTTTGAGGCAGATTTACAAAGAAGTCTCCCAGGGAATCAATTATGTATCCGTCCTCAGTCGCAGTAAGGATGACACCGTTTCCTTCCTGCAGGCCGTGGGTCAGTTGCACTCTCTTGGCGTCAAGATATCTTACCCAGCCGGCTTGGAGGTGGTTCTCACCGATCTTCCAAGCTATCCCTGGCACTATGAGAAGAGCTACTGGTCCGAAACGAGAGTTCAGAAGAATTGGAGATTTCGAAAGCACCTCCCACACGATCTTCTCGGCCTTCGTATTCTTGAAGGAAGCGATGTTGCACCTTCGTGGAGAAATGTGTTGCGAACTATCAACGTGCCGTGGCTTAGTGATCATTGTATTGGAGACGATACGATCTTTCCTGCGGCAGGTTACCTTGCAATTGCTGGGGAGGCGGCGTTCCAGATCAGCGGGGCCCGAGAGTACACTGTCCGAGAAGTCGAGATCAGCAAAGCCCTTCTCCTTTACAACGATAAGTCGGTCGAAATAGTAACCAATCTCCAACCCCATAGATTTATCTCCAACTCGGACAGCGATTGGTACACGTTTCAAATCGTTTCACATGATGGATCGATCTGGAACAAGCATTGCTCTGGACTTGTTCGCAGCGGTCGCGCTTCTCCTCTCCCATCCAAGAGAACCCAGAACCTGGACCGGAAGGTCTCTTCATCGCGTTGGTACACCACAATGTCGAGAGTTGGCTTGAATTATACGGGGAAATTTGCTCGACTAGCAAATATAGCCGCCAGCGTCACCGAACCGATTGCTTCAGCTGACGTGGTAGACGAGCAAGAAGTTCACGAGTCCTCGTACATGTTGCATCCTTCCACACTTGATCTAGTCTTTCAATCATTGACGGTAGCAAAATCCAGAGGCATATACCGAGATTTCAACAAGTTGTTTCTTCCCACCTTTATCGAGGAGATTTATGTCGGCGACGGAAGAAATAAGGCCGTGCAGATTAATACCGCTTCTCTAGGCAAGTCCGATGCCGTTCAAGGAGATTCCTACGGTACATCCAATGGTGAAGTTGTATTTTCACTCAAGGGTTTCCAAGGAAAGCCGATGGTAAACTCGGATGCAGACACGTCTTTGCAGCTGAATACGCTGCAACTCCAATGGAAACCACACCCCGAATTCCTGAAAGCCGGCGATTTGATGTATCCAAGATCCGACATGAGGAAAGCCACTCAAATCTGCGAGAGGCTGACAGTTCTTTGTGCTATTGAAACAAGAAATGCGATCTCCGGTCTCACTGCCGCCCAGCCTCATCTCGAGAATTTCCGCAACTGGCTAAACTCCGAGTACGAACGTTACCAAAAACCCGGATATCCGTTGGTCGAAGATTCAAGGGATCTCGTCGGAATGGATACGATCGAGCGCCGAGAGCTTATCGAGGAAGTGTTCAAACAGTGTGAAGCCGCTGGTGGCTGGATGAATGCTACTGCCGTTTATCGAGGGTATGTGAATGCAGCCGACGTTTTCGAAGGAAGGAGTAGCATGCTCGATATTCTGCTCCAAGATGGCGTTCTCAGTGGTATCTATAGTTGGTTCAACGATATCTGGGAGTTCAAAGACTACATCCAACTACTAGGGCATGTCCAGCCGCAGATGAAGATTCTCGAGATTGGGGCTGGAACCGGTGGTCTGACGGCTAAATTCCTCGAAAATCTCAAATCAGACTACGGGGAGCGTTTGTACTCCAAGTACACCTTCTCGGACATCTCCTCTGGCTTTTTTGTTCAAGCACAAGGACGATTCAAAGAATACGCAGGAGTCGAATACCAAGCTCTCGACATATCTCAGAACCCATTAGAACAGGGTTTCAATGCTGGCGAATACGATCTCATTATTACCTCAAACGTATGTTTCCAAGCTTCTACTCTCTGTTCTCGATCTTTCTGACGACGGTGGCTCTGACCTCTATCCTCGATCGTTCTAACCATGATGGCAGGTATTACACGCCACTCCTTGCCTGCACGATACACTGACCAATATTCGAACATTGCTCAAACCCGAAGGTCAACTCTTTTTACAGGAACTCTGTTCTGGTAGGTCCCTCGTGAAGGCTCTGACTACCACTTACTAATTTTATGCAGTGGCACAAACCATGAGCTATGCATTCGTAAGCCGAACCATGACCAGCACTGCTTTGCTTATCCCTATTTCTGATTTTTGGTCCCTTCCATCGTCCCCGAGTTTTCCATTTTGACGTATTGTATATTCATCAAAGCATTCCTAACGACCGCATCTTATAGGGTACCTTCGAGGGTTGGTGGCTGGGTGAGGAAGATGGCAGGGTCGATCATCCCTACATCTCACCCGAGGAATGGGACACACGGCTCCGCGATGCAGGATTCTCTGGGTGCGATTCAGTCACTGCCGATTACGAACAACCATACACATGGATGGCAAACATCATTACCAAGCCGGCAATTCAATATTCAAGCCCACAGAAGGTCACCCTACTTCACAACTCCAAGAAGAGTTCGTTCGTTGCCGAAGTCGAAAATGTGCTTCGCGAACGTCAAGTGGAATTTGAATCGTGCGAATGGGGCCAGAAGCCTCGCGTGGATCAAGACGTCATCTCCTTCATGGATCTTGGAGGGAAACCCTTGCTCCAGGATATTGGAAAGGACGATCTAACCCAGCTTCTACATACGGTAGACTCGTGCCAGCAATCCAATATCATTTGGCTCATGCCTGCCGCTCAGATCAACCCAGCTGAGCCATACGGTGGGCAAATGCTTGGGCTGATGAGAACGATTCGGTCCGAACTTGCAGCACCATTCGCGACAATGGAACTCGAAGACACCGGACTAGGAGCTGCGAGAGCCGTCGTTGATGTTCTGACCAAAGTTTCAAGAGCCAAGGACACCGAGGATGAACTCGATGTCGATATGGAGTGGGCGTGGGCGAACGGTGCCTTGAATGTTGGCCGTTTCCACTGGATTCCGGTCAAGAAGGATCTCTGTAAAACTGCGAAGGCACCGACGGCGAAGGGTCTGACTATCCGCACGCCAGGTTTGCTCCAGACTCTAGAGTGGACAAGCCAATCTCTAGGAGATCCCGCTCCGGAAGAGGTCCATATCAAGATGACGGCTGCGGGGTTGAACTACGGTGATGTCCTGACCGCAACCGGCGCCCACGCCGGCGACAGCACCTTTGGCTTGGAAGGAGTCGGGTATATCACCAGATTGGGTTCCAAAGTCACCAATGTTGCCGTGGGCGACCGCGTTATGACCGTTGGGGCCGACTCTGTGGGAATGGCCACGGTGATCCGGAGACCAGCTCAGTTGTGCATCAAGGTTCCCGACCAACTCAGCGACGAAGAAGCGGCCACCATGCCACTTGTCTACGTCACCGTCCTGATGTTCTTGGTCGAGAAATGGAAGTTATCCAAGGCTCAATCTATCTTGATCCACAGTGCTGCTGGAGGTAAAGTCCCTGCTCTCTAAGTCTTTGTTTGTGCTGACGCCTCTAGGAATTGGGATTTGTGCCATCCACGTTGCGAAATGGCTCGGAGCGGATATATATACCACCGTTGGCAGTGACGAGAAGGCCGCATTCCTGGCGAAGGAGTTCGGCATTCCTAGAAATCGTATATTCAACTCTCGAGACAGCAGCTTCTTGCAAGGCATCATGGAAGCTACCCATGGCTCGGGTGTCGACTTGGTCCTGAATTCCTTGTCGGGTGAATTACTAGCTGCCTCATGGAAATGCGTTGCTCTCGACGGGGCCATAATTGATATTGGAAAACGCGACAGTGAGTACCAGTTTCTCAGCAGTATGTGATCAAGAGGAAGCATTGCTTTCTCAGGAGTATGGGATCCAGATGCGGTTTAAACTGAGCTTGGGATCAAAATGTCGACAGCTTCCCAACTACCCCTTGCGCAGTCCCTCACCCGTGTCTCAGGTCCAGAAGTCAACTACATATGCAATGCTAACTCTATCTTCTCACAGTGGCTGAAAAAGGGCAGCTTGCTTTGGCACCCTTTGCAGACAACCGAACTTTCCTCGGAGGTGATGCGACCCGTTTTATGGCCACTCATAAATCCACGGTCGCGCGACTCCTGAAGCTTCTTGTAGAACGCTACCTCAAGGGTGATTTCAAACCCATCACTCCAATCACGAGTTTCGATGCAGGAAATATCGCAGAAGCATTCAAATATCTGCAAAAAGGTTCGCATATTGGAAAGGTCGTCATCAAATTCCCTCATGACGATACTCTTCCCTTGGCCCCGACAGTTCCACTGCCTGAATTCCGCAGTCACGCCACCTATGTGCTAGTTGGCGGCTTGGGTGGTTTGGGAAAGGCAATAGCTGGTTGGATGGCTTCCTATGGCGCCAAGGACCTGATGTTCCTCTCTCGGTCTGCCGGCAAATCCCAAGAGGATCAAGCCTTTTTCAAGGAGCTTAATCTGATGGGCTGCTCAACCCAGTCCTTTGCCGTCGACATTGCAGATGCTGCAGCCGTCAAAGAGGCGGTTTCCCATGCATCTTTGCCCATTGCCGGTGCTATGCACATGGCGATGGTGTTGGCTGATCGAGGCATCCTCGACATGGACCTGGAGACGTGGAACAAGGCAGTCGGTCCCAAGGTCCAAGGAGCCTGGAACTTGCACAATCTTCTCCCCAAAGACATGGACTTCCTGGTTCTTTTCTCATCCAATAGCGGAACGTATGGGCTCCACGGACAATCCAACTACGCCTCGGCGAATACTTTCCTGGACGCGTTCTCTCAATATCGACAGGGTCTGGGTCTGCCTGTTTCTGTCATGAACATCGGTCCGATCGATGATGTTGGATTCGTCAGTATGCATGCTTCCACGAAGGGAGCATTGGTCCAGAAGTTGGCCAACCTCCTGTGGGAGACAAGCTTCCTCGACACCCTCCAACTCGCCATCGCCCGTTCTTCGACCAAGTACGCCGCTCAACCGATATCCGCGGAACTACCCTTCAGCGGCTTCATAGCTCCGAACCAAATCTTCCACACACCCGAGGGATCGGCACCGGTCATGGACGCCGAAGACTGGGCGATGTGGATGTGGAATCGCGATGCCCGCCTGGCCGTCTACCGCAACATCCAGAAAGCCTCGACAGCGGCGAGCGCGGGATCTGGAAGCCAGCTGAAGCAGTTCCTCTCGAGCGTGGCGAAGGAGCCCAGCAGACTGGATCAGAAATCCTCGGCGGAGCTCATCACCAACGAGCTGGGGAACTGCATCTCCAACTTCTTGATGAAGGGCGACGAGGCGATCGATCTATCCCTTTCGCTGTCGGATGCCGGTGTGGATTCGCTGGTGGCGATCGAGATCCGGAACTGGTGGAAGCAGAATCTGGGGATTGATGTGTCGGTGTTGGAATTGCTGTCCGGAGGCAGCGTCGAGCAGCTTGGCACGGTGGCTGCTCAACACCTCAAGACCAAGTATACGAGCAAATAGATGGGGGAGACGGGTAGGGCTATCTATACTAGAATGTGATAGAAGGAGGGGTAGAACATGCTGGGAAATTAGAATCGAACGCCTTTTGCTGTCCGGATGATCGTTTTACGGAACTTGTCAATCGGGAATGCATCGTTGCCTCTCCTCTGGTATATGAAGCAGGACCTTCTCTGACAAATCCAAGGGATTTGAAAGCGGTATCGGAGCACCAGTCTACCTTGTTTTTTGTCATAGCAAATGTATCGGCTATAGCAGATATGTAAGAGGCCTGCAAGACAGGCGGGTGATCAACCCACAACCCCCCTTTCTTTCTCATTGCTTCGCGCTTTTGCCCGCCCGCCCACGCCATTTTTCTGTCGCATAGATAGGAGGCGTTTTGCCTGCATCAGGGTGTTTTGTGTAGGCTTCGCAATAGTCCTTTTGTTGCAGCCGATACCGCCCAAGCACACTTTTGTACATTCTTGTACCTCTGCATCATAGCATTCACAAGCAGTAGCTTCATTTATTTTGGAAGTAGTCGAGATATGCTGTCTATAACGAGATCGAGATAACATGGGACGCTAATTCGGGATCCGTAGATCGTGAATCCCGCAGTGGTTTCCATAGGGTGAGTTGGTGGTGGAAGATGGATTGGTGCGTTGACCCGCCGGATATATCACGAAATAGATCATCGATAGAATAACAGCTCAAATAAGCTCTGTAAAACTGCCCGTTACGCATCTTCCACAATCCTAAATATAGAGGGCAAACCGAGCAGATTTCGTACCCATGTTGAAATTGTCATTCTCATCTTACACTCGAGCAGCCACGAGCCTCATGGCTTCACGAGAACCTTCCCCATAGTCTTCCGCCCCTCAAGATCTTGATGGACTCTCACAATCTTCGACAGCGGATACGTGTCGTGAATTTTCACGTTCATCTTGTCCTTGATGATGGCATCAAAGAGCATTGCGCACCACTTCGCAAACTCCTGAGACGTACCCACAGTCCTTATCACTGCACTCTCGGCAGGCCCCACTGTTTTCACATTCTTCGCAGCCAACTTGGCAGATGAGACAGGAGGCGGGATTCCGGACTGTTCACGTCAGTAACTTGGCCGTTCAAGAATATCATGCGGCATCTGCTTACAGCCACGCCATAAGTCACGATTATCCCATCATTGGCCACAACGTTCACATTGTTCTCCGTCTGATCCTTCCCAACACCATTATACACGACATCCACCCCATGGCCCCCCGTAATCTCCTCTACTCTCTTCACCAGGTTCTTCTCCTCATGATAATTAATCACGAAATCCGCCCCATTCTCCATGGCCAGCTGGATTTTCTCCGCTGTACCCGCCGTGCCTATGGTTTTTACGCCTTGCGCCTTCAATAGTTGACACAACCACAGCCCTGTGCCTCCAGCAGCAGCATGGACCAGCGCCCAGTCGCCCTTTTTCACCTGGTAGATTTTGCGCGTGAGGTTGAGGGCGGTCAGGCCCTGCATGAGTGCTGCGGCTGCGACGCCGGGTTCGATCTCGGCCGGAATGACATAAGCCGTCGCGGCAGGTACCGCGGTATATTCCGCGTAATCACCCATGGCGAGATAAACGACGCGATCGCCGACTTGGAGATTACTGACCCTCCCGGGACCGGTAGACAGAACGGTGCCCTCTGCTTCGCGGCCGATGATTCCGCCGGGGGCAAATCCCATCATCCCGATGCGCCAATATCTGATCACAGGTTCAGCAACGGGAGATTTGATGTTCGGGAAGGGGAGAAGGGCGACGAACACATCGACGTAGTTGATGCCGATAAATACGTTCTTGACCAGGACCTCGCCATCACGCGGAACCGGGACGGGTAGGTCGGTTTGGTATTGCAGAACTTCGGGTCCGCCGAAGTTCTTCATTTGCACACCTTTCATGATTTTGGGGATGGAAACAGAAATCATCGTAGCATGCAATCGAAGCTGGGATATTCGTGTGGAAGATGGCCAAGTGGAAGTGAAGAGTGGTATTATCAGAACTCGTACCGTAAGTCTAGGAAACATGTGCCTGCTACAATCGATTGGGGCTCATTCGCAGACGATAGAAAGAAGAGAGACGGAAGAGAGGGGGAGGCAGCAGACGCGGACTACTTACACGGAAATGAATTTAACGGTATTGATCGGTAATTTTCAGAAGTTGCTGGTTGCCTAGACTGCTGCCCCGATTTTCCGAATTCGGTCGGTGTTCCGGTAAGGCCGGTATCAGTATGGAATAGGGAAGAGTATACAGTGGTTATGTTTCAATACGGTTCATCTCAATAGACAGGTTGCGCAGCTCCAATTGTGACACTGTTATAATTCGTTCTGCGAGAGCTAGTGGAAGCTAGAATCGCTAGCCCGCCCACCTTACATCCCATCGGGTAATATACTTCGCAACTTGATAATTACTTTATTGAATCGAATTTTCTTCTCTCTTACTAATCGCGTGTTGATGACTAAATTCGTCTCTCGTCAAGACAGCTGAATTATCTGGCACGGGATAAGCCCCTCAACATTGAATTAAATCAGTGCCTCGACGTCGATACTCATTATTGGTTTGGCCGTGTAGGAACCCTCGCGTTTAAAATTTCAAGTTGGCCAGTGTGCGCCGTGAATCTCGTGAGAAAGTTGTGTAATATGTACCACAGCCAAAGACTGACCTCGGAAAGTAAGCGTATTCTGCGCATGAGTTCAGTAGAGAACATATGGTGCCAATACTTTTCTGCATATTCTGCGCAGTGCGAAGATGTGGTGCTTTGATATCTTCCATAACACAGGCGTGAATAGAAAAACAGCAAGCCATAGTGGCAACAGAACGACAGCGACAATACAAGTATTATTATCAGAAGCTAGGACAGCCATCTAGAATACAGCAGGTTTGCCACGGATAGAGCCAAGAATCTCTTTTAGCATGCTTACCTTAGCAGGAAAGAGGCATCCGTTCCCGGTGGCATGTAGAAGAGACTTCTCCACAGCAGCGGATCCTGCGGCTGATTTCCTAAGCCCAGATCAATTGATATACTTCCAAATCGTCCTTACGTAGAAGACAAACAGAGGTAAAGGCTCGATGCAGGTATTTTAGCAATTGGTCCATATTCAATACCATCCCTCGCAAGACATCAATAATGAGCGAAGAAGAAGTCCTGAACGAGCGATCATGTGCCTGCAACCATGTGTAAAGTATCAATCAAAAGTACTGAACCGATTGCATACCACATCCTGTTCGAGATAATCCAAATTGACTCATGCATATGTTGTATAAGACATCTATTCCACTGTAGAGGGTCGTGTAACCTGTGTTTTGGAAATCTTGTCTGCTAGGAGAAGAGGCGAACGATTTAAGTTGATCTAAGTATTTCTAGCTTCCTCTCTTTTGTGTTCTTTTTGGATCTTTGCAGATATCTCCATATCTTTATTTCGTGTTCCTCCTTTGCTAATATAGTTGGTGTTCGATCGTTCTCGTCCCTGGCTTCGAGTGAAGCTCTAGCTTCAACGAGCAATTTTACGATCTCGTAGTCACCCTTCATGACACACATCTATAATGGTGTTCCACTTCTGGATGAACGGTTCAACGATCTATGATTTTCATAGCGAAATACCTGGTCGACCCCTGCACCAGCAGTAATTAGCATTTGTAATATTGAAACATGATCGCGACGAGCTACGATAACAAGTGCAATCCAACCATCATCGTTAGAGACGTTGAGGTCGATTCCACCATTTAGTAGATGTTCGACTATAGTATCATTACCACTACTCGTTGCATTACGCAACTTAACAAGGTTAAGTCACTCGTCTAGAAGATCTTTATATTTGGCGAGCATGTCGAGAAGATCTCTTCGTCCAAAGGTTGCGATCAATCGAAATAGATCGTCTGTGACTCTCAAATCAAGGCTACGATTTAATATTCATTAGATAGAACTATTTTTCAATGATCAATAAAAGTTCTTCTAGGTCGCGTATGCTACTATTGTTGCTCTAATTACGTTGGACGTGATTCTTAATGAGATGTCTCGTTCGAGCAATCATTCGAACATATTCATCGATCTTCTAACTTGTTTCGCGATAGTCATGAACAAATTTTCTTTCAATCGTATCTTCTTGACTTCGATCAATGACAACTTGAAAGTGCGATAATTGCTTTCGATCGCTACTAAGATCAAAGTCTATGGAATTTCACTTAAATGTGCGCGATTCTAAAAGAATCTAAAGCAACCAAATATTTTTGAACGAATCGCGACTTTAACCACGTTTAGTGTGATCGATACATGATTGGATTTTTGTGTAATCTCTTGAAACGCTTTTTCGAAATCTAATTCAATCGCTGCGATTAGAACTTTCTCGATAATGTGTTCGAGCTTAATTCGCTCTTGCAAAGGCTTCTGCTCAAAAAGGCTAGCAAGATCGCGTGTGCAAAGTAGCGACAACAGAATATGCTTAGTAAGCTCTATGGGACCAAATGATTGCTCTAGTGCTACCATGACTTCTTCCTCTTTCTTAGAATGCTTTATCGCTAATATAACTATCTTGACAAAAAGTTCTATCAAGTTAGCTTCCTAAAGGAATTTCTTTATTATGGCATTACCACAAAATTCATTCGCAATCGCAACTTTCAATAGATTACTAGTGATGTCGATCGTCTTCATGCGCGCCAATAGTTTCTAGATCACATTCGACGTTGCATTTCACAAAGTTTAGCTTAACACATCTTTCGTAATCGCGATAATGTTTGCCTTTTTTAAGAGCATCGACAACATTTGATCTTCATCAATGTCGAAAAACGCAACAAGGTGAACATCTTCTATGATTGCGAAGCTCTTCGCTTAATCAAGAAGTTGTCTTATTATTTTAGCGTCACTAGAGAATATAGCTTCACTTGCTAGACCTAGTAACAAATTTTTCATTTCTATGACAATTGTCATCTTGTTCGTTCTATTCATTAGTCTTTCTATTAAATTGGTCTCTACATAGTCGCTATTCACTATAGCACGAAGTAGACGAATTGTATCTTGTTTCATACTTAGCTTATTTAATTGATCAAGTAGTTGATTTATCATTTAAGACTTTTTAACATGTGCGAAGTCGTTGTGAAGTCATTTATTTGCTAATGTGTCAAGCATGTGAGAAATTGCTAGTGTAATGATTAAATCTTCGACGCCACTTAATAGTACGTTTAAGATTTCAAAATTAATATAGTTTTCGTTAACGTAGACTTCTAAGATTGCACGATCGATCTCACAATTTTGTTAAAGTAATATGTTTAGATTTTTCACGCTTGTATGCGATGCGTTCTCCAATAGAACATTTTGCGTGATTTTTCCTTCGTGAACGAGTATTAACTCTAGCATCTCGTCGCTAGAATTTTTTGTTCCCTCGACTAATGTGTCTTTAAATATCATGGAAGTTTCGTCGTTAACAAGCAAAATCTTCATGATAGCTATATAATTATATGTACGTGTAGCACGAGCAACATGAGTTGAATTTAGACAAGAGTTGCTAGCTTTAGCAAGAATCATTTCGATCTTTGTCATTGCTTTTGATCGTATTGCTTGCATCAACATTTTATCTAACGACGTGATACTCTTAATTTGATCAAGCAATAACTTGAATGCATATATAGTCGAAAATTTCATAGCATAAGAGAGCATTCGTTTCGTAACTCTAAGATGAGAATATTATTGCAAAAGTCATTTTAAATATTACTTATCTCTTATGTTAATTGCGATAAAACATGTCTCTTTTGTAAAATAAGAGCTTAATATTTTGTTTTATAGTCTTTCGAACGTCTTTTAATTACGAGATTCTATTAGGTCTATTATTACTTTTAATGTAAATTTCACTTTTTAAGTATTTATTAAAAGATTAAAGATTTCTTCTTGATTAACGTTTGTTGCGAGAAAAACAACGTATTTTAATTTTTTTTCGCTTAATTTATTATTTTGTAGACAAGACTTAATAATTTCGTTAAACTCATAGACGATAGTAACAAAAAATATTCTTAAAACGATTTCGAGATAGTGATCAAGTAGATCGTGCAATTTCTATTAAGACTTCAAGATCTTTGTTTTTGTGAATCTTTCTTCTAGAAATGTATTGTTGTAGCGTTGGACTCATTCATTAAACGTCGAATTAAACATTGTTGTCTTTAACAAAAAGAAGCGAAACAATTGCTCAAAGTTTAAATTTGCTAGTCGAGCATTTTGCAATGTCAACTCGCAATGAATTATCTAGACATCGAAGAAATAATTCGTGAATTAAGTTCGTATTAGTCACTCATTTAATATAAGTCTTTTAGAAATGATGCGAATGTTATTCTTTTGCGACTCAAATGTCGCATTCGAGAATTTGCTTAAGACGATCATGTGTATTAAACAATGTTTGATCACGAGAGCATTGCAAGATTTCTCAAAGAATTTTAACTATTTTTCTAGAAACTCTCTCATGAAAAGATGAGCAAAACGAAAGATGTTTAAGTCTTCATTATATATAACTAAGTTACGACAAAGATTTAAAATATCTTCTATATTGACAAACTTTTTGAGATTCAATGCAATGACTTATAAGAATTTATTAGCGTTTAGGATTCTTTGGGCGTTTAGCAATCATTTGAAGGTGTTTTCGATAATACTACGATTTAATTTCTTGCGATGTAACGTGAGTTTAACATAGACTACGACATATAGTTCTTTCAATTTAGATGAAAGTCGTTCAAAATTGTCACGAATATCGTTGTTCAATTTCAACGTACATAGCACGTTAAGTTGTAGAGTCGCTTATCGAAATCTACGACATCAAACTTAAGTGTAAGAAAGCAAAATAACAAAGAAAATGAAGCATACTAACATGCCCTTAATACCTTGTTTAACTTCGTTAATAATTAGATTTTGCATTTCGTTTCATAATTCGTTGTTGCGCAAGAGACGTCTCGTTCTTATACGATTTTAAGTCTTTATTTGAACATAATTCGTGATGTCTTTGGTATTTTTGCTTGAAGTAATATTAAAGTTAAGAGATTCTTAAAATCGCAAAACTATATCTTGATCGTCGCGACTTAAAACAAAGATTTTCATCAAATTAGTAGATTCTTGAAGTATCTTCTCAAAGACTTCAAGGAGAGATTGGCGCATTTTAGGATTGCATTTATCGAAAGCATTCACGATAATTGTCGTGACATCGTAGATCTTAGTTAGCGACTTGACAAGCTTCAAACTATCTTTCAAGCAAGGTTCGTTACTAAGTTCAAATCCTTCGCCTTGCGTTTTATATTTTTCGACGATCGAATGAGGCAAGGCTTTTTCAAGTTCGATGCAACAAAGTTATCTTAGAATACTAACAAGAACTATCGCAAGCTTTAAGCGTTCGAGCTTTGCGACACTTCTTGTGCAATAGAAGTAGACAAGCAAAGGATTTTGACCCTTCTAAGAACTTTCCGTGATATCCTCGATCACGATCGACCTAATTAGAACGATTAATTAGCACCATACTACATTTCAAAATCGTCTACTATTCCATGCGCCAGCACGATGCACTTTTAATGGCGCGACTTAGTTCATAGCACTCTCGAAAATGTATCGACTATATGTCACGAGAGAGATTAACCAATAATCACTCATCGTAGAAGCGACAAACAGTTTAGGTATATCGCGCCCATGAGGATGAAAAGCATAGAGCGACTTCGAAGGATGAATAGAATCACAACGAAAGGTCTTATCACGTTCGCGCCATAACAAATAGCACCCATTGCTGCCTAGGTATTAGTAAGATTGATCTAGAGATCGAAAAGAGTGTCTAATGCTCGAACGATAATTTTTGTGCAACTTACACAAGAGTGCTCTTGCCCGAGCCAAGCACGCCATGCAACCAAAGAAAAGATGAAACACTATCGTTTCGCCACTGCTTATATAGCTAATTTTGCAATAGCCATTGACTAGAATTCTTCAAAGCTTGCTTTTTGATTTGCTAATGATGTTCAAGATAAGATTAAGACGACAACCAACGTAAAATTTCGATTCGCTTAGAATTTAACTAGAGTCAACAAGATCTTTGATTTGTGAAGTATTTAAACGTCTACGATCTAGATGATTTTATAGATGATCAAATTAATTATTGATTCGATAAACGAAATCGTCAATGCGTGTAAGAAGCTTAGAAAGGCGAGCATAACTATTACGTTGCTCTAATCAATTAATAAACGAACAACAATTATGTATAAATTCGATACAAATCATGTACTAATTAATAGTGTTTAAAGACGATAAACAATATCGTTGTTCTTTATGCTAGCGCGCGTGAGTCGTAGTTCATCTTCTAGACATATGATATAGACTTTTCTCGTGAACTAGATTCGCAAAGCGATTCACTCTTTTTTGTTTTATTTCAATTTCTAGCAAAAATATTTCGAATTTCTTAAGAGAGTTGACAATAGCTTTTAGAAAGCGTTCTTTTAATTATGTTAGATTTTTCATAAGCACCAAGTTAATGACTAGACGCATTTGAAGTACTTTGCTCATAATATTGCTTTGCTTTCGCCAAATATACGAATATTGACACATATAATCGAATCATAGTTTTCTTAAGAGCTCTAGTATTATCGATCATTGTATAAAAAAAATGTAGATAAATATTATAAAAGATAGCGAAACGCAAGATACAACGAACGATTGTCTTTACACTCTTGACAACGAAATCGAATTTCTAAAAGTCGTCAACTACAATCTAGGAATTCATTCAAGAAGCGCACATCAACTTATAAGAGTGCAACATAAATTAAGTCATATTAAACTACGATATTCTTAATTTATTTAAAGCGATCTATTTAAGTTACGATTTTACTAAATAGATTTTGAAGCACTACAACTTTGCGTTCTTGATCGAGTTGACAAAAATATTATTTGTGCTCGATGCATTTTGTCTTTGCATTCTTCGTAATTCTTTGCAATTTAGTAAAATTATTTAGCTTATTTTGTTTGTCGAACACGATCAATTGGCGATTTGCTAAATCAAGAAGACCTAGGGTAGCAACCCATAAATTGTCACTTGATCGCATGGTAATCTTCATCGACCATAAGAGACTAGCGACAACTTTATTGTGATTTAATGTTATTGACTCAAATGCGAGGTCTACGAGACTACACGATGCTGCACGATGATCTTGCTATCTAATTCGTAATAAGGTTCTACCTATTAGTAAGACAGTCGCCTTGCTCGATAAAGCCTAGAGCTAGATGGTTGCCTTGCTAATAGTTGGGGCATCGTTTATTTTAAATAGCAAAGAACTTCTATAGCTAGGTCGATCGTGTAAGTATGAAGACTACATTGTTCAATAGCACGACTAAATCACCCGTTGATCTTCGACTTAACAATAGGGCTTCGCTAATTTATTAAGATAACTACTAGCCATAGATTATTCTATTGCTCTCGCACACTATCTACACTTTGCTCGCACATCACTCTCTCGCATTAAGTCTAATCGAGTAATTTTAGAGTTCGCTATCTTTGTTTGTTTATATATAGCAAAGCTGTTTTTGCGTATTGTCTCAATTATCTTTTATTTATATTATTTGTATTGTTATCTAATATATTATAGGGTTAGGGTTAGGGTTAGGGTTAGGGTTAGGGTTAGGGTTAGGGTTAGGGTTAGGGTTAGGGTTAGGGTTAGGGTTAGGGTTAGGGTTAGGGTTAGGGTT
>JAABUS010000051.1_pt1 | contig 251823 bp, 251 predicted proteins | sample 5560161 | NCBI WGS metagenome assembly JAABUS01 (sample SAMN10711885, study PRJNA513376) | rock metagenome | isolation source: Antarctica rocks | place: Antarctica: Victoria Land, Trio Nunatak nord | collected 2016-01-04
CTCCACCCACCCCCCCCCCCCCCCCCCCCCCCCACCCCCCCCCCCCCCCCCCCCACCCCCACCCCCCCCCCGCGCCGCGGGGGGGGGGGGGGGGGGGGGGGGGGGGGGGGGGAGGGATCATGCGGGATTGAAAAGGGGCAAGGAAAGAAGCGGAACACGCAGGAGTTAGTCTTGGGATGAATGGGGGGGGTGAGATCGGCAGAGCGCTGATTAACCCACGCGATGAAGACGAGGAAGAAGTGTGTGATGTAATTGGGTTTTGGTGGATGTGAGATTCGTGTTGCTGGAATATATGAGCGAGGGGGGAGTACATATATATACAACCCACCGCAACGAAAAGAAGGGGGGATGGGGGTGAAAGAACATCCAGAGGCTTGCGAAGATCGAAAGTCGGGACGCAGCAGCTAGAGATTTTTCCGTTGCTCCTTCATGCGTGTGGCAAGTTGTTGGAGATTTGTTTGCGGGCGGTTTGTTTGTGGTTTTTGAAAAGGGAGCGAGTTGACGAACGGGGGGGTGGAAGCAGATGTTTGGTTTTATGTTTATCTTTGAGTAAATCGGATAAGAATGGAAGTTACCTGTGTACCCGCTTGATGGTGATGCAAATTATGTACATACGTTTGTGGATTTCTACCTTAGTAAATCGTAGGGGGGGTGTATATGTAATCGATATGGGGGCGTTACATGTATCGAAAGGGGGTGTACGTCTATTAGCTTCCCTATTTCTATGACGATGGCATATGGTTCGGGTTCGGTTGTGAAGACATGTGCGACAAGGAGAGAGATGAGAAGAAGAGATCATGAAACAGATTGATGTAGACGTAACAAGATTGCCATTTATTCTGGAGATCACTCCTGTTGCACTTCCTCCGCTCGAAATCCAACCGCAGAAACAAAGCCTTCTTGAGCCAGGCTAGTGGTAAATACCTGTTCCACCCCGTTGCGCCTTTTTTTTTTCGAAATCCATCAACTCCTCTGTAACGCGCTTCATGCGTCTGCAATGTCCATGAGCCTGAATTCCACCTCTTCCTTGGGAAACTCCCCTTGCGCTGATATGGCCTACAACAACATGTTGGATACCGCATACTCAATGCCGGCCACCGCGAAAGGGGACAGTTCCGTCTCCATCAGATATCTCTCGACAGTCTTTCTTAATGAATGCCCTTGCCTGGAGCGAGAATCGAGGATCATAGATTTACCAGAGGTGGTCCTGAAGTCGCCCGTGATGTGTATCCGCTCTAATCTTAAAACGCGTTGCATCTGCTCAAGGAAGTCTTCCAATGATCCTGGCGTTCTCATGTTCAAGATCATCACTTCTGAGACTGTTACAATTACGTCTTCTAGTCGGACGTCATTCAGGGCTTGCACGTGTCTACGGAGAAACGCGAGAAGCTTATCGCTCCAGACTTGGATCTGGGCGAATGTAACAGAAGTCAGGCTCGGCATGGTGCAACTATCGATGACATTTCGGAGTTGAAGATGGGTCTTCCGAAATGGGGAACCAACTCTCTGAGCTAGTCTGAGTATTCGAAGTTCCGGAACAGAGTTGAGAAGTTGAAAAAGGCGAGCGTAATCATCCTGGGAAAGGTTCGAAGGCAAGGCCAAATCTAGCCGCTGAAGATGGTGAAAACTTGTCATTGTTTCGAAGTCCATAGAATGAACCGTTCCCAGGCGAAGGCACTTGAGTGGCAGTCCTTTGCTTTGGAGATAACCTGCGAGAAAGCTGAATTGGGCTGGTGCTCTCGTACAATAGAGCTCCTCTTGCCATCGGTTTCGCTCTTCGTGAACTTTCTCACGCACAGGCATTGCGAGAGCCAAGGTGATCGATTCGAGATTTGGGAATCGACCTATGGCGGCGAGAAAGACACTCCTAGCCTTTGCTCTGTCCATATGCCTTCCGTTGATTAGGGCGCAGCATGAGCGTTCTACGTCTCCGCAACTCCTCATCTTGGAAATTTCTTCCATGGTGACAGAGTCTCCTTGGAAAAGTAGAGATTTGACATGTTGACGGAGAGTTTCGTGATCCGAAATTGAGTTAAACCTGGTGAAGCTTTCGGAGGGACAATAAGTCAGATGGAACTCCTCAAACAGGTACTGAGCTCCAACTGCTGCAAATGTCTTGCTTGCAAGACGGAAGTTGGGAAGGGTGTCAAGGTCAAGGGTGGTGCAGATTTGGTCGAGTATTTCGATTGGGAGAGATTTCATTTTCTGCGATGATGCCTTTTGCTGCTGTCGAGGCCGTGGAAGTTGATGCGCTATGGTTTCTGGTTGACAGGTCTCATGCTGTGGAAGCTGTAGGGATTTGGGATTTGGATGCTGAGACGTAACGGACTCCATGATGGCGAAAAACATGTGCTGAGAGAATGAAATCCGGATTAAAAATCCTCGAAGACGTATCTGTTGTGGAGTTTAAGAACTTCAGATAATGTTGTCGAGCATATGTTACTCTCACTTTGGTAAATCGTTCTTCGCTTAGGTGAACCAACCGCCACCTATCACATCTGAAGAGCCACCAAAGCGAGTGGATACTCAAAAATTACAACGTCTGATATCCAGGTCGACTCTCAGAAACAGTCGTAGGGAGTGTGGCTTGGGCAAACACATGTTCGGTTTCCAGGTGAATAGAGCGAGATATGTAATTCGTCTTGACATAATTACCGTCAATTGTTTCGATAGACAGCCTGTAGTCATGCCCTGGTGAAGATCGTTTGCTATTTACTCACTTTCGTTTTCCTCCCGGCGAGTGTCTAGACTGAGACAGCCAAAATTTGTTCAAGTACTCAGATTCAGTAAAGGCTAGAAGGCTCATCAGACGAAAGTCAAGATTCGTATTAGTCCTTGATGTATAGATCTTCAATAGGTTGAAAGCTACGAACGCTACCAAGGTTTACGGCGTACCTCTACCAAATGCCCAGCCATTTCTTCACGGGTCGCCTTTTTCTTTCCCAGTCTACGTATGTATTCTCTGCCGCACTCCCGTCTGTCATTCCGGCACCATGCCTCAAAGCATTCCTGTCTTCCAGTGGTTTCCAAGGACCAAGTCCCTCCTCATCCACTATGCCATGCGCTTTCCTATATGAGTTTTTCTTCTGTACATCATCGATATTCTTCTTTCGCCGCTCTGCCGTTTCTTGACTTGTCCGCATGGTCTCTAGCCTGAAGATCTCTATGTACTGAGACACGAATGAGAGAGGGCTTGAGAAGAAAGATTTCGGTGGCGGGAGCAGTTCGGGGAAGCGGCAGGTGCGGTGGAAGTTTTCAACAGAGGTGAATAGGGCGAGGGAGAAAAGAACGCCCTAAAACCCCAATTTGTTAGAAAAAGACCTTATGAGAGCGTAGTAAATTGTGAATTATACAAGAGTAATAAAAAGATGTATATAACGGTTCGTCAAAAACCAATACAGGAAGCTACCTTCGGGGGGCATCATGTGGGGGTATTGTTTGGTCTTTTGGTCTTCGACTTGTTGTGCTGAAAGTGGAGGACCTGGGTATTGCCGTGGAGCTTTCGATTTGAGGCGAGCGCCATGGGACGGAGGGTTGAACTTTGTTGGCTTTTCCAGCACAATGGGCTTGGATGGTGGGGATTTCTTAGAGGCATGTCTGCATTGAGGTAGTGTTCGCTGCGCAGCCAATGGAATCGTGAGCACAGTTCGGGGATGGAAGCGTAGACGCAGTGCCCCTTGAGGCAGCAGGAAACGCGGCATTATTGCCGCTGTCATTGTTGTCGTTGACATTGTTAAGTTGTTAGGTAGCCCGAGTTTGCGCTTGGACGGACAGGTACTTAGTGACAGGACAGTCATACGGATAATTCGTAAGTGTAACAAATTGTACCCCTGAGGGCACCTTCTGTCAGATTGCCCGTGAAATTTGGCAAATAATGATATTACTACCTGGAAACACAGCACCCAGATCAATATGCTCCAAATGTACCGTCCATCTCAACATTGAACACCATCCGCAGGCTTTTCGTACACCATGCACCACCTATCCTTTACCAGCAAGCAAACGCCTGTTTATCCAAATATCACCATGTCTTAACCCCCTATCAATGAACGCCCCTATTGCGTTCACCTTCAAGCCATTCTCAATCGGTATCTCTATGCAAATCGCCTCTTATCTCCCTTCAATTTCCGTCCCTTCCTCCCTTCCAAGCACGGCCCTTCTACTTCCGGCTCCATAGAGCACCTCCAATACTCTGCCCTTCTGCTTCTCCCTCACCCGTCTCAAGTGATCATACGTCCCCTCAAGACCCCTGATCTGTTCCTCCACACCTACCGTACTACCGTCTCTCCTTCTCACCATCGGACTGAAAAGTTTCCTCCTCAAGTTCTCCAAATTCTCTTTTAGCGCCATCAATTTCTGATTATGATCGATTAGTAGGCCTTTATTCTGCGTAGTCTTTGCGCGCACAGAGGAGAGCAGTTGCTTGTTCTTCTCGTACTTGCGGAGGAGAGAGGCATTGGGACCCATGACTCGCACCCACATTGACGATAGAAATTCGCCTTCAAGACGCTCTTGAGTATCAGTTTCACGAACTACAATCCTTTGCAGATTGAGAAATTGGCGGTCAATAGACTCAAAAACGGAGAAGAGTGTAGTTGAATGTGTAAGTTCCGAGTTGATGGCTTCCTCCAGCACACCCAAGAACTCATTGAAAGTGCGATGAAGAGCCTGCTGCGTACGTTGGGTGCTTGTAGCACCAAAGACCTGAGTAACGATGTTCCCAAACCAGGTTGGCAGGCCTGTGGAGCGATTTTCAAGGACGCCAAGGCTGGAGAGGAGTGAATGGATGTTGGTAAAAGCCGAGGAAAGGCCTGAGGGAGGAAGAGATGAGAGTGCTCCAAGTTCCCGCCTGGCCCACTCCATTACGATGAGAATGCTGTCGATGTCGCCATCGATATTGGCGAAAAATCTTGTAAGCTCGCTAGCAAGACCTTTGAGGCTTTCACTGAGATTGTCAAGTTCTTGAACAATCAACGGCGTAGAGGTCATGTTAGCGAAGCGGACACTTTCGCCGAGATCCCAGACCGCAACGCCAGTCTCTTGAAGATCGCCGATTTGCGCAACACCATTTTCCGAATAAAATACCAATGGTTCGAAGGATCTAGCGAGACCAGCAACCTTTATGAGGTCTGGAACTGGTGGTAGAATAGGAGTGCCGGTGAGGATACGGAGAAAGGCCATAGTAATAGCAAGAAACATTATCGTCCATGATAGGGAGGTCCATGATTTAGAGACATGGTCAAAATAGGTACGACACCATGCCAGAGCGGCCTCAATGGGTTCTGTCCGTTGTTGGACCTCAGCACGCATAGCAAATCGGAAATCTTTGATACGGTCAGTAGATATTTGCACCAAATGAGTCGCTTTGCACACAATTGTTTGTATTTTCAGGCGCAGCCGCATTTTGCTCCGCATTCCCGAATGTCTGCCCGAAGTCTTCTTCTCTCTTAGGATATGGTGAAGCACTAGGCGACCGCTCCTTCACGGGTGACATCGACCCCCTCGGTAACGGAATGTTCGCTGGTAGTATGGTTTCCCCTTCATCTTCCCTGGCACTCTCGTATTGCGGGCTTGTGTTCCTCGAACGCGAAGGACTCGCAGAAGCTTTTGGACTTTGGTTCTCTTGCAGATACGGCTGATGCCTGTACCACCCACCGACTGCAGAATCCCTTCTCCACGCAGCTGAGGATCCCCCAGGTGGAGACCACGGCCCGTCTGAGGACTCTACATCCGCTTCTGACTCATCTGACTTGAAGCCGGAATGTTGCGAGGGGAGCCCGAATGTAGGTGATGTAGGGGAGCGGTTCTCATTATGTTCGAAGTCTTCAAGTGACGCCGAGAGAGATGGGTGATCATCGAACATAGCGTCGAGATTGTCAATGTCATTCATTATTTCCAAGGCTTGCAAATTGGTCTAACAAGAAGCATGGATATTATGTCGAGACTTTGAGTCGTGTCCGGTTGCGGAGAATAGCGCGCTGTAGATTGTTAGCAGATGCGCTCAACAGAACCACAATTGCCTCGCAGGCTTACTATATGGGCATCGCTGGCATTCACATATTCCAAACGTGACACAAGCAATGTGCGATGCGAGTAAGTATTGAAGCAATGGTCGCTCATGCTATCAGGTGCGTTGGGTGGATGAGGGGCATTGGGAGTGGGTTTCAAAATGGCGTGGCTGGTCGAATCATTCGACTGCGACGCCCATCATGTGTGACGAATCACAGGGCGACAAGACTGCGGCCTGAGATGCAAGGTACAGAAGCACGCTATGATCTTCATGAATTTATACATTTCTTCATGTGCCTGTATGGCAATAATCTGTCTCCATTATTTTATTCACCAGGTCGTCATGTCATAGTCAACGGCTTATCACCTGCTCTTGAAAGCTGCCGGCCATAAATGCAATTATGAGAAAGTTCACTGACTACCTGGATGGTGGGCCCGTTGATTTTCTAGCAAGTAAAACTTTGGTAATTATAGATGCATTCGCCGATGCGCCACGAGTGATGCAAGGCAATTGCAGAACGTATACATAACACGGCACCGGGTCTATCAAAATCTCTTTTCCAACCACGGCCCTCTTGTCTAATTAGAGTCTAATGCTATTGATACACGCCCTGAATATCTCACAGTAGGCGGAGGATGCAGAGGTAGAGTGGAGAGTAGGATGGGTATCGGATGAGTTGTTTATTTAGTTGCTTCCCGTAGGTGACTGTCAAAGGTTAGCAGAATGAGCCTTTCGTGGTGATACTTCAAACATACGTAATAAGGTCGTTCCTGTCCTTAGCTTTCTTCAGACCGCCAAAGGCCATCTTCGTGCCGGGGATGTATTTCTTCGGGTTCTCAAGGTAATCGAACTAGAAAATAGGTTGGCATGTATTCTCGGTGGCTGTGTCCAACGGCACTCATACCAGAGTGTCCTCACTCCATGTGATCCCCTTAGCTTTGTTCGCGTCGGTGTAGGAGAAGCCCTCGACCTGACCGGTCTTACGACCGAATAAGCCGTGTAGATTGGGACCGATCTTATTTCCCTCGCCTTCGCCTAGGTTGTGACATTGGGCGCATCGTGTCTAGAGCTGGCGTCAGTTGGGCTTCGACGCTGAGTTGCTAGCATATATTACCTTGAAGAGATTCGCACCCTTCTTGGCATCACCTGTTGAGAACCGAATGTCAGAATAATTCAGGCAAGGGGTATTGATCACCCGCGCGCTTTGGTTAAGAACATGTTGTAACGAGCGGAAAAATCCTCGGAGCAAGAAAGATCAAGGTGCTTGTTACTTCGTGACTATACCGCTGCTGCGACCGTATCGCTCCTCCCTATGATTGTTTTCTAAATCCGACAGGTGTGAAATGAAAGACGGGGCTCGCTCTCGATAAAATGACGGCATATCTGCCAAAGGGAAAGAAATCTAAGCTTGTGAAGATCACATACCGTCGGAGAATCCCATGGTGTACTATTGTCTGACAAGCTAATATGGAAATCTGTTGTAGTGCTGGAGCTTCAAAGGTACGAATGTTGGCAAAATGAATGTTAGAAAGATGGCAAAAAAGGAAAGTCTTTTCACGCCGGAAACATGCATGACGGAACCATCCCCGTAAACCCTAATTTTTCCGATAGGGCTATTCAAGCTGACCTCAGCTCCCGACTTCTCCCTTTCCAGCCACATAACCACCCTCAGTACGTATGTTTTGGTACAGGTAAGGTCTGTGAAAAATACGTTCAGTTCTCGATCTTGAGCTCTTTCTATGACACCGATGAGGCCCGGGACGTAAACGCCTATCCGACTGGCTTAACAGCATTTCCACCTGTCCGTATCGGTACTCCGCGAAACCCCTTGATTTCAATGGATATCACTTCAATTTGCAACAACCCGACCACATGGGTCATCGTAGGAGCTAGCAGAGGCATCGGCCTTGAGTGGGTGCGCCAGCTACTTGCTCGGGGTGACCATGTGCTTGCAACCGTACGAGATCCTGCAAAGGCTTCACAACTATGGGGATATGCAGGTATAGCGGAGTCTGGGTCTTGCCGAATCTTAGAGTGTGATGTTACCAAGGAGCCTAGCATTGATGTTTGGGGATTCCATATCGGCTTCTCTCAGAAGGAGACCTAACTTCCGCAGAATTTTGTTAGAGATGTGACATCAATGATTACGCAAATACGCAGGATTGATTATGTCGTCCTCAATGCCGGTGTTCTCAATTATCCAAATGTAAGCGGGGCTCTTGTATCATGAATCCTGTACTGACAGTCCTAGAGAGCCACCGAAGTGTACTTGTCCTTGTTTCACATCTAATTTTCGTCTGCTGAGAGAAGATAGCTCCTTTACCAGCTTTGAGGACCATCTACGCACTAATACTGTTGGGCCAATAATTGTCGCCCAAAAGCTGTTGCACATTGGCATTCCGATAGGGACAATTATATTTATGTCCAGTGACTCAGGCTCTACCACCGAGTTTCGAGCCTTTGAGGACGGGTGTGTTAACATCAGCTTGAACAGACATCAGTTTTGAATAATTTGCTACAGGTTTGCTGCATATGCTGCCTCCAAAGCTGCTCTTAACCAGATGCTCCGGCACATGGCGGTAGAGCTGCAAAGAAAAAAGAGCAGGACGTCAATCTTGGCAATGCATCCTGGTGAAGTTGCAACGTGAGTGGAAGCCATGGCAATATTATCGACATCCATTAATAAGTCTCTAGAGATATGGCCAATGTATCGGTTGGATGGGAAGTTGAAGGCATTATCAGTACCGAAGAATCTGTTTCCTCGATGCTCAAGGTCATCAGTACGAAGACTCTCAGAGATACTGGGAAGTTTTTCACATGGGAAGGAAAGGTAGGCCAATATCACAAATGTATTAGATGTTACACCCTGCTTACAGGCTTCAGGAGTACCCATGGTAATGAATAGATTGCTCAAAAATAAGGCGACGAATCTAGCATTTTACATGACATTTTCAATGAAGCATTATTTTTGATTACTGTTCTATGATGTCTATGTTGTGATTCAAATCGCAAGAAGGGCTGGTAGAGGAGGAATAGTGCGTGAGAACACTTGGAATATGGAAGAATTCTTTTCACAGTTGGACATCCTATCATTCAACTCTGTTAAGGTAGTTTTCCTTCCGTCTGAACCTTCTGCAACACGAAGTTCTCGACCATGCCTTCTTCTGAGAAACCTGAAAGATGGGTGTTCAGCATTTTGCGATCCTCCGGGTACTCATAAAATTATCAATCAACAATTGTAAGTCGTCAATGCCACTATTTTCAAACACCATACTACTCTCATCCACATCCGCAAGGCTGTATTGAAGCGCTATATAGTTCAAGCCCAACTGCGTTGAAGGCCCAGGTGTCTTCTCTTGCTCGTGGTCACGATACCATGGTATTACAACATTCATGCCAAACACCTTGCCAACACGGAACGGCATTTTCTAGGAGATTGAATATCGAGGTTGAAGAATTATAATCGTATAACGATTGAAAGAGTAATGGTACGTAGCTCTCTAAATATATACACGAAGCGGGAGATACAAAACAGAAAGCTACTTCAGGCATACCGCGCAATCCACTGACCCAGGATCCAAGCGTCGACAATCAAGAAGCCCGGGGTACAGCATAAATACACCATCGTGAGTTGACTAAGCGCTCCATGACCTCCAACCCTTGATCCTCGACGGACGCTCCGCCAAACTACTCGCCACATCATCCAGGAAGTCTTTATTGGCATACGCCTGAGTTGCATCCCACATCATCACCCCGCCAAAGCTTTTGAATTGCTTGCAGTACTCGATAATCTTCGCCAACTTGTCCGAAGGCTCATACCCAATCCGCGCGGCCTTTTTCGCAGCTGGAACGCCGAGAAGAATCTTGATCGACGGGTTCTTTGAAACGACCTTCGCCCAATCATCCCATGTGGAAAAATCAAAGTCGTTCTCGGCAGTGGCGCCTTCGAAAAAGGACGGCAAGCCGCAGGGGTTGTTGTAAAACTGAATGAAGATGGCGTCGAAGGCGATGACGCCATCGAGCATTGTGTCCGAGACGGCGTCCGGGTAGGGACATTGCGGCGCAGCTGTCAGGAGCCATTTTCTGCCTGTGTCGGCTGTGTCGGCGTCCATTAGGGAGCGAAGTTGGTTTGCAAATGGGGCCATGTTGTGGATGGGTTTTTCGAAGTCGAGGTCAAAGCCGTCGACGGCGGAGGATCCCAATGGGCGGTGGGCTGAGGAGCCGTCTCGCTGCGGGCCGAAGGTAGCCCAGACGAGATTTGCTCCCGCGATGGCGGCGGAGTCGGAGGAGAAACCGCCTGCCGTGTAGGTCACGCCCCCGATGGAGAGAAGTATGGTTTTGGAGTAGTCTTTTTGACAGGTTTCTATGTCCTGTGCCAGCTGAGGACAGTCAAATATCTGGGTGTGGGAGTATGAGCTACAATACTGGTCCGCATTGGCGATGTTCACGGTTGGTTGGCCGTCGGGACCGTTGAAGGCTGTCAGAAAGGAAATTGGGATTATGCTGATGTCGGTGTTTTCGCAGTAGTGGGATAATCGTTGCTGCCCGAGCGAACCACTCTCGGCGCCGTAGGAGTTTTGGCCCCAGTATACTGCAATGTTACTTGCAGAGCCTGGGTCAAAGCCGGCATAGACGCCTCGCAGCGAAGCGAGCAGCGCTGTGCAAGATATGAATAAGAGCATTATGTTGATAGGTTTATGGGAGCGTTATGAGAGAGGGTATTGCAGCTGTAGTCTTTGGGTCAAAACATTTTTTAGTAGGGAAGCACCGCAGCTTTAAGACCTTCAGCACAGGCCGACTCCTGTGAGCTAAGTAACAAGTCGATTTACATGCAACCACGGTGAAGGTATCCTCTTAATGTATATTTGAACTATGAGTACTAGACGATAATTGAAGTAGTCCAATTGCAGAAAGCTCTTCCAATCCAGTGGTACCTTTTAACGCTTTATTCGGACTTTGGACCGAACCTTGACTCTACAATCTTCCCAGATAGGAATCGTTCAAGGAGAGAATATACAACCTTTTTGAACAGATCAAATAGATCCTTATGTTCTTTTTGTTCAGAAGCAGGATTCCATAGACCAACAACATCCCCACTTGGATTGATGCAAGTAGATCCAAGTATTGAAGGCATCTCACACCCTTCGAACTGATAGCACCGCGTATACGATGTACCAGAATGATGAACATACTCATCCGTGGATAGAATGCTCATATTCATGAGCATATATGAGCGTTCTGTGCGCAAGTTTTACGGGTTGTGTGTCTTTCGTACTAAAATCCACTAATTTCTTGCTAGTGAATTTGGCATCAACTTACTGTTCTTACTGACGATTGGTGTACACATTAAGAGTTGGGGGTAATGGAAAGCATATGGGTAGCATTAGCACCCCTTTAAACGGATATGTACGACGCGTTTGTTCATTTGTTAAAGTTCTAAGAGCTGTGGATGGACAAGGCTAGCTGACAAATCCAAAACTTGCTGTTCGTGATGCTCTTACCTTTGTTTGACATAGAATTACAAATGACACACTTGTTTTCCACCCACTTCCTTTCATTCGTTTCTAATTCATCTGGATCTTGATTCTAGGAGGTACGCATCCATTGTAGCGGCAGCATCGTCTTCAATATCTGCCACAGTCCAAGTATGAAATAACGAATGCTCTGTCAGGCTTGTGATCTCCTTCCGCAAATAACTTTGTCCCCACCCAAGCTTATCTAGAAATCTCTTTCTATCTTTTCAATAGAGAACAATGTCTAGCAGCCCTTTCGGATCCTCTCCATAGAGCTTGCCTATGAACTTCCCTCTATAGCTTGATTCTGACGTGAGAATCTCGGCAATGAATCCATAGAATGAAAACCTAAGCCGACTTAAATGAGCTAAGATGTCAGCGGCTTTCTCTGCATCTGTAGAACGCGCGCTCGCCACAGGATGCGAGGCAGTTTGAAGAAGGGTTGGAGTCTCCACTGGTAGCTCTGGCGAAGATGGAGGCTACGTCGGACTGGTCATAGCCACATCACTAAGTGGTGACAAAGATCGAGAAACGTCGAAAGCCATTGTGGTCACGTCGTACGATCAAGACGGAAGTATACTAAGTTTCAATTATATTGCGGGATTTTGCATACAAAAGAAAACATGATACAGTAATCGATGGTTTGGACGCGTGGGAAAACGAAGAGACCCCTGCTCTGAAAAACATACCAATGAAAGACAAGGATTGAGGGGTTAGCGTGGTCGTGATTCAAAGCTGAACAAATATTTGGCTTTTAGATGAGCATACTGACTGTTACCTACAGATATAAATATGGGCAGTCAAGTAGCCTTCATCAATCAAGAAATCACGATATATATGAGACGGAGAAAGACGTTACGAGCACGCATTTACTCGTAGTTGCGTTAGTGGCCGAATCCGGTTAGTAGTGGTTCTTGGCAAAGACTGGAAGGCAGAAAAGACGCGTCTGCCATTGCTTGATAATGAACTAATAGTCCGACGGTTTTTGAGGTATTTCATTGCCTTCTCTATGTTCTTCCACGCTTGATCTCGAAGTAGAATGCGGCAGCTTTGCTTCGCGATCTGAATTACTTCTGCTGGTTTAGAATTGCTATCTATATACTCGCTACATCCCAAACCACTCTTTCAGAATTTGCTTAAGGACGATATTGTCCATGAACATTTATAGGTCTATCTGACGTCTAGCCTGATCTGTTATCAGTTCATTCTTCGACTACCAACTTACGAGAGTACTATTGGAACGTGTATATTTCCTAAAATATTAAACAACATGTCAGGTTTTCTGAAGTTGCTGCGTGCGAAGTGGTCTCCTCCAGCTATTCCTACAACTTCTTTTGCAGGAAAGACAGTTCTCATCACTGGCTCCAATACCGGCCTTGGCTTCGAAGCTGCCCGGCGGTTCCTTGCCCTTTCTGCGTCAAGGGTCATTTTAGCAGTCCGCTCTCCGTCAAAAGGGCAGAAAGCTGCTCATTTGCTCGAAGCAGATTTTCCAAACCTCAAGGAGGGAAGCATATCAGTATTACCTCTCGACATGAATAGCTATGCTAGCATTGTAGCATTTGTTGAGCGTATCAACGCCGATTTCGAACGAATTGACGTTGCTGTACTGAATGCTGGACTACTCAATCGAACATATTGCAAGAGTCCCGAGGGCTGGGAGGAGACATTGCAGGTCAACACGATATCTACTGCTCTACTTGCCCTCCTTCTGTTGCCAAAACTACGAGCCGCAAAATCGGGCTCTTGGGGTTTAGCAAACCTCGTTGTCGTCTCTTCCGGTAATCATACTAGGGTGAAGCGTTCTTCGCTCCCGTCCTCTTCGGAAAACGTTCTGAGGGCTTGTAGTGCCAACACTGGTACCTATAATGGCCAGCTCCAGTACAATATCTCCAAGGTATTCGTTATGTACGTGTTCAGGGCCCTGTCAGCATTAGCAACTTCTCAAAACGGCGAACCGCAGGTGCTAGTCACGGCTTGCTGTCCTGGTTTCTGCGTGTCGGATCTGGCTAGGCCGTACGATGCATGGTACGAAAGGATTTTCATTTGGCTATTCTATAAAACATTTGGAAGGAGTCAGGAGGAGGGGAGTAGAACACTGGTGAGTGCTGCGGGGTTGGGGTTGGAAGGCCATGGAGGATATTGGAAAGACGATCATATACTGAGGTAGGCTGTCTTCGGTTCGACGCACACTATGCCAAAAGGGCACTTGACAGGGGTTTCCAGCTTTTAGGGCACCTGCTAACGCCAATTTTACCATTAGACCTGGTGACTTGATCACGAGTGCTGAGGGCAAACAACTACAGCAAAAAGTATGGTCAGAAATTGTCGATGAATTAAAGACGAAGGTTCCCGAAGTCGAAGGACTCGCTAGCAGTCCACTGTAGATTGCTAACAAGGACGGCCGACTCAGGCCTTAGGAGATACCGGATGGTTGATCTGTCATCCATCCGTCTTTTTCCAGTGCCATATTATTCAAGGTAGGGTTGGTCTCGAAAAAGCATATATTCTCTCAATTATTCGGCCTTTCCCGGGCCTTTGCATGATGAAGTCACAGAATTTCAATGTCTGATTTGCACCCTTATCTGGATACGTGGGTGAAGCGCGGCCAGTCAGAGTTTCAGGTATGCAAAAGTGAAGTGCCTTGGTGACTCTTACGTTCAACAAACAGCTTTGAGATTAAACACTCATCTAACAGTGCAGTATTTCACTCTGGCGTTGGACATGTTTGGGATTATGTTTCAGCATACAAGGGCCCGTGAATAATTATACTTCATAGATGATGACCTGGAGAAAAACTGACAGATAAGGCCTCTGAGTTAGGACAAGCTTCAACCTTTTACAACGTATGTTGATGACTCCAGAATCACGAATAATATATGACGAGGAAAGCTCAGCTGCCAAATCTACCGAAAAGATATTCAGGTACGTTAAGCACTATACGCTAACAAGACTGAGGCATCCCAAACTATATATTCTATCTAGCCTCGAGTCGCTACAAACATGCCTGATCGTGGCGATGTACAGAATCCTGGGCAGGTATCGGCTTACGGGACACCGATGCAAGCCCCTGATGTTCCCAGGAACACTGATCAGCACTCAATTTCCTTAAGCGCAGATGCAGATTCGTCGCCAGATAGTCAACTGGGACTGAGCCACAACTTCCCACATGAATCGCTATTCCAACCACGGACGATCCAGTTGCGGATAATTTCTCAACGAGCATTCCATAATCAGGAACCTAGTAAAACCTCTCATGCGCTTGGCGCGAGCAGTAGCGACCGTAGCGAAGACGACAGTGATCATCACCACGTGGGAGAAGGCAAGAATGAGCATGCAGAGAATGTCGAACTCGTGCCGTGGATCAAATTGGCAATCGAAGGTGCACACAACATCGTAGCTGTGTTTCCTCCTCTGAAGCAAGGCAGCCTCGGTCCTCTATTAAATCTCTTCTGGGTTGAGCATCATTCCGGTGTCCTGAACCAACGACCCATCTATTATCGCCCTGGCCGCCCGACTGACAAGGCGGACTGCCGACAATGCGTAAGTTCCTACTATTTTCCCCGGAAGAGGGTTCTTGCTGATTTTCCGAACCTTAGTCAATGTGTAGGTACGTGGATGAAGATCATAAGGAGATGCACGTTTTGCTACCCGATAGTATCATGGTATGCCCGCGCTGTGCTTTTCTACCATATAAGTTTACGCCGGAGGATCTCATAAAAGAAGCGTATAGTATTTAGGGGTTGATGTATGAGAGCAGGTAGGGTTGAAGGAGGATCTATTAGAGTTTGAAGCTCATGCATCACGTATGAAGATCCATTTCCAAGCCAGCGCTCTAGTGATTGTCGAGTATTTGCTCTCCAACCGCATCGAGTGTTCAGACACAACCACAATGACAAGAATCATAATGAGGAGTTAAACGCCCTTGGTCTACAAAGCTGTTGAGTACCGGTCCTATTAGGATTCCAAATTTTGTGCCATTCAGAACAGGACGTTGGGACCATGTAGGCTTCGCTACCTCAAAGCGAAACGTGCGACCTAGGCTGGTGGCGTTTTTTCGGAAAAGACGAAGATGTGCAGGCAATCAGAGATTATAGATCTGCTGACGGTAATGATCTGAAGTGCAAAGAAGATGGCGTGTTGCTGCGATGCGCCGTTGTTCAACAGTCAATCTGCGGCTTTGCTGCTGGCCGAAAGCGAGACGATCCGGGGTAGTAGTGCTGGAGGTGCTTGTTGGCACGTATGAGTCCATCAGTACAGCGAGTTTTACAACTGCATAGATGTTGAAGTGGAACGACGCTGACAAAAAACAGCCGAGGGAGGTCTACATCGGGAGCAAACTTTATTCCTTGACGAGATTTATACCACATACCAGGTGTTACCGAGGAGCGAAGAGGACAGCGCTGCTTGCTGGTGGCTCGTTGACATTACTGCTAACGCAGGCAGCGCAAACAATTGCTAGGTATAAGATTGGCGTCGGTCTTCGTTGCGACTGAGGCATTACAAACCAGAAAGCATTCTCACCCGAGTAGATCCAGACTCAACGGGCCTGAATACAGGTCTATTATTCTCAACTCATCGCAGATATGCGAAGTTCCAACGCGGTCCAGTCCTCCGAATCAGACCAAGCAGCAGCTCGCGATGATGAAGACACCGTAGCGGGCGCGAATGAAACAAGCAGCGATGAAAATGACACACCGGTTGGAAAAATAGGGATACCTGGACCCGTACAATGGTCGCTCGCCTGCCCTCCATCAACGCTACAACTATCAGCGCTTCCTTCACCAAACCGTCGCCAGCGGCCCTCCGTCAAGTATTTGGTCGAAACCATGGATGATTTCGAGGATCTACAAGACTCTGGACTGATGCGTTGGCTCCCTTCCCGTCCGAATGGCTCTTTTGATGCTTGGAGATGCGTGAGTGCTTTTCTGGTTCTGTTGAGAGAGCTTGCTGATCACGTTGAAAAACAGCCAAAGTGCAGTTATATCGATGAATGTAATAACAAGGTACAGGTTTGGTATCCGCAGTACATTTCGGAGTGCCTCAGATGTCGACATAAGCAAGGTGAACCATTGGGGCAGTCGTGAGGTAGTGTTGCCCAAGTAAGGTAGCGGCTTTGGATATCTGGGCTGCGGGTCGGAATAAGCTGAATTTGCTTAGGTTCTCTGAATACATGTTGATTCTGGTAATTGTTTGTTCTGGAAATATTAGAGGTAGGAACTTCTCGAAGTCTCTCGGCTGTAGAAGAACCGATACCAGTTGCTAAGTATCATGCCTAGCCCTTCTGGAATGTGACGATGTACAATCTCCAATTCAAGTTGCCACCTATCCTGAATCAACAGCAGCCCCCAAATCATTCTGAAGCCTTGAACATTGGCCCGAAGACGTCAGCAAAGGCTGCAATCCCCTCATGAGACTGGTGCACATTCCAAGGGACGTCCGGTATCGTCGCGGCCTTAGACAAAGTGTCTTAAGCGGACACCAAAAGAGAGTACGACGAGATTAAAGACGAGGGAGGATGGCTGCTCGTAGGGAGACATCCATGCTTTCTCTCCCAATGGGTAAAAGCAATTCAAGTTTGCTACTCTTCAAGATCACAAAGGCAATAGTAGTTGCCTCAGTACCGAGAAAACACAAAGAATATATGCGTTCGTTGAGAACTGAGGTTGTATCTCGACCCGAGTCGAGAGATAGCTCCTTCTGAATTCAGCTTCCTGCGCAGATTAAGGGGAGATTGAGTTGTACAATCTGCGTACCTAATTCCCCACTCGACAACGCCCGGTTTCATCCACTTTCACATAGCTATAGCACAAGCGTCATTATATGTTTAGTTCGCTACTCTGACCTTATTTCTTCTACCCACCTTTGATGCCGTTCATTGATGGCTTGTCGGGGCGGCGAGAGCGTCGCGCTATCGGTCCGCTCATAGTATGGTGTAGATTCCCGGCTATCAATTTCCATATCATCCTCCACTTCATCCGGTCCAACTTGATGCGTATTCTTGCGAACGACGTACAAGCATGTTTGATGGTTGGCCTCCAAAGAGTGAACTGTGACAATGGTTGCTACGCCGATGGTTTCCCTTCGCAAAGTATCAATAGGCTGAAATGTCTCCAATGCATGAGAGCCAGTGAGCTTGACGGCACATGTAAAACAAGGTTGAGCTTGCATCAGCCTAACGCAGCCATTTTCTAATTTTGTATATGGTTGAGAGTTACCGCAGAATTGCAAATAGAGACGCCGGTGATCAAATTGTTCAATATCCATAACCCACAATCGACCATACTGAAGTTTAGGTTTGCCGGGATGCTTTCTCTGGCATCTCTTTCGGTACGATTGTGGTTCATGAAAGACCGATAAACACCATTGCTTTGAGAGCTGTGGTTGGAATGCAAAATCCTCCTGAGGGTCACTATTGGCGTCACATGATGCACGAAGCACTGTCCACTTGCCGCTCCACTGCGAACTATAAATGTTTTGAATGAAAAAGGAACCGAGACATTTCATTCCAGAGCAGGAAATCCCAATCATCGCATCATCAACATTGAAAAGAAGCTTGACGATACGTAAGCAGTCGACATGGGCGAAGCCAATACCCCGAGAAGCTTTTGAGGCAGTATAAGCGACATTGAGGATCGAATTGTCTTCATTATCTCGCGCAATGAGTTCGTAAACAAGATTGCCAGGATCTTCAGTTGCAGTGTTTGCGGTAGTTTCGTGTCCAGCTCTAAAATGGATGTCGAAGTCCTCTTTGCGCGGATCGCAGAGATTCCGATATCTAATACCGTGATGTTCGATATGACCTCGCAGAACACGTACGAAACTCAACTTCGGCGGGCACACGTCCAAGTCCTCGAGGGCAGTGAAATAGACACAAGTTCCGTTTTTCGAAATTGCAGATGTACCACGTGGTGTATTCAATGGTGCAGTATATCCAGAAAAGAGGTGATAAACCGCATCTAAAGTATTCTGGGAGAGGATGCTCGTTGGCTCTTCTGGAAATGATCGGGGCAATAAATCCGATATGGTATGTGACTCTAATAATTGCCGCCCGTGGGCAACGACTTGGAAAGTTTCTAAATATAAGAGCTGTAAGGCGGATGACGAAGGTAGCACGTCTGCATGTGCTTCAACCCTCGATAGAAGCCAAGAATAGCTGATAATGGTCTCAGCAAGCACACGTAGGCAGAAGCTTGTGTCTGGCGAAGTAATAAGTGGGATTTCCAGTTTGAAAGTCTCTTGAGCTGATGCACTCAAACGACGGCACAAGCTGCAGCTGCAAGCCTCCTGTAGACTGAATAGATTATCTCTTAGATTCAATCCCCCCGAAAGTTCCCTTGGCCCCGAGCTTGGAAGAAACCGGTACTTGACATATTTCGTTAACTCGGGTAAACGGCTTGCAACAAATTTCAAATATCCTCTTCCTCTGCTATCTTCGTGGGCAAAGTTGAAAGGCCTCCAGATGACCTCAATCGGAGATAATGCTGTTTTATCGGCGTCGAAGTACGCATTTTCTGATGCCTGAGCGACAGCTTTTAAGAGCGAGGTGACTGTCGTCCCCGAGCCAAGTCCAAGAAGATCATCAAGCGATGAACCGAAACTCTCTTTGAGAAGAGTCGACCAGCCCGAACACCTCGGAAAAGCGTTGATTCGTCTGAGATCATCTTCCTGACTGATCAGAGAGACACCGGGCGGGACCAAGAAACTTTTGCTTATTGTAGTCGTAAGCTGCGCGTTATGATCCTTTCCCCAAATGATTATAACTTGAGGTGCTTTGTTAGAGTTTGACCAGCTTTGATAAAACGGAATCCCGGAGGCGTTTGTTAACACAACTCTGAGGCTCAAGATCCACTCTGCGAAGGCTGCAAGCCAAGCACAATCGACCCCGCCGGTGAACGTAACCGTAAGAAGCTCGCCATGGGTGATCTGTCCTAAACATAGAAGCCCTTCGGCGACGATTTGAGGCTCTGTAGTTGTATGGCAATGGCGAAGATGAGCTGGGCTGTCGGATGGTGGTTTTAGACGTGCAAGGCCTTCCACAAGACGAGGGAACTTGGAATGAGAGAGACTGCCGGCGCAGACATCGACAAGGGATTGCCACTGATGAAGAGACGGGGCGAGATCATGTTTGCCGATTCGAGCTATCCAAAGCTCGCGGAGAACTTTCGCTGCAAAGAATGAGTCATACGAAGTTGTGAGGCAAGAACATAGCGCTACACAGGCAAGTCCTTGTTCCGTTTGTGTAAGATCCGCAATGATATGTTTGAGGCCGAACCCGAACCATATAACCTTTCCGAACGAGTTGAAGGCCTTTAGCTTTCGGAGGATCTCTCCTAAGTGTCTCTGCACTTTCGGTTCAAGGATGAAAATGGAGCAAAGAGCTGGCCCCACCGTAACAGTGAGCGCCTCAAGCCCAGCTCTGGACATGCGACTCAAAACTCCTACAGAGAATTGCACAGTTGAAGAGGCAAGATTATCCCAAGAAGTAGACCCTTGCTGTTGGAAAGCAGAAGGCTGAGAGGTTGTCGGGACAATCTGACCAGCCATTTCATAGCGTGCAACTGCTGCGTGTATAATACACAAGGTTTGTCCTGATGGTATTATTGAAAGAAAGAATAGAGAATTGATGAAGATGATGATTTTAGATCTCTAACGATGCCCAGATCGTGGTGTAAAGGCGCTAACTGACCTCGGAAGTGTAATTGCTGCCTAATAATTCTCGCTGGATATCCCCCGTAAATCTGGTGTTTTTTTTCCGTTTTCCCCCCCTTCATTTTAACGTGCTTATGCAGCCAAAGGCTATGAAGCACAGCATACTATCTACGTATATAGATACACATAGAGTCGTACTGACGATGTATGTAGTATGGAAAAGCTCTCTGCGTGAAACAGGCTCTTGGAGCTTAAAAACCACACTGTTGTTTATTCTAGTAGTCGCTGTAACCTGAATTCACTTTCCATACCCAGTCAGATGAGCTCAAGGAAATCCTGCTGCAAGCAGCCGACTCAAAATCCTAGACAGTATATCCCGTAGACCAGTTGTACATTGTGCAATCACACCGATAAAATGGGCGACGAAGAGAGCTGGCCGTGCGAGTAACAGATCACGGGCTCCGCGTTATCGTAGGTCTATGTATGTGGAAGCTGATCACTTCGACGTGAGCTTCCGAGTTCGCTGCGTGGCCACCTAGCTGACAGGGCTAGATGGGCTTTTGGTATATATATATGGAAGCTGGCCACTTTGACGTGAGCTTCCGTTCGCTGTTTGGCCACATGGTCATCTAGCCACGTGGACTTTCCGACTGGGTATGAGCTCAACGAGTGGGTAAAGCGCTCTTACTGCTCTGTCGATGAGATTGTTCAGATCTTCTGACAAGCATAGCTTGCAGAAGGTTCGTAGCCAGCACCTCGTACAGGTAAATCTCGTTGCCGGCCGTAAATCTGGTGTTGAAGACCACTACTTACGTCATTGTCCCTTGATGATCATGCTCCGTTGCTCGTTGATAAACAATCAGGCTGAACGAGAAGCCGCAACGCTTAGTGTCTAGAATATCTGTCAGCAATAATAAATTGGCAAAAAACTGTGTATTTCATCAGGCTTTGACTGACCAAATCAGACTGTATAGGACTTTGATATTCATGATATCCTTCACGTCCTCGAACGTGAACGTCACTCGCTGGCTACCTATATATCCAGTATTTTTTCAGTATATCCACTTTACCATACAATCAGCGCGCTCACTCGCAAACCCCCAGAATGATCCCACACCCACCACCTGCCTCCACTCACAACCATCACCCTACCCCTCAACATACCTCCCCTCCGCCCCCTTAATGCAGCTCATGTTCGCCTCCAGCTTATTCATCGTCTCCATCCACTCCTCATACGGATCACTATCAAACACAATCCCCCCGCCCGCCTGCAAAAACGCCTCCCCCCCCTTCACCACCATCGTCCTCAACGCAATGCACGTATCCATCGCGCCCTCTCCCTCCCTACCCTCGCTATCCACGCTCCCGTACCCGAAATACCCCACCGCGCCCGCATACACGCCGCGTTTCTCCTGCTCGAGCTCGGCGATCAGCTGCATGGCGCGGACTTTGGGCGCGCCCGAGACGGTGCCGGCGGGGAAGATGCTGCGGAAGGCGTGGAAGCGGGTTTTCCCCGGGCGGAGGATGCCCGAGACTTGGGAGACAAGGTGCTGGACGTGGGAGAATTTCTCGACGACCATGAGGCGGTCGACGCGGGTGGAGAGGGGGTCGCAGACGCGGTTGATGTCGTTGCGGGCGAGGTCGACGAGCATGACGTGCTCGGCGCGGTCTTTGAGCGAGTTGCGGAGTTCGTTTGCGAGCTCTTCGTCTTGGGCCTCGCTTTTGCCGCGCTTGACGGTGCCGGCGATGGGGTGGGTGATGATTCGGCCGGCTTCGGCTTTGACGAGGAGTTCTGGGGAGGCGCCGACAATTTGAAAATCACAGCAGTCGATGTAAAAGAGGTAAGGGGAGGGGTTTATGGTGCGGAGGTGGCGGTAGATGTTGAAGGGGTGGAGTGATGTTGGGCGGGAGAAGCGTTGGGAGGGAACGGCTTGGATGATGTCGCCGTGTGTGATGTGCGTTTTGAGAGTACGTACGTGCGTTTCATAGCCGGATCGGCCGATGTTGGAGGTATATTTCTGGTTGAGTTGTATAGGGGGTTGAGGGGGGAGGGGGACTTCGGGGGATTGGAGGGTGGAGATTGTGGAGGTAAGGATTGCGCATGCAGTGGTGTAAGCCGTGGAGAGGGCATCCTGGGAGATTGGTGAAGGTGGAACGTGGAGGTATGTAATTATCTGGAGTTTCTTGTAGAAGTGGTCAAACGCGACGATGGTGTCCGAGAGCATGAATAAAGATTCCGGGACTTTCAGGATATCTTTCATGGGTCGGGCCGTTTTGGGTTCGAAGTAGCGGACACAGTCGTAGCCAACATAGCCGACGGCTCCGCCAGTAAGGGGTGGGAGATTGAGACCTGGAATAGTGGCTTCGCGGTACTGGGCGAGCTCCTCCTGGAGGATTGTAAGGGGGTCGGCTTCAGGGCCATGGCCAGGACCCGTCTTCAGCACTTTTCTAGGGTCTTATAGGTGTAAGCATGATGCTACCACTCTGTACATCTCCGAGTCTTACCTGCGCCGACGAAGCTATATCTCCCAATAGATGTGGGTGACGCCGCGCTTTCGAATAGGAAAGAGAGCTTGGATTTTGTTCTATAATATGTTAGTAGCTTTCTATGATTACCTCAACTGACTCCACACTTAGATGAAAGCTTTAGATATGCTGTCTCGGGCGTCAAGAAATCAGATGGTATCGTAGCACAAAGAGGGACGAGGTTTGGCGGTCTGGGCGAATTTTCTGAGGCTGATATGATTTCTTGCACTGTTTCCAACGACGGCTGGATGTTTTTCTAATTGTCAATCAGTATGGAACGATAAATACGTGGGAAGTTGACTGACATGAGGGGCCATTGTTTCTTTACTCCCTCCCCAAGGTTTCTTTGCTTTTTGAATCGAGTGCAATAATTGTTGATTTCCAATCTGAGGTCAGCCCCGCCTAGCCCTGTCGAGAACCCTGATGTGCACAAGGATTATGACACTCCCGCAGACCCCACATTCAGCCCTAAACCCAGCCACAACCTTACAGCTGCGCAAGCTCACCCTCCTCCTCGACGACAATAGCTTTGGAAGCACTCCGAGTTATGCGATGAAAAGTCTGGGACTTGGTCGAGACTGATCTGTTATGCAAGCTATAATGGACATCTGCAGTCCCGCCAGCCTGCGCACGCCGGCGCGTACGTTGGCGCATTCCTTCCATTCGACATCCCCCATATCCGACTGCTTCACCCAAACGACAAATACCACAACTACCACAGCTGCTCTAGGGGATCCTCAAGCGCTGTTGGTGGAGAGATGGAAAATACTGGGATCCAATCTCTTTACCGGTCATATGTCGTGGAAGACAGTGGTTGCATTGAACCGCAAACTTGATGAAGTAGAAAGAGTGCCGGGGTGGCCTATGCTAGAAAAAGAGACGGATGAAGCGAAAGAGTATGAGTGTGGACTAGGAATCACAAATACGGTTGACGCAGAGCAGCTTTTGGAGGCGACCGAAGAAGTGACGCCCCCCGCATCTGATGCGCCGGAGCAATTGAGGTTGTCCCTGGTGGACGATCATAGACTGGGCCGTGGTTCGGCACTCCTCGAACGAGTTTCACAGGCAGTGGAACAGCTCCGACAGAGACAGCAAGAGTTCAAGGTTTGTGAATCGAAGCGGTGTTGGTAGGACCAGTGCACTAATCCCTTGCAAGCATCTCCATGATGTCGCGATCGCCAAAGCCGAGAAAGCAGCACAGCAAATCTTGATTCTCAGAAGGGAAAGAGACCAGTTGTAAGTCTTGAGCTATTAAATCGACTTCTTCCTCATGAAGAACATCAGGTACTGATTTTACACGACGAAATATAGGGAAAATGACGTAGTAGACGACGAAGCAGAGCTTACTTATCTAAAGTTAAAGCTGAGAATTATCGAGATCCAAACGCTTCCATATGTGCCGACAAAAGATCAGGATGGTTTAGCGTCAGGGATCGAAAGATGGAAGCTGGATTGGGCGGACGTTGATGAGCGGTATCGAAAGCGAAGATGGAAAAGAGAAACAATCTGCCAAGACAAGCATAGCAGGTCCCCAGGAGGAAGAATATGGGGAACAAATACCATGTAGTCGTGTCAAATATTTTTTAGATGGTTTGACATCTGTTCGTTGTATGGCTGAATCGGATCTGGTGGATACAAAACGAAACTGCCTAACGAAATTCGTCAACTCTTTCTCTTGCCGGCAGAAACATTTCACAATATTCTGTCCCTGCTCGACCATTCTTCGAATTGTTTCCTGTGCGCCAACGATAAAGCACTCTGGTATTCAGCGGTGGGACTCGAAATTCAGGCAGCATTGAACAGCCATCAGAAAAGGATCTCTCCGGTGTGTTCAACCTCAAATCCTAGATCTTGGAGTTTTCCCTGCCTCATCTTGTCCGTTCGTTTCCTGTCCCGTGCCTCTTTCACCGATAGCGCGTGTACCTCCTCTGGAGATGCTTTGCGGTAGGGTTCCGGAATGTAGTCATCTTTATCCAGATCCTGAGGTAAAGAATGGTGAGTAAAGCGCTGAGGCTGATGGTAGAAATCGAAGAACGCACTATTTCTCCGAGCAGTAATACGTTCTCCCCTCTGACTAGGAATATGCCTCTTAAGACATCGGCATATAGGTCTTGCACGAAAATCCGTTCGATGGTGTCTTGTAAAACAAGGTTGGCTGTATAATTCCAGAGCATTAGTAACGCTTCGCCGAGATGGAGCCACTGAGTGATGCATACCAAACTGATCCCAGCTTCTCAGGACACCGATTAGCTTTCTCCCATCTCGTAGAACAAGCACAAGCTTCTCTGCAAATCGCCCAACGTCGGTCGTTCGGTCAGCCCCCCAGATCAGTTAGTTAGCTCAGTGTTTGGTAAGTCTCACTGTCGGTCAAGTCCAGCAGCTGCGCGGCGGTAGTGAACATCTACCCGGTCATTCTTTGTGATCGTCATCCACACAATGTGAAGCTTCATACCTGCGGTGGCAGCTGTGGAGGTCCTCCGGATGGGTGCACATTGTCCAGGCCTCCGCCTTGTGGATGATCTTGTAGCGACAGGTTCTCCATGACATTAGAGATCTTCCAGTCGCAATAATTATTCAAATTTTGTTCCTTGTTGCGGCCATGTATCCGCAGATGGTGATTGGTGATGAGGTCAACCGAACGGATAGTCCCGTCGCCTTGTAAGGCGGCGGCGTCTAGACAATCCACAATCGGTCATATACAACTGGCCTGCGTAAAGGAGGATGGCTACATGCTGTTAATACAACTGACAGTTTTGTCTCTATCTCTCTGTATCATCAGTCTGTCATATTGACTTTTATAGAAAGTGTAATTGTTGGCTCAGGACCAACTATAATGCATGTATGACGAGAAAATTAGAAAAGGCACAAATTGGGCAAGTCAATCTTGAACCAAACCGTCATTCGTTCCAATTGTCTAGCACGGTTTACACCAGAAGCCTGAGCATTCCTGAGCACGTTCCCCAAGACTTGCCTTCAGCCTGCTCTGAGGCCCCCTATGTTGCGAGTGCTGATCTTTGTCGACAGATATAACGACTGGAAATTCACCATCCACACTCAAGGCAGTATTCGATTTGAGTACCAGCAGGTAAAGAGAGTCATAAAGATTAACAACTATAGACAAAAACTGCTATTGCAAGACAGAAAATGTTTAGCTATATGTCAGGTTTTTCTGGGGTGACGTCCAAGATTGTACATGCAGCTGGGCGTACGATGTTGAAGCCAGAAATGAAGATATAAGAGTGCAAACGATAAACATGAATAGGAGTGTGCAGGAAGAATAAGAAGTGATTACAAGAAAAAGGTTAAGAAGAACATTAGTACATCATGCCTATCAATGACAGCATGATCGAGGATTCATGACGTCGATATTGAAAGGGATTGGAATGGAATGATCTGATAGATACGAAAGAACACCCTTGGGGGTTCTGAAGCAGGAGCGGTCCACAGCGTAAGCAAACGGACGGACGATAGGATGTCCGAAAGAGCTATGATACGAAGTAATCTTGGTAAAGAGCTAGGCCGACAGATTGGCATAAGCTTTCCTTGATTGCGAATGGGATCCATAGACTAGTCTAGATTACTGAATGACTTTGAATAGAGATCGGAAGTGAAAGTAGTCAATATCCTGGGAAAAGGCAATAGGCCATTAATTTGATCAAGGATTGTTGCACACATTACATTAGTCCCGCGTCGGTGCCTTCATAAATTCTTGAGGACGAGTGGGACTTGAGACAACTTTCCTTTGGACTTGTTTCCTCTCCATTTCAATCTTCCATTCCCTTGACCATCAGCTATTGCTTTCGTTGTTCATTGTTCGTTGCTTTTCTCTATTCCCTTTGACATTCAACACGTTTCGGGCGTGGACCTGAGAAGTGTGGCATGCGGCATATTGTGTTCTGCAAGGGCTATAGAGTGTCTGATTGTATCATTAAATAGGCGGCCTCTGAGACAGAGGCGTCAGCGAATCTTGCATGCTTAACACTCATTCTCCAAAGACATGTCACGCGCCGAATTCGGCAACGCCTTCCTACTGAGAATGTATGGCACATGGATATGAGCTTGCAATCGTGATATGATGGGTACTCTTGTTCTTCCTGGCGAACATTCATCTATAGGTGTGACGGAGGAGGGACTAGAGACGCTTTTGATGCTCTGAGCTGAAGAGGCTCCAACAATCAAAGCAGGAATCCTCTCCGTGGTAAGCCGCTAGACGAAAGGCGAAGGAAATGAAAATATCTCGAGTATTTTCTCACTGTGAATAGAGGCTACACAAAAGGCTCGAACAGTGTACGATATATCTTGACCACGCGAGCAGTATCAACGGACCGCAGAATCACAAGACAGGAGACAGCGAAATGAATTAAGTAGCTGAGAGCAAAGTACTGGGCGAGCTCTCATGGATTATCATCTCACAACGAGTGATGAGCGATGGCTCCGACTTCATTGGTGCCACACTCTAAGCAGAGAGCCCTATAAGCGTTGTCACGGCGTTTTGCGTGCGGTCGTCTGCATGAGCTTTTGATGGTGGCGGTCAATTGGGGCCAGCAGACTCGTTTAGTAGGCGGAGTAGGCTTAGATCCTAGTGGGGGTTGAAAGCATCTCGCTGGACCTACAGGGTCTGTGCTACCCCCTCAGGGACCGTCGAGTACAACTCAACATCCAACCACATCAATGAGACAAAAGATTGCCTCGCCAATTCAACAATTAAATTACATGGCCGCATATTGTTCTTGAGGACTGGATGCATACAGAGCATGGACAGCTTTGCACACTGAACTGCAGATCCATCCAGCGAGACTTGTGGGATGGGCTCCGGTCAATAGAGTACTTCCTGTATGCACATTTATACACATGAGTACGATCAATGTCTCGACAAGGTTAGCTGGGAAAATTTACTAGCGTAGATCGATGGAATGCTTGGGAATGCGTGGACTTTGAGAGAAGGTGCCCAGTGGTTGCTCAGCTCGAGAGGAGTGGTGGAGGGTCTTTCCCGATTCGGCTATTAATCGGGACGGAATGGCGGGTTGCGCCTCCGCTAAGGTACTCTAGTGTAACCTAGTTTCAACCACGACCGAGTTGTGTAACACAACTGGACTACTACTTGACCTGCTTGACCTCCGCGCCGCTGTGTCTACCGCCTGCTGCTGCACGAACTCGTCTAAGATATGCAGTCATACCGGTATATGCATCCAGATCCTAAATAATGGTGTAACGTAACGTCTATGGATGACACTGTTTCTCAGTGATGTTGGGCCTTCTGTGCATGAGAGAGATCACCTTTTATGCAAGATCTATACCGCAAAATAGGAAGAAAGGTTGAGTGGAGATACCTGTGTTGTAGATTTCTGTAACCCCGGCATAGAGTTCGGAGAGAACAGAAATGCCGTCCAGCCTTGTCCTACCGGAGCACGTAGCTGCACGGGCCGCAAACTTGTATGGACTGAGATGCACAGCACCACGGGGGTCTACGTAGGCCAGGAAATGGTGTCTCCCTACTGGTCACGATTATAGTTGCCAGCATAGAAGGAACGGTGTTCAACATGAGTTTCCCTATAGGATCGAATCGGGGCCTGATTGGTCAAGGCAGTGATAATATATATTGGAGGAGAGCATCCTTTCGGCCAGGCCCCAATAGCAGCCCAGAAGTTTCATTTGGCATTTCCCAGATGAGGGTGTGGTATGAGTACTTATCTATCTGTTCGGACAGACTCGGCCCACGCAAATCGAGCATTCCAAAGCTATAATATAGCTCATGCACGAGGCTATTGAAAAATCCTGCTGGTAATTATTTACACAAATGCTCCTGTGCATGAACGAAACTGAAGGCCCTTAACAGACCGTCCCAATGCACCAGACCAGCAATAATGACCATGACATGGAAAATTTGATGGCTGCTGCCAAGTATATCGTATTTCCTTGGATACCATCGTTCGGGAACCTATCCCAAATTCAGTATCGTGCACGAATGTTCTTAGTAGTCGGTGCATATACCCTCGCAGCATAGACACTGGCGCCTATCAGATTCAAAGCTGCCATTAGTCCCATCCGATCCAGGCGCATGCGTTTTATCTGAAGTTCCAAACCATGGAGCATGATACCATGAACGGCAAAGACAAGTGCAGACAATCCGAGACCGACATACATGGCGGTACGGTATAGACGAAAGGTTGGATGGTGGAACTTTGGATTCAATGTTATAAGTGCACAAGCGACTGCTAGAAAGGATACCTGTCGTGCTCGGAATCAGTATGCCGGCCTTCAAGTCTCACAGTAACCCTTGACTGACCATAGCCCAGTAGCATCTCTGCAGATGCTGATCGCGATAGAAGCCATAGTAGACCGTCGGTATCGTGGATCCCCACATGAGCAACACGATACCCAGATAATCAAGCTGGATGCCAAAGGCAGCAACTTCTTTGCTGTGATTAGCGAAAAAGTGGAAGCTGCTTTGTTTCAGCATAACGTTCGAAGCAATAAGCCATTAGCAACAGCTCACGTCGCTGAGAGAAGAAAGCAAATGGCTACACCGTAGAAAAAAGTCGAGAAAACTATGAAATCGGCTAAGCGCGCACTCGGATACCGTGGAAACACCTCATAATAGGTATAGCATGGTAGAATCGCGAAAATAAGGGATCCCAAAAGGTGGGAGTAGATGTTGACTGTAACATCATAACTCACCAGTCAACTTCCGTTCAACAAAAGAAGTCAACTACGCACCTGTTTCGTTATGAAGGTATCCTAGGCTGCTCAAACATTGACGCAAGGATTCAGAAGCAGGGCTTGAAGGCACAATTAGAAATTCATGCTTAGGAAAATAAATGGGTTGATATGGTTCTACCGATAGCCAGAGGTGATGTATTTGTTTCCCCTAACGGCTAAGTTGTTGCTCAAGAATATTGTGATATAAGACGGGTGACTGACTGTTGCCAAATAGCTTAACCTTCATAAGTGTCTTGAAACATGTATGTGAGGGAAGAGCAGTCGCCACTCACGGATTTTTTCCCATGCCAACAACGCGGTATGCTTGACCCCATCTTCAGCTGACTTTGTGTCCTGTGCGTCATCAACAAACTGTCCCCAGAGGAGAAGTATGGTTGGCTGACGATAGTGGCTTCCTTTGAAGTGCGCATACGAGCCGCAGAGTTCGAAATCATCTCCATCACTGGGAATTCAATAATTACTCGGTCTGAGAGAAAGATGCCTTCGAGGTGTCGACTGCTGGGTTCTAGGGTCTGAAACCAGGACCAAATCTGAACAACGACTAACTTACTGTATCAACCAGTGAAGAATATTACCTTAACCCAAGTGAATATAAAAGACCCCAGCAAAGATTCCAAAGATCATAATAAAAAGTACTTTTGGAATGACGCAATCATAAACTAAATCCAGTGAATATCACATCACATCTTGCGGAAAATGAAGCTGGTCCGGACCTTTCGATGCCAACCAACCCACACCCATTGCTCCTTTTGAAAGCTATTCCGTGACCAATGTAGATCTTTAGCGACTTGGCACGACTCTGCGCGCATGCGGATTTCATCACTAACACGGCCTGCACGAAGCAATTGATAGGCGGAACCAAAACGCAAAGAAGCTCCTCCTACAAGCCTTACATTATTTGATCGGTGTGGCGCTGAGGATCTCGCAGAGGAGCTAGCTCGACTCTCGACGAGTAAGGTATGGTTACTACAGGAGATATCTTAGGGAGAATTTGAGGGCAAATCTGTGGACAGCTACGAGTAGCCAGGTGGTGACGTCAGTGTGTGCCTGAGTAGGTGGCGAAATCTACTCGTTGCTTGCTCGTGTTCGGGCACATTTGGTTGGTCTTCACCATTGCGGTACCAAACGATTTCTGAGAGCAGAAGTTATCCCGCTAAGAACGCGAAGATTCTGATGCTTTGCTAGGAGCTGTAACTTCAACGGTTGGTGCAGATCCAGAAGACCGGAATAGCTTGTTCGGAAACTGGACCTCTGTGGATTATCTGGGGTAATGTCTAGAACTTCATGCTCATAGAAGGTTCTCATACGAAGCGGTACTCGAAGGTGCATACGCTCAGGAGTACACACAGCCAGAAATTTCCGGAAAATCGGTTGATTGATATGCCCGGATAAGTTAACGGCTCGTACTTTCTGCAGAGAAGATATAAGCGCGTTAACGTTAGAGTCGTTAACGAGAATATGGTGAGCTATGATATATGCAGCTATTGCCTGCAAACCGTATTTCTAGGTTTTCTATCAAAAAATTGGATCAGAACGTGGATGACGAGCAGACGCCACAGTGTAGTAATAACAAGCTCTTGCGAGAGCATCGAGTTCTCCCTCATCGAAAGCAGGAGCTATACATCCATAAAACATCTTGAGCGAGATGGAATACGACGATTGTACTCAAGCCGAGTAGTTGAGTGACGCACGACTAGCTCCTAGATCTATCATTAGTATGATCGACAACAAGTAGGATCAGATCGCACGTGAAAACTCTCCAGACTGGAGAAAGACTGGACATGCTTTCAAGACAATCTTCAAAACTTGAAGGAAGATTTTACGACATCATCAAGAGATTGGGTTATACAGTAGCCCAGACAATGAGAAGAGCTGATAGCATTTCCCTAGCAATGCACATAGGTGAAGTAGGTTGGACAAGAGCAGCTTGGGCTGTGTTAGCTGAAAGTCAAACAAGCTGAGAATCAGAGAAACTTGAACGCAGATCTTTAGATTCGTGTTGAAATGAAATGTCAAACCAGACAGCAGAAAAGCGGACCTACCGGACGTGTTACCATGGCTAAAAAATCAAGTTCACCAGCCTCACATGGGTGGAAATACAAAATCGTCTCACAAGGCTGAGCTCAGCCCTGCAGCGCCAAGGCAGAGCGCGGAATGCGAATCCATTTTCATTCAACTTTATAAAACACTTCCCTTGTACAAAGACATAATTGACGTTCATACTGAGAACTCAACCCTTCCTCACATATTGCAACTGTCCATGCACAGATAACCAGCATCAAGACGTCCCCAAGCGGGCGTACTATTCCACCATGGAGTACGACGCTATGGATGGTATCGAGGACCTGGGTCCTCGAGTGACAGTCCGAGAAGTAAAATTCTCTTCAGCTGCTATAGTCTTGGGCATACTTATAGCTCTCTAGGCAGGTACCTACACCGTCGACTTCACCCTTGAAAACGTCGACCTCGCATTCGCCAACTCCCTCCGCCGCACCATCCTTGCGGAAGTCCCCACCATGGCCATCGACCTCGTCGAAGTCGAAGCCAACACATCCGTTCTAGCCGACGAATTCATCGCCCACCGTCTTGGCCTCATTCCCCTAAACAGCAAACAAATCGAAGACGTGCTATATACGCGCGACTGCGACTGCGACCAATATTGCGAAAACTGCTCAATAACGTTGACGCTGCATGCGAGGTGTACGGGCGACGAAATCATGAAGGTATATGCGAGAGATTTGGTCGTAGGGGAGCCGAGACCAAACGAGTGGGTGGGCAATCCGGTAATCACGGATAGTCAGGGACTTGGGGCTGTGATCTGCAAATTGAGGAAGGGCCAAGAGTTGAGGATGAAGTGTGTGGCCAAAAAGGGAATCGCAAAGGAGCATTCGAAATGGGCGCCTACGAGCGCAGTGGGCTTCGAGTATGACCCGCACAACAAGCTAAAGCATTTGGATTATTGGTACGAAGAAGATCCGCAAAAGGAATGGTAAGCTGCCCTTCTCCCCAATTCATCTCACCCCAGACCCTAAACATTCCAGGCCCAAATCCAAAAACGCCGCCTGGGAAGAACCCCCCGCCGACGGCGCCCCCTTCAACTACGACGCCCACCCCTCAAAATTCTACCTCGAAGTCGAATCCGTCGGCAACCTCGAGCCCGACGCTGTCGTGCAGCAAGGCATAAAAGTAATGCAGCAGAAACTTGCTGCCGTGCTGCAGGAGCTCGAAGGCAGCAGTGGGGATGGCGGTAGAGGCGGTGCGGATGGCTTTAGCGGCGGAGACGATGGTGCCGGCGGGGGCATGATGAATGGTGGCGGAGGGGATTATATGGGCGAGCAGGGGTATACGACGCCGTATGTTAATGGGGGCGGGGCGAGTACCTGGGGGGGTGGTGCGACGCCGTATGGCGCGACGCCTTATGGGCAGAATGGGTGGGCCCAGTAAGGTAATGAGGTTTGCTGGTGTAACAACAGGCATGGCACGCGGCGTTTGCGACTTGAGATTGCTGAGTCTTTGGCTCTTATTTACTAGGGAGGTGTTTGGACATTTTGTAAGCTACAGATCTGGGAAAAGCAGACTGAAGATTAAGTTGGCTTTGTATGGGCCAAAGCGTATGCAAACCCCTTTCTACCATTTCCATTGCGTCAGGCGGGAAGACTATGGTTCTACCACAACGCCGTGGTTTGGAGTATTGGTTCGGGCAGCTCTCTCTCTCGACAATTGTTCGTTCAGCATGTCTGCGGACAAGTCCGTGATCGTTTGAAAAGAATCTTCAGGACCTAAAGCCGTGCTTGCTTTCTGTTGGCAGAGGGAGTGCGAGGGGGCTAGTCGAGGGGGATTTTTTAATAAAGAGGGCTTTGGGACGGATGAGGTTGACGTGTATTTGAGAAACTTGCTGCGGGGGAGTGATTGTGGATGGTCTGGAGGAGGAGGTGGGGGGTGAGGTGGGGTGTTGAGGAAGGAGTGAGAGTCTGGTTATAGGAAGGAGATGATGATTGAGAGACAAGGGCTTTGAAGGTAATATGTACCGTGTAAATGTGCAGAAACCCTCCTTCGCACACATGTACATACGCACTGCGTTCTCACAATCGCATTACCATCCCAAACGGCCCCACCCTACACCTTCCCATTCACCTGCCCCTGCCCCCGCCTCTCCACGAACTTCACCAAATCCTCAATCGTACAAACCCTCAACCCCCACCTCCTCCCAAACTCCAAACACCCATCCCTCCTCATCATCCCCCCACCCCTCCTCTCCGCCCTCCCCTCCACCTCCTCCCCATCCTCCACCAACTCACAAATAACCCCCACCTCCCCCACCTCCGCCAACCGACAAAACTCCACCGCCGCCTCCGTATGCCCGCCCCTCTCCCTGACCCCCCCCTCCCTCGCCCTCAACGGAAACACATGCCCCGGCTGCCTGAAGCTCGCGGGCGTCGAGGCTGGGTCCGCGAGCATGCGACACGTCATCGCGCGGTCGTGCGCGGAGATGCCGGTGGTGACGGTGGGGTCGGCAGCGTCGACGGAGACGGTGTAGGCGGTGCGGTTGGGGTCGGTGTTGTCGGCGACCATTTGGGGGAGGAGGAGGGAGGTGGTGAGGGAGGAGGGCAGGGGGGCGCAGATTAGGCCCGAGGAGTGGCGGATCATGAAGGTCATTTTTGCGGTGGTGACGGCGGAGGCGGCGATGATGAGGTCGCCTTCGTTTTCGCGGGATGGGGAGTCGAGGACGATGATGAAGGAGCCGTTTCCTAAGGGGGAGGGAGTTAGCTTGGGGAAGGGGGTTTTTGGAGGCCGGCTCAGTAGAGGGAATGGTTTAGTCCTTTGGGAGTTGGATGGAGACGGGCTAGGTGGGGGGGCTGCTCAGAGGATATGCCAAAACGTACTAAATGCTTCTATACAGTCCTCTATCGAGTCAAAATCTATCTTCGCATTGCCATTGACCGTCATCTTGCCAAGGTGCCCGCCGGCGTAGCCAGTCTGGAAAGCTTGGAACCAGCTAGATCGAATGAGCAGATTGAAGGCTCAAGCCTGAGGCCTTGTACATATGAGACTCTCTATACAAATTCGAGGTCGATCTAAAAGTCTGGAGTGACTTTTAGTGAGTTGGGTTTTCTAAAATTCTCTAAAATCCGGTGCTCATGATTAGATCAAATGAAAGGCATTGATACATTCTAATTAATGATTATACAATTCTTTTTGGACGTTGAAAAAGATATGAATCTGGTTGGTAATCATGTTGTAAAGCTGACGGCAGAGACATTGTAGAAACCAAAAATGTCGGTGATTCGGCGCTTTTCACATGCGAGAAATTCAGGCGTTCATCTTGCCAATAATACAATCGATATAAATCCCCTGCTTTTGATCCAACACGTCTCAACGAAGTCAGCCGTGGACAAAGAATAGCACGATTTCATCGTTGCCTCAATTCTTGCCTATAATCATGACCTTCTGCTTTCATAGTAGACTGTTATACGGATATACATATCATCTCTAAGCAAGATACATGTCATACGGCAACAAGGACGAATTCGCGGAGAAAATGATCGAGGCCAAGATTAGATATCTATATTACACAGTAGAGTGTCCTCTCTCAAGATGGCTCAGCCGAAGTCTGATGGTTATGATGGCTTTCGTCGAGCTGGGATGGAAGCCTTGGCACATCCATGCTGGATGAATTGCTGCCCCTCCGTTTCATTTCTGCTGTGCCACACTCAGACAATGAAAGGCACCAGCTATTATAACCGAGCTGAGGCAACAGCAATAACCAGAGCGATGACATGGTGTGGAGAGGAATACCAAGGACATCGTGGAGTCGAGAACGATCTGTATTAAGATAACATTTCTGAATAGCTTCATCCTCGATTACTACCCGTAATCAAAAACCTTCCAGGAGTCCTGCAAAATTCCACTGGCTTCTACTACATAGCTACAATGCGGGAGACTTCAATGTATATGGAGTATCAGGGACTATCTGATCTATATCGGAAAGGTTTGGTTCGCTTTTTTGTCCAGGACCAACATATACGTACAGAGGCGAGAGCCGATGCTTCTCCGCTGAAAAGTCCGAGGCTGTGAACCAACCCGACTGGAGGCTCAGCCAGCGAATTCCAGCGTTGGTAAAATTGGTTCCGTCGTCGAAGCTGGAGGTGTTGGTGAGATCGTTCGAGATATGCTTATGACAGATCTTGGTGTTTGTTTGGCTTGAGAGATTCACTGAAAATTGTGGCAAGCCTGGCGGAGGGAGGGAGGGAGGGGATGACGGGATGGGAGAGAGAGAGAGAGCGTTGTATGGAAGTTTCTTGGGTAATATGTTTCATAAGCGGAAGCTGGGACCACGAACGGGCCATGCAAACATGCACAGCTATGCAGATCAATCCATCCCGGAAATCTCTACTGTCGAAATATCTTCCCCGCAACCCCGACGCGATAGTTCTGGTTCCTTCGGTTGCTCTGTTGGATTCTCTTCCCCTACAATCCCCGTTTCTTTGCTGGCCTGAAAAGGAATATAGCCAGATTTTTACGTGACTGCATCGAGCCTCTTGGTAGCAGATCGGCGGATATGTACGGCGCGTTCTTTGCCTGCCGATTTTGCTATTGGTATTCGATGGCGTAAGCCGGGGGGGGGGGAACCTCGATGATTATCGTGACAAAAAGGTTGAGAAAGTGTCGATGGGATTGGTACTGTATTGCCCCAACTCCACCCAGATTGAGGGTACGGAGGGATTCAAGCGCCGTTTTGTTTAATTCTGCTTGATGATACATTCCGAGAATGGTCGTTGCGGCAAAGGAGCAAGGAGGAATAGCACGGGTGGCATGGGGGGGGGGAGCATACGCTTATCTGGTCATACTGTGAGATTTCGTTCCATGTCGATGGTGTTGGCTCGTGAGAATGGAAAGGGGGGGGGGGACTGTTTGGGTGATACGGCAGCGCTGATGGTGTGGAGAGTAGAGAAGTTTTGTTGTTCCCCTGCCATGCTCCCTTTGTGCTGCGTCCAAAGCGGCTATGCTACCTTCTCCGAACGAATACGGCAATCGGCAATCCGAAGTCCGGGGTGTATGTTAATATATATATATTATAGAGTGCTCCTCAGTTTCAAGCTGAAACTCACGGCTCGCAGCTTCGTACTATTTGGAAGGGGGGCTGTTGTCGTCCATTGTTCACTTCTATCGCACGTATGTTCCAACCAGCCCAGGACCACGCTTTGTTGAGTTCAAAGACAAAAAGTTCTTGATTTTATATCAGGGGCACACGAAGTTGCCACTTGTATTCTCCATCTTCATTGTAAGTCGTTGACACTTTGTGAAAGCCAATGTGTTCATCCTTTCCTGCTTCTATTTATCCGTCAACCCCGCGAGGCTGAACACTTTCAAAGGGGGGGAGACCGGTAAGTTATAATGCTAGCTCCATTGCGTAAGAATCTAAAATCTGCTTAGCCGTGTAATTTGCGCTTGATAGGTTGGTGGTTGATGCTGACCTTGATCTGGTGTTGGTCGCGCTGACGTGTAAGATGGGATTGAGATGCTTGCTTGTGCGTTAGGAGACTTTTCTTCAAGGTAACAGAACGCCTGAGCCAATTTGCATATAAGAAGACCTGGAAGTAATCAGGATAAACCCGAGATGTACTTCTGCGAGATACGATTTGACACTACTCCATATATGTCTTCGAGATATTAGCATTGTCAATTACAAGCAACCACTTGGAATTTCCTGGACGTGAGAGCCACGCTTTGGCAGCCTCGATCATCTTCTCAACGTCATTCGTCTTCACTGCCGTCTTGATCGGCGCAAATGATGAATATTCATTGTACACTTCTCGCTATGCCACCAAAGGAATGCGTCTTCATTCTTGCCCTTCTGACAAAAAAGTCTGAGAGAACATTTCTTCGTTCTGAAAAGAATGCGACTGCAAGCTGTGTTTTACGAATACCTCCTAGACCGTACAGAAGAACGACTCTGCGCTCGAATTCGTTGTCCTGAATGATGAACGTAATGTCATTAAGCCTCTTGTTCTGCTTACAAAATGTTCTGTTTAGAAACTCTAGCCAGACGCAACGGAATTGATAAATCATCACGAGGATTCGATTGAGCTGCGAATGAAAAGTATCAAAGTTCACTACCTGATAATAGATTAACGCTTACCCTTGTCAATTCTAAATTCTTTATTCAGCGCGTTTTGACCGCATTTGACTAATTTCTCTCGAGATTACTGAGGATCTCGTTGTCTGCTGCCATATGTGAGAGCCGGATTGATCTTTCTTCAAGGTGCCTTTACGTGCATCGTCAGAGTGAATGAAAGCCTTAACTCTATGAGATCAGGAGGCTGTCTGGGTTTGAGGACTTATGCTTTTCAAACCGATTCTTCTCAGGTTATGCGCGCTGAAGATGACGGGCCGCTTCTCTGTCTGCGTGTTCCTCAGCATCAAAGTCACCTTTTTAGCATATCGCTAGTAGTACTTTTGTTAATCGCCTCTTCAGATTCAATCTCGAGATCAAATATATAGCATGATCATACAGATAATGTGCGCTGACACGCGATCCACTGTGGGTATTGACGTCGTAACCTCAGCTGAAGCTATGCATATCAGGAATGTCTGTTGGGAGAAGTTCTCAAAGCCATACTGACACCGTTTTCGTGTGTCCGAGTTGTGTCACGGTGTCCATTAAGCCCATGGAGGGCAACAATGCATGAAGGAAGACCGGATTGTAAGCATGGGAGATATATCCCTGGGTGCGGAGGACAAATTCAAGTACTGGATCCATGCTGTCTTGAAGAAACTTTAAGCCCATATTGGTAAAGACTTAGGTGACGATATCTCTAGTCCCATGTAACACATATATTAGCGAAGACCACTTGCCGGCACCCATCTCTTTGGGGGTTGCGAGCACAGCAGTTAGGATTAACAAAAGTACTAAGACAACGAACGATGCACAGATGCCATGAAGAGTCGAATCCAATGCGACATCAGGTGACTAAACACAAACGATTCTAGGACAGGATACTCTGCTTCTCTGAAAAGACCACTTGTCCGCACCGTATATATAGTCAGCCTTATGGCCCTTGTTATAGACATCTTGGAAATTTTCATTAGACAGATCAATAGCTACTCTCTTCTCGCTCCCCAACATTGTTGTGACAGATATGAATGTGGCATCTGCAAGTCTTAGGTCATGCATGAGTGCTTCATTGATTAATGTAAACAGCTTTTTGGAAAAGTACCTTACATGATCCATCTCGCCTTACCTATAACCTTGAACGACATTCCTCGCTGGCCATAGACGACCAAATCTTCCTCCATCCACAGCGTAGTCTTGTCATCCATTTATCAGGAATAGTTAGGTTTTTCCAGATACAAGAAATGTCAAGTCTTCCGAGGCCCGCCCCACAAATTAGCTCGACCGGGAAGTGATAATAAGTAATGCAGGCTCAGTGACAACGTGATCAGGTGCTAAGATAGTTTCGAACCTATTCAATGAGATACGCATTCTTACATGACGAAAACCCCTTCAGAACTGATATGCCTGGAGAAACTTAGAGACGTCATGCACACCTATGCCGGTCCTATAGCGCATGCGAAGGCTTGGGTTTGCCCTTTCGAGGAGCACTACCTCCTGCCACCCGATCATTTGTTGAAGGTTTGAGCCGACATCGACCTAAGTATGGAATACATTGCTTTCACGTCTCTTTGCTAGACAAAATACAGCTTCATGACGAGTCAAAAGCTGAGACGCATTATGTTCCCGCGACTCAATTCTGGTGGTTCATCGTCCTGACAACACCGTTGATAGTGCTGACCTTGGGCTATATGCTTTGGGTGGATCGAGGGTAATTCATTTGCAAAGTTGGATCGACAAGATAGGCAAAGATAGGATCGGCAGAGGTATATAGTAGGGCGAAAGGATCTCCACATTGATAGTTGTAAAAAAAATGTTATGTTGTTGGATGCCGGGGCCTTAGAGCAAATAGGGGCTGGCAGGGGCGTTTGGAGGGCCACTAAACGCTCGTCCCGAGCCTAGAACGTGACAGCTGTCGCATCTCGTCCTGCGGCTCATCTGGCCTCATAAGGGTATGTACGTACCTTACTTGTACCGACTGTGTACCAGGGTCAGTGTGAGGGGATGCCCGTCAAGCGTAGAAGGAGAATTCAACTTCTTCTCTTGGGTAGGTGCTGTTGAATTTCACATTATGGTGATACAAGGGGAAAACCACCTCAGCATTGTTGAAGCAATAGGAGTTGTAGTAGGAGCAATAGTAGGAGTAGTCGTCCAATTAGGAACATAGTTCCTAATTAGGAACACTGCCCGCTAGCCCAGTCGGGTCTACTCTAGCGCCAATTGCCATGTATGCTCTTCAGTCAGCAACTCACTCAGTATAATCATATAAGCAAAGAATAAGCAAAGATGTAAGAACTGAGAAGACGCGTGTACAGTAGACGTGTACTGATCCAAAATTTTGATGTTCGGTCACCTGACTGCGGGACGGGAAGTCACTTTACAGCCTTTTCATGAACGTATTAGAGTATAGATGATTGCATTGTATTCTAATTGCTATGAAGTGCCACAAAAGAGTCTTTGTAGTTATTATTGCTTACCGGCCCTATAAGGTTCTAGTGCAAATAGGAGTTAGTAATCCTGAACCCAACACGTGCAACACAACAGTCTTCATTGGCTGCCGTTGAGCCCTCAGCCATCAACCCAAGACGGGATTGGAAAAAATAAGCTGCACCATGGCACTTCGTCCTTCCTCGGACGATACATCTGAAGAGCCTTTCACGGATCCTTTCACAGATACAGATGACTACAGCACCATTCTAGATGACGATATATCTTACGACTTCCTATCGTTCTTAGCGATAGCACAGAGCGTCAATGCCGAATTTATCGATATGACGATGCATCCAGGTCTTGGGTTAGCAGGGCGAGGTGCCACGGCAGATATCGATCAGGCACTCTTGAATCGGTCGGTAGCACTCGCCTATAAGAGACATGTGAAAGTTGGGACAAGCCCAGAGCTAGTTTTCAAGGCTCTTGCTGCAGAAGTACTAGTACTGCAGCAACCCAGAATATGGCAACATGAAAACATCATAGACCTCTTCGGCATCGGCTGGGACATCAAAGTCAACAAGGAGAAGGAAGTAGAGCAAATCCTGCCCGTCTTGGTGCTCGAAAACGCAAGTATATTTGGCACATTGGAGATGTTTATGAAGGATGAAGCTGCTCAATTGCAAGATGTTGTTGCAGATGTCGAAGATGATCCTTCTCTAGTCTTACCTGATTTCGATTATGGGGATTGTATCCGCATATGTCGGGGTATTGGAAGGGCACTACAGATCCTGCATGCCTACAGTATGCTAGCCACATGCCGCAATTATCTGGATCATTCGCGTCTCACTGAAATACAGACATGATCCATGGGGACCTGAAGCCTAGCAATGTTGTCATCTTTCCTGACGATCTCCACCGATTTACCCCGAAGCTCATTGATTTTGGCTTTACAACGTTCGGTCTCTCCGATCAAGAGTTGGTTCAATTAGCGGGGACTCAGGGTTGGAGAGCCCCTGAATGGCATCACCGCTTCTTCAAGATCGAGGATGCCAAAAAGCAAGACATCTATTCCTATGGTAAGGTATGCTGGTGGGTGCTGAAAGAATGTCCTGCGGTTCCATACCTAGCTACGAACAGTAATCTAGATGCATTCTTCAAGTTGAGCCTAGAAACCAACCCAGCTCTGCGGCCCGCAGAGGTAGGGGTGTTGTTGGATCTTGTAGACTCCGCCTATAGGGACGAGAGATGGTCGCGTATCCATAACTTTGGCAATAATACCAGAATGACAGATTCTTTAAAGTCTTGGCTTCGCAATCTTTTGCTAAGTCAACCGAGGTTGCATCACTATATATGGCTGCCTTCATCTGCTAATGTAAAGATAGATATGCGGAAATCAATAGACATGGAGAGTTGATTGGGGATCCCCATGTCAACATCTTCGGTCCGCCTCCAGAACCTATTGCGAAGAAATTGCCGAAAATCCCCGACGTACGTCACATTATGATATGCTGTTCAGCTATGACATCTCTGACAGATCGTTTAGCTCAGTCTAGACTTCAATCGGTTCTCGGCCAGTGACTACTTCCTTCGGCGTTGGGTCTTCCAATGTCTTTGTGCGAAAACGCACAGTATGAAACAAACTTCAGATTTCTACGAAGCATCCTTTCAGCTGGCTTTTTGTTACGAAATTGCTTTTGGTACCCCTAGAGACACGGAGCTCTCCAGAGGCTGGCTCAAAGCCAGTGCAATGACAGAACTCCATCTCACGGAATTCGTTCAAAAATCCATTTCTAGCGAAGCCAAAAGTGGCAGCCAGCTGATTGCTACCGTCAAGTGGACTGTGCGCTCCGAGCTGGCCAAGGGTTACCTGCACCTGGGATTGATTGAGCATACCATCAAGGCCCATCAGTACGAAATAGAAGGCAAGAATCAATGTGGTGGATCGCAACTCCTCGCTACTCAAGCCCTTCAATTGCAACTTTCACATTTGCTATCAGCTTCTGGCGGGGCTAAGGCTGCAATTGAGCTGCTTCATGAGCTTTTGCATACGAGCACAGAGCTCTGGGGTGAGGAAAGCAACCCAGTAATCGAATGCAGGGCCAGCCTGGGCATCATCCTTGCGGAACAGGGTCATTGGGAGCAATCGATTAAAACGGACGAGCAAACTCTCACAATAATGTCAAAAATCCTCGACGATAATGATCCCAGGAGACTTCAAATAATGTACGGTCTTTCGTATCGCCTGGCAAGATACGGGAAAGCGCAAGAGGCTGAAGAGCTCCAGCGCCAACTCCTGAATACTTGTACCCGTATACTTGGTTCCAATCATCCTGATACTGTTTTAGCTACGGAGATCCTCGCTTATACAATATGTGCGAAAGGTAAATACGAAGAGGCGGAACGCCTACAAAATACCGTCTTGAAAGTTCGACGAAGGGTGTTAGGAGAGGACAGCGATATCACAGTGCTGGCAATGATAAATCTCTCTTCTGTCCTGAGTAGGTTACCAGGCAAGATAGACGAGGCCACAGAGCTTCAGCAAGAGGCATCGAAGAAGACTGTACAAAGTTACGGAGAAGCTCACCCCTTTTCGATTGAGCAGATGGACGGTCTTGCCAGCAGACAAGAGCAAGGAGGGTTAATCCAAGAAGCGATTATGACGAGACGGCAGATATTTCAAATACGAACTGACCAACGCAACGGGCCTCAAATATTAGCAGCGATGGGGAATCACGCTAAGCTGCTCATAAGCCAAGGACAACTGGTCGAAGCCGAAATTCTGATTGCAGAGGTTATCGAGCAAGCCTCTCAATACGTTCAGAAAGACAAGCAACTCTCTGAGTTAGCCATGAAAGGCCTGGCCAACGCATTTCTCGGCATAGAAGGGTTTGACGAAGCTTCTGAAGCAATCTACGCTCGATGCCTGGCCCTTTACAAAACAAGACTGGAAGCGTTTGGTGGAGAGCACCCGAATACCCGAGCTGTAGCTAGCATCCTCGGTGCGCTTCAGGGACAGGGCCGCGTGGTTCAAACCTGTATCAGAGTCCTGGGGCTGGATCATATAACAACCCAGAATGCCCTCAATAGGCTTGTGAATTGGCTTGTGGGTCTTCAAGCATTAGACACGGAGTCGTTGAAACTCCGGTCCGAGGTGCTTGATCTTGTTGGGGTACGGACTGCGTTGAGCTTTACAAAACGATAAAGCGCGAGATAGAACTTAATCGGGAAATTCTCGTCTTTTCGATCTCGCACGATCACAGACTCATGAGAATCTATGACCATTATTCTATCATCGAGAAGAAAAAAATCACGTTCTATCGCCATTCGTTACATGAGTTTAGCTTCGCAGCCCTAGATGGGAAGAAGAAATGAACAGCTCTCAAATTCACGAAGAACATCTACGTCATATGAAAGCCGATTCACTTAAAGAGGATTTGCTCAGCCATCGTTGACCTGTCATCTGATATCGATTTCGACCTCTCACAATCAGCTTCTTTCTCTCAGTCTAAACCCCAGAGTTCGCAGCAACCAAATATCGAGTTTACATATATGCTGGACCAAGACGAAAGCCAGTCATGCTCCGTGAGCTCGCAAGAAGTTACACCGATCACCTCCTTAACTCAAACAACCGAGCAAGCATCGAAGAAGCCACGGAATCAGCGAGCTGCGAGACAGGGCTTCCAGAAGCCAAGATACCTCTAGGCTTTCGCTGATTTGATGTTCACGCAAACATCATCTCCTGATATCGGTCCCATCACGCCACCTGGAAGCTTCGATTCATCCAGCCTGGAAAGACTTGCCTCGAGATTTGCGCATCTACACTTTGGCTGTCCATCGTTGCTGCGAGACTGACTTCAAGAACCAGGAAATACTGCTGATACACTGCTGGTTACCTTGTTGATGGTAATCTCCACCCTACAGGCTGCAGGGTTGCCACCACCTTAAGGAATACAAGGAGCGTAGAGAGTGTTTTTGGTAAGAAGACTCGAAACAGTCTAGGAATTTGTAATGTCAGGGGATTCGAAAGGATCCGAAGCATTCAAAGTGCCAAAATTCCACCAACAGAGCGGCAACGATGCATATAACGAACCTGAATGGTCGGTAGGCCCTCTGGCTCCCCGCATAGTTCCTACAACATAGTCAATACAGACATTCATGCTTTAGCTGCACCGCATATACCCATGTAATCAAGCTTAGAAGTTTGCTAGAGGGACCGGGCGTCGTGAAAGCAGGCGTCTAATCTATTCCCGCACATATCTCAATTCCCTAGAATAGGTGCTTTTGGCGCAATGAAGTCCCGCATGAGGACTCCACCAAGTTGATCATGAGATTTTGATGAGTATTCAGCTTACAATGTAGAGAAAATTTCCAAGTCGTCTACACACAATGACTTCCCGGTGGAACATCACTAAAATATATGCTGTACGTCGCCCGTGCTTCCTCCAAAGTCCAATTTATGCCGGCCCCGGTATTCAGATTCCACGGTCTTTCGTCCAACGGCACCGTCTCAATGGAGCGTCAGGAGTGGCAGAAATAAAGATGGGCTTGAAGCCAAGGCCGCAATACTATCTGGAGGCGGAAGCCCAAAGAAAGGGCTTAGAGCTAGGGTCGCATTACTTCTTAGGCGGAGGGTCGATTTTGAAGCTGTAGTGAACAACACCCAAGGTAAAAGTCGCCGGCCCAATCGATATCCCGAATATCAGTCCCATGCGCACCTAGAGTCGGTGGAACTCCAGTACCTAAAGCTCATATCGGTATGCGACTTGCTTTTTAGATTTTTGTTCATGATAGAGATCATCACATAAGGAAGTTGAATATCCTCGTTGTTGTTCATGATAAAGACAGTATCTCTCAAGATGTCATCTTCTTCGATTTCGTTTTTGCATCGTCGTAGATTCGGATGGAAGTTGACAGCTTGAAGTCGAAAGTTGATCTTGATTTTGTTCGAAGTAGTTGTAGAGCTTTTGCTTGACGTAGACACTGCATGTGCCGGAAGCATATCGTTTCCCTAGAGCCGGAACCGAGACACAGGAAGGCTTGCTGCTGGGACGAGAGGTAGCAATGTGAGGAGAAGTGACGCGAGATCAATCGCGTTAATTGGTAGGAGCATGATGATGGAATAGACACAAATGTATCGGAAATGTGAATAGAGACAGTGGGGTTGGAGAGGAAGGAAAAAGACGTAGAGAACCCTACCTGGCCCTTTGACATATGAGCATCTAATACGGATGCAAATCTGTCATTCCTTCGACTCCATCTCAAAGAGTTCAAGCCATCTTATTCTACTAAGTCGGGGCCGAGTTAGCCAAACAACCAACAACGGACATTTCAGCAATCGCTCATGCCAAAATCTCATCTGAAGAAATTTCACTAAGAAGTCATGTCACACTGCCGAGAGAGCGTTGAGCGGGTTACAGCTGGCCGGGGGGTTGAAAAAGTTGAGCCGGGGTCGGAAAAAATTCTTGGCGTCGGGTTGAACTTTAAAATTCGCATATGCCCCGCACATCCAAGATCTGACGTCGGGTTGGAAAAGCTTCGGGCCCTAGGTATGCGAAGCATATGCCAAGAGCATTAAGCGAGGCCACAATAAAATTTATATCTGGTCACTAAAGCCTCGTCGATGCATATGCGCAGCATCAACTGAGCATAAATAAATATCGATGGACGACGAAAGCATCGACGCTGAAAATCGCGCGGATGAGATAACAGGTTGACTAAATGGCTTGAAGGTGAGTGTCGCACTTCGCATATGCCACGCATATACTAAGAAGAAACTCATCTTCAAGTTTGCTAAGCATATGTAGAAGAATCTTCGCTCGTCTTGCTGCAAAGTAGATTCATGATATATGTGATGTTTCGCTCAAGCTGTGCATATGCACGGCTTCAATACTTCGCTCAAGCTGTTTGTCTTCTAGCTACTTTAGCTAAATAATATTAATTCTTGAGCTCATGATTAGCATATGCAGAAAGCTGAGTCGGGGTTGGAATAATTTTGAACTCATGGTTAGCATATGCAGAAAGTTGAGTCGGGGCCGGGATCAAAAAAAAAAAGTTCCGGCCCTGGCTCAACTTTTCCAACCCCCCACCAACTGTAACCCCAGCGTTGAGGAATCCTTCGACAATCCGAACCAATCAATGCGGAAATTAGTATGAAGAATTCAACCCTAATGAAAGCTTTTGAGGCTCAAACTCTGAGTGCTTTCTGCCCTCTAACTTCCGCTAGAATAATCAAACAATCTGAATACAGGTGTCTCAAATAATCCTCGCGAGTACGCGAGTCTGCGCGTTGTAGGGCAAAAGCATGTAATGTTCTTGGGAATGAATATTGCCATTTGCCTTTGTGGTACGAAATAGAGCGACGAGGAGCATCACCCGAGTTCTGAGCTACGGCGTTCTCCTTTCAAGAGTCTAAATCATCACGACTTTCCTAATAAAATTTTCTCCTGCCCTGCCAAATCTAAAGCAAATAAACACAAAATTATCTAAAGTCGTATAGCGCCATGGAGGGACGGTGTTACGCCTTAAGGTTTACAGGAACACTCGCGCTCGTTTACTAGACCGACCAGCGCCTCGAGGGACGTAAAGGCTTGGACGCATGCGTCCCCTGCGTCCTACCCAGGAGGGTTGCGTCCTCCCTCTGGATATATAACGTCGCTCATCACCAGTAGATAGCTCCGCTCTCCAGCGGTTAATACAATCGTTACCAGGTTGCCTAGTAAGGGCAATCCTACATTAGTCCAGCTAAGTTGACAGTAGACAGTCCACCGTGGTTATCACTCGCTCGGGTCCTCCACTACCTGGCAAGCGAACCTCGCCCTGGTCACGACTCTTGTGTGACTATATCTGTTCCACGCCCTTTGTATAGGCAAGAGGACGTTACAACATGAAGCTTGAGACTTTGGAAGATATTGTGTCAGATTAAGTAGCGTCAAGTCATGGCATCATGACTTCTCTTGTAAGGAAAGAGTTAAAGCTATTTCATAGAAAGAACTCCAACATTCCGAAGGAAACCACTCGTTTTCGATTCCACTCGCGCTGTGCTGAAGATCTGTACCAACCACTTATCCACGAACCTCGAGCGATAGCGAAACCCGACTCCCAATCACAGTACAAAATGGAGACGTAAGTCTTTGATCTGTAAGCACTAGCCATTGAAATTGTTGATTTAAACCAGAGCCCTTGAACAACTCCGGCAAAGGGGTGACGAAGAAACTGGATCATACATGTTTCCACATGAAGATGGTGACAGCGCTGATAGGTTGGTGCGACGACAACCGCAACAAGTCCAGGCATCCGTCCCCAAGGCTGCCGGACTCCTATACGAGATGGCACATTGTTGGCACCGAGCGTGGTGGCATACCTTCGGAGGTTCAATGACTTCCACAATCCTGTCGCACAGAACACATGATGGAATTTTGGGGACCAATGGCGGCTCTCTTCTTGACTGTCGAGGGGTTTCCTTGGTATGCGTTGGTGGCTTTTGGACCACGGCTCTTGTCTTCTTGCTTTGATCTGGCCGCTTTCACTTTTTATCTTCTAACCGAGCGTTACTTCGATCAGACTTATCCTCGACATCAGGGGGAACATTCTCCTTCGTCGGCGTTCTTGACCGAAATAAATACCTCGGTATCCGAGAACTTCCGCTGCTGGACTCTGGTCTCCGTAGGCTACTGCTTGTCAATGTATCAGACTTGCACAATTCCGTGCCTCTATATATGGGGATAGCTTTCGTATTTGTAGTCATAGAATCAAATGCTTGAGAATCTGGAACAGGCGACGTTAAACCAAAGTTGCCTTGCAGTGCTACACCACTGTAGCCAGCCGTAACTGGAAGTGGCCCAAAGCAGGCTGGACACATCTCATCAGAGGGGAATTCCGTTGCAGAGAAAGCGTTTCGTCATTCCCATGGCTATTGGCGAGCTGCTGTGCTCAGTGCCGAAATTTCCAAGCCAGCCATAAGCTGGCCAAAGACCTGCTGCCGATTGCGGCCCGGCGTTATGGATCGGATCAACTTGGTGGAGAACATCACTGGCCGATGCGATGTTTGAAATGTTACCCGGCCGGTGATCATTCTCCTGTGGAACAAAAGCTCGAAGACTATCTATCGACATGCTGGCGGCTGGTGAAAGCCCCAGACAATTGTGGTCCTGCTCGGGGGATGCGCTCATATCCATGCTTTCGACCGCCGAAGAGATTTCGTAATTCCACTCGAAATTGCCGGTCTTGTTCCATATATTGTGGCAGCTTTCTGTAAGCCGTTGCCGCGTCAATTCGCAATTCAGAAGGCCAATTCGTGCCCCAACGAAGATCATGTGGTGAGCTAGAATTCGAAGAAGCTCATAACGAGCTTCTTCGGAGTCTGTTGTAGTTGTATATGTAATTGCGATAATCACGCCAAGGAGGACCAAGAATAACCCCTTAAGCTTCTCTTTCGAAGCCTCAGCCAAAGCAGTGCTCTTCAAAGCAGCCTCAAGGCTCTTCAATATGCTAGCACCGACCGAATATCTTATGAGATTCAGTTGCTCGCGGCCATAGTGAGGGTGTGGAGAATCCTTGCGATTGTAGAGGAGCGAAGATGTCTTGACCAGAAGTCTGAGATTTGTACAAAGATCCTCATCCAAGTAATGATGGAGCAGTCTCTGACATTCTATACTCGAAAGTATGCCTACTCGGCTTGTAGCTGCTGGATGGACGTTATCGGCGGCCATCCATGTTGCAAAGTCTGTTGAAAGAGCGTCGATATCCCATTGAACCAATTTGTTGAAGTGTAGCTCCGTATATTCCTCCATGAGGACGGAACAAGATTGCAGAACGGTTTTGTAGTCTTTGTGAGAATAATCTAGAGCTGTCAGTAAAGCCGATGCCCATTGATAGACAACAATACCAAGCGCGTAGATATTGACATTCTTCCAAGAAAAGGGTACGTAACCCATCCATCGGAGCTTCGAGGATCGGGCATCGAACGACACCCAACAGGAGATACATGACATACACGGTCGTGTGCTCGAGCACTAGATGGTATGAGCTATCATAGATATGAAGAGACAGTCTAACGGGATATAATATACGGGAGTTTTATTCCAGCGACATCTTATGCAGGCCCCTTCTTTACGGACCTGCGCTACCTCAGCGCGGCGTTTTGGATCTTCGAACTTTGCACGCTTGTACCTTGGGCCTTGGTCGGTCGAAGCGTGGAATGTTGAATACCAGGGACCTGCTCTGTGCTGCGAGCTCGGCGCCCTATACTGGCCTTCAGGGGCTGTAGAAGCAGTCCTATCGATGTCACAAACGCGGTCAGCATTAGATGTTTCCCACGAGTCAACCAAATCCAGTGCCTCTGCATCTAAAGAACCCTGGTCGTCCCCAAGAAATCGCAAAGCTTCTGGTGAGAAGGTATGGTCGGGGTTATCCATGATCTGAGGTCAGCCCCTGAAGTAAGTAAGTTGAAGTAATGATTTGACATTCTCAACTGGGCTCCAAGACGATCGATGTATCTTAGCCTTACGCCATCTTGAGGCTCACCGAAGAGCTTGATTGGGAATAGTCTTCGTCTCTCACCGAGGTACCTAAAGCGCAATAGTCTGTGAAAGAGAGCTCGGCGGAACGCCATCAACATCAACATCGGTTAGGGTAACTCTGATACATAAGATGTTCATAACAGTGGTTGTGCGACGAAGGCCAACTCAATTGGTTATAACTAGAAAAGACGTAAGAGCGTAGGGCAGGTATTTCCATAATAGGAAGTTTGCGCCCTTGCATTCATTCATACCAGGAGCAATCGAGGCAGCAGTCCAAGCATTAGCATTTAAAATAGATTGTGAGAACAACTCGTAAACCGGCGTCAAGACTATCTCGAATCCGACATGTTCTCGCCTGCATAAAAGGTATCCGCGTCTCTATGATATAAGTGAGGAGCTCGGCCTTTATTATGTACTCGTATCCGAAATTTCTTATTACCACAGGTGACAACCCCTGCATGACTGCAGTGAATCGAGGAATTGAGGCAGCAACTGAAGACCAATTGAAGCCGAACTCTAGCAACTGCGGTACGCAAGTCCAAGCGAGTCCTAGTGAGTACACGCTGAGTACTCTATACGCTGAGTACGCGAGTACACGCTGAGTACGCGAGTACACGAGTACGCGCAATGTCCCAGCGAGTACGCAAGTTTAAATAAAACCATAACTCATGATGTTGAGTCTAATATCAACATCGTTGTCATCCTCTTACAAGCCAGTTGACGGGTAGCCCATACGGAATGGAACAACTTCTTCACCAAGCTCTGAGAAAAGCAATCCTGTAGTACCTTCATTGATGAACCACGGCTTTTGTCCAGGTGGACAGCGGTGACATTATACTTCTGTAATGGTGTTTTAACCCATCCGCCGTCACTGCGATATGTGCAATTGACTGTTGGGCGACGAGGAAGATCCGGGTTTGGGTCGGCTTTTCTTTTCCTCTTCAAGCCGGACTTGAGATTTCCTAATGGATCTGACCGTTTTGGCGGCAGACATTTCTTTCTTCGCAGGTGGATTACCGTCAACCGGCTGGCGGTCCTTCTCTTGGTTAATTTCCCGACTGCTAATCTTCTTTGTGGATATCTCGTCATCAGCGATGTAGACGGCCCAGCTTTCCATGCTCTGAACTTTGTCGTTCTGGCCTAACAAACACCAAACTGTCTTTGCCGAGTGTGGGGACTATCGCTATTTTGTTTTCTGTACTTCCATTAGGAAGACGCCCACTGACGGGCATTCTACCGACGACCCACTTGCTTGAACGAAGCTGGTTATTATCAGAGTGGTTAATGGATTAGGAACTGTGGGGCGGTATGAAACAAAGAGGTTATGGAGAGAGGGAGTGGTCGCCTTGCCACCGATGATAGCGTTGTTCGTAGGATAGATGCAAGATGTCGAAGTGACTTTCAAGCCCTTCCTCGCCCTTTCCTCTGCTCTTTCCCGTACACCCTACCTTTCACCCCTTCCTTCGTCTCTCCCTAACCCTCCATTTCCTCTCCCTCATCTCCTAACCTTTCATCCTTAAACCCCCACAAATCCTACCCATGCAGCCCCACCCCCACTACGCTTCGCTTCCCCCTCACCTTTCCCCCCTGGCATCCCTCCCCTTCCCTCAAAGCCCAGTCTTACCACGCCCTCGAAAGCCCAGTCTGTTCGCTTTCCTAATCACCCAATCTATACCTTAGGTAAGCTTGGTCTTTCCCCGGTGCTGATGACGAGGCGCGGATTATCCCAGCACCTCATTGCAAGGTATCCTTTCTGCTTGTAGCATCCCCGGATCGCCAGCATGTTCCTGCGATGGTCTTGGGGTGGAGAGGCTGTTTTTTTTTTGGAGAGAGTAGAAAATTGCTAGCAGTATCACTATCCATCGAGATCCGCATTCCAGAACAGGAGGAAGCCATCTCGAGTGGACTGAGAAGGACTTGCAATCAATGGTGATGTTTGTAGATTGAGGTAGTGGTATATCGCCGCTAGTATACGCCAAGACTATTACCGACCGTCTAGAGTTTCCTACCAACCGTCTAAAGTATTCTCAATGCCAACGCCTGCGCCATGCGTAAAGTAGGCGGTGTAACATATGAAGTAAGAGGGAGTAAATACCAGCCACATAGCCTGACTCGATTTCCCCCGTGCTAAACTCTTCAGTCTCCCAAGATCAATGACTCATTCATCTATCCCCTTTAAGTGTCGATAAACCTTCTTATGCTGTTCCAAAAACAAAAACGTCGCGATGGTATGCGGTCCCAGCCTTATAAAACTCGGCACCCAGCCCCTAAACATCCAGTTTACGCCCTCCACCCTATATACCCTAACCAGCAACTGGGCCAACCCTTCGCTCTCCTTCGCGCTCATAACGCGCGTTTTGATTACATCGACTGGACTGCAGATGGTTGTGGCGACGAAGCCGGCGAGGAAGGAGGCGGTGAAGTGCGTTGTTAGGTTGTCTTCCAAGGCGGTTTTGGTGAGGAGGAGGTTCTTGAAGCCATCGTAGGAGGCGAGTTGGGAGGCGGTCATGAGCACGGCACGCATACTATTCGGGCCCCAGCCTCTCATCAGACTTCTCCAACCCTCCTCTCGCGCCATTCTTATCAACCCGTCCACGGCATTCTTGTAATTCCGACGTTGGGAAGGAGGAAGCGCGGCGTCGTGTTGCATGCGTACGTTTAGCACGTCAGCGGGGTTTCCGGCAACACCGCCCAAGAAGCCGGAGGTGGAGGCCATGGCGATGAGAGAGGGGAAGGAGGGGGAGGTGTTGGCGGTGGAGAAGGTCGATTTAAGTTCCTCGTAAACGCCGAAGCGGGTGGTGGAGTAGGTTAATTGGCGGAGGAGGGAGGCGGAGAGCTATAGTAGAATGAGCCAATGGGAGAATGAGGCCATAGTGAAGGTGTGCACGAACACCGCGGTAGAGACCTAGGATATGATCATTGCGGATAATATGCAGGAGAGTACCAAACATGCCCTTTGGGCCATCGGGAGCTCGGGTTTGGAGTCGGACCTGCTTTGCATAAGCTTAAGTATGTTGCTGCCAGTAATGGTGGCCTACCTTAACTAAGTCGCATGTCAGCCGTAAATCTCTTGACGCTTCTCTCGGGTGTAGCCAAAACTCATACTCAGGTCCAACGGATGTGTCACCGAGGCAGCGAAGCAAGAAGCTGATCCTCCGAACCAAAACGGATAATGCAATTGGTGTCCATTCTGGATTGCGCGGTTCTTGTTCCTATTTGTACCAGGTGCGGACATCTCGCTGCACCCATTCCGCTGACTTGAAGAAGGAATGGAAGACGGTGAAGTCAGGAACACCTAGTATTTTGTTTCTTACTAATCAGCTTGTTTGCTTGGAGCCCGGACATTCGGGTCCGGTGTCGCTTGCTAAATATCAACATCCATCCACGATTGCAACAATCTCTTCTTCCACCCAGCGTTCTCAAGTGATATTCCTACCACCGAGAAGTTGAGTAAGTCGACTGTTTGTAAGGAGTGGGCCTTTTCTTTGGAAGGTTCTGTTTGTGCTCAACAGAATCGGTTAATTGACCGGAAGAAAGCACTGGTTTCTGTTTCCTGTTGGTAGCTCCTAGGTCACACTGATCGCTTTCCATGAAGAAGCTAGTGCGAGAATACAGGATATTCTCGTCCTTGCGATGTGGTGCTTTCGAGCAATCCCTCAATGGTACCCTGTTGCTGTGCACGAATTTTCCAAAAACGTATCCCATAGCAGGAGCCATCCGCAAGCTTTTCTGCTCTCTCGAGCCTCATAGTACGAGAATACTACGCATAGTGTTGGCCGGGTTGTATCAACAGGGGGTTCTGATGCCAACAACGTATCGCTCAAAAGCTTGGCGAGTACAGATCACGCATGTATTATAGCGGACTAGCCTGGGCTCGTTCAGCCTTGAATATCTCTTGTTTCTATAAAGATCCCATTGTGCCCCAGCTCATTCCCAAAGCCTTTTCACCTTTTCAGTTGCTCGATCACGTCGTCCTGGTCCATTGTTCGGCTCGCCCTTCTGTCCGCCTCACTTTTCTAGCCAACCGGCTGCCGGGAAGAAACCCAATCCTGCACGCCCCTTTAGCGTCCTCTCAGACCCTTTTTCTCCGATGGACCACCAGCCAGCCAATCCCGCGCGCAGTTCGCAGCAGGATGCATCTTTCATGCATAACCTTGCTGTAGCTGAGCCCGGGTAGGTTTTTTTTTTGCATGCTAATTTGTTGAAGGGCGGGGGGCTTTCAAACATTTAAAACCAACCTGGACGACGGCCAACGTTACACCTGCCTCCACCCAGGATGCGAAGCCAACTTCAGTAATGTTGGGGCTCTGGATACTCATGTCTACAGCCACTTCAGCCACGAAGAACCTGACAGTACTTGCCGCAACCTCCAATCAGCTGTCGCCAACATGGGTTTGATCTTTTCGTCAACTGTGACCTATCGGTCCAAACAGTTCAAGCCTTGCGAGTGCGCCGTCTGCGGTCTTGCCTTCGAGCGCGTTTCAGACTTCATGCGCCATTTCAAGAAGCACGACCCCAACGCCCCAAGATTCAATTGCCGGGTTGAAGGTTGCCCATATAAAGGGCAGAAAGGGTTTTACAGGAAGGACAAGCTGATGAGCCACGTAAAGTGCAGGCACTGGCAGCTGGCCATGGGGAAGAACGAGCAGGATGGCCAAAGAGGAAATTCGGTAGAGCAAAACTAAAGGAGGAATAGGTACTAGAAGTTTCTGTCCGTCAGCAGTGGTCCTGGATTTATTTCCTACTCTTCATTTGGTCAATCGCTACATTTATCATCCAAGACAAGCGCGTTGCCACTAAAACTTTGACCGTTGCAGCGATCAGTTGTTGCACTTTGATTACTACAACACTCTTGTCACTGCAGCACTCCGACGTTATGGTCTTTCTTCCACTGAGTAGTGCTATACCAGCATCTTCTCCGCAATTCACTCACCCACCCAGTATTCTCCTCCACAATACCACTGCCCCCTCTCCCCTAACTCCTCCCTCCCACTCTCCCCTCAGCCCATTCCCTCAAATCCCCAACCCCCTCCCTATCCCTCCTTCCTCCTTCACACCAACAAACCCTGTCCACGCATTCACCCCACGAAGCCACCCACAACTCACTCCCCCACCAAATCTCCCGAACCCCACCACCGAAAGGATTATTCTCTTCAATACAACCTTCGACGATTGTTAGAACACAGAAATACTAGTCTTGCTCACAACCACTATAAAACAAACAACCCAAACCTTGACCCATCCAACCCTACCATCCTCCAGAACGTTCTCAGATAATAACGAATCAACCCCCTCCACTGCCCACCTCACCACCCAAGAAATCCCCCACCACATCTTCCTCTAACCACCTGTCCGCCTATCCGCCTATCCTCCTATCCTTCCAATCACCCAATCACCCAATCACCCAAGACATCCCACACACCATCCCCACCCTCCCATCTACCCTCAAAAAACCCCCCTCACCCCCCTCTCCCACCCTACCAGCCTTCCGCCATCCCCTCACCTCAAAAATCCCAACCCGCCACTTCTTCAACGCCGTTCTCACAGTCCATCCAAGCACCCGCCTTTAGGACCTTTACAGGACTCGCTAGGACTCGCTTAGGACTCGCTTAGGACTCGCAAGGACTCGCCAAGTAGAGCGATTCGCAACCCGCAACCTTTATCAAGCATGCTGCGTCAAGTAAGCTGTTTTCTTTCTGCCGGGTCTGAGGAGTGTTGCGGATGGGAAGGGAAGGGAATGGAGTGGAATGGAGTGGGGGAAGGGAAGGGGGAGAGAAAAAGGGGAAGGTGGGGAGGTGGGGAGATATTATGGAGGGAGGGGGGAGGATGGGAGGATGTGGGGGATCGGGGGTTGAGTGGGGTGGAGTGCTAGGAAGGAAGGAAGGGGATGTGGTGGTGGTTTAAGTATCGAGGGGAGAGGGAGGTTGGGGGTGGAGGAAACTCTTATTAATTCAAAAGTACCGTGAAGTTTCCATCTAAAATACACGATGAACCTGAATAACCCCTTCGTTGCTCCAAAGCACAACCAAGTCCCTCGTGTCTTACATGCAAACAAGCAACTTTTTGTACAGCGTACTCCTTCGTTTCGTCACTCCGTTCTCGAGCATTAGCATCAGTACCATCTCCAAGTGCAACGCGACAGTCCTCGTAAGTACAAGAACCAGCGGTGTCATGGTCTGCCCATCGCAGCCTGATAGTATTGCAAACTCAACTCCACCGTGTGTTTGAGATACGCATCTTGGGTGAGCGGGAGCTGTAGGACGTTGGCGCTTTCGATTCCCTGGATCCACTATTAGCACCCCGCAAAACCATTTCAAGCACGCGACTAAAGACTTACCCTCACACCTCCGCCTCCAATAATCTCTGCCACACACCTACCCATCTCCCTAACTGCCACTTCTTCCTTAAACCCCTCATCCCCCATCACCACTCCCACTTTTTCCCTCCCGAAAGCGGGCAAAGCATGCACCAACCTCTTGAGCACTGCTGCTTTCTCCGCACCCTCAGCCCCCTTGATCAAAGCCAGATAATCCTGGTAGATCTGTCCTCCCATTCCCCACTCATTCACATGCTCTTTTCCCCTCGCAAAACCATCGAGCAGGCCTTGCAGTGTGGAGTAATCTTGCTCAATAACGCACTTAGGCGCGACTGTGTGAACAAGCGTATCATGCGCTTCGTCCCAGTTTCCAGCTTGGGATAGATAATACACCTCCCTCGCGTGATCCTGCTGCACCGAGCGGGCATGCAGGGCTTTGGCTTCCCAGATCCAGGCCGTAGGGATTTTGAATTCCTCAGTCAGTGTGCGAAAAGCCTGCGAGTCGGGCCCCGCAATCTCAGCAGCGCGGTGCGCGAGTAGGGACTGCAGCGCCAGCTGGCGTTTCTCGCGGTCAGACAAGTGCAATATGGCGAAGACAGCCCAGAGCCACTCGCCGGCTACGTCGAGCTGGACGGCAAAGTCCCCAGCTAAGTAATCGGCTTTTGCGGTATCGGAGTATTGTGGGAAGCGGATGGAGAGGGCATGGTAGAGTTGAAAGCTGAGGCGTGTGTCGAGGGGGTTTCCGGTGGTGTTGTGCGGCATGACTATGTCTGCGATCGAACTGCTTGGTGAGGCCCCTTTGGACGATGCGTAAAGTTTTAGAAGACCCCAAAGGATATCTTCGCGTTGGGAGCTTGCTGGGTCATCCCATGGGGTATCTGCGCCTTCTTCGATAAACCAAGGGATTGGCTTTTTGCTCTCATCATTTGTAAGGTCTTCGGCGAATTTTTCGACTGCGGCTTCGATAGGCTCTTGAGCTAGGATTGCGTACCAGAGCCTTAGGCCGAAGGCACGCTTCCAATCTAGATTGAAGCGATCGCTTATAGAAAAGGTTCTGGCTCTATCTTCCAGTGCTCCCTTCTTACCCTCGCAGATGCAAGTGTTTCCGGCTAACAATCCATACAAAGCTCGAATCGGCTCGCTCATCTCAGAGAGGACATTTAGCTCCCGCCATTCGTGAATCTGGGTAGCTATGTCCTCGCGCATAATGTGATCACCGCCAAGCTGCGCCACGAGTATGGCTAATCTGAAATCTCTGCCTTGAGCGAGAGCATCGCAAGCCTCAACGACTTTGTTCGCTGACAGATAAGCTACAGCGCGTTCTTCAGCATTCGGAGCTCCAGCAACGGCGGTCTTGGCAGAACCTTGACACTGCTGTTCCCAGACTTTGCTAAGGCGATCCTTGCGGACGCGGCTGTAAAATTCTGCAGTACTCGCATTGGACTCGCCGGCAGGAATCTCAGCATCGAGGCCGTCAAAGAGAATATATGCAAGCTCCCAGATAGATTTCTCATGCTCAAATTTCTGCTTAACGATTGACGCGATTTCTTTCAATGCAACGCGCTGCACTTGTGCTATGGGAACTCCATGATCTAGCAAAATCTTGGTAGTGGTTCGCTGCCTACTTAGTGTTTCAGGAATAAGCTGAGCATGCTGTCAGTTCGCGTTCATAATCGCTCTATATATCGCAAGTGACCAATTTTCTTACCTCTGATGTGGCCGCGAGTTTTGCAAATCGGATATCTCTACCTTCGGAGACAAAAGTCCCCTTCTGATCGTTTATAAGGGCATTGCTTTGGGTAGACTTTTTCCGAGACAGGTTGACGTTGCTTGGCATTGCGTATAGTAGCGTAGCTCCTGGGCCCCAGGATGGTCTGTAAGATTGGTGGTATTTTCGGTCCATCTCACTCATATCGTCTTCATTGGGGGGTTCCAAAGTCTTTGAATAGGGCCACTAAAGAGATAGTATACTCAGCTTTGCATTCCTAAATTTTGTTTTTACGTACACGAGTAGACGTTACAACATGCTACTATTAATTTGTTTTACCCGCTCCGAGATGCACAACCGCCAGCAAGGAGAAAAGGAAATAATCAAACCTCAAAGCCTTTGCCCTTGTTTGCTTGCTTGCCCCTCCCGCTCCTCCGCGCTTGCTCCTGGCCGAACAGTGAGTGCATCAAGTCAATACTTGTTGCAAGTACCTGCCCGGGGCCGTTGGTCGCACTATGCGCCTTCGGCGTGTCCTCGTAGATAAGTTCTCGATCTTTCATAACATGTGCTTGACTCTGACGAAGGGCCTGGCGATCCTGCTTTCTCGGACTGATAGTTCGCTGTAGCTGTTGCGCCCATTCATCGCTGCCATGAAATACCAGTTTTCCAGGCGTATCAAAGCCGCCGTGGTTTTGCTGGGACGACTTGAGTAATGATTTAGACTTTGGAATGCCTGGTGCATTAAATGGGTCCGTATCTTCATCGCCTGGCTGTGGGAACGACCCCGCCATTTCCAAATCTTCGTCGTGGACTATGAGAGATCGGTCATGGACGTCATCCGCTGGGTTGTGAATATCGCTTGGCTCATCTTCACCACTGTCTGAAGATGAGGCGGCCAAGCGTTCGCCTAAAAAAGACTGATCTCGGTAGGTGACTTCTTCCATTTCGTGATCTTCTTCAAAGGCGACCGTGTCGTCAAAAGCGCCCGGTAGCACCTTCTTCTTGCGAAATTCAAATGTATCATCCGGACTAGAGCTGATTCCAGACTGCGAGAGGAAGGAAGATCCTTGTGCGGATGCATTTGAAGCTGGCGTATAACCATCCCTTGGCGTTCGATTCTTCGGGGTAGGGGTATCTGGCGGCTCGCTTAGACCACTGGTATGTAAACTCTCCCCTTCACTTCCTGTGTCATCGAAGTCTAGAGCATAAGTGGTGAAATGGGGTACTTTGAAAACCCAAGTCCCCATGTCCTTTTCGTACCTCACAAACTCAGTGCCAGTAACTTTTCGAAGACGATCAACATGCTTCTGAAAGCGCGGGCCACTCTTCTCATGAGAAGGCGTCTTCCGATCTTTTTGTCTTGGCCATGAGTTCTCCAAGTAGATAGTTGACGGAACATTAAGCCCTTTACCTAAAGGAGGTTTCTGGTCCGTCTCCGGATATACCGTGAGTGAACGTGTTTCGATAACAGCAATCTTTCCGAAGATCTTATCCAAATCAACTGTAGCCAAATCTACAGGCTCGTCGAACATAACACGACCACATCCTTCACGTCCAACACAGAATCCTTTCATGCTCTTTAGCTGATGCTTTGGCATCTTGCTAAGCTCATCTCGTGAGGGCCTCATATAATATGCCCCCGGCTCGGGATCCGCTTGTGGAATCTGTGGTGGGGGTCGGAGGCTTGAAGGGTTTGGCGCCTCCGGAGAACCATCCTCATGTACGATAGCGAGCTCATTGCCTTTTACTTGTTCCATTTCAGACTGAGAGGGGGTTCCATTGCTTCTAGACCCATTGAATTTGCCGTTCGTGCGGGATGAGGATCTGAGGAAGCCCTGTTCTTGAGCACTCGGCGTAGCGCTGCTCTGCAAGTTGCTAGTAGCACTACCGTTGATGTCATTAATCTCGGTGTCTTGGTTGGTTCCATTTCCGCCTACAGTGCTAGCATCAAAGCTAACCTTCTTCTTCAGAATACCAGGTTGTCGGGATTGATCGTTCTTCTCGGTACTTGGCAACGCCCCAATGCCTTGGTCGCCGAAAAGGTCTGTTCGAAGGCTACGATCGATGGTTAGTTTCTTCAAGCTTCCTGACTTTGAGCCTGAAGAACGGGAGCTGCCGGCAGAGAACGCGCCCGGTGAGAGAATGCTCTCCCGATCACTATCGAACGTCCGACGCAGATTGCTAGTTGACAGACTCTTCCCCAAACCTCGACCAATACTGCCATAGAGAAGACTGCTGCCTAGGCCTAGGCCACCAGGAGTACTGACATTACTCGAAACGCTAGATGGTGTTCCGTATGTCGAATACGAAAACCCATAACCTCGCTTTTGTGGTGTTACAAGTCGAGAAGCGGTATGTGGATTGATCTTGTACTGCGGTAGTATTGCGCTCTTTCTCATTTTATTACCTGTATTGATGGGAGTTGCAAGGGGACCCGGATTAGCTTGCGGTGGCGGTGGGAGACCATCAAATATAGATGCACTGCCATATGGATAACGATCCGTCAAGGAAGCCGTCATAGCCTGTGGGGGTTGTAAGGCATTCTGCTGCTGTTGTGAGTTGTTGAAAAGCCCGGAGGATGCGTTGTTGGTGTTGCCGAAGAGACTGGTGGATTGCTGTTGCTGGTTGTTAGACCCCAAATTACCAAATATAGAGCCTCCAGCTGGTTGCTGAGCATTATTGTTAGTATTACCACCGAACAAGCCACCGCCAGTCGTGGATCCAGTATTAGAAAATAGCCCGCCTGGCTTCTGTTGTGATTGATTGGTACCTCCAAAGAGCCCGCCACCAGCATTTGGCTGACTCTGGTTAGCATTGTTACCCCCAAAGCCCCCGAAAAGATTGCTGGTGTTGTTACTGGTAGTACTTGGGCTGTTGCCAAAGAGTGAAGTGCCTGTTGCCGCTGGTTTCGATGTGCCGAAGAGCGAAGTGGATGCAGGCTGATTGTTGGTCCCAAATAGCCCACCAGTGGGTTGCTGTTGCTGCTGGTTGTTTTGGGTATTGGTACCGAATAGACCAACTGCTGGATTATTCGTCGTGGAGTTAGTAGTGCCGAAAAGTCCACCTGGTTTCTGTTGTTGCCCACCAAAACCGCCGAACGCAGAGCCTGTGGATGTTTGGTTCTGATTTTGCTGGTTTGAGCCAAAGGTACTGAACGGATTCGATGTCGAAGGCTGCTGCTGCTGCCCACCTCCGAATGCAGATGTTGTTTGGTTTGTGCCAAACAAGCCACCACCGGTATTATTAGGAGTGCTACCGGTTCCAAAACCAGTTCCAGTTGCACCTCCTCCAAAGTCGCTACCTGGGTTTGTTCCGCCAAAAGAGAATCCAGACGCTGGCTTTTGCTGCTGTTGTGAGCTAGCACCAAACAGACCTCCACCAGTGCCAAATCCGGTGCCTGTATTCTGTGTTGCGCCAAAGCCAGACTGCCCAGAAGTGCCGAAGAGGCCACCGCCTGTTTGGGAGGTACTTGCAGGTGCACCTCCAAACAGACTAGTCGTTGCTTGCTTTTGACCAAATAGGCCACTTCCACCAAAGCCAGAGCTCGCCGTTTGCGTACCACCAAACGGAGAGGCCGCACTGGTAGACTGGGCTCCGAAAAGACTCCCTCCTGCTTGTGGCGCACCGAAAGGCCCAGTCGGGTTTTGTTGCGTCCCAAAGCCACCAAACCCGCTACTGGCACCAAACGCTCCAGCCTGACCACTGGCATTACCGAAACGCCGACCTTGATTGTAGTCTGCAAGTCTTAGTTCCTGGAAAATGTTAGCATTTGTACTTGATTTTGATCCTCTCCATAGACTTACTTCGAAGGAGAAGTTCTTGTATGGCTGCATAAAACTAATGCTCTGAAAGTGATTTATCCCAGAGGTTGTGCCTTCCTTCTCCGTAGTGGCCTGAAATGGCGTACTGCCGGTACCCTGACATTCTGCACTATTAGGACCAAGGGCAGAGCTAATAGGTGCACCAAAGGCGCTGGTGGGCTGATTAGGCTGTGATCCAAAACCAGTTCCGCCACCGAACAAGCTTCCACCAGAAGAGCCCTGGGTTCCGCCAAATGCTGGTTTATTTGGTGCACCAAACATGCTACCAGATGGAGTTCCAGCGCTGTTAGCGCCGAACCCACTGAAGGTCGAAGTGCCTGCACTCGGGGTAGTGTTAAACAAGGAACCACCGGAAGTAGCACCAAAGGCAGTCTTATTAGCACCAAAAGCGGTAGAATTTGAGCCTGAGGTGCCGAAAGTTGAACCTAATGATGATGTTTTGGTCAGCCATGCTGTAGCAGAATGTTCTAAATCACTTTAAAGCATCGTTCTTAATAAAGTGAGGAAGAGAGGGACATTCTGGCAGGGTTGAGCAATGCATCACGTTAAAATGATACACGCAGCAGTCACCCCAACGGTTGAAGTCTTGCGAAATATCCACAGCGGCATCATGTAAAACAGATGCTTACCTGAAGTTCCAAACCCAGTATTTGTGCCTCCAAATAAGCTACCAGGGTTATTCGGCGTGCTACCAAAGCCAGTGTTCTGGGCCTGACCGAAACCTATAGTAAGTGAAAGCGAACATGTCAGCTCTGGAAGAGTCCAAGCGCATCGGCAATAGGCAAGATACCAGGACAGTGTCTAGTGAATGAGTAAGAAGAAAAAGACATGTAGAAGACATACCTGATCCAGTATTGTTATTTGTGCCGAAGCCCCCAAACCCCGTCCCCTGCTGCTGATTATTGTTTTGTTGCCCAAACATGATGGTTGGCCCTTTTCTGGATATTTTCCAAGTCTACTGTGAGGACGATATCGCTGAATTGATGGTGCTGAGGTGTTGAGTCAAGCGCATCCACTCGACGTATTGCGCAGCCGGCTCACAAGTGGACGTCAAATGCGCTCAGGAGATCAGGAGAGGCCAACTCGGATTACGCGTAGCGAACAATTACCAGAGCTCCATGTGTGGTAGTAGAAGAGTCCAAGCTTCTCGAATTCAATGCAGGAAGTAAGGGAAGGTAGGAAACGCGCTGAAGATATTGCAGTAGAAAACTGATGTGGAGTGTACTCGTAGGGCTAGAATATTAGCCAGACTGAGAAATTCTCCTACGCGACGAAACTTTAGGCACCACCAACACTCGGTAGCCTAAATGATGCCTTCGAACTTTATCCTATCACCATACGTTCTGCTCTGAATAAGGCGTCAACTATTGACGTCTGATTGATAAGACTCATGAGCTTCTACTGCTATGACTAAAGATCCTCGAAATGATCTGCGAGAGCCTATTACTCAAAAGAAGCCGCTACAGCAGCCTCTGTACCAAGGCCGCAAGCCGGCTGCCTTCGAGACCGCGTTCACAACCGTAGGAACACTTCTGACAAACCACGAAGTTCTCGACCTAATTGACACTCGCCTACCAAGGCAATCGCAAAGGAGTCGGAAGATCTTTCCCCAGCACAGGTTCAGCAGTACCAATATCTCTTTTACATGGTTAATACATCGGACAAACACACTATGCCATCACACTGGCTTACCTTGGCCCCCGAGGAGCCCAATATTCCCCAGTCATCTTGATGTCAAAGTCGGCAATGAATTCAATGAGAGACTTGGCCGCTTCGTCAGGTGGAACAGCTAATGTAGCCACGTCAAAATACAGTGAGTTTTAGCGGTTGTGCTACCTGAGGATTTCGTACCTCCGCCGTCATCCCAGAATCTGTCAAACCCGACGCCTTTCGTCATCTCCGTCCGCATGAACCCTGGCTGATCGACAGTAAGCGCGCTTCTCAGTTCGACTCATAAGCTTCAGGACCCACATGTACTATGCCGACAGCAATACCCTTTTCCTTCAAGTCCAAACTCAAGAGCTTTCCAACCATATTCAAGGCACTCTTGCTGGCATGATGCCCGTAATTACCGCCACCCTCACTCTCATGCCTCAATGTAATGCTCCCGCTTTCAGAGCTGACTAGGATAATCTTGCTCCCCTTAGCCATCAAGCCTGCTTTGACCAAATGATGGCAGATGAATACAGGTGCAATACTACTCGTAGTGTACATCTTGACCTCTTCTTGCCATGACGGCTCTTCAAAGGTCTCTGTTCTGAAGTAACCAGCTGTAATGATGACTATGTCAAGGGTCACTCCAGACGAGTGTACATGAGACACCAACTCTTGACCGGCCGTCTCTTCAGAAACATCAATTCCTGGGATATACGTGACGTGCTCAGTCGATGCTGGAGCTGTAGCAGAACGGCTTGTTGCGTAGACAGAGCTTCCATGTGCTGCATATGCTTTCATGAGGGACGCTCCCAGCCCTCTCGAAGCTCCAACAACTAGGACATTGGGCATCTTGACTTCTTGTGCGACTTCCGGTATTGGATTCAATTAGTCTAAATCTGAGCGTCTAATTCTTTGGGTTGATTCAATGTAGGAGCGCCAACACACAAAGCATTGATCTTCCGAAGGATTGTAGGTATATCTGATCCCTGCTTTCCGTTGGTAAACGTTATGTTGCAGATCACTGCGGGCCGAACCGATAGTCAAATCGCGTCGCGTACGCCATTGGTGCTGAACTACACATTTGGCGGAGACTGGAAATTCCGAAACTTTCTACATTATTCCACATCAATGGCATCTTCGGCCCACTCCGCTTTCCCTCCGAGAGCTTATGGAACAAATCAACTAGGGAAGCTGCCAGATCGATCACTCGCTGGTGCCTTCGGTGCTTCGACAACACAACAAGCGCGCGAAGCTCAAAGAAAAGAGAGCGAGCGCGAAAGAGCCGAGAAGGAGCGTGCTGAACGTGAAAAGTTGAACGGGCTTACTGAAGAGCAAAGGGAAGAAATTAAGGAGGCTGTGCGCTACCCACCTCGCTCGCGGTTGAACACTAATTATGCTAACTATGTGCCTAGTTTACGCTTTTCGACCTGGATAAAGACCAAAAGATCGACTATCATGAGCTCAAAGTTGCAATGAAAGCCCTTGGCTTCGACCTACCCAAATCGGACATCCTCTCCATTCTCCAGGTGCACGGAGTACCCTCTGAACCGCCATCTACCAACGCACCTCACCAGAGTCGCCTGTTGCTTCCCTTTGCACAATTCCAGATTATTATGGCTGAACGGATATTGGATCGGGATCCGGCAGACGAGGTAATGAGGGCCTTTGAGCTCTTTGATGAAGGCGGAAAAGGAAAGATCAATCTTCAGGATTTGAGGCGGGTTGCAAGAGAATTGGGCGAGGGCTTGGAAGAAGAGGAACTTGCGGCGATGATCGATGAATTTGATCTGGATGGAGATGGAGCCATTAGCAAAGAGGAGTTCCTTGGAATCTGCTTGCAATAGTCATATGACTTGGCATGAGGCAATGCATATGGGCGTTTGGCGATGGCGAATAGTTGCTAGAATTCCATTCACGGATTGGAGTCTAGTCTTTCCAGGTTATGGCAGCTACGAAGTGCATGGAGTTCAGGACTGGACGGGGAAATATAATCATTTCTCTCCTCGCAGCTGTAACCTCATTTGGGCTGTCTTCGTATCTAAAGGTTGATTTGAGCATTCCAATTTGAAACTCTATTAAGGACGTATCAATCATCTACGCATTCACAACATGACAGGGTGTCACTTTTCCATAACGTAAATTGCTCGAAAGACTAACTAGAGCCCTCCACCAGCGAGAAGTCATTGAAGCATAAGCGGTCCCACCAAACACGCTGAGGCCAGCTAGTTTTCCCCTTACCTATCGTGTTTGTTTACCTACCTACCTAACTATCCATCTACTCACCTACCTACCTAGTTTAGTGGGTGGCAGATTTATCAAGTCGACTTTGTGGAGATATTTCAGTGTACAGGCCAAATCTGATGTTTTTTTATGCTCGACCGCTTATGCTTCAATGACTTTTCGCACCCACGTGATGCATGGTTTGTGTATGACTAATCATGATGGCCCACCAGATCCCTGTCCCCCGCGATTTAGGAAGATTAATCGATTGTTTGCTTTATTCAAACACAGTTTTCATTTTGCATTCATTGGCCATGGCGCCTGGTTTGGTACACCTGCCGAACGGTCAGACAATGGCAGTCTCTCCTATCTTTGGAGGACTGTCATTCAAGGCCAATGACTTGAACATTCACCATTCGATCTTTCCACCGGGATGGACTATCATACTTGAGACTGAAGACGGCGACAACGAGCTTGAAGATAACAACCTGATGAACTCGCATCAAAAGCATCATACGCACCGTTATCGGGCTCCTACTCTGAACCAAGACAATCTCTTCATTTCGTCCATATCCAACCCCAGCAATACAGACTTCAAGCCTGCGACCTCCCCTACACGGCAGACGGCTATGATGTTATGGGCAACGTTGTGGTGGTATTTTCATCAGGTACCTTGCTGGGCTGCTCTAGTAGAACTATGACTGATTCTGGAAGCAAGCCCAAACCGAATCCACACCTCAGCGCCGGCATCAGCTCCAAGGTGCCAGAGGAGGCCAGACCGAAGGGTGAGTGGAGGATAAACATCAAGCGCGAGGGCATCTTCAAGGGGAAATCCCTACTACAGAAGCTAGAGCGTATGGGTCTGATTAGCAGTGAAAGTTCTTGCGTGGGTACAAGCACCGACGAGAGAAGCGGAGAGGGATGGACAGACATGTTCGTCAGTCAAAGATCGTTTTGGCAGATAGATCCGCGGATTTTCTTGTTCACACTCTCGCCAACCATGCATTCGCCATTTCCAGGTGGCTCGCCGTATCCGTCGCGACCAAGCTCGCCCAATAGAGAAGGTACTGCATCACCCAGATCTGAGGCTTATGGAGACACATCGCACGGCTTGTGGTCACCACAATCTCCAGGACCTTTTGCGTCTGGGAGCCACCTTCCAACCTACTACCCCCCTCCTCCGCCACAATACACGCACACCCACTCTGTCAGACATCCGATCCGCCCAAAGCCCCCAGCGCAGGGTCAAACGTTCTACACCCGCTATGTTCCCAGCCTGGGCCAGTACTTGTCATTCAGAACGGCTTCACTATCCTCGAAATCCCCTACCTACCGCGGGCCCGTGGCGGATCCTACACCAACATTTCTCCCTCCTAACTCTGGTGTTGCAACTGCCGGATTGCCTTCTCTTGGAAACCTGAACATTTGCCCTTGCGACACCGATCTGTTGCATACCTGGATGAACGAGCCTCGTGTCTCTGCCGCCTGGGGCGTCTCCGGCCCCCTCGCCACTCAAGAAACATTCCTTAAATCAGCCTTGAACAATAAACACAGCTTCCCTGTCATCGGTTGCTGGGATGGCAAGCCTTTCGGCTATTTCGAGCTGTATTGGGTGAAAGAAGACCAGCTCGGGCGATATGTTACTGGTAATGAAATCGGTGACTGGGACCGGGGTTTCCATGCTTTAGTTGGCGAACAGGAGTTCAGAGGTGAGCATAGAGTCAAGGTCTGGCTTAGTGCATTGGTACACTATTTCTGGCTGGCGGATCCAAGGACGGAGAGAGTGCTGGTTGAGCCAAGAGTTGATAATAAGAAGTAAGTCATGTGCAAACTAAATGGCTATCAGAGGCATAGAGCTGATGAAGATCTCACAGATTCGTTTCATACCTACATGATGTCGGATTCTATAAGAAGAGGGAAATTGCTTTCCCTTTTAAGCAGGCCGTTCTCATGAAAGTAGCGAGAGAATCTTGGGACGCACCAGTCCTTTGAGATCTGACGCTTGTTTCTTAAACCACCTATACCATTTGTATAATATTCTATATTGACGAAGTAATGGGTTTTGGGTTTCGGTGGCTCTCTACGCAAAGACCCGTTCTTATCCGTATCATTTATACTACATATTATAGCATTTAATATATATTATATCCTCCATAACAGTCCTTCCATCTCTCAAACATCAGTAAATTTGGAAGATGTATTGACTTCTTCTATATTGGTACTTGACAGTATGGAGATATAGTTCCAGGCGACATACGGGGTAATTTAACGTACTGCTTACTCTACAAGTTGCATTGAGCGATTGGGTTGCCATTCTGTGGATTGCATCGAGCCCTACCGGCACTGGAGGCCTGAATTCCAAGCAGTGTCTTACTCAATACAGAATAGCTGCGATCCAATATCACCTTTCACCACTCTGCATAATCGTCCTTTTCCTATGTGCAGGCTAGGACAGATAACCCCCGCATGTTTTGGGCCGTTTAGTCTAAGACTTTGCTGACAGTATGCCGATTTACCAAAGAACTACCTTAGTACTGTACCCAGTAATGAGCACCCACTGGCCACTTATCATCCAGAATCAATCTTCCCAAAATACTGCTTACTATACATGGCTAAAGAATCAGGGGGAGAAGTAGCCGCACTGGTCAGCAAAACTTTCAGCTTCCGGCCCGGAGCTTTTCGGGATCAGCACTACCAAAATACCCAGTCGCCGTCTTAGCAAAAATGTCCTGGGCTTTGTACCTCGAAGGATGGTCGAGGCTCTGAAGATCAGTGTCTAACCGTATGACTCGTCCGAGTACGTGGTTTCTGGGCTTGAACCAGCAGCACTCATTCCTCGATATTGTTCGCTCATCAAAATCTACCCTACCTGTTAGCCAAGGATTCCTCGAGTCGTCGTCCGCTAGTCTAATCAATCCACGACACCATCGTATAGCAACAGACCAGGTATCGCTTCGGTTGTCTGCTTCATCCATTACTGGGTTAGATGACGAAGCTGTGCTCACCCTTTTTACCAAAGGCTTCTTCGGAAGGTTGGGTGTTCTCAATCGAAAGATTGATAATGCAGGTAGGCGGTTCGAAGTTGTTGCCAGCAAGATATTCAGGTATGGTTTATAAGCCGGCATGGTATCTGAACGTCTATTACAGCTAATATAGTCAGGCTTCAAGAACCTCAAGACAGAGAGGATTCTTTGGAAATGTTCTGAAATGCCGAGTTCGACTTTTCTTCCAGTCGGAGATGTCTTATTTGGGTCGTTCAAGCTTGTGGACTCCCACCTAGCAACACCTTCCGATCCATACCTAAGCTACCTGGATTTTGGCTTTGGTTCCGATGAAGCTTCATTCGCCGGCTGTCATCGTTCCTCTATTTTCCGAAACTATCAAGGTGAAGGAAATTTGGCGGATGGTGAAGTGGAAGAAATCGAAATAAGGCTGGAGCATTTCCGATGCGATCCGCGCAAGAACGTCGATTCATGGGCTGAATATATCACCTGGTTCCATTATTGGTACGCAAAGCTACTTTTTGCGGATGGAATTAGATCTTGTCTTCGAGACAGGTAGACGGCTTCTCTGCGAGCAAAAGGGCTACAAGCTTGTCGCTCTTCATGAACTTTACCTTCGTTCAATGCATTGGGCTTTGCCAAGAGAAAGATAAGCGCTCTAGATGATAAGACACTAGGTCCGATCTGCACGAGTCTTACCACTCTTCTGTGATGGTGCTTCAAGAGGTTTTCGAAGATGAGACTCCTCTCACGCCTGGCTCAATTCGATGTCTAGATGGAACCACTAATGTGGCCGTTTTTTCCCCAGTCATTCCTAATTCGACCTTGATTCATTGGAATAAGCTGACGCATCAGTAATGTTGACGGACGCTGAGTACACACGCGACTGATAAATCTGAATTTTGAACGATCTTTGTCTCATAGTACTCTATGGGTCTCCAGCAGAAATTTTACCGACTCGGCCATCTCGCCAAAGCCTTGCAATACTGGCCAATGAACCTATAGTCAGAGCCTTGCCTGTGCCGAAAGTCCTCCTGCATGAGGTAAGAGATGACTCTGATTTGCTGTTTCACCAATTTCAGCTTATCTGTCACTCTTCCGGGCATCCTGAGTTCTGATGTACAATGTTTGCAAGACCATAAGTAGACCCTGTGGTCCTCTCGGATCTTTGGCGGAACATTCGACCACCGCACACCAGCAAGTAGACCGTGCACCAAGATGAGGAGAGACCATATTGATTTGTTGGTGGGGTATCTCGGTCTCCCATGCATCGTACTCTATGAATTATATCACCTTCCATATGAATTGAGTAAGAAGGCAGCCGCAGCTCGGAAGTACCGCGCCAGCATCCCAAAAGCTCTACCGCTAAAGCGCCGAAGGTTAACCAGCTCCGGAGAGACTCCTCGCAGCGTTTCGAACGCTCTTTTTCTCAATAAGCTTCCATTTAGAGATTCGCTTAGTGATATACAGATATGTACTCGGCGGACAGCTCCTGCACATTGTTCATCGTCCAAAGCGTCTCGCTCACATGTTCTGTTGTACGAAGGTCCCCTATTCGGCGCTCTTCTTTAATCCAGACCACGAGAACATTTCCTGTTCGTTTACATCGCTAAGAGCGATAATCTGCGATACGGTACTACGACCACGGAATACAAAACAGTGCTCCTACCGCCGCCAGCAATATTTGGCCCTACCTCCAACGTTTGGCCAACTGCTTGCGCTTCTCAGAGCCTGCCGGCAAACTTATGTGGAGGCCATTGATCTGCTTTCTTCTTCCAACACTTTCATCGTGGACAGTTTCGATGAATTCATCTGGTTCTTGCGGTCGGTTATTCCCAAGCGTCTACAGACGATTCGAACCCTACGGATGAACTTTACCCTCCTTAGCGGAGTAATTAGCACTTATCCCAAAGGATTCCAGAGACCATGGACACGACGATGGCACATCATTGAAGTTGATATGATTGGTCTGATGTTTAAGCTGCAGATTGAGAATACTGGATTCCAGGGGTGATAAGGTAAACCCAAGGGCCGAATGGGTCCAACCTATTCTAGAGGTCCAACGGTTGGCAAATTTCCAGGTGGATATTATCACCAATCAAGAAAACCATCTATGTTTCGGTCGTTCTGTTCAAGGCGAGAAACTGCAACGACATCTGCAAGAGACTTGCACAAGGCCAAAAGTATTGATCCAGTGATTACGACGAGTAATCAATATGGCTTTTTCAGCGTGGGTTGCTAACGAGACGGTGATACGGGCTTGAATCGATTGCTATGTTTCAAACATGCGCGATGGGGTCGACTACCCTTGTACCTGCAAATATCCGTATGTGCGCCTGCTACCAGGCTCTGTGTAACAAGTCCCATTACTCGCGAGAATCGCTCCGCCCCTGCCTGGTATCCGGACAGTTAACGCCGTCCAATGAATCATTCATCTACACTTTGTCTTCCACAACAACCCATGTATCCTTGTTGCTACTTTGAAGCTCCGTAGCAACACTTGGATTGATAGGCCGGCTATCGTCGCTACTTCCTATGTTGATCCAGTCACTTTTCTTTGGGTATGATCTCAAAGAGGTGCTGTTGGCATTGCTACTCTTCTTCTTATCCAATATACCGGCGAAAAGAGGACGCAGAACAGGAAGGCAAGCGCAGATGATAGCGACGGCTGGCTCGATGGTCCAGACCGGCAAAGTATCGATTGTGCTGTCTGGACCAAACATATCAAATCAGCGGGATCCCTTTAGTCTTGTTCAGAACAAGGGTGTCTTACAACTAAAGTCGGCATCTTGGAGTGAGGCTTCAACTATCCTCATAGCGGTCATGATGGTACCTCTACACAAGATCAGCAAGTATCTTTCGGAGGGTCTCTCACCTCCACTGTACATACATCAATCCAAGTAAAAAGATACCGGACACAGCAACTTTTTGCTTCCGGGGCATCTGAAGGCCCCAAACCATCCGGACCGGCAACACCACGAGCGTTAGATCAACGAGAGCATTCCAGCATCCAAAGACAACTGCATGCGCATTGCCCGATGGGTGGCAGGGCTTTTCGGGATTCCAAAAATGGTTGATCGACTGGGGTGTACATTGAAGGAAAATCTGAATATTGATTCCAATGAAATAGCTGGCAACAAGCACGACATTGGCCCACCAGCCAATCCGGAACCACCGCACTCGGAGTGAAAAGACCCGACGATAAAGCATGAGGACCGAGGCTCTTGCCAACGCAGTCGTGGCGGCATAGGTCAGTTGAAGCGCAAACTCAAGCTGGAGCTATTCAGTAATTTTTCCTCGGCAACGATTGCGCGAAGGAGCTCTGAAGCCATACCTTGGCTATGGCGGCGAACATAGGGAGCGTGACTCCAGCACCATGTTTTCCGATGCCGTAATGTACGACTGGGGCAAGGCTTAGCTGATACAATACCGACACAGTGCTACAGCGGCATATTTACGGCAGAAACATTCAATTGCAATTCCAAGAAAGAAACCCTTGTGACGGTTATGTCAGGAGGTATCTCTTATATTGGACGAGTACACCTTACATGCGCGGCAACCGCCAGGTAATCATCACTTTCAAGCTCAGCCTTTCTTAACCGTCTGGCATAGAAGCGGCCGCCAAGCACTGCAGAGCATAAGATCACGAACATACAGGTGACCCCAATTGTCCGAGGCCCTGATGCCTCGTTGATATGCGATTGTTCGAAGGCGATCTCTGTTGGAGATAGAGGTGCCATTGTGAGGGTCCACCAAGTAAAAGGCCAATGGAGAAGACTAGTTCAATATGTGGCCTGCGATAGGGAAGAGACGCTTCGACGCATCAAACAAGATATATAGGAATGCAGAATTTCGAGCCTTTTCACCAAACATGATGCGGTACTGTGGGTCCACAGGAAAACAGAGATTGTCGGGGTAACAGGTCTTTGCATCACACCTGTTTCAGGGGCACCAGCATTTCAGGTCGGCGATCACCTTTTCGCATTCAGGCACAGGGGTTAACATGCCATCGAGACGACACTTTTGCCATTCCGGAAATCCCTCAGTCGCTTACAGTGATCCATACGTCATCAGGCCAATGGATCATATCAGGGCGAACCAGCGCCTCATCCGTCGAATGGAGGGACAGGACTTGTCCTCGAATGAAGAAATATCAGCAGGAGGGGTCGACGATGTGGGCTGCATAGGACAAAAGGCACGGCACGCCCGGCTACTTTTGGGCTCCATAAAACCATTTGATATTCTTCGTTGAAGCCCTAACAATCGCGACCGCTGAGACCTTGACAGCAAGTGGAGGACATTCGGAGCGACGCTAAACGCATCTGAACCCAATTGTCTGGAGCCATGTGGACGCCACCTGGAGCCCCCTTTGTACTAACTGGGTAAGTTAAGATTCGTGCAGTGGACCGCGGTCCGTTTAGTTCCCCGGGAGGCACGTGCATAATAGAATGACGATCAATGCATGTGGCGCCGTCGAGGTTGCAGGCCCACGTTGCTGTTTCATCCACACGCCTGCTATGTACTTGGGCGCTGATCGTTATCTTGTGCATACCTTATGTATCATAACTCACTCAGCCAGCACCAATCTCCTGACGAGCACACGACGTCTCAAGAGGGTGTGGTTCAGCCTTCTCAATTGTGAGGAAGCTGACAATCCGAGATGATGGCTGCAAGCCGACATCCTTGTTGCCTTGTAATTTTCTGCGCTGCGCCGCACACCTTATCTCCCCAAGTTCAATCCCCTTCCTTGAGATGTGGTGCTCCTGTCTGAATCAAACATTGTAGCGAATAAGGATCTCGCCGCCAGCTCGAGGCCCGCCTCATAAACACCCTGATCTGACTCAGATATGTAATCTGCACAATCCCTCATGATGTTCTTGATCACCTTCAGGTGACAAGGAGCCTACTATGTACCATGCTGCTGCACCATCACTCAGACAGCGGGCGCAGACGACATTGTTTGGCAGCCGGTATTATTCCGTGCAAGCCTCGGAGTCATGTCGTTAAGGTAGTAACTTCAATGGCACTCGAGTACGTTACATTGATAAATTCGAGACATTGACGGCCATCGTTTGTCGCCACTGACAATTCCCACACGTTGCCATTTTCCCCCGCTGTGCAAGGCATAGAATACATCGCACACCAATTGGATGGGTAACTTGTAGAGCTGTTCTGCAACTACTCTGACCGGAATGTTTCGTAAGATTCCAAGGCTGTCGGTCGTGACATTTACGTTCCCTATCGCGAAAACCCAATTTTTGGGAATATCAAAGCTGAAATGATGATCAGAAATGGTAGTAAAAGTCGAAGCCCAACGGCATTTCTCTGCAACAAACGACCATCCATCTCCACCAATCCTTTTCCCACGCCAGCAAAACAAAGGCTAGCGAGCGGCGCATCTACTACATTTCTGGAGGTCAGAAACGACAAAAACCCCCTACCGGACACGAACGCTCACAACCTTCCCTTTTGCTAAAGCAAATCGGTATTGAAGTGGACTACCGGAGCGAGCAAAAGGATGGTACTCTAGCTTTGCAAAGAGAAAGGGCGAGAGAACTTTACTGGATGTGGGGAAAGGAAGCGATGAATAGTAAAGCGAGAGCCAGAACTTTACACACCCCCCTCAAGCCTCATATTCGCAATACCATTCTATTCGGGTTTAGAAATGGTATTGGGTCTTTGGGGGGGGATAGGAGGTGGAGGTGGAGGTGGAGGTAGGAATAGGGATAGGAAGTTTGTAAAACTAGAGTAATCATAGTATAATCGTGCACACAAAGGACGCGCCCGCCCCTGACCCCCCCCGATTCCCGGTATTCCATCTCATCTTTTAGATATATCTCTTCCCTCTTCCCTCTTCCCTCTGTCCACACTGTCGGGATGTTGGTTTTTAGGGGTGTGTGGTTGGTTGGTTGATTGATTGACTGGTTCGAGAAGGATGGAGGGTGGAGGATGGATGGTGGAGGGTGGAGGGATGGAGGGTGGAGGATGGGGAGAAGAGAAGAGAGAAGAGAGGGGGTTTTGCTGGGATTGGGAGGGATGAGGGGGGGTTCTGTAGTGGATATGGGAGATTTGATATCGAGGGGCTGAACCAATTCTTTGATACAGCCATCTATATCCCTGATTAACCGTCACCCTGCTATAACCCACAACCTACAACCCCCGACTCCAAACACCCCCACCACCACCAATACCCTATATACACTCCCCAGCCCCCTGCCCCCTCCCTCTTCCCCTCAACCTCATTGCCCTGGCGATATCAACATCCCCCTCTTCTGCGCATCATGTATCCATCCACCAGCTCTGGACTCGCCACCAGATTTTGCAGCATACCCTCTTACTCTTTCTTCGAGTTCGGGGCGGAAGTGCCGGACTAGGCCTTGGAGGGGCCAGGCAAAGGCTTCGCCTAGGGCTGTGGTTTGGTGATCAGTTATGTTCTTTTGTGGCGGGGTAAGGGTAGGGGCACGGGATGGGGATGGGAGAGTTAAGAAGAAGGGGGGGCTTACCGCAGATAGTGTGGCCTTCGACCTGTTTTGTTAGTTCCTGCAACATATCGATCTCGCGCTCGCGCGCCATGCCCTTCTCGAACCGTTTCATGATCTGCTCCGTCCATTTGCTGCCTTCTCGACATGGCGTACATTGCCCACAACTTTCATGCTTGTAGAACGATGCGAGTCTTGAGATGGCCCTCACCACATCTGTGGATTTATCCATGACAATGACGGCCGCGGTGCCGAGACCGGATTGGCTGTCTTTTAGAGCATCGAAATCCATTAACTGGGTGTCGCACGTTTTGGCAGGGAGGATTGGGGTGGACGATCCTCCTGGGATGATAGCCTTGAGATTGTCCCATCCGCCGCGGACGCCACCGCAGTGTTTGTCGATGAGCTCACGGAGGGGAATGCTCATTTCTTCTTCGACGGTACAAGGATTATTTACATGACCGGAAATGCAGAAAAGCTTTGTACCGGCATTACGATCGCGACCAAACGAGTTGAACCAGCTAGCGCCACGGCGGATGATGGTTGGAGCGACGGCAATGGTTTCGACGTTGGCGACAGTTGACGGGCAACCGAAGAGACCAACTGAGGCGGGGAAGGGGGGCTTTAGCCTGGGCTTCCCTGGTTTTCCTTCCAGTGATTCAATGAGCGATGTCTCTTCTCCACAAACGTATGCGCCCATTCCTCTGTGTATATAAATATCAAAGTCGTATCCACTACCACAAGCGTTTTTCCCAATCAAGCCCTCTTTGTACGCTTCCTGAATCGCTCGCTGGAGGACCGTAGTTTCGTGGTAGAACTCGCCACGGATGTAGATATAGGCTGCACTTGTATTCATGGCTCTGCCGGCAACGAGACAGCCTTCGATAAGTTTGTGGGGATCTTTGCGCATGATTTCGCGGTCTTTGCAGGTTCCGGGTTCGCCTTCGTCGGCATTGACGACGAGGTAACGGGGTTTGGTGTCTTTGTCCCAGTCTTTGAAGTTCATAAAGGACTAGAAATTTAGTTTATGGTTGCCAGTTGGAATAGCTAGAGTGCCGTACCCATTTCATCCCCGAAGGGAATCCAGCCCCACCACGACCTCGAAGACCAGAGGCTTTGATCTCTGAGATGAGCTATAGTCCTGCGTCAGCGTCACGGTCTGTACCCAATGACCAGTGTACGAACCCAGTCATGACCCTTCAATATCATCTCTTTTGTCTTATACCAGTCCCCATACTTCATAGCACTCTTCAAGTCCGCCCCATGATGACCGTAAAGATTCTGAAATATCCTATCCTGATCCTTCAATCCTCCAAAGTGTGTCTTCTTAGGCGGTGGACCATCTTGTACGGTAGCCAGCCCTCGGCGTTGTTGCCGGGGGGTTATACTTCGAGAGGCGGCAGAGACGGCGGGGAGGGCGCGGTGAGAGAGGGTGTTGATGGGTTGCAGGGTTACAGCCTGCCGTGAGATCATGATGATTGTGAGATATGGTGTTGAAAGGTGTAGCGGGCAGTGGTTTGAGTGTAGGTGGCCAAGGATCAAAGGCGGCGGACGGAAGAAGTCGTGGAGGTCATCGCGGGTAAGCGAGATTTTGATTGGCTACTGGACAATGGCCCTCGATATGCGGCTTTGATATCCATCAACGCAGATCACGGTCACGAAAAACATCAGCAGGGAGATTACAATGTACAATTTATCCAATCCGTAATGTAGTACTCCAACCGCCTCAATAGATTATACCAGAAAATCAGGCAATAAGGGTATATCCAAGCCAAGCGCCACATCAATCCAACGTCTCCCATTAAGTCCACGTTATTTACAATCCCAAAGCGTCGAAATTCCCTGATACCGCCGGCTTTGTCACCTTCACCCTGGCCACCGCGAGTCCAGACATCCCCACCTTCGGCTCTATGTCAAGCCGTCGTGGCCGCTCCCCATCCGGCCGGTGCCCGTTGCCATTTCCCTTTCTTTTCATAGTTTCTCCTTCACCACCTTGATCCCCTCTGTGCCTCTCCTTAGTAGAGCGTTGGGCCTTCTCTTTTTGCTGCTCTTTCTTCCTCTTGCGCTCCTCTCTTGCCTTACGCTCCCGATTTTTGTCCGATCCCTCAGCTTTTCGCTTTGCCCGGGCTTGTTCCTTCTCGCTCAACATCCATGGCTTGCTCAAGATGTCCTTGCGGAATTCTGAAAGCTCAGTCCAGGCGGCAGCTTCTTCGGAGGTACTATGAATTAGAGCTACAAAGACGCAGTATTAGTAAGGTCATCTTCCAAAGGCAACCCGCGATTTACGAGGACAGGTGGCGCAATGTAGATGGATCTCTTAACACGTACATAGCCGTTCCAGAACCAGTTGCTTTTCTCCCCTAAACGTTCCAATGCCGCCCTTAACCTTCACCACAGCCCCAACATCAACTCCTTTCAGATCTATAGTGCGCCCCGTAGCAGTCGTACCGATCTGTGAATCTTCGCCAGCGCAAGTAACCCGGCCCAAACTAGTTGCGTCCTTTGTTGCCACACCCTTCTCCATAGAAACCCTTGCCGCAGATCGCCCACAAGTGACCTCAATCGTACTCCCACTGCTGTCATCTAGCACCATGATCCATCTCGTAGGGAAAACATCGAACGCGACAATCACGCCCACCAGTCGCACCCATTTTATGGGATGGTTGAGGTAGAAGTAGAGGTTCTGACCCTCGAATCCGGACCGTTCTCGCAGCGCGTGCACGTCGGCGGCGGTCAATTTCGCCCAGGTGTTGTGGATTGGGGCGAGGGGGAAGCAGTAGGCTGGGTAGAATATTAGGGGAGGGTGAGGGTGAGGGGAGATGGGCATAGCATTTTCGTTGAGACCACCGTGCGAGTGTATGGCGGGTACGGAATCAGATTTGTTAGAGAAGAGTTTGTGGCCCCGGCCCTAAAGCCAACCCCACGTGACACCAACCAATAGACATTTGAAGATCTTCAGGGCAAGTGCTTCCGCAGCCTTCACCAAGTGACAAACAAGTTCGTCCGTTCAGAAAAACACGGTTCGTTTCGAAGAGCAAGCAAATGGCTTCGCAATATGTATCCACCACTCGCACTGCCGAGCATACTCTAGCCCCATCGCCAGCGGATCAAGAGAACTAACTATCTCTCATCAATTGTTTGCCCAACATCACGCATCATTATCAAACATGTCTGACGAACCTCCAATACCAACGTTATCATATTCAGCAAGCTGTATAACAGCACAAGACCGAACATTCAACCCTTGAATCTCGTCCCGTTCGCTGGCGATCTATCATGACAGCTGTCGTGCACGGAAAAACGATGTTGTTGGATATCCTGCACCTTACCATGTTGCATATAGATCTCTCGTAGATTCCCTGCGTTCTTTCCATGCTTCTTTTTTTGTTTCTAGAGGCCTACTCAGGTTCATCGTCACCGTCCCGTTGTGTTTTTCACTGCTGCGTTCAGACGAAGCTCGACTTTCTCTACTCTAATTTCCCGCTGCTGTCTATTCAAGACTCCTGCTATCACTCACATTGCTCTCCTTTGCCCCCTCACTCACCCTACATTCTCTCCGAAAATGCTCCCCTACCCCCTCCTCGCCCTCCTCCTTCTCACCCCTTTCATCCCCGCAACCACAATAAACCAGATCAACTACTCCCCCGCCATCTCTATCTCTATCACCACCTCCTCCTCCCCCAGCCAACCCCAACCATCCGCCATCCTTCCCCCCTTCCCCTCAACCACCACCGATCCCTTCGCCCCCGTCGGTCTTCCCCCCTCCTGTCCCCTAGACCACCTCTCCTGCCAAACCATTGGCGAACCGAGCTGGTGTTGCGCAACGAACCAGAACTGTGCGTTCGATGATGGCGGGGATGTGGCATGCTGCCCGATGGGAGATTTTTGTAGGGGGACGATCAGTCATGGGAGTGCATCCGGGGGGAATGGAGGTGGAGGTGCGAGTGTAGGGGAGGGTGGAGCTACGCAGGGGGTGGGAGCTGTGGCGACCATGGGAGTCACACCTGGGGGAGCACTGGGAAGCGGGGGGATCATCATTGTGAATGCTGGTACGGTTGGGACTAGGGGCTTGCCAGTCAGAACAATGTTGGCGGGACTAATCTTGGGCAGTTGGGCATTTTGAATACAAGAGATAGAAAGGTTGCTTTTATCTTGTGATTCGTACGTTATATTTTCTTAATACAAGAAGCTAGCTATTTGCCATTAAACAAAGGGCTCAAGCAGCTGGGAGAGCTACTGGTTTCCCCTCTTCGCGTCTTCCTCGTCAGACTTAGGGACGCCAACAAACTTGGGCACGGTAACGGAGTTGAGTTGGCGGAAAATCTATCAATATGTCAGCAACAATCTCGATACTTTGACTCAGTCATGTTCTCATCAGACGGTGGCAGGTAAGTGGTAGATTTCCACGCACCTGCCACCACCATGTATCCCATGTGAAACTCCACGTCCACCACGCCCAACCTTCGCCGTAATGCACCCACCACCACGGACTAAAAAGTTGTTCAATACTTACGTTCGTGAAGCTACTGTCTGGAAGATTCCCGTTCCACTTGTCCTCAACCTTCGTGATCTTCCCTGAAGCCTTATCATAGAAGATGTTGATCTTGCTGGCGATGGTCTGTTCTTTACCGATGCCTTTGACGACATATCGGGTTTTAATATCCATCTGAATGGGGTTGCCGGCACTGGTTACTTCGTGGTGGAGGCGCTCGATTTCTTTGAAAGCGGTTTGTAGGCCGTACTAGGGTAGAAGTTTAGAGATCGAGGGGATTGTGGGGGCGGGTGGGCCTACCCATTGAGGCTCGTACTGCTTTCGGCCTTCGGCTTTGGTGATAGGGTCCTCGAAGACGCCGTCATCGGCCCACAGTTGAAGTTTTTTGAGCGAAGGGCGTCCAGCGAACAACTGAAGTGTACATTAATCCACTAAATTGAATGATAGTATGATTGGAATCCTCACGTCGAGGACACTTCCGACAAGCGTCTTTTGGTGATCGTCTAGCGAGACACCAGAAGCAGTCTTGATGTTGGTGTTCTCAATGTTGGCGTCGACTAGAACAAACATTAATTCTCCGATTTGAGCTGCGGTTACAATGGTGGGCAAACCTGTAGACATCTTGCGGGACTGATGGATTGGTGAGCTTTGGTTTAGTTTCGCAGTAAGTATTCGGTTTGAGATTTTTGACTGATTGAAAGTCCGTTGGAAAGTGGATGGAATAGTAGAATAACGCATGAGAAGTTTGTAAAAAGGAAAAGGTGTTTAAGATCACTGAAGGCGTTGTGGTACGCTTGAGCGCAACATTGTCAGATATTGCATCATGACAGTTCGGACCAGGCTAATCTCCGAAGGCCGCTCCGTCATTGGTTCCCGTCTGCGTGACACGAGATCACATGACATGGAGCTCCAATCGATCAAAGCTTTGATATTGAAAAGAGCGAGGAGAAGGGAGAACCATTGTTCTATTCACGATGGATGACCTGCTGTAGCGACATCCAAGATCTCCTTTTCGAAACCAGTCACGTGCACGCATTCAATGCCCGCCTCCTCAAGTTTTGCTCGTCCTTTATTCTCTCCGACAAATGTTTCTGGCTCTTTTACCCCGAGATAGACGGTCTTTATGCCACCCTTGGCAGCTGACCTCGTTTTGAGGATCCTTTCCGTACATGGCAAGTTGCCAATTGATCTTTTGTTGCAAGGTTCTATTGTGGTGTAAAGAACCGTGCTTTCGGGCAAGACCGTTCCAACGTCGTCTGCTGCAACACCCTTCAAAGCACTGAACTTTTTAAAACAGCATTGCTCGGCATGCGTGTTTCCTGGCAGCTCCAAAGTGTATCCCGTTGACAGTATCTGGTTCGAAGCTTCGTCAACAAGAACGGCTCCAACACGGAAATTTGTTGGCTTTGGGTCGGACTTCTCCGCGAGGGACAACGCGAAGCGCATATATGCTTCGTGATCCCGTGGTGCAATGGATTGGAAATCCGCCATTATGATCAGAATGTGCAGAATCCAGAGAGACAGATGGCTGTGCAGAGCTTGGGGTAATTTTGATGGAAAAAGAAAACTAATTGCTCACGGACGGAATTGTTCCGCGTGGCTTCGACAACACAACCCTTTGGCCTCAGAATGGTTCAAAGGCCCCTAATGGCCCGGCCTGTCTTATGAAGACGAAGCTCTCCCTGTTGTTGGAATTTCAGGTGTGATTTGGTTGGTAATCTCCGCCCTATAAGACTGGGTGCCCGCTAGTATAGTTTTCACCTTCCACCTCCTAGATACTTTAGACTCCTATTCAGCTTCAACCTACCTACTAAATGCCCCCATATGACCTCGTTATCCAACACCCGTTTTGAGGCTTAGAACTCAATACATAATTTACATGGATCGAGGCGATGTATTCTTTGAGGTGTTCGCTCGTTTGGCTCTGCTTCTTACCATCTATCTAGTAAAGATCTTGATCCTACTCCTGATGCTGAGCTCACTAGTAGGTCTGGTTGTCTCTTGTCTTGTCCTTAGTACATGATATGGTAGATCACTGCTATCCCTGTCATGGAATATAGACAAATTTCATCAAGTGTAGCGTTTAACCCTCTCGGTTAGATTAGAATCGAGTTCTATATATTGCCCATAGACGCATACTACAAATTGCAATAGCGAAAACAAGATGTGAGACGTTAGGCTGACAATCATGAAGTTGGCTACTCGGTAGCGAGATGGCCCGATGAGGTAGTGATGTGGACTGGTACGTCGATAAATTTCACAAGGTAAGCGATAGATATTTCGTTCTTTCCAAGAAGGCATTCAGACCTCGTAGACCGTATCATCGAACTTATACCGTATGAGTTTCTTTCTTGCGAAAATATACATGTGTAATCACGTGGAGCGCGAGAGGCATGCTCTCATGGACTCATCAAAGGCGAGACGGTCCTTGGTTTAATCCATTCGCTACCATTGATAGGGACCAAGATCTGCTCAGCAGATGCGTCTGAGAAACTCCTATCTCCACTCGTTCCATCCAGATCTTCGGTGGTTGATCGGAGCGCACGAGTGATAGAGTAGGGGTTTTGGAAGCGCTTCTGCCTATTCTGATGGTACAGGTCGTCACTCTTGGCAGACTGATGATCATCGTTCGATACTCCTTTGGGTCTGAAGACTGGCCTCAATTTTGGGATGCAGGCGGCGATTATTCCAACCAACTCTTCTAGACTAGTAATCATTGTGATCAGCATTAGAACTTTAGAGAGGAATGACTTAGACGAGCTTACAACCGCAATACTAAGCGGTCTACTAACGCATCTTCCAGCAGCTGGTTAGCCAACAAACCACATGGTGTCATGAGCAAGTCTCAGACTAGACGGACATGTGGAGCTCCGAGATCTGTATAAAACAGCTGCCACCAGACGTATAACTGCGGGGCTGCAATTGATAGCTCAGAGACTGCCCGATTTATTGCATGAGGGCAGGAAGACTTACAACAATACTAGACCCATAAGGCAACTGATGCCCACTTTAGTCAGTGCGTCCGCCTGAAATTTCCACAAGAATAATATTGGTAGCGTGACAAGTATCAAGTCATAGGAAACAGCAAGCTGTCTTCAGATTTAGTCCATGTATAGACCAAGCATTGAAGCGCGGTAAACTTGCCACATTTAAACATGCAAGAGATCATAATTGTGGGCTCAGATATATAGAGCATCTTTGCACCATGAGACTGTTGTTCAAAGGAGAAGTACTGTGAATGTCCCCTGAGACCAGAATGTATAGCATCAGCGACTATACCAAGATACACAAAAGCAAATATCTAGGTCACCGTCAGCACCCTTTCATGTTGGATGCGATACGTACTGCAGCCGTCACTAAGCAAGGCAAACACAATCGTATAATCATCTATCCATACGGCTCGAACAATTCTTGCACGTACGTAAATCCTCAACATCACTAATGCCATTCCGATGGTGAGCAAAGATACTTATGGAGCAATGATAACTAAAGCCTTGGTCTGATCAGGCCACGCAAGGCCAGGTCCCTCCGACATGGCTTCTATTGCGTAGTCGGTACGAATTCGTGGCCTTGTAGGTAAGATACACAAGCCTTTGTTAGCAATTTACCTTTGTGTTGGCGCGATTGAAAGTTGAAATAGCTCGGCGACCTTTGACTAACCCTTCAATTATATATGATTCGATGCTCGTCGGAGGTAAGATCAGTTGATTCCTTCAGACCGCAGTACACAATATTGTAGAAAATCGCTCGAAAGAAACCAGCATAGCAAGTAATTTCTAAGGACATTGTTGACGCAGCCACTATTACAGGCCCTCGTTTGAATATCTTGCTCCAAACGCAAGCAGTCTTTTCCTATTCCTATATAGTATTTTGTGGCCCACTAATCTTGAAAGTATTTTTGAGTTCGGGATTTGCCGGATTATAGATCAGATATTTAGATGATGTGGGTTAGGGCGACTCAAAAGGAGCGAACTTTCCAATCGATAGGTTTGAGAACGAAGAAGATATTGATTTTACGAATCGGCCAAAATGTGATCACACTTTGGAACAATCCTATTCAGGTATGTATAGCATATTTCAACACTCCCCCATGTTATGCATACCATACTCTTCCGATTGCCACGGTTGTTTTGGATGTGTGTCATATAACATATTTCAACAGAAGAGAAAATCCCAGATACGAATTTCGTTATTCATGCACCCAGACCCTCGACCCGTCCGCCACATTGATATAGGCTGAACAGCCCAATTATCTAGGAATCCCGGGGACCATCGCAGTAAGCTCATTGGCTACTGAACAATAGATGAGAGCGATTATTGATTAAGCCACTTGAGACACCGCATGCAACTGTGCCGTATAAAGGCTGAGGTACCTTAGCTATGGTATCCAAGGTGTGCATGAGGCTGACCGGCAGCAAGGTAACAGTGTTCCTGCGACTGGCTCACAATACCGACCGTAAGGTAGGGGGGTATATCATGAGCATCTCCCTTACTTTTTTTGCCGTTTCATTTGTTGGCTTTGGTTGATGCTGAAGCATCCAGAACGAAAAACAATGGTGTGATTGTTGACGGAGAAGTACAGTACCTCCTCTGTCATACTTGTCCCTTAGCCCGCTTACTGTGTATACAGTACTTTAGGGTAGGACCCCAGCCACACCCCTTACCTTGCACGCCTTGTAGTTATGTGGAACCATAAGCGAAGGCCTCCCGTGCCCCTTTTCGTTCTTTCATCAAATATGTAGCTGCTACGCGGCCTTCACTCACACCACTCGCTCCGAAAAATGCAGAATGCCAGAAAACAGATCACAATGATCAGGATTGAGTATTAAGTCTATTGCAAATCAACGAAAAGTAGCTTGAGGGACCGCATAGAACTTCAGTAAGGTATGTTTACGAAGTAAAAGCGCGGTAAGGTAAGCGGAGCATTCCAAATGGTAGCCTCGAAGACCGCTCAGACCTTCAACTTGGCATTAGTCGATTTCATGATCTCATCCTCTGTCTGATGTGAATACACTACCTAAGAATAAGGAGGATATCACGAATATCCGCCACTCGCTGGTTTCACCTTTTATTGGTAATTTCACCTTTTATTGGTAAAAACAGAATCTTATACGGCATGCTTGGAGGACTGACATAGCCGGACGACTCTGCTTGCCCGACATACGGTAAAGCCTCTTTCGGTATCCAATTATTCATATCTAAGTGGTCCGGAATTCCCACTCGAGGCCGATCCAGGATACCTCAAACACTGCAGAGCTACAAATGAGGCGGCTATGTCGTCTCTGCTGTGACGTCCTTTCTGTACGATGGATGGGATGATGTTGTATCTAGACGACCCTTCCTCCAGTGATCTAGTCTTGTTTCAAATAGAAATCTCCTTCAAAAAGGTGTGGTACCTAACCTTAGTCTGAGTAATCTACTATAAGGTCAAGAACTCCAAGTTTGTTGGCTGGAGTTATCTTTGTTTTTTGTGTGATCCTGATCGACGTCGCAACGACCGTTCAATTAGCGGCTAAAATCGAGGATTAAAGAAGATTTAATTGCAGGGTTTGATTCCGTCTCAAGACCATTATTGTGTCAATATCGACAGAATGCGTGTGGAAGCAGCTTTTATGCTTCCTTCAATGCTACTCTGGACCGTGGTTTTGAGTGTACCAACAAGGTAAGGTCTCGCTGACTCTCATGACCAGTCAGAGCAGTTGACGAAGTGGTCACCCTACTAATGAGAATTCTTGGTCACCAGTAAATCGAGAAGCTCACGGAAACGAGTTTTCAATGGAGCTCACGCTTACTTTGAGAAATACTGCACACATGACCAGAAACTTTTTGAAGCTCAGGCCTGGGCTGACGCTCTGGTTATTGCAGATGCACTGGGTCAATGGAGACCTCGTGGAAAGGGACAAGCAGCGGTTGACTTGTACATGGGTACAGATTCCAGCCAAATGTCGTTTTGGGACCAGTCTTGGTACGATATCCTGCGCAGTACGTGGCTTCCCGATCGTGTAATCAATCCATATATTAAAGATCGATCTATACTACGAAAGTCAAACTGCTTTCGCTTCATTCTTCCTGGCGTTCTCGAAACTCTCGTGATCAAGGCTTGAAATACATCGCTTTCCTCATTATCTAGAGTGAAGAGTTTCTCACTGTTTAAGCACTGTCTTCTGAACGGGGACATAACTGATAACTGCTCAGATAATATCGACGGTGCACTCGGGGTTCATAGCGGTAATGGTCTTCCCATAAACCAGAATCTATATATTTTGTGCTCTGAACCGCCAAATATCGGTGATGAATGCCGTGGGCCGAATTCTCCTTTCGCCTACACGTGAGTCCGTCTCATTTCTTGGTCTATTATCGAACTACCATCAGTCAACAAAACTAAAACTCCCCAATATAGCTTTACTGACAAAGGCGTTTTCTACGTATGTTAATAGACTCTTAAAGCATATCGCTCTAGAATAGAATTGACTAAAATATCAGGACAATCATTATATCGTTTTTTGTCCTAAATTCTACGATACGGAGCTCCTGTTCACTGCATTACACAAGGCCAACGATGGCACATACGACAGGACTCAGGTCGAACCTTTCATGCTTTGCTCTGGAGGAATATACTACCACGAGTCTCTACACTGGGTGGGCCTTACAAGCACCTATGCTTATCCGAGTAAGATGGTTATTATTCTATTCACTGATTGTCCCAGTTGTTTGGCATGCTAATGTATCTTCCAGTCTACGACAGCCCCGACGGCACTCAAGAGGGGAACCCGAAACTATACGGCCCTGCCGCGGTGGCCCATGGCGCCAAGACGTACAACACCGCAGGCATGGTGCATGTTTGTATGTATTCCCCTCTTCCAATAGGTATCATAACCAGTAAAGCTGATCTCTTATCGACAAAGCCGACGCTTACACCATAGCGGCAATCGCAATGGTAGTCCAGGACTTCTTTAACCTCGCAGATCCACCCGGGCCCCTTAGGCTGAACACCCGGTCCATTGCCTTCCAGCAAGCGAAATCCTATGATGAGCCTTCTCCCTTCGATAATTTCACTCGTCCAGCAGAATTTCCGGATCCCAATACTGTGAACAATACTCCGGTAAATCCGATTCTAGTTCTTTCGCCTGCACTTATTGCCCTACCTTCTAGAGGTAGCCAGCTCACATATAACCGGAAGCCAAAGCCGGTTAATGGAACTTCTTAAACCTCTCTCAATAGAAAGGTTCCATGCTCCTAGAATGCTGGTCGTTGTTAGACTGGCGATGCTCTAGGATTTCGCCTGTCTCCAGGCTTACATCATGGCTAGAGCTGTAACGTGTCTCCTGAAGCAAGCTCAATTTAGCGGTATTTGTATAGCACTATTTTAACACTACTCTCATGGTATACTTACTACATAGGAAATTCGTGTTGGCGGAACTGGGGACAGATGCTATGATTGTCCCATCGAATGAGCAATCCCTCAATTCTATACACTGCCTTACCACAGCTTGATGACCTAAAATTACGGCAAGGTTTTGTTGAGATATATTTGTTGGCGGTAGATTTATCGCTGTTGGATTGCTAATTACCCCCTAAAGAGACCAGATATCCATAAAGATCTCAAATGGCTGTATGCTAAACCACATATTATTAATAAGGCACCGACATTGGTCAAGCCCGTACATTCTCGTTCCGGGTCCCTTGACTTGTCTCTACGATGTCAATGGCCCTTGCTACTTGGCTGAACTCAGACCTCGAAAATCAAGTTAGTTTACGCAGCTTGTTGTTTCGCCCCCTCAAGATCTGCACCATATAGAGTCATGAGCATGAATGATCTCGAGAATGATGGTTCAGACTAAGGATGCAAGCATCTGTATCGCATTCCTCCATTTCCTCATTGTCCAGGTATTGGGGGAGGGAATACTCATTCTCACCAATTTGGTACTTCGCGAACAAACACTTTGTTCGTCTCTCGCAGTCCCATTGTCAGGGTGCAAAACCCTAATGTCGGAGCGTAAACTATCGTTATCGAGGCGAGAAGACTTCACTGCCACTACTGTCAGGTATAAGTATACTCATTGTTAGGTAATGGGGTATCATTGTCATAGCCAGGAATTTCCTTGAAGAGGGCATTTTTTTCATTCTCGATCCATTCTTCTTCTTTTCCTTCAAACCCTCGAGAATACCAACTACTTTGAAAACCTTCACACAATGCCACCCAAAGGCAGCAGAAAAGGGAAGGCGCCAGTGAGGGGCCATGGCAAAGGGAAGGCGCCGGCCAGAACCATTCCCAATAGCGCGGTTCCAGCAAACACAAATCAAGCAGAGAGCACACCGGCAGTCTCCAACCCGGCCAAGGCCGAGCAAGTCCAACCACCTCCAGCCTCCTTCATGGGCCTCCCACCTGAGATACAGCAGAGAATCTACAGATATGCTCTCTATACCCCGTACAATCTTCCGCTAATTCCGAAGCGTGAGCCAAACACAACACTACAGAAGACCAAGCGAGCTATTCTGAGAGTGAACAAAGAAGTCTACAATGGGGCTTCCGTGGTTTTCTACCATGAAAACAAATTCCAATTCGAAATCGAGTCGCATGGAAAGAAACTAGTTGATGCTGTCTTCAAGCCCCATCTTGGGGACATGAGACACATTATCCTACGATACTCGTACTCCCCAATGTTGGAGGTCCGGAGCATAGACAAGAGTATCGCGCGCTTCTTGCAGATGGTGCTTGACAACTGCCCTGCCCTGAAGACCCTGGTGCTTTTTTGCAACCAGACTGGGGCGTGGGCTATGACGCCGAGTTCGAGGCCCCATGCCTCTTGCAGGACGTACGTCGCCTTGTCAAAACGAATAAAGCGCTCGAAGCGCTGCTTCCAAAAGTACAGGATTACCTGGCGATCGTTGCGACGGGCACCGATGTATATTTCAGCGAGGCCGATACCAGCCTTCCGATCGCGCCTGAAGTGAAATGGGGAGGGAAGAACCTAGAGGACTGGTTTCCCACTTTTGGTCAAGCGCCTAATGAGCCCAATTTAGACGACGTGATGCGGCTGTGGCTTTTCTCGAAGAAGGGATGGTCGACGATGAGGTGGCTGAAGAATGAGAGATGTGACTTTCAGGAGCGGGCAAGGGTTGAAGACGGCGAGAGTGAAGTCGAGGAACCGGATGAGGATGAAGGCATGGATGAAGAGATGGACGAGGATAGGGAGAAGGAGCCAATCGAGGAAATCGATTGGGCGGATGTTGCTGAAGAGGAAAGGGATGAGTCAACCGACGAAGATGAGGAAGAGGAGTTGTGATGGAATGCAACTATTTCGAACACCCAACGTCTCGAACACTCCTTATCTTGAACTACCACAATCCCTATCACTCTCCACAGACAAGGACTCAAAAGCAATGATCATAACGACTTTCCCAATATGATCTATCTCCATTCAGTGAACATTGTAATCAAATGACTAAATAACATGTCTGCTTGTTTCATTTACCTACAATATCAAAGCCGATCTTAAGAAACTCAAGTTATGAAATACATTGGCTGGTTAAATGGCCACGATGATGTGACGGAGTAGGAAGTTGACAGTACGGTAATCGTCTTACCCAATGGTAGATTTGGAAGTGCATTTGCCAGGGCTATTTTTTTTCGGTCGTTCTTGATGCGATTGTCTGCATTGCGAGGAGCGTAAGTCGATATCTGGAAGATTCTGAGACGCAGAATTACGAGTTATCGCAGACATGACTTCCTTACCTCTTGCCCTTAACCCTACATCTAGCATTGAGTGATCCTTGCGAGGTAAGGCGAACATTCTATTTCTGGAGGTTTCCACATGTAATAGATGCCTCTTCCAGGTGGGGGTTACCAAAGGACCCCAGCATTCTGGTCACCTACTCAAGGGAAGTAGCGTTACCACGGACTGACTCATTCTGCAGAAAAATCCGTGTGGTTTTTTGACCCTTCAGTCTCTTAATTGATTTGTCCTGTCTGGTGTCGATACACTAGAGTCTTCATAGAGATAATCAAGCCAATGAAGATTGGATCAAACATACTCAGAAGTCACTGGATGATCTATTGTATGGAAGAAAAAGAGCAGTCGCATGTGGGTCGGATGGATTTTGAACGGGATATCCTGGACAAGGCCGTGGAAACTGGGAAGGCGTTGACAGAAGCCGAATTGGATCGAAGCACAACCGCTTTCATGACGCTTTTGTTTGAGAGGTTCAATGTGATGTCTCTGAGAGAGAGCAGACGATCAGAAAGAGTGGAAAGTCACGCTTTGTCAATACTACAATGCACTAGCAGAACCTGGGGCAAACAAAAACGATATGTCCTTATACGAAATCGAGGAGGTCTGCCAAAGTGCAAGCCATTTGGTGCCCGATGAGTCGTCGGTATGCCCAGTACTCTGCCCGGACACCAGCACATATTGTGCCCTGGAGTATCGGGCCAACCATAATGAACCTGATATTTGTGCAAGAGTCTCACGACCAGGACGAAAGAGAAGGTTTCCTCGTCCGCAATGGGCTGTTGATGCAGCACATAGTCTAGGAGATGTTGGGCGAATGGCTTATCATCGTTGTGCCATTATCCGACGCTTTGGAAGAGACGGAGTTAAGAATTCGTGTGATGACTTGGAAAGAGAAATGGTTGAACAAGGACCTACCGGAACTTGGCAAAGACCGCAAAATCGAGACCTCCATAGAAGGAAGTTAGTCTCCTGAACATGAACAGGACTGCAAAGAGGTACTTATACTTCATGTACTGCATCGCGCTTTACAAGGCCAGAGACAGCCACAGGTCTGATGCTCTGGCCGAGTTGGCGAGTTCGAGAAATGTTTAGGCCACTCCAGACCTTAAATCCGACAAAACATGTTAGCAGCGCTGGCGGCCAACCTTTGCCATGACATTGCGGATGCTTTGCGAGTCGAAGTACATGCAACACCATCAGGCAAGATGGATGAGGAGGTCTCACGATACCAGAAGAGCTTGGATAGACTCGACGAAGAGAGGCAGTACTAAGGTTTGTGTCAGAAATGTAGGGTGCCCCTGCTACTTGTCATAAGAATAATGAAACCTTTAACTTCGGTAACACCTATGAATTCATCAAACGCACCACTCACGTCTCACCCTCCACGGACGAGAAAGAGAACGGCACCCATTACCATAGTCAGTGGGAAGGAAAGCAAAAGTAAAAACGGGCCCAGCCATGTATTCTATAACCTCCTGAGGTTATGGAACTTTCTAAACAGTCTGGAAAAATGCTCGCTTGTTCTCCATGAAACTCTGGAAATATTCCTCCTTGTCATTTTTGAAGCTCTTTTAGGGAACCGGTTTAGAATATTCAGGATCGTCAGGGCCGTTTTTGGCGATTCCTCGATATTTCTGGCAGGTCCTTCCCCAGAGAGTAGCGTATTGTGCATCGCTTTCAGCAGAACTATCTTTGAATATAGTCAAAACGTAGCATAGAAGTCTGGATAGTAAGGATGAGTGTTACAACAATGAGGGAAGTGACAGTGAAAGAGTCTTGTTCTTAACAAGTACTTTTAGAAAGCCGAACAGTAGTAATTAGACTTCTTCTCTATGCTTAACCATGGAGTGATTCCGCATCGCAGAAAAGCACCTTCGAGGCTCTGCTGGACTTGTCAAGGCGTCAACAAGTAGTCATTGATGGAACGACGTACTCGGAAGCCGATGTTACTCTGTCGGTGTTAACAGGAGGTCGAACCGGCAGCTGCGCCGTTTTTGTCCACCGTTATTGTCCCATAGTCATTATCATAAAAGCCAAAGTTAAACAAATGAAGACGTCAGAACGGGAGAGATTCGTTCAGGCCTGGTCCTGAGAAGTTGAAAAGGCTAGATATCCACTGAACCATCTGGAATCGTAATCATTCAATCGATGCAAATCATTTAGCTAGATAATACATAAGCAACATTCACCTCTAAACGCGTCGCGTCACTCAGCCCTATCATATCACTTGAGCTTTGACACTAAGTTCGTTCTTTAGACTTAGGGTTTGATCGTTCGACCTCCGCTCCCTACGAAATAGCTGCTTTCAGACCTCTTGCATTTACGCCAATCCACTGCCTCTCCTCCCTGTAAGGATCATCCTTATCCTTACTACAGCCCCGAGATGGAGGACTTCTCTGAAGAGCCCCCAACCAACATCAACCCCTACAAAATCCTTGAGATCCAACCAACCGCCAGTCCCAGCGATGTGAAGTCGGCCTACAAGAAACTAGCCCTCCGACATCACCCAGGTGCACATCATCTTTACTGAAATCACCACAAGTTCGCCAAAGCTAACGCAACCGCAGACAAGGCCTCTCCCTCTACCAAAGACACCGCCCACACCAAATTCCAAGAAATCGCCTTCGCCTACGCCATCCTCTCCGATGAGCGCAGACGTAAACGCTATGACACCACGGGCAACACCTCAGAATCTCTCGATCTCGTCGACGATGACTTCAACTGGAGTGATTTCTTTCGAGCGCAATGGGTGGACGCTGTGACGGGGCCCAGACTGGATGATTTGAAGTCTAATTATCAAAATTCAGAGGAGGAAAAGCGGGATGTGTTGAAGGCTTATACGGCTTCGAAGGGGAAGCTAAATGCGCTGTTCAAGACAGTCATGCTGAGTAATCCTTTGGATGACGAGGAGCGGTTCCGTGGCTATATTGATCGGGCGATTGAGGCTAAGAGCGTGGAGCCATACGACGCATATACCAAAGAGACCAAGAAGACGAGAGACGAGAGACATCGACGGGCTAAGAGGGAGGCCAAAGAGGCCGAAGAGCACGCCAAAGATTCAGGCATCTACGAGTCAATCTTCGGCAACGGCGACAGTAAATCCACGAAATCTGGGAAGAAAGGCAGCGAATCCGCGCTCGCGGATCTGATCCAGCAACGACACAAAGGCCAAGCGACAAACTTCCTGGATGACCTAGAGGCTAAATACACTGGGGGAAAGGATGGCGCAGCCAACGGGAAGAAAGGAAAAAAGAGAGCGAGGGATGATGAACCGTCTGAAGAGGCATTTCAGAAAACCGCTGAGAGAGCGAAGAGACGGAAAACTGGTGAGGTGGAGGCAGAGGTAGAGGTTGAAGAGGAGGATGAGGTTGAGGAGGATTTGGCGGATGATAGTGAAGTCGATGAGCCTAAGCCCGAGCCTATCACAAAAGGAAAGAAGAGCAAGCCAGAAAGCAAAAAGGGCAAGAAGGGCGGAAACGCGAACGAACCAACCAAGAGATCGTCCACGCGCATGAAAAAGCCAAAAGCCCCTATCGCCGAAGAAGACGTAGACATGGACGCTACTTCAGAGCCTGAGGTCGTTCCAAAGAAGAAAGCACCCAAAGCCAAAAGCTCCAAGCGCTCGAAGCGTTGAGGTACTCAAAAAGAACTTTACATTGCTCGTTCGGAGGCATAGTTGATATGATTTTAGCGAAGCGTAGGGCGTAAGGGGGTTCTGAGCATTTCCAATGCGTGATATCCACAAGGTAGCATTTGTTGCTGGAAAGGCATGGCATCACAAGAACATGTGGGTTGGGATATTGCCGCAGATACCCACACCCATGGATTCAAAAAGGCATTCTGCATTCGCCCGTTTCAAACCTGCTTCTCCAAATCACCGTGCCATCCTCTAACGTCCACAGCAGCGCTTGAATCCCACGCCCAGCTCCTTTGAAAAAGTCCCCTACTGTACGCTACTCCCATCCAGCTTCCCTCTCACGATCTCAGCATGTATCTCTCCTCGATTATATTCGAAACGGGAAATCCCCCCCCTGTCTTTTCCTCCACAAGGGCATACTCTTCCCCAACCCATACATTTTTCGCTATCTCTTCCCGGTGCACCCTTCACCCCACACGGCCTCCACACATTCCACCCTGCCCCAAACCCCCTGCCCCAATCTCCAATCCCCAGAATCCATACAAAGCTTAGGACGTGGGTTGTTACGGGTATGATGGTCGTTGCTGGTGCGATGGTAGTGGGGGGGCGTTGGGGTAGGGGGTGGCGGTGGCGGGTGGTAGGTGGTAGGAGTGAAAAATTTGAGGATGGGTGGGAAGGGGGGGGGGGGAATGGGATGAGGGGGGTGGTAGGTGGGAGAGCGGGGGGGGGGGGAAGGGGAGGAGAGGAGGAACTTGTTGGGGTTGGATTGGGTGGGATGGTGTGGTGAAATACTGCTCATAGCAAAGTGAGGGCAAATGTTCCAAAAGTCAACAGTGATTAATTGGGAGGATAGTTCTTTGGTGGTAGGTAATGCTTGCGGCAGGCCCTTCGTGGCTACAAGGGTATTGTGGAAATAAATTCTGCTGGGAGTTGGTATCTACCGTCCAACGCCCCAAACGCCACCATGCTATCTACGCAACCCAGACCAAAACTCGCCACATCCCTCCCCGCCACCACTTCCCACCCCCCAATTTCAATCAATCTTGGCCTCACTCAACCGAATTGGCGTCAGATTATTCGCCAGCCTCACATTTGGCACCCCCTTCTTCGTCTTCCGCCCACTGAGCCTCTTCCTTGCCACCATAACCGGCACGCTGGATTTGGTGACGAGATAGTTTGAGAAAGAGCCGAGCAAGACGCCTTTGAGGGCACTGCGGCCGCGCGAACCGAGGATAACGAGGGTGGGGTTGAGGCCGTCGATCTGTGAGGTTATTAATTGGGGTTTAAAGGGGCTGGGGAGGGAGGTGAGGGGAGTAGAGAGAGGAGGGAAGGGAGGAGAGGAAAAGGGAAAGGGGGGCTTACGGCTTCAGTAATCATGTACTTGGGCGACTTGCAGTGGATTACCTCGACTGCGATACGCACCTGCAGTTTCGTTTTCCGAAGGAACTTGATGCATGTTTGAGATATCCCTTCTATAGCATGCAAACGCTCTTGCTCCGCTTTGGACATATACCTAGAGTCTGTCGAACCGGCTCCGCTGCCCTTACTAGATCCAGGAAGGAGTGCTGGGTTCGATAGAGGAGATGGGGCAGTCGAGGGGGAAACACTTTGAGCGGCGGCCGTCATTTTCTCGACAAGGGCCGTCGTGTCTTGCATTGCTTTTGCACCCTCACCAATCGGCAAGCCGTCTGGGTCTCCTGTTTTGCCTGTGCCGATTTCTTCGTCGACGGCGTAGACGGCTAGAAGGGTGTCGCCGTCTCGGAGAACGGTGCCAATGGTCCATTCGAGGGCGTAAGCAGCTTCGCCGCTCAAGTCGGTAGCTACGAGATAGGTCCTCAACCGTCTCGAGCCTTCTTCGGCCTCTTCCTGCATTTTGGCAAAGTCTCCCCGGATGATTGTTCGGATCATTCGGTGGGGGATGGAGCTATCGACTGGTGAAGAGCGGATCTGCATTCTTTGAGCGCGTCTGATGTCGTTCAGCTCGTCTGAGTCCGAGGTCGTGGGGCTGGCATTTCTGCTGGCGGATTGGTCGTAGTTAGTGTGGGGATGTACTCCTGACCTTTTGTATGATAGGCGTTCGCCTCCGGGACTGGTGATTGTGAGGGTGGGCTCTAATGATGATTTGTTTTTGTATTTTGAGGCCAAGGGTCCTTTCTTTATGTCTATGTTGTCGGCTTCACTTCCCTCTGTATTCAAGTCTTCTTCAGCTGAGCCCTTTCTACCTCGTCTCCTTCCGCGGTTATTTTTAGACCCGAGGGCTTCATCGGCGGAGCTTTCACCGTAACGTTCTTCATCGCTGGTTTCAACGGCCTCTCCAGTTTCTTCGTCTGGATAATTATCTTTCTGCATTCTAAGCTCCCCGTCGGAAGACAGCATTTCGTTATCATCCAATCGATCTCGCTCTCCGTTAGAGCGGACAGTTGTTGCGTCAGATAGCCTGCGACGTGCAGTTCTCATGTCGATAACCTTACCACCCTCTGGCATAGATTTCCCAGCAGTCTGTACGAAGGCCCCTTCAGGTGATTCTGGTCCATTGCTTAACCGAGAGGACGGTGATTTAGACTTCCCTCCAATGATCCCAGCGGTCGAGTTATGCCTACCTCTAAATCCACCGCCCGGCAACTGCGAAAGCTGTCGTCCTTGCATAATTGCTGCCATAGATCTCATGCTCAGCTGTTTCTTTCCGTTCTGAAACATTCGCCCGGGCGAAGTCGGGCCCTGTACGTTCGGCTCCATATTGGAGTCATAGTCTGTACTAGAGTCCACAATCCCCTTGTCTCGATCAGGCTCAACGGGCCGTGGCGAACTAAAGCCTGGCATATGGAAAGTCTTGGATGTGGTCTGCTTACGCATGGTGTGACTGGAAGCTGGGGGGCTCGCATTCGACATACTTCTTACTGCTGGATTTGAGGGTGCTATTGCTGAGCTCGGTTCTGGACGGTTTCCTTGTAACTCAGCAGCAGGCACATGAAGAGCAGACGTATTGCCAACATCAAGCATACTCCTGACCGGGGGATGCGAGATCCCAGTCGGTGTGCTAGCTGAATCCGGGCTTTGCTTTGATCGCCCTTCCAAGATGTCTATCACGTCTCGCCGCTCATCATCTAGGGCTTTCTCGAGAGACATGTTGAGGAACGCTAGAATCAATATTTCTTTTCTCCCGTTTGCAAGTTGACGTACTTAAGAACGTATTTGTATTGCTGAACAGGAGATAGAACTTTCACGGATGGAGTAATAACCCTTTCCTCAGCTTTGATACTGAAAACCACAAACCAGACCCGTGGCTACCGTAGCTGGTTTGTGAAGTTTCGGCGGCCAAGAAATCTGACAGTGTTCTTGTTTGCTCTACCATGCGTGTTTCCGGCCCTGCCAAGGCTTTTGGAAGGCCACCAGATCCCTTATATAAAGCTGCACCCTCGTGACATTATAATTGACCAGCACGTTTCTAAGTGAAAGTTGAATAGATGAAATAGAACATGCCACATTAGGGAGACGTTGTCATACCAGATGTCTGTCAGCGGGGCCGAGCCTAGGTAGAAAGCTAGGGAAGTGCCCTGCGATGGAAGGGATGGGAGACCTTTCACACGCTGACGAGTAGGGTAGGTTGGAGTAGAGTATTCGAATACGTCCGACGGAAATGAAGGTTGCGACTATGCTGTATACCAAGAAGCTAGCCAGGCGCTTCAGCGATTGATGCAGCGGCTATACTCGGAGGCCTGTCAGCGCAGGCGGGCGAGTCTGTCTGGCCACCTTCTTGTATGCATTAGACTATGAATGAGTCATGGTACTTGGCCTGGCTTGGGTGTCGTCCGCGGAACCCCCTCAAGTTGTTGTCAGAGAGGTATAGCGATGATAACCCTCAAGATGAAACCGTCTAGAAGCATGGCTACTCTTGAATGGAAGGCGGTGTTCTGTACGGAGTAAAGCTGAGATAGGTAATGTCACCAAACCTCAATCAGTACAGGGCATCTCATAATTTGTACAACGTACATAGATAGAACACGAATGGGTGGTGTCGGGGATATGTTCGGGCAGGGTCACCAGGGCTGCATGAATACCAGGATCACGACATCATCAAAGGCTGATTGGATGACCTTGTATACCCTGCAAACTCATGATATTTACAGCTCATTTCATCGTCTCCGTTGCCCATACGAGAGATTAGCACGAGCGCTGACACCAAGCTTATGAACACCACCCCTACGATCCCATACGCCACTCCTGCCCTCAACGATGGAAACGAGTTCCTCCGCGACCTTCTGGGCAAACTGACCCCTACCACTGCCCCTTGTTCTTCGCTTGCTAGCCGCGTCCAGTATCCATTGGACAGCTTGTCGCCGTCGTTGCCTTATTCCTATTGGTACCGGAATCTGTAATGCCATACCTCCACCTGCTGCGCCTTTCTGTGATCTTATCCGAAGAAGGGGTGCTACTGAATCAATCGCAAGTGTAAGGTAAAGAATAGGATTAAGCGGAAGATGAGATGCAGGAGGAGCGCCGGGAACTAAAGGTCGAGCAGGGTTGATAGCAGGTGGTGACGCCGTTCGGAGATGTGTGAGTATCATTGCCATGTTCTATCCTTGGGGCGTTAGCAATAGCTTCTATGCCAAATGCAGCAATCAATTGACAAGCGAAGGGTCGAAGAACTGACGGGCGTACCCTCTGAGCAACACTCAGCTTGCCATCTCTCATCAATAGATTTGTGACTTGCTTGACCACAGGATCATATCGATACTTCATGTTGGCAGTACTCGGTAAAGGCAACGCTGGCAGCCCAAAACCATCGTCTTGCGTCTCCATTCCAAACTGCTGCGAACTAGCCATAACATCTGCGGACCGCCTTGCGGAAGTAGAGAACGATCTAGTCCCCGATGGAGAAGACTGCTTTGCTTCTTCTTGAATGATTTTCGGAGCTTTCTCCTGGGCTTTCTTGTCCCGTTTTAGGATCTGGGTACAGGACATCAGTATGCTCCTTCTAATGCTTCGCAGGTTCTGCATACCTCCTGTACAGGAGTTCCGTGTTCTATATCTGGCCCACCTTCGCCTGTAATCTTTCCAGTCATTGCTGCCTCTTCACTAACATGTGGCAGTTGTTCCTGGTTTGGCCCAGGTTCTTGTTGTTCGGCTTTGGGGAGAGGTTTTTCATCGGCAGTGATGGAACGCTGTTGAGCTAGGCGAAGACATAGCGGAACCTGACGTCGATTCGTTTGAGGTAGAAGCGGTCGAGAAATGCAGGCTTGACCTGAACGAAATAGTTGTAATCGTGGGGGCATTGTATTTGTTGAAGTTCGATGGCATCCGATCTCAATTGACAGCGCAATAGGACCTCCGCTCGCTTAGCGCCCCCGCTTATGTAAAAAGTAAGCCTTACCTATCGCCTCTTCCTGTACCTACATAACGTCTTCCCATTTGAGACGCGCTACGAAGCCTGTACAATCCACGATCTCTTCATGATTGACACCGTTCACTGTGCTAGATTAATTCCAGTTTGTTCGTCATCTTTTGAAGGAGGCATATGTTTGCTAGCGTTCAGAGCGGAGTACTCCGAAGCAGGCCATGATAAGAAGCAACTCAATTCTGTAACTGTTTTACTCTCAACCACTTTCTACTTCTATAGTAGAATTCCGACTTCTCGCACCTGTACCTTTGATATCAGGCGTCTGTTGTATAGAGGGATCCCAATCGCTTGTGACTATCAGTATCTTGAATTTCTGTCCACGCCTTATAGCCTGCAATGGCTCCAGGAATCATAGAGCCTGAGCCTGCTGTGTCTCAATCCTCTGTATCTGCGCTACAAGCTGTCACCGAGACTTTTGATGATTCGGGCTTACGCTTCTATCTCAATGGCACGAAAGTTGTCCTTGACGAGTCTGTTGATCCTGAGATTACGCTACTTGAGTATCTCAGAGGCATTGGTCTGACTGGTACCAAGCTTGGGTGCGCAGAAGGAGGGTGTGGAGCCTGTACCGTCGTAAGTATATTTGGTAGGTGATAGTGCAAGGGACGCCCTAATGCAGCTTTACACAGGTGATATCACAGCTCAACCCGACGACAAAGAGAATCTACCATGCCTCTGTCAATGCTTGCCTTGCTCCTCTTGTCAGTGTTGATGGTAAACATGTCATAACAGTAGAAGGTATTGGTAACGTTAAGAATCCACATCCTGCACAGGAACGTATAGCAAAAGGCAACGGTAGCCAATGCGGGTTCTGTACACCTGGGATAGTAATGGTATGGGATTGTTGTTCGGGATAATGATCGAGCTCATGGATATCACAGAGCCTGTATGCGTTATTGCGCAATGATACAAACCCGTCTGAAACTGAAGTCGAGGAAGCCTTCGATGGAAATCTCTGCCGATGTACAGGCTATCGTCCGATCTTGGATGCGGCTCAATCTTTCAGTGCGAAGAGCGCCTGTGGTAAGTCAAGTGCCAATGGAGGTGGAGGATGTTGTATGGAGAATGGCGGTGGAACCACAAATGGTGCATGCTGCATGAAGAGCGCAAATGGAGAGAACGGAGATCAGCCTATCAAACGATTCTCTCCGCCTGGCTTCATCGAGTATGATCCAGACACGCAACTGATATTCCCTCCTGCGCTAAGAAAGCACGAGTTCAAGCCTTTGGCGTTCGGGAACAAACGCAAGAAGTGGTACAGACCGGTGACACTAGAGCAATTACTCAAGATTAAAAGCGCACATCCGTCGGCAAAGATCATCGGAGGCAGTACCGAGACGCAAATTGAGATTAAGTTCAAAGGGATGCAGTATACTGCGTCAGTGTATGTTGGTGATATTGCTGAGTTGCGCCAATATGCTTTGAAAGCAGACCATGTTGAGATTGGTGGCAATGTAGTGCTAACCGACCTTGAGGACATCTGTATGAAAGCCGTCGAGCATTACGGTCCTATCCGAGGACAACCATTCAAGGCAATCCATAAGCAAATTCGATATTTTGCTGGCCGACAGATCCGGAATGTTGGAACCCCCGCTGGCAACCTTGCTACAGCATCACCAATATCAGATCTTAACCCAGTGTTCGTTGCGACAAAGACTGTACTTGTAGCGAAGTCACTAGAGAAGGAGACGGAAATACCGATGACAGAATTTTTCAAGGGCTACAGGTTGACTGCGTTGCCGCCAGATGCCGTTATTGCCAGCTTGCGAATACCGGTCGCTCGCGAGAAAGGAGAGTTTCTACGTGCTTATAAGCAAGCTAAGCGAAAAGATGACGATATAGCCATTGTGAATGCGGCACTGCGTGTCTCCTTGGATGAGCGTTATAAGATTGAGAGTGTAAATCTGATATATGGCGGCATGGCCCCAACTACTGTTGCCGCTAAGGAGGCTATGGACTATCTATATGGCAAAAAGTGGACCGATCCTGCGACACTGGAAGGTACCATGAATGCCTTGGGAGAAGATTTCGATCTACGATTTGGTGTACCTGGTGGAATGGCTACCTATCGGAAATCGCTTGCTCTGGGGTTCTTTTACAGGTTCTATCATGAGGTCCTTTCAGAGCTGAAGGTCAACCAATCGGGAATAGATGAAGACGTTCGAGGAGAGATTGAGCGCGCAATATCTACGGGAAAGAAAGATCACGAAGCAACAGAAGCATACCAGCAGCGTCTTGTGGGTAAAGCTAACCCGCATCTTGCAGCATTGAAGCAATGTACCGGTGAAGCACAGTATACAGACGATATTCCGGTACCAAAAAACGAGCTTTATGGTGTTATGGTTCTGTCAAGCAAGGCTCATGCAAAGATCCTGGACGTTGATGTGTCCCCAGCAATGGAGCTATCGGGCGTCGTGAACTGGGTCGATCGTCATGATTTGCCAAATCCAGAGGCCAACTGGTGGGGTGCTCCCAACTGTGACGAGACTTTCTTCGCGATTGATGAAGTATTCAGCCATGGACAGCCAATTGGTATGATTCTTGCCGATTCTGCTAAACATGCCGAAGCAGGTGCTAGGGCTGTGAAAGTGCAATATGAGGATTTGCCAGCTATATTTACGATCGAAGAAGCGATTGCTCAAGAAAGCTACTTCCCGCATTACCGCTACATCAATAAAGGGGATTCTGAGGGTGCGTTTCGGACTGCTGACCACGTATTTAGTGGCGTGGTCCGTATGGGCGGACAGGAGCATTTCTATCTTGAAACAAACGCATGTGTTGTAATACCCAAACCCGAAGATGGAGAAATGGAAATATGGAGTAGCACACAAAATCCCACCGAGACGTAGGTTTCAGTTTCCCCAAAGGCGTCCATGTCTGCTACTAATCTTCCACGCAGGCAGTCATATGTCGCGAAAGTTACGGGCGTCCAAGCTAACAAAATTGTATCGAAAGTGAAACGCCTTGGTGGAGGGTTTGGAGGGAAAGAGACTAGGTCTATACAACTTTCAGCTATATGTGCTATTGCTGCAAAGAAGACCAAGCGACCCGTACGCTGCATGCTGAATCGTGATGAAGACATCATGACATCTGGCCAAAGACATCCATTCTTGGCAAGATGGAAAGTGGCTGTCAACAAGGACGGAAAGCTCCAGGCTCTTGACGCAGATCTCTTTTGCAATGCTGGTTGGAGTCAGGACTTGAGTGGCGCTGTCGTTGACAGGTCATTGTCTCATGTTGATGGATGCTACCTCTTCCCAAATATTCACATTCGCGGCCGAGTTGCAAAGACAAACACTGTCTCGAACACAGCGTTCCGTGGATTTGGGGGCCCTCAGGGAATGTTCATTGCAGAAACTTACATGTCAGAAGTCGCCGACCATTTGGGGATGCCTGTTGAAAAGCTTCGTGAGATCAACATGTATAAACCACATGAAATCACCCATTTCAATCAAGAGCTGAAAGATTGGCACGTTCCACTCATGTACCAGCAAGTCCTCTCCGAAGCCGACTACGCCGAGCGCAGAAAATCTGTCGAAGACTTCAATACGAAACACAAATGGAACAAACGCGGACTCGCCATCATTCCTACAAAATTCGGCATCTCCTTTACGGCAATATTCCTCAATCAGGCCGGCGCCCTTGTCCACATCTACCATGACGGCTCCGTTCTTGTCGCTCATGGCGGCTGCGAGATGGGCCAAGGCCTCCACACCAAAATGACGATTATCGCCGCCCAAGCCCTTGACATCCCCCTCTCCGACGTCTTCATCTCCGAAACAGCCACCAACACCGTGCCCAATTCCTCTTCGACTGCCGCTTCCGCTTCGAGCGATCTCAACGGGTACGCCATCTTCAACGCCTGCGAGCAACTTAACTCGCGTCTTGCCCCTTACAGAGCCAAGTTTGGCCCCAACGCAAGCATGAAACAGCTCGCCGAAGCCGCCTACTTCGACCGCGTCAACCTCTCCGCCAACGGTTTCTACAAAACCCCAGACATCGGCTACGTCTGGGGCCCCAACACAGGTCAAATGTACTACTACTTCACACAGGGCGTCACCGCTGCCGAAGTCGAAATCGACACGCTAACGGGCGATTGGACGTGCCTTCGGGCCGATATCAAAATGGACGTCGGCCGCTCCATCAACCCGTCCATCGATTACGGCCAGATCGAAGGCGCGTTTGTGCAGGGCCAGGGCTTGTTCACCACAGAAGAGAGCCTCTGGCATCGCGCCTCGGGGCAGCTGTTCACGCGGGGACCAGGGACGTATAAGATCCCTGGCTTTAGGGATATACCGCAGCAGTTCAACGTCAGTCTTCTCAAAGACGTCAAGTGGGAGAATCTGCGCACGATTCAGAGATCAAGAGGTGTGGGCGAGCCGCCGCTGTTTATGGGCAGCAGTGTCTTCTTTGCGATTAGGGACGCGTTGAAGGCGGCGAGGGCGCAGTACGGGGTTAGTGAGGTGCTGAGTTTGCAGAGTCCGGCAACGCCGGAGAGGATCAGGCTTAGTTGCGCGGTTGAGATTTTGAAAAGGTCGATGGTGGTGCCGGAGGAGGGGGAGAAGAGTTTTTTCATGTCGATTTAGGGGGGAGGGAGGGGGTTGTGGAGATGAGGGGGTTAGGGGTCAGGGGAAGAGGAACGGGGGAGTTGGTATCTGGGTTGAGGGAGATTACATGAGTTATAATGGTACGCTCTTTACCTTACCTCGACGAGCTTGATAATCGGAATACTCGTAGCTGTTTTTCCTGTATGTGGGCTCGATATTGCAGTGTGGAAATTCTAGCCTCTACACACTTTCCCTCCTGTTCGATACCGTACGTTCCGAACATACTGTAGACTTAGATTGTGGCATTGCGTTCCGGGGTTGACATGCCATACCTAATCAAAACCCCGACGCTGCTTACAGTATGAGCGCGGTGAATACTACGTTACGTCGTACACTCCTTCCATCTTGCTTCTGGCAGACGTCATCGCAACAGCCTTGTCCCTCTTATTCTAGGTGGCACGGGTGGGACCTTTGCATTAATTCTCTACGGTCCACATGGAAGATTCTCGACGACACGACCAAGCGTCATCGATCCCATATGGACACCGAGTCACGGAATCCTCACCGCAGGTGGTTTACAGAGCGCTTCAATCGCTATGTCTGTTCTACACTAGAAACGCGGTGTACAGTACATCCCAATTTGACTTGGGGTGCCTAGAGTCAAAACTCACCGAACCATGTTCCAAGCTCCCCGGCCCGGAAGGCATTCCCGGCATACCAATATGCGGTCAGATCTCTGTTAATCATCCATACTCTGTACATATCAAATCCTTGCCTAAGAAACCCTACTACATAATGCGCCTGAAATCTGCAAGGCGGGATAACGTAAGCGGAGCTTTTATGCAAGTCGGTGTCTAAGCTGACAGTTTCCCAGGAACTGTTTTTCGAGATATATAAGAGCCGCAAGTATGTCGAGAATTGTAGTTTGGCATCGCAACGCATTCCTCGCCTCGTAATTCTTACTTTTCCCTGGTATTTCCCTACGAACGACCGACCTTCGACTAAAGCACAATGTTCCCAAGGCCTTACTATCCCCCGAACGGACCCGATGAGACCAGCCCGATAGCGAAGCGAAACTAATTCGATCTATCGAAAAGCCTTGCGTGTTGGTAGCGCAATGGCGATTCCACGTCCTGGCTGTGTTGCTCAAACCACAGGCGTAAATCCCTTCATGGCTGGTTCTGTCGCTCCTTCTGGCGGCGGCTCCGTTTCTGCTGCTGCTGCTCCTAAGATTCCGACCCAAGTTTCGGCTGCTGTTTGGGCATTTCCGTTGAATGTCAATCGTGAGTTGCATCTTGTCGCTGACTTATCTTGAGAGTAGATACTGACATATGGGAGAAGCCTTAAAGCTCGATTACATTCACTGTCAAGTCCAATATAGATGAGACTGCAAGGCGCATAATCAAGGTCGAATAAGACGAAATAGAACGGGACATCCTGCTTTCCCGCTGGAAATGCAGCCAATCCACCTTTGGGACCGAAATCACAGACGGTGACGGGCATTGTTTGGTTGTGATGCGGTTAGTGGTTTTATGCAATGCTTTCAAGGGGTATTCACTCGCTTCACAGACCCTGTAGCTATTCCTATTGAGAGGGGCTTGGATAATAGAGGGGAGCTTGAGTAGAGGGAAAGAACACGAATGTAAGAGTTAGGATTTTCTTCTCGCAAGAGAATAATAGACAATAAAAATAGATCGAGATTCTAATGAATAGACATGAAATGAAACAAGAAGAATCCATGATACTCCATAATATCGCATTTGAAGTTCGTACCAAATGGCGAGAGTGATCGATGGTCATTCCATGTGTTGCTTCCCCGATCTTAGGCAATGAGTCGTCATTCCGGGCTGATACATGACTTCGCCGTTGTAAAGTACAAAAATATGGTCCTGTGAACGGCTTATACAGGTAGCGTCCAATAGTCGGTCATTTCAAACGTCGATCTGAAGAACTGACGGCTCTGCCCACAGGAGAGCGATTGTTAATTTGCGAACTTCTGGATAATGGTTCACTCTATGCCTGCAGTTGGCACTCAGCACAGAGGACCGTTGTAATAGAATATCATCGCTCTGTGTACTGCAATTGAGATGATTTGTTTTATTGTTCTGGAGATTCGTGAAAACCTCTAAGGCTTACCTTAAGCGCGGCGGCTCATCACGTGATCTATTAATCATTTAGTAAGGTAGCCGACTTTCGAGCTTCAGGCGCGTCGAAGAGACTTAGGTACAATCTTCTTTCACACCCGTTTCATTGACCCATCTTTACTAAAAAATTGGAAAGCGTGACAACACTTGTACCCTTCAGTATTTAGATTTAGCTGTCAATCTATTTAAGGATCTCCAGGAATCTACAGCATCCAGCGACGGATTCGAAAATGGTGCAGATCAGCGAGGTGAAGGGCAATTCGCGGGAAAACCGCACAGCCGCACATACACATATCAAAGGGCTTGGCCTACGGAATGATGGGTACGCAGAGAAAACAGGTGCTGGGTTCGTCGGGCAGGTGACTGCTAGAGAAGTTCGTCCATGCTAGCCCAAGAAAGATCTTGTGACGAGAATATGGCTGATGAGGCCTTCTGTGGTCGACAGGCATGCGGTGTCGTTGTTGATCTTATCAAATCAAAAAAGATGTCAGGACGAGCTGTTCTACTAGCCGGTGGGCCTGGAACAGGTAAAACAGCTTTGGCAATGGCAGTTTCACAAGAGCTTGGTACAAAGGTGCCTTTTTGCCCAATCGTTGGAAGCGAGATATACTCGACAGAAGTTAAGAAGACAGAGGCGTTGATGGAGAACTTCCGAAGAGCTATTGGTGGGTTGCCATGTTGCAGCTGTAAAGGACTGGCTAATCAACAGAATAGGGTTGCGGGTTCGGGAAACAAAAGAAGTCTACGAAGGAGAAGTCATAGAACTCACACCAGAAGAGGCGGAGAATCCTCTCGGTGGATACGGGAAAACCATAAGTCATTTACTCATCGGTCTAAAATCTTATAAGGGCACCAAGAAACTACGATTAGACCCGTCAATATATGAAGCAATCCAGAAAGAGCGAGTTACTGTAGGGGATGTAATTTATATCGAGGCCAATACTGGAGCTTGCAAACGAGTGGGAAGATCAGATGCATATGCCACAGAGTTCGATTTAGAGGCAGAGGAGTACGTGCCTATACCCAAGGGCGAGGTGCACAAGAAGAAAGAAATAGTTCAGGATGTTACGTTACATGACCTCGACATTGCGAACGCGAGACCACAAGGTGGACAAGACATAATGAGCATGATGGGCCAACTGATGAAGCCAAAGAAAACGGAAATCACCGAGAAACTAAGGCAAGAGATCAACAAAGTAGTGAACCGATACATTGATCAAGGAGTCGCAGAGCTAGTGCCCGGTGTACTCTTCATTGATGAGGTACGCTATAACCGCTATGCAGGGCAAATGAACAACTGATCATTGTCAACAGGTACATATGCTCGACATTGAATGCTTCACCTATCTCAACCGTGCCCTCGAATCCTCCATTTCGCCTATTGTCATCCTCGCCTCAAATCGCGGTCGCTGCACCATTCGAGGTACAGAAGATATAGTTGCAGCCCACGGTGTTCCACCAGATCTTCTCGCGCGGCTGCTCATTATTCCCACCAATGCCTACAATCCAGAGGAGGTCAAGACAATTGTACGCCTACGGACAAAGACGGAAGGCCTATTGATTACCGAAGCTGCACTTGATAGAATTTCCGAACATGGTGTCAAAGTCAGTTTGCGGTATGCGCTGCAACTACTGACGCCAGCAAGTATACTGGCGAGGGTCAATGGAAGAAAGGAGATTGATGTGGATGATGTTGGGGAATGTGAGGATCTCTTCATCGATGCAAGAAGGAGTGCCACCATTGTCAATGAAGGGGAGAATTTCATTTCGTGAGCGGTCTGCCAAAATTTAAGCCATATTTGGAAAAGCTGGGGCACTCGTACGACCCGACAAATTCCGAGAACTCGGTCAGTGGCACCGACCAATATACCACGCTGCGGCTAGCCGTTGAACGATACCCATGGACTACTGAGCTCTATCACGAGCGGAAGGCGGCCCCTGGATGTCTGCGTCACTCGCTCGAAACGAACGACAACCCTATTTCTCCAACCTCATATTGGACCACATGCGCGGAAATCTTTGGCATCGGGTACTGACTGATCCTGCTACCTGTCACCTACACTGGCATGTTGTAGGCTTACAATGGGAGAAAACTTAGACCGGAGCTGTTTTGGATGATACCCTCGGATGTAACAAAAATAGCAAATAATAAGATGTCATGGATTCGTGGTGATTCAATAGCCCTCGGAAGATCTTAAGTCATGACATTCCTCCTCTCATTTCCCACCCTCTCTGTTCCAACCAGCGACCAAAGCCGGTTAACTACGTATAATGAACATCGCTGACCCTTGATGGTATTCCGCCCCTATCCTCATGCTGAACCGGATTTCCTCAGTCGAAGCCCCCCAAATCATCCCCTTTAAAACATCCACCCGTCTCTCAATTCAACTCTCCATATTTACCCCCCACCCGCAAAAGGCACTCTTCAAACCCACCCACCTCACATTCAGATTTTCTTACAAACCCCTCAACCTCTCACGTCCAACTCCAGGAACCAAAACGACATCACAACCCCCCCGGTTGAAGAATAACCCGGAAACGTCCATTCCAACCCCCCCACTGCACCACGATCCCACAACCAGCTCCCCCCTTTCCTTCCCTCCCAACCATTCGCACCTGCCGCACAACAACAAATCCCCCTTACCAACAACCACGATCGCGACGGCGTCTAGGATGCATGTTGAAAGGGTGGGCGTTGGTGTAGAGGGGGTTGAAGAAGATAAGGGGGGGAGATGACCTAGGTGGGTTAGGGGGTTTGCGAGTCGGGGAAGGGAAGGGGGGTAAAGCGAAGAGACGGAGAAGATTGTGGGGAAGGGGAAGGAGCGGGATCGGCTTATGTAGCTTTGCTGTTTTTCCCCCGAAATGGAACGTTTGTGCTCGGAGAAGGAGGGGAGTTTTTTTCACCGATGACCTTTTCTTGGGTACTGTAGAAGTGACGGTTTGGAAGAAGTTTGAGGCGGGGGGGGGGGGGGGGAATTGGGGCAGAATTAAGAGGGATCGGTGAGAATGGGTTTGAGGATTCTTTCGTTAGGGGTCGAATATTCTACTAGTTTAAAGCTTCGCCCGTATCAGAGGTGTGATGCACGAGGAAGATCTCAAATCATACCTCCAGGCTTCCCGAATCGAACGTTCCTATCACATCACCTCACCTCACCCCCTCCCTCAACCCCAACCAACCCCCCCCTCAAAACCCCCACACACCACCCCACCACCTCCTCCAACCCCATCCCCACCCCCGCAACCGCAATCCCCTCCCTCCCACAAACCCCCTCATCCGCCTCCCCCTGCACATCCCCCCCCTCAAACAGCCACCCATGCTCCTCCCCCCACGCCGGCCACACGACCCCCTCAAAATACCCCTCCGGATCCTCCCAAAACCCGTCCAGCGTCACATACGCCTTGCGCCGCTCCCGGCGCGCCTTGGCGTCCGCGCAGGACGCGCGCAGGAGGATCTTGGTGCCGAACAGGGCGCGGAGGCGCGGGAGGGAGCGGCCCAGGAGGAGGAAGCCATCGGTTACGATGATCGCGTGGTGGCCTGGGGGCAGGTGGCGGCGGAGGTAGGCTTGCGTGGAGGCGCGCAGCTGCGCGACGACTTCGTCCCTAACGACCCCCGCACCCGCACCCGCTGAAGCAGGAGGAGGAGGAGGAGGCACTTTGTGCACGCCGTCGCCGCTCTCGCCGCCCTCTCCCTCGCCGGCAGAGCCACCGTCCCACTCCCCCTGCGTCGGCAACCCGCGCAGCACCTCCTCGATGGCAATGTCCCCGCTCTTCAACGCCCCGAGTACGTTCTCCAGGCGAGGGACGTCGAGCGCCTCCACGCAGTCCCAGTTGCGGAAGCCGTTGCGGAAGGGGAGGGCGGATTCGGGGCGGTAGAAGTCGTCGGCGTGGAGGAGGTGGGTGGTTATTTGTGGGGGTGGTGGGGATGGCGTGGGGGTGGTGGGGGAGGGGGGAGGGGATGAGGAGAAGATGCGGGCGAGGAGGTGGGCGATTGTGGTTTTGCCCGAGGAGGAAGGGCCGGAGAGGGCGACGAGGAGGGGTGGGTGGTGGTGTTGGGGGGAGGACATTCTTTTGAGAAAAGGCGGGGGGGAGGGGGGAGATTGGTAGTCAATGCATTGAGCGTAGCGTTCGTAAGCTCTCACACCTGTTTGCTTGATCCTTTCCAGATACTCCAAACGTGTTTGCGCTCCTTGTTGGGTGTATTCTGCAGGTAGTATTCATGGTGCGGACTCTGCCAATATAGTAGGCTTCTTTCTGCACGGTCATGGGGAATTTCGACCAATATTGCAAACATTGCATCCCCGGTGCAACGATATCCATTTTACAATCTAGCAACATCTCCTCGTCCAAGAGCGATCATCGCAACCCGTGATCATTGACGGCTGATATTGAAGGCTATTGCAAATGAAGCTTCATCATAGCCAATGCCAATTTTCTCCCTCTCTCACTAACTTCCAGGCTCACTATATGTACAATCTAAGATCATAGAGCCCGTTCAGCCAAGCATGGCCAGAAGTAATGACAGTCTGCTCTCGTTCAGAAGCCTGCTCAGCCCGCAGAGGACCGAAATGACAAAGACCAGCTTAGTAGTCCCTGCCCTTCCCAACCCCTTGGATCAAAGTGAAAGCCCATTCTAAGATAATCGCTAAAGCTCAAAGTCCCGTCGGATACCCGAAATAATGTACAGAGAATTGCTGACGCGGCAGGTGCAGCGCTGTGGGCGGGTGCTCCTCGTCAAATTGATGGCCGTGGAAGCTGAGCGCACGTTCTCAATCACTCTTCCTCACTCTCCTCACTATCCTCCTCATCCCCACTTGATTCGTTCGCTCTAGTTGATTCATTCGCTCTATTTGTAGGGTTATCTAATCCGGTGATAAGCATCACACACGCCCTCAAGTGCACAATGGAAAATGTCGATACTTACACTGTTCAGGAGCCTCATCCGAGCCAGGATCCTTGAAGGCTTGCAACTTCTTCTGCATATCCTTAATTTGCGCCTCCTGCTCGTGCTTGCTCATAGGCTTGTTCTTCTTCCGAGCCGGCGCGGCGCTAGGAGCCGATGGGACTGGTCGACGAGGGGAGTCATCGGGTCGAGGCGCGTGTTTGCGCACGAATTGTAGGAGCTTGTGAAGCACGTCGTTTGAGAGCTCATCAATGTCCAGTTCAAGCTCATCGTCTTGGACGCCCTGTAGTTGTTCCTCAATGTCAATGTCAAGTTCATGAGCCAGTATAATTGCAATTCGAATTCGCAGATATATTCGCTTAACAAATGGTGGTATCTTTACCTTTAGATTGGGCATGTTATCACGAATGATCTTCAGCGCTGTAGCCATTTTTGACTCCGACAGGATATTGATCCGGTTGGAGATGTCTTGCTTTTGCTCGTACGTAACATATTCCTGCTTGGACGGCTTTGATGATTTAGAAGTAGAGCCCTTTGTAGCCTTGGTCGTTGCAATCGATCCGGCCTTCTTACTTGCCTTCTTCTCTGGCTTCGTGCCCTTACCTGATTTCTTGCCAGGTGCAGGAGGGGATTTTTTCTTTTGAATCAACTCGACTTGCTTGGACATAGCTTCGATTTGCTGTTGTAGTTTCGAGAGTTGGATATTCGCGTCTTCAACGTCCTCTTCCTCGTCTTCTTCCTCATCCTCGTTATCGGAATCGGATTCGGGGGAACTACCTGGGGATTGCGGACCAGATCCTGGCGCATGTGCTTCGATCCAACTCCCTTTTTGTTTCCATTGGCTATCGAATATCCCTTCAAGTTGTTTGGCCATCTGCGAAACTGCATGACCAGGCCCGTTGAACTTGTAGCAGTTCTGGAAGATCATACGTATGTCCGCCTCAAACTCCTTGGAATTCTCATATTGACCTTGGGTGAGCCTCGAGCGTACAGTGCCAAGATCCATAGGACTCTTGATTATTTTATGGTAATTCGGAATGTTTTGAGCAACAGGATCAACTGCTGTAAGGAAAGGGAATGCTATTGCCTGGTATTTTGGTTTTGTCAACTCATCGATGACATGTTGACAGAACTTGAGCTCCCATTGGTACTTCTTCTTCCTTGGCTTTTGATTCGCATATGGTAGATCGCGAGGAGCCGGAGGATGAATTTCGCGCTTAGGACGCCCGTCATCTACAGTGGAGTCACGACGAATCAACGGTACTCCTTGAGGTCCAAGCGCGAAAGTTTGTGGGGAGCCCGCGATCGGTGATTTCGCAGATCCAGGGAGAGAACTCCTCGACTCTCTTCGAGGCGGCGCCACCTTCGTTGCTAACGAGGTTGACTGCTTTTTCTTCTTATCTGCTGGAGCTGACTCAACAATATCAGACCCTGGCAAATTGCTCATCTGCTTATCGAAAGAGGCTTTGATATTGTATGCACCCTTTGTGACAGCATGTTCGGGTCCGTTGAAGGTTTTCGCGTTCTCTATGATCCGGTTGAAGTCGGCAGCAAACTCGTCTACCGAAAAGTATTCGTTGGCCTTTATCCTCTCCTCGATGGTTCGAAGATCCATAGGTTCCTTGATGATCTCTGGATAAGTCGGTATCTTCAACGCGACAAAGTCAACAGGCTGATTAAAGTTCACAGCGCTTTGAGTACGCTTTATGTTCTGTATCATCCTGAGAACATGCTTCTGTCGGGGTTTCGTCATGGGATTAGAAGAGGCCGTTTGACCGCCAGCGGAAGGCCCGCCGTTGACATTTGTGTTGATATCTGGAAGATTGGGAACCTTGAACTCCGGTGCGGCAGACCCACCCTCAGTTCTTGACCGCTTCGGGGCTGGTCCATCTTCCACATCATCATCTTCGCGCTCGCGGCCCACCTTTGCCGGAGAGGGAGGCGCGTCTTGCATAACATGATCGGTGGAGTGCGATTCAGCCATGGAATTAGTCATCGAGGGCGTTTGCGGTGGCGCTGCTACGTCTGCATCCTGGTCGTGTAAAGGAGAGTTTGGTTTAGAGTTAGAGAGTAGAGAAGTTTGTGGCGGAGCTGATTCAGAAACCGCTTGGTCGTTCGTATGTTCTGGTTTTGGTACTGGTGACGAAGCTTCTAGAAGAAGCGAGGGAGATACCGCAGGCGAAGGGGCTGGGTCAAGCGGAGTCTCTAATTCCGCGCCCTCAGGTACAGGAACCGCTGGATGGTGAGGTATATCTTGCGTAGGAATAGAGATAGGCGCCTCATCTGCGACTGCAGCTCCTACCTGATTCTCACTGCTAGGAGCAAGTGCTTCCTGGTCTGGTACAGCCTTTGTTTCGGTTGTGCGCTCCGGCTGCTCTATCTCCGCCGTCCTCTCGATGGGATCGGGTGCGCCAAACGCCAAGCCGTTAGCTAGTTGAGGGTCGTGGTCAAGGTCCTGGTGCTGATTTTGTTCCTTGATCTCTGCAATTTGCTCCGAGCTTATGGGTTGCGTCACTTCGCGAACGTCCGAAATGGGTGGTTGAACTATGTACGAGGACAGATCAACGACACTATTGTCAAATCGCGTTGCCGGATGGTGGGTAACCTCTTCGGGCACAGACGATTCTGATAGCGGTATAATCGTAAGTGCCTCAGTAGATCCTGAAAGACTTGTATGCAGATCCGCCGCGTTGTGAGCCCCGTTTGACTGATGCGCTAACACATTCACACCGTTCGATGGACGTAGGTCAGAATCATCTACCGAGGTGGCTTGAGTTGAGTTTAGGGTTTGGGGAGCAGAGTCGAGCGATGAGTCTTTATTGATATGCCCATTCGATAAGAACGCCCTGAAAGAAGGTGGTCATGAATATGGGAAAACTGACAGAACCGAAGAGCGAAAGGTGAAGGAGTATAAAGGTGAGTGAACTCACCCTTGATTGTCCATATCAACATCCATCTGATCTGAGGGTGGTGTCAGTGGGCCCTTGGCCTCCACGACATTACCACCTGCCTCGGACACGGTGGCCATGATCGCGACTTCACCCACAATATATTGAGCAAAGGTAACCGTGGCGCAGCTCTTGGCGCAAACCAACAGTGTTCGAATTTAATATGCGCAAGACAGGATAAGGTAAGAAGAGATGATGGGGAAGATGGTTGACGTTGGTTTTGTGGTTGTTGTTGTTGTCGCTGTTATTGGCGTTGTGAGTTTGGGGGGATATCGCGATCGAGGTAGCCGAAGCTTATAAAGTCAAAAATGAAAATGAAAATGGTCTTTCGGCGCGAATAAATAGCCTCTGAACTTTCAAAGTGAATAAAAAAACAAATACATCAGCAACACAAGTGCTGTTTGAATCTGACGGTACGGATGTGATGGGATTTATTGCTGAAAGCGACGACTAATGTATTCTGTGTTCTGTGTTCTGTGTTCTGTGTTCTTACTTTAAACAGGCATATACCCTCGATTAAAGTAGATGCTTGGCAGGTTGTTGCGAATAGCTTCAAATTGGCGGCGACGACTTGGGGTTGACTATTATCGTGTCTTTAAGGTAACAAGGTACTTCCGTATAATATTGATAATCCACCAGGTCAGGCTAGTCAAAGCGACCAGGATTGAGATTAAGCGAGTAAGGGTTTCTCAGGAAGAGCGCACGGTGGTAACTTTATGGATGTGTGTACGGAGTACGGTAGATGTGTGTGGGGACGTGACGTTGATTGTGAATGGATGGCTGATCCGTAGTCCGAGGTCACGGGGTTAGGAAATAATAATGTGGTCGATGATGTGTTTTGTTCGGGCGCGATATATCAACAGATTTCCGTAGGGTGCGAATTCAAGTCGAGGGGGAGGGCCGAGGTCATATACGGGCATCCAAATTTATGGGCTTATGTGGCAATGCGAACCAGCATGGATCACGGCATAACACGCGCGGCTGATTGGTCGGATCGAGCCTTGGCATGCATTAGATGGCTGGATATGGTTAGTCGGTGTTTACAGCTGCCCCCCCTATCTTGTTACGCGTACCCTGTCGTGTCTGTACAAGACAGATGTTGCCAGTCTCGCGCCCCTTGCCTTCTATCACGCCTAGAAGGAAAAAAATCAAAATCAAAAAAACAATCGGGAGCCTCAACGGCAACAACCGTGCGACAACTCGGTACACCCCATCCTCACCCTCATCTTTTATCTTTCAGTACAATAATACACACATTGTTCTTATCCGACATTGGTGATACGACAAGGCTCCCGAGAGACTTTGGGATCGACAGGCACCAAGCTTTTGACCTTCCGTTGGCTCCGATCAAACCCCGCCATGGATGACTCAACCTGTTTCTTGCTCGAACAAAATAAACAACCGACGCCTGGGCCACTTCCCGGGCTTCGATCACGCGACAGCACAGAAATGCGGTACTTCAATTTGCAGCCTATATTGTAAGTTGCTCGCCAAACAGATCATGTGACCTGTAAATGCTCACTTTAGACACGTTAAAGATTGAAAAAATCCTGGACGGTATCTCGATATGAGTAAATAGTCGCTAGATCAAGGGCCAAAGAAACTGAGTATGGTTTTTCCTAATGGAGCACATATACTTGGATTGAGTTCGAAAGCCCGGAAATAGACGGAAGAAAGGGTGTATGATTTGGGAAGCAAACGAAATACAACAAGGGCGGCTCATAGCAACAGTATACCCACGAAGACATTGCAACACGAGTATCAGGTCTTCTCTGTGGTTGATGAACCTGAGAATTATGGAGAGTGGTGGGGTATCTATCAGTTATCAGTGCTGTTGGTGGATACGTTGCGAGGAGGATCTGGATGAAAAAACAATCTCTTGAGTGTGCGACGCTCGCTTAACACAATCAAGGGCCGCTAACCCCACTTCGACAGTAGCGTAGAAACCGAAATTGAAATATCAAAAAAAAAGTTCGGGAGAGCTCTTGGACGCAGCGATTGAGACGCACAACCCCAGCGGACTGAGTGCCATATTGTCCATGTGGTTCGCTATGCAGCCCTAACACTGCTGCCGCAGTGACCTCTCGTCAACATGGGTAATACCAAAAAGTCCCGCAGCTCAGCCTCTCACATATCCTCAGCGACAGCACCTGCATCATCCTCGACAACCCAAACCGGTAGCAAATCCTCAATACTGCGCTCATTATTCTGTCCGTCCCAACTCCAGCTCTCGCTATTTGCGTCCGTTATCCAAGGTCTCGACTCACAGCATCTTCGAATCCATGATACTGCGACGGGGCGGCTGCGGTTCCCCGAATATGCAACCGCACCAAAAGCTACAATCAATTGCTTGGATTGGGGTTACTATGGTGAGAACAAGAGAGATCGCCATCATCAAGAGTCTAAGAAGAAGAGGAAGCGATCGGAACAGGCCAATGGCACGAAGTCCGAGGAGCCAGCTGGGGATGTCGTTGTTGCTTTCGGAACAAGCGAGTCAAAGGTTCACATGTACTCTGTCACGGAGGGCAAGATATTAGGAGTGTTGGAGGGCGAACATACACAAGGAATCAGAGATTTCAAGTTCACGAGTGCTGGAACATCTGGGGAAGGTTGGAGCGTTGGCGGAGACGGGAAGGTAATACGATGGGATTTACGGAAGGGAAAAGTCTTGAGGTAGCCGGCAACCGTGCTCGCAATATCACTTCGCACTGCTAACGATTTCTAGGAGTATGATGGTACCAAAATCTGCAAACACTCTATGCCCCATAGGACCATCCGCAATCTGCGCCTCTCACACGGCATACTTAATAAATCCCGACGCCCCAGAAAATTCACCTTCCTTTTTTGCCTCTACCAATCCTGTACGAAGGATTGCCACTTCAAGCTCGAAAGCTTCCGAGGCTTCTTCGTTCTTGACGGCCGCAGAGTTCGACCATTTCATAAGTGTGTTTCGCGTAGGTTCCAGTGCATCCATCGGTTCTCTTCGTACCGAGAACGAGGTGCTATCGTTAGCACTTTACTCGGAGAGGGAATACGTTGGGCGTCTATCGGACGAAGTACCACATCCAGAGGAGGTACTTGCTACGATAAACAAGGATGGAACCCTCGAGATCTTCCCAGCGCCATTTACATTTGGGGATTTACCGAATGCCACGGATCCTGCAAGTTTGAAATCTCATAGGAAGCAAATTACACGCAGGGCAGCAGCGCAGATAAGAGTTGCGAGGCCTGACAAGTCCGCTACCGTCGTTCCCTTGATCGATGCAGAGTTCTACGGCAGCGATATCGTCATAGCTTGGGTCGAAGGAGGCGTCAATCCCATCTTTGACAGACAACAGTGGCAACATGAGAAGAACGGGAACCTCTTGTTTACAGGACTGAAAGAGGTCGTGAAGGCCAAGAGTGGCGCTGGCATTGGGGCTGTTGTGATGAATGGAGTGAAAGACATGGGCAAAAGCCATGCTGACGAATCGCAGGCAGTAGTCGCGAATGGTGGAGACGTTGAAGATCTACCCGGGACTGCTAGCGAACGAGAAATCATCGATATCTCAAGTGGTGTGGAAGACAGCGACCTTGATGAAGAAATGTTGCCAGTACCTAACTCACCCATCTCACATGACGCAAAAGCAGGTGACGCGGATGTGGAGATGAAGGATGCGGAGTCCATAGATGACAACGCCGAGGCAGTAGCAGGGGGACAAGAATTACAACGGATCGAAGAGGCTGAAGAGCCTTCTTTTGGTGATATCATTAGGGCAAATGCTCCTGGGCCTGTTGATGTTCAGGCTACATTCGAGGATCCCAGTGCGCAAGCTCTTGCGCCAATCGGCGAAAGACAGTTGAGCGCTCCGTCTGGAATGACCCTAAGCACCGTCTTGACGCAGTCTCTCCGTACGAACGATGTCAATCTTCTCGAAACCTGCTTCCACGAAAGGAACCTCAACACTGTACGCGCCACTATTGAACGGCTCGACTCATCACTTGCAGCCGTATTGATCCAAAAGTTGGCTGAGCGACTGTATAGCCGACCAGGACGAGCTGGTGGAATGATGGTCTGGATACAATGGACTGCAGTTGCTCACGGGGGTTATATTGCCGGTCAACCTGAGGTCATGAGAAAGCTCACTGAACTTCGTCGCGTAGTGGATGATCGGGCAAACAGTCTCCAGGCCTTGTTGAAATTGAAGGGCAAGCTGGATATGCTTGAGGCTCAGACAAATCTAAGGAAAAGCATGCAGGCTAGGTCAAGGTTAGCTAATGCTGCCGATGATGACGACGAAGAGGGCGTCATTTACGTCGAAGGCGAAGAAGAGTCCGATTCTGAAGATGAGGAGGCCGTATCCTCGATACCAGCCAAGCCTAAAGCTAAAGCAGTAGACCCACTGGACCATGGAAATACCGACCAGAGCGAGAGCGAAGACGAAGACGACGAGGATGACGAGATGCCAATCACAACAAACGGCGTCATCAACGACTCCGAAGACGAATCCAGCGGAAGCGAAGAAGCCGGCTTCCTCGACGACGAAGCTTCCTCGACCGACCAAGCCTCGGGCGACGAAGCCTCGGAAGACGACGTCAACCACGAAGACGTCGACTCGATCGACTCAGCCGTCTCCAGCGAGCCAGAAGAAGCACCGCCGGTCAAGCGACCGAAAAAAGAAAGGCAGAGCAACGGGCTCGGCGTGAGAAGGCAGTAGGTTTACATATCGAATCAGATTACATAATCCAAGCGAAGAGATCTAATGCCATACTCTTTGGTTTTCTCCATCCCATAGTGACAGTGATATGCGAGTTTGGAAGGAAAAAAGATGGGACATGTCCCAGGGCGAGGCAAGAAGAAGCATCAAAGCCGAAGCGAAACACTTTCTGTACCGTGTGTGCATGATGATACGAGTGCATGGGTCGGCGTCTTCGTTTGCTGGTTCGTGTGGATTGGCACGTTCTGAGCGTGGGCATGATATCCCCGGCGTTTTTCTCTTCGTTTTCCGCGCGTTCACATTTGAGAAAGCGACGATCTCTTTCTTTACCGTGTGAGATGATCGGCGCCGGTGGGCTTTGCAAAAGAAAGCGCAAGCTGCGATGCAAGAAATGTAAAAGATGCTTTCTAAAGTGCGAGGGAGTAAAGATGCCGATCAGAGTCCTGAGATGGTGATTTATCGCAAGAGTATAAAGTACACGTCACTGTCCATCTCGCCCAAAAACCCCTTTCCATTCCTTGCACATCCGGGTTTCGATGTTGCTTCCTTTGCCGCCACTGTAACCTCCCCTCGCATTCCCCACCGCGGCCTGTACCATGCAGCAAGCATATGCAATTACAAAACCCTAAAACTATCTCCAAACAATAGCACTTTTCTTCTCTGCGTTCTCGCCTACTCTATAGTACGTCCTGAACGCACTTCCACGTGTCTCAAGGCCAAAAAACTCTCTTTGGAAGATTTTTTTTTTGGGAATCATTTCAACAACCATGAGATATGAGGACCTTTTTAGTCACAAGGAAACATTTCATACATCTGAAACCCCCCGGTTCTCTAGAACGTAACTGCTAACAACCAAACCCCACTATACTGACGGTTTCCAACCCCCCCCCCCCCAAGAATCAAACCATCACCCCCCCCTCCCCCCCTTCCCTCCCCCTCACCCACTCCCCAACCTCGAACCCCACCCTCCTCAACCCGCCCTCCCCGACCCTCCCCTTCTCCGCCCTCACAACCACCGCCCTCGCGTCCTCCAGCCGAATCTCCACCTCCGGCTCCAGGCCCCTGCCCTTCCCCGCTTCATCCTTCGCAGCAGACCGCTCAAGCCGGTCGGCCGATGCGGACGCCCGCTCGCGAACGGCAACGGTGACGTCCGCGCCGACGATCCCCCGCCATAGCGTCGCCATCCACTGCCAGTGGTCGATGGGGGCGTAGGCGTCTTGGATGGGGATGCGGGAGGCGGCGGTGTCGGTGTGGGTGAGTTGGTAGGTTGGGAGGATGGCGATGGGGGTGGGGAGGGGGAGGGCCGAGGTGCTGTTTTGGCGGCTGGTGGGGGTGTTGGGGATGGGGGGAGGGGCGTCTTTCATTTCGGTGTCGGCGGGGGAGGAGGAGGCTTTTGTGGCGGCGGTGGGGGTGATGGTGGTGGATTTGGGGCTGATGGAGTCGGGAGTGATTTCGCCTTCTTCGCGGTCGTCTTCTTCGGTTTGTTTTTCCTTTTCCTTTTCCTTTTCCTCTTCTTTTTCATTGTCATTTTCGGGTAGGGTGGTGATGAAAGCAATGACATCTTGGGAGAGGGCATGGTATGCCTCGATCGTTCGCAAATACGCCGTAAAGCTGACTTCGCTGCCCTTGTCGGCAGGTGGACTTTCAAACACGCGCACGGGGTGTGACGGCTCCAGAACTTTGCACAAACACGCAGTCACCTGCGAGACAGCCTTGGCGTCCGCACCATCAACCGCAATCACGAACCCCCTTGTTGCGTGTTTCGGGCTCGTAGGCCCCGGAGAAGCGAGAGGAGGGCTGATTTTGGCGAGAACGCGGATTTTGTTCGGGACGGAGATTGACATGACCATTGCCTCGACGGATTTCGCTTGGGTTGTACCGGGGGATTCGAGGGCTCGGGCAACGGTCTGCAGTGGGGCAAGGGTGAGGGAGGAATCAGGGGGGTGGTTGGTGGGGCCATTGGGGTGAGGACGAGGCGGAGGACCCATGGTTACGGTTGGGGGAGGCATAAAGTCCGGGCGGGGAAGAGATTCTCGGCGGCGAGGAAACGGAAAGGGTGTTAGAGGTCCCGATGGGGTCCGAGAATGCGGGTGGGCACCTGGAGGGAGAATGCGGCGGCGTTTAGAGTCTGGGCTTGAAGGATAGGGCGTCTCTGCGCCGCGCTTGAAATGCGGAGAAGCGAGCGTGAGAGCGCTCAGATTGCTACTGGCAGACGCGGTGGCGCGGGAGCGGAAGCTCACGAGGCTTGGGTTTGATGGGCTGCTCACAGTTTGGAGGAAGCGGGCGGCGCTGGAACCAGATGCGGGAGTGGATGGTGGGCGGCTGGGAGAGTAGAGGGATCCAGGGGTGTTGGCGGAGAAATTGGGGCCGGAAATCATGCCGGGGGTGGTCATGCTGCGGCCGCCACACTTGACACAGCGGCGAGTTTCGCTGTCGATGGTGGATGCGGAGGAGGCACTGGAACTGGAGATACTACCGTTGCGGCCGCTGCGGCGAGGTTGGTAGCGGTAGTCGGGGTACTGCTTTTGGTGGCGAAGTTTTTCTTCCTAGGTTATGGTTAGTGATTGGCAAGTATTGTGACATGGGGTGATTGACATACATCAGCCAGACACTTCCAGTGGTTCTTGACGTCAGGAGGTGATGACCTCCAATGATCCCCAATCACTTTTGAGATTTCAGGATTTGCAAGTCCGGGATTTTGTTGAACTACGGTAGCTTGATGATGTTGGCGGTAGAGGATGAAAGCTGTACAGACGTGAGCAAGCCAAATATCACAAGGTAATGAAAGGTTAGAGTAGAATTTGAACATAATCATCTCAGGTAAGCTTAAGTCAATGCATTAACTGAATAGAATTTAAACTGCGTACCGTTTCTGGGTCTGGGAACCTTGGGGTCTGGCTGACAGAGACAGATCTGGCTCGGGGATTCTCCTTGCCATGACATCGTACTTGCTTTAGAGATTGACGGCAAGCGTCGCTGTAAATGAGAATTTTCGCCATCGGATGCCTGAGAGGACGACCGCTTACGAGCTTTTGGCGGATCTTCGAAATCTTCCAATGATTCTATGCTGGGAGACACTCTTTCTGCGGCAGGTGAAGAACCCTTCTCAGACGATGCCGGGCTTTTATTCTTATTAGAACCGTCATTAGTCTTCTCGGTGGTCATTTTTCTTGGCTGAAGGAGTGCTTCTGGCTCAATAACCCAGGATCCTGCGCGATTCTGGTTTGCAAGAGCTGGAGGTGGAGGAAGGACTCGATGGTAGGACATTGAAGAAGATAATAATACATTGATGGTGGCACAGTGTACAGTTCTGGTTCTTTGATGCTCAAAGCGCATTCATCTATACGGATTGTCAAATCCAGATGGAATGCGAAGAAACAGAGGTTTCTTTGTATGGATCCTCCACTCTAATTGGTTAAACATAGCGTCTCCGGCTCCTTGTTCTTTCCTGGGAGCTAACAGCTGTTGCTAGTATTCGTGGCAGTTGGGGTGCGGATGCTGCGAGCGGACTTTTGATGTGGTGCTCTTTGTTCATTGTTTGAGGCTCGTTCAGCCGGAAGCGGGAAAATGAATTGTGAGACACTACTATCAACAAGCCAATGCAAGAATGCGACAAAGAATGTAAGCAAGCAGCGAAAAGGCAAACGCTCATTGGCCAAATTGGACGTGGTCTCAGCTTTAGGATGTCATATGTTGCAGATATTGCTGGCGACAAACGAGTCATCAGAGCTTCTCGGTGCTCCTCTTTAGTTGTAGACAAATGCATACCCGTAAGATCGGAAAGCTGAAAGGAGATACCGATACCTTGTGCGCTTCTTGCCCAACATCAGCTAACGCTAATCAAGATTTTCCCTTTGCTCCGCAGTGCCCATGTCAAAGATAGTCTGCCCTCCCTCTCGTTTGGTGTATGAATTTCTCATGTGAGCGGACTCTAGCTGTGACATTGCTTAAACTTCCCTAAGCTCTTGGATGACTTCTTCGAAATCTTCCATGTCCACTCTCCCACTCGTGGTATGATCCACCCAATCTACTAGATTCCCTCTAATTTTCAAACCCCTGTCCTCCAGGACGGCATATAAGCAACCTAATGCGACCGCTCTTGCTGGAAACAGGTTCGCAAGCTGGTAATCCTTGCAACTATTCATTCACTGTCAGCTTCTACTCTTATTGTGCCAAGCTCCACAGCGGGGCACGCACGCCTCGACCGCTCTCGCTTTGCATGCTTTTCCTATGCCCGTGTCCATCCTCAGTAAAACACCGTGTTCCTCTCTCTCCTCCTTTGTCCAGGCTTCATATTCCTCACCCATACCGGTAACATCCTCGAAAGTACGCTCCAGATAGCGCGGTAGGTAGTCTAACGAGAGAGGCACACGAAGATCGAAGGCCAGCACGCGCAGCAACATGAGCTCTGCCTGTACTAGGGTACTGCGAAGGGTATCATAAGTTGTGGAAGGGATGACAAGGGTTTTCGCTATATTTTCAAACGGCAATGGACGGCTTTCATTGGGGCCATGGAGAAGACGGTGGGCCGGGAGGAGGAATTCGCGCAAGCGGCGAGGACATTCTGTAGATTTAGAGGCGAGGGAAAGGCTGGCTAAGGCGAGAGTCTAGAGTTGGAGGGGAGGTGCGTGAGTAAATATATGGTTGATTGCCTATGACGATGGTTGGGAGACGGACGTACGGATCTAGTAGATTGGAAATTGCTGAGGATTTTCCAAACCGTTTATATTTGTTGAGATAGATGTAAGACATCGCGAGTGTCTCGTTTGGACTGGATGTGAAGAAGCTATGTAAGCCTGACGAAACTCGCATTACGGGGTCTGTCACAAGGTAGAATATTGAGATCTTACAGGCGGAGGATATCTGCCATCGTATCAGTGAAGGCAATTGAATCCTTGGGTAACGGCATTGCGGCCTCCAGTCTATTCGACTCCTTCGTAGTAGACGTACAGCGATCCGAGATGGAGTCCTCTAAGGTAACTTGCCCGGTACTGTACTGTTCTCGTCAGCGGGCTGCAGCTCGCTAGTGCGCTATCGAAAGAAGTGACACTTTTGCCGAATTTTTCTCTTCCTCTACTGTAAGCTCAGACCTTGTTTGGAAAAACCTTCATTTGTATCTATCTATCTGAATTGAAAGGACACGCTTTCCAGACATCGCGTATACGCATATATCGACTAGGAATGGCAGTCCAATGCAGCGGATTCTGCAGAACCAAGGGAGACTACTTTGCGTACCAATTGTTTCTACAGGCAGCTTGCCATATGTCCTTTGGGCGATTCCAACATCCTCAAACCACAAGCTTACCACATGAGTCGATACCTTGGTGAAGGCTTCGGAAATCCTGCGCATTCTACACTCAAGTAGCTCTGGCCGGTGTCCAACAGTTATCGAGGAATCAACTGGCTACTGTACCATCGGCCATGCGTGATGCATGAAAGCATGACACTGCACATCTCAAGAAAACGACGATGAGTAATCTAGGTCTGACATCCCACATTCAAGCTCCTCCACGCAGATGGTATCTAGAGCTTAAGACATCTATTAAACGTAGCCAGTTAACTGCAAGCGCTTATGCTGAATGTACTGGTGTGAGGGGTGGTCCTTTCTCTAGGCTTACTTACAACTTCCTTATATCTCTTAATAATAATGAAGAACAAGGGATTCCTGCGTTGAACATTGTCTCCAGCTTTCCTGACCTGCAACGGCTCGCAAAGTCCCTTCCAGTTTCTGCCCTATGAAATACCAAAATCAAAGCTCATAGATGTATGCTATGAAGGAATTTACTCTCACCCCCTGTGCTGCCCATATGAGCATTGTTGTTCTCCTCTGGGTAGTTAGCATCGCCACATCCCAACAGATTCCAGACTCTCAAAGTCTTGTTATAGATGAGCTCGAACATCTCTTGGTGGACAATGGAGGGAAGAACGATGCCGCCTTTTTTTCTGGCGTTACGCCTTGCTCTACTTATTTTGACAGCTCCACTGGACTCTTCGATAACACTTTAGGACGCCAGACATCGTCTCAATGGATCCGTGTTGCTTTTCGTAAGCTTTTCCTTTCTGCATTCTCTTTTTGATCCAGTTTGTCTTATATCTTGCTTTTTCTACCAACGGACTGGCAAGGTAGACAGATATCCAGACACTTACTTGGAGGGCCACGATTTTCGTCATACCAGGGTGCAATCCTTCAAACCGCGAGATCAATCTCATATAAATCATTACGACTCTAATTGGAAGTTCGGAACGGAACACTCACTCAAATTTTCTGAGAAGCTTTATAACGGATGTTCTGTTGGCCATGGGGTATATCTGGACGGAAAACTACAAGATGTCCTGCAGCAAATTTTCTAATCGTCAAATCCCTCATATGGCGATATTAGAGAGGAGGTTGTAGCCTTAGACGAAGTTCAAACCACTACATTCAGAAGGAGCACGATTGTCGACTCGAATGGTCAAGATTGGAAGACTCACGACCTTTGCTCGAGTCTACGGAGCATCTTGACCTATGGCTCATTCTCTATTCTATCCTTATATTTCTTTGTCGACGATACTCTAATATCGCTTTTCTGGTCTCGCTCAGTACGCTAATGAACCCGATCATCCAGATGACTTTGTCACTGCCAATGTCGCCTCCGGAGTTGGAGGGATTGACGCTTCAATCGGGTTTGAAACTCTTCGGTCCGAAAACGTGGGCACTGCCATGAACGATTCCTTCGCCTTTTTCTCGGTCTTTACTAATGATAAAGTCTCAAGTTTGTCTTCATCTACGAAACTACTACCCTGTCATTCGTTCTGATTTTAAGTAGTGGCCGATCTTGTGGCCCTCGGCACTGTTGCTGCAGTTGGCGCATGCGGAGGTCCAAAGATTCCTCTCCGTGGAGGTCGAGTAGATGCAATCGGGCCAGGTCCATCTGGTGTGCCCGAACCTGAGACGGATATCAAAACAACCTTGAGAGAGTTCTCGGGTGCAGGATTCAGCCAGGCCGATTCCATCGCCCTAACAGCGTGCGGGCATTCAATGGGAGGGTAAATTAGCCGCTTGCCTTGGTTCATGTTGACGAATCTTCATTAACACAACCAGAGTTCATCATTCGACGTTTCCACAGATCGGTATGTCCCAGTGTTTCTCATTCAGTGCTGTTCTGCTTCAGGCTTTCAGTGTTCTCGACTTCTCTACACATCCGGTGTAATTCTGTATCGATAACACCAGAACGATGAGTCGGATTTTTTTGTCAAGGACTAATATATCAGAAAACACTGTATGCGTTCTTCTTCAACCCAAAATGACTAACATCAATCGCAGTAACCGCGGACGCTATCGGTCCTAACAATTCAGGCGGCCGGTCTCCGTTTGATGCCACTACTTCAGTCTTTGATGTCGATGTGTTCGTATATTTCAATCCCACAAGTCTACAACACTAACTTCAAAAAGAGTTCAAGAATACTTGACCGGGACTGGGAGAAAGGGCGGTGCCCTCGTCACAACTGCCAACAAGACAGTTCAATCAGATCTTCGACTTTATCTCTCGGATTCCAATGCGACTGTGAAAACGTATGTTTCACGCACATCATATATGCAACTAGAGACCTAAGCCTAAATGAGTCCTTAGGCTTGCCCAATCAGCGGACCACTTTTCGTCGAGCTGCTCAACTCTTTTTGCCCGTATGCTTGATGTTCGTAATGTCAGAGCTCCAGAATTCGTACATTGCGCTAACATTGCTCAAAGACTGTTCCCAAAGGGGTATCTTTAACCCCTGTGATCGAACCTGCACAGTTGAGGCTTGTCAACGTGTCGCTAAACTTGGACTGGACAGGAAACATGAGCTTTTCCGGGTCTTTCAGAGTTCGTGGCCCCTCAAACTGGGACTAGATTCAAATGTCTGATCACGAATAGTACCTTGCGAAAGCAGCATTTGAGAAGGCACCAAGCACCTTGAGGTAAGTCTGACTGTTATCGAAGGCGCGATTCTGCGTCTCCAAGATCATACCCTACAACTCCAAAGACCTTCGTATCTTGATAGATTTACGACTTTAGCCGGTCGCCACCAATATCGTTCCATACTTTGAAGTGGAGAAGTCACAATCGGTTATGTTTTCTGTTGCAGTCTTTTGTTTAGCGATAACATCATCCTCTCCAAGATTTCCACAAAGTCTTTCATAGGTTATTTCCGCTAAGGGACTCCCAGAAGGATCAATATCCAGGCCCACAGAATTGCGACTGCTTCAGAAATAACATTTCAACGTACTGACAGTTTTATTTAGTATTTCCGTAAAAAGTCGATCCGGTCACGGCTCTGCAGGTCATGCAATTGCAAGTTCGGACCCGACAACAGACATCGGAACCAGTATCTTCGGCCCAACCCGCTTCTATTCTTTCACTGTCAACTTTCCTGCAACCATAGGTATCTCAGGCATTACAGTCGCCGGCCAAGACTTTCGATTGCAAGACTCTATTTTTGTCATGCCTGGGCTATCGTCGATATTGCCCCCAGCTATTTTCTCCCCCTCACCGATTGCTACGCACTGGACCTTCAACATCACTGCTGCTGTGAGTCAACTCGTGCGTCTTGAATGATGTTCACCTCATCAACAACCCATTTAGGTCTTGACAACTTCGCCCCCAAAAACCCTCACAGCAACATTCGCCATTCCAGTTCCGCAATCTAGGACGTTAGCTCCAAGAATGGACCGTTCTAACACGGCCACGCTCTCAGTTATTGGCAGCGCAGGTCCCTATGTAATTTACTCGGTGCTCGTGCAGCAAACTACAACTGCACAGCAGCTATTTGGCACTAGCGTGGATATCAATGGTGAGGGTGTTGACACCGAAGTGATGTTCTTTAAGATGTTCCGTCTTTTTGGCTGAGGCTCAACTACTGAGGTTTAGTCATCTATCAGATTGATGCAGAGGCAGGACTAGTTAATTGCGCGTTCGCATAGATGAATATTATTTGGTAGTAACTGCAAACAACTCCCCAAGACATGAGATCTTATGAGTAAACCTATATTGCTATACGTTTACATAAATATGTAAAAATCACAAATGGCTTCCAGATCATGTGCTTCAAATATCGTTCCCAGCACTTCTTTGGCGGCATAACCTGCTACAGAGCTCCCCGGCTGTTACGAAGGCCCTAAATACAAACTCAGATGGAGAAATTGACGCACCTAGATGCAATTGCAAGGAAGGTTGTTCCCGAATCTGCAATCCGCCTTACGAATTTTATATTGATCTGAGTATTCTGAAGTGTCTTAGGATTGGAATCTGGCTTCGCATAGCCGCGTTACAATCTATGTTTATCTTGTATGGGTTTATTTTCAAAAGTAAGATAGTGCATGGCTTGCAGTCATTCTGGTCCTTAGAACTAAGTTTGAGGCTTGGAGCTGACCAATGCCACCTGCTTGTATGTGCTTTGCCGGACCTGACGAGATTGTTCATCCAGTTAAGCCCGGGAAAAGAAGAGATGCACTCCTCAGGGGCTTCACTATTATGATCTAGCCTGTACAGCACAGAGATGGTAGCAACATCGATAGGAATCACAGTGAGAGCTTGCATATAGGGCTTTAGCCGCGACAAGCGATAGCTAAGCGCCAGGCTCAAAACCCTAACTCTCCTTTGGGAGGAACAGGCCTCCAATGCATGTTGTTGGACCGTTTGCAATATCAGGGAATTAAGTGGTAGTGTAATATGTGCCACTGTGGACAACCAACTTAGCAGTGCTGTAGGTATCCAATCTTGTTTGTCCATCCGCGTTCTATACTTTCGTAAAATTCTGATCCGGTAGAGAGTCAGCTATGATATACTTTCTCTACTCCGTGGCTTTGAGCGCTGGCGCAGGTCGGTCTGTGCACCCCACAATGTATCTGAAGTTTGTTTTGCGTGTGTGCATGTATTGCCTTGGCATTCCTTTGCTTCCACATAATATCTTGAAGCCGAACTCTACAAGCAGAGTGATAATATGGAAGCTTCCGACGACTCAAGACAGTCTAGAGTCAGAGCGGGACAGTCAGGAATCTTTGAAGAGGTAGTCATCTCTCCCTAACTACTCGATCTTTCTTGAGGGTGTTATCACGAAAACACTGGTCATTGCTACATTATTTATATACCTATATGATAGTCAAGAGCCCAACGGCGAGGGTCTGGGCACTGTCTCTATCCGATGCTGCTGTCTCTTCTTTTATGCCTATGTGCTGATATTCAATATAGGCACCAGACGCTATGCAAATCTCGGCTCATGAGTTTCCACCGCCACGATTCAGCCGGCGAGGTTTCACCACTCCTGTTTTTAAGGCTTCGAGTGATATTCCACCTCATAATTCGAACCCTAGTGACGATTTTTCTCACGATGCCAGCCGCTTCCCTGTACTCCCAAAGCACGAACGTGCTTCCGCGGCTAAAGAAAGCATTCTTGGCGACCTCAGCAACTACATTTCATTAGGAAGCATAACGACTTCGCTAGACGCCACCGATCGCTGGCCTTACGATGACTGGACAGAGATATCGGCTTACTCAGATGTACCCAACAAGCAGAACGATTCAAACAACTATCATATACAGGCGCTGCTCCATCAGAATATCTTCCCTAAGCATCACGACCTTTCAAACTTCCAAATACTTCGCCTAATACAACATGGGTGGATCCGAATGTTTGTTGGCCGCCATCAAATTCAGGAGCAGTTGATTGTTATTAGGATATACGTTCTGCCAGACGACGTAGGGAGAAGGTTTATTCACAGAGATGATCAAGCTTTCAGGAAACGCCTAATGGTACTATTTGAGCACCTTGATATATCTTCTGAGTCTTGGGATGGCCGAAAACCTAGGAACCAGCCTATTGAGCAGTATCGGGCTGAGCCGGCCAATGACGACTCACTTTTCTATCTCTTCAACACGCTCTCATCTCCATCGCCTCTAATCCCAGATGTATCTTGTTCTTTTGCCAAAGACGCCATGGAGTCGTTGCTCGGAAATGCCCCTCTCATGCGTGGTCTTAAGACAAAACTTTACCCTTATCAAAGACGTAGCGCGGCTATGATGATAAGAAGGGAAGTTGAACCGGCACGAACCTTGGATCCACGCTTTGAACCGTTCAAGAATCCCGCGGGGCGTACTTTCTATTACGACGAAATGACTGGAATATTACTGCGCGAGCAACGGTTATACGACGAATCAAGAGGCGGTATTCTTGCAGAGGTATGGACTTCTTCTAGAAGGTCGGAAGTCATAACTAATATCATAATTTCCTCAAAGACCATGGGATTAGGTAAGACCTTGATATGTCTCACAGCAATACTGGCAACGAAAGGACATTGGCCACAAATCCCACCTGAGTTCTCTATAGGACTCCATCCAGTTCGTCGAGAAGTAGGAACGCTGGTGCAGATGGCAGCCTCTGCAGTAGCTCGTGCGCGGATACCGTGGAGAACTTACTTTCAAGAACTCGGCAGCTCAGGAGAGTATCATGAGGCTTGTCTAGCACTGCTGGAAGATAACATTAGCTCTTACATCGTACCCGGCCCAGAAACCAGATGTAGGCATGGGGCATACTCAACACCAGAGGTCCGACTTATACTGCTGTGCTCTGCTACATTGGTTATAGTACCGCCAAATTTGTTGATGCAATGGAAGACTGAAATTGAACTACACTTTGAAGAAGAATCGCTGAAGGTACTCTATCTTAACAGCCAAGATCCTGCAATGCCTAGTGTGCGCGATCTTCTGCCCTACGACATTATTGTTATGACCAAACAGCGTTTTGAGCGCGAAATGACTACCCATGATGTCATACGAAGATCTTCGGAGGTTGATACACATTGTACCTGTCCGTACAATTATGGCTGTCATTGTTCGGCGCGGACTATATATCGCTCACCACTGAAGGACCTCCATTTTCTCCGGATCGTAGTGGATGAAGGACACGATTTTGCTTCGTCGGGAGGAAAAACCGACGCCCTTTGGGCTTTGCAAAATATCCATGTCGAGCGAAGATGGGTGGTTAGTGGAACGCCAGCTTCAGGATTGTTTGGTGTTGAAATCGGTCTAGCTGCCCAAGAGACATTTAACGAGGGCCAGGAAAACGAACAGCTGACGAACCGGATACTATTAGATATCCGTCGCAGGGAAAACGCGCGATTGCAGGAAGTAAAGGATCTCGAGAAACTGGGTCGTATTGTCGTTAATTTTCTCAATCTAAGGCCATGGGCCAACTCGAAAGCAGGGAAAGACCCAGCATCATGGCAGAAGTATGTTATGCCTTCTAAAGACGGTCGAAGAAAACTTCGTTCTTTGAAAGCTATCCTACAAAGTCTTGTCGTACGCCATCAGATACAAGACGTTGAAGCCGACATCCGATTGCCCCCTTTACACAATCTTGTCGTGTACTTGAAACCGAGCTGGCACGACAAACTCAGCATTAATCTCTTTGTTCTGACCCTCACTGCGAACGCCGTAACTTCGGAGCGCGTTGACGAGGATTACATGTTCCATTCTAAGAATCGGGGGCAACTCAACCAGCTCATCACAAACCTACGGCAGTCTGGGTTCTTCTGGACAGGGTTTTCGCCAGAGGATGTCATACAGACTCTGGATGTCTGCCATGAATATCTCAAGGACAACAAGCGTCCCGAATCAATACACAGGGACAACGATCGCGTCTTACTAGAACATGCCATGGCCATGGGAGTCAGAGCATTAGAATCACCATCATGGACTGCATTTGCCAAACTCCAGGAAATTGGAATTTTCATCGAAGATTTTCCTTTAGAAGCCCGGAATGCTTGGTCGCTTGTGCCTCGTCAGACCGAAAACCAAACGCTCTTGGTTGGAACCACGCAATTTGCTCGAACACAAGACCATGTAAATTCAAAGTTGTACGCATCCAATCCTGCAGATGGTCTTGCTCAACTGGGATTTTCTGTTATGGAAAGGGCATGGCAAAATGTACAGAAAGCAGCGAGTGTGCAGAGGGAAGATGCGAGTAATATGAAAGCAAAGACGTCTCCAAGTAAGGCAAAAGCTCGAGGGCCCTTACATTCAAGCCTTGTTGGACATCCTGAATTGAAGGAAAAGTCAACGATATCAAAAGCCAGAGCAATTGCCAACATGGGTAAAGGCAACGGATTTCAGGAACCCAACCATATGGACAATAGTAGTTACAATAGTAAACCCACGGGTCTGAAATCCGCCCTGAAATCGTCGTTGAAGAGCGATCCGATCGCTATGATACCTTCGGACTCCATTCTGGCAAAGACCAGGTTATCAGGAACCGCGTCTGCCAAGCTGACCTATCTCCTAGACAGAGTCATCGAACTCCAACAGGACGAGAAGATTCTAATCTTCTACGAGGGAGACCACATTGCGTACTACATTGCGCAAGCCTTCGAGGTTCTCAATATTCGATACCTAATTTATACAGGAACACTACCGGTCATCCGCTTGAATGCATACGTTACCACATTCAATACCACGGAAACATTCCGAGTTATGCTAATGAATATCCATCAAGCAGCTCATGGCTTACACCTAGCCAGCGCCTCTCGAGTCTTCTTTGTTAATCCAGTATGGCAGCCCAACGTTGAAGCGCAAGCCATCAAGCGTGCACACCGAATTGGGCAAACACGGCCAGTCTATGTTGAGACTCTGGTTCTTGAAGACACGCTCGAGGACAAGATGCTAAAGCGGAGGAAAGGCATGAATGCACAAGAGCATCAACAAGCCGAACGAAGTCTTCTCGACGATCCTGTGATGGGCCAGATCATCCGGGACGCCAGATTCATACCGCTTTCGCCGGAGGAGATTCATGATGTCCACAACCAGATCGCGAACTTGAAAACACCACAGCAAGTGTTTGGCCGCGTTGCACAGGGCGCCATAGACTCTGGGGACCCTGATGCCGATCTGATTTTCCCTGAAGGATACTCACAAAAGCCAAAGCAAAGCCGCAAGCGAAAAAGCGTTTTTTAACACTCCTACTCGTAGAGCTTCCGTTGATCCAGTTCGCTCGCCGGCGAACTCGTCATCGACGTCATACTGATGAATCAGAGATTTCGACGGTCCGGTTTATCTAAAAGCGGTAATGGCATATGAGGAACGCCGCTTTGCACGGGACATATGATGTGAGGAGGGGTGTGCTAAAACATAGTCCTAGCACCGGCGCTGAACGGATTGAGATAAGACTGTACCTATGCTGTAGATGATATGAATGACTTGCGGATTCGTATTTAGAAAACAAGCCTTCCTCTAGCATTGAGTAAAGAAGGTTGCTGTACATGGGCTCGATTAGGCGTTCGAACGTTTGATGACCGCCCGGCGGCCCCCCACCCAAACCCCCCCAAAACCCCACCACCCAAGCAAGACCATCCCCCAAACAACGAAATGTCCACCCTCCCCCTAATAATCCGCTTCACCTACTCCTCCCTCCCCGACCTCCCCCTCTCCCCCTCCCCCTCCACAACCCCCCTCTCCCTCCTCCACACCCACATCCGCCCCCACCTCCCCCCCACCCTCTCCTCCCGCCCCCTCCGGCTAATCTCCCGCGGCGCCCTCCTCCCCCCCACCACCCCCCTCGCCACATCCCTCCGCCTACCCCCAAACCACGCACAAGCACAAGCACAAGCACAAGCACAAGCACAAGCACAAGCACAAGCAGAAGCAGGAGCAGGACCCGGCAACGGCAAGCAAAAAGCCAGCCCGCAAGACCCAATCTACGTGCACTGCTCCATCGGCGAGGGCGCGCTCCCCGCCGCCGCGCTCGCCGCCGAGCGTGACGCGGCGGATGCCGCACGCGTGGGTCTAGCTGCCAGCGCAGAGGGCCAGGACCATGGAGGAGCGGCATTGCGTCGCAGGAACGACATGGCCGACCCGCCCCCGCAAGGCTTCGACCGGCTCCTCTCCGCGGGCCTCGCGCCCGCCGAAATCGCCGGCCTCCGCTCCCAATTCCTCGCGCTGCAAGCGCACGCGCACACGCCCGACACGATGCCCTCGCCGACGTCGATGCGCGCCCTCGAAGAACGCTGGCTGGATGCCGGTGGGGGTGGTGGTGGTGGGGGGGCAGACATGGGAGGCGGGGAAGAGGAAGGCGAGGGCGGGGCGCTGGAGGATATGCTGTGGGGCAACGTGCTGGGGTTTTTCTGGGCGGTGGGCGGGGCGGTGTGGTTGATGAGGGAGGAGGGGGTTTGGAGCCGGAGGCGGCGGGTTGCGGTTGCGACGGGGGTGTTGGCGAATTTGGCGGTTGGGGTTTGGAGGGTGGGGGGTTGACTGGTTGGGTGGGGGGGGTGGAGGTATAGGGGAGGGGAGAAGGAGGGTGGAGGCGAGAGTGGGAATGGTTCTACGGGTGGTGGGTTCAGGGATAGAGTGAGGTTGGAGGAATAACAAGGTCGAAGGAACAGTGGTGCATCAGCGGAAAGGTGTTTTGAAATGGCAAAGATACCCCGGATGGTAGACGAGACATTGAACAGAAGAGAGCATTGTAGTGTACAACTTTTGTCAGCGGAAAGCACCAGGCAGTAAATGTCTATCATGGTCAAAAGATTCACGATTGACCACTTCCAATATTGAATCCTTCATTGAACCACTTTCAAGAAGGCTAGCGACTGTAATACAAGTACAAGAGCGCGTATGAGTTGTCAAAGCTCTAACCATGCCTGACATAGCACAACGCGCCAAAACCAGTGCCCATGTTTTATCTATAGTTGGGTCTTGGGCAGCTGATCGTAAAGGGGAAGACAAACGCCAACATAGTAGACGGCACAACTTGCTCGCCAATGATGCCACCCAATATCAAACAACTCCGATGCAAATGTTGGAATAAAAGTGTTATACACAGCAGTTGGGAGCGCTTATGCAAACCAATAAAAAGCCTTCGAGGCATGGACGGGAAGTAGATTAGAGAGCCGTATTTATATCGTATCGTTTCGCGGACAATGACGAGAGCGTGGGTGATGGGATGTGGGAGGAGATGTTGATGAAGAGGATGGCCTTGCTCCGCTGAACAAGGGGCACGGGGTTTCTGCTAATCGAAGTAGTGTGTGAAGTTCGCAGAGTCGAAACATTAGTTCTTAAACGTTTTATGCTGAGCAACCGTTGACAAGCGTGTTCTTTGGCCAGGACTTCGACACTTGGGACCTGTATCATTGAATTAGCATGGGCAAATTACAAACGAACACATTACTTTACCAATGGGTTTTGTTTGGATTAGTGTAAGCTTCCATATGTTTTGCGATATATGAAGTAGTCTCCATTCCAGAAGGATCGCAGGTAATACTCTGGACACTGGGGTCTTGATAGATGCGGACATAGTCAAATCGCATAGTTGCCGGCATTAAAGGTGAGAGATCAATGAGATCGACCGGAGCAAAACCAGTAGACATCCCAAAGTTCATGACCATAGCCATTGGCTCCTGCGGAATGATCCTCTGTCCAACGTTGCCATTCGGTCCAATAGATCGAGCATCAAGCTTCCAGGTTGTCTGATCACCTACAGACCAAACGATGTTTCCCGTTTTGCCAGGAGTGTTATGGAAGCTGTATGTTTGGTAATTCTTACCATCGTACCAGTCGTTGTTTAGGTTTGTCAACCCGGATAAGGCTTGTTGGAAAGGCCCTCCTTGATAGGAATTTAAGAGCGTGATGGATGGGTCATACACCTCGATGAAGTCTATACTAATATTAGTACAACCGGCCTTTGACTTGTAATAATCAAGTCTTCGGTTGAGCATACCTGTATTTGCCTGATACCAGATATCAAACGGAGCAAGCTGACAACTCTGTGAAACTACCCCATTCATAGTGCTTGCTCCTGGTGGCCCCAACGCTGAGGAACTGGCTTCTATCACATCGATTTCCGGGGCCGAGCGCGATTTCCCAGGCGTGGGATGATCCTCGCTTTTGCAAGTACATGCTGGCAGTCGCATACCTGGAAGATAACTTAAACCATCCGTCTGACTCTGATTGGCCGTGATCCCCGCGTCGCATATATCGTCATAACTGTATGGCCACATCCCATCTGTGGTGGAGGCATAACCAGGTCTTCCCAGATTGCCCATAGCCCAAAATCCGGGCCAAAACCCAGAAACGTCGCCCTTCCCAGGCAATGATATCGAAGCTTCCAGGATACCACCCGTAAAGCACAACTGGTTCCAAGATTGTAACATGCCCGAGCGATAGTTTAGCCCATGATTCTTGAATGCATCGAAGCGAAGCTCGAGTACCCCGTTCTTTGTTGAGATGGCATCCGGATCGTACCACTTGTGTCTTGTAAGCCTGCTGCGAAGACGAGATTTGGAAGTCATAACCTACCTCCATGTCCTGTGTCACTCCATACCATAGATCCACTGCTGTAAAATATGGATCATCTCCAGGATAAAAAGTTCGGCCGTCCTTATTGAACTCATCTGAGAACTGTGCGGACATTAGCCCATATTATTCAGTGGATGGAAGGTGGCATACGACAAGGTTCAGCGTTGAACCATCGGATGCTTTCTTGGTCAAAGCTGATTTGGGTGTGTCGGGGTCCACCAGAGTCGTTCTTATGTTCTTAAGCAGAGGTATTTTGCCGACATTTATGCAGTTTGGGTCCGTTCTGCAAGGATCAGGCGGGTTGGTGTACTTTTGTACGGATGTACTATGGAAAGGGTTAGCCACATCTGTTTGCGCTTGGGAAAAGTAAATTCGGGCTGATAATGTTGAACAGAGCTTGGAAAACCATACAATACCGGGTAGCCAATGAATAGAATTAGAATTCCAAGAGTCAAGAGCCCAAGACCTCCTAGGTTGACAATGCCTCTCCTGCTGAATATGTCGCATTCCCTTTTCTCTTTCTCGTTTGGATCAGGGTTGTGCAACCAGTCATCTTTTTCGACATCTTCTGGAAATAGTAGAAGCCCTGCAGAAGGTAGGATGTTGTACTTTTCTGACACTGTTTGTGTATTGACATTTTCATCGTCACTCCCTGCTCTTGAGGGCGCCCGAGAATCGTCAAAGGGATTTACGCCATAGATCCTACTATCCCGTCCGTCTGAGCTCCAGCTGGTCCTTCTTGATGAGCCATCCACTGGTGAACCTGGAACCGAGTCTTCGTCTCGGAACCGATGCGTCCTTGACCTTGATGGAGGAAGAAGCGAAGTTGCTGACTCGGCCGCACCGTTGCTATACAGCCGATGCAGTGAAGGATTTGGTCGAATTGGAGGCGCAGTCGGCGGTCTTTGAGGGATTAACGATCTCGACGAAGGCTGCCTTGATGGTCCTATTGGCCGGTTGTTTGAGGACTCATTGCTGATGAGATCGTCTTGACCAGAGTTTAGCCTAATATGTGGAGGATTTCGAGGAGGTGAGGAATCTGATGAGGACATGTTGAGAAACGAGCGACTTCTCGTCCTTCGAAATGAAATCTACAAAGTGAGCGATGTTGCCTCTATAAAGTAGAGCTTGAAGTTCCGATTTAGGTGCGTATTCGGGGTGAATCGTGACGAGAAAGCAGGAGCCGGGCCAGCCTTCTCTCCTACGACCGGCACCTTGACCGAAAGCTGTCAACCAATCCCCAACTGGTGTTCTGAATCTCTTTGCGCGTGGTGAGCCCTAAGTTGGGTTTGTGTTGTGTGTTGTTGCTATTTAAAGAGTGCGATCTATGGTCAAATGCGTCTCCTAAGTGAAAACGAAAACGTCTAATTTCGTCGAGAGTTCCACGGCAGGGACACAGAGGAAAGCGAAAAGACCGTCAGGAGTCGCTATCGTTAAAGAGACCGTCTAGATGGGACCAGAAGAACGATTGATGGCCTGTTCATGTCGATAAAAGGTACGGAGTACAATGGTTTACCACAGTACATGTTGGCTGTGCTACGAATCCAAAAACGCTTCAAGACCCCTGTCTCGATTTAATGACTAAGCGGGCGATCCCCCCTAAAATTCCAGGTAATTGGAGGATCCGCCACAAACCAGTACACTGTACCTTATGTAGTAAAAATAGATTCTTTGTCTACGCAATCTACGTACCCCAAGACTTTCACTGTTGACCGCACTTTCAGTTGTTGATAAAGTCAACCGTCGTTCCTAACAGCGTTGCGAGATTTACCCAACTTCTGCAATTCGCCGAAGTATGCAGACGCTCGCCTCTGCCACTATCTCACCTTTCCCAAGTGCCCGATAGCCTATCACAGACAACCGAGACATCCAACAGGTCTCAGGATCTTTGTCTACAGAAGCTGGGTGATACTGAGAATTTTGTGCTATGAACATCACTGCTGTGCTTCTCCCATTGGGCGTTCCTAGTCAGAACGATCAGATGGACAGAGCACTGCAGGAAAACAGTCACCTTAACGGCTGTTCCTACCAAGCTCGCCTGACCCAGATTGATATCCCTGACTACTGTGATATACCTTTCCCAGTATCATGAAAGCATTGAATTATGCCCTCCTTTCCGTGTGCTACACCTCAGCTCTCCACCGCCTTTGCCTTCATTCCTACCACCCTTTTGCCCTTCTGATCAAACCCCACAATGTAATACTCCGCTCTCGACCTACCCTGATCTAACCGATATATCCTAGCTCTGCCGTCGCCCGCTTTCTCTACCGCCTGAAGCACTTCCTTATAGTCCCCATTTGGATCGAACTCTTGCGGGCTCAGAGTAGAGACATCGGAGCCGTGGCCAATTAGATCTTTGAACTCGTCTATGCAAATGTGACGTTAGCGATGCTTCTTTGAAAAGTATAAACCGAGGAGGATTTGAGGGCTAATACTTTCTGAAGGCATGTTCCTGCCATCCCACTTCAAGCTGACAGGCTCGAATGGCTCGTCGGCTTCAGATGTGTAGTACTGCTCGACAGCCTTAAGCGTCATGGGTACATCAGTATCCACGGCTTTGGTATTTGCAGTTTTCGCCAGTGCTGAAGCTTTACTAGCGCCAGTATCTTGATTTGCTTTATCCAGGAAATTACTATAGGCGTTGTCTGAAGACATGGCTTGAGGTGGAGGTTTATGAATAAAGCGAATCTGTCCCGCTTGATCCTTTCGGACGGCTTTGCTAATTGTTGATATCGACTGAAGAATGTCTTCCCTCTGCTCACATTGCGCTGCCGCATTTGAACCTGTCCATTGGCTTGACCTACTGGAGCTTATGACGCAGTGATCAGCCTGGGGTTGGACCCTGGTCGTAGCCGCAGCGACTGTCCGCAGGGCGCCAATACAATTTGATTTCTTCATGTCTAAAATGAGGTATGTACGAATGATGTTGGAGCTTAGAAGGCTACTCTAGTGTTCATAAGTGCTAGAGATTGGCAGATCTTCCCTGGTCATAAGATAACTACCTAAGCCCCTATCGCTCATTACGAAAACAACCAGATCAAGCAGCAGTAGCAAGATCCTTCTTCAATGTACCCAGGTATTGCTTCTTCTCCGCCGGCGTCTGGTAGGCTCCATGCCCGAATTTAGACGACGTGTCAATCCATTTCAAGTCCACCTTCTCCAAAGCTTTCCGGCTCGTGTGTACGAACATTGATTTACGAAGGGTCATGATTCGCTTCTTGACTCCTGGAACACAGCCCTTCAGTAGCACGAAGTCGTTCTTCACCTCTCCATAACGAACAAAGCCACCCATGCTAGATTTCCATTAGCTATAATCATGAATGTAATGGAACTGACTGCTTACGGGGTGATCTGTTTCTTTGAAACATCGAACTCAGTTGAGGCGTTGTCTTCTGCTACACCGCTCCCAATACGGTACACCTTGTGGTTGACTGAAGTTCGATGGTGGTACCCGTCTTGACCAGCGCGACCAACCGTCCATTGAACGTGGGAAGGATGCCATGCGCCAATACAAGCAACCTTACGAAGACCTTTGTGCGTCTTCCTTGGTAGCTTCTTAGTACCCCATCTGCTCGTAACACCAGTGAAACCGTGGCCTTTCGTAACCGCGATGCAATCGATCATCTCGTCCTTTTCGAAGATAGAGTTGATCTCCACCGGCTTCTCGAAAAGACCTTTGCCAAAGTCGACTTTGTCTGGAACACTGCCACCGTTGACCTGGATTTCCATCAAATGCGCCTTCTTCTGCTTGAGGGGTGTCTTGCGAATCTGAGTGTGCGCGAGAACACGGACGACAGTGCAGTATTTTTTAATACGCTCGAGCTCACGGTTGATTGGTTTGCCAGAGTCCTCGGCGTGTTTCTTGGCGTACTTGGTGAAAGCCTTCTTCTTTGACTTGTACCAGTTTTTGTAAAAGCGACGCTTAACTTCATCACTGAGATGTTCGGCCCAGACAGTGGTGAGTGATCGAAGGCCGCGTGGAGTCTCAATATAGCCAACAAGACCAACAACAATCATCTAAAGACAGATATCAGCATAGTGAGCTAGATCGGAAGTGGGCGAACCGTACGGGCGGTGTTTCAATGACCGTAACAGCTTCGACAACCTCTTTCTTGTGCATTTTGGCTCCTGGTCGATCCAAATCACGGACAATTGTGGTCATTCCAGCTTTATATCCCATGGCAGCGGTAAGATGGACAGGCTCCTTGGGATTATCTTTGGGAAAGCTCTTGACCTGTAGAAGATCATTAGCTTGGTATTGGTAGTAACGAGCCAGCCACACACCTTTCCCCTATGTCTGCTTGCCCGCTTTCGAGGTAGAAACGCCAGTGACCCATGGCGGGGTGCTGTTTACACATCAGCAATCCTTCTTCCCTTATAGTAATTGGTATTTTGGACACGTACCCTCGAATTTACGGTGCGACATGGCTGATGGTATCAAAGTTGCAGTGATTTGGTTCCTCGGGCTGTACAAATCTCTGGTATAGTTGTGTGCGGATTAGTTAGCGTGATTTTAGCGAGATTTCCGCCTTGCAGGGCAACCGAGGGACCCGGGATATCATCGTTGCATGATTTCGAACCTTCTTTTATCTCAAATAGCTATCTAGTTAAAAGTCTGGCTATTCCGTACACTATGGTGGGTTTTAATATAGACGATCTACCTAGTTGAAAGGACGTGAAATGCTTCAGCAGCGGATCAATTAGTAGATTTCTCAGCCGTTACGTTAACTTGTTATCTTCCTTTAGTACACTGACTCTTGAGCGTTAAACCGACGTTACCGACGTTTATCATTACACCAAGTTTTCCAACATAACGATAGAAATGTGGAATCGTGGCAGTAAGGACAGGTGAGTTCTCAGAACACAAAAAGCCAAGTACTAAAGTTCGCCGGATTCATGTTCACATAGTGTTTTGAAGAGGTACATGAAAGCGGTATTGAATCGTGATTATGCCAGGAATTACAGAAGAGATCATCGACTTTATACGCACACGACTGAGCTCAGGATGAAGACTCGTTGTGGAAAGTATCCGAAAGATGTAATGTCTCTGTTCCAACCGGAGTCAGTGTCGTCCTTGATCCGGAAATCGGAGGCGGGCCCTGCCAACTCAACGTCCAAATCCACGAAGGATTCCCACCCCGACACGCCCGAGTATTTGCCAACACCACATACAAGAACGTCAAAGTATCAGCAACAAACATGCGGCTCAGATCCATGAGACATGAAACATGAAACACTTCAGACCATACTCTTGGTGATTAGGCATCTCTGGGTCCGTAAGTCACAATATAGGTAGTTCTATGCAGTGACGGAGGAAATGTTGAGACTGGTCTCACAGCCATGTCAGGGCGAAAGACAATCTTTCCTGTATTGTCCAGCCCACGTGGCAAGTCCAGGAGAAGACCTTTATCCGCATCGGTTGCGACACAGAAAGCATACGGAATAATTCTTACCTTATTGTCTCATCTGTCGAGGGGGATACCTAGAGTACAGTAGTTGTACTTTGAGGCACGTGTGGTTTGATCCATCCCCACACCAGCCACGCCCGGCAAGGCCGGTCGAGGCTCGTTTGTGAATTGTGGTGTGCTTGGACCTAGCGGTTCCTCCAATTTGGCGGGCCACGGCGCTTCAAATCTTGCGGGATCCGATCCCACCTTTTCCCATCGGTGCAACCTGACGGAGTAGGCAGTGACTTATTCGGAGCATGATCGTGGTAGGCACGTTAAGTACCTTACCTCCCTCCGTAGCCACATTCGGATTCGTGTCGAATGGTCTCTCCATGATGCCCAACGGCCCCATGAAGTCATTCCGATCGAGAGACGCAAGCGCATGTCTGCCGTAGCCTCCTGCACAGAGTCCCTAGAACCTACCTTACCTACCTACCCACCTACCTTGGGTAGTAGCGAGACCCACAGTATGAGGGCAATGCCACGAATGCTTCCGAGCAGTGACAATGTCGCATATACTTTATCTTTGTGCCTTAGCCTGTATTCCAGCGGCCCTTTTCGGCTCTTAGGGTAGTCGTTGATTTTCCGCCCGCTGGGTCACCCCCCCCCCTTCCTCGACCGGTGATCCTTACGAGAAATGCTCTGTACGCTGTCGTACAAGACTACAAGTACGGAATAAGCGAAGCACATACCCAGCGCCACCGAATCCACTGTGCACATATGCGCCGCTGCTCCAGCAGAGCAACGGACGGCTAGCGGCATCAGGCTATCGGAAAGTGCCTGCGACAGTACAAGCCTATAAGTACAGGAGCTCTCTCTCGCGTTGAGCGGATCAGGACGGAGTCCCCACGAGCTGGAATTGAAAAGCGTGTGTGCTCCGAGGTATAAGGCTGAGTAGCCGAGTTGCCGAGTTGGGCAAGTTCCCTTTAAGGTACGGAGTACGGAGTACTTCCGTACTGTATTGCGTAGCAGCAGATGGATTGGAAGATTGCGGAAGGAGGATATCACACGTGACCGAACTTGTTTCGGACAGAATGGAAGTTTGGGGGGGGGGGCAAAGGGAGATCTGTCAGCGCAAGTGGCTGGCAGTTGTTCGGACTTAGTGCCCTCTTGGCTGCAGCAGCATGCAGTGTGCCACAGGGTTGTTTCTCTGCCCGCCTGGATACGCCATCAAACAGGGGGGGGGAAGGTCTCTCCCCCCCAGAATTAGCACGGGTGCGAAACTCACCTAATCATTATTGTCATTATTGTAGTCCCGTCGTCCAAACCTCCCCTTCATCGCAATAATCGTGCTGAGTCTACCCAGTTGACTGATTCGGATTTCGCCCATTTCTTCGCAACGAAAACGACGATTGGGCATGTTGGCCCAAGCGTAGTGCAGCTCAACGAATCAAGGCTAATCTTTCGCTTACATAACGTCAGCGAGTTTGGGACATCGCTATCTACCGTGGTCACGCTCTGAATCCTGCGGTTGTCCTCCAGTGCTGTTGAGGTTTTCCCTCTGCCTTCCCGCATCTGCCTGAAAAGATGGCCAGTCATCATCCACAACCATCACCGCCTGGAGGGCTACACCTTCATCATGGTCCCCAGGGCGGCCATCACCAGGTCAATGGACATATGCCGATGCAAGCACACCATAAGATTACCCCGGCGCACCTGGCCTCCCTTAATGAAGCAGTCTGGCTGGGCATAGGTCTGTTACGAGGGATGTCAGACAGGCTCGAACCATGACGATCTAACAGAATCTCAGGCAGTGCGACCGAACTGATGGGCAACCTCGACGACGCCGTGATGGCCTACGAACAAGCCTTACGACACAACATGCAATCCATACAAGCAATGAACGCTATATCCTGCATACTTAGGACCAAAGAGAACTTCCCGAGAGCCGTCGAATTTCTGCAAGCCATACTGAAACTCGATTCGAGTAATGGCGAAGTTTGGGGCAGTCTGGGTAAATACATGGTTTCGGTCTATCTGGAACAATTGGCTGATACGACGCGAAGGTCATTGCTTCCTTATGATGGAAGATCTCCAACAAGCCTATGCTGCCTATCAGCAAGCGCTGTATCACCTACGAGATCCGAAGGTCCGTTTTCACCTCATCCCTATATCTGCATTGGCTAAAGTGTTGATGGCAGGAACCGAAACTCTGGTATGGTATCGGTATTCTTTACGATCGCTACGGATCTCTTGAGCATGCCGAGGAGGCCTTCTCCCAGGTAATGCGGATGCAACCCGACTTTGAAAAGGCGAACGAAATATATTTCCGTCTTGGGATAATCTACAAACAGCAGCAAAAGTACAATCAAAGTTTAGAGGTATAAGCCAACCTCCGCTATGGTTCTCATAGTTGCTAAGAGTTGTTCCAGTGCTTCAAATACATTGTTACAAATCCGCCCAGACCTCTGACAGAAGAAGATATTTGGTTTCAGATCGGCCACGTCCATGAGCAGCAGAAAGATGTCAGTAGCCTGGTATCTTCTTCGTTTGACGTTAGTTGACACCGCCTTTTCAGTATGACTCCGCGAAAGCTGCCTACCGACGGGTTCTCGACCGGGACCCCAATCACGCGAAAGTCTTACAGCAGCTCGGGTGGCTGCATCACCAACAAAGCACCGCGTTCAGCAGCCAGGAGCACGCTATCGAGTATTTGGAAAAATCTGTCAGCTCAGGTAAGTACGGTCGCCCAAGCCTCTAGATCAGTCTGCTGATTCTTCTCCGTTTCAGACAACTCTGATGCACAAAGCTGGTACCTCCTTGGTAGATGCTACATGTCCCAGCAGAAGTATTCGAAGGCCTATGAGGCGTATCAGCAAGCAGTGTACCGAGACGGTCGGAACCCTACATTCTGGTGTTCGATCGGCGTTCTATATTACCAGATCAACCAGTACCGGGACGCCCTCGACGCATACTCCCGAGCAATCCGTTTGAATCCCTACATCTCCGAAGTCTGGTACGATCTTGGGACTTTGGTAAGTTTGCGAGAAACACCTGATGATTAAAACGGTACTTACGGTTTGACAGTACGAATCGTGCAACAATCAAACGGCGGATGCGCTCGACGCCTACCAACGTGCAGCTGACCTTGACCCTTCTAACATCCACATCAAAGCACGGTTACAGCTACTTCGCAACAATGGCCAATCCACAGGCATGCCAAACCAACAAGGTGCCCCTGTTCCCCAAGATGTGCATCCGCAGCAGTATCAGGCTGCCGGCGTCGGTGCGCCTCCTGGCCCTCAATGGGGAGTACCAGGGCCTGGCTCGATGCCACAAGCCCCTGGCCCTGCGCCTAGTGGTCCTGCCCATGATTGGAGCCGGCGGCTGGCTGAAATCCAGCAGCCGCAACCGCAGCCTCAGCCGCCAAATCCATACGACCAGCGCGAAACCATTAGAGCGCCGCTACCACAGAGACAACTTAGCCCACGGCAAGAACAAATGAGACAATACCAAGAGCAGCATCGTCATACTCCAGTACGACGACCGTCACCTCCACCAAATGTAAATCACATCGGGTCAAGTTCGTACCCAGGACAGCAAGGTCTACCACAGCCGCTGGCACCTCCTGCACCCCAGACGTCTGCTCCGAACCGTATCTCGAACCCGAATTATGGTCCTCCAAGTGCTGGTGTGGGCCATCCGCCGAGTGGAGGTCATGGCGCTTCTGGCCCTATACCTCCCTACGGACGGGGAAACAGCCCTCCGCCTGAAATAAGACCGATCGCAGAGGACAGAGCACCTTCTCCAGGTCCTAGCTACTCACATCCACACCATTACCACCCCGCTCCTCCATCCCAACCTGGAGGTATAGCTGCCGGTGCCCCTCCACCAGTAGCAGCGCTTGTTGCCGCTGAAGCTGCCGCACGTGGTGAGAGAGAGGAACGACCGCCCAGCGGATTCAAGCGGATGCTCGATTCCGATGATGACTACAAGGGTATGCATAAAGTCCCTGCAAATGGTGAGAACCGCAGCAGAATGGAGGAGACACGTTATCGCCGGGCGTCGCCGCCTGACAGGAAACCCTCGCCCCGTCAAAGGCCAATCTCCCCACGCGGTAGACAGCCATCCTCTCCTATTAGACGCAGACACAGCTCTTCCGAAGCTCGGCACGAAGAACAGAGACGGGCGGATGAGAATTATCACCCTTCTGAAGCAGCTCACCATCCACCAACGCTACCGTCGATGCATCAACAGCAACAGCCGCAGCCGCAGGAACAGTTACCTCCCATCAATGACACTGGGCGAGACGAGCGCAGCCGAGAAGCTTATGAGTCCGCTGCCCGCAAGATGGACGTTGACGAGGATTATGACGATGAAGGCGAGGACGAGAAGCGCAACGGAAGCTCTGGCGGTCGCAACAGCCCGCAACGTGGCATGTTGAACGGACAAACCAAGATTGAAGCTCAGGCATAACTGCCTTGAGCGACACAACAAGTTTACGTATGGTCTCCGTCCAACGCCACAGATCGATTTTCATCGTCCTCGGAAAACCGACATTAAGTTTTCTGATCGATTCGGATTCGGAGCCTTTGTCCCTTACGATTTCCCCCTTTTCAAGCGTCGATGTCTTCTTTGTTGCAAGTACGAAAGGATGTCCAATTTTCTGGGGTTACATAGGGATACAGCATGTCTATATGAGTATTGTGGTGGTGTTCTCTTCAGCGGTAGGGCATGCCTTGGGTTTGCTTAACGTTGATGGAGGCGGACCATTGCCTTTATTATGCTAGTGGTAGATGACGGGGAGGTAGGACTTTTTGATATAGGGGACAGCAACAATTGGGATGTTCGGTAGCTTGTCAAAGCTGGAACACAGGAGGCATTACTTCTGTTTTGTATGTTCACTCTCAATGGCGATTCATAGTCTTTTGGTTCAATTGGCGACAGAATTAGGTACCTTAGTCACCAGAGGTATCATACCGTATTGAGATTGCAACCTTTTTAGCCCCATGGTAATATAACAAGTTTGGCTTGGCTCCAACTCACTTGTCAAACAATCGTCGTCTTGTCCAAAGGCCAGCAAGGTAGCATAGAGTCGAAGGGCGATATATCAACCGACCTACCTACCTTTGCCCAAGACAGCGGATGAAGCGGATGCTGATATCACCCAGCCGTGCGAGAGTGGAAACATGGCCACGCTATCGTCTTGGCTGCCAAGGAAGACCAAGACTTCCAAGCTTCTTGGCTACATGTAACGCGCTGCCTGCAGCGATGGTCGCCAAGAACCGCCCAGCATGCCCAGCAAACATGATTGCCGATGCTGGTGAAAGACACCAAGGACTCCAAGATTTCCAAGACTTTCAGGCCTTCTTCATCATGCAAGAAGGAATGGAAACGATGCTATTTGAAGCTATGGGTTTCGCTGTTCTGCCCCATCTTTTTCCAATCCAGTCTCGCGGTTGATTTTGTGCTGCAATAGTGCTCAGCATTCCTTTCTATTGGCACTTTCGTCATGACACCAAAAGCATCCAAAGAATGTTGGAGGACTGATCACATAGAAATTCCCTTTTTAGGGCCGCTTTTGCCAGAAGCAGAGGGTCAGAAAACGGCGTTCACAGGCGTACCTGCAACTGCCAGACACTCTCATCAACCGTTGCCTCTGCCGGCGAGGCCCTCGGTAGCAAGATACTTGCCGAAACCCTCTCATCTCTCTCCTCTGGAGCCGGCGCTACATATGTGTGGATCCCCTGTCGAGCGGTGCCCTTGCCCAGGAAGCCTCAAGAATGGGCACGGAACGATAGGAGATTGCAGCATGGACCTTCCAGCGCTGGCTAGAAACGGCGTGTCAGAAAACCAATGCGCTCGGCGAGAGACAGTAACGGACAGGTCTAAAGATCCCGAAAAAGGCTTCCTAGAAGATAGAGCAAGGCAGTATAACGACAATACGACTGCACAACTCCCCGCTTCAAAAATCAAATACATCTATAGCGATGTGTTCGAAGGAATTTCAGATGCTGAAGAGCATACAGTATGGGTCGTCGTAAAGCTCCGCTCACCCAAATCTATCAATGTCATGGCTGACCCCCTCCCCGCAACAGATCTACCTCGCCCTCTTCTCACCACCTCTCAGCCTCCTCATCTCCCTCTATACCCTCCTCATCACCACCTCAATGCTCCTCCTCTCCCTCCTTTGCCTCTGTTGCAAGTCCCACACCCCGCTTACAACCCAACTCCTCCGCTTCCTTTCCCCGCCCTTGAGCTTCCAACTCGGTCTCATCTACTCGCCGATCGATGACAGCAGCCCTACAACTAAACCTAGTTTATGTATGTTGGTACTGGTGAATTTGCTTGGGCCGATTTATGCGACATGGATCTCTGTAGCAGCGGGAGTGGCGGCCTTGTTTTGGTTATTTGCGACTATACTGGGGGATCCGGGGGGCAATGACGGGGGAGATGGTGGGAGGGCGGCGGTGTTGGGGGTCAGAGGATGGTGGGAGGGGTGGTTGGCGAGAGGGTTGAGATGATCCATTGCGTCAGTGGCATCGGGTCGATGGATAACGAAGAATGAGATGGGGCTTATAAGGGCAATCAAACATGCTGAAATCCGTATCCTGGTATCTACGTTCCCCTCCTGTCTCCGAATAAATTTAGATAAAGACACCAAGGATGAACCAGGGATAAACAATAGAATGCGAATAAGGCAAGGAAAGGAAGTTGATATTAATAATAATAATGAAAGAAAACGAAGAGGAAACGAAAATCCCCAAGAAACAAACATCGAAATGCCAGTGGTTCAGGAGGGAGGATGCAACGATGTCAGCATTACAAAAGCCCAAGTACGCTATCTATACCAGGAGAGAGGGAAGCTGATCCGATAGCGTTGTGAGCTCTTCATCCAAGCTGTAGCACACACACTGCGCCGGAAGCTATGCCAAAACAAAGCTGCTGAGAGATTTCAATGGCAGAGAATGACGACCGCAGGTTGGCCGACAGCAGGGGAAAATCTTGATATAGTATCTATGAGATATACATCTATCGTCAAGGACGCGTCCATCCCATGCCATTACCCCTTTACGTTCGATCCCGGCTAGAACAGACCTTTTACCTCCACTTTGAAAAATTCCCAAAGAAAGATCGACTCCATCCAAATGCAAATGTCTCATCCCTATGCCATGCCACGCCTCTACCCTCTATAATCGTATCTTCGATCCCAAACGCTGGATCAAGCATACCTGATACTCGGCTGCGCATACTGCGGCGGCAGCGGCGGCGGCAAATGCTGCCAATACTGACTCTCGCCCCCTCCTCTCCTGCCATCCCCCCAGCCCCCTTGTGATTGTTGTGGCGCGGGGCCCCCAGCCCAGCCATTCTGCATCATTGGGGGACGAGGTTGGGGTTTTCGTACGCGGGCGGGGCGCCGGCAGCGACGGACGATGCAGCCGAGGATGCTGAGGAGGAGGAGGCCGCCGACGCCGCAGGCGATGCCAATGACGAGGTTACGGTTGTCGTGGATCCAGGAGCCGACTTCTTTTGCTACGGAGGAGCCTTTGCATTGGCCCTTTTGTGTGTTAGTGTGATTCATGGGGGAGGGTTTGGCAGGGGAGTGGTGATGAGGTAGATCATTGGACTTACGTTGACGCAGGATCCGCCACCACCGCAGACAGTACCGTCTAAGAAGTTCTGCTGCATGCTGTAGCAAACACCTGGCCCGAATTCAGGAGAAGCACACGAGAGCGTACAGTCTTGGCTGTTGCAGGCATACGTGTCATTCTTCGTGGTGTATGATCCCATCAAAGTCTTGCACTGCTTGTCCCTTGAGGTGCATTGTCCGCTGGTACATTGGAGAGAAACCGAGCTATTACCACAACTTTGGCCATTGGGCGTCGTTTGATCAGGCGGGCATGTTGCGTTGGTCCCTGAACAGGTCTCTTGCGGATCGCAGACGCCAGTACTAGGACGACAGACTGTACCAGAGGAAGCGAATTTGCATCCTTTACAGCAGTCTTCGTTGGAGTCGTCGCAGACAGCGCTATTCTTGAATTTGCAGGTAGCTGGATCGCAGCACTGATTATTACCGCAGCTGGCAGTACCTCCGCAATCGCAGTCCTCGCCCGCTTCGACAATACCGTTACCACATTGATTGCCGGAAATGGTCACAACGCCCTTGTTATTCTGGAGACATGAAGTGTTAACGCTATTGCGGCCGATGGCAGAGCAGATGTTGCCAATAGAACAGGGACTAAACTGTGTAATGCCATTCCCTGTAGAAGGATTCATGATAAATTGTGATCCTGCATCGCAAGTACTTGCGCTAAGAGGGCAACATTGCTGCGCATTGACGGCATTGCTGTTGGAACAGGTCGACGGATCGCAGTCGTGTACCGCACCAAATGTATGGCCGGTTTCATGAGCAATGACTTGCCACTCGGTAGAGGTCTTGGCTACAACGTTGGCGCCACTGACAACTTCTCCAGGGGCATTATTAACGTCGGTAACACACGCTTGCCCGAGCCATGCTAGCCCGACTTCTGCGCCGGTTTTACAGTTCGTCAAAAGAGTCCAGTAGGCGTGTTGGTCTTTTCTTTGGCCTCGCCACTGAGAGAAAGTATTAAGTCGATCTGTGATTGAAGAATTGGTGCCGCCGCAACCAATGTTCCATGGTGTAGCTGGAGCAGGGGCACCAGGACATACAGCTTCCATTACGGTGAGGTCTTTAAGCCCAAGGGTTATGTTGAAACTCTTCTCGTATAAGCTCGACGCCGTATTGATCTGGGTGATGACATTTGCGTGGGCACTTTGGGTCGAATTGAAGGTTCCGGTATAAGTGCAGTCTGTAGCAACCCCGATTAGAGCGACCCTTCGGCTTAGCGAACAACCCAGCGTGCTGCCAATACTATCTTTGAGGTTGACACCTCCAGAATTGCCACCGGATGGAATGCCAGGCGTATCGATCTGTCTCTTTCCAAACAAGGAATTTACGGGCATAGAGCCCCAGAACCCGACATCGCGCTTAAGCTTTGGCGAAAAGACAGGATGCTGAGGATTCGAGTTGAAGGACAATTTATCTGAACGACAGGAAAAGCCTTTATCGCCTGATCGCTTCAATTCCGTGTGGGCGATCCTCCCTATGTCTGAATCTCGGAACATAACCATATACTCGTCATCGCTGTGTTCGACGTCCGGGTCGAGATCATGCTTTGTCGACATGTAATAGGATCGTAGCTGGATGTGATGGTTATCGTGCATGATCGTAAAAGCCCCCTCGAACAGCGGGTCGGTTCCATCTCTCCGGACCACAATCCTTGCCCATCCAGCGTTCGTCCAACTCCCATCATGGCTCTGAACCCAAGCATCGCCCTTGAAGACCTTGTGATCGTCTCGAACAATCTGTTTCGTTCCAATCACCTCTCCGGCTGAGTTCAAGTATTGGACCGTAGCCCCTTCCGCCAAGATATCGTGGTTAGGTTCTAGGCTGAGCTTTATGCGCTGCTGACTCTGGTGGAGGTTGAAGTGGATATCGAAGTGCGAAACGGCATGTACACGATGCGAAGGTGTCCGTATCTCCGGATTTTCGATTAATGACAGGTATTTTAGAGGCTCTCTACTTCGAGAGCTCGCTGTTCGCACGTTAGCCTTGTGGTCTTACATTAGGGCTTAGGATGGACGCACCTTGTGAAGTAACAAACAAAAGACATAGAGCGCTGACAACCGCTGGTAGTCGCCATGGCACTTTCATAATGTGATTAATGAAGGAAAGCGACAGTGTAGAAAGTCCGTTGACGAAGGCTCGGCAAGGCGCCACTCAGGTTCAAGCAGCGAACACAGTGAGTTATTTCGTAAGAAGTACGATGCAGCAGTGAATGAACGACGGTAATGGTTGATACGTTGTAGTTCTTGTAAATCTGGTTCCATGGGCCAGAAGTCAACTGGGGCAGGCGGAGGGATGGTCTGGTTGGTGGTTCGCCAAGGCGTTGCCGCGCAAGCACTCGTCGTATTGGTAGGTAGTTTGGAGGAGCTGAAGAAAGAGCAACAACAACAATAACAACGACAACGACAACGAAGCGTAAAAGAGCAATTTCACATTAGAGCATTAAGCAAAGCATCACAATGTTCGCTGATAGAATCAACACCGAAGTGAATGTATTACAGTACGATGCTTTGGTGCATCTGGTGTTCTCATGTCTCGGTTGTTGAAGATTACGAATCTGACTGCTTAGGGGATTATCCATTGTTGGCGGGGAGAGTGGCAATGCAAGTTGATTGATTATTGATTGGTTTATACAAGTCCGGACCTTTTGGAGTCTGCAACCCTATCGGTCTCAGCCTTGTTCAGGCTCCTCAACGTACCTACAGTACCCCCAGGCCCCTCGTCAGCTCGCTTTCTTTGTACGAATCAATCACCTTAAAACAGTTACGGACACTAGAACAGAGAGCTCTAACGAAAGGATGAGTAAGGTAAGTACCCTAGATATAGAATCGCTGACTTCCATAATTGAAGCTCAATTGAACGCCACTAGATACACAGAGACAAGCGCTGAAATGAATATCCAAGCCCCGATCTTGTACGATAGATACTGCAACGATACGATGGTTCCTTTTCACTTCTTGCGCGACGCCTGAACAATCTTGATAATCGACTCCACCACGCTCGGGTCAGATAGCTACATTCGCTGTCAGTACGCTTTCGGATGGTTCTACAATGGAACCGTTACTCACGGTCGAGATATCTCCAAGGGAATCTTCTTCTCCGGACAAGATCTTACGTAGAATACGTCTCATGATCTTGCCCGACCGAGTCTTGGGGAGATCATCCACAACAAACACAGCCTTGGGAGCGGCAAAAGGTCCGATGGATTTCCGAACCTGAGAGATGAGATCTTTGCGGACCTGGTCACTCGTCTCATTGCCCTCCTTGAGTGAGACGAAGGCGTTCACAGCCTGGCCTGTAAGCTCGTCGTTAATGCCAACGACTGCAGCTTCGGCAACTTGGTCTAAGACATCTTCAGTGTTGTACTCTCACCACTGGTGCCTGTAATACTTACGATGTTCAATGAGAGCCGCCTCGATTTCTGCCGTTGACAATCTGTGACCAGAGACATTGACCACGTCATCGACACGACCTCGGATCCAGTAGTAGCCCTCATGATCACGGCCAGCACCATCTCCCGTGAACTGCTTTCCGTCAGGAGCTGTACCGGAAGGTTGTAAGTGGTACTCACGTAGTACCCGGGGTAAACATTCAAGTAAGTGTCCATATATCTCTTGTGTGCACCCCAAACCGTGCGAGCCATGCTAGGCCACGGTTTCTTGATCGCCAAAACGCCCTCTACATCGTTTCCATGGATCTCTTCACCAGAGACAGGGTCGATGATAGCGGGTTCAATACCGAAAAAGGGCAAAGATGCGCTTCCGGGCTTCGTGGGTGTTACTCCTCCGAGCGGTGAGATTATATGTGAGCCAGTCTCGGTTTGCCAGTATGTCTACAGATTGCATTAGTCCGATCAAAGATCTAGGAGGGTTTGCCATCAACGTACGTCCACAACGTGAGCTTCCTCCTTTCCCACAATCTCAAAATACCATTTCCATATCTCAGCAGCTATAGGTTCACCAACGGATCCAAGGATGCGAAGATGCTTCATCGGATGCTTCGTATGCGAGTCACCGGCCCGCTTCAGTAGCCTTAGTGCAGTAGGAGCCACATAAAACTGAGTGACTTGGTGCTTATCAACGACCTCCCAGTAGCGGGAGAAACTGGGGTAAGCCGGGGTTCCTTCAAAGACAACAGTAGCTACCCCAAGCACAAGTGGTGCATACACCACGTATGTGTGTCCAGTGATCCAGCCAACATCACCGGCGCAGAAGAACTTGTCGTTCGGATGGATGTCGAAGACGTATTTCCCAGTCGCTGCTGCTCCTAGTAGGTAGCCACCTGTGGTATGCATCACACCCTTCGGCTTTCCAGTGGATCCAGATGTATAAAGCAGGAAAAGCGGGTCTTCAGAGTTCATCGGCTCCGGCGCGATGTAATTTGGGTATTTCTCCGCCTCCTCGTGCCACCACCAATCCCGGTTCTTGGTCCATGGCACATCGGCACCGGTACGTTTGAAGACCAGACAATGAGTGACATCTGGACACTGGCTCAAAGCGTCGTCGACAATCTTCTTTGTTCCAATTACTTTACCACCTCGCTTACCCTCATCGCTGGTAATGACTACTTTCGACTGAGCATCGATTACACGGTCTCGTAGAGATCCCGCAGAGAAACCCGCGAAGACCACAGAGTGCACAGCACCAATACGAGCACATGCAAGGAAGGCTATTAAGGCTTCGGGAATCATGGGCAAGTAAATAGCAACACTGTCGCCCTTGTTGACGCCCATTTGCTTCAGGACATAGGAGAGTCTTGAGACCTCGCGGAGAAGCTCGCCGTATGTGATGATTCGTCCCTCATTTGCTTCGTCAGCCTCGTATATGATCGCTGGCTTCTCGGGATTCTTGATGGCATGGCGGTCGACACAGTTGTACGAAGCGTTGAGCCTGCCTTCTAGGAACCATGCGTTGTCACCATGGGTAAAGGATCCTGTGTGTACCGTTTGGAAATCCCGTTCCCACGTCAGAAGATCGCGTGCCATCTTCCCCCAGAACTTGTCTGGGTCTTCAATGGACTCTTTGTAGAGCGTTTTGTACTCGTCGAGGCCGTCTAAGTGGGGTTTCGCAGGATGCTTGCTGTCCAGAGTCAGCATGGTTCTCTGACGCGTGCTTTATAGAATCCGACTACTCACTCAAACATCGGCTTGGGGATATTGTACGTATCTAAATTCTAGATTAGCGTCCAAGCTGCCACTCCAACCTGGACCTTCTCTTACCTATATTGTGGGCCTCTGCCACCACCATGGTGGCAGGCTGCACGTCGCCTTCACTCATGATTACAATCTATTCAGGTATCGTGGGAGCTTCGGAAAATGAAAGTGTCACTCTGCGTAATCGCTGGTGTTAATGGGTCAGAAAAAGAAACGCAGTTATGGCGCTCTTGAAGGGAGAGATGTGGATTTTGCTCTCTGTGCAAGCTGTTATACTACTCAAAGAGATGGAAAGGCAATCAGTCGAACTGGGGGGGTCAATTGATGTTAATGTACATTTCGCCCAGAGATGCAGTTTCCACAGGGAACAATTCGGACTTCTGGATCTCCTTGTCTCGTGACTGAGTGATATGACACTGGTACCAGAACTCGGGCAACAACAAGGTCAGGATTATTGCCCCACCATGATTGGCGGTAATGTGGGGTAAATCGACGGCCAAAAGGATCGAAATCCCCCGTACCTAGAACGCTGTAGTTCTCTCCGCCGGCTCCGCATCCGAAGTCCAGATCATTCCGTACCTTGGTTATGAAATGGTACTCCGAATTCGCCTGCGCTGGTTTCGGAACGACTACTGTAAGGTATGGTACCCTAAGGTACCTAGGTAAGCGATACAAATGCAGGTGATGAGGTCTCTACCTTACAAGGCACGTGTACTTTTGAATAGAACTCAACCTACCTAGGTACCTTCAGGTAAGGTGCTTCACGTGTGCACTCCAAGGTGCGAAGTATGCATGGCCAAGATGCTCTCTTGCTTTCGTCTTCATGTTCCACATACACCAAACAACACTGATGACATATCCGAAATTTGATTCAAAGATCTAGATACCTAAGGTTTGATTGGCACGCTACCAGCCCCCTTGGATAAAGTGTGTTCATAATCTTCGCTCAAAAAGTTGCACTCCCTTTTTCCAGGTCTGAAGAACACTTCCTTGACCATCTAAGACAACAAAATCTGCTCTCCGCCCAGTTTCCAAAATGCCTCTATCTGATATGTCCATAAGATCGGCTATGTTCTCTGAGGCGCAACGGACTGCTTCAGGCCAGCTACATCCGCTCCAACGCTTGAGGTTTTGCACACACTCATCAATGCTGCTACATGACCCAATCAGTGTGTCAGTCCCGTCAATGGTAACCTTGTTTCCCTGCTTTCGTTGGGGGTGGGGTATTTGCGCGTTGCCAGGATAAACCCCATCAGGCATACCCGCCATCTCAATAGAATCTGTGATGAGGATGCATTTCTCCGGGTTCGAGCGAAATGCCATCGTCAAGGTTGCTGGATGAAGATGGATGCCGTCGGCTATTAAGGAATAGAACGGAGCTTTAGAGGATGAAATCAAACCTGCAAGACCTGGCAATCGATGATGCAACGGGTTCATAGCATTGAAAACATGTGTCAGGTTTCTTGCACCGGCCTCAAGGCCTGAGATGCCAGTATCAAAATCGGAGCTAGAATGTCCCAGAGAAACGGCAATGCCATGCTGCTTGGTGAGGGCTTCAATGAGTGTCATTGAGCCTTCGAGCTCCGGTGCTAGAGTGACCAGTTTGACCGCCGAAAGGGATAAGGAATCACCATAGATCCCCTCTGGACTCGAGTGAGCAGGAATCTGCATAAGGGACTCGTCTACACCAGTTAGCATAGTCACTCCAAATCCATTAAGAATGCAGGTAAGGCATACCATGGGCTCCTTTCTTCGCCGGATTCAGCCAAGGTCCTTCACAGTGTGCACCAAGTAAGTCAGCTGCCCCAGTAAAGACCTGTGGTTTCAATTCAGGCAAGACCTGGACAGTGTTCAGTAAGAATGGTTAGGGCTTTTTTAGAGTCACTGTGGGTGCTTGCCCAAGGCGTGCTATAGATAGAACAAATTCATGTCCACAGAACATGCAAGTCGATGAACAAGTGCTGCTTCAATTAAGACACGGAACAAAGCAACTTATCAGAAAAACTTGAGTCGGAATTCCTACCATTCTAAAGAGGGTAATGTCCTTGCCGGAAAAAGTTCCTACACTGGATAACGTGAAAGGTGGCCACCAATTACAGATGAAAGATTCGTTCATCAACTTTTTGTCACGTCGAAAGAACGGAGAGATGATGAAAGGATAAGGATCGATACCTTTTTGAAAACTTCAGAACTGACAGTTGGAAGGGTGACATAGAAACTTCCCACTCCTTGCGTGACAAGGTGCCGGGAAATATTCTTGAGATTCTCCTGATAGGTTTGGGAATCTTCATAACTTGTAAAATGTACTCCCAAGCAGCCATTGGTTTGTAACTCCAGGAAGCTGGGTGCCAAAAAGTAGCCGTTCAAGTCAACGGTCTTCAGCGGCCCTTCTTTGGGCTCGCTGACGATCAAGCCGCTATCTAGGTCAACAAAGATGGATCGTCTTATTTCTTTCCCTCGTATACATGCTCGACCGTTGATGAAGGCCGTAGTGTTGTTCGCCATTGATGTCAAAGACTGGAGCCGAGAGACGCCGGAGGCTCGTAGATACGGTCTACGGAGTACTCCGTACGGAGTACTTTACAGTAACTTCACGAGGCACCGAGCGAGTGAACCCTGTGATGTCATTGTGCTGCTTTCCGCACTAGCGCGGCTCTGACTCGCCTTGTTTTTTTTAGATACGTTAGTCCCCTAATTACCTTACCTTACGGGCCCTCGAGATTAGCCGCAAGCAAGCTGACCTTAGGAGTCGTCAATTGGGACTTGCGGTGGTCAAGCGGGAAAGATCTGTCCAGGAGCTTAGTTGTTTCACAACTGCAGAAGTTATCCACGACGACGAAGTTATTCACAGGACTATACCTGACCCAGGAGGCTCAGGCCTATCGCCATGGCCGACGAGCAGCAACACCATGCCCCTGGACAGCACTACAGCGGTAAGGAGACTGGAGGTTGAATGAATTACCAGTGTTGAGTTGACAGTTACACAGGGCTTAACAAGGTTCCCGACATCAAGACATTCATTCAAAATCTAGACAAAGATAAGCGTGACAGAGATCAGAGATTGGAGACTCGTCGCAAAGCAGAGCTTTCAGGCCAAAGCGATGTCACGCCACATAGAGAGACAAAGGCGGGGAAAGAAGGCTCCATGAAGATAGTTACAGACCCGACAACCGGAAATGAGGTTCAAATTGAAGACGTAAATAAGGATTTCATGAAAGCCGTCGAGGACCCTCAGCTCTCAGTACCCAATGCCAATCTCGGGAAACCAACTACTGTCAAAACTGATCCGTCACAATCAAATCCCGAATACAAACGCAATCAAGACATCACAGCGCCACCAGACCCTGTTGCGGAAGGGAGTACTTCAGATGTCCCCATCCATGGAGAGAAGACAAACATACTTTTCCACCCCACACCTTCAGTCAGCTATGAGCCGATGTTTGCATCATTGGAGATGCGAGCTGGGGGTCTCTGTATTGGGGTTTTTTTTGCAATTGTCATGCTTGGGAAGACGTTCGGAGGCTCTTTGAAAGGGTTAATTCCTACCGCTGCATGTATCGCCTCTGGCATCTGGCTTTGGATGAAGGAGGTTGTGCGAAGTGGTCGGGATATGGAATGGGCGAGCGAACAATCAAGGGGTGAAACTGCGGTAGCGAATCTTCTTCCGGAGTCTGTCGAATGGGTGAATAAACTACTTGGCATTTTCTGGGGATTGATCGATCCGGACATGTTTGCCTCTGTGGCTGATACCCTTGAGGACGTGATGAGCGCATCAGTTCCTGGGGTCATTGAGAATGTCAGGGTAGCAGAGATTAACCAAGGAACGAACCCAATCCGTATTCTCAGTCTTCGCGCTTTGCCGGATACCCATGTCAAGGAGCTGAAGGATAGCATCCATGAGGAGAATAAGAAGAACAAGGATCCCCAGGAAGCTGCTGCTGACGAGGAAGGAGGTGACTACTATAATATTGAGGCATCATTTGCCTATCATGCCAAACCTAGTGGTGCAGAGGCATCTTCAAAGGCAGCCAACATGCACATGCAGCTAGTGTTCTACTTGGGAATGAAAGGGCTTTTTGGTGTCCCTCTACCAATATTTGTGGAATTGCAGGGCTTGGTTGGTACTGTGAGGATGCGGCTTCAAATGAGCCCTGAACCACCATTCCTCAAGAATCTGACGTTCACCTTGATGGGCTTACCGCAAGTCCAAGCCGGATGTATCCCCATGGTTCAGAAAGGTATCAATATCTTGAACCTGCCATTGATCTCAAACTTCGTCAATTACGCTATATCAGCTGCGGCGAGCATGTATGTGGCGCCCAAGTCCATGTCCCTAGATCTTGGCGCAATGCTCAAGGGCGACGACATTCAAAAGGAGGTCCTGGCGCTTGGGGTTATGTGGATTCGCATCCACAGAGCCCGAGGCTTGAGCAAACAAGACAGACGGGGCAGCAAGGGTGGAGGCTCTGATCCTTACATCACGCTGTCATTTTCAAAATATGGGAAACCAATGTATTGCACTCGAGTAATAACTGACGATCTTAACCCGATATGGGAGGAAACGGCCGCGTAAGTTGGCAGAGGTACCTACAACCGGTGACTTACTGACTTCAAGCAGATTACTGGTCACTCCTGCGTTGATCAAGGCCGACGAACAGCTCAGTATTGAGCTGTGGGACTCTGACCGGTCTAGCGCCGATGACATCGTAGGCAAAGTCGAACTTTCGATGCAGAAAATGATACAGCATCCCGGCAAAATGTATCCTCAAGTTTCAAAGCTCAAGGGCTTGGAGGCTGACAGTGACATGCCCGGAGAACTTCGCTGGGAAGTTGGGTATTTTTCGAAGCCCAAATTCAGGCCCGCTCTTCGAACGGATGGAAAAGATCGCAACCTGCCCAAAGAACTCCAGGACAAGCCAGAACTTCAAGATGAGAAAGGTGTCTTGGATAGCAAATTTGCAGACGCGGTTGCACATACTCCACCAGATCCTCTCTGGCCCAGTGGGGTGTGCAGTGTAGTTGTTCATCAAATTGTCAACCTGGAGCTCGAAAACATTAAAGGTAGCGAAGGCAATAGGAAAGGTAGAGAGTACGAGCCAGCAGTTCCAGCTGGCGAAATCACAGAGGAAGAGAGCAAAAAGTTGCCAAGTAGCTACTGCACGATTCTTTTCAATGATCAATTGGTAGGTCAATATGCTCATTATTTCCATATCACCATTGATGTCTTATTAGGTATACCGTACTCGTGCGAAAGTTGTCAGCAGCAAACCCATTTTCAACGCCGGAACCGAAAGATTCATGAGAGACTGGAGATCTGGGATCGTCACAGTTACTGTCCGCGACCAGCGTCATAGAGAACATGACCCCATTCTAGGTGTTGTGCCTTTGAAGTTATCGGAGATTCTGTCCTCTAGCTCTCAAGTCACTCGTTGGTATCCACTTGATGGTGGCATCGTAAGTCGATGTACACAGACAATTACTCCTTCCGTGCTAATCCCATCAGGGTTTTGGTCGTGTAAGAATCTCTCTGCTGTTCCGAAGCATTGAAACTAGACTTCCACCTAATATGCTTGGATGGGATGTCGGTACCTTCGAATTCAATTGCGATCGGATTTTGGCGCTTGGCTATCATTCCCACGCGAAGTTGAAGCTGAGGACTGGCGGCAGCGTTGGCCAGATCGGCCGAACACAATGCCGAAGCCTACCGGAAGGTGACGGCATGTTCTTCGATATTGCAAAGCAAGATGGCAAGAATAATGTGCGGCTACCTGTCAAGTACCGCTACCGATCACCTTTAGTGTTTGAATTTCATACTGCAGGGAAGAGGGGAGCTTCTGCTTATGCCACAGTCTGGCTTCATCATCTGGTGGATAATACAGATACTGCCGTCAACATCCCAATATGGACAACCAAACAAGGAGCGCGTTTGACACAGAACTATGTCACTGAGGAAAACCTCAAAGCCAAAGAGGTAACTGGCCTTGAAGACATAGAAGAAATAGGTCGTCTACATTTCCGCTGCCAGTTTAAAGCCGGCATGGACGAAGACCACGAAAGATTTGTTGTCGATAATGATACCCGCGAGACATTCGAAACCTGGGAAGCTTGTCTCGCTGAAGGTGTTCGCGAGAGGAGAGTTTCTTCAGAACTACCTCAAAGAGTCAAAGACCTCCACGAGCAATCTCTCGTCGAAAGCCGTGACGCCCTTAAACAAGCTGACCCTGAGGAGCGCAAGAAGTGGCTTGCCAAAGATGGTCAAGACTGGAGTGGTGCCTTCAATGAGGATCCGAAAGCATATATGGATTCTGCTGGTCGCAAGCGAGCCGAGCCTGGCGTTGAAAGACCTGTTCATGACCGTTTCGATCCAAGCGACGACGACGAAAATATCGAAGGGAGCTACGAGAGCGATTCCAGCTCCGAGGCTGACCTAGGCGTCCAGGACCAAACCAGCACAGAAGGTAGCGCGAAAAACATGAGTGGCGCTGCGGAAAACGGGCAATTACAGAATGGAGAAGGTGCGAAGGACGAGAAGGCTACAGAGATAGTGAACAAGAAGACTGAGAAGAGAAAAAACCGTGGGCCTCTGCAATGGAAACCAGTACGCAACCTTGCATTTGCGAAAGACGGGGCTAAGTTCACGGTTAAAAAGATGAAGAATAAGCTGACTGGGGGCTTGAGTGGACGAGAGCCAGACGTGGAGACCGAGACATAAGGACGACGTGGCGTTCCTGGTAGGCCTCGTGTTTTTAGTATCAGCGATCGCAAGTTGCCATCTTGCCTTTGTAGGCCATTATTCTTTCTATTCTTCCGCGTTAGTGATATCACAGTCAGTACATCATCATTCGAAGAGCAGCAGTGGCAACAACTCATCTTTCTTAAGTTGCAGTGAAGCGTTAGTGCCTAGTATTCTTCGTTTCTTGTACTACTATTCAAGGTCAGTGTTAACTTCATGAGACCCTCTAAATCGATTCAGTAGAACTACTGAGGTAGAAACAGCATTATGGTAACAATATTCTTCATTGATATGATGGCAAAGATTCCGGCCTTACACACTCTAATAAAGTATGCTGTAAACTTGACGATATCGACTTGTAAAGAGTACAACCCGTAGACTATAGGTAAAGGAATCGAACCCCTTTTTAAGCCATGGACTGTACCTGGTAGGATATTTCCGTAGGGCTGGTCCTAGGCTAAAGTGCAAGGCACGTGACCTTTAACCGCATCGTAAGAAACCTTACAACCTAAATTATCACCAAACATTCGAGGTTTATTGACCTTCAAATCCATTGGGCCGAAGCCCGCAATGGTCAACATCATACAGCGTATGAGGAAGCTAAAAGCTGTAAGTCCCCCGCCAGCAAAGTCACCTCAATCCGCATTAATATAATCCTCACAGGTAGTACGTTTGTGATTGCCCATTTCGAGACCAGGCGCACTCTAACACTTATCTCCTAGCTCTTCGACATAAGGTTCGGTCCTGGTGCCGCTGTACTCCCTCCTTCCGTCACAAGACTGCACCTCGACTTCGCCTTCAAAAATGACGGCGGTCATTTTGGTGGCCGCAAGTTCTGGCGAATGTACCTCCCAAGACTCAAATACTATAATCCCGGCGTATCGATGACAGTTGTTCGCTCTCGTGACATACAAGCCAAAGATGGCTCCGCTACGCTCACAATTTTCTTCGACGAACCCTCCGTCGGAACCTCTGCCGTCACTTCTACGAGTACAACAACAGCTTCAGCGGAGGCACTAGCTGCAGATTTTCCTGGGAGGACTGAAGTTATAGACATGAAGCACAAGCACGAATCGGAAATATTGAAGCAAGTTATGGAGTTAACCCAGGCAACGCCAGTTAAGGCGACGCCAGAGGAGGAGGCGGAGATGCAGGCATTAGACGAACAGAAGAAGAAAAGCATACAGGATATGTTAAGGAGTACAAAGTTGAACGAACAGAAGGAGCAGGAGGAGGCGTTGTTGGAGCAGGCAAGGGGGGTAATGGCGACATAAGAGGTGGATTGATTTGGGGGAAGGTTTACTGTTTATAGGACTTGCATGACCGGCGTTGTACTACATATTGCATGGGAAGGTTGAGAATGTAGAATAGGCCATCAGGTTTGATTCAAGACCCCTATTCTATTGGGTTAATATATCACCACAACATCATTTCAAAGAAGCGTCAAACATCACGCTCACACTGCCCCATTGCTTCGCTGTTTCCCGTAAGCTATAACCGCCCACGCTACCCATTTCTCCAAGAAACCCTACTGATCCAAGCGCGTGGGAAACGTTCCCTTTTCTAATCCCCCGTTAGCTCATCTGTATATCTGGATTTGGGGGATGAATATCGTACCTCGCTGTTCATCCCATCGTTGACACCAGGCACTCGGGCATAAAGATCGGTACGCCAAGAAGAACTGGAAAGCATAAATTAGGTAGCCTTTCTCGATAACAAAGGTCGAAGCAGATTGGGCACTGTGCGACGTACCTGACGGCATGGGGCAAAGTCCTCGCCCTTCGCGAGGATACACTTGTGATAGTCGACATAGTTTTGCCAGCAGTGCTTTGTTCTGTATTTTCATAAGTCTGGGATAGCAAGCATCGGGGGTTCGTGGGCGCATTTACTGGTTTTGGTTGGGAAACCTAGCATCAAAGCCTGGCACATAGAGTACTGATTAGTCCGGTCCTAGCACTTGCGGCACGCCTTTCTTGGATGGACTCGTGGATGGCCATGGCACAGGACCCAACGGCCTCGGAGGTCGATAAACGTCGGATTAGATTGGGCTTTACATACCGGCTTGATGCCGCACTGTGATTAGCTGTTGTGATCAAAGTCCACTCAAGCCGGAGGCGTACCTGTAACAAACTTGAAGGGCTTGGTCACGTATTCGTCGTCTGACATTCTGTCCTTGGATGGAGAATCTCGGAAGTCCGAAAATATGGCTTTGAAGTAATTGGAGGAAAGATGGGCTTTCTGCACAAGAAGGTTATATATATGAATAGTGGATCCCAGGTGAGAGCATCATAGAGCTATAGAAGTGAATTGGAAGTACGGCGACCAGTTTCCGCAATGGTCTAATAACCACTTCCGGCCCTGACGCAACAACCCATTGCAATCGACAGCAGCGCCAACTCACTGAGATGTATCCTACACGCGCTCTACAGATGCGGCCTACACCATTTTTGATGAGGCCACAGCCGGTAAGCACTACTGGTCTTGTCTGTTGGAATGACTCTCACTAATGTCTTTCAGAAAGAAGAGCACAGTGGTATGCCCCACATTGTGAATGATGATTGACAAGCTTTGAGAAGAACTGCTACGCTTTGGGCTAGGATCCAATTGGAAATGTATAGCTGATGAAGCTCGTTGGCAGCACATACTATTTCACAACGCCTACGAACGCTCAAGAAAATTCCGCCGGAACTGATTCCTCTGGGTAAATGACCCACCTCAACTTGGCAAACCTTCGAAACACTCACTAACTCATCAACCACTAATACAGGAGTCGTACTTGGGTGAGTTGCTTAGGTACTAATACTTAGCTATAGCTGATGCATATCCAGTATCGCGGTAGGCGCAGCTTTCTACAGCATGGGCAACAAGCTTTTCTCCGACAAAACACTACGCCTTACGAAGTCGAAGCGATCGGATACCTTCAAATAGGTGCTCTGGAGGCTAAGACTGGAGCATGGTGCGCATAAACAAAAACTACAGCAGGGATGGGAACCTCGAAAGCTGGAGGTGATGAGCTTGTTCCAAGAATTTTTGTTCCAAGAATGTATCTTCTCGATTGGGTTTTTAAAAGGCGCGAGCGTGTACATATGAAAATTGTACCCTAAGTTTTCGAGTTGGTGGTCCTGGACTCCAGAAATAGTAGATCTCGTGGGCACGGCTCAGTGAAAAGCGGGCTATTCAAGCATATAATCTGGCTATCAAGCCAGCTGAGGTCCCGCAACGTCTAACCCTTCGAGCCCTTGCATTGGATCCTCTGGTCTGGCATCCATAGCATGCCTTCCCTTCTCCGCAGCTAATCTGTCTTCATCACTCACTGCATGCTTGGCCAGCCAACCCTCCTATCGTTAGATCTTTAATCAGTAGACGTAATCTTCACGTTTAGTATTGATTAGAAAATATGGATATCGTACCTGTTCCCACACGGCCGTCTTACTACCCAAACCCTCATTGCTGTCCTTCTGCGGCTTCGCTGCTGCAACCTTGATGACTCGGCCAAAAAGCTCGCTTTGATCCATGTTGTCAATTGCTTCCTTTGCATCGCCTGGGATCTCGAATTCGACGTAGCCAAATCCTCGATGGGGATCTGTTGACGAGGGAAGGTCGGGTTTTGGTATTGTAACCTCTACGATTTCTCCAAACGGTAGGAATGCATCCGTCAAGATTCTTTCATTTACTGTGTTTTCGAGGCCGCCAACATAGACGGTAGCTTTAAGGCGAGCCTGGGAAGGTTAGCTGTCTTCACCATGTTCGCAGTAGAGGGGGGGAACAGACAGCATCCGTCATGGCTTGAGTACGCGAATTGGAAGGACAGCATGTGGAGGATTTTTCCAACAATACTCCAGGATTCAGTGATTAAATCTTCACCTGCTTAAAGCCTGCCGATTGAGGAAATATCAAAGAGTTTGGCCAGCAGCCTTACGGCGCTTAGACTCTGATCACATGATCCAAGTAGTAGAAATCAGAGATACAATATAGATTTATTTGAAGCTAATTCAAGGCTTTCCGATTCAATTCTACCCCTTGGTTGGTGGTGCAATAAATGCTGTATCTTCATGTGTACGTATCATTCTTGGAATAGAGTCTTACAGAGGCACTCGTGTATGAAGGAAGAACCTTGAGATTATTCTTTCATGTCGCAAGTGCCCCAGTGAACAATACCTGTATAAATCACATGATTATCGGCGGAAATGACGCCGCTGATGGAGACTCAGTTAGCCGAGGACAGCTTGCATACACGAATCTAAACCAACATTTCCATACCTTACCTGAGCTCTCCAATTCCACTAGATTCTTCAAGGGAGTCTCACGCCTCAATTGATACCCACGGTCAAACATCAGAGGTTCTACACTGTCTGCACTACTCCCTGACTGCTGCTTTAGTGCATAAGCAAAGTCTGGCACATCACGGATTTGCTATTAAGGCAACCTAGTGGGCACAATGGTCAGGTTACGAGAGATTCCAAGGACAGCTACTTTCGCCTGGTCGCCCGGCACAGCTTCTCCGTTCCTAGCGACTGGTACAAGGGCAGGAGCAGTTGATGCCGATTTCTCGAACGACACACAGCTTGAGCTGTGGGATCTGGACCTTGACAATACTCAAAAAGGCAATGAGCTAAGGCCAGCAGCAAGTATAGATACCGACTCACGGCAAGTAGCGTTTCTTCAACAACATAATACATAGTACCCTTCGTGGAAGCCCTACTGATAGCGGTGGATTGGCGCAGATTCCACGATATTGCATGGGTACGAGAAAATAACGAATTTCCGAAGGGAGTAATTGCTGGCGCATTGGAGAATGGATCATTGGATCTATGGAATGCTCACAAGCTTCTGAATGGAGATGGGTAAGCAATCAACAACCAGTAAATATATTTCGTCTGAATCGCCTAGGGATGCGTTCATGTCACGTACTACGAAGCATAGCGGCGCAATCAAGACGCTCCAGTTCAACCCCTTTCGGGCAGAACTATTAGCTACAGCGGGTGCTAAAGGTGAGCTGTTCATTTCGGATCTGAACAACGTTGGAAACCCTTTCCGTATGGGGAATTCTGTAGCGAGGGCCGACGACTTTGAATGCCTCGATTGGAATAAAAATGTTCCACATATAATGGTTACGGGCAGCAGCGGCGGATTTGTCACAGTCTGGGATGTCAAAACGAAGAAAGAGAGCCTCACCTTGAACAACTTAGGCAGAAAGGCAGTCAGTGCTGTGGCTTGGGACCCAAATAAACACACCAGGTTGATCACTGCAATACCCCACGATACCGACCCACTCATTCTTGTCTGGGATCTTCGGAATACAAACGCCCCAGAACGGATCCTTAAGGGACATGACGGAGGCGTGCTTTCAGTTTCATGGTGTCAACAAGATAATGATCTGCTATTGTCTTGTGGAAAGGACAACAGAACAATCTGTTGGAATCCGCAAACAGGAGAGTCTTACGGTGATTTCCCTGTTGTCACCAATTGGACCTTTCAGACCAGATGGAACCCTCAGAACCCCGGTATCCTGGCCACAGCTTCCTTCGATGGCAAGATTGCTGTGCAATCAATTCAGAGCACAAATGCGGAGTCAGCTCAGACAGCTGTAGGTCAGACCCAGGCTGGGGATGATGAAGATTTTTTCAACAAAGCCCAGTCGCAGCCTCAAGGAGCATCTTTCAGTCTAAAGAAAGCCCCTAGATGGTTAGAGAGACCTTGTGGTGCGTCATTCGCGTTCGGTGGCAAGGTCGTCAGCTTTAATACGGGTGGGGCGTCGGGAACGCACAGACACTCGAAAATACGTATATCAGCTTTTGCTGTCGATGCTGAGGTTGGCACGTCTACAGAGACATTTGAGAATGCATTGAAGCGGAATGACTTACCGAGCATTTGTGAGAGCAGGATCAACGAATCCACTTCAACGGAGGATAAAGCCGACTGGAGAGTCATAAGGACTCTCTCGTCGGCTAATCCGAGAAAGGACCTAATCGAATATCTCGGGTTTTCGAGCAATGAAGATGAGGCAGCGGACGGGATTTCGAAATTGGAGGTCAACGGAGACGACAAGAGTGAATCCACTACATCGCAACCCAGCGAATCAGTAGCGACGAAATCTAATCGATTATCTGCCTTCTTTGATAATGCTGACGGCGACAGCTTTCTGGCTGATCTTGCGGCCACCAAGGGTGCCAAAACTAATAGCCCTTTCCAGGTTTACACAGGCCAGGAATCTGAGGCGGATAGAAGGATCACGCATGCGCTTCTACTAGGACAATTTGAAAAAGCTTTGGATGTCTGCTTGCAAGAGGGCAGACTGTCTGATGCATTCATGATTGCTATCTGTGGGGGCCAAAAGTGTATTGATAAAGCACAAAAGTCTTATTTCAACAAGAAAGAAGGAGGCCCAAACTACTTACGATTGTTGGCGTCTGTGGTAGGGAAGAACTTATGGGATGTAGTATACAATGCCGATTTGGAAAGCTGGAAAGAGGTGATGGCCATACTTTGCACATATGCTAGTTCGGAAGAGTTTCCAGATCTCTGCGAGGCTCTTGGAGACCGCTTGGAAGAGCAAATGAAGGCGAACAGAGACTCGAGCCTCCGAAAAGACGCATCTTTCAGCTATCTCGCGGGCTCGAAATTAGAAAAGGTTGTTGCAATCTGGATTGCAGAGTTGGAAGAAAACGAGAAGTCCGGACAGCAAGACCTTGGTAGCGACTCTACGTTCTCTGTTCATGCGCGTTCGTTACAGAGCTTCATTGAGAAAGTCACCGTTTTCCGTGAAGTCACCAAATTCCAAGACAATGATAGGCGTGCTACTTCAGGGTGGAAATTGGCCGCATTGTACGATAAGTATACCGAGTATGCTGACATTGTCGCTTCACATGGGCAGCTGCAGATCGCTGAGAGGTATCTCGACTTACTCCCTGATTCGTACCCAGCAGCCGAAGTCGCTAGGAACAGGATAAAGCAAGCTACAAGAAAAGCAACTGAGCCGACAGCCAGACAACCTGCAAACGCTGGTAGAGGAACACAGCGAGCACTGCCTGCTGTTGCCGGTCTCCAGAGCCAGCAGAGTCCCGCGAAAACTCCAGCGACCTCTCAAGCCAATCCATATGCACCGTCTGCTCCGAGTCAACCGCAGAACCCTTACGCGCCAAGTAATGGGACTCATGGCGCTTCTGTATATCCTGCCCCTGGTGGATACCAGCGACCCCAGCAATTCCAACAGCAGCCACGACAACAGCCTAGCATGCCTCCGCCTCCGACATATGGAGCACCGTATCAGAATCCCAGTTTGGGTCCCCCTCCGCGTAACCTCAACGCTTCACCTTCTATCCCACCTCCGTCCAAGGCTCAGAACATGAGTAATTGGAACGATATTCCAGATAGTTTTGTCAAACCTCCTACATCACGCAAAGGCACGCCTAGTACTGCTCCACCCATCATCAATCCCGCTTATGGATACCAAGGTACAATGGCGTCCCCACCGGTTTCTGGTCCACCGCTTGGAGCTCCACCGAAGTCGACGCCTCCACTTGGCCCTCCACCCAGAGGTCCAGCAGGCCAACCTCCTAGGATGAATTCTCCATCTACTAACATGCCCCCATCATATCAGCAATCTGAAAGGCCTTCCTCGTCTGCTGCAAACGTATATGCACCACAGCAGCCCGCATCGCAGCTTGGTTCTATTCAACAACAGGCACAGATAACACGGGGCCCCTCGCCCTACAACGCTCCACCCTCTGCTCCACCACCCAGCAACCGTTATGCACCGGCACCGACGGCACAATCGACTGCTCCACCGGCTCAAACAGAGCATCCATTGAATCGGCAAGGCCCGCCACCTCCAAATCCGTACGCGCAACAACAGAATTACGCACCTCAACATCAGAGCGCAAGTACAATGTCCCCACCTCCTGGTCCACCTCAACGGCCCTCTGCACCTCCCACAGGACCGCCTCAAGCGCCAACGCAAGGCTCAAGGCCTGGGACTGCCCAGTCGCAGCGGGGCAAAACTCCTGTGCCTCCCAAGTACCCGCCTGGTGACCGAACCCACATCCCAGCAAATGGAAGATCCGTATTCGAAATCTTGAACGGCGACATGCAGCGCGTCAAAGCAAAAGCGCCTTCGTCGTTCAAGGCACAGGTCATTGATACAGAGAAGAGACTGAACATTTTGTTTGACCATCTGAACAATGAAGACCTTCTCAAGGAAGATACTATCTCAAGCATGGTGGGGTTGGCTCAGGCTCTCCAAGCACGGGATTACGAGCAGGCGCAGGCGATTCATGTGGAGGTTATGACGAACAAGACAGAGGAATGTGGCAACTGGATGGTAAGAGCTCCACGACTTCAATGTGACCATCAGACTAATCACAACATACAGGTCGGGGTCAAGCGACTTATTGGTATGAGTAGAGCAACACCGTAAGCGCAGCAAGGGGGAAAATTGTCGTATCAAGCGTTTGCACACCCTCAAGCGATTAGTTTCATAGCGTAGAGTAGCTGATCGCATGTACCACCATTTGACATATTCCTACTGTACTTACCTTAACACTCTCATCCAAGTGCTTGGACCACGCTAGAGATAAAGGCTTGGCAGCCTTACAAGACAAGGAAGACTACCGGACTTACCACTCACTTCACAAACTCAACGTCTAAAGGACAACTGTAACTTTCGCACATCATCATACCACCTTGTGAACTATGGCCCGGACTGTCAATGTCCTCCTCACGTCCTTTCCCGGCCTTGGCTTACCAGCTACTCTATCCCTCCCAGTCGCCGCCTCAGCGCCCATTGCAGACCTCACAGCGCAACTCACCGGTCGCCTTCCAAGTCTGGAAAGTCGTCTAATATTTACGACCACATCGAACACGGAAATTACTCAGTCATCATTGGCTCCTGTCTCCTCGCTGCTTTCTAGTGACAATGACACGTTCCTACCTCTTCGCCTTTCAGTCCCGCTGTGTGGTGGAAAGGGGGGCTTCGGTTCGCAGCTACGTGCGGCTGGTGGTCGCATGTCCTCACGCCGTAAGAAGAACCAAGGCGAAAACAATAGCTCTAATCGCAATCTCGATGGCCGGCGTTTACGAACGGTTGCTGAGGCGAAGGCGCTCACGGAGTATCTAGCGCTCAAGCCAGAAATGGAGAAGAAGGAAAAGGAAGCGCGGCGCAAGCGATGGGAACAAGTTGTGCAACTGGCAGAGAAGAGGGAAGACGAGATCCGAAACGGGTCAAAGGGGCGGGTAGATGGGAAGTGGATGGAGGACAGAGAGGAAGCTGGCGAGCGGGCACGTGAGGCCGTTAAGGCGGCGATGAAGTCGGGAGATTATCATGATAATCTAAGGCACACATCAAGTGGCAACTCTGGGGGTGCTTCTGCTGAGTCGAGTGAGGGAAGTGAAGACGACAACATGGAGGAACCCAGTTCCAGCTCAAGCAAGATGGCGTCAACACCTAAATCCACTGCCACCTCTGCGACACCTGCCCGTTCTTACTATGGTTTTGATGAGGACGACGAGTTCATGAGTGAAGACGACGAAGAGGAACCGGAAGAGGAAGGAGACCATGGTAAAACTACGGACAAATTCGAGCTCGGTAAGGCAGGCAAAGGGAAGGGAAAGGCATGATCCAGACGAAGCTTTGGTGTCACTTTTAGCGAAGGTGTTATTAGGAGTCCGATACCAGTCTATGAATACGTGAACGACGCCTGGTCTAAGAAGAGTGTATCCCACGTCACAAATTTCTCCGCGGCGATTTCGCCGATCAAGTACACCACAGACTGTGTTTTCTTACTGTTTGTACAGTCAGATGCACGAACCCAAAATGCTGACTTTGGCGTTATCGATGCAACACTCATGTCAACTACACGAAGACCCTCAAGACCTACAATGCGAAAGTCCTTGTCAATGCAGGTATCGCTTTCTTCGGGTCTTCCCATCTTTACAGTACAACACATGTAACATGAGCTGAACAAAGCGATCTTGACATAGTCCTGTTGGCATTCTATTAGCTTGAGTAATAGGTGGCTTTCTGTTGGTGTAGCGGCTGAGCAAGAGGATATGCGATGACAGGAAACTCAACGGCTCACCAGAATACCCTCGTCGGATTTACTTTTGGGTGCGCCAACAAGCCTAACAGTGTCCAGTATTCGCCGCTTATCTTGTTCGACTCGACGACATCCTGTGTAGACCCACGCAGAATCAAAATTTCCCAAGTAGCAGCTATGTAACAGGAAGGTACGTCCGTCAAGATGGTAGGCCTACGTCAATTCTCTCTGAGTTGCAGCTCACTTCTACTTTGCAACCTCCTTTCGTTAGATTATGTCAATTGGTAGCACAATGTACTGTACGCAACTGCGAGCAGAGCTAGAAAAAGTTTAAACCTCCCGTTGAGTGACAAAGGCTGTACAAGACAAGGTAGTTTGAAACAAGAGCAGCTTAAGCAGTGCATATGTTCGATAGATGTTGCCGAAGAATGTAACAGAAGATGGCCTAATCCCCTATTATTGATAGTCTGTTGACATTTTTTTGGCGTAGCTCGTCAGTCACTACCAAGGAAACAAATCAAGCAGAATGAAAATAGCAAGCTTGGACCCGTCTGCATATCGACCGCCTAGGCTTCATGTCACCAGAGACGTCAGTACATCTCTTCTCCGATCCGTCGCCACCGATGTAGGTAGCTTAAGCGTGGTGTCTTCATTTCAGTACGGAGAGGGGGGCCCCGAGGGAATGGGGCATTATACCTCCTTTGAAAGCCCTCGGCTATCTGTTAGTATTCTTCGCTGGCAGGTTTGACCAGCATTGCTATTACGGTTTTGGCTCAGTGACATAAGTACCGTAAGGTACTTCTGTGTGGTAGGGTAGAGAGTGAATTCACGGATATTCGAATCCACCTAACCTTAAACCTCCCCTATCTTCATTTCATTCGCTTCCATCTCATAGTACTCGCTGACGTAGTCGTCGGATCAGCTCTCTTTTTTTCGAATTTTTACCACGTCTGAGGAGACTGCTGAAGATCTCTCAATCCGTCATCGAGGCCTGCTTAGATGACTTTGATGAACTGATTATGATTTGAAGCTATTGCATCATTACTTTGCTTGGAACTGTGTTGCTTGTTGGCTTTGATGGTATTTGTCAGATTGCTTTACTCTGATAGAATCGCTCAGCTGCTTTGATAGAACTGGACTGAGCTCGTATGCTCACTGGGCTGACACTAGGAAGCTCCCTCCTCGTATGCATACGAAAGCGATTGGCAAACAAACGAACTCACGTGCACCACCATGACTTCAACGATTATGTGATCATCCAACTGAATTTATACTGGAAGTCTTCAGATAGTGGAAAGGAGAAGAGTGTAGATAGTCACCATCAAATCCCCATCTGCGATCCTCCTTGTCCGAAGCCATTCGCCACCTAGATCCTCTTCGGATTCTTCTTTCGATTCCTCTTCCGGATCTCCTTCCCCCGGCTTCTGCGCACCTCTTTGACCGGCAGGCGAAGAAGGCGACTCCATGTCGACATCCACATTGAGCCTTGTGGCGTCATCCATATCTTTATCTCTCTTCACGTTGCCATCCGTATACATATGGTCCTTCACCCAGGCATCTGGACCAGCCTCCACACTGTCATTCACATGGTTTGCCTTGCGCTTCTTCCCGTTGGACTCATGTTTCAAGCTCAGCTTCGCCTTATTTCGATGCATTTGATGTTTCGGTTCGGTACCTGCCTTCACTCCCTTGGGCGTGGTTGGGTGCCTGCTTTTTATATCAAATTAAAGACTAACATGGGAAATTAACGTACTTACCCGTGATGTGTCTCAGGAAAGAGCTGGCGTTTACTAGCTAAGTCTTTTGAATAGTCTCATGTTTATTGTGGGGGGTTATTTTCAAGTGAGGAGCATCTGCGTCAAAGGGTTTCGGTGTCATTTCAGGTCCGTACTGATCGGAATTTTTGGTCCGTTGCGGATAATGCTTTGAGATGTCTCTTAGCAGTGTCTGGACCTGTGGATACATTGGGCTCCTTGAACCTTGTTGAGCGTAAAAGTGCAAAAAAGAAACTTTACCCAGTCAGTGAAAAACAGTTGGCGCACGGCATGTACCTGTGCATAACCAACCCTCTACAAGCAACGGCAATGACAACCAAAGCCCAGGGGCCCAAGAATCATCTACCTAGTAGCACTTGGAGATCCTACCCAACTTGCTGGAGTGAAATAGCCAATTGTCGAAGTGAAATGAACAGCAACCAAATTTAACCGCTCACTTGAAATGGGGAAGCGAAGTTGCGACTGGCTTCTTTTTCGAGGCAGTCCATTAGGGGGGTGCAGAAAGTTTGGCAGCAACAAGCAACAATCGAACACGTCAAGCCAACCATCAGACGAAATGACAGTTTGCATATAAAACTGCAGATTGATTTATCTAATCTATTTCGTATTCTCTTTACTTAACCCTTCTTATTGCACAAGCTTTGCAATTGACCTTAATCTTCCGAGTATTCTGTTCCAGGAAAGCAAGAAGTCTAATCGTTCGTTCGTACATCTCGACGGCGACTAACTGCTGTTTACTGACTTTCGCCATACCCTGATGTCTAAAATATGGGAGCCGGTTGACGATCATTCGTTTCGACGCGGCTAAAAGGCGAAATCACAAGGAACGCTCCTTCCTTTGCTGACAGTTGTCGAATGGCTAGAGGACGCTGTGATACGATGGGTTATGTAAGCCACTGGTTGATTTTCTATGAAGATATATTAGAAGGCGCGGATCTTCAGTACGCCCTTGGTAAGTATCGCTTCTTAACAGCTATACTGAATGAGTCGAAGTAAGACAAAAACATTGTAAGGGAAGCTTCAACTTAAGAGTATGTCGATATTTCTCAGCCTATCAAACTATTCCTCAAGAACCGTAAGACTGGCTAATCGAGTAGACAGCACTAAGGTACCTTCCGTTATGTTTAATCAAGCATCTGAAGTCAAGTCCTACCTTACTAGTACTTTATATCAATAGACACTATATATAAAGCAGAGTAAACCAACTGTTACCATTCACGGCGTCCCTCGTGATCCTCTGATTCACGTACATAAGAGGTCTTATATTCATATAAGTATAGCGGTCTAACTTGTGGGCTTGAAGGGGCTTTGAACCGAACCATACCTGCCAAACAATCAGTATCCCCTGGTAGGACAAAGGTAAAGAGGTTCAGAAACGAGAGCTTTACCCTTGCGGGCACTCCTTCCCCAACGGCCCACTTCCACTCCTCATGTAGCAGATCTTGGCATCCGCACATGCCTGACTCGTACAATTCGGTGTTTTCACACTCATCTTCCCCTGAAATCCGTTGAACTTCTCCACCAGCGTCAAATCCTTGCTCATCGCCTCCGTTACCGCATGCCAGTACTTAGCATCCAGCGGACTAGATGTAGGCCAGCTGATATTATAAGCGTCACGAGTCGAATACTCGAATTCGTAGACTGGGCCTTTGGCAGTACTGTTAAGTTTGGGGAAGCTGTTGACGTCGGAATACCAGGTGTATGCTTCATAAATTTCGAAAGAGCCAGTATCGACTTCGTACATGCGGAAACCGCTGTTGAGGTTGGTAAGGGGCGTGACGCTGGGGCCGATCCAGCCCGGGGTTTGAGCGTTGGCAGAAGTGCGAGCGGTGCCGTTATTGGAGTAATAGATCATAATCTCGTCTTCATGGGTGTGACCGAAGAAGATGTTGGCAATAACATGGGGTGAGTAGCGATCCACGATTTGGTAGAAGAGGTCGGTTGGGTTATCCAGAGGGTTCGAGCCGTCCCAGCCGGTGAGGACATGCCCGATGATCCAGACCCTCTCCTTTGCGTCTTCGGCAGCTTGAAGCTCTTGGATCAGAAAATGAAGCATGCCGGAGGGATCAGGGTTCGTTGTATTAATATAGTTGAGATAGTTGCTCCTGTAAAAAAAGTCTGTATTCAGCGTTAGTATACGAAGGCCATATTGATTTTGGACTGAGTAGGCGCCATAGTGAGTTTTTGCTTGGTCGGCCGTCGTTGAATTGATCCATCCATCATGCTGCCACAACCCTGCAACGTGATCGTAATTCCAACTTTGCTGAGTACCGAGAGGGCCAGGAAGACTATGCGGGCTGTCAATTCCCATGGGACTTGTGTCGTGATTACCAAGGGCAGCAAATATTGGCCCGCCAATGTACTCCTTGAAGAGACCAAAGACACTGGTCTCCGCATACTCTATTTTTTAATTTTGTTTATAAATTAGTATATATATGTGGGAATAGTAACATAGTCTGGTCTGTGTTCAGAAATACTTACCTGTATAAGCCCGTGACAACTGGTTTTGCGAGTCATGTGATACGAGGTCCCCGGTATAAATTGTCCATGCAATCCGAGACTTGTCTCTTTGGGTGCCTGTCAAAGGAGCAATTGCTTGTAGAACAGCCAATGCTAAGTAGTATGGCGTATCACATTTGAAAGATCCATAGAGAGGCGCAGGCAAAGAGAACTGTCCAGCTGCCAAACTAGAAGCAATGTTGGCTCTGCAGCAGAAGCTTCCGGAACAATTCGCCTCGGAGGCAACAGAATATCTGGGATCAACGTGGAAATCCGATAAGTGGAGAACCTTGACACGTTCTCCGCTGGCTTTAGGTGAGGTAGCAATGGCTGGCTTTGGTTTTGGGAAGAGCTCGGTCATGTTAAGAGGTAACGTAGTAGGCATCGGGCAGAAAGTCTTGCTTAGATCATTGCAGATATATCTGCCGTCCAGCCCGCTGACATCTGCATATGCCAATACCTGGGTCCAAATTGCACCAAAGCTTCCTGCGGCATAGTCGTCCACACACGATGCGTTCGAGGCAAACTGGTATTTCTGACAGAGACTGACCATTGCAACGGGAAGCTTTGAAGGAGCGACCTGGGCAGCAAGCTTTGCAACGCCCAATGCAGCGAGGCATTTAGAACAATTGCCACTGATACCATCGTCTCCAATAATTGCAACTATGTCAGCAACAGCACTCTGAACAATGGCCGTCCTTGCTGCGTCGGATAAGTTTGCCACGGGCTTAGGATAATAGACAGGGTCATTATCAGTCGTTGGGATGGTATTGGGATTGGTAAGGTTGAGCGGGAAGGTAATGTTAAGCACTGGATCGTACAAGGCCGGTTGAGGTTCTTGAGTCGCAAGCGGTGGGATGTAGTAAGAGGAAAAGGCTGAGGTAGGAAATCCTGCCGTCGCCGTGTAGGCTGCAGGACCAGGGATTGATTCGCGACTTTGTTGTGCCGCTCTGATCAGAGTAGATATCGACAGCAGTGCCAATTGCGTGTACATTGTGCCTCGAATGGAGATAAACCAAGGAACAAAGACAAGCTGCAATTCGGCGAAAGATGATGGAGGCCCATCTTGACGTAAGTACCTTCCTATTATATACTACTTACAAACTCCGTGCTACCTTGCGGGAGATTTTGCTTCTGCCAGCTGTCGAAAGTGTCGTCGAGTCGAACAGAGAAGCGGCGAATATCAGCCAATCAACAGGGCACGCTTACCGTCTTGGCACTTTGAATCTGACAGCCAGGTTACTCGTAGCCTCACCAGTCACCACCTTTGACTCGACTCAATGCCATCTTGATATAGGTTTCGGGTGATAAAAGTGAACCCTTCGTGAGTGGATGCTTGAGCTTTCGACTATTCCAAAGGCTTCGTTCTATTGAGCCCTTCAGTGAGGGCGAAATGGATGGCCGCCGTTACTCTAATCACCAGGGGGTGCAGAAAGTCAGTAAACAATAACCGATAGCCAAACACGCCAGGTCCACTATTGGACCAAGTGACCGTTGGATTATAGACACCCGTGATTGATCCTTTCCAGACCTTCCTTTGTCCAACTCGTCTGGTTGCACAAGCTTTACATTACAATTAAACCCGAGAAAACGATGCGTTCAGCTGCTCATCTTGATATTTCCATGGATATCGGTTATTGTTTGCTGACTTTGTGCGGCACCCGGTGTACCGATGTACTGAATGACTGATCAGGAAAATGCTCTACAGGATATGGCACTTTTGCGTACTGGGCCAATGCTGACTCTATATGTAGCTATCGATATCTTGCTGCGTTGAATCTCTTCAACAGAATGACAGAACCCTCGTTGTTCTCTTGAAGCCACCAACTGTTCTAGAAGATTTTTCGTTCCCTACGACTACCGCGAAATGTCTTTCGATGCTCAGTCATCGGGCGGACATCTTTATGGTCGAAAGACATCCTTGCTCGGAGTATTTTCAGCCCAACCCCGGTGTATCAGCGATTCTACCATCAAGTTAGCACTCGAATCTCTTCAACATGCGAGTGAATCTACCTGAAAACAAATTTGTCGTTGCCGCTTTGCCTTTTCATCAGCCGCTGTAAAGCGCCTTGAACGCCATTCAGTCCGTTGGGAACAAGCGCATATGGCTGGCTTGTCAATCTTTTGTCGGACAATAATCGTCCGAACATTTCCGCCCAGACGAAGCCGAAGTCTTTAGCTCCATGCTCCTTATCTTCATGAACACAGCCAACCCTGATGACGAATTTAATACGCAAAAGCAACTTGGTTGGTGGAAACATACCATATCTGCTTGCATTCTGCGAACGCCTTCAAATGCTTCTTCTGCTCATCCTGGATTCCAGTCGTGAATGTGTATTTTGCCCCATCTTCCTTCACTACGCTCGAGAGGTATTTTGTGCTTGCAACACTGGGACTTGAGTCAAATACGTGGAGGCACGTCTTACCGTCCAAGGCACTTGCAAGATCTTCTGCGACTGTCGGGCTCCTGTAATCTAACACCACGTCACAGCCCACGGACTTCGCAAAGTCCGCAGAATCCCCAGCAATGCCGATAATAGGTGTTATCGTTGGGCTAAGCTTTGCCAGCTTAACGGCGAAGGCACCTACAGCGCCGGATGCACCATTAATGATCAACGGAGTAGACTTTGACTCGTTTTCCCACGGAGAAGGTAGCTGGAGTATACGGAAAAGGCCCACAGCCGCAGTATATGCTATATATTTGAACTCAGTACTGGCAGACGAGTCCATGGGAAATTGTGGGGTTGGTTACCAGCAAGAGGAATAGTTGCGGCTTCCTCAAAACTTAAAGACTCAGGAATACGAAAAGTGGTCTGCTTCTCAACTACTGCTACCTCTGCATATCCGCCATATTTCGTATTCATCTGATGAAAAGCGGCGACACGCTCCCCAACGACGAAACCAGTTACATTTTTGCCAATAGCATAGACAGTACCAGCGATATCATCGCCTTGATTGAGTCTGCTGTTCTGTGAGGCAGAAATTTGGACGTGTTAGCAAGTTGTTGGTGGGTGATTCTGTTGCCATCTCCGGCGACTTACAAAGTAAGAGGGTCCCGGATGCTTCCAATCCTTTAATGGCATTAGTCTTGGGTGCGAGAAAAGAAACAATTTGGAAGTGCTATTGGACATGTGACAATTTACTTTTGGGTTTGCGCCAACCGCAATAACTTTGATTAGCAACTGGTCGTCGTTGCAAGTCCTGGGAATAAGTATAAGAGTGTATACAGAAATGGAAGGTCTATGGGACGAAAAGAGCTCACGGGTATGGGATATCTTCTATTTCTGCTCGAACCCAGGTAGGAGGATCAGATGTAACGATAACGCTTTTCATTGTGGATATTGTATGTATTTGTAGAAAAGGGTCTTAAAGCACAAGCAAAGTGGTACAGTTCTTAGCGGCACAAAACAGTAAAATATTGATCAATTTTATATCGGACTTGAACACCTTATATATAGTAGGCTCTCGAACAATAGGGCTAGAGCTTCTACTTCGTAGTCATACTCCGCTAATGCATAGTGAAGCTGACAAACGTGGAACAGTACGTTAATCCAAAGACACAGAAAGCCCTGCAAACAGGAAGGCGCAAATCAGAAGTAAGCTGCGAAGATATCTTGCGATCTTACCAGTTCTGACCATCTGCATGTCGCTATGCAGCTTCTTAGTGTACATTTAAGACATCTTTGTAACTGGGGATTAATATAGACACAGGGGAGACTGGCGTATTTGCAACTATACTCAAAGACAGATCTGTAACCTTCTGTTGAGAGGTTGTCCAGCTTCATCAAGGACGTGGCTTGTTTTTGTTCAAGCATTCTATCTTCATCGTGGTTAAGGTATCCTTGGGGTTATATTACGAAACTTAATATCTTAGTTCCGTACAGCTAGTATGGTATCACGAGGGGAATGGATACAACACGATTTGTGATTGTGATCCCACATTTAGTCAGTTCAATGGCCACTGCTATCCGTCCCTTACCTCGTGCTCTCTACAGTCCTTCGTCGATACCCGTCTTTCTTTGCCCTTTACTCAGAAAGGTTCCACCCATTCCCTTACTTGCTCCAAATCGCAATGTTCGCCGCTCAAAGACGCAGAAGCGCGGTTATCAGCTCGAGTCTACCAAACCGTTAACCCAGGATCTACCAATTCCATCAAACTTACTTGCTCTACCAAGGTCGTGCCCAGGATGTGGAGCTTTTACTCAAAACGTCAACTCTGAAGGTGCTGGATTTTACAGTCCTACTCGAAGATCTGTGAAGTCGTTTGTGGCTCAACATGCTAGAGGGCAGCTTAGAGACGATGACATTTTCAAACAAGTAGTGAACCATGCTGATCAGGATATATTACAAAAGCTGGGTCTCTGCGAGCCGTTAGACGCCACAGATCGTAAGCCAAAAGTGAAATATGTTTGAAGTCTACCCATGACTGACTCTTGCGAAGTGTCGAAAACCGCGGAAGATGTACCCATACCTGTGTGTAATCGCTGCCACAGTCTGCTGCATCATCACGCTGGAGTTTCCATAGTTCATCCAACAATCAAGTCTATTCAAGATATGATCTCCGAGTCCCCCTATAAATACAACCATATATATCATGTCTTAGATGCTGCAGACTTTCCTATGTCATTGGTTCCACAAATACAAAGACACCTGGAGTTGACACCGCAAAGATCACAGAACCGTAGAGCCAAGACACAAAAGTTCTATCACGGACGTATGGCAGAGATGAGCTTCGTTATCACACGATCAGATTTGTTAGCCCCGCAGAAGGAACAGGTCGATAAGCTGATGCCTTACCTCACCGAAGTTCTTCGTGACGCATTAGGACGGTCTGCGGCAGACGTCCGTCTAGGGAACTTACGATGTGTTAGCTCCAAGAGAGGATGGTGGACCAAGCAGATCAAGGATGATATTTGGAATCGAGGAGGAGGCGGGTGGATGGTTGGAAAGGTGAATGTGGGCAAAAGCAATCTGTTTGAATGCGTCTTTCCGAAAGGGCGCAATGAAGATGTTGATTTCTCGTCTCTGCGGCGCGACGCCAAAAAAGTAGTACCTGTTAATCCCGAACCCGGTCTGTCTCAAGCCCTGAAAGCTGCCTCAACTTCAGACCCGTCAATCGCTCGAACTCCCGGTGTCCGAACGGTTAAAGACCTACAAGAAGAACCCCTACTCAAAGACTCCCTCCTCCCCCCAGCTCCAATCGAAATTCCCTACCCTATCATGCCCATTGTCTCCTCTCTCCCCGGCACAACTGTTTCCCCTATCCGCCTCCTCTTCGGCAGCGGCAAAGGCGAACTGATCGATCTTCCCGGTCTTTCACGCGGTAACCTTGAGGATCACGTCTTGGACGAACACAAATCCGATCTGGTCATGCGGCACCGTGTGAAGCCTGAACAATTGGTCATAAAGCCTGGGCAATCGCTCCTGCTCGGAGGGGGCCTTGTGCGCATTACACCCATGACGCCGAATGTTATTGCCTTGGCATATCCTTTTGTGCCTCTCAAAGCACATGTGACATCTACGGAGAAGGCAATCGCGATTCAGGGCCAGGAACAACCCTCCGGCGTCCCCTCCATCGTCAAGCCAGGCGTCGGAACATCGAATGCTTCCGCTGGCTCCTTCCCTTTGAAGTGGGATGTTACCAGGCAGCGTGCCGGACCCTTGACCTCCTCCTCAGCGGGCGGCCTCCACACCAGAATTCTCCCATTCATCGTCTACTCGACTGACATCTTGATCGAGGGTTGCGGGTGGGTGGAGCTGGTAATACAGGTACGGAAAAAGGACATCGAGTCACAACAGACTGAGCATGAGGGAGGTAATGACGGACTTGCGGATACAAACTTTCCCACAGTAGAGATATTCACCCCGAATGGAAAACACGTTGGTGCTCGCCGGCCAATGAATGGCTGGCTACTTGGGGGACCGAATATCGCGCCTGCTAGCAAGAGAACCGTGAGACCTAGGAGGAGCATGAAGGGCGTGAAGAAGGCTATGAAGATGGCGAAGCGTAGTGCTCAAGGGACTTAGGCTTTCAATTTGTCTGCCATTAAGTGAGATTAAAGCCTGGTCCAACAATTGGCATTATATTAACAAAAACAGTATAGCGTAGTATAAGGGCACACCTATCCCCTATTTAAGGGAATTTCGTTTCACGTCTTGCCGTCGCTGTTAAATTTTCTTTATATTAAGATCTAAGATGAATGTCTCATTCCACGGTAAATTGCTTCCCATGTCGTTGTAATTCCAAACTATTCCCAATGCAGCTCTATTACCGCCTGCGGTGACCAAGCAATAAAGAAGATGGATCATCTAAACACAGGAATGGTTGTGCGTGAAATATTGGTCTGAGATGGGGGCATTTACAAATCAGGACCCAAGTATTAGTCTATAGTGGGGATGAAAGACATGTTGTGCAAGGTCACGGAAGCTGCTCAGTCTTAGACATGTGCGACTCCGAATAGAAATCAATGAGCAGACTGCTGTTTCTTGCCACTGTGTACAGGATATCACGAGATTTATGCTGTACGAGGTCTAATAGCTCAGGTAAAAGATACAACATCTCATGCTCTCCCCAAGCGCTATACATACTGCGACCCGTCCATGCGCGTCGCACCCTGCGATGGCTTGCATAGATCTAGTGCAACCTCAACGATCTAAGTGTGAAACCCACCTGTGGGTGATGCGGTATATCCTTCGTTCGTAAGATCGTTACTCATTGAAGGCGTTATAAGAGGTCTGCAGGACCCGATGGCTCGGTCAAGCCGAGCTGGAGACTGTTATTGGCTCTCGCCATTGCTTGACCCCGCTCTTTCCAAGCAACTTGGTGGTGCGACGTCAGACTCGTCTTTGTGATGGCTCGTCAAGATGTCATCGTCCAAGGGTCTCCAGACCCATTCTCTACGGCGCTTACGCCTTCCGTGCACCGGTGTGGCTGATCCGTCTTCTTCTTCAATGATTGCACGTCTTTCCTTTATTTCATCTTCGGTCCTCTGGCGTTTATCACTGCCGTCTGAATCCGATGAATCCGATGGCTCTTCGAGCTTCGCTGTAGGTATGATTTCCTCCAGCGGCTCGTGAAAAATGACTCTTTTGACGGGCGGGAACATTTTCCTTGGCGTCCGGGCTGACGTTGCAGAGACATGCCGCCTTGGTAATGGACTGTTGCGGAGAATGCTGCGCGCCCCTAACGGGAGAAAGTAGGGTGTTGCGATGGCAAAGGGCGACGTATGGCTCGAAGTTGACGAGGTTCCTGATGGATTGGATGAAAGCGTGGGTTGATGCTGGGGTGACGCTGCCTCGGTGCCTCTCGAAAAGGGAGAGTTTTGTGGAGGTGGGAACTCAAAAGCGTTGACATGGGTGTTGCGTATTGTTGGAGAGTCGATGGTGAAGCTGAGGTTTAGCGCTGGCTTCGACCTGTTTGGCGGCGGATGTGATGTCTGGAGGGATAACTTAGGTCGGTTGGAGGTTACAGGTCTAGCGGGTGGCATGACCGAGATCATCGTATCTGGATTCTGGTCTTGTGGTTTCGATGTCGGTTGTGGATCCTGCGATGTATGTATCGTCGAGGTCGAAGTATTCAAGCAGGGTTGTTTCGGCTGGTGGTGGAGGCGAGAGGGCAGAATAAGCATGGCGAAGGCTGCCTGGTTGGGCCTAAAGGAGAGACATATGTACTTTAAATGAGAGTATTGGGTACTATAATAATAAAGTCAAATGAGCTCGAGTTGAAAGTCCGTCGGGAAGTTGGGTCAGCTCGGTGGCGGGTGTTGGAATGAACTAAAGTACTTGTGAGAATTGCTGGGAGAGACATGAGTTCATGGTTGAGTGAAGAGGAGGCCGCCTGAGCGGTTCTAGAGGTAGGGTTTGGTTGTAATTGTACGGATGTAGCGGGATGCTCTCAGTGTCGAGGTGTTGGTAGTAGGTAGGTACGGTATCATGCTTTAATGAGTGGCTCAACAACAATATCTTACCTTAAGGTAATAATGATAACAATACCTTACTTTGATAGTATTTATGAACGATGTGCAAGTTGATACGACGCTATCTCGAAGATCGACTTTGTCCAGGGCTCCAGGCTACCTATTATTACCCATAATTTACGGATTACTAGTATCCTTTTATGTAAACCATAGGTACCTTAAGCTAATATTAGGTACCTAAGCTAAGGCTTAGCGTGATCTCTTTGGCTGCGAGGCGTTTCTTAGACTTCCCTCGCCGTTAGGGTGCGAAATGTATTAAACATGTTTATTGCCTAACCAAATTAGGTTAGTCAAAAACGTGTTTTAAACACGTTTATTGAAGCATGTTTTAAACACAGGGGTATATATAAATAGCATCAATTATTTGGGTGCTCCATTGCCACCTCACTGTCGACGATCATGCGACTGGTTCCGAAGGCCATTTGAAGATGACAGTATAAGCACTTCACTGCAGGAACGATTCGGTTTGGTAGGATTATGCTCTGAAAGGCATCAGTAACAGCCTGATTGCGAGGTTTGCCACGGCGTTGAGGAGGCATAGCTGGTGGTAGCCTGGTAGGAAGATAGATCTACTCCATGGAGCAATGGTGACAGCGAGGTCAAACCCCCCGAGCTAAACCAGCTGGGTTTAGCTTGCTTATATAATATAAAACCAATAAACATACATGAATAAACCGCTAGTGAGTTTTAAACACGTTTATTGTAGAAGAAACGGTTTTATTCGCTCCCTACTCGCCGTTTTTCCCGCAAAGGCTTTCCTAAAATAGCCTTTACGGAACACAACAATACCTAGGTATATACTCATTATTACCCTAGCACTTAGTAATTGGCTTCTCTTCATTATCGTAAGTCGTTGCTATCCCAGATTGACGTCATGGGAGATGGTGGGAATACTAAGGTACTTCGTACCTAAGGTGCGGCGTACACAGTAGTACGAGAAACAAACCGTTGCCTCAGGACCTCAGCGTTGGGTAATTTAATTATATTAGGTTCGATTCCTAACAGCGCTGGTACAATGGTGTTGTGGTTATCTCTCAGACGTATTTTTGCAACTAAGCCCCTTCGGGATATCTGCGCTAGACATTTTCGGGTAAGCCGCGGCTGCCAAGCCCCTTTGGGTTAGCTGTATTGCTCACTACATACGTAAGGCTGCGAAGTCATCTAGAGGGTCGCTAACCCAAAGGGGCTTAGCGACGGAAACACCTCTAAGGTGACTCCTGAGGCAACTCCTTCCAGGTAACGGACAATACCTACTAGTATTACTGCGTAGTACGGAGTACATATGTACTAGCTAATACGAGATGAAATGTAACCCCACAGACTTCATATGTCAACGTTTGGTACATGTAACCTCTTCGTTGTCCCAGAACGTCCAGATACTCCTGCGTTGTAATCTGGCGTCCCTGGATTGCGTGAGCTCTTGTTATCCTTCTTCTGCTACATCACCATGAATTTTGCTCCAGACTCAATATGGGCCTTACGAGGCATGATGAGAGGATAATTATACACTTTGTACGCAGCCCCCAGTCACATTCCAACTCAATTATAACTTCAGGTGCTCGAGGACTACTGACACGGTTGCTGAACTTGCAACAAGGATTACGACTGCTTTTATGCTGCCGTCTTCGAAAGAGAAAATCCCAGACTACGTTTCCTGCCACTCGCAGTACAACAGAAGCACATCATAGTCACGTGCAATTATGAAGCTCGTCGCAGAGGCCTGCATAAACTGCAGTTGGTCAAGGAGGCCAGGAAGATGTGCCCCGAGGTCATTATAGTGCTCGGTGAGGATCTGACACGCTTCCGCAATGCGTCCAAAGACAACTACAATCTGTTAAGGAGCTATGCATGGAGCAAGAAGGTGGAGCGACTAGGCTTCGATGAAGTGAGCACTTGTCGGCACTCGTCGCTGCGGCTTTTTAGAGTATATATACTAATCTATTTAGGTATTTATGGATGTCACTGACATGATTGACTATAACGTTAATCTTCTGAATCACAATGCTTTGACAGGATCCTTCTTCCACCTGGACCGCAACGATCCAATCGTTGGCTTTGGATTTGATGCGTCAGAATTTTATGGCTATACCTACCCGAAAACTTTCTCACATCTTAGAGTTCCACCAACCTCCACATCAGCGTCGTCATATGTCAGTGTTTCCGATGAGCTCTACATGCGACTTTTACTTGGCTCCCATCTCTCTCAGTATCTAAGGCATCAGCTAGAAGAGCAGAAAGGGTATACTTGCACAGTTGGTATTAGTACGAACAAGCTGATCTCTAAATTGGTGGGTAATTTGCATAAGCCTAAAGGTCAGACAACCCTGCTGCCACCGTATACCGCTACATCCGATGAGGCAGGCAGTAATGTCACCGAGTTCATTGACAACCACGACGTTGGAAAAATTCCTGGAATCGGTTTCAAGATGGCTCAGAAGATCAGAGGCTATGTACTTGGGCGCCCAGCCGCATTTGATGCAGGCTTGATTTATGGGCCAACAAGAGAGAACATTACCGTCGGAAATGTCCGTCAACATCCAAACGTCGGTCCGCAATCCCTGGAAAAGCTTCTGAGCGGTGCTGGGGCGCCTAAGGGCATTGGTACCACCGTCTGGGGTTTGCTCAATGGCACCGATAATTCGGAAGTAGCCAAGGCAAGAAACGTGCCTCAGCAAATCAGCATCGTAAGTCATTCTTTGAACATGGGTGAGAGCTTTTCCTCTAATAAGATCATCAGGAAGACAGCTATCTCAGACTGGACATGATGGATGAGGTCAGAAAAGAACTAGCGATGCTCGCAGGAAGTCTGATCAGGAGAATTCGCTTAGACCTTACATCTGGCGTAGAAGAGGATGATGGTAGATTGCTCAATGGTGAGGAAGAACAACAAGCCAGTGAAAATAACCCTGAAATATCAAGACGGTGGATCGCCTATCCTCAAACATTACGGCTTACGACCCGCCCACGCCCGCCACTTAATCCAGATGGAAGCCGCTCAAGAACTTCCAATCGTATCTCTAGATCATGCAATATGCCCTCAATGATCTTTAACCTCACCAATAACGTTGAAAGTTTAGCTGAAAAGCTAGTAGATAACACGCTTATCCCTCTATTTCGCAAACTTCACCCCGAACGGTCCGGTTGGAACTTGAGTCTAGTAAACCTGTGCGCCGCCAACATGTCTCTTGTTGCGGCTGACCACAAGGACGGGGTCGGAAGAGATATCGAGAAGATGTTCCGAAAACAAAAAGATAGACTGAGAAATTGGAAGGTTGAGGATGTGGACATAGCACTTTCTGATGGCGATACCCGCTCACAGCAAATTGAACTTTCTGCTTACACTTCAGGAGAGCATGATATCATCACCACTAGCCTTCAGAGTCACCATTACGGGTCCGAGGACGCTCGACTTTCAATACAGGAGAGCTATCACGATGATGCTTGGAATAGCGAAGACTGTACCCTTGATCTCGGCGACACATGCAAAATCTGCGGTGCAGTGATGCCGCCCTTCGCTATCATCGCGCATGAGCGTTTTCATGCTATGCCCGACTACTAGCCTCCTTGGAATCTTGAGAACTGCCTGAAGACTATTGATTGCTCGTTTCTTATTCATATCCTTCGGGATTTCAAGTGGTGTCATGTGCTATCCGAAGTGTTTACGCAGAAGCAAGCTCTTTCCAAGTTTCCAAATCGTTAACTCCGCCCTTCACATCACAAAACCTTGAACAAAGGCAAACAGATTTCAAGTTTCAAGACTACCTAGTCTACAACTCGATATTCGGCAAATGCAACTTCTGAATAACTCGACTAGCTTGGTCCCCTGTTAGCATGCTCGAAGAAAACCCCGTATTCCTTGTTTCATACGAACTTGTTCAGCGATCAATGCCCCCTACATCCCAGAATATTGCATTTACCAACTATCTCCCCACAATGGCCCTCTATCAAAATCTCGTGGTCTAGGTGTCCGATCTCCATCCCCGGATCTTGCAAATGCACCGTCCTGAGCCCGACAGCGACGACACATATGAGGCAGACGATGGAACTTAGTCTTCGCATCACATGCCTCGTTGGCTCTGTGACTTTCGCAGCTCGTGTTGCCGGCGTCGCGGATGCAGCCGCAGGAGTAAAGTATCTTATGTCTGATACACATGTTGTAGGTTCGGAGCCTGGATGCCGCCAAGGGGACGAGGATCTTGAACCACGCACCGTGATTTGGTTTTGTAATAACGCTCTTGCCAAGCGGAAGGGAAGAAGTGTTCGAAGATATACTGTAGGCTTTCCTCTCGTGTGAATGTCCGTAGCAGTCATCATGAGAGTTAATGTTACGGGTGAAGTGTGGACTATTACACGTTTGTGGTTGCCCTCTGCTGGTATTCAAGATGAGTGTCACAGATCTAGGGAAGAGTCTTGGGTTTGCCTCCCTCGTCAGTGGATTATCTCAAGTGTTGATAGTCATAAGAAAACGAAGGAAAGCACGAGCATTGATTGTTCCGTCCAGCAAGTTTGCTGAATCATCAAATCGACAAGTACCGTGAATCTATCCATGTCCTGAGCACCACTTCTCAATCACTCTACCTCCCCTCTCCACCAGGCCACAGCCCCCAGCACAAACACCACCGTCACAGCATCGCCGATTAGTTGTGTGAATATCCCGCTATACCGCACAGCCAACGAGGCATATGTTCTGAACGGCTCCGGCAACATCCCTAATACCATCCCCATCACCCCTGCAGAGGCTGTCTTTTCCCCTTCCAAAAACCATCTGGTGCTCTGTAGCAAAAGCTCTGCCATCGCAAACAACCAGAAGAAGTTTTTGACCGCTTCCTCCCCTTTGGCAACCCCTGCCCTCGCAATCTGCGAGCCACTAAAAGGGGTAGTCCAAACAATATAAACCCCCAACGCAGATGCCATCACTGCATGTATAATCTTCCAAATATCCCTTCGATTCTTTCCCTCCCCACTCATTTCTTGCGCTTGCCCTTGTGGCCCTGCACCTTGAGCACCCATCATAGCTGCTAACACAGGAGGCAAGCCTCCATCCCCACGTCCTTGACCGGGAGCGCCCCCTGCACCGCCGAGCATTTGCTGCAGCATGCGCATCATGGGATCTTCTTCCCCACCTGGTCCTTCTTGCGGTGGCGCAAAAGGTTTCTGTTGCTGTTGCTGCTCGTCAGGAGGGGCGCTGCGGAGTAATTGCCTGATGTCGGCTTCTGTTGGGCCATTGTTGTTTGAGCGAGGAGTGTAAGGGTGGGATGAAATATCAATTTCTTCCGGATCAGTCACATTATTAGTCGAAGAGGGGCTCCAAACAGCGTCACGTGGTTGGGAAGAAGCTATCGGCTCTGGAGGGGGCCGGCCAGAGAGGTTTGTGATTTTTTCTAATCGAGCGGAGCCTCCTGCGTTAAGTTTGGCGGCGCGGCGTTCGCGGCGGAGGCGGGCTTGTTTCTGGACTGAGGATTCTCCTGAGTCCATACTTGGAGGTTGGGTCTCTGGGTTGGACATGGTTGCGGAGTGATTGAGGGCTGGAGAGGAGGTAACGGGGTATTGTGAAGCTTGGTGGAAGTTGTTGCACGTTTCCTTGTAGGGCTGACTTGGTGAATCTGTCTAGCCGAATAGAGCTAGCTTTGGTTCGCTTACTTTCCCACACATTGTGGATTTCACGAACCTCTTCCACGATCATCACGCATTGATTAAAGCGATTCCCCGAATAGCGCAAGGAACTCGCAATCATGTACGTGGCTTACTCACACAATACCCGTGCATCAGCTAATATTCTCTCCGTAGGCTTATCCCCAAAGCCGACCGTAAGAAGATCCACGAGTACCTCTTCCGTGGTATGTTCGGGTCCAGATTGGGGCTCAGAAGCTTTTTAGATACATATACGGTGGTAGCGGACTAACTAAAGTTTAGAGGGTGTACTCGTGGCGAAGAAGGACTTCAATCTCCCCAAGCACGGCGAAATTGATACCAAGAACCTCTACGTATGCAACATTCCCCCCTCGGCCCCACAATCCACATCCCTTCCCACTAACCCCCTCAAATAGGTTGTCAAAGCCTGCCAATCCCTCACCTCACGCGGCTATCTCAAGACCCAATTCTCCTGGCAATGGTACTACTACACCCTCACGCCGGAAGGGCTCGACTACCTTCGTGAATGGCTCCACCTCCCTGCCGAAATCGTGCCGGCAACCCACATTAAGCAGCAGCGCTCACACGCTCCTCCCAAGGGTATGATGGGTGGTGATGACCGTGAGCGTCGTCCTGGTGGACGAGGAGCTCCTCGCGGGGATCGTGGGGATAGAGACGGTGGATACAGGAGACGTGACGCGGGTGATGGGAAGGAGGGAGGTGCGCCAGGAGAATTCGCTCCCACATTTCGAGGTGGGTTTGGTAGGGGACGCGGTGCTCCTCCCGCTTCTTAGGAATCGAAAATCAGAGCTGTGAATGAATATCTGTTGTGAGATTGGCTGGACGGTAGCATATCTGGTCAAGTGAGAGAAATTGCCGTTGGACGAGGGTGGCAGATGACACTGCAGATAAATTGAACAAAAAAAGACACCAATCAATTGCAACCTCTTGGCTCATATCATTGTTCTAAAACGTGGTATGCACCAACTGTCCAAACTATGGGAATCGAAAAAGATCGTGTGAAAAATCTGGAATCACAGACGCGGCTGGGGCCTACTCGACTACACATGCACACTTGTGCTGGGCTGGTTCCGTTACAAATTATCCCTCTGTGCTCTCAACCTATCGTACCGCAACACAGCACCCATCAGAACTTGAGCCCCATTGGCACAATCCTTTGGCGCACAATACTCGGCCGGATTGTGCGACACCCCATCTTTACAAGGTACGAAAATCATCGAAGTCGGAACCCTCTTGCTCGTAAAGACGCTATCGTGTCCTTCCAGCCCAGCGTGTCAGTTCCCCATCCCAATTTCACTTGGCCACGGAATGTCTCACCTGCACCAGATATCATAGCTTGCATCAAAGAAGCCGCCTTTGCCCCAAAAAGCCCCTTGGTGCTCTGCTCCACAGACCGAATACAACTTTCATCAAATTTAATGGCCGTACTCGGCGCGTCCAACATCCACTGAACAGTACATCCTCGTCCTGGAGTTCCCCCCTCGTTCAGACCACCCACATCCTCGCCCCTCGCAATCTTCTCAAAGTCGGCTTTGAGATTCTCCTCCATTCTCATCAGGCGATCATCCTCGCCAGCTCGAATATCGAGACTGAATCGTACTGTACCTGGGACCGTATTTGTGCTTCCAGGGCTCAAGGTGAGTATTCCTGTGCTTGCCAAGCAAGAATGTTTGGTTGCTAGTCTGTGGGAATGGAGGATCAGTTTGGCGGCTGCGAGCATGGCGTCGGAACGGTTGGCGAAGTCCGTAGTGCCGGTGTGGCAGTCATGGCCTTTAACGGTGATGGTGTGCCAACGGTAGGATTGGACCTATGCCATCAAAAAGAGTAGGCCAACTATCGGGTTTTGGTGACTTACTCCATAGACGACGCCTATTTTCTGGCTTTGAGATTCAAGACGGGGTCCTTGTTCTATTACCATTGCGAAAATCTTTTAGCATTTCTTTTCGTATCTTACATGTCCAGCTGTCTGGCTGCATGACAGACGAGCCCTCGTTCCTGTCAAGCTCTCTATATTTTGTAGCTACCAAATCGTACCAGAATCTCATCGACTGAAGAAAGTGGTATTCCACAGCGGACGGCAGATGGCCTTCATCCATGCCCAAGAAATTACTCGACATGTAGACGTATTTTGGAATGAGAAAGCCACAACAAAACATTCGTGAGGGGTTATAGGATGTTCTCACGTACCAATGTGCAGTTCAAAATGAGCCTAAAGCTATCAGGAACGGTATCGTCTTGGCATATGGGGACACTCACTCCTATGGGCAGTGCCTTATAACTTGCCTCCATTTCGCCCAAATATCCAATCCTCTTTAGTTCTTGCTTCACCGTTCGCTTGCCACCACCGACCTCTGGCAGATCGTGGGCCTTCTTTAACGGAATTTCGCCCGCCCAGACCCCCGAGGACATCTTGAGTGGTCCACATTAGGCGTCTCAATATTGCAGCTTGGATCCGACAGTGTTATATACCATACTAATTGGAAATCTTGCGCCTTCCTCACTGGAGCATGGTCTTAGTAAGTAAGAGATTCGCGGGTCTACAGAAAGCTTCATACTTTGTCCAATTGATCACACCCGTAGGATATTCCGTCTCCACTTTCTCCTCCTGTAATACCCTTAACATCTCTACTCCAGCACATACCCCGAGAATTCCATCCTAAGCCCGGTTAGTTCAGTTCCACCTGGCGCTCGAGCTTTGCATTTACATACGTAGCGTCCTCCAGAGGGTTGTGTATCCAGATGACTGCCGGCACATGTAGGCGGTCCTATTCGCTTCCCTGGCCTCACGGCAAATATATTTCCCATGGCATCGACTTTGACCGTGCAGCCCAGTGACTTGGTAGTATCCACGAACCAGTCTCGAGCCTGCTTGTCGGCATCAGAGAGTGAGAGCCTTGACATGCCTGTTTCGGTCTCGCCTCTACTTTGCATCAGACGAAAATCCCAAATGGAACAGTGGAGTTGCTGCGATAGCACCTAAAGATTTTCAATGCCATGAACGGAATCAATGCTTTCAATCACAGGTATTCAAATTTGAGCGGAGGAGAAATCGCCACCTACTCTCCCCATCGTTCACCCTTACCCCATTGGCAGGTGTGGTGGATGTCCGCCATGAGCCTGTCTCGATTGACCTTGAACTTCGAGAAGAACCCATCTGACTCTGAGTCGCTTGCACACCACTTCGCCGGTGGATACGAGAAATGCATTTGACTACATGGGAAACACATTTTGAATCTTCTGAACAACCACGCTGGCGCAGCGTCCGATGCTGCCCTTGCCTTGGCCACAGCCATTGAAGCGCCCAGTCTCTGCGCTATCATGTTCGAGATTTGGATTGTTCATGTAATTGTGAGAAAGTGAATTTCTACCGTCGTCAATGAACCGCAGATTAGATTATAGCGCTAGAGTTGAGCTTGGATGTCTACCAGGACGCGCTCTGGGCGGCGATGGTTAGTATCATAAATCATAAACAAACAACCACCGGCCCTCGGTAGGGAGCGTGGCGCTGGTGGCTACAAGCAACCTGGCAAAGAAAGTGGTAGTCTTGTTCACATGTTTCACTTAGAGCGTTAAAATGCTACTGTCACAACTGGTCCATTCCTAGAGGTGAGTACACCCATCACAATGGAGTCAGTCGTAGAGCATGAGCGACCTGGAGACTTCAAGACTTGGGCCTGCCTCTGAAGGGGTAATACAATCAAATTGATTATTACGGCCATACAGAAACAAGTTTTGCTCGACCGCCCATGGTTTCGGCGCTCATGCAACCCCTTTACAGCTTTCGTAGCATGCTCATGCTATTACCATTCAGCGCCTCTTCTACAAGGAAGCAGGTCCCATTCAAACCGATATATGCGCATCAGATCAATTTAAGCACATGAAACGGTAATCCTCACACAGGCAATGGAGGACCTGCTGATGAGAACGCCGCATACTCCATGCATAGTCCGATCAGCCATTCGGTCATCAACATCTCAAAGAGAACGCCTGTCAGCGATGATAACTATGCGGCAAGGCTCACGGTCATACCAAATAACGCCCGGACTCTGTCATCCAACATTGAAGGTTACCGTAATCCGAACCCTTCACTCTCAATGACCGCTCTCCAGAGCTTGGTCTCAAAGACCTGACGGCTCTGGTATCTGTATATCCCTATCATATTAAAGCAGGTTCGAGCAATTGGGAACCTATCACAATTGCCGCCAAGGCATGTGATCTTGAGAACCAAGTTAGCTGCGCCCATGGCCGGAATCCGATCGCTAGACGTAATGAAGCTTAGAAGCTTCCGCTGACCTTTGAAGTCGGCGTTCGCAAACGTATCCCAAAACCAGGTGACGACAGGCTCGTCCTTGGCTTGTGTGCCATTGCCCCAGCCATCGTAGACGGCCACCGTCCGAAGTGTGGCTACGTCCAAGGGTTCGTCGGAGCCTCGTACAAGCAGCTCAATCTCCTCAGGACGAAAAAGGGAAAGCGCGTTGCCTGCGCACACGGTGAAGAAGCCACGCTTGAACGGTTCGAATTGTCGAGCGACCGCCGTGTCTAAGAGATACTTTACGTATAGGTCGACGAATTCACGTCGATTAGTGTTCGTCACCGGTCGATCGCCACCGTTGGGACAAAGTGGTATAAAAGCTGGCTGACCATACCTATCGACCTGAGTAACAAAATCCCAGCAATAGGTCTCTTCCACGTCACCGTCATAGTCCAGCAGCTGTGCCAGGCCTTTGGCAAGTGATGGTCGAAACTCAGCAAGATCTTCAAGCGTGCTGCCTGCTGCCGGTCGTGAAGATGATGTTGCAGGTCCACTGTAATTTGGCGCAGATGCTAGTAGCTTTCGAAAAGCGAAAGGAGGAAATGCAACGTCGAGGATGGTCGAATTGTATATGGCGAGACCAAGCACGGCGCCGACCAAGAAGAATTGATCAGATGTCTCAAAGCTATTTGGATTAAAGTAGCAATAATGGGATTCTTCGTCGTAGGTGAAAAGCCCTGTTCATACCTATCAGTATATGAAGCTGCTACGAGGCTAATGGTTACTAACCATGCTCTGTATCAAAGACTTCTCGAACCAATAGAAGAAACCATTCTTTTCGAAGCCTGAGAGAATGTCAGTCCAGACTGTACATGTTTTCCACCCACATTAATATTTGCCCTACCCTCCTGCGTCGATTCCTTCCTCCCCCAAGAATTCTATCCGTAGCCCCTTCTTAATCTCTTCTTGGCCGATACCCACAGCCTCACTGACACCACGAAGACTGTCCTCTACCAAACAGTCACGACGCACCCTGAGTACCAGTTGTTGATTGACCGCTTTGCGGTTCATTATACTTGTGAAAAAGGCTTCCCGAGCCTTAATCTCCATCTGGCGTCGAGCATCATATTCCATGATATGTATCTTGGCCCAGATTGATAAGAACATAGGATACTGGCAGAATGAAAACTTGCCTCTTCGAGACTCCCAAGTCTCAAAATCAGCTATGAGATCCGAGTAATCCAAAAGCGTGTTGTAGAAGCTGTTCGTTGGAAGAAGTTGACTATGGCTACGAGCGCGCTGTTGAGCGACCGAAGCTGGTATCGCAGTTTCAAATAGAGAAGCCCTTGTAGCCTCATGTCCAACCTTTACAGTGCGGTTGTTCGCGGAAAAGAGGAGAGACATCACCCTCGCTGCGGCCTTAATCTGCCAATCTTCACCATATACAATTGTTTCATTGCTCTTCTCTGACAGCTTTGGCGGTCCGGTCACACCAAGGGCTGCATGCAATTGAGCCGAACTTCCTGCTCCTGGTCCAGCAATACTCGGTATTAAACCACGGTGATCAGGGTTATAACTATTGCTACGTGTCATTCCGTGCTGACGACCGAGTCTATATGTAACAAAACTCCCAACCAAATCAACAAGCTTTCTGAAGTGAGCCTCCGAAAGCCGAGAGAACCAGACAACCAAATGGTGATTGCAGTCAAGTGTTGTATTCGATAGCAAACCTAGTATACGTTTAATGATACCCGAATGTTTACCCACGCTACCAGCACTAGTTTCAGGCGGTCTCCGTGATAAAGAAGTCTTTGGTCGAGGAGCTGAACATGGCACATGCAAGGCAGTGGTCTGATAATGACCTACAGACCTTTGCATTTTGGCTGGTAATGTGGACACGGAATGAAAGGACTCTGGAGGGTAGAGAATGGGATTTGCAAGTAGTATGAGCAAGAAACGGCAGTCTTCTGGTTTTTTCAGAGGACGTCCAGGGCGCCGGAGGAGGCTCTCCGTTGCTTTCAGTAGAGTCTTCTGGAGGTGCAGCGATGCGTCAGTTATTTCCTCCTTGATCTTCCGCAGATCATTCGTCTCGACATTCTGGTCCACGTTTTGAGACGCACCGCTGCTTGCTTCCAATTCTTGCTGTGTGCGCTGCCAAGACTGGCCGGCCGATAGAATTACATGATACCACTCGCTGAGCTCGATCCAATTTATTCGTGCTGTTTTCAAGTTGACTCGGTCCCCTGGAGGTTCTTCAGGAAAGGTTTTTTCGTACTTGTGTGATTGATGGCGTTCGACAGGGCTTCCCCCAGTCCACCACATGCCGTTCTCGGCAAAATCGCCTACCAAAAGTGTCTTTGCATCTAGTCCAGGTAACGATTCTTCAGGGCCACGCCAGCAGTCTGACTTCGTGGGCGAGGCCGTGACGTTGGCGCCTTCGCTGACCGCTCGCGCTGGCTGTGAAGGCCTGGGGGTAAGGAACGAAGCGTTGAGACAGTCGCAGGTATTAAAACATGCAAGTATGTAGTTCTCCAGCGGTCGAAACATAGCCGTTGGAGACCCCCAATCAGGCAGCCGGTCGGTTAGGGAGATATCGTTGGGCACATTGTCGGAACGCTTTATCGGCAGTAGCGGAGATTTCCTTGTCGGAGATGGCATCACATCAGTTGCGAATCTAGCGTTGGCATTGTGAGAATTATGTCCGACTGGGTTAGCAGACGAGAGCGGATGTATTGGCGTTGGTCCAGAAGTAAGCTGACACTCGCGGAATGTATCCAGCAATTCGTCGCATCCTGGCTGGCCAACCGCGGTTGAAATTGTTGGTATTCGGGCTTCTGTAGACCTAACATCCCTGTTATTATTAACTATTCGCTCCTTTGTGGTAGCAAGTGGGATTCCCTGAGAAGTTACAAGACCACCATATTCCCTAGGTCTGCTACGAATGTCAAGACGAGACTGCAGGTATTGAGATAAGCACTGTTCAACAAGAGCCTTGCTTCTTTCTATAGACAAGTATGTGACTAAGATTTGGACGTTAGACTCAGAACCTAGAAGAGTGGTGGTAAAGCCCACCTTTACGTGTCGATCCTGCTCCAATAGTCTTCTCTCGATGGGAAGTGTTCGCAGCTAATTTTACTTTCGATGCTGGGCTTAGATCGTTGACCATAAGACAGACTGAGCAACGGAAAACGTCTACACTCTTTGGCCACCGCACGAGTGATCCGCAAGTGGCGCATTTCCCAGTGACCAGCTCTAACTCATCGTGTTGTAGCGATCCACTATGACCAGCAAACATATGGTCTCTAGAAAATCCCGATGAGATATCGGAGGTGTTGTCACCGATGTTCTCAAGGCCATCAAATTCATCTCGCCCTTTGACTTTGTTATTTGTTCTTCTATCTTCGTTGATGGGCGTGGTGAATGGGTGGCTCAGAGATCGACTATGGACGACGGGCCGGTTAGGACTTGAGCTGGACGAAGCATTCGTTGGAGCTGATATCGGAGCCTCACGGCGCGATGTCGTCTTGTGCTGACCATGCCTGCCAGGAGGACTCTCATGGCCCGGAGAGTGTGGAGTTGGGGGTGTATTGCTTGGTGCCGAAGTCCCAAGTAGCAGACGAGACGGCCAAGAAGGCATCGATGTACAAGCTGAATTGGTTCACATGCAACCCAACGTAGCTGAGTACGAGTTTGGTGGCAGACGTACTGGCCCCCTGAGGGGCTAATGTTCACAGCGAGAAGTTTTACAGATTGGCCTGTATCGCATAAAAGCCCATTGCGGCATATAGTGGTTGATGAAACGCCCTCCTGTGTAAGCTCTAGGGCCCTGGCTCTACACATTGCCAATAGAGTGGTCGTCCACATAATCGTTGGTGAAAGGAGATGTCAACTTTGGGAAGGTTCGTACCAAATGTTGTCACCTCATTTCCGTGATGGAAGTCACGTTGTATTTGGTAGACTTACAATTTTGGAGAATACTCTACGCTATTACCTGAGAATTAGCATTTTGGTACATCACTTATGCGGTACAAGGAAGCCTGTGGGCATCATTTCACAATCGCAGCAGATATCAATCCTTTGTAGGTTCTCTATGAACGATTACGAAAAGCTCTTAGGTGTTCTAGCAAACAGCCATCCAGAATCGTAATGCTCGCTTCTTCGCTGCTCTTGCTTCCTGCTAGACCACCACACTCGAGCAGACAAGCACGAGTCCTCAACACGATCAGCGATAACGCCAGTAGCTCTCAGTCTGTGTAGACATGGTTAAAATATCGTCTTTGTATTTTTGGAGATGGAGTAAGCATACATTATGACGCTTCCATGTCTTCCTCCTGCCAGCAGTAGTCTTGTTAAATTTATGGCCCTTGCCAAGACCGCGAGATTTCTTGCCAGTAGCAGTAAGGCCTCGAGACTCACGGTGCTGTAGACGTGTTAGCTCATAGCGCCAGTGCTCAGCGTAAGATATCCCGGCGTACCTTGTGTACCGGCTTCACAATCCAGTTAATACGAGGGTCTCGACGGATGGCTTTGTGTTGAGGGTCGACTAAGATAACTTCGAAGTACTTGTAGGTGGAGTCTTGGTTGATCCAATATGAGTTCAGTACTCTCAGGTTGGCGCAACGACGTCCAACACGTTCCTCGGCTGTAGACTTGAGCGAGCGCTGGTACTTCAACTGGTTTACACCCTGATTGGTTGGTTTGCCTTCAAAGAGTACTCATGAGCCACAAAATCTGGAATAAGGTATGGTACAACTGACCGTACGTAGCACCCTTTGGCACAGGTCGCTTCCTGCCCCCTCTACGGACACGCACACGGTAGATGACATAGCCTTGTTTGGCCTTGTAGCCGAGGCGACGAGCTTTATCTGGGCGGGATGGGCGGGACGCTCGATGAATGACGTTCAATTGACGGAGCTATATTGATGCACTCTCAGCGAGGTTCAACGAGTGTATAGCAAGACACAGTTGTGCCACGAAATTTGTTCCCCGACTTAGGGCTCGGCAATCCAAGCCAAACTCAAGGAACGAGCAATGGCGGGTAAGAAGGGTTTTCCTACCTCCCAGCATCTTACGCGTAAGAGGAAGCGCAGAACATCAGATTGCTTCTTCTTCTGAAGCTCTTCGACGTATTTAAGAGCGCCCATCTGTTCAGAGCAGACCAATAATCAGCGGCTTTTCCAGTCCAGCAACATGATGTTCATGTTCGCATGCGTATTTGAAAGTGTTTGCACCAAATACTAACCTTGTTTATTTGAACGTCAGTACCAGCTTGATGGCTTTGCAGCACGAAATAGTAAATGTTGCAGATGTTTTGGTGTAGTGCCGGCCGGGCATAAGCGAGATTTAGCGTCAAGTGTCAGCCCTGCAAGGTTTAACTGTCCCCCTGCGGGCCTCTTACTCCTTCGTATCTCTAAAAATTACAAGTCTCTGGTTGTAGCATTGTGTTCTCTCAAAGAGTATTATTAGAGCTTGGCCACCGATTCTCAAGCTGTAACGAGAAAGCATGACGCCATCCTAACCCACATGCTAACCCTTCGTGAAAGCATAAACCGTCTCTTGTCCAAAAGCATACTTCTCATATGTCTTCTGGAAGGTGCTTCACGATACGTCGTATACCACGTTCCGCTTGCTTTGCAGCTCTGGCCCAATATCCAGCCTTCGATTCATCTGTGCTCTGATCTTTCCCGTCTTCATCATCCTTAGCAAAGCTCGTCCAAACGTCACTCTCCTCTGCTCGGGACATGTTTGCTGCAGATACCTCCTTGCTAAAGCCCGCTGTCCCATATAATGAACTATTGATCTGGTACTTCACATCCTTCCTCCGCGTCTCCAGGAGATTCGTCAATTTCCAACAGTCGCTATCCTTCGCTGCTTCCGTACCCGAGAGTTTTCCACAAGACAAGGCGGCTCGACAAGCATAATCGTAGCTCTTAATAATTTTCTTAGCTGATCCTATGAGCGTCTGGGTCAGTAGGTATCCTGGAGGTAACATTTGCTTTGCATCCGAGGACTGGTCTGGCAGTTTCGTATCTCCTTCGAATTCATAGACAAAGGTAGCGTGGGTTTCGGACAGGAGCGTAGACTGAAGTAGACAATCTTGTTCGAGTCTAGGAATGCTGTCAGCATGGTCGAGGTAGTTTTAATGTCATCAATTTCGCACAGGTCCTGAGCTTTCTCGTGAATCAATCGATAAAGTTCGCCCTTACGCTCTACTACAGCAACTTCAAACTTATCCACATATCTTGAATTCTGCCTTTCAGTCTGTTGCTGCGTAGCCTTCGTCATAGCCAAGAACTGTCTAAATTAAAGTGTACGATGAGTGTGTAGACAAGTAGAATACTCAGATTGAGACAAACTGGCTCTCCAGGTCACCAGGATCTTCATCAGAGTCATGGATATCTTTGGCCAGATCGTCATTGCGAGATTTGGTATTCTTGGGCTTTTTAGTGTTGGTTGGTTCGGCGTGGTCTTCAACTGCTCCAGCGTAAGTTTAGAGATTTGTTTTGAGGGCGAGGACAATGAAATACGGCTCTCACTAATTTGTCGCTTGCCAGCTTTTCCCATTATGCCTGGCTAACAGTATAAATGGTGGAGAATCTAGCTATGGTTCGAGGGTTCTTGGAGTTCTGACTTGATGAGATACCCCAGGGTTTCTGGTAGCAATACCCAGCAGAGAACGATTTGAATAATCAACCACTACATTTCTATGCAGTGGAATCTTTTCGTTAAAACAAACCTTGGTTTAGATATGATGTATCAAGGTTCATGGTACACTTGGATTGATATCCAAATACTGTACCATATATCAGGCTTAGCTCTGTGTACAAGCATGACAGCCATCTAGTAAAGCAGATAAGGTAGATTACAGAAAGGTATAGCTCCATGAACTCATGTAATCGTGACATCGTCAACTGAGTGGACTAAGGTACATCACAGACTACCTTCCTTGCAGCGCATGCGCCTTACGTTAACCATGGGTGAACGCCAAAATTTCTTGACCTCACAGACGTCGCCCATTTTCCTTTTGTTCATGGAGACTGTTCCCCAAAATCTAAAGAGGTAGTAGAGCACTATTTGCAAGAAAACCCGAGTCAACGATACGCAAGACGCACGAGTAACGCTTTAGGTCGTAAAAAAGACTGCAGACGTGACATTGACATGTTGATTGTCACCCCGCTACTAGCGAAAAATTCCAGGGCTTACTGTAAACCATGTCTATCCTCGAGATCGATGTCGAAAGACCCATTTCAAGATCCAAGTGACAAGCCTTGAAATGCGTGGCTCCATTCGTTGCCAAGCGCAAACGGCTTTCGACTACCCACATTACTGTTGTCAGAGGGGACAGTATATGCGGAGTGATCGAGCTCCGGAACGTTGTAGCCGCTAGGACTGTAGCGCGGTTGTAGGGGAATCGCTTGCTGTCCGCCCTGATGGTAGTCAATCGAGAACGGATCATGCTGACGGTTATCAAGGTCCTGTGAATGAAGTGGGGGAGCGTAAATATGTGGAAAATGAATGCTTAGAGCGGTGTTAGGGTCTCGGTTGGGATCCCAGATACGATCGAATACTCCCGGAGCCACTTGGGACGAACCTGCGACTGAGAAGCCTGGGTTGTGTTTCTGCGCGCGACGATCAGAGTAAGTCTCGGAATCCTGACTAAAATGGCCTGGACCTAAGGTCGAGGGTAGTTGTGACCCTGTAGACGGGGTCATGAACGATGCAGGATTGATAGCAGACATCCAAATTCGCGTCTTGTAGATTTTGAACAAATCAGTGACCAAAGGGTTGAAATTGATGTATGCGTCAGCAAAATAGTAGAATGTGAGCTTCTTCCAGTCCCTAAATGGTGTGAGCAAACGGAGCTGAGGTGATGTGCTGTCATTGCTTACATCTGGAACTCAGCGTCAAGAATCTCCATGTTCAACCGGTGCTCAACCACCTTTTGTTGGCATACACGCTTTGCCTTAGCTTCATTGCCTTCTTTGTCCTTCAAGGTTTGAATTTCGTGAGCCTGTGCAAGACGCTTGATCATTTTTGGCTTCAGTTCCTGATTTGGGATGTCTTGCACGCCAGCCTGCGCATTTGGACCGCCCATACCCCCAACAGCACTTGTCTGTGCCCCATTTGAAGGGAGCCCTTGGCCATTCGGATTCAGTGCCGAAGTGGTTCCATTTTGGCCATGGCGAGAGAACATCATAAGCCATCGGTAATGTTCTTCAATATAATGCTCCTTCATCTCCTTCGCCCTGTTCCATGGAACATTTTCTTGGGCGACAGTTCCAAGGTCTGTGCCTCTGTCTGCTTCGACAATGACCAAGTCTCCTGGCTTGACCTGGAGGCCAGTGCCTTCTTGAACATAGAAAACCTCGGCTCGATAAGCCTTGAAGGTGACAACATAAAGTAGCTGATTAGGGCGTGGTTGGGAATGCCCGTTGTGTTGCGACCGACCGTACGGGACGTGCATGGTGTATGCTTGGTGTAGTGTTGTTGGGGACATGGACGGGCGATGGACATCTGCGTTACGTAGGGAAGCGTCCACCCCAGCGAAATAGGAAGCTGCAAAATTACGGTCGCGTAAATGTTCGAGTTCTAGAATTTTTTCTTGCACCTGACGTAAACGAAACTGGGTATACTCACTACCTTCGCCTTGGGACGGGCGAACTAAACCATCACCATATCCTGCGGGGCTACCTAGTCTTCCGCCAGCTCTTACACCATTTTCCGTCGCAACGAAGCCATTCTGGGTTTCTCCAGTTGAGCTGATCGAGGTTTGGCGTGTCGGAACGTCCGCGAATGAATGGCGGCGGCTTTGCGGAGGCTCCCCGACCCCACCAAAGCCCAATGAGCTTTGCCAGTGCCCCTTCTTCACGCTTTCCAATGTTCGGTTCTCGGGAATGCCTGCTGCAGAGTACTGTAATGCTAGTTTAGCGCCGTATTCCATGGGTACGCTCCAACTTACGCCTTCATGGTCGTATAGCTGACTCGTGTTAGTATCCTCTGGATCGTACAAGGCGTAGTCTGCCTCTTCCGGTACACTCCCACGTATTCGTTGATTTCCATGAAAGGTATTCCGGCCGCTCGTGTTCGACGTTGCCGTTAGTGTTCGATTCCGGATATTGTTACCTTCAATTTGATCAGCAGCCGCCTGCCGAAGGATAGCATTTTCCATTGCAAGCTGTTCAATGGTGCGAGCTTGAGCTGTTGATAAGTGACCGCCAGACTCCGATCCGTTCGAACTCTCATCGTCTTCAACTTCTCGGAGCTGTCCCAGAGCATCACGGGATAACTCGCCCAACATACTCGGACGGGAAGGCCTGTGCTGAAGACCAGCATATGAAGACCCAGTTCGGGGACGCCCGTTGAATGAAGGTCCTCCATAGTTCGTCGGGAGACCGTTGGTCATCTCAGGATCCAATTGACCGACAGAGTATGACTGGGAGCGGTACGTCTTCAAAGTCGGGTGCAGCGGAATTGCAAACGGGATGGAGGATTCTGTAGCATTCTCTCGCCCAATTGGAGGACTTAGCAGTGGATCTTCAGAATAGAGTCCATTTGGAGGAATAGTGCTAGTAGGTGACGGCAAAACCTCGGTCAAGCGCAAAGGCGGCCCCTTTTGAGAGTCGTTGTTCCAAATTGCGCTTCCCCAAGGAAACGAGGTACTGCTGGAATGCCCACGGCCCCCACTGGGTTGGTTGGCACTCCATGATGTTTGGTCGCCAGAAGTCGAAGCAGGATGTGGACTCGAAGGAGAAAATGGGCCACATCCATTCAAGGAGCTCTTACGTTGTGGTGGTTGTTGCACTTCGGTCAGCCAGGAGCCGCGGCGTGCTGGTTTTGGCGCAAAAGAACTACTTGTGACTGTGTGTAAACGATGGTGTTGATCTTGCTCATCATCAGAAGAAGCGAGGGCTTCCGAATCCGGCGTGGAACCGCGAATTCCAGGCTTTGCCTTTTCGAGGAACATAGAGGCATTAGCTCCAGAGAAGGCGCCGAAAGAAGTCCGCTTTCCTTGACCAGAATAGGTTGAATTGTTTCCGTGGGATGCCATACTGTGGAAACAGAGCGTATGTAGAGCGTCCACGGGGCTACTGTGTGCTCATATGTAGGCCTATATCCTGTGTATTAGAATATTTGAATCGAGCGGGCCAATCGACGCGATAATTCTTCGGAATGGTTTTCGTATTGATCAAGCGTATCTTACGCAAAGGATTGATAAAAGAAGACTAACCCGATAACTGGATCGCAAGGGTCTTTTAGTTATGGACGTTTGGTGATATAGAAGGTGAAACGGCTTTGATAACAGACCAAATCTAAAATCGATTCGATGTCTGTAGATATGGATTCGTCTGTTTAGTATCTTACCAAACGTCTATAGATGAAAGGAAGGCTTCTACTGAGCAGAAAGAGACGTTAATGTCAGGTAGAGAGAATGTGAGTACCTTCCAACCAAACACCAGACTTTAAGATAAACCGATATAATTTAAGAGATTAGGCTGGTAGTGAGGTTGAAGGTCTGAATTTGGTAAATGCTTAGTGATTATCAATGTAACGATGAAAGCCAGTGAATGGAACTGGCTTTCTGAGAACTTACAGATCCTGGACGTGAAGGCCTCTGATTGTAGCTGAGGTTTACGAAAACAAGGATGAGATCCACGATAATTGATCGGCCGTGATATTTGTTAGTTACTCTATTAAGTTATCAGTGAGTAACATGACTATGATGACCTTTTGGCCGCATACCTCGGCGGTTGAGAATGTTGACCTTTCGCGTGTAAAGGTCTTCATCAAAGTCCCAATTAGCATGGGCGCATACGCAACTGTGCCCTTTCCTATCTTTCTCTGGAACTTCCCCAATTGACGTCTTGTTGAATTTCAGGGGTCAAGCGAAAAGGAAAGCCTACAGCAAAAACTGGAATCTAGTAGAATATTCGGTGAATATCCGTCCACGTGAATTCTTCACGCACTCTATAATCACATTAGCATGTCTTGTTCCTAGAGATCTCGCCCGCATGAACGGCGACTTGATAGAAGTGTAGAACGGGAGATCACTTGTGCCGAAATGTCTCCAAGAGCATGGCGTATGACCATGCATCCGTGCGTCGCATTACAGAAGGGGTAACATAACCTGTACAAAGAAGGTTCAAACACAGGGGAAAAGGGAGCGTTCTTTGGGGTGGGGGGGGGGTAAAGGTTGGCCAAGATCTTACCTAGCTTCTCTATCAAGGACGGGGATGTCTCCAGATCAAGTCTCTCCTACTATACGCAAAATTTGTGAACGCTTGGGTAGAGGCAACAGGCTAATTTCAAGGCTTATGGGTATCTTCGTGGTGTTAGCATGAAGGGCTGACAAACGGTATAGAAGCCGTACCGAGTCTAGATGAAGATTAAAAGTACATATGGCGTTATTTAGACATTTAGGAGAAGAGTATCAGAGATCAAAGTCTGCTGGTGTCCGCCAAGAGGATTTCACTGTTCAGGTGTGTTGTATCACCTTCGACGAGAACATGGAGAAAGCCAAAAGGATTTTGGCTTAGGCAGTCCAGCTCCCACCCACGTTGAGTAGTTGCGGCAGCGGATGTAGAACGGCTCGTGGTGGGAAGAGGCCCATTCGCTGCACCATACAATCTGTATATGCCACAGTCGGAGCTGCAAGACGGCTCCCGTCAAGTAGACACAAAAGAAGGCGGCAGGGAGGGGTCTTCTTGTGCGGAGCCACTCGATCGAAGGCCCAACCGGAGTTCAATGGGGATTGTTAGACGTTGGAAGTCCCAGAGAGGCGCAAGTTGCTGGGACAGTATTTGTTTGGTTACTTCTCAGAGTGAGAGAGAGAGAGAGAGGGGGGGGAGTTAGAAGAAGAGTAAAAGTTAAGGTAGGTAGTGTTGGACCCCAGAATTGCGGTATTGGCAGCCTAAGTCTAAAGCGGTTTAGACTCTTTGGTTTAACGCCTCGGGGGCCTCGATCCAGACAGGTAAGCGAGCGAGAGGCGTTGGGGGAAAATGCGGAGAAGTGCGAATATGCAAGTCAACGACCATACTACTCCGTACTGCCACTAGAGTCCTCCAAAACGAATGAATGACCCCGCCATGGCTTCAGAAAAAGGGAGGGCCGAGGGGAACCCGCCAACTACTGGTCGGAATCAATTGGCGAATCGCCGATCCCCGTGTTTCTCAGTCAACAGTCAACAGCTGCCATTCGTAATTGAATATCGTGGAGTGGCACCATCATCTGTTCTACCTCCCCTCTGCTATCTATCTCAATAACGCGAAACTCTAAAGCATTATAACAGAAGGTTCGAGCTACTTGGAATGATGGTATGCATCATCATCGTCATCGTCATGCGTTACTCAGCACGAAGCAGTAAGATACCTAGCTTCTCCACGCCAGCGCCCCGTGGATGGACAGCGTACAGCTAGTTCCCCGCAGACATACTAATATCAGATCTCGTCGATCTTTCATCCGCTGACTCAACCAAAGCGCGAGTCTGCACCTTGAGAACAAACGGGCCACGGCAACACTATGCGTCGAGTGTAGTTAGTCAACCGGGTATCAATAATGCACAAAGCCTCGGAAAATCCCCCACCATATTCATTCGATCATGCCTCGACAGTATCCAGACCCCCCTTGCCAATCGTCGAAGCGGTAGCATCAGGTCCTTTCTGCTCCCTTAACTTTTCCTCAAACTTGGCAAACTCCCGCATAGCGACCTCCTCTTCTTGATCAAGCACCTGCGTTACGCCCTTGACTTCTTCAATCTAAGATTCGGCGTTAGCAGAGTTGCACTTCTTCTCCCACATCCCTGGTTCAGGCTTACATAGTGCATCAACATGCTCTCTATGCCGTTTTTGAGGGTCACGGTGCTCGAGTCGCAAGTCCGACAAGCCCCGCGTAACTTCAGTAGGACATTCCCATCCTCGAAACCCCGGAATTCTATGTCTCCGCCGTCCTCTTGGATCGCTGGCCGGATCCTCGTCTCCAAGAGCTCCTTGATCATGCCAATCACTTCGCTGTCGTTCTCGTCAAATCCCAGTGTATCCTCTTGACCTCCCTCCTGACCTGCTTCAGCAGATTTGTTGTCTATTGTGTTCACTATTTGCTCCCCAGAAGTCACAGTCTCGGTTATAAGGCTGAACACTTCCGGCTTGACATGCGCCCAGTTGGCGTCAGCGGCCTTTGTAACGGTGATAAAATCTGGGCCGTAGAAGACCGACGTAATTCCGTCAATGTTCAGAAGTCGTGCAGCAAGCGGTGATGGGTGCGGGGGGGCCAGGGTTGATCGTGGAGATAAATATTCTAGGAACGGTGATGAAAGGTTTTCAGGTAATATTGGATGGTTCGGCAGGAATTTCAAGGCCTTGGAGATTAGTATTCAGATGCACTGACTTTGTGGCGACACTTACATCGGCATTAGGAGTGTTCTCTGTCTGGATGAAGATGGTCCTGATCCCAGATGCAACAACTGGAGATAATTGAGCATGTCTCGGATGAGCAAGAGGTATGACTGGCCGCCAACGAAAGCTCCAGGAAGGTAAAGCGGGTGTTCGTGCGGTCTGATGTAAAGCTCTCCTGTAGGATAAAACGCATCTTGGATTTGTGGCCAGATTTCGGTGAAAAATCGGCCTTGTGGTTAGTCTAGAGCTCATTCTAAAGACTGCGTTAGAGGGCATGCGTTGAACAACAGTTTAAACAGGCTGAGTGAGGGGAGTAATCTCAAAGAAAAAAGTAAAGATGTATCCCTAACAAGCCCTGGGCCATATCACACTACGTCATATTAGTCATTCTCGCTTAGACAACCTAAAATCCTATTGAACGTAAATTCAACATCCAACACGGGCCGGAGATTTGCAGTGTGACCCATCTGACTATGTGAAGTACCAAATTCACGGCCCCTGAGGTCATCCCCGATGCACTCATGGCGGTGAGTTGTGAAGTCTGTGCCATGGTTACCGCGAAATACAAATGTCCGTCATGCAATGTCCAATAGTGAGTTTCCCCATTACTGCAGTACTAGGTCAAACTGACCATACCAGTTGCTCGATCGAATGCTACAAGGAGCACAGGCTTGTCCATGCGAACATGCAAGCAGCCTATTGGCCGGATGCTAATGTCAGTGGACATTCGCCGGAGCATTCGCCTGTCACGCTCGAGAACCCCCCCTCCATGGATATTACATTGAAGTCTGCCCAGCCGGGGAACCCTTTCACGGCCCTGGAGTCATCGCCGGATCTTCAGAATTTGTTTATTCTATATCCCAAGCTTCGGGCACAGCTCCATGAGGTCTATATCGCTACGCTTGAGCCACCACCTACTTGCCAAGACAGCGAACAAAGGAACAATTCCCGGTTCGATGGCGGACGTGGGCAGGTTCGGGGTAGAGGCAGAAGTAGAGGCTGGGGTAATGGTGCTCCGTGGACCCCGCAGAGAGGTCAAAAGCTTGCTGTTTCCAGGATAAGAATGTTCAGGGAGTGCGAGGTTAAAGAAAGTGACGGATTGAGGGAGTTTTCGCGGCTACTAATAAGACTACATAAAAGTGAGTCGTCACTGCCAATCAATTCGAAAATTTGATGTACCAGGGAACCACCGTGGGGATTGAAATGGCTCTTCAAAACCCTTAGCGGGCAAAGCAGAATGTTTGGCAAGCAAATACATCATGCTGAGATTGCAACCTCATTAGTCTACTGAACGGAACCGTAGGTTCTCAATGTTCGATGTCCCAATAGGACTGCGTCTCCAATCGATAGATATAAAGACGTTTAAATCAGAAGACATCGCGTCACCAATGATGTGCATTGCCAACACAATGATTGATGTACAGGTGTCGAGATGTTGCTCTTGATGATTTTTGGGAACCTATAAGGCCAGCAGGAGATTTTTTCCCGCGAATTCCACCTAACTTGCAGAGGAAGCAGACCAACCTTGATAGCTTGTTAAGTCTTCCCAACGCATTCCTTCCGTGTCCTGCTATCTTCGAGCATTCGTCCCCCGTGTCGTGAATGAGTAGTATCATCGCTGAAACCAATTGAATTTCCTCCTGGTTTCCCCAGCACCCGGCCCCTCTATTTGTATGCTCCGTTCATAAAGCTCCTAGTGAACGTTCATCAGTACCTCATCCAAGTATTGGTAATGAAAACAAAGAATCCGAAAGGATCTTTATATGATTAAAGAGCAGACATTGTACGCGATGCTTCCAAGCGACTTCTCCCACAATAAAGAGAAATACTTACATCGTCGTCTTTGGAGAAATTTCCATCGAGTATGAGTCGTTGCAACTCTTCGTTTCGACTTATCGTAGGGTAGGGTGTCCCTTGACTCTTTTGGATCTCTACTATCACCTCCCCCATTACTTCAAACTTCTTCCAATTAACGCGCTCTCCCCCTTCTCCAACTAGCGTTCTGTTTCCCTCTTCAGCAAAGACAAGATCTCGTCGGTGGAGAGGAAGGAACGGGATTCGCTCTGAAGAGGTATTACTCCAAGCCAATCGGTACGCAAAGTGGCTTTTTGCCGTTCCCATAAGGATCTCGAGTCGCATGAATTGTTTCTGGGCTTGCGGTGAGACTAGTTCTCGTGTCTGCACCAGGCGGTGTACTGCTGTGCCATTTATCCCAGCGATTACTGCGCCTAAAGAATTGTAGTTGTTCATGTAACGCAATTTCTAACGAATACGGTTAGCTTGAGTCATAGCACAGCGGCTTTCACAATTGACTAACCCATGCAACTCCCATGAACTTCTCCAAAGCCTTTGCCCGGTGCTTTGCTTTATTGCGGAGAAGTATCATATTGGCCACCCAGAACGCAACATGGTTGAACTGGTTGATCATCCGGTTTACGTTCTCGACGTTTTTACAATTCTCTTTTTGATCTGCAGGAAGAATGACATGTCTAACAAGGTCGCGAGGCCTAATGGAGGTAAACATGATCCAATCAATTCGGGTCAGCTCGTGAGCAATATCATCGTCAGACGAGTCCATCAGTTGATGCCAATGAATTTTGGTAAGAGCGTTTCTTGGTATGGGTGTAAGAAGCTGTGCCTGTCGCTGAGCGTTCTCCACTGAGTTGAGGAGCGTCTGGAAAGAGCCGGTCGATTGTGTTGCTGACCTGTCGGCGCTGGAAGACGAGGACGGAGCCGCCGAGCTTTTTGTTGAATGTCGCTTCATTCCTTGCTCCACATCTAACTCGCTAACATTGTCTTCTGCAAACGACTCGACGTCGAGGGTTGAAATTATACTTTGAACACAAGACGTGTCCGTTGGGCTTTCCATTGTATTGGCCATTATCCTTCTATTGTCTGAGCATGCCCACTCAGTGTCATCATCCTCAGAGACAGCATCTAGATAGGAGCTCATCTCCTTACTAGTTACAGCGAATACCTTGTCGGCCGCCAAGCCCGTGATGAAAGCTGTCATATTTCGACGAGTAAAAGCATGCGCAAAATCGCCTGGGTAGTCTGAGATCCATTGCGCAAGGATGTTGAGACACCGTAGCTGGGACGAGAGACGTAAGATCTGCGGATACTTGCTGTATTTGAGCTGCTCAAAACGATGTATGATGGCTGGCATCAAATCTGAAGGTGCAGCGAACTTTCGATATAAGCAAAGGAAGATTGCCGCAAATTTAACATCATATTTCGACATGGGTTGTGATAAAAGTCGGTCAACCAATTCATCAAACGAGACGCCCGATTGTTTTGTAGCATTTGGACTCGATTGTAAAGAATCATCACTTGGCTTTTGAATCATCTGCACATTTGGAGGGTGGCCCCCATTATCATCTAATATGTCCAAGAAAGAAGTGGTGACCGTGGTAGGTGTGTTGATTGGAGGGCGGGATCGTTCTGGGATCTTAGGGGCAATAGTCAGACCATCTTCGCCCAGTATTTCAGTGCTGGAAGAAGCTGCTGTTGCACGATTGCTGCTTGCTTTCATACAAGGGTGAGAAGACGACGCATGAGGCGGTTTTGAAGCCTCCTTCAACTCGCTTACCGTTCGCTCTGCTGAGCTGCTTGTGGCGGGCTTGCCCTGAGGCTTTGCTTCACCCGATTTCAAGTCGCGGCTATGAGTGAGCGTGCTTGGTAGCTCGGAGACAGCTCGACCATGTTTGATTTTACTTGGAGCACTATCTTTTCTTGGCGGTTGCGTATAAGTGAGAGCGTGGGGCCGCGTAGGGCGAGTCGGGATTGGTGTGTCCTCTGCCCTTGAGTAATTAGCATGATACTGCGTGCTACTCCGGCGTATTCGCAGTAGGCGATCAAGAACTTGATCGCTTTTTGGAGCCGCGCAATGAATCCTAGAGCAAAAAGTTCGGAATCATGCCATAGCTTGGTATGGACCTACCTTCTTTCTCTGACATGATAGTCCTCAGAATTACCGATAAGCAGCGTTTGTGGGTTTCCGGTGCCGCCGACGACGTTTGGAAGGATTCTACACCATTCATAACTGTCCATACTCCATCAATCATGCGATGCTCAATCTCCCAAGAGTCTAGGTCTTTGTCGCATTTGGACGAAACCAGCACAGTCGGTATGGCAGCATCAGAAAACGCGTCTGATGGTTATGAAGCCAAGTAAGCAAGCTGCTGCAGCAATATACTCGTCACAGGACTGTACCGACAAAGAAATTGAACAGTTATTCTTCTACATTGGAGTACCTGAAAGAATAAAAAGATCCAATTTTGATAAACTCACCTAATATGCTCGGTACCTGAGCGATACTACCTTGATTCGTGACATCGTACAGTACTAGTGCACCATCAATCCGAGGCATAGCTTGATCTCCTACTCTCTCGGGCCAATCTATCTCCTGATTTATGGTCATTCCCACTTCATTTATTGGGAGCTCGATTAGACGGAGAACAGAAGTGGCGCCTTCCAGTGAGACTTTCTTAGTCGAAGCTGCCGAGACTGCGGGCTTCTTCAGATCCAAGGCACATTGCACAAAAGTCGACTTTCCGGTCTTAGCAGCGCCCAGCACTGCAAGGGTAATCTCTTGCATCCCCACTGCATTTCCGCTCTGTCCCGAAAAGGATGGATCAGCCATGACAAGAAAAGTGTGGTTTCCGTACCAGGAAGTAGAGACTGACAAATTCATTCCTTCTAGTAGATTGTGGTGGGTTGCACCCAGGTTCAAGGGGAGAGCACAGTGGAGAGGGCAGCCCTCTTTGAGCTGGCTCAATGTTCTTACTTTGCCTCTGATACAAGTTGTTGATGTCTTGCCTGAAGGGCAAGCGTGTGGTTTGTTGTTCTTGTGTGATCTGGGTAACCAAGGGGGCCGATTTGACTCTGTCTTGAAGCTGTGGCCGGCTCTGTACAGGGGGGTTTGTTTCTTGCGAGGCTTTTGGAACCTCCCCATAAGATCTCGTTTTCTTCGACTTCCTCGACTCCATCATAACAGTGATGTCTCCATTGCTCACAGCTCTTCAGGCTCAGAGAATTAATCTGCTACCTCAACAAGCTTGGGGGCTGCTGCGCTGTCGTTGAGGAAGCAAAGCGCACCTGGCCGAGCCTTTGCTCGTTCCCTGCAGACAGCACAGGTGCAAAGGCATGAGGCAGCATTGGAGGGCTTATGGCTTTGGCTGTCTGTGCTGATGTGATACAGCTACCTAGGAATTGCCAGGTCACGAGTGCAAAGATGTTGCAAAACAAATGGGATGCGCTCCTGTGAAGTCAATGCGTAAAGTAAAGTTACCTTAGCCGTGGTAAGGTAACCCGGTAAAGTCGGTTACTGCAGTCTGTAGGGCTCGCAAGCCTCGCCTTACTTCTTAGAATCCCTACCTACAGTAGTAAGGTACGGTACCAGCGACTAGTACGTACTGCGTAATGTGCGCGTTGTAGTACTCCGTACTCTATACCTTAGATGCTCGAAAGTACAATGAGAAATGCACAGACTTCTCATATGTATATCAGTTTCTGCTACGTTTGTACCAGTATTGCAGCATTAGGATGCCATTCTATCGTCTTCAAAATGTCGAATCCCTCGAGACTTCTTGTGATTATCTTGAATTTTGGTTTCTGCTGCAACAATAACCCGACGCCCAGATACTACTCTACCTTAGACCCACACCCCAAATTGCAAGCGCTTGGATACTTACTGTAGTCCAGGACAGTTAAGCACCATAATTTCCTAAGATTATGCGAGTACCCATGTCCTGATCACACGACTTGGAGTTGGAAAGGACTTCAATTGTAGATTAGTGTCCTCACTTAATATGCTTGCTGAACTACCGCCCGAAGCGCGTTTTCCTTGAATACTTTCCTTTGCAAGTATCATCTCGAAGAGGTACAAGATGGTAAGAGACATTGGAACCAAATTAGATATTGTTCGTACAATTTCACGCATTTACTTCGAAGTTCCTTGCTAATAATGTTGAACAGTCGGAGTTCCCCGCTCGTTCAAAGTCTCATCCTTTGCCAGACCCACGGAAGTCCTTTCACCGGGACAGAAAAGCCGAGGCGTTTGATCCAGACGAACTATGTAGAAGACTCGCGGCGCTCCGTCAAGATCTTCGCGAATCTCATAGACGGCATCGAGAGCATGCCGAGCAGCGTGCGAAACCCGTGATATATCATCATACCCCCCAGGTTGCAGCGAGAGACTTCGCTAGTACTACCACGCCCCACACGCTGAGGGAAAAGGATGTCCACAAGCTTTCGAGGTCCGTCCTCAAGAAGTACAAACTTGGCCCTGGTCTGGGTCCGGAGTACAAGGCTTCTTTTTTCAAGGACCCACAGCAGCACCCTGGCAATACTAGCCAAACCATAGACCTCTTGGCGGAGCGTAATCAATTCCAACGAACCCCAGCATTAGAGTTAGCAGCACGCACAGACAGGGCTAGGAACGGAAACCAAAGGAGCCTCCAGGATCTTCAGACTTCTGTAATATCGTCAAATGCCCATGTCGATGTTCCTCAAGCGGGGAGGTTCACTGAAACGAACGCTGGGAATCTGTCTAATGTTAAATCAGCGGTCTTCACGCCTCACCCAGATGATAGGAATGATTGGACGCAAAGGGACGAGTGTAGAAAGAATGATAAGCATGTATTAAAGTACTTGACTGGTTCAGTCTTTCGTCGCATGGTTAAGATTGATACTTCTCGGCATAGTGACAAGGTAACATGCGATGTTAGCACTGATCTTATTACTAAAGACTCTTAAAACAATCATGTCTCATGTCACAGATTTACATAATTTTAATTTATTAAAAATCAAACCAAAAAATTCTTTATTAACTGCATTCAATTTATAACTACTCTTTTTTAAATGCATATACATCGACAGTTTGTAAAGAATGACAGAGACAGATTTTAGCGCTTTTAGTGACTCATATCTCAAATATTTATTTAACCTCATATCTCAGATTTGCTTTGAGTTTAGCTGAGAAATATTCATAAAAGCATTAAATTTTCTAGAATTCATAGAATTTCTAACATTCATAAAATTCATATGAGCGCAGTATGCGTCTTTATTGTTTGATTCAATAAACATAATCTTGATAAGTACTTGTTGTTACGAGCGTGCTCAGCCTTCTACTGAAACGCGCGTTCTTTGAGCGAGCCTAAGATTCTATCGAGCTTAGCGCTTCCCTTCCTTCTGTACATATAGCCTTCGCACCTCGATAGATCTTGCTCTTTAGCTTTGAATTCTCGTTTACCTCGTTTATCTCGTTTACCTCGTTTACCTCGTTTATCCGGTTTACTCGTACCTTTATGACTTGCTCTAGGCATGGTTCTAACATTATTCAAAGCTTCGTACATATCACACGACAGTGGTTCGCTTTTCTAGTTTGGTCGAACTTGCGACTCTACGTTTGAAAAACACGAAAGCAAAGCTCTGCAACGCGTTGCAGGCAGAAATCGACCCCTCGACTGACCTTTTGACTGAGCTTGTCGTCGAATGAATAGAACAAGCTCTATCGAATGCGGTAGACACGAACAGAACAAGCTCTATCAAACGCGATAGGCATGAACAGAACAAGCTCTGCAACGCGTTGCAGGCACGAACCAGAAGTGAGCCTGCTACAAGAGCAGATAACGATTGACCTCGTCATCGAGCTCGTCACTCGATAGTTGGCCTGCTTGAACGGCACCCGAAGTGAGTCTGCTACAAAGGCATGAACGGAACAAGCTCTGCTACATGCGTGTAGTAGGCACGAATCGAAAGCCAAAGATTGACCTCGTCGTCAAGCTCGTCACTCGATAGTGAGTCTGCTTCAATGACAACTCACTCGATTCAGCAACGAATCTTCTATTATTCGTACCTTCTACGATTTATCTCTATTCACGACATTGACGACAACAGCAAAGATGATATGTACTGCAGACAGAATAAAACGTATACTATATGTCTAAAGAGAATAAAACATATATTATATGCCTAAAACCACGAAAATATGAGCTGAAATTCGTTCATCATTGAATATTTGAAGCTGAATAGAAAGAGTCTGCTTGAATGACAAGAATAGTGAGTCTGCTTGAACGGCACTCAAAGTGAGTCTGCTACAATGACAAGTCAATAATTGATCTCTTGATTAAGCTTGTCATTAGAAGACAAGCTCTACTACATGCATGTAGTAGGCATGAACAGATCAAGCTCTATCGAATGCGATAGGCATGAACAGAACAAGCTCTGCGACGCGTTGCAGACATGAATCAGAAGACAACAATTGATCTCTTTACTGAGCTCGTCACTCGATAGTTAGCCTGCTTGAACAACACTCGAAGTGAGTCTGCTACAATGACAAGTCAATAGTTAATCTCTTGATTGAGCTTGTCATCAGAAGACAAGCTCTATCGAATGCAATAGGCACGAACAGAACAAGCTTTGCAACGCGTTGCAGGCACAAATCAGAAGACAACAGTTGATCTCTTGATTGAGTCAGTCAACAAACAGAACAAGCTCTACTACATACGTGTAGTAAACATAATTGAAACAAGCTCTGCTACATGCATGAAGTAGACATGAACTGATAATGAGCCTGCTTCAATGACACGAAAAGAACAAGCTCTACTATGTAGTAGACTCGAATCAGAAGTGAGTCTGCTTCAATGACATTTGACAAGAAGAAATAGACTTGAAACGCCTGATGAAATGAGCTTGAAATGCTCTATGTCAAGAAGAAATAAACTTGAAACGTCTGATGAAATAAACAAGAAAGAACTGATTGAAGCAATGAAATCATTGCTTGACTGAGAGAAGAAAGTAATGTTACGAGCGTGCTCAGCCTTCTACTAAAACGTGCATTCTTTGAGCAAGTTTAAGACTCTATTGAGCTTAGCGCTTTTCTTTCTTCTGTACATATAGCATTCGCAGTTTGGGAAGTGAACTGAATTATTGAGTTTAGCTAAAGAAACATTTGTCGCTTAAAGCGAGATAAAGTCGAGATTTTAGCTGAGCTCATCTGAATGTAATCAGATTTTATGAATAAAATCTGCGATCATTTCATATGTTGTTGAACTGAATCTGCGTTTGTTCATATGTCATTGAACTGAATCGCGCTTTCGTCGCTTTTATCACTTTCATCGCTTTCATCGCTTTCGTTTCTTTCGTCGCATTCAGCCTACTACTCGTCTACCTACTCGCTCATTTACTCGCTCATCTACTCACTCACCTACTTGCCTAGCTACTTGCCCACCTACTCTTCATCCTACTCGCCTAGCTACTCGCTCATCTACTCGCCATCCTACTCGCTCACCTACTCTTCACCCTACTCGCCTAGCTACTCGCTCACCTACTCGTCACCCTACTCGCTCACCTACTCTTCACTCTACTCGCTCACCTACTCGTCACTCTACTCTCTATCGAACTTTCTACCAAATGCTCTATCAAACACTCTATCAAATGCGTCAATCAAGCGCACAAAACACGTCAAACAATGCTTCAAACAATGCTTTCTATATGACTTTCTATCTACGCTGACGCTAGAAAGTTCGAAGTTTTCACCTTCTTTTTTCCTTCATAGTTTTTACTTTCTAGAACAACAACAATCAAAATATCAACATGTTCAGCTATCAACTCAACTATTAACTCAGCTATCTACTTGTTCATTTAGTAGTCAGTTTATCGCTTTGAAACATGCTTCAAAAGACGTGTTGATCGAGTGCATAACATGAGTTAAACAGTGCTTCAAACAATGCTTTCTACTGAGCTTTTCACTGATCTTTCTACTGATCTTTCGATCAATCTTTCTATTAATCTTTCTACTAGTAAGCTTTCTACTGATCTTTTGATTAAGTCATCTAGTGAGCTTTCTACTGATCTTTCAATCGAGTCATTTAGTGAGCTTTCTATCAATTTTTCTATCAATCTTTTTATCAATCTTTCTATTGATCTTTCTACTGAGCTATTTATTGAGCTATTGACTGAGCTTTCTATCAAACACTTTATTAAACATTCTACATGCTTCAAAATACACGTCAATTGAGTGCATAACATAAATTAAACAATGCTTTCTACATGATTCTTTACATGACTTTCTATCAAGCATTCTTCATGTTTTTCTATCAAGCATTCTCACTGATCTTTCTACTGATCTTTTGATCAAGTCATCTAGTGAGCTTTCTACTGATCTTTCAATCGATCTTTCTATTGATCTTTCTACTAGTAAGCTTTCTACTGATCTTTTGATTGAGTCATTTACTGATCTTTTTACTACATGACTTTCTACATAACTTTCTACATAACTTTCTTCATGACTTTTTACATGACTTTTCATCAAGCTTTGAATTGCTTTGCAATCAAGAATCAAATTTTTTTTCTATTAAGCTTTAAACACGACTTTATTAATCATTCTACATGACTTTCTATTTCTTTAGTTTACTCATTAACTTTCTCATTAACTTTTTCATTGACTTTTTCATTGACTTTCTTGATGCATATATTAAATAGCTATTATTTAAATAGTCAAATTAATTATTAATTATTCAATATTACAAATGTTAAAATAGTTATGTTTATTGAATTAAACAATAAAGATGCATACTGCGCTCATGAGAATGCTAGAAATGCTAGAAATGTTGAGAATATTGATGCTTTTATAAATATGCATCAGCTAAAAGTGACGCAAATCTGAGACATGAAATTTAATGAATATTTGAAATATTGATCATTAAAAGTGCTAAAATCTGTCTCTGTCACTTTTTACAAATTACAGATGAGTTTTTGCATCTTAATAAATCTTGTTCTTTAGTTTTAAATTCTTGTTTATCTCATTTATGTTATGAGTTTGCATAAAGCGAATCATATGAGTGTATTCTAACTAGAAGTTCAAAGCTGAAGTAGAAAGAAAATGCAACATAATGTGAGTTTTACTCATGAAGACACGCTAGATCGCTAGCGTGTCAACAACAGCTCTATTCACAGTTTTATACTAGTTTATGTTAAACTAATTAAACTAATCAAAAGTATCAAAGATGCATGCTTGCAACATTATTCTTTCTCTTCATTTAACAATGTTCTCATTGTTGCAGTTTGATTAATCAATTCTTGTTGAGTTAATTTCTACTTTGATTTGTTTAAATACTTCTGATGAAAGTCATTTATAATCTTTAAGCAGTCTTCAAACTCATTTTCATCAACATTGTATCAATGTAGATTGATGTCATAGTCTTTTCAATTGACATAATATTGCAGTCATCTTCTGTAGTGTCTGAAGTTCAGTATGTTCTTCACTTTTTATTCATCTTTGTCATTTATCACTATAAAATTAGACGACTCATTTCATTATTCTTTTAAAGAATCTTTTAAATTCAGTCGTAATAGATTCAAGATGAACTTTGAATGAATCTTCATTGTCGATGACAGTTTCAGTTGATATGCATGTTCAATCTCAGTCAGAATCTTGAAAGATTCTAGCATTTTATTGTTCAACTTCTTTGACAATCTTGCAATCATAATGTTTCTAGAATTCAGAAAGATCATGTCATTTATCTTGTAAATCATTTTCTTTCAATGCTTGTTAATTTATTTCTTCATTGTAACTCTGACTTTTGCTAATGTTTGCTTGATCAACGCTAATGATCATTTCATGTGTTCAAATATATTCTCTGCTTTGCTTGCTTGAATTTTAGCTCAAGTGATTTCATATTCAGTTGAATTCAAATCAAAGCTCATATGAGAGTGAAAGTTTTTATTCAGAAAGAACGCTGATTGTTTAATTGATGATGAAATAGCATTGTTATCAACAAATTCAGTCATAAATAGTCAGATGAATCAGTCATCTTGCATGTATAAGTAATAACTTTGTAGATATCATTCTACATTCTGATTTACTCTTTTCATTTAATCATTAATTTGTAAGTGATAGTCAATGAATAGTTTCATCTTAATGTTGAGTCTTAAACATAAAGACTTTCAGACAATTGATATGAATTGCAAATTTCTATTAAACACTATTGATCTTGATAGCTCATGAGTTCTGAAGAGTCATATCAGCAGCAGCTTGACTGTTTATTCAGCGAAAGTTTCTTTGTCATTTAATCAACAAAGTATATAGTGATGTTCTTTAAACAATCGATTTATCACTGTCAGAATCACGTTGCTTTCATCACTTTTCAATAAATCAATAATGAAATTCAATGATATGTCTTGTCATCATTGTTCAGATATAAACAATGACTTCAATAGTTCATTGATTCGATCTCTTAATGCTTTTGATCTACGACAAATGTAACAGTTTTGAATGTAGCATTTGATTATCATTCTCATCTTTGATCAGTAATATGATCGTCTTAATAAGTTTAACGTTCAATTCATATCAGAATGATCATTGATCAAAAAATCATGTGCTTTTCTTATCAATTGAATGATCATTAACTGAGAAACTCACAGTCTATCATTCTTTCAAAGTACTTCGTTCAGTACTCTGCAATTGTCTAGATTCATATCTTGACAAGTTCTTCTATTCTGTTCTATGACTGTTTGAATATTAATACATTGTTGATTCATTTGATTCAACTGATTTAACATCTGACATTCTGATCAGCGCATCTGCTTTCAAATTCTGCTTTTCTGATTAATATATAATCTTGAAGTTATATTTAAATAACTTCTCAGCTCATTTAGTCTGTCATCTGATCAGTTTCTTGATGATTATGAAGTACTTTAAATTCAGATGATTGATGAAGATCTTGATTGAAATATCAGTACATTTCAATTCAAAGCATCAATGCTTCAAGCATTGAATAATAGTCAAAAGCTCTTTTTCATAAATTTCGTAGTTGCATTCTGCAGAAATTATGTTCTTGCTATAAAAGATTACTGAATGTAGAATGTCTTCATCGTCATATTGAGACAATACTTCATCATTGACATAGTTCAAGAAGTTTATTTTCAGAATAGCTTCTCTGATTAAATCAAAATGCTTCAGAACAAGAACTGTTGTCATTTATTGCTTCAGTTTCTCAAAGATTATCTGACAGATCTTTGTTCATTCAAATGAATGATCTTTTTGAATCAGCTTTATCATAGATTGAGTGATCTTCAAGAAGTTTTTTATGAATCGTTGATAAAAATTGCAGAAGTCAATGAAGATCTGTACATAAATTAATGATTGAAACACTTTTCAGCTTTAAATCACATTTACTTTTCAAGAGTTCATTCGTAAATCATTGATGAATATTAATAGTTTTAGAAATGAGATCTTCTGAATCTTGAATTTGCACTTGTCAATGTTTATCTGCAGATTGACTTCATGAAGCTTGTCTAGCATCTCTTTTACATGAGTTCTATGTTTCTTCAAGATCTTACTGTAAATGAGAATGTCATTCAGATAAATCTGACAGAATTGATGCAGACAGTTAAATAACACATTGTTGATATAATGCTGAAAGAATGTTGATTCATTGATTAATTTAAAGAGCATTACTTTATATTTGTAAACATCAAAGAAAGTGATGAATGTGATTAAATTCTCACTTTCAGAACTTATGCAAAGCTTATTGAACATGATGATAATGTTAAGTCAAGTCAGATATTTACTGTCTTGAATTTGAGTGAGTACTTCGTTTATCAAGAGTATTGAATAACAATTTCTTTTAATCAAAGCATTCAGTTTTTGATAATTCATACAAAAGCAAAGACTATCATCTTTCTTTTTGATGAATAGTATTGACGAAGCGAATGAAGCTTTGCTGAGTGTAATAAACTTCTTCTTCAAATTCTTTTCTAAATACTTCTTAATCTTCTGCAACTTATGACTTAACATGAGATATAATCAACTTCTAGAAGATTGATTCTCATCTTTTAATTCAATCTTATGATCATATGATTGATGCAAGAATAACTGAGTTGTTTTTTCTCTGTCAAAAACATTCAGAAAGTTATGATAAACTATCAAAAGCTTCTTCTTCAGTTTCTTTAATGACATGACAGAGATCATTTCATTCAGTTTCGCTGAATCTTTGATTGAACTAAGCATCTTGTTGATTTCACTAATGATCAATGTAAAGATCTTAACATTCTTCTTCTTGACTAAAGTTTAATAAGTAGCGACTTCAATCATGATAATATTGACGAGTTCTTTCTTCTTTAATGACTGAATGAGTTCATGTTGATTGAAGTCAACTTAAGTGCTTTGCTTTCATATGAAAGTTAATTCAATGAATTGATTTACTGATTTCAAATTTGTAGTTCGCTTTAAGATGATTATTAACATAGACTTCAAGTTCTTTCATTTCATTTTGCAAATCTCGCTTGATTCAAGTCAATGAAATGCTGATTGACTGCTTGCTTTTAAAATGATAAGTTTCAAGATTTGAATATTTGATGAAGATATTAATCAATCATTTGCAGAATCTATCAAAATTTGATTTCTTTTCAATCAAAGATTGTCAATGATTATCTTATGCTGATCTAGACAAGTTATTAATAGAAGCATCATTTCATTCTTATGTTCTTGTATAATGATTAAGATATACAAAGCATGTGTAATAGATTTTTGATCGAGAATTTCATCATATGAATGAATTAACTTTAATTTAAACAGTGAAATTGACTGAATATTAAAGCATTCACATAGCTCTAAATCAATGAATCATTTATGAATATCATGTCAGTGACTTTGATGTTTATCAGAGCAAGAAATTGAAATATCTTTTTTAAACTATTTAAAATGATGTTCACAATAAACAACTTGAAATTAAATGAATCATTGAGCATACTGATGAAGCAAAATATGAGCATGTCACTCTTAGTTACTACTTTGATGAAAGCAGATCGTTTTTTGAATTTGCTGCAATTTCATGTATTTGAGCTGACTTGAAGCAGTCATGTGCTTTATGTTCTGACTTCTTGCATTTAAAGCAAAGTTTTTTTTTAAACAACTTTTTTCTAGCAGAATCAACGTTTGATATTCTGAGTTTCTTTTATGCAGAGAATGAGACTGAAATAGCGATCATGAGTGTCATCAAGATGCTAGTGATAAAACGAGTGACTTGAGTCATCAATGTCTTGAGAGCTGATCAAGCATTTAGTTTCGTCAATCGAACATCAGCTTGCATGCAGATGTCAACAAATTCATTCAAATCAATGATTTATTCATTGAGTGTTGCTCATTGAAGATCTGAACTGATTTTATGCTGCAGATCATTTAGTAAAGTCTTATTATTGTACTTTAATTCTGTATTAAATTGTTGAAATTTCATTCAAAAGTCATGAAAGAAAATCTTATTTTAATACAGTCTTAAGAACTGTTGTTGAATCATGTGATGTTAATTGAGATCATTATACATCTTGTTTATGATTAACAACATCTCTTCTGCTTCTAGAAATGAGTTTGTGATTGCATTTCTCATTTGAAGTGCTATGTGTTTAATCATTGTTTCATTGACTTGACTTTTCATATATGCAATCTTTAATTCTTCAATAGAAAAATGATTCTTGTTTATCTTCAGCTTGTTTCGCATTTGAAATAATCAATTATTCACATTTTGTTTCAAATCTTCAAACAAAGATGAATTAAATAGCTTGATCAACTTCAAGAATTGATCTTTTGAAATCAAAGTGCTTTGTCAACTCAATGCAGTCTTTAGATGATGTATAATTACATTCTTGTTTCTCATTTCTTTCTGCAGACGCATTTTTATAGTATTCAACGTCATCTGAGTAATTTTCAACTCAATGTTTATTTTGTTGACATTTTTCAACATCTGAATCATGTCATTGTGAGTTTTGATTTCAATGTTATGCTGATGAGTCATGTACTTGATAAAGATGATGATGTCATCTGTTTTCTTATCAATTATTCAAGCATTCAGCTCTTTATTGATGCTGATCTTGATCATTTCATGATCAAAAAGCAATATATTCATGTTCTTTTCTTTGATGTTCAACATAACATTCATGTCTTCTTCTTTTGATGCTACTTGATTATGTGATAAAAGTGATTCTCTTTTAGCATTTTGAAGTTCATAGTGAGCAATGCTCACTGATTCTGATTTTTTGCTTCTAGTCATTATGTGAGTAGAAAAATTGCTGATCGAGATTCAAGTGAAACTTCAGATTTCAATTCTAGAACAATACATTCATGTTCTTCTGTTCTTCTGTTCTGATGACAAGCTCAGTAAAGAGTTAGTTTAGAGCAACATGTTCATATTCTTCTGTTCTTCTGTTCTTCTGTTCTAGAAATTTCTTGATTTCTAGACAGCTTTCTGAACTCAATTTTCAAGTTTTAATTCTGATTCAAGTTTGATGATGTAGCTTATTTTTATATTATCTACACGTTGATAACAAGATTGATAAGCTTTGAACTAATGTTATGAGTCTGCATAGAGCGAATCATATAAGTGTATTCTAACTAGAAGTTTAAAGCTGAAGTAGAAAGAAGATGCAACATGACGTGAGTTTTACTTATAAAGACACGCTAGATCGCTAGCGTGTCAACAACAGTTCTACTCACAACTTTATACTAGTCTATGTTAAACTAATCAGACTAATCAGAGATATCAGAGATGCATGCTTGCAACAATTTATCTCATTTATTCAATTTACTCGTATTTTTATGACTTGTTTTAAGCATGATTCTAACACTTGTAACATTGATAATGTTATGATGAATTAATGCATAAAGATTAAATCAAAGACTAAAGTTAAAGACTGAGTTAAGAATCAAATCTGAGTTAACTTTAAAACTTTGTGACTTTGTCAAGACATCATTTAAATCATGTTATATCTTTGACTTAATATATTATGAATTATGTCGTGTTCAACTTAACAATGCTTGACAAACTTTCTATAGTTGATTAATTTTCTTAAGTTATTGAAAGTTTCTTAATAATTAACTTTATCATTGTAATTGTAATTGTAATTTATACACTCTTGTAACATTAATTTAAATTCAACTTATGAGAAAAACTATGCTATGTATATTGAATGAACAAAATTCTCTGAGAAAGAAAATTGCTCATCGATTACATGATAACTTCACGTCATCAAAACAATAAGATTGACACTATATTATTAGTAATGAATCTATAGCTTCTATTCAGCATGTGATGCTTAAGTAAACTTTTAATAAAAGTGTTTATGCTGTTTGATTATGACACATCATCTTTGCTTTACTCTTTATTGATGATATTTTATACAACGATGTTTTAATTCAATTCTTGATTTAAAGATAAAAAATGTTTTCTTTATATTCATGATGCTTGTAATTGTAATATATGTAAAGCTGTGTTTTTTTACTTAATGATTATCATTCATTGAGCAGAGAAATATGTAATGAAAGAGAAATGTACATGATGAGAAAATAAAGTGTGATTGTATTGAGTAATTCTTTTCTTCTCTTAATTTAACTTATATCATGTAAATGTTGAATAAATTGTTAGTATAAATGTGTAATTGCAATCATTCAATGTTTGATTTTAATCAATGAAAGAGAATGTATTCTGATCATTCTCTTAAGCTTTCAATTTTTCATGTAGATAAATGAATAACTTGATGTCAAGTAAAGAAAATGAGTTCAAGCTCTTTCAATATATCAATATGATCAACAAGTCATTACTTTTTCAAACACTGTAGTCATGATTCTTAATACTTAAGATGATTATTCTATCTGATATCTTTTTATCAATTACTTAATGATACTGTTAATGTAATGAAAATGTTTCAATATTGATGCAGTTGATGAGTTGCAAATTCTTCAATCACTTGTAATCACAACTTGCAAACTTTTTATTTGAGTTGTTTTTTTTCACTAATAGTATCTTTTCATCTTTTACTGACATTGACATGTCATTAATCTTCTTCATAGATTTTTTTTAATTCTTACTCAATTCAACACTCATTATGAATTTATGCAAGATTTTATATACTGTAACGAGCGCTGCGTTAACGCAACATTCTTTTCGCATCAAAAATCACTTCTTTCTACGCTTTATACTATAATTGTTTTCAATACAAGAACTTTATGAATCTGTTTATTTTTTATTTTTTATTTCTTTCATTTGATTTTTTAATGACATCACAGCTTAAAATTGATTCAATATGCTCATTGAGAGTATCATTTGAATAATTATCATTATTACGCTTATGATTTCTAAAAGCTTTCTTAAGTTTGTAATGTTCTCTTTTTCTTACATTGCTTTTCATTATACTTTTCATCTGAAACATGTTAATAAAATGTGCTTGATCAACATTTGATCTTTGTCACACTTACACATCATCATAGCAACATTAAGTACTCATCTTTCATGTAGAAATTGATTGAAGTCAATTTTTCTCATATGTAGCTGCATCAATAATGCATTGTGAAACTTTGCATGATTCTTGTGCAGTCACAGATGTTGATGTGTCATCTTTGATGTTAAATGTTGAAAATGAGCTGCGTTGAATCTTTCTTTTCAGACTACTTTTTATGTTTATCTGATTTATTTTCGTATGAGTGTCAATCTTGTCATCACTTCAGTGCATTAATACTCAGTCAGCAATAAAGACAAATCATGTGCATAATAATAATAAATTCATACACTCTTGTGACATTGAGTTTTACTCACGAAGGCACGCTAGGTCGCTAGCGTGTTAACAATAGTTCTACTCACAGCTCTATACTAGTTTATGTTAGACTAATCAGACTAATCAGAAGTATCAGAGAGAAATGCTTGCAACATTACTTTTTCTCTTTATTTAGCAATGTTCTCATTGCTGCAGTTTAATTGATCAATTCTTGTTAAGTCAATTTCTACTTTGATTTGTTCAAATACTTTTGATGAAAGTCATTTATAATCTTCAAGCAGTCTTTGAACTCATTTTCATCAACATTGTATCAATGTAGATCAACGTCATAGTCTTTTCAATTAACACAATATTGCAATCATCTTCTGTAGTGTTTGAAGTTCAGTATGTTCTTCACTTTTCATTCATCTTCATTATTTATTATTATAAAATCAGACAACTCATTTCGTTGTTCTTTCAGAGAGTCTTTCAAATTCAGTCGTAGCAGATTTGAGATGAACTTTGAATAAATCTTTATTGTCAATGACAATTTCAGTCAATATGCATGTTTGATCTCAGTCAGAATCTTGAAAGATTCTAGCATCTTATCATTCAGTTTCTTTGATGATCTTGCAATCATAATGTTTCTAGAATTCAGAAATATCATGTCATCTATCTTGTAAATCATTTTCTTTCAATGCTTATCAATCTGTTTCTTCATTGTGACTCTGACTTTTGCTAATGTCTGCTTAATCAACACTAATGATCATTTCATGTGTTTGAATATATTCTCTGCTTTGCCTGCTTGAATTTTAGCTCAAGTGATTTCATATTCAGTTAAATTCAAATCAAAGCTCATATGAGAGTGAAAGCTCTTATTCAGAAAGAACGCTGATTGTTTAATTGACAACAAAATAGCATTGTTATTGATGAATTCAGTCATAAATAGTCAGATGAATCAGTCATCTTGCATGTATGAGCAGTAACTTCATAGATATCATTCTACATTCTGATTTGCTCTTTTCGTTTAATTGTTGATCTGTGAGTAATAGTTAATGAATAGTTTTATCTTAATGTTGAGTCTCAGACATAAAGACTTTCAGACAATTGATATGAATTGTGAATTTCTATTGAACACTATTGATCTTGATAACTCATGAGTTCTGAAGAGTCATATCAGCAGCAGCTTGACTGTTTATTCAGTGAAAGTTTCTTCGTCATCTAATTAACAGAGTATATAGTGACATTCTTTAAACAATCAATCTATCACTGTTAGAATCGCGTTGCTTTCATCACTTTTCAATAAATCAATAATGAAATTCAATAATATGTCTTGTCATCATTGTTCAGATATAAATAATGACTTCAGTAGTTCATTGATTTGATCTCTTGATGCTTTTGATCTACGATAAACGTAACAGTTTTGAATGTAACATTTGATTGTTGTTCTCATCTTTGATCAGCAATATGATTGTCTTAACAAGTCTAATGTTCAATTCATATTGAAATGATTATTGATCAAAAGATCATATGCTTCTTTTATCAATTAAGTGATCATTGACTGAGAGATTCACAGTCTATTATTCTTTCAGAGTACTTCGTTCAGTACTTTGCAATTGTCTAGACTCATATCTTGACAAGTTCTTCTGTTCTGTTCTATGACTGTTCAAATATTGATACATTGTTGATTCATTTAATTTTCAACTATAATTTGATTTTGAATAGAAATCATCTCTTCAATTAAATCTTCATTAACTTTCGATTTCTGTTTTGAATCTGAGTCAAATATGAGCAAGATCTGAGTCAGATCTTGATCATTTTCTATTGATTGCAATTCAAATGTGCTTGCTGACAATAGCATCTGATGCTGATATAGCTTTCAATCATCATTTGATTCAACTGATTTAACATCTGACATTCTGATCAGCACGTCTGCTTTCAGATTCTGCTTTTCTGATTAATATATGATCTTGAAGTTATATTCAAATAACTTCTCAGCTCATTTAGTCTGTCGTCTGATCAGTTTCTTAATGATCATGAAGTACTTCAAATTCAGGTGATTGATAAAAATCTTGATCAAAATATCAGTACATTTCAATTTGAAGCATTAATGCTTCAAACATCAAATAATAGTCAAAAGCTCTTTGTCGTAAATCTTGTAGTTGCATTCTGCAGAAATCATGTTCTTATTATAAAAGATCACTGAATGTAGAATGTCTTCATCATCATATTGAGACAATACTTTGTCGTTAACATAGTTCAAGAAGTTTATTTTCAGAATAGCTTTTCTGATTGAATTGAAATGCTTCAGAATGAGAGCTGTCATCATCTGTTGCTTCAGTTTCTTAAAGATCATCTGACAGATCTCTGTTCATTCAAATGAATAATCTTTTCAAGTCAGCTTTATCATAAATCAAGCGATCTTCAAAAAGTTCTTTATGAATTGTTGATAGAAATTGCAGAAGTCAATGAAGATCTGTACATGAGTTAACAATTGAGACACTTCTCAGCTTCAAATCACATCTACTTTTCAAGAATTCATTTGTAAATCATTAATGAATATCAGTAATTTTAGAAATGAAATCTTCTAAATCTTGAATTTGCACTTGTCAATGTTTATCTGCAGATTGACTTCACGAAGCTTGTTTAACATTTCTTTCACATGAGTTCTATGTTTCTTCAAGATCTTACTGTAAATGAGAATGTCATTCAGATAAATCTGATAGAATTTATGCAGACAGTTGAACAATACGTCATTAATATAGTGCTGAAAGAATGTTGATTCATTGATTAATTCAAAAAGCATTACTTTATATTTGTAAACATCAAAGAAAGTAATGAATGTGATTAGATTCTTACTTTCAGAACTCATGCAAAGCTTATTGAATGCAACAATAATGTTAAGTTGAATCAGATATTTACTGTCTTGAATTCAAGCGAGTATTTCGTTTATTAAGAATATTGAATAACGATCTCTTTTAATCAAAGCATTCAATGTTTAATAATTCACGCAAAAGCAAAGACTATCATCTTTCTTTTTGATGAATAGTATTGACGAAGCGAATGAAGCTTTGCTGAGTGTAATAAACTTCTTCTTCAAATTTTCTTCTAGATACTTCTTGATCTACTGCAACTTGTGACTCAATATAAGATACAATTAACTTCTAGAAAATTAACTCTCATCTTCTAATTTAATCTTATGATCATATGATCAATGTGAAAATAACTGAGTTGTTTTTTCTTTGTCAAAAATGTTTAGAAAGTCATGATAAACTATTGAAAGCTTCTTCTTCAGTTTCTTTAATGACATGACAGAGATCATTTCATTCAGTTTCGCTGAATCTTTGATTGAGCTAAGCATCTTGTTGATTTCACTAATGATCAATGTAAAGATCTTGACATTCTTCTTCTTGACTAAAGTTCAATAAGCAGCGACTTCGATCATGACAATATTGACGAGCTCTTTCTTCTTTGATGATTGAATGAATTCATGTTGATCAAGATCAACTTAAGTGCTTTGCTTTCATATGAAAGCTGATTCAATAAATCAATTTACTGATTTCAAATTTGTAGTTCGCTTTAAGATAATGTCAGAATCATGCCTAAATGATACAATCAATGAAGATCAGAGTTGATAGTGCTTGATTTTTAGAAATAGCTATAACTGAATATTAAGAATACAGAAGAAACTGAGTATCAAAGCTTTTATATATACTAATATTCAGAGACTGCGCTAGGCTCAAAGAAAACAAGATGACGCAGATAAAGATGTGATGTAGAGTGATGATGAAAAAGAAATGTTTGATAATACAAAAAGATGTTGAAAAAACAAAGAAACTTGAATAAAGACTTGAATAAAGACGCAGACTAGCTCTAATCAATTTGCAAAGTAAGCGCTAATATACTTTGTGAATTGATTAAAGTTTCAGTCTTGTCAGTCTTATGATCTTGATACACTTGTAACATTACTCTTTCTTCGAAAATTCATGTTTGCATGAATGTAGTCTGTTTGCTGACTCACTTTTCGCTTTATTGTCAGTTGTTTCGTTTATTTAGCGCGATTTATTTGAATGTAGCATATGAAATTCATTTAAAACTTTCTTGAAGTCATTGAATTTTTCTTTATCAATATAGTATCAATCATCATCTTTATCTAGATCTTTTCATTTGACTTTGTACTGCATTCAATCTTGATAGTGTCTGAAGTTTAGTATGTTATTTATCTTTCAATGTTCTTCATCTTTGATAGTGATTGATTTGAGTGATTTGATATGCTGATCTGACAAAGAATCATTTGAATACAGTTGCAGTATCTTAGAACTAAACATTGAGTGTATATGCTTCATGCTTGTAAATAGACGAAAATGATAGAAAGTCTTGACTTTGACAATGATTGAGTAGAAATCTAGCTGTTTATCTTTCAAATTCTTGCATGATCTTGTGATTTTGACGTTTCTAAAAGATAGTCAAATCTGATCATTTATCTCGTAAATGACGTCTCATTTATGTTTATTGATCTGAGCTTCGATGATCAGCTTAGTCTTTTTCAATTGTTGATGATCAAAGTTCAGTAGCTCTTTCATTCAAATGACAATATCATCTGATTTTCTAGCTTCAATTCGTTCACAAGTGATTTCATAGTCAGTTGTATCTGAATTGAAACTCATTCAAGAATGAAATTCTTTATTGAAGTAGAAAAAAATCATTGAGATGATCAAGAACGTATTGACATTGTCACTGAACTCAATCATAGATATTCATTTAGCTCAATCATTCTGCATGTAATTACAGTAGATTCTGAGTTCGCGTTCAACGTTTTGATTGACTTGCTCTGTTTGATCGTCAATCTCAGAATGATAAGCAGTGAATAAGCTAGCGATAATTCGTAGTCGCTTACAAAGACTCTTTCACATGATGAATATGAATTAAGAGTTTCTATTTGAAACAATAGAACTGAGTAGATCATGCAGTCAATAGACGTTTCATAGCATAATTCAGACTGTTTCTTCAACTGAGATGTCATTGTCTTTTCAATGACAGAGAACATAGTGATGTTTTTTGAAGAGACAACATATGATTATGCAAATAACGTTATAGTTTTTCAACAGAGATAGCTCAGTTATGAAGTTCATAGCTATATTTTTTCATTGTTCTAGTGAGATAAATAGAGATTGATGAAGTTCGTTGATTACATCTTTAGAGACTTTGCTTCGTTGACAGGTTTGACAGTTTTGAATATACTGTCTGATAGTAACTTAATGATCTGATCAATAGTAGAAGCGCTGAACTAAATCAATAGTTTATTTATTGTTGAAATGAAAGATGAAAGATTGATCATGCACTTTTTGTAGTAGTTTTGTGTGCATGTTCTTGAAAACTCAAAGTAATCTTTTTCTAAATAGAACGTCATCAATAATTTTGCAGTTCTTCATCTTAGTGCTATGAAGCTTGAGCTTGTTGTCGTTTTTAGCTTGTTTATATTTGCTGCAAAGCTCATTTGTTTAATTGACTAATTATACTCTCTGATAGAGATTGATCTCTGATTTTGAATTTGCGTTTGATTTCAAGTTAATAGGTAGAATATTGACTTTATCAAAGATAAAAATAGTTTGAAAGTGATCTTCAAGCCGTTTAGCTGATTCAAAGACATTCGCTAAAGACATTCAAGTTAATGCATTGACTTTAGTGTTTGTTTTGCCTGATTTAAAGATGATCTGAAAATTGAACTTTGATAGAATATTCAGATAGTTGACTTGACGTCGACTCAGTTGTTTGTTTTTCATGAAGATCTTCAGAGCTTAATAATCAATGAATATCTGAATGAGTAATTCAGTACATTTCAGCTCAAGTTATCAATGTTTGAAACAGCGAATAATAATCAGCAATTTCTTGTCATAGATATGATAGTTGATTTCAGCAAGAATCATGCTTTTGCTGTAAAAGATCATCGAGTGAAGTACACTTTCATCATTATACTGAGACAGTATTTCATCTTTTACATAGTTCAATGCATTAATTTTCAAAATAGTCTGACGTTAAAGATCAAAATGACGAAGAACTGAAGCGAAACTAATCTGTTTCTTCAGATTTCTGAAAGCTTGAATGCAGACTTCGTTTCAAACAAAAGACGTGTCTTTTCTAGTTAATTGAGTGAATGATTTGACTAGTTTGAAGAAGTTTTTAATGAAATAACGATAAAAGTTTACAAATCTCATGAAGCTCTGAATTTCTTTCAAATTGATCAAAGTAGTTCAGTTGACTATAATGATCATTTTGCTTGAATTCATGCAAAGATCTTGTTCTGATACAATGACTTCTAGAAAGATTGTTTTCTCTACATTGAATTCGCACTTTTGAATATTTATCTGTAGTTCAGCTTCACGTAGTTGTCTCAGCACTAGTCTGACGTGATTTCTATGTTTCTTTCTGATTTTGCTATAAATGAGAATATCATTCAGGTAATTCTGGCAAAAGTCATTCAGAAATTCTCATAGAACATCATTCATATATTGCTGAAAGAAGATTGATTCATTAGTTAATTCAAAGAGTAACACTTGATATTTATATGCTTCTAAAGCAGTGATAAAAGTGATGTAATTCTCGTTATCAAAATGCATTTGAAGTTTGTTGAACGCTGATATGATATTCACTCTAGTCAGATGCTTGCAATCTGTTATCTTATTGATAATCTCATTTATTAGAGATAGCGAATATTTATTTCGCTTGAAAATGACGTTTAGCTTGCGATAATTCATGCAGAAGCGAAGATCTTCGTTTGCTTTAAGAGTAAATAAAACGAGTGATGAGTAAAGAGCTTGACTTGAAGTGATAAATTTCTTTGACAAGTTCTTGTTCAGATACTTCTTTACTTTCAGAAGCTTGAAAGAAGACATTTAATATGCTTAGCAATGAGAAAGAGTTGAATCACTAGTCAGCTCGATTTTATGATCGTAGAAGCAATTCAAAGATAGCTTATTCAATTAAGCTTGATCAAAAACATCTAGAGAATCATGATATTCTGAAGACAGCTTGACTTTAATAGCTTTCAAATTCTGAGTCATTTTCTTAACGAAAGAGACGTTCAGAGCATTCAAATTGCACTGAGTGTTGTACGCGATTTTTCTATCAATATTCTTCATGAATAGAGCGAATACTTCAGTCTGATTCTTCTTTAAGCGATTCAACAATGTTTTAAATGAAGCAACATTTATGCTTTGAATTGAGAATGACTCTTTCTGAATCATAGTTGAAATAAATCATTTGAGCATTCTAGAAATCTTTAACTGAGAGATAAAAGTAAACGAAGTTGATCACAATCAACTTAAGTGCTTTAAATTGAAAGAAATTGAAAAAATCAAAATGAAAGTATTTAATTGATTTGAAAAAACGATGACATCAATTTGCATATTCAGTAATATTTCATTTTTGTTCATTCATGATTTTTCTAATATGACTTCGTGATGATCAATGTCAACTATCAACATAGAAACAGTCAATTTCTTATGACTTTCAATGATGAGATTTGATAGAATTTTATGAGTAATAGTCTTTTTAAATATCTTTTCATCATATTCTTTTATTAACTTCTCTTTTGTCAGTAATATAGGTTGAATTCTCAGCTCTTTACATACTTTATCGACTAGATTGATATATATAATCATATAAACGGCTGAATCACTGTCTATCAAAGAGCGAAGACTGAATGATTCGTTCTGCAAGATGAGAAGAGCATTGACTAGAAACGACTTATTAAAGTAATTTTCTTTCGATAGAATTTCATCTAGATTGCACAAAGATATAATCTTCACTTCAGTGACTGTTGAAGAGATGACTAGTTTTTTAACTCAAACTCTGATTCAGTATCAAGTTCAAAACAATCATAATTCTCATCAACTGCATTGACTTTGATAGATTAATTTGAGCATTCTTTGAAACTATGATCTGATTTGTGACATACAAAACAGATTTCAACTAGAACGTCTGCATTCTTGACGCTAGTCAAAACTGCGCTGCGTGACTTTAATCAGTCAGACTTCAAAGTAGAAGACTGAACAGCAATAGTTGCTCTAGAAATGATGATCTTTGAATCATCATGTTTGAGTAATTTGTTCTTGATCTCTTGAACTGCTTTATGTTCATTGTTTAAGCGAATCAGATAGTTTTGAATATCTAATAGCTTAATGAGTGACTTCATCTGAACTGTTCAAAAGATTTAAAGACAAGAATTTATTTTATTCTTTAGATCAACGACTAGTACGTTCTTCTGATACTTTAGATAAATAAATGTATAGTCATTGAAACTGATTAAAGAAATCGCTGAATTTCTTTGATTCTTGAATCAGATTAATATATTTTCTACGATAGTTATCTTTCTTATCAGAGTCATGAAACGATTGAGCTAGTTTCTCTAGAAGTTCATTGACAGTCAGATAAAGATTGTTACAGTTGAAATCACGTCTGACTTAAGTGACTTCAACAACGTCATCTGCTAGTTGAGAGTTAATGTAACTCAGCTTGTAAAGTTCATTTGAAAAAATGTCAATATTCATTGCTAACTTCTTTTGTATGTCAAGAAATCAGTTCTTTCAAGTAGAATTCTTTTCATCAGTGAACATTGAAGAGTTGAGTATTTTGTAATATTTAAATCATTCAAAGTAGATGACAATCAAGAAAGCAGTGATGATTACATTGACTGTGATAGCAGTGAAAGCTTGTAATTTTGCTTTCAACTGTTGAATTTCACTCTTGTCTTGTTGTTTCATCTTGATGAGATGATCTGTTTCTCTATTAAAATCATAGATACGTTTCTTTCATACTTTTATATCATTAAGTATGATGATTTCAGCGTTTGATTCGTTAAAAGCAATGAATGAAGAAGCGTGTTGTGAGTCGATGATAAAAGAGAAAGCTTGTGAACATGTTTATTGCAAGAAATCAGCAAAAGCTTGATCTTTATCAGATGTGTTCTTAAATGTCATAATGAAGAAGATGAGAATTGATTTGAACTGAACGAAGAATGAAGCTCAGTGATTTTATGAAGAAAGACGAATGTTTGTTCAACAAAGAAGATGTTTGTGAAGATGATTAATCTTGAAGCAATTCACGAAGATTCTTTATCATAATTCTCTTGATTGATTTTGATTCTCTAGCAATTTACGAAGATTCTTTATCATAGATTCTATTAATCAATTTTGAACGAATGCATACTAAATGAGCAATAAATCTTCTAGCAATTCAATGATTGTATATTCTCGTTGATTTTATGAACTCTCTGATGTTGTTCTTGTCTTTCGAGATTGAATCATTAGATAAACAAATTTCTTTAGACTCGATTCGTCTGTATGAGTTGATTGAATGAGTAATAAGATCAGTATTATGTGATTAACAAATTCTTAATATAATGTCAGAATCATGTTTAAATGATACAATCAGTGAAGATCAAAGTTAATAGTGCTTGATCTTTAGAAATAGCTATAACTGAATATTAAGAATACAGAAGAAACTGAGTATCAGAGCTTCTATATATACTAATATTCAGAGACTGCGCTAGACTCAAAGAGAACAAGATAACACAGATAAAGATGTGATGTAGAGTGATAATGAAAAAGAAATGTTTGATAACACAAAGAGATGTTGAGAAAACAAAGAGACTCAAATAGAGACGCAAACTAGCTTTAATCAATTCGCAAAGTAAGCGCTAGTGTATTCTGTGAATTGATTAAAGTTTCAGTCTTGTCAGTTTTATGATCTTGATACACTCGTAACAGATGATCATTGACATAGACTTTAAGTTCTTTCGTTTCATTTTGCAGATTTCGCTTGATTTAAGTCAATGAAATGCTGATTGACTGCTTACTTTCAAAACAATAAGTTTCGAAGTTTGAATATTTAATGAAGATATCAATCAATCATTTGCAGAATCTATCAAAATTTGATTTTTTTTCAATCAAAGATTGTCAATAATTATCTTGTGCTGATTTAAATGAGTTATTAATAAAGATATCATTTCATTCTTATGTTCTTGTATAGTGATTGAGATATACAGAGCATATGTAATAAATCTTTGATTGAGAGTTTTGTCATATGAATGAATCAACTTTGATTTAAACAGTGAAATTGACTGAATATCAAAGCATTTACATAGCTCTGAAATCAATGAATCATTTATGAACATTATGTCAATAACTTTAATGTTTATCAGAACAAGAAATTGAAATATCTTTTTTAAACTACTTAAGATGATGTTCACAATAAACGACTTAAAATCAAATGAGTCATCAAGCATATTAATGAAGCAAGATATGAGCATGTTGCTCTCAGTCACTACTTTGACGAAAACAGATCATTTTTCAAAATCGCTGCAATTTCATGTATCTGAGTTGACTTGAAACAGTTACATGCTTTATGTTTTGACTTCTTGCATTTAAAGCAGAGTTTTTTTTTAAACAACTTTTCTTTAGCAAAGTCAACGTTTGATATTCTGAATTTCTTTCATGCAAAGAATAAAACTGAGATCGCGATCATGAGCATCATCAAGATGCTAGCGATAAAGCGAGCGACTTGAGTCATCAATGTCTTAAGAGCTGATTGAGCATTCAGTTTCGTCAATTGAACGTCAGCTTGCATGCAGATGTCGACGAATTCATTCAAATCAATGATTCATTCATTGAGCATTGCTTATTAAAGATCTGAACTAATCTTATGCTGCAGATCATTTAGTAAAGTCTCATTATTGTATTCTAATTTTGCATTGAATTGTTGAAATTTCATTCAAAAATCATGAAAGAAGATTTTATTTTAATACAGTTTTAAGAACTGTTGTTGAATTATGTGACATCAATTGAAATCATTATACATCTTGTTTATGATCGACAACATCTCTTCTGCTTCTAGAAATAAGTTCGTGATTGCATCTTTCATTCAAAATGCTATGTGTTTGATCATTGTTTTATTGACTCAACTTTTCACATATACAATCTTTAATTCTTCAATAGAAAAATGATTTTTATTTATCTTCAGCTTGTTTTGCATTTAAAACAATTAATTATTTACATTCTGTCTCAAATCTTTAAACAAAGATGAGTCAGATAGCTTGATTGACTTCAAGAATCAATCTTTTGAAATTGAAGTGCTTTGTCAACTTGATGCAATCTTTAGATGATGTATAATTACATTCTTGTTTCTCATCTCTTTCTGCAGACGCGTTCTTATAGTATTCAACATTGTCTGAGTAATCTTCAACTTAATATTTATCTTGTTGACATCTTTCAACATCTGAATCATGTTATTGTAAATTTCAATTTCAATGTCATACTGATGAATCATGTACTTAATAAAGATAATAATGTCATCTGTTCTTTTATCAATTATTCAAGCATTCAGCTCTTCATTGATGCTGATCTTAATCATTTCGTGATCAAAAAGTAACGCATTCATGTTCTTTTTTTTGATGTTCAGCATAGCATTCATGTTTTCTTCTTTTGATGCTATTCAATTATGTGATAGAAGTAATTCTCTTCTAGCATTTCGAAGTTTGTAGTGAGCAATGCTCACTGATTTTGATTCTGTGCTTCTAGTCATTGTGTGAGTAGAAAAATTGCTGATCAAGATTCAAATGAAACTTCAGATTTCAATTTTAAAACAACGCGTTCATGTTCTTCTATTCTTCTGTTCTAGAAATTTCTTGATTTCTAACAAGCTTTCTGAACTCAATTTTCAAGTTTCAATTCTGGTTTAAGTTTAATGATGTAGCTTGTTTTTATATCGTCTACACGTTGATAGCAAGATTAATGAGCTTTGAACTAATGTTATGAGTCTGCATAAAGTGAATCATATGAGTGTATTCTAACTAGAAGTTCAAAGCTGAAGTAGAAAGAAGATGCAACATGACGTGAGTTTTACTCACGAAGACACGCTAGATCGCTAGCGTGTCAACAACAGTTTTACTCACAGCTTTATACTAGTCTATGTTAGACTAATCAGACTAATCAGAAGTATCAGAGATGCATGCTTGCAACAACTCAGAACTTACTAAGTATCTTAATGAATACTCTCAATCATGTTTTGAGACTGTTTTAGAGCGAGAAATCAAGTTATCAACAATAGCAAACAGATGTTCAAGATCATTGAGACGTCTTTGATTAAATATAAGACTTGAAACTATTTACAACTTCACGAACTCACTTCAAATATGATATTGTTTCTCAAATCATTGACTCTGTTGTTGATATTGATCATCTTTATATTGAGAAAATCATTTGATCTCATGATTCGCGACTCATCATCAAACGACTCTACATAGAACTAAACACGTTGAAATGTTTAAAACAACGTAGATGAAAGCTTTTGAATTTGTATTTGATGAATTTGAAATATGAGAACTTCTTTCGCGATTTCTTGTCTTTGTTCATTCAGACATATAGTTATGTCTAGTCAATGTACTGTCAACTGTCTTATTAGAACTCAAGTCTTGAAAGATTGATTCTGAAGTCATAATTGAATAATGATGATGATGACGTGATTCAGTTACAACAATCTCATCAGAGAAGAATGCATGAAAAGATGAAGAAGTTCATGTATGATGATAATGTTTCAAGAAAGCATGCAATTAATTTGAATGATTTTGCAAGCTTTGAATGATTTTTCTTCATATATGCTGATGAAGAGAAAGTGAAATCATCTGAAGAAAGAAAAAGAATGATGAGAAGAGTGATCAAATGAAAATGTCTGAAAAGACAACTGAGCAAAGAGAATGAAAGAGAAAGAGAAAGAGAAAGAGTGTAAAAAGTGAGAGATGAGTGATTGACTATATTCAGCGTTGAGAATTTGTGTGAACGTAACGACATAGCACACAATTCATGATCATTGATCATTTGATGAAATCAGCTAAAACTGATTACAAGCTCATCAAGCTAGCATCAGTTAAAAATATCTGTTTAGTTAAGCTTCTAGCTCACAAGCTTTAATAGTCACTCATCAACAACTAATAGTTAGCTACAAGTGCTTGTATCTTTTGATGACAGTCATTTGCTCAAAAGACATCAATTGCTCAAAAGATATAATGCGCAATACATGTTCACTTTTTATACGTTTCTACATTCAAGATTCGTATGTAATCAAATAAATCATTTGATGAATTGATTATTTAAGTAGCTATTTAATCATTTATTTAAACATGAAGAATGCTTGGTAAAGAATCATGTAGAGAGTCATGAAGAATGCTTGATAGAAAGTCATGAAGAGTGCTTGATAAAGAAATATGAAGAATGCTTGGTAGAATGCTTGGTAGAAAAACATGAAAAGCGCTTGGTAAAGAAACATGAAGAATGCTTGGTAAAGTGCTTGATAGAGAAACATGAAAAGCGCTTGATAGAAAAACATGAAGAACGCTTGGTAGAAAAACATGAAGAGTGCTTGATAGAAAAACATGAAGAGCGCTTGATAGAGAAACATGAAGAATGCTTGATAGAACGCTTGATAGAAAACAATGAAGAACGCTTGGTAGAAAAACATGAAGAGTGCTTGATAGAGAAACATGAAGAGTGCTTGATAGAAAGTCATGTAGAAAGCATTGTTTGACTTGTGTTATGCACTCGATCGACACGTATTTTGAAGCATGTAGAATGTTTGATAGAGTGTTTGATAGAAAGCTCAGTCGATAGCTCAATAGATAGCTCAGTAGAAAGATTGATAGAAAGATTGATAGAAAGATTGATAGAAAGCTCACTAAATGACTTAATCAAAAGATTAGTAGAAAGCTCATTAAATTACTCGATCGAAAGATCAGTAGAAAGCTCACTAGTAGAAAGATCAATAGAAAGATCGATCAAAAGATCAGTAGAAAGATCAGTAAAAAGCTCAGTAAAAAGCATTGTTTGAAGCATTGTTTAACTTATGTTATGCGCTTAATCAACGCATCTTTTGAAGCATGTTTCAAAGCGATAGACTGATTACTAGATGAATGAGTAGATAGCTGAGTTGATAGCTGAACATGTTGATATTTTGATTGTTGTTGTTCTAGAAAGTAGAAACTATAAAGAAAAAAAGAAGATGAAAACTTTAAACTTTTTAGCGTTAGCTTTATAAAACTTAAAGCGAAGATTATTGAATAAATAGCTGAGCATGTAAAGTGATGAGTAGATAGAAAGTTATGTAAAAAGCATTGTTTAAAACATTGTTTGACGTGTTTTATGCACTCAATCAACATGTTTGATAGAGAGTAAAGTGAAGAGTAGATAAATGAGTAGAGTAAAAAGTAAATAAGTGAGTAAATAAACAAGTAGAATGAAGAGTAAATGAGCGAGTAAATAAACGAGTAAAATGAAAAGTAGATGAGCGAGTAAAGTGAAGAGTAAATAAACGAGTAAAGTGAAGAGTAAATGAGCAAGTAGATAAACAAGTAAATAAATGAGTAGAATGAAGAGTAGATGAGTGAGTAAATAAATGAGTAGAATGAAGAGTAAATGAGCGAGTAGAGTGAAGAGTAAATGAGTGAGTAGAATGAAAAGTAGATGAGTAGAATGAAGAGTAAATGAGCGAGTAGAGTGAAGAGTAAATGAGTGAGTAGAATGAAAAGTAGATGAGTAGAATGAAGAGTAAATGAGCGAGTAAATAAATGAGTAGAATGAAGAGTAAATGAGCAAGTAAATAAATGAGTAGAATGAAGAGTAAATGAGTAAGTAAATAAATGAGTAGAATGAAGAGTAAATGAGTAAGTAAATAAACAAGTAAAGTGAAGAGTAAATGAGCGAGTAAATAAATGAGTAGAATGAAGAGTAGATGAGTGAGTAGAATGAAGAGTAAATGAGTGAGTAAATAGATAAGTAGAATGAAGAGTAAATGAGTGAGTAGATAAATGAGTAAAGTGAAAAGTAGTGCTAAATCAGCTAAATCAGCTTGTAGCTGATTTATGTAGCATGTAAGCTAATCAATGATGCAAACTCAGTTAACAGCTAGCTTGTAGCAAACGTCTCATCTAGTAGCTAGCATATGTGTCTTGAGTGCATTAGTATTGAATGAACTCTGCTCACTAGCTCACAAGCTATTTAAGCTCTTTGTCGAAACATTAATGATTTACAAAGTCATTCATGAAGTGACAATGAAAAGAGAGTCAGTCAGTCAAAGAGATTAAAAGAAGAGATGAGAGAAAACAGTTCAAAGAGAATTGAGAAAAGCATTTAAAATTGCAAGAGAATCATCTTTTGAACTCAGTGTTAGCACATAGATGCAAGCAGAAGAAAACATAAGACGAGTCGTGATTTAGAAAATTAGCATGAAGATGAACATGATAGATAAACTGTTCATGCTTTTCAATCTTGAGTATTAACGTCTTCTTTCAAAGATGAGCGCGTTGATTACAACAATAAATCATTTATCTTGAGTCAGTATGATGTCTCTTGTCTAATCAATATTATTTCAAGTATAAAGAAACAGCATAGCTTTATAATCATGATGTAAAGAAAACACGCTTTCAAGCATTATTAAGTCAAAAAGAGAATCAAGTTTAATTTACTATCTTAAATGAACTAAATAATGAAAACTCAGTTGTCTCTCTTCATCTGCTTATGATCAAATCATCACATTATCTGATTTCTGATGAGCATGATTATCATGCTTCTCATTTGATCAACATTTTGTAAATCATTGACTATCTTTGCAGAAGAGATCAAGTTGTCAAAGTCTGTAAACAAACGTTGAAAAACATCGAGACGTGCTGCGTTTAACATCAACACTTGAAAATACTCTTGATTTAGTGAGTTGATTTCGAAGATGATATTATTTCTCAAACTGTTAAGTTGATTGTCAACGTCAACAACTTTCATAATGAGAAAGTCGTTGACATTAATGATGCAAGACTTGTCGTTCAAGATTTTTACTTAGAATATATGAATTAAAACATTCAAAAACAATGTGAATGAAAGCTTTTAAACTTGTATCTGATAAGCTTAATATACAAGATTTTCTCTCGCGATTTCTTGTTTTTGTTTATTTGAACTTATCTTTAAATTTAATCAATGTATTGTTAACTGTTTTGTTTGAATTCAGATCTTGAATGATTGATTCTAAAGTTATCATCAAATAATGATGATAATAATGTGAATTAATTATGACAATCTCATCAAAGAAAAATGCATGAAGAAATAAAGAAGTTTATACGCGATGATGATGTTTCAAAAAAGCATGCAATCAATTTGAATAATCTTAAAAACTTTGTACATATTTTTCATCATAGACGCTGACGAAGAAGAAGTAAGATCATTTGAAGAAAGAGAAAGAGCAATGAGAAGAATGATCAGATAAAGATGTCTGAGATGAAGCATGCACAGAAGAGATGAAAGAAAAAGAAAGAAAGTGTGAGAAGTGAGAAATGAGTGATTGACTATATTCAGCGTTAGAAATTTCTGCGAACGCAACGACATAGCATACAACTCATGACTTACAATGCTGAAGACGAAGCATCAATGACGAAAGAATTGTTGAAGTTCATCTCAGCTGCGTCAGAATTTCATCATTGAATCTCATGAATAATCATATCAAAGATGATAGTTAATCATTTTTTTGAAATAATTAAGACGTTTCTTGTGACATTAATCTTACGCTAAGCGTAGAGAAAGAGATTCACTACGTTGAAATAATGTAGAAAAATTCTGACAATCAGTTTAAATTTAGTATTAATCATCTCATTAAAGAAATGATTCTGATAATAGTTGTAATCTAGTACGTTCAATACAGAAAGTTCGTTCACTTAAGAAGCAGAGAACATCATGTTTAAGTTCAAATTCGTAATCTTTGAGCGTGAATTTGACATGATGAAGAGATAGAATTGAAAATAGTGTTTGAAAGAAAAGCGTAAGCATACGTGTTTAAATTAAGCGTAGATGTTTGAATTGAAGATGTAGTTCAGAAGAAGATGTACATATTGAAAGTAAATGAAAGAAAGATGAGTTGAGATGTGAGCTGATCATATGTAAATGACTATTTTCGTCGTAAAAGAATCATATTCACTTCATGCTACTAATTTGATCTTGTTAATCAATTGATCAAACATTATTATATGTTCATTTGTAAGCGAAGATTAAACTACATACATAAATCATACATTAACATTGAGGGAAAAAAAAGAGAAGTGATGACAATCTCTGTCTGCAATGACTATCATTAATGCATTTGAAAATTGACTCATCATTACGTTGAAAGAAATGATCATAGAAAAACGAAATTTTAAAAGCAAGATCTTGAATTTGATGAACTCATGATAGACTTACATATGTTAAATCTTGACAGAAGTTCAACATAGCAAGATTGAGAATCACTTTGATTAAAATAAGTCTTTGACTTTTGTGAATGATGATAGCAAAGATCAGAATCAGAGAAAATTGCTCACAAGAACATGTATTATCATCATTATTTCACGTAGCTGTTCTGAGAAAAATAGAAACAACATTTCAATCATTGATGAGCATGCAGATAAAATCAACATAGTTGTTCATCTTCATCAAAACAACTGCAGAAAGAGTTGTAAAAGAATCATCTGTATCATCATTTCAAATAACATCAACAACAGTGCTCATCAAGTCATTGATTAAGCTTTTCTCAATAAACATATTAAACATTAGCATGATTCAAGCGTTTCTGCTAAGAAGCAATGTGCAAGAGAGCTTGTCAGCATCATCAAATGAAATCTTCTTAACTCTCTTGTCAGCGTGTTTGATGCATATCTTAATAATTGACTGATTTAATCGCTCAAGACAATTGAAATTATACTCATCAATCTCATATCTGATGACGTAGAAATGTAATGCTTTATTAAAATTAATTCAGCTTTTCAGTATCATATTTTTCTTCACATGATTTAAAAGAAAGTCTTAATTCTCAGAACTCAGCTTGTTGTCTTGCAGCTCATTCAAGATATTATGAAACTGTTAAGATTCAGCATTCTCATCTTGTTGTTTCATGATCTGAGACAGAACAACAATCTGATCAAAAGCAAAATATGTTTGCAGATCAGTCAAAGTTTTTATGAAGAAAGATGTGACATAAGAGTTATACAGTGCTTGATCGCTGATTGAAGAAAGTTGATCAAAGTCGTTGCAAAAAAGAATGAAAAAATCTTTGAAGAAGACATTTGATCAAGTATGAATCTGACAAAAACGTTGATCAATGTAATGAAGAGTTTTTAAATCAATCATGAACTTCTTGTCAATGATAAGAAAACAACAACGACGAAAGCAATTTTGCAAGCGAGTAAGACTTTTCAACTTCAGAAACTTAAAGACACTTTGAATGAGAAGATTCAACAATTGATGAAGAATAAAGCTTTTAATGTTAAAGACAGTTACATCAATGAAGATTGCTTGCAGTATTGAATTGCTCATATTAATTTGTGCAGCATAGTACGTCAAATGACTGAAGATTAAATTGATGCAGATTAACTTTTCAATCTCAACAATCTTGTTCAGATGCAGAAGAAGTTGAGCATCAGAGCAATAGTGATAATGATCAATGATTCAATCAACAACGTCTTGCTGCTTGACATTTAAAAGAAAAAAACTATCGATCTTCTCAAGAATAACTGAGGCGAAAGCATTCTTGCGAATTATGCAAGCAACGATTGAGTGATCTCAAATGATGATCAAAGTCACGTCACATGTAGATTGCAGTCAGTCGTGATTCTTGTTCATGAATCTTTTGCTCAGATCAATAAATATCTGCATGAAACTATTAGCATGATTTGATCTGCATTGACTCAGCAGTTCTTCGTGACGAAGATTCTGATTCTGCTCGATCTCATTATGTTTTAAAAACTTGATTTCAGAGTCAGTCTCAATCATCTTGAGCATGATTCTCAATGAATCACGCAAGTGATCATGATTGATCGCGCAAGCGACATAAGCAGACATTCAATTCTCATCATCGTCGTTCAATAAATCATCAAGAATGACACTTTGAAAGCAGTGATGAAGCATGAGCTTATCTTTGCAGAAATTTGAATAATCAACATGAGATAACTGATCTGAATAATGAGAAAATAAGTTAATCATCTTGAAATGATCACATCAAGAGCGAAAGTTCTGAGTTTTGTTTATTCACATATACTTTTGAGCTGCAATCAGAAGAGTTAAATGTTTCTGATGAGCAAATCGCTTGCAATAGTGTTTCAGAAAGATTTTGAACACAGTGATACTGTCATTCTGAAGATTTAAAGCACGTTGTTGCTTCTCAATTAATCATAGATCAAGATTCTGCATGACTTGTAAGAAATTTTGTAGATTTCGCTGAAGAAAATGATGATACATCTCTTAAGCAGATCAGTCTCGCTCAACAATTAACTTGTTCATTAGCTTGATAGCAAGAAACAGTAAGAAAGTTCTGTCAGAAACTCTGAGCATTATGAACTGAAGAAGACTTTTGAATGATTCAGACTTCTTTTCGATCTTGAAGCAATACTTAATCAAATAGTGCATCACTGTTGTTTGATTCATACAGAGAGAAAGATTCATGTTAATCATTTATCTTATGATCATCGTGATATTATAGCTGTTGAGCAGAGCGTCATTTTGAGCAAGAAGATAAACACAATGATTTGAATTCATCTTGCAAGAGACTTCAAGCAAAGATTGCTCTGATCAAGAAAAGTGAAAACAACAAGTCAGTTCATTTATTTCTCTGATCTTACGCTGATAGTAACTCGAAGTGCAGCGAGTGTGACGCTAAAAGCGATTCAACAGTTTGATCAGCTCACGAAGCATATTAGTACACTCTGAGAAAGAACGACTGCTTGAGTGAACAGCAGTTGTTGACAGTTCATTGATGAGATTGAAGATCGTGATCTGTACATCTTAGAAAGCAAGATATTGATCAAGATTTGTGACACTTGAAGCATCATTGATTTACAGAAACTTATGAATGTGATCGTTTTCATGAGACTGTCACTCATAACAATATCAGAAATTCTGAATCTTGAACTTCTTCTTAATAACAAGCTTCATAAACAGCATCACTTTGCATTTCAAACACTTGACAATGATGTGAGAATTCTTCTGAAGCAGTCTTCAAGCAATCTTAATTCGTTCACTCTCGCTCGCTGTCATGTAAGTCTCTCGATCAGACATGTATGCATAAAGATCATGTCATTGTAAATCAGTGACATTAAGAATAATGAATAGTGAGAAACAAGTAAAATCATAAATCATAGTCTTCAGTTTCATTCTGACTCTGTTTCAGTATGATTGAATGTCTCGCACAGTCACTGTCTTGCAAACAATCATATCAGTTAGATGAAACTCTAAATTCTTGATTATTTCTTAAAGTACGTTGATGTTGTTTATTTTCTCTGCATTATGACTTATGTATCATTGACTGATTTGACAAATCTGCTTTCGCAGCTGACTGTTAAATGCTCAATAGTGAAACTGAGAATGATGTGCAAAGCAATCATTTTTATATCTCATCAAATGATTGTAATAATTGATTAAAGAAGTTACAATGTGAAGATGAGCATTGTTGAAGAAAACGACTTCGATAGAAAAAAAAGTAGAAAAGATCATACAAGCAATGTGTAAAGAGAAATTACGCTCATTAAGAGAGCGAAAGCTTAAAGTGATCATGAAAAATAAAGTCTGCTGAGCATACAAAGCAGCTGTGACAGACTGAAGCTGCTTCAGTTCAGTTCAAAGTTGAGTGAGCTCAAAAAGTTCAGTGATTAAGTCAGAAATGAAAGTAATATCAATGATGATCAATTCTTCGTTCAAAATCTGAGCATTTTAATTCGATTTTTGCTCTGTCTTAGTCTCATCATCATTCTCATTTTGAAGAATGCAAGACAGACGATTCAGAATGAAATTCTTTTGAGATAATTGAGAAAGTCGCTCAACATCAATGACAATATTTGCATAATTGAGATAATGTTTTCTCAAAAAGATCAGTCAAACTTCTACGTTACAATGATGTACACGAAAGATACACTTAAATTGATGATTCGCGTTACTGTTCTCAATGATCAAGATGACGAGCTTTAAAAGAAGAACTTGCAGCTTAAAAGAAAGAGAAAGCAATTGACTGACAATCTTGAGAGTGTTTTGCACAAAGTTAACTACATGATCAATATATTTATACTGATGTTTCTTTACATGATGAAATTTCATGATGACGTAAGCTTTGACTATCAACATTTTCTTGATCAGAGACAATTTAAAAAGATTGATGAGTAAACACAATGAGTTCATATCGTTCTTGACAAATCACAGCGTAAGATCATCAAGATTGATTCTTTTGTCTTTGATGCATTAATGACAAGAGCATCGTTTCTCTCAGTTGATCAGCTTCATGTCAAAGTTGATCTCATTGCAAATGTTGCAATCATTTTATTTGAAGTTCTCAAGAGCATTATAAAACTCGTGAATAAGATTTCAATCATTCTCAAACATGATTAAAGCATCAAGAGATTGATTCAAAGTGACAAGAGATTAATTCAATGCAACATGAGCAGATGATGTTGAGTCAGAAGATACGAGTTTACAGATGACACATTGACTGAATTCAAGATCATTGACACGTTGAAAGATCAAACAAAGAACATTGTGACTATCACTTAAGCATCAATGCGTCTCATTTTCAGAAAGACATGATGTGTCGATGCAATAAATACACAAGACGAGCGAATCAATCAAATTTCAAAAGAGAAAGTCAGTTAAGACTCTTGTCAAATCGCAATTAATACACAGATCATAATGACGTGAAATCAACGACGAAATTGAAGTTGAGCGAAGTTTCTGCAAAGTGATGAGCAAAGAACTCAATGAACTGCGATTCAAATGCGTCGCTCTTTCACAGTAATGTTAATGTCACTGTCTGATTTCTTTTCATCAATTTTGCAATTTGCATATATCAAAGCAATCTTCAAGATTCTGTCTTGCAAACTTCATGTTCTGAGCGATTTTTCTTTGCTTGATGAATGACATTGACTGTGTCTTTTCTTTAATAGAACATTCTCTTCTTTGCTTCAAAGTTACATTTGTATTGAAATTATGTTCTTGCAGCATCATCATTGAAGAAAAGACTTGAGAAGAGCGAGTGAAAGAAGAAGATTGAGCAAAAGAATTTCAATGAATCTGAAACGCAAGCTGTTTATGACATGTGACAACAGCAGCAATCTTTTAAGCATTGCTTTGATGTTTCTTATTTATATAGCTGTTAGAAAATATAAAAGACATATTGCAGAAGATAAAAGCATGCTGTTAGCGATGAAGAATGAAGTGAAAAACGATGTGAAGCAGTGAAAACATGAAGTCAAATAGAAAAGTTGAACATTTAAAATTTCATGATTAACTGTAATAGATTTAACTTTCGTAACTTTGATAAAAAAGTCAATCATTTTACAGATCAAATAATTAAGATTGACACAATAAAGGTCAAAATCAGTCAGTAGAAGCAACTATGTTGCTAATAAGCTTCTTTCGTTGCAGCGTTGTTGTGATGCAAGTCAGCTCATGAGTTAACATGAATGACATAACAGTATTAACATCATCATCATCAACATGATAAGTAGCAGCTTTGCGCTCACTGAGATTATGCTAACATGCTCGCAAAGTTTGCTCTTTTTCTTAAGATATATATTTCTTGTCATCGCTGTCACGTCTGTCATGTTTGCTTCTTTTGCTTTCTTCGCATCTTTGATATTAAAGATTGAACTTATGACTTTTGATAAACATATTTATCTTTGCGTGTTTTGATAAGTGCTAACGCATGATAAATGATAATGATCAGATGATCTGATGCTGTCGCTGCATTCATCGTCTGAGTGCAACAATGACTCACATGTGTTGAGTTCTCATTGAACATGCTCGCAAATGCAAGTACTGCTTCGTAAGAAAGCATAATTATGTGATAAACTCAGTCTTGCGTCATCTTTAACTGTCGATGCGTCATGCTGCGCTGATGATGACTCATCGTCTCAATGCTTGCATCAAGACTTGTCTCATTTTTCGTTTTTGACAATAAGAGAGTGAGTAGCTTTTCTTTCAATCATGTGAGATTGTATCTAATAGTTGAGTAGAGATTCTCATTTCTTTCATTCTCATCACTTCTCATCATCATCATGTTACTTCGTCTTTGCCTTGTAAGTATTGACTGAAGTAAGCAATGCATGACGAGATTCACTGATGAATAAATAGCTTTCTTCTTCACTTTGATGTTCTCGCTTATGATCATTGATTGCTTCTTTTCTTCATTTTTTCATGATGTTCATGATTTTCTTTTTTAGAAGACATATGTTACATGAAATTTTATAATTGTAGTTTAATATTAACTTCTTAAACTTGCGTCTTTGCACTTTTGATATTCTCTCAATCATGATTCTTACATGATTTATCTCTCTTTTTCTTCTTTGACTTTTTTACAGTTAACTGATGTACTTGTCTTTCTGTCTTGTAATTCTCAATAATCTTCTTTGCATTGCTAAAATTTTTCATTGATTCTCAGAAGTTTTCATAAAAAGATGAATCAGTTCATTGAACTAAATACTCAATCTTTTCTTTCTTGATTCGCTGATCAAGTATCTTTTCTATCTTTCATTTCTCTTCTTCTTCTATGAGAATGATTTGCGACTTTGAATTCTCATCACATGAGTGTCAGAATTTCAATAAAGAGACATAAAAAATTAAGTGAATTGCATCATATCTTTCAGATAGTTCAAGCTTATACGCTTGCATGTCAATTTTCTTCAATATTTTGAATGATCTCAATTATCTGTGATCAATCTTCTTCTTTGAACAAAGTGTATGAATGTTTATACTTTGCAGAAGTACTTTGTCTTTTATCTGAAAGCTTACAACTTTATGATGAACATTATAATACTTTGCTTGCTGCTCTGCTACTCACTTTCATAGTTTCATTAAATATTCTCTGATACTTCATAATTATTCTGCTCACTTCATAGTTAAGAATATCTTCTTCTTTAGAATTCTGTTCTCAGATGTCTTTGTGAAGCTTGCAATGTATTTCTTTAGAAGTTCATGTGAAGTTTTTTTAATACTAGCATGTACATTATTGTTATATACAAACGTCATCATTGATAAAAGCTTTGATCAGTTATTCATCTTATAATTAAAATACACTTGCAGATAATGCTCAAGCATCTGATTCTGTCTTTCTGTTTGATCGTTGATTTGCGAATGAAACGCAGTGCTTAGCTTTTACTTCGCTTTAAGATGTTAACATAAAGTGATTCAGAAATAATTGATAAACAGTGAGTCTCGATTTGATATAATGCTTCGCATCATTTCATGCTGAGATATGAATTCTTATCATAGCAGATTCATAAGTCTTTTGATGTTCAGATCTTTGATCATTGAAATATAAATTATGTGCTTGATCAACTTATCTATCATTATTAATATAACATCGCTTGTTTTTTCAATGTATGAATTCTTCGCAAAGAACATGTTTATTATGAAATTCATGATCATCATGTGAAATGAATTTACGCTCTCTGAAGATATAAATATCAACTTTTCATAGAACTTATGATGATGCACTTGCACTCGCTGACAGTCTGAACAGATGCAAACATATTTCATCATCTTTTTGAGCATTTTTGATCAGTAATATTTTCTTCTTATTACAATCTCAATACAAGCGCATGTGAAATGATCTACTTTAAGATCATCATGATTCATATGCAGAATCTCATCTTTTGTAACAGAGTCATTGAATACATAAATTGCAAGATCACAACGTAGCAGTTCATCATTTCTCATACTTCATTTTGAAAGCTCATTTTTTCTAGATGCAAATCGTTGATGTCACTTCTTATTCATAACAAAAATGTTTCTTTGTTGTAACTTCAGTAATCACACAGTCATTGATTCACTCATCTTCAAATAGAATTTCTTCGACTTCATAATTTAATGAATCAGAAGTTAAGACAACGCAGTGTTTAGAATTCTGCAAGATTTAGCGAGTACTTTCTTATTTAAACACATGACTTGAGTATCTGCAATGACTATGTCATTCAGTTACATCGTCAATGCTGCAAGTTTGATTGCTGTTGAAACTTCTTTATTCTTTAACAGCTCAGATTAACATTTCTGATTACGAAGTTTGTTTCGCAGAGTAGATAGAAAATAATCATTATTCTTCTTGTTATCATTTAATTTTATGATGTCGAGTCTTTTTAATGACACATTCGCAAAGTTTAATTTGTTTCTGCAATATTTGATATGAAAGTTAAATGCAGCTAATTTCTCAGTTCAACGTATCTGTCATGCGTTGAGCTTCTTCATTATCATAAAGTAACGAAGATTATTGTGATCTGTTATTACATATATGAATTACTTGCTACTCTGAAGATAGTGTTGCCAGTTCTTAAAATCAAGAACTATAGCATACAGCTCTTTATCATGCATGTCTCATTGTACTTCAGCTTCTTTGAACTTATAACTATAGTATGCAATGAAATGTCATTGATCAGTCTTGCTCTTCTGATTAAGCATGTCTTCAACTTCGCGATTTGATGCATCGATCTTCATGCAAAGATCTGCATCTCAATTGTAGTGTTTTAAAATGAAAACATTGACAAAGATTATTTTTAATCTTTCAAAAGCTTTTCTTGCTTTTGATATCATTGCGAAGAGCGAATGCATCGCTCTTTTCTTCGCATTCTTGATTAAATCTGTTAAAAGCATGATGATTTGAGAGAATTCTTTTATAAATTGTTAATAAAATTTCGTAAATTTCAAGAATATGAGAATGTTCTTTGCAGACTTAAGTTCAGATCAGCTAGTGATTGCATTAATATGAAACTGTTTCATCTGAATATTTTTATTACAATTTTAAGAACTGAATACTGCGAAGGCACAAGAACAGCGACCTATCGAAGCATATGATATATCAAATCGATCGTCAAGTTATAGAGCATAATTATATGATCAAAACAAGCTCTCATTCGACTCAATAGCTTCACAGATGACTGCGTTGCAAGTCAAAAGTCGAAAATTAAAATTTTTCGCGCTCACGCAGGTCAAAATCGGCGGCGAAACGAGAGTTCATCAACGCAGAAGAAAGAATCATCAATTCAGACAGTAATTTGATTGATAAATTGAAGAGCAAACTCACATAAAGAGAACAAGTTATCAATTGACTTCAGAACAGCACAGAAGACTGCATACTGACACAAAAATCGAAATCAAACTCTTTTATGTTTGAAGATTGCACAAAGAACAACATTGTTTCAGAGAAGTACAGCATTTCTTATCAAATCACTATCTGTTTTATCTTTTATTGATGCGCAAGACAATAAGTCAAGATCAGTCGTTACTATTCTGAGCGAAATAACGTGACTACTTTGATACATGAGATATAAAGCAATTGCGTCAAGCATTTTCTATCAAAAAGAGTAATCTAGATTCTTGTAAACTAGATTTATATCATTTTTGTCTGACATAAATCAATAATAGAAGACGATTTATTGCAGATTTCAAGATAGAAATTGGGAAATCTCTACACTAAAGTTACTGTTTACGTGAAATGCTCTGAATAAGAGATTAAAGAAATATTTAAGTGATGTCAAGTGAATTGTCTAGAAGTTTGAAGCTTGAAACTCGGAAAAATTCTCTATGAAAAGAAATATAAAGAGTCGCTTTATGCGCTCTTTCTCGCTCAGTTTCACGAATAGTAACACGAAACTCAGCAGAAGCAATAGCTCAGCGTCAGAATTCAAAACATCGACAATAGAAATCAAAAAATCAACGTTAAAGATTGAAACAGATTTATGAGATGAACTTAGCATAAGTTCGTTAACAAGCAAACAACTGCAGAATGACATTGTCAATTTATTTTGCAGTCAACAAAAATCGTTCACATCAGCAAATAGAAAAACGCAATACATGTTTAGTTTACTTGATGCATTAATGCTAAATTCACATGCAAATGCGCATAATGACAAGAATACAACCAATTTGCAAAATGCAAATTCGCAGCAAAAAGAGCAAACACAAGCGATTGTGAAATTCAAAGAAATGAAAAAGCGAAAAGCAATGAAAAGTTCATAAAAAGAAGTTAGCATCAAAGTTGATACTAGCAAGTGCTACGATGTCATCTTTAAATAGATGCAGATAAAGAGACTGCGCGAAAGAATTGAATTTGCAGTCAATCAGCTAAGACAAGCAATATCAGAACAGAAAAAGACTATAAGTCATAGCTTAATCTACATTCAAAGAGCATGCAACGAAAGCATAGAAAATTCGATTCAGAAGCAAATTGATTGACTTCAAAGTCAAACAAACAACAAACTGAAGATCATTCTACAATTGATTCAACAAAATGCTGAAAACATCAAAAAGAAAATCAACGCAAAGCAAATGACAGAGAATGCGCAAATCTTGCAGAAGACGCAGGTTTCGCAAACGTCGCAAGTCATGCAAAATTCGCAAAAATCAACGCAGAAGCTCACATATGCGCAAAAAGCAGCTCAAGTCACAAGTGCAAATGCAAATGCAAACACAAATGCAAACACAAATGCAAACATGAATGCAAATGCAGATGAATGAAACCTGATTATCAAAAAACCCTCGCCAAAGTCACAAGAGATATCATATCGCGAAAGAAGATTGATAGTCACTTCGAAAAATGACAAGATGCTGACTACAAACCTTCTGCAAGCTATGCTTGTCAGAAGAGCTGAACAATCTCATCAACATCAACAGAGCAGTAACAGCGCTTTACTCATGCATTGAGCTCACACACAGTTGAAAAGTGAGACAATAACAACGCAGTCATCAACGCATTGAAGCTTGCATATACACAGAAGAACAGCAACGTCTTTGCATACATGCTGCGACTCATATACAACATATACACATATATTGCGAAGGCACGACTCAGCTTTTGCACACATATGAACAGACGTGATGCAGTAAATCGATCGATTTTTCGCATTTTCAGACCGATTTACATGCAGCGCAATCACACACAGAGCAGTAACAGCGCTTTATTCACACGTTGAACTCATATACATCACACACACATACACTGCAAAGGCACGACTCAGCTTTTGCACATATACACATCTGTGCAACGCAGTAAATCGATTGATTTATTGATTTTCTGATCGACTTACATGCGTCGCAATCACATACACTGCAAAGACATGATACAGTCTTTGCTCATATACACAGAACGACAGCAACGTCTTTGCGCACGCATTGCAACTCATATACATCACATACACATATACTGCAAAGACACGATTCAGCTTTTGCATATCTACACGTCTGCATGATGCAGTAAATCGATCGATTTTTTGCTTTATTGAATCGATTTACATGCATTG